>Ga0265327_10000067_pt1 | contig 221289 bp, 208 predicted proteins | sample 41621metaG_FD_202089 | JGI IMG/M metagenome (GOLD analysis project Ga0265327, IMG submission 202089) | Rhizosphere microbial communities from Carex aquatilis grown in University of Washington, Seatle, WA, United States - 4-16-21 metaG | ecosystem: Host-associated > Plants > Roots >... | reverse complement strand
CGGATGGCGTTGGCGACCAGACCGGACATGAACCGGACAAGAAAAACCACCCACCGAGTGCATAAACTGTGTTCACGCAGGTCAAACGTTGCTCCCCCGCTTGGACTCGAACCAAGAACCGTCCGATTAACAGTCGGAAGCTCTGCCAATTGAGCTACAGGGGATTACCCGGTTCGCGCCGATTTATGCCGCGAGCCGAGGCATGACTCTAGCCTACGGGCGGGGGTGAAAGCCAAGTCGGTTCCCCTCTGTGCCCGCCTCTGAGCGACAAAGACGGCGAGCATTGCGTGTTGTCGCATAGAGGCGGGCAGATGTGACACTCCTGACGCAGCCGTTCACAGGTGCGTCAGGCAGGATAGGGAGAACTTCGTTAGTTGGTGGAGGGTTCGTGATTCGGGTTTTGTTGGTGCTGGCAGCCGGCTACGTGCTGGGTGCGAAGGCTGGCCGCCGCCGTTACGAGCAGATCGTCAACGGGTATCAGGCCGTCACCGGCAGCCCCGCGACCAAGAAGCTGATCGAGATCAGCCGACGGCGCCTGGCCAACTCGCTGTCCCCCGACCCGCACATGGTGGAGCTCACACCGATCGATGAGACGACCATGATCTTGGAGCCCGAGCCTCAGCTCGACAACAAGTAGGTCAGACCGACAGGTCGTCGCCGCTGACCTGCTCCAGCAGGCTGCGCCGATACGCCTCCAGCGCCACCAGATCACCGAACAGCGCGTGATACTCGTCGGCGTGATCCACCGGCGACATCCGCTGCAGCTTCGACTTCACCTCGGCCACCTGCCGTCCCACCCACACCTCTTGCAGCTTGGCCAGCACCGACCCGATGTACCGCGGCAGCCGCTCGTCGCTGTCCACCTGGATGACTTCGGCGGTCAGGGCGTTGATCAACGTCACCTGATTCTGCGACGACGCGCACTGACGCACCTTGTCGATCCATTCCCCACCGACGATCCCGGCGGCAGCACCGCCCGCCGCCTCGATAGCGGTGCGCACCGCCACATATCCGGGGTGGGTGAAGCTGTCGGCCGTCAGTGAGTCGAACACCGGACCGGCGAACGCCGGGAACTGCAGGGCCGCCTTCAGGGCCTCCCGCTGCGGCCACAACGTGGGGTCCTTGGGGTCGGGCATGCTGGCCTTGGGCGCCGCGGCGGCCTCGGCCCCACGGGGACGACGGTCACTCGATACGGAACCGCCCTTGGCGGCCTTACCGGCCTCCTCACGCACCCGCGCGAGCACCTGCGCCACGTCGTCCCACCCGACCCATCCGGCGAGCTGTCGGGCGTACTCGTCGCGCAGCGTCGGGTCCTTGATCTTGGCGACCATCGGCACGCACCGTCGCAGCGCATCCACACGCCCCTCGGCGATCTCCAGATCCGACTCCGCCAGCGCCGACCGAATCGCGAAGGCGAAAAGCGGGATTCGCCGCGCGACCAGATCCCGCAGCGCCCCCTCCCCTGACTTCAGTCGCAGATCGCACGGATCCATGCCGTCCGGGGCCACCGCCACGAACGACTGGCCCGCAAGGTTCTGTTCTCCCTCAAAGGCTTTCAGGGCCGCTGCCTGACCGGCGGCATCCCCGTCGAACACGTAGATGAGCTCGCCACGGAAGTACGAGTCGTCCATCATCAAACGCCGCAGCATCGAGAGGTGCTCGTCGCCGAAGGCGGTGCCGCAGGACGCCACTGCGGTCGTCACGCCGGCCAGGTGCATGGCCATCACATCGGTGTAGCCCTCGACGACCACGGCTTGATGACCCTTGGCGATATCGCGTTTGGCCAGATCCAGACCGAACAACACCGAAGACTTCTTGTACAGCATGGTTTCCGGGGTGTTGACGTACTTGCCGGGCATGGTGTCGTCGTCGAAGATCTTGCGCGCTCCGAAGCCGATCGTTTCACCACTGCTGGCACGGATCGGCCACAGCAGCCGCCGGTGGAACCGGTCCATCGGACCGCGGCGCCCCTCCCGTGACAGGCCCGCGGCCTCGAGCTCCTTGAACTCGAAGCCCTTGCGCATCAAATGCTTTGTCAGCGTGTCCCATCCGGCCGGCGCGAATCCGCAACCGTACTGCTTGGCCGCCGCGCCATCGAAGTTGCGCTCGGTCAGGTACTGGCGTGCCGGGGCTGCCTCGGGTGAATCCAATGCGGCGGCGTAGAACTCCTGCGCGGCGGCGTTGGCGGCGACGAGCCGGGCCCGGGTGCCGCGGTCACGCTGCGTGGCCGTGCCGCCACCCTCATAGTTGATGGTGTAGTTGAGCCGGTCAGCCAGCCGCTCGACAGCCTCGACGAAGCTGATGTGCTCGACCTTCTGGATGAAGGTGTAGGCGTCGCCGCCCTCACCGCAACCGAAGCAGTGGAAATGCCCGTGATTGGGCCGCACATGAAACGACGGGGACTTCTCGTCGTGGAAGGGGCACAGGCCCTTGAGCGAGTCCGCCCCTGCACGTTTGAGCTGGACGTAGTCGCCGACGATGTCCTCGATCCGGGTGCGCTCACGGATCGCCGCGATATCGCGATCAGGGATACGTCCGGCCATTTGGGTCAGTCTAGGCCGCTCTACCCCCAGCTGGCCTGAACACCCAGGCTATCCCTGTCCACCCGCTCTAATCGGCTCTCGGTATAGGACGCGATCTGGTCGACAACCACCCGGGTGCGGGCCGCGTCATCCGCCGCCTCCGTGTACGCGGGCAGAAACACCGGATCCAGCGTGGCCGGCGCCCCCTCGGCCAGCCAGCGGGCCACCCGGTGAATGCGTTCCCGCTGACGCCCCTGCACCGCGATGTGCTTCGGATCGGACATGATGAATTGCAGTGCAAGCATTTTCAGCACCGCGACCTCGGCGGCCACCACCTCGGGCACGGTCAGCTCGGCCTCGAAACGGACCAGCGAGCCCGCCCCTGCCACGTCCCGGGTCGCCCCGATCGCCGCCGAGGCGAACCGCCCCACCAATTCACTGGTCAACCGCTTGAGGCTGGTCGACGCACTCAAGGTGCCGTCATACGGGCCGATCGCCGCGACCACCGGCAGTGTGGCCAACCGGGCGGCGGCCTCCTCCAGCGCGCCCTGCTCCAGCCCGCCGAAGGACTTGACCCCCAGCTCGGCGAGCACCTGAGCCTCCCCCGGCGATGCCAGCACCCGCAGGTCGATACGTCCGGAGATGACGCCGTCCTCGACGTCGTGCACCGAATAGGCGACGTCGTCGGACCAGTCCATGATCTGCGCTTCCAGGCAGCGGCGCCGCGGCGGCGCCTCGGCGCGCACCCAGGTCAACGCGTCCACTTCATCGTCATAGGCGCCGAACTTACCGCCGCCCGGCGGACGTAGCCACGGGTATTTCGTCGCCGCATCCAGGGCCGCCCGTGTCAGGTTCAGCCCGGCGCTGTTGCCTTCGGCATCAACAACTTTGGGCTCCAGGCGGGTCAGGATGCGCAAGTTCTGGGCGTTGCCCTCGAACCCGCCGCAATCGACGGCCACCTCATCGAGCGCGCGTTCACCGTTGTGTCCGTACGGCGGATGGCCGATGTCATGGGCCAGCCCGGCCAGATCGACAAGATCGGGATCGGCACCCAAACCGGTGGCGATACCGCGCCCGATCTGTGCGACCTCCACCGAGTGCGTCAGCCGGGTACGTGGCGTGTCACCTTCTCGCGGACCCACCACCTGCGTCTTGTCGGCAAGTCGCCGGAACGCCGCGCTGTGCAGAACGCGCGCCCGGTCCCGCGCGAAGTCGGTCCGGTACTCCGAGAACGGCACAGTGGGGATGTCGATCATCGCCGTCTTGGGCGTCTCGGTGACGACGCGTTCACGGTCGGAATCGGTGTAGGCATCCTTTTTGCGCATCGTAGGCACAGTCTGCCAGGACCGTTCGAAGCGTCTTGCGAGGCATTAGATTGGCGACCATGCGTCTGCTGCGTGCCCTCGGGGGCCTGCTGAGAGTCTTGATCGCGGTGTTTGCCCCGGCACTGCTGCTGGCACCCGGCGCGAGCGCCGATCCGCCCTTCCGGATACCGGGTTATGTCACCGATCGGGCCGGGGCGCTGAAGAATCCGTCGAAGGTACGCGCCGCCATCGACCAGCTCTACGACCAGCAGCACGTGCGGCTCTGGGTGGTGTACGTCAAGGACTTCGACGGCGCCGATCCGGCGGCATGGGCGAACAAGACCATCACGGCGAGCAGCCTGGGAGACCGTGACGCCTTGCTGGCGGTGGCGACCGAGGAGCGCAGTTATGCGTTCCAGGTCGCTTCGGGCATCAAGAACGTCAGCGACTCTGAGATCGACAATCTGCGGACCAACACCATCGAACCCGCGCTACGTAAATCGGACTGGGATGGCGCCGCCATCAACACCGCCACCGGCCTGGAGTCGGCCGCATCATCGTCGACCTCCATTCCCTGGAAGCCGGTCCTCGGCGCGCTGGCCTTCGGCGCCGTCGTGGTCGGAGCATTCATGCTGTACTCCTGGTTCCGGACGCGGTCGCGTCGTCTCGCGGAGATCGAAGCCGCCAAGGGCATTGACCCCTCCGACGCGGAAGCTCTTGCGAATCAGCCGGTCTATGCGCTCGATGGTTTGTCGAAATCCATTGTGGTGAACGTCGACAATGCGGTACGCACCAGCGAGGCCGAGCTCGCGCTGGCCGTCGAGGAGTTCGGCACCGAATCCACCGCCCCCTTCCAGCAGGCCGTGGATTCGGCGAAGAAGGCACTGGCTCAGGCGTTCTCGGTGCGCAAGCAGCTCGACGATGCGATCCCGGAGACGCCCCTGGAACAGCGTCGTCTGCTGATCGACGTCATCACCACGGCCGCCCGCGCCGACCGCACCCTCGACGACCAGTCCAGTGCGTTCGACGCGTTGCGGAACCTGGTGATCAACGCACCCATCAAGCTAGACGCCCTCACCCAGCAGGTGGTGTCCGTGACCGCCCGGGTACCGGAGTCAGAGCGGATCCTCGCGCAGCTGCGCACCGAGTTCGACCCCGCCGCACTGGCATCCATCGGCGACAACATCAAGGAAGCCACCGAGCGCGTCAGCTTTGCCGATACGCGCATAACGCATGGGCGAGAGCTGGCCGCCCGCGCGGTGGAAGGTCAGCAGATGAGCCTCGTGGACGCCATCCGCGGCGCCGAATCGGCGCTCACACAGGCCAACGCACTGCTCGACGCGATCGACAACGCCTCCAACAACATCCACCACGCCACCGATACACTGGCCGCGTCCATCGCCGACACCAAATCCGATATCGCCCAGGCAGAAGCACTCCAGAGTCAGGGCACGCTCCCGTCCTCCGAGGAATTGACCAAGGCCCACGATGCTGCCGTCGCGGCTGTCGCCGACGCCGAGCGCATCGGCGCGACGGATCCGTTGACCGCCTTCACTCACCTCGCCGCCGCCGATGCGCAGCTGGACAAGCTGCTGGCCACCGTGCAGGAGGAACAGGCTGCCGCCGAACGGCGGGCCCGCGTACTCGACCAGGCGCTGGTGACCGCACGCCAACGGGTGAATTCCGTCAACCAGTACATCGCTGCGCACCGCGGCGCCGTGGGCGCCCGCACCCGCCAGAACCTGGACGAGGCACAGCGCAAGCTGGCCTCGGCCGAGCAGAGCCGCACATCGAATCCGTCCGATGCCATCCTGCTGGCCAACGGCGCCGCCGAACTGGCCGCACAGGCCGAATCCGCAGCGCAACAAGAGGTGCAAGGCGCCCAGCGCTACTACAGCAATGGGTACGGCGGATACAGCGTCGCGGGCGACGTGGCCGGCAATGTCGCCGGCGCGGTGATCGGCGGAATCCTGCGCGGGATGATCAGCGGCGGTTCAGACCACCACAGCTCCTGGTCAGGATCCGGATCGTCGTCGTACGGCGGCTCGTCCCGGTCCTCCGGGTCGAGTTTCCGAGGCGGCGGGGGCCGCTTCTAATCCGTGTACCCGTCGGCGACGTTCAACGCCTCGTCGATGATCGACAGCCCGCGCCGCAGATCCTCCTCGCTGATGATCAGCGGAGGTGCCACATGCGTGCGGTTGAAGTGCGTGAACGGCCACAGGCCTTCCTTCTTGCACGCCGCCGCGAAGGCGTTCATCGGGCCCGCCGCCTCACCACTGGCGTTGAACGGAACCAGCGGTTCGCGAGTTTCCTTGTTGCGCACCAGTTCCACGGCCCAGAACAGGCCACGGCCGCGGATCTCGCCGACGCTCGGGTGCGCCTGCACCCAGCGCTCGAGCTCCGGACGCACCACGCGCTCACCGAGGTCGAGCACCCGCTCGAGGATCTTGTCGTCCTCGAAGACCTTGATGGTCTCGACGCCGACCGCACAGGCCAACGGATGCCCGGAGTACGTCAGTCCGCCCGGGTACGGACGGTGGTCGAAGCTGGTGGCGATGGCATCGGAGATCACCACACCGCCCAGCGGGACGTAACCGGAGTTGATGCCCTTGGCGAAGGTGATGAGGTCCGGGGTGACGTCAAAGGCGTTGATGGCGAACCATTCGCCGAATCGGCCGAACCCGACCATCACCTCGTCGGCGATGAACACCAGGCCGTACCGGTCGCAGATCTCCCGCACGCCGGCCAGGTAGCCGGGCGGCGGAACCAGCACACCGTTGGTGCCGACCACCGATTCCAGGATGATCGCGGCGATGGTGGGAGGCCCCTCCAGGTTGATGACCTGCTCCAGATGCTCCAGCGCCCTTTGGGTTTCCTCCTCGGCCGAGGTGGCGTGGAACGCCGAACGGTAGGCGTACGGACCAAAGAAATGCACCACCGAGTTGTCGCCCGGATCGTTGGCCCAGCGGCGCGGCTCACCCGTCAGCGACATCGACGTGGTGGTGCCGCCGTGGTAGCTGCGGTACGCGGCAAGCACCTTGCGACGGCCGGTGTGGTGACGCGCCATCCGCACCGCGTGCTCCACGGCCTCGGTGCCGCCGTTGGTGAAGAAGACCTTGTTCAGCGTTCCCGGCGCGCGCTCGGCGACCAGGCGCGCAAGCTCGCCGCGCACGTCGTTGGCGAAGGCGGGCGCGATGGTGGCCAGCCGGCCGGCCTGACGCTGGATGGATTCGACCAGACGCGGATGCTGGTGTCCCAGATTGAGATTCACCAGCTGCGAGGCGAAGTCCAGGTACTCCTTGCCGGCGTAATCCCAGAATGTCGCACCCGAGCCGCCGGCGATCGGCAGCGGGTCGATCATCGCCTGCGCGGACCATGAGTGGAACACGTGCCCACGGTCGTCGGCGCGCACCTGCGCCTCGGCCGCCGGTGCCTCGATCGGCGCGCTGGCGGGATCGATTCCGATGTGATTCTGGACGTCAGTCATTTCTGCTCCTTGGCTAGCAGCCCTTGAGTGTCTTGGCGAGATGATCGGCCACGCCGCCGATCGGAATGCGCTGTTGGGTCATCTCGTCGCGGTCGCGGACGGTAACCGAGTCGTCTTCCAGCGAGTCGAAATCGACTGTGACGCAGAACGGGGTGCCGATCTCGTCCTGTCGACGATACCGCCGGCCGATAGCACCAGCGTCATCGAAGTCCACGTTCCAGTACTGGCGCAGCTCGGCGGCCAGCGCCTTGGCCCGCGGGCTCAGGTCGGCATTACGCGACAGCGGAAGCACAGCGACCTTGACCGGGGCCAGGCGCGGGTCAAGCCGCAGCACGGTGCGCGTGTCCACGCCGCCCTTGGCATTCGGGGCCTCGTCCTCGTGATAGGCGTCGACGAGGAAGGCCATGAAGGACCGGGTGAGACCGGCCGCGGGCTCGATCACGTACGGGGTGTAGCGACGGTCCTCGGCCTGGTCGTAGTACGACAGGTCTTCGCCGGAATGCTTTGCGTGCGTGGACAAGTCGAAGTCGGTGCGATTGGCGATGCCCTCCAGCTCGCCCCACGGGTTGCCGCTGAAACCGAATTTGTACTCGATGTCGACGGTGCCGTCGGAGTAGTGCGACAGCTTCTCCTTGGGGTGGTCGTACAGCCGCAGGTTCTCCGGGTCGATGCCCAGGTCGACGTACCACTGCAGACGGGTGTCGATCCAGTACTTGTGCCACTCGGGCGCCGTCGACGGCTCGACGAAGAACTCCATCTCCATCTGCTCGAACTCACGCGTGCGGAAGATGAAGTTGCCGGGCGTGATCTCGTTGCGGAAGCTCTTGCCGATCTGGCCGATGCCGAACGGCGGCTTCTGCCGCGACGTCGTCACGACGTTCTTGAAGTTGATGAAGATGCCCTGCGCCGTCTCGGGGCGCAGGTAGTGCAGGCCCTCTTCGGTCTCGATGGGGCCCAGGTAGGTCTTGAGCATCATGTTGAAGTCACGCGGCTCGGTCCACTGACCCTTGTTGCCGCAGTCCGGGCACACGATCTCGGTCATGGCAACCGACTCGGGATCGTCGATGCCCTTCTTCTCCGCGTACGCCTCCTGCAGGTGGTCCTGACGGTGGCGCTTGTGACAGTTCAGGCACTCGACCAGCGGATCGTTGAACACCTCGACGTGTCCGGAGGCGACCCAGACCTGACGCGGCAGGATTACCGAGGAGTCCAGGCCGACGACGTCGTCGCGGCTGGTGACGACGGAGCGCCACCACTGCTTCTTGATGTTCTCCTTGAGTTCCACGCCGAGCGGCCCGTAATCCCACGCCGACTTGGTACCGCCGTAGATCTCACCGCAGGGGTACACGAGTCCCCGGCGTTTGGCGAGGTTGACGACGGCCTCGATCTTCTTACCGGCGGCGTTCGGCTTGGCGGCCACGATCTGCTCAGGCTCCTCTTGAGGTCCACAAGACTGCAGTAATTGACCTGAACAGCCTAAGGGCCGGACAAAGCGCGTTTTACCTCGGTGGCCGCAAGCAGCTACTTCAGGTGGTCCAGCAGGATGCCCTCGGGGCCGAAGTACTCGTCACGCCACTTCTCGAGCAAAGGGCCGTGGTCGATGTCGTCGGGATGAAATCCGGGCCGCAGATAGCAGCGGATCTTGGCCCAGAGCCCCGCGAAGAGTGGGGTGCGTGGCAGGGTCACGACGCTGCGCAGGGTCCGCACCGGGTGGCGCCACGCCCACGGGTCGGTGACGATCGAGGCCAGCAGGATCACCGACCTGCTGAGGAAGAGCCCCAGCGTCAGCGCCATCGCCGTGATGCGCATCCGCTCGCCGCCGCCGACGTACCGGTAGACATCGAAGGCGACCGACTTGTGCTCCATCTCCTCGATGGCATGCCAGTTGAGCATCGCGCGTACCTCGGGATCGGTCAGCTGGTGCTGTATCCAGGGCACGCTGAGCACCTGTTCCCCGAGGATCGCGGTGAGGTGCTCGACGGCGGCGGTGACCGCAAGCGCTGACCGGGCGACGGTATCGGGCAGCCGGTCCCTCTTCTGTTTCATGCGTTTCACGAGCCGGGTGCCGACGCGATCCATCAGCCCTGTTGCCCAGTAGCCACGATGAACCAGCTGGGCGTTCAGTTCACGATGCTGGATTCCGTGCGTCATCTCCTGCCCGATGAACCCGGCGACCTGCTTCTTGAGGACGGGATCGGCGATCTGCCGGTCGTAGCGCCGCACCGACTGGATGAAGAACTCCTCCCCGGACGGGAAAAAGCCGGACAGCAGTGCCACCAGATGGCTCATGGCGATATCGCCGGCGACGAAATGCCGCCGCGAGGGCGCGGACCGGTCAAACGTGAACGCGATTCGGCGGGTGTGCACCGCGCGGCCCACGGCCGACGACGGACGCGATTGCGCATTGTTCACCGGCATCATTACCTCGGGGGTTCGATGGGCAGCGCCGGTCCGCCGTAGGGCGTCGGGATGGTGTACCGACCGGGCGGCGTCGGGTCGGATGTGGCGCCCATGTCGGCACCGGGCGGCGGCCCGGCCGTGTCGTCCCCCGCCGGGCGCGGAGCATTCTTGGCACCCCGCACCAGGACGGCGGGATCATCGTCGCGGCAGTACGTGTAGAGGAACGGCTCCGGGTAGTCGGCCGAGGAGGGCGGATGCCGCGGGGTGCCGTAATCGCAGGCGTACCGCGGATACAGATCGGCCGTCACCCACAGCCCCTGCTCGTGCATGGTGCTGATGAACGCCTCCAGCGCCGAGCCCCGGTAGTTGGGGAACAGCGCGTTCAGCGCGGGCACTCGTACATAGGACAGCCGTGCGTTGACGGCCAGGTTGGACAGCAGCTGCACCATGGTGTCGGAGTTGTCGGTGAACAGCTTGTCCGTGGCCGCCAGCACCCGCGGAGACTGCTCGATGAGTTTCCGATAACCCCCGTCCATCGCGTTGATACCTGCCAGGGTGCTGCGCAGGTTGCGCGAGGTGGCCGCGATACCGCCGTTGACGTCGACCGCCGCCGAGAGCACCGTCCGGCTGTCCTTGATGGCGCTGACCGTCTCGGGCAACACCGAATCGAGGGTGGCCAACAAGAACACCCCGCCGTCGACGATGTCGGTGAGCTTGCGCGGCCCCGCGGAGCTCAGGCTCAGTTCCTTCTTGATGCGCTCGATCTTGGCCGGGTTCACTTGAGCCAGCACGCCATCGGCGTGGGACAGCAGCTGCGCCGGGGTGACCGGGATGGCGGTGCGGTTCCGGGTGATCACATCACCGGGGTTCAGGAATGGGCCCGTATCCGATCCCGCCGAGAAGTCGAGGTATTGCTCACCCGCCGGGGACAGCCCGGACACCCGCACCGCGGCGGTAGCGGGCACGCGCACGCCGCCATCGACATTCACTGTCGCGTTCACGCCGTCGCCGGTGAAGGTCAGCGAATCGACCGAGCCGATCCGCACCCCGTGCAGCGTCACATCCTGGTTGGGCAGCAGCCCTCCGGATTCGGCGAGCTGGACGGTCACGGGGTAACTCGATGCCAGCGGCCGCACGTGCAGCACCCCGACCAGCAGGTAGGTGACCGAAACCGTCAGCAGGAGAACGAGAGACAGGCCACTGGCCCAGGCGCGGCTCATCGTCCCGGGCCTTGCACACCAAAGCCTTGTGCCTTAGGCCCTTGCCCGACGACGCGTTCTTGTAGCCGCCACAACGAGTACTTGATGGTCCCGACGAACTTGGCCCAGTCGTACCGCTTGGGGCCGTGAAAGCCCGGGTCTCCCCCGAAACCGGCGTCCGGGATCGCGCCCAGCACCAGCCGGTCGATACCGGCGCGGCCGGAAATGGCCGACCCCGCAGTGATTTTGATGAACGGCGCGTACAGCCGATTGAGCGAGAGCAGGCTGGCCTCCGGGTCCAGCACCACATCGTTCCAGGACCGGGATATCGCGTTGGCGTCGGCGAGCACGCTGCGCCCGCTGGTGTCGGTATCCGCAATGGACGGGAACTTGTCCAGCTCGCGCGCCGTATCACCCAGCAGCAAAACCAGATCGGAGATCTGACCGGCATTCTCCTGCAAGGTCGCCGTCGCCGGGGCGGCCGCGTGCAGTACCTGCCCCAGCTGCTCGCTCTTGGCATCGAGCGCCTCGGCAAGCTGAGCCGTCGCGGTCATCGCGGCATCCAGCTGCCCCGAGCGCGCGTTGAGCTTGCCCAGCAGCTCGTTGGACTTTCCGATCATGCGCCCGAAGGCCTGACCGTCCTGACCGGCCGCCCGCCCTGTGCCGTTGACGACGTTGGTGAGGTTGTGCACCGCTCCCCCGTTCACCAGGATTGCCGCCGAGCTGAGCACCGACTCCACGGTCGCCGCCGCACCGGTCCGGTCCATGCCGATGGTGTCCCCGTCGACAAGAGTGCCGCCACCGGGCTGTTCGGGCGGGGTGATGGACACGAACACATCGCCAAGCGGTGTGGCCGTGCGCAATTGCGCGGTGCTTCCTACCGGGAGCGTGACATCATGCCGGATGCGCAGGGTGGTCACCGCACGGAATTCCTTGGCCGCCATCGATTCCACCTCGCCGATATCGGCACCGGCCAGCTTGACCTTGGCCCGCTCGGGCAGGTTGAGTGCGTTGGCGAATACCGCCGTCAGCCGGTATCCCCCGCCGCCCAGCCCTGGGGCGGGTAGCGGCAAGTCGGCCAGCCCGCCGGTGGAACACCCCGCGCAGAGAAGCGCGACCGCGATGAACGCCGATAGCCTGTGCCCCATCATTTCTGTCCCATCGTCGCCAGACCGTCGAGCATGTACGTGAGCCCGAAGTCGGGTCCGTAGTCCTGCAGTGTGCCTGTGCTGCAGCCCAGTTGGCGCAGACCCATCAGATTGCAGATTTCCTTGGCCATCTGGCCGTCGAAGACCATGCGGTCGGCCAGGAAGTGCGCGCGTATCGCACCGTTGCGCTGATCGATGGCGTTGTACAGGTTGTCGGCCATCAGCGGCAGCACATCGAAGAACTCGGCGACCTCGCGTTGACGGTCGTAGACCGTCTGGATGCTTTTGTTGCCGTTGGCAATACCGCGGCGGATGGCATCCCTGTTGGCCTGCAGAATGTTCCCGGTCTGCTCGATCACCTCGTTGAACTGCCGCCCGGTGCTGCCCGAACCGAAGCTCTCGCGATCCAGGATGTCGCTGAGCTGGCGCACGGTGGATCCGAACTGCCGCAGGCTCGCGTCATTCCGGGCCGCCGCGTCCAGCAGGCCGCTGACATTCCTGACGATGGCGGCCATCTGTTCGCGCGTGTGCGCCCCGCCGTCGGCACCGAGGCGCAAGGCCCGGGACAGCTCGTCCAGCGCCGTCTTGATGCGATCGCCGTTACCGGCCGCCACCCCGTCACCGGCGTTCAGCACCGCGGCGATGGGGCCGGCCCCAGTGCCGTCGCCGTGCAGGGAACCGGAGAGCTTGTCGAGCATGCCGAGGACCCGGTCGAATTCGACGGGGGTGCGGGTCCGGTTCAGGCCGATGGTGTCGCCGTCGCGCAGGACCGGACCACCGCGGTAAGGCGGTGACAGCTCGATCTGACGGTCGGTCAGGATCGAGGTCGAGAGCGTGACGGCCTGCACATCGGCGGGAACCTTCACCTCGCCGTCAACGGTGAACTCCACCTCGGCATAGCCGCCCCGGGCCGTGATCTTGGAGACCTGCCCCACCGGCATGCCGAGCACGGCCACCACGTTTCCGGGATACAAGCCCGCAGCACTGTCGAATTGGGCCGTGATGGTGATGGTCCCGCTATCCCGGCTGACGGACCACGCCGCACCTGCCGTCGTCGCGGCGACGGCCAGCCCCAGACCGATCAGGAGGATCTTGCGCATCGTGGTCACTGGCAGTCCTTGAAGTACTCGATCATCCCGAATTGCTTGGCTCGGCCACTGATCGCACACATCCACGAGTCGATGAGCGCGCCGCCGCCGGGGTTGCTTTCGATCGAGTTGCCGAAACCGGTGGCGTTGGCGATCTCGCGAATGGGCACCGGCGCGATCTGGAGCAGGTTGCGTAACAAGGCATCCTGCTGCGCGAGCTTGCCGCTGAGTTCGTCCAAGGTGCCGATGACGCCGTCGAGCGCACGGTGATCACCGACCACGATGGTGCGCAGGGACGCCACGATGCTCTGCAACGAGCGCATCATCGCGTGGAAGGCAGCCGAGCGCGCCACGAACTCGCCCACCAGCTCCTGCCCCTGATGGATGAACGTGCCGATATCGGACTGCTGGCGGCGCAGCATGCTGGTGACGCTTTCGGTGCTCGTCAGCAGTGTGCCCAACTGGTCGCGCCGTTGCGCGATGACCAAGGACAGGGCGCGCACGTTCTCCATGGCCTGCGGCACCACGTTGGGTAGCCCGTCAAGCTGAGTGCCCAGCACGTTGAGCGAGGAGGCAATCCGATCGGCGTCCACTTGTTCGAAGGTGCGGGTGGAGTCGGCCAGCGCGGCCTGCAAGTCGTACGGAACCTCCGTGTGCCGCAGACCTATCCGGCGATCTGCCGGCATGCCACTGCCCGCCGGTCGCAGGTCGACATACCGGGACCCGAATAGGGTGGTGATCTTGATGGCGGCGCGCGACTCGGCGCCGACCGACATACTGTCGCGCACCCGGAAGGTCGCCTCCACCCGGTCACCCGCCAATCGCACGCCGGTGACCGAACCGACCTGCACGCCGGCGACCGTGACGATATTGCCCGGCCGCAGCGCGGCCGCCTGCAGGAATTCGGCGGTGAATTGCCGGTATCCGATTCCCAGTTCCTTCACCAGCAGCAGACCACCGATGAGTGCGGCGATCACGGCCACGGCGATCACACCGAGCCAGGTCTTGTTGTAGGAATCCAGCGGTCTGATCATCGGCCACCATCTCTTGCGTTCCGGCACCGTGCCGTGTGCTTGGCCTTGTTGCCCGGCGTGGCCGCGTCAACGATGATCGGGACAACCTCGTTGAGCCCCGGGAAGAATCCGTAAGGGTTCACATCGCAGGCATACGCGTTCATGTAGGCGCCCTCGCCGAACATGCGTGCCAGTCCCTTGAGGAACAGCGGTGTGTTGAGCCCCGTGTAGGCGATCTGCGGTTCGATGTTCAGCATGTGCCTGGTGTAACCGGGTTCGCGCGTGAGCAATTCGTGCACGGGGGGGTCCACATCCCGGGCGATCCGGGACAGGCTTTTGACCACCTCGGTCATCTTCCCCACCGAGGAGACCAGCTCGGGACGGCGGCTGTCGAACTGGCCCACCACCTGACGGGTCGCACCGATGGCATCCTCGAAGTCCCGGTTCTGCGCCGCCAGGCTGCCCACCACGCTGTCCAGGCTCGCTATCACATGATCCAGTGCGTCGTCACGCCCCGTGAATGTCTTTGTCAATGTGGATGTCTGGTCCACCAGGGTGACGAAGGCCGCGGTATCCCCCTGCAGCGATCCGATGACGGCCTGGGTGAGGTTGTTCACCTGCGCGGGGTCCAGCACCGCGAAGAGCGGCTCGTATCCGTTGAGCAGGGTACCGATATCGAAGGAGGGCTCGGTGCGCTCGACGGGGATGACAGCGCCCGGGGCCAGCAGTCCGGTCGGGCTCGAACTTGTCTGTGCCAAAGCGAGATAACGCTGACCCACGATGTTCTGGTAGGTCACCGATGCGGTGGTGCTGACGGGCAGACGCTGGTTGTCCTGGATGGCGAAGCTCACCTTGGCGGTGGTGCCGATGAGCTCGATGTGCTGGATCCGTCCGACACGCACGCCGGCGATTCGCACATCGTCACCCTCGCGCAGCCCGAAGACGTCGGTGAACATGGCCGCGTAGGACACTGTGGAACCCTTGACATCCCGGCGCAGAGTGACGTACACGAGCCAGGTCAGTGCGGTGGCGATCACCAGGAAGACGGCCAACCCGATCGCCGGGCCGCGCGTTGCCGTGCCTCTCATCGAGCGCCTCCTTCACCTTGCGGGTCCTCGGTGCGAGTCACGATGGCGCCGCGGGCGATAGGCCCGAGCACCAGCTGTTGCGCCGAGGTGACCGGTTGCCCCAGGATCCGGCCCAGCTGGCCGCGTTCCTGCGCGCTGCCTACGGGACCCACGGTGCCGCCGAAAGATGCCGGCGCGATCGCGGTTTCCCCGGGGTCGGCGCTGCCGGGCACCGGCGGTGCGGGACTCAGCCAGGACGGCACCGGCGGGTTGGGGTCACGCAGGTCCGGATTGGGGTTGATCAGTGGCGGCCCGACGGCGACGGGGTTGCCATTGGGGCCCAACACGGTTCCCGGTGGGGGCGCCAGCCCGGCCGGCGGACGGTAGTTCTGCGGCAGCAGTACCTCCGGAAGGTCGGGCCGCACCGCGATCTGCGGCGCGGTAAAGCAACTGGGCCCCTTGAGTTCCCCGTAACGCGGGCAGTCCGCGCGGGTGTAGGAATACGACGGCGTGAAGGACAAGTTGACCCGCCCCTTTGCGGTGGCCAGTTCCGGGTCCCACACCTCCTGGAAGAAGGTGTCCGAGAACCGCGTGATGCGCCGGGTGATCGGCACGAAGTGCTGGGCGTTCTCTGCCAGCACACCCAACACGGGCGTCAGATCGGTGGTGATCTGGATGAGCTGGTCGGTGTGGTTGTGCAGCGACTCGACCACGGTGCCGGTGGTGTGCACCCCGGCACCGATGAATGCCCGCAGCTGGTCTCGTTTCTCGGCGAGAGTCTGCATGGGTCTCACCGCCTGATGCAGGGCGTCGACCAGATCCGGTGCGGTCTGAGACAACCCATGTGCGGCCTGCACCAGCGCCGATACCGTGGACGGTCCCTGATCGGTCGCGACGATGGCGTTGAGCTGATCCAGTATGCGATCGAGTTGCGCGGCGCCGGTGAGCAGTTCGACGCGGCGATGATCGGTGGCGGCTCCGACGGCCGCCAGAATCCCCAGGCTGTTGTCCTCGCGGCCGCGGCCCGCCGCGGTGAGGATTTCGCGCAGTTTGTTGACGGTGCTCTGGAACAGCACGGTGGGCAGCCGGGTGTCCTCGGCGATATGCCCACCCTCGCGAATCGGGGCACCGGGCCCGTGGTCCACGAGTTGCAGCGCCGAGACGGCGAACACATTGCTCGGCACCACGCGAGCGGTCACCGTGGCCGGAATCGACTTGGCATAAGCCGGTTTCAGCCGCACGTGCACCTGGTTGGGCTGTGCCTGTACCGACGGAGTGACGCCGTCCACGGTACCGACGAGCACACCCCGGTATTTCACATCCGAGCGCGGCGGTAGGCCGTCGCCGACGTTGTGCAGTTCGGCGACAACGTTCACGTATCGATCCAGCACGCCGGTCGACTTGACCAGCAGCGCCGAGGTGATGGCGACGACGAGAGCCAGCGCGGCGCCCCCGCGCACCAGCAGCTGGCGACGCGAGAAGACGGCACCATCCAGATCGTGATGACCATCGGGGCGATTCAACATGTCATCCCCCGAACCTGGCGCCGGAGTCGACACTCCACAGCGCCATCGTCAGCAGCATGTTGACGATGATCACCGCGGTGATGCTGGCGCGCATGGCGTGCCCGGCGGCGACGCCGACACCCTCCGGCCCCCCGTCGGCGCAGAAGCCGTAGTAGCACTGCACCGCCGAGGCAATCCAGACGAAGACGATGGCCTTACCCACGGAGTAGGCGATATCGGTGCCGCTGGCCAGCAGCGTGAAGTAGTGCAGGTAGGGCCCCATCGAGCCGCCGCTGACAATGCCGACCATGATCTGACAGGACAGATAGCTGACGGTCAGGCAGGCCACGTACAGCGGGATGATGGCGACCACGGAGGCCAACAGGCGCGTCGTCACCAGATACGGAATGGGCCGGATGGCAAGGGAATCCATCGCATCGACTTCCTCTGCCATGCGCATCGACCCGAGCTGTGTGGTGAAGCGACACCCCGCCTGCACGGCGAAGGCCAGCGCGGCCATGATCGGGGCCAGCTCACGCGTGGTCACCAGCGAGGAGATGACTCCGGTGGCCGGCCCCAGACCCATCAGCTCCAGGAAGTTGTAACCCTCGATGGCCACCAGGGCACCGGTGGTGATGCCGAGCACCAGCACCACACCGGCCGTACCGCCACCGACGACAATCGAGCCGTTACCCCAGGTGATATCGGACAGCAGCCGCAAGAACTCGCGACGGTAGCGGCGCAGCGCAATCGGGATCGCGAGGAACGCATGCACGAAGAAGGTGATCATATGGCCGAAGCGCGCCAGCGGCCTGGCTGCCGTTTCCGCGGAAAACGCCATGGGGCGCAGGATCTCCCGACGGGTTGGCAAGGTGAGGGTCATAGCACCGCCCTGGGAAACAGCATGGTGTAGACCTGGCTGATCACGACGTTCACGATCATGAGCAGCAACACCGACTCGACGACCGCCGCGTTCACCGAGTTCGCCACACCCGTCGGCCCACCATGGGAGGCCAGCCCCTTCTGGCAGGCGATCACCGCCACGATGGCCCCGTACACCGCGGCCTTGAGCAAGGCCAGCAGTAGGTCCGCCGGGGTCGCGAACGATGCGAATGTGGCGACGAAACTTCCTGGGGCACCGCCCTGTACGAACACGTTGAACAGGTAACTGGCCAGGAATCCCACAAAGCAGACCACCCCGGTCAGGGCAATACCGACCACGATCGCCGCGGCGAAGCGCGGCACCACCAGGCGCCGCACCACCGATATCCCCATCACCTCCATGGCCGCCGTCTCCTCCCGCATGGTCCGGCAACCGAGGTCCGCGGTCATCGCCGAGCCCACCGCCGAAGCCAGCAGCATCGCCGCCACCAGCGAGGCGGCCTGCCGCACCACCGCCAGGCCACTGGCGGCGCCCGCCAGCGACGTGGCGCCGACTTGCCCTGCCAGCAGCGCGAATTGAATGGACAGTGTCACCCCGATGGGCAGCGCCACCAGCACCGTCGGCATCACCGCCGTGCCCGCCATGAATGCGGCCTGCCGCACGAACTCGGCCCATGGGAAGCGGCCCGTCATCAGGTCGGTCGCGAAGTACCGCAGGGTGTGCACACCGAGGACGAACTGTTCGCCGACGGTGGTGAGCGCGGCGATCGGATGGTGCCGCAGATATCTCGCGCCGCTATCACCAAGTGTACGAATCCCTTTGGGCATTTGGCTGCCGACACGGACTAGTTGATCCCGTGTCGTCATCGGGCGGGTTCACACCTCTTCAACCGTTCGGAGGTGGCCCGCCGACGCAGCTTCCCGGAGGATGTCTTGGGAATCCATCCGGCCGGCACCACATGGACGTCACGCGGACTCACCCCAAGGGTGCGATACACACAATCGGCCACCTCGGCACGAATGCGCTCACTCTCGGTGGCGTTCGCGTGCAGCGCCGATTCGGCGACCATCGCGAATCCCTCGCCGGCTGCCGCCGTGTGCAGGCGTACCGCCGCGATGCCACCGGAACGAACTCCGGATACCCCGGCAACCGAACGCTCAATGTCCTCGGGATGCACGTTGCGGCCCGAGATAATCAAGATGTCCTTCTTGCGGCCACAGATCACTGGCTGACCGTCGTGGGTGAGATAGCCGATATCGCCGGTGGACAACCAGCCCTGCGCATCAAGCATCGGCTCGAATCCGGACGCCGTGCGATACCCGGCGGTGACGTTGTCACCGCGGATCTCCAGCTCCCCGATCGATTCCGCGGGCAGCACCGCACGGTCCTCGGTGACCACCCGAACCTCACATCCCGGCAGCGGAAGACCCAGTGGGACACGGGCGCTGGCCTGCGCACCCTCCGCAGCGACGAGATCCGGATGGGGCGGGCACACCCGATATCCCTCACCACGGCGCACGAACGAGACCGCTAGCGTGGCCTCCGCCATACCGTAGGCAGGCACGATGGCATCCGGACGCATGCCGAAGCGGGCGCCCTCGGCGACGAACCGGTCGAGGGTCGCGACATCGATGGCCTCGGCACCACTGAGCGCGAATTGCAACGAGGACAAGTCGTACGCACCGTCGGGTGCCTTGCGCAGCCGACGGGCCAGCAGCGAGTACGCGAAGTTGGGGCCCGCCGTCATGCTGCCGCGGTAGGTACTGATCAGCTTCGCCCACAGCAGCGGATCACCGAGGAAGTCCATGGGTGTCACGCTGACCGTGTTCATCCCCTGGCACATGGGAACGATGAGATAGCCCATCATCCCCATGTCGTGGAACAGCGGCAGCCAGCTCACCACCACATCCGTTTCGGGATCCGCGCCGGATGTGCTCACCATGGCCCGCAGATTCGCCTCGATATTGCGGTAGCTGATGCTGACAGCCTTCGGGGTGCCGGTGGACCCGGAGGTCAACTGCAAGAACGCGATAGCGTCCTGATCGGTCTCCACAACATCGCCGGGTGCACCGTCCAACAGCGCGGGCAGCTCCAGGACGCGCGCGGCGACGGCCCCGAACTGACCGGCCGCGGCCATGAACGGGTCGCCCACCACGACCGTCGAGGAGCCGACGGCTGCCAGCGCCCGGCCGGTGTCTTCGACCCAGAGCTGCATATCGGAGCGATGGGTGGGCTGGTGCAACATTGTCACCGAGGCGCCAGAGAGCCAGATGCCCTGCACCAGTGGCGCGATTTCCCCAGGCGCACCGGCCAATACCGCGATCGCGTCACCGGGTCGCACACCCGCGGCCTGCAGCGCACCCGCAATACGTAGCCCGGCCTGGTGCACCTGCGCCCACGGCACGGTACGCAGCTCTTCCAGCAGTGACGTCCCGTCGGGAGCGATCGGTGCCGAGGTGAGGCCACGGTCCGTGAGGCCGGCCCCGGCTCGCAACCTGTCGATCACCGGGTTCGACCCAGGACGTTCTTCGCGCACGCGGCTCATCACAACCGACTCTCCACCAGCTCGATCAGCGCACCGAGTGTCTTGCATTCGAAGACATCGTCCTTGGTCAGCTGAATGCCGAAGCGGCCCTTGATCTCCGAGACGCCCAGGGCAAACGACAGTGAGTCGAAACCGAGATCACCGACCAACTCGGAGAAGTCGTTGACATCCGCGGTGGGCAGCTCGAGCTCCTCGGCGATGAACTCGATGAGGAATTCACGGACCTGTGATGAGCCGCTCGCGCGAAGCACATCGGGTTGTGACGGGGTTTCCATATTTTTCTCTAAACCTTCTACTTGCCGATTTTCCGGCGGATCACCAGATGGATGGGGATTTGCAGCAGCGCGAACATCCCGACGGCCACCAACACACCCTTCACAACCGACATCGCGTCGAATTCGCCGTACATGATGGTGGAGGCGGCGGACACGATGTGGGAGAAGGGGTTCGCGTTGATGCTGATCCGGAGCCAGTCGGACAGGAACACCGACGGCATGAGTGCCTGGCTGACGAACAGCACCGGCAGTGCCAGCGGCAGCATCGCCACCGGCGCCTGCGGATTGAGGGTGCGCAGCGCCACCAGGTAGAACAGCGAGCTGTAGGCGGCGGACCACAGGAACATCACCAGGACCAGGAAAACCCCGGTCAGCAGTCCCGCCCGCAGCGGCGCGTCGAGGAAGGCCAGTAGCCCGATGACTATGACCGCCGCCGGCAGGATGCGGAACATCTCAAAGCCGATCTTGGCCGCCATGATCTGACCGGTGGATACGCCGTAAAGTCGCAGCCGATCGGTGAACCCCGACCTGATCTCGTCGATCAACGTCCCGGCACCGTACCCGGCTCCGAGCATCGGGATCAGCATGATGAGCCCGGGCGCGATGTATGCGGTGTAGGAGGACAAGGGGAATCCGGGGAGGTCCGCGACCCGCTGGAACATCGATCGCACGAAGATCACCAGAACCACCGGGAACACGATCGGGAAGATGAACCCGAACACCGGTTGCCGCAGTCCCACGACGACATACCGGCGGAACAGCCGCGCGGTGTTGGACAGGGCGCTCACTGGGTCACCTCCAGGAATGCGTCGCGCAGCGAGGTAGACCGCACTTCGATACTGGCCGCACCCAATCCGACGCGATCGAGTTCCGCGCCCAATGCCGCCAGGTCCGACGCCGAAGCGGAATCCAATGTCCCGGACAAGGTTCCGGAGTCGGTGCACTGCACGGCATACCCAGCGTCTGTCAGGCGCCCGGCGGCCTCCTCGGGTATCACACCGTCCGACGAGATCTCGATGGCGTAGCCGTGGCTACGGGTGAACTCCTGCGTGGAGCCCGAGGCCACCAACTGACCGCTCTTGACGATGCCGACCTCATCGGCCAGGGACACCGCCTCATCCATATCGTGAGTGGTCAGCACCACGGTGCGCCCTTCGGAGCGCAGCAACCGGATGGCATTCCAAACCTCCTGTTTGCCTTCGATATCCAGCCCGCTGGAGGGCTCGTCCAGGAACAACATCTGCGGGTTGTGGGCGACGGCCAGCGCGACATCGACGCGGCGCCGCATGCCGCCCGACAGCGCACCCACCTTGCGATTCACGTAGCTGCTCAGACCGAACTGCTCGATGAGCTCTTCCTCACGCGCCTTCCGGCGTGCCTTGGGCCACCCCGCGATGGCCAGGCTCATCCGGATCTGCTCGACCGGTGACATCCACAGGTCCAGTGCCACCTCTTGCAGTGCCACTCCGATCAGGGGGCGTAGCTCCTTGGTCTTGTCGACGGGAACACCGAGCACCTCGAGTTCCCCACTGGTGGGGGCCAGCAGCGTGGTCGCCATGCGGATGGTGGTGGTCTTGCCGGCACCGTTCCTGCCCAGCAGGCAGTAGACAATCCCCTGCGGAATGGTCAAATTCAGCCCGTCCACCGCCCGCGCTTCCGACCCCGGGTAGGCCTTGACCAGATCGGTCGCACGCAGCGCCGGAGTCTTTGTGTCCGTTGTCATGGATCAGTCCTTCACTTTCGGGAGGACCTGACGCTGCAGCTTCTGGGTCAGGCTGATGCCCTGCGCGGTCATGTTCACGTCAATCGACGTGGTCAAGGGGAAGCTGCCGACCGTGCTGTCCCGGGGAACCTCGTTGACCTGATGAATCTGTCCGCTGCTCGCACCGGTGACGGTGAGATCCACGACGGTGCGGATCAATTCGACAGGCCTGTCGCGCCAGGTCACCTTGCGGCTGCCGTCGGCCCTCACGTGCCCGTGCGCCTTCGATCCCCCACCGCATGTCCCGGTGAGCTCACGCTCACCGTCGATGTCCGCCAAGGCGATTCCGCCGTCAACAGCGCATTGCAATGTCACCCGCGAATCCAGCGGGTTGACAATGGTGATGGCATCCAGGGTGCTGGGCTTGCCCTCACCACCCGACACGATTCCGGTCTCATACGGGAACCGGTCTCCTTGGTAGTACTGCTCGATCTTCAGCTCGCCACGCCGTGGGCCCGGCCCGATGGTCATGACACCCGCACCGGGCAGCGCGGTGGTCTCGCCGAGGTACGTCACCGAACCGGAGACTTCCAGTGCGTAATCACCGAACGGCGACTTACCCTGCGGTTGTGCTGCCGGATCCGACTGCGCGACGGGGTACTTCAACAACTGGAAGGCGTGGCCGACGGGCTTGCCGGCCTCCTCGTTCACCGGCGCGCACCCGGCGGCCGCCGTCACCGCGAGCAGCGCGGCCGCGGTTGTGGTGAGGCGCCTCATCGCGGAACTCCGGCGGCGGACAGGGTGCGGCTCAGTCGCCGATGCCGATGCGTGAAGAAAGCGGCGAGGATCCTGCTCAGCAGCCGGCCCCATCCGGGGATGAGACCCATCGGCGCCTGCGGAGCCAGGGTGACTTCGTCGGTGACCCTAGTCTTCTCGCCCGTCTCAGACGCCAACGGTTCCAAAGTACGGTGATGCACCCACACCCGCATTCCGGTCATCAGCGACTCCTCCCGGAACATCCGGCCGGGCTCGACCCGCGCCACGGTGATGTCGTCGAACCCGAACGGAAGCACGCCGAACAGCAGCAGGAAGCTCTTGCCAATGCGGGTACCCGGCGTGACATCGGCGATGGACTTGCCCCGGAACTGCTTGGGCATGGTCATCTTCATGTACGGGCCCATCTCATCGTTGATGCCCTCTTGACTGGTCACCCGTTCCCACACTTTGTCTACGGGACAGTCGATCTCGCTGACCTTCCGGAAAACATGCTCTTCGGTGTGAATCGATCTCATCGGACTCTTTCTTTCTCGGGGGACGAGGAGTTGGCGCTGGCGGCCAGCAGCGAGCCGTTGTGCACGGCGTCCGCGGCGTCGGGAACGAAGGACCCGCTGATGTCGACGACGGCCGGCACGCTGTCGGCACCGACGTAGTTGGGCAGGATGTCGCCGATCTGGTGGAGCCGGTCCGGTAGCAGATGCTGATACCAATCGAACAGCGGCACCACCAGCGCCACCGTCACGAACTGGACACCCTCGGCGGCCAACCCGCCGAAGAACTCTCGCCAGATCTGCTCGACCATCCCGGCGCGACGGTGCTTCTTGCGCACGCCCTGGGTGGCCAGCTCCGCGATGCGTTCCGGGGCAACTCCGTCGAAGAACGAATCCCAGTGGGGGTACAGGTAATTGCGGGCATCCTTGGTGCCGTCCCGGTAGCTTCGGGCGTCACGCAGGGTGCTGAAGCTGCCGAGCCCCAGCTCGGGGTCGTGACGCAGTGATCGCAGTACCCCGACGGGATGCTCCGGTGACTCCGCGGAGAAGCCGACGTAAATCTCCGAGGACCGCTCCCAGGGCCGGTAGTGCACCATCTCCCCAGCCGCGATGTCGACAGGGTCGGCAAAGTCGTTCTCCAGGCCGAAGATCGAGAACTCGACATTCTTGGCCCAGCCGAAGCGGGCATCGGAGGCCGCGACGCGCTCGACACGTACCAACTGATTGCTCATACGGCGCTGACCTCCGGGGTGCGCGCACGCCAGATTCGGTTGCCGTGCGCCGCGATCTCGGAGACCATGGCGCCCGCCACGGAAGCCGTGACCAAGGGATTGACGAAGGTGAGTTTGATCGCTTGTCCGCCGGCCGCGCTGGATCTGCCGACGATCGCCCTGCCGGTGTGGGCTAGTTCCGCCCGGATCGCTTCGTTGACATCATCGCGAGCCTCCGATGTCAGTTCCGGCTGTCGCCAGCGCAACACCACGGTGTTGGTGCACACCGGCACCGCCAACTCCACGTCCGGATGCTCGGCCGCCACCTGCGCCGCAGCCCACGCCGCCGCACAGGTGGCATCGATCATCGCGGCGATATGCCGCCGGCCCACGGCCCGCAGGGTGACCAGCACCTTGAGTGCGTCGAAACGGCGGGTGGTCTGCAGCGACTTGCCTACCAGGTTGAGCACATCGTGCTCGGCATCGCTGGCCGGGTTGAGGTAGTCCGCATGCGCGGCAAGCACGTCGAAGCTCGCCCGGTTGCCCACCAGCAGAGCACTGCAACTGATGGCCTGGAACAACAGCTTGTGGAAATCGATGGCGACCGAATCGGCCTGCTCGATACCGCGCAGCAGGTGCCGATACCGTTCACTGAAGATCAGGCATCCGCCCGCACAGGCATCCACATGGACCCAGATCCCGTGTGCCCGGGCGATCTCCGTGGCAGCCTGCAGTGGGTCGATCGCCCCGAAATCCGTTGTCCCGGCGGTGAGCACGAGGGCAAACACCGGCGTTCCGGCACGCTCGGCGTCCTGAAGGATCTCCGGCAGCGTCTCGGCACGCAGTCGCCCGGTGTCATCGGTGGGTACCTCGATGATGGCGGCCGTACCGAGCCCGAGCAGGCGCAGTGCCTGCTGCACCGAGAAATGCGTCTGCCGCGTGCACAGCACCCGCCATGAAGCGGCCTCCGGCGGCAGTCCGCGTGCCGCGATATCCCAACCGGATGCGTGTGCGAACAGATCGCGGGCCAGCAGCAGAGCCTGCAGGTTGGACTGGGTGCCTCCGCTGGTGAACGTGCCGTCCGATTCTGGGCCGTACCCCATTCTGGCGCACAAGTATTCGATGACCTGCTGCTCGATGGCGGTGGCGGCCGGCGCCTGGTCGAAAGAGTCCATCGATTGGTTGAACGCGCTGATGAGCACTTCGGCAGCCAACGACGGCAAGGCGGGTGGGCAATGCAGATGCGCCAGGTACGCCGGATGGGTGACCACCACCGACTTTTCAGCGAGCAGTCCCGCCGCTTCGTCCAGCGCCCGGCTCAGCCCCACACCGTCGGGGTCGTCGAGATCTAGCTGTCCGACATCATTTTTCAGCGCGGCGTACCCATCCACCAGTCCCGGCGCGACGGCACCGCCCAGTGCGGCGCTCGCCCGGTCGGCTGCCAGCGCGATGGCTTCGCGATACGTCTTTTCACTATCCCCCGTGAGAAATTCGCTCACGAAGGGACTCTGGTCGGCCATCACCGCGCACGCTCCACCGCGGCCAATGCGGCGTCGAACGCGTTCAGCGCCGCGGCGATATCGGGCTCTTCGATGGTCAGCGGCGGCAGGAAACGCACCACGTTGCCGTACTGCCCGCCGGTCTCGACGATCAGACCGTGTTGCAGGCAGGCCTGTTGAATACGCGCGGCGAGTTCGGGTGCCGGCGCGCCGGCGTCATCTGGCCACGGCAGGTCGGGGTCCACAATCTCCACACCCAGCATGAGCCCGACTCCGCGCACATCACCCACCAGTGTTGAACCGGAGGCGATCGCGTTCAGGCCATCCAGGAAAACCTTGCCGCGGGCGGTCACGTGCCCGCGCAGGCCGTTCTCCCGCGCGAAGCGCATCACCGCACTGGCCGCGGCGAAGGCCATGGCGTTCCCGCGGAAGGTGCCCGTGAACGCACCGGGCTCCCACACGTCGAATTCCTTGCGCACGACCAGGACCGCGATGGGGATACCTGAGCCGAGGCCCTTGGAGATGACCACCATGTCCGGTTCGATACCGCTGTGCTGAAACGCCCAGGCCGGGCCGGTGCGGAACACACCCGCCTGCACCTCGTCGGCGATCAGCGGTACGCCCAACGTCGATGCGGTGCGGCGCAGCGCCTGTCCCCACCGCGCCGGAGCCGCAATCACGCCACCCTCACCCAGAACGAATTCGGCGATCAGCGACGCCGGTGCCGTCACACCGCTGTGCGGGCGGGCGACGGCGTCGGCCGCCGCAATCGCCAGCTCGACGCCCTGCTCGCCACCCACTCCGAAGGGGCTGCGGTACTCCTGCGGGTACGGCAGAAAACTCGCCTGCGGAGACAGCACCACCGGCTGCTTGCGCAGGCCACCGCCTGAGCTCGCGGCACGTGCTGCCCGGGTGCATCCGTGGAAGCCGCCTTGCACACCAATGTGTTCGCGCCCGCCGGTGGCGATCTCGGCGAGCATCAACGCGGCCTCCACCGCGCTTGCCCCACTGGGCGAGCACAGATGAATGCTGGCGTCCGCGGCAAGCCGGACCGGCAGGATGGAGAGCAATTCCTCGACAAAGCGGTCCCGGGCCGGGGTGTGGAAGTCCAGTGATAGCAGCGGCTCCCCGGAGGAAACCGTCTTCATCACCGCCTCGTTGACAACCGGGTGGTTCCAGCCCAACGACATGGCCCCTGCCGCGGCCAGGCAGTCGACATACCAGCGGCCATCATCGGCACGTACCCGCGCACCGCGCGCCTCGACGGGCCGTATCGGCAACCGCCGGGAGTAGGTCGTGGCCCCGGATTCTCGTGCAGTGGACATGAATTGACTTGTGGTCATACCGCCTCCTTACGCGGGTGGGCGAGCAGCCGCCGCAGCGATGAGGCGAGTGAACGGTCTTCGGTGGACCAGTACCCGGCATCTGGCGGGATCGCCGCCATCAGCCGGCGGCGTGCCTCACCGAGCTGGTGGTAAGGCAGCTGCGGGAAGAAGTGGTGCACCGCGTGGAAACGCAAACCGACCGGCGCCCACAACGGGCCCAGCACGGGCACCGACGGGTGGTCGATGGAATCGAGAACCTGCTCCGGGAAGGTCATGCGCTCGCTGCGGCCCTCGTACCGGTGTGCCACCAGCACGCGCAGCCAGTTCACGAACAGCGCCAGCGCCATCACCAGGTAGGCCTCCACGAGCCTGTTCGGTGAGTAGACGCCCAGGAGCAGCAGCACCAGGAGCGCCGATGTGTATGCGAAACAAGCGATTTCCTGCACCAACCAGGAGCGGGGCGTCCCGGCCGGCGGCAACGGACGCTCGAAATCGGCGTCGATCATGAGTGAGGACGCCCGGGTGAGTACGAGGGGCCGGATGGCGGGGACCAGCCAGCTCAGTGGCGCCAGGACCAGGAACCGGAAGACGAAGGCCAACGGCCCACCCAGCGCCGTGAACGGTAACAGGACGATCCGCCAGCGCGGCTCGCTGGCATAGGTCACGTACTCCCCGTCTTCGGCCGTCCCGTAGGTGCGCGACGCGTGGTGTTCGTGATGGAACTCGAAGGTGAATTTCGGTGTCAGCAAAGGAATTCCACATACCGCGTGCCACACCACCGAGAACCAGTGCAGATCGTGTTCGGCGTGCACGAGTTCGTGGACAAACAAGACTGCGCGATAGAACGCGAACGCGGCCACCACAATGCACGCCACCGCCGGCAGCGAAAGCAGGTTCTCGGCAGGGCACAGCAGGAACGCGGTGTATCCGATTGCCACACAAGCGGTCAAATCCAGCCAGTAGATCCACTGGCGACGCGCGGTGAGGTCGGCCACCAGCGCACGCGCATCAGCCATCGAGATGCCCAGGGCTTCCTTGGAGCCGCCCTGCACCTGCCGTGGCTCGACCGTCAACCTGTCCTGATGCTCTTCGCGCATGCTGGGGGTACCTCCCGCTTGTGGGGGACTCATCGCACAAACTCCGCTATCAATTCGTCGTTGGAGACCTTGGGAATTCCCAGTTCTCGCACCGCCCTGTCGGGCGCGTAGTACAACTCACGGGCCATCAGTTCGACGTTCTCGGTAACCAGCACGTCGTCGGGGTCGAAGCGCCCGGACACGTCGCGCAGCAGCCTGTTTCCCCGCCCCGCCGCCCGGAACAGCCCCATGGGCGCGGACCGCACCGGGTGCTCACGTCCCACCGCGGCCACCAGCAGCTCCCCGATCTGCCGGTAGGACAGGTTGGCGGTACTCAGGATGTACCGGCGTCCTTTGTCTCCCTTGGCCATTGCGGCGGTGATGCCCACAACGAAATCCCGTGCCGAACACACCGCGGTTCCGCCGGGAGGCACCACCCGCAGCAGGCCCCTGCGCGCGGCGACCAGCAGCCCCTGCCAGGACCGAGCGGGCCCCGCCCCCGTCGCGAACACCGCGGCAGGATTCACGACGACAACGTCCAGACCGCGTTCGGCGAAGTCCAGCACCAGCCGCTCCCCCGCACGCTTGGTTGCCGAATACACGTTGTCGAGCACAGAGTGCCGCGGGTCGAAGTCTTCGTCCGCCACCACACCGTTGGGTGGGTATCCGATGGCTGCGGTCGATGACACGTGCACCACCCGCTGCACTCCATGCTGCAGCGCCGAGCGCGCCACGTGATACGTGCCCAACACGTTTGTCTGCCAAATCCTGTGCCCAAGGCGTGAATTCGGCGACGCGATACCGGCAAGGTGATACACGTGGGACACGCCTCGCATCGCGTCATCGATGCTGCGCGCATCGGTGATATCCGCGCGGGCTGTCTCTACGTGTGGGCGCAGCTCCTCGGGAAGTACAGTGGCGTCGTGCGGGTTCACCAGTACGGTGACCCGCTCACCCGCCTGCACCAGGGACGTGACGAGGGTGGATCCCAGGTACCCCGTAGCCCCGGTGACTAGTGTCCGGCCGCCCATCACAGCGCCTTCTGATAGACCCGGTGGATCTTCTCGGGGTCCGTCTTCATCTGCGAGGTCAGCGAATTCGACCACACGTTGTCCTCATGCACCCAAGTCGTGGCCACCGAGGAATATCCGCTGCCGGTGATCGTCCGCACGATCTCCCCCGCCAGCACCCGGCCGATCCCGGCGCCGAACTGGGTCTGCACCGCACCGATGAGCACCACCACGGCGGTGTCGATCCCACGGATGCGTCCGTCGCGCCGGGCCGCAAGCCGGGCCAGCAGCTTCGGGGTAAGCCGACCGGAGCGCCCCACGATCTCGTTTACATCGGGCAACATCAGCAGGAATCCGACCGGTACGCCTTCGGATTCGACTATCCGAACGATGTTCGGATCGATCAGCGGACGCATCTCCGCCGCCATCCCCGAGAACACCTCGCGGCTCAGCGGAACATTCTCGGGGTGATGGGCGAAGGAGTCGTTGTAGAGACCGCGCAGCATTTCCAGCTCGTCGGCGTAGTGGCGCATCCGCACCGAGCGCACCGTCACGCCCTGATCGCGCATCACCGCATCGGCCCGTCTCAGCAGGCGCTGTCGGACATACTGGCTGCCGTCGATATGCCAACGGTACGAAGCGGTATCGAACTTCTTGCGGTATCCGGATGCCTCCACCAATCCCGGGTAGTACCGGGGGTTGTACGGCTGCATGAGCGCCGGTGGCCGGCTATATCCAGAAACAAGCAGACCGACTTCCTCGCGGGAGGTGTAGCTGAACGGGCCGATCATCTTGGTGACCCCTCGACGCGCTGCCCATTGCTCAGCTTCCCCGAGCAGAGCGCGCGCAATCGCGTCGTCATCCTCACTTTCAAAGAACCCGAAGAATGCGCAGTCGCCGTAACGCTGCACGTATGCCGAGTCGATCGCTGCGGAGATACGTCCCACCGGGCGGCCGCCGCGGTAGGCGACGAAGTTCTCGACCTGGACCTCGCCATGCAGGGGGTTGTGCTTGGAATTCATCTTCGCGTGCATGACGCGGCGCAGCGTGGGACGCCAACGGGAGTCGTCGCCGTAGATGCGCCATGGCATTGCGATGAATTGCTTGGCGTCGCTGTGGGACTGGACCCGCCGCACCGATACCGGCGGGCGCCCCTGCTGCTGCCCGGCCGACTGCGCGATCAGTCCCCTATCCAGCACGGACGATTCCCAGGTCATGGGCGAGTTCCGGGTTGCCCTTGCTCTTCCACAGCGCGCCGTCCATGTAGAAGTGGTGCAGCACGAAGGTCAGCGGGACCGCGAAGATGACGGTGTCGAGCTGACCGGCGAAGATGCCCAGGCCGCCCAAGAAGGCGATGTACAACGGCAATGCCTTGCGCGTTGAGAGCCGTGCCAGCAGCAGCTTCTTCTCGCCCGGATCCTCGCTGCGCGCGAAGCGCGTGTTGTTCCGGGTCCAGTTGATCAGGTGGTACTGCAGGCTGTGCGTCGTCGTCGCGATCAAGATCAGTGCGAAGAGATCCGAAACCAGCAGGTAGGACAGGTTGTAGGACAGCGCCGCGATCACAAAGGTGGCCACCGACATCGCCGGTAGGGTCCGTTGCCCGGTCCGCTTGAGCTGGAACTGCTCCCACACCGCAGCACCCAAAAAGACTGCGGCACAGACGAATCCGATGATCACCAAGAAACCGGGAATCGGCGGTACCGGCACGCTCAGATTCGAGAACGGCAACCGGTGGCCGAAGACCTCGTACTCGGAGAAGTTCAGGCCGTGACTCGCCCGGTACAGCACCGGGGCCAGGCAGACGGCGTACAACGCGTACTTGATCCGGTTTCGCGGACCTTTGTAACCGTTCTTCGCTGCGTAGATGTTGATGATGCCGAAGTGCTGTTTGAGAACGTGGAAGACCTGCCAATAGGCCCAGATGGCGAGCAGTGGCACCATCCAGCCGCCGAACCACAGTGTGCCGACGATCGCGCCGACCACGATGAAGCTGATCACGTAGTGCGCCCAGTACCGAGATCGTTCGCGCGGATCCATCCATACTCGGGCGGTCGTCGTCAACACATGCGGGAGGTCGGACAACAGCGAGAACACGACCGCACCCACGAGGAACACGCCCTTATGCCCGTCGGCCGCGAAGAGCACCGCAGACAACAGTGCGCCCAACCCGAAGACAAACAGGATGTCGACGCGTCTGCTGACGAACCATCCCGGCCGACCTTGACCGTCGATGTTCTTCAGCTCATTGGTGTCGGTAGCAAAGGTGGCCATCACGATCATCCTCGGGTAGGCGTCAACGTTTTAATTGATAATGATTATCGTTTTCACAACGTAGAGACCGCGCGGTCTCGTGTCAACGCCGCGGCCTGTGAGCAAGCTGTGATGCTGCTCACCCGAAATATGGCAGTTAAGACGCATATTTTGACGGGCGCCCGCCCCGGAAGGACGCGACACACACCCGGAGTGAACCGAATGCCACGACGGCATGGAATGACGGTTTGCGCGGCACTTCCAGGCCCTTTCGTGCCTGAATCCCCGCCCCGCGACGATGAACCCCGAAGCGTCAGCAAATATCGAAGGCGCGGAAGGGCCAGCCCGTCATCTTGGGGGTCAGTGCAAGTGCCAGGACCGCCACGGCCGCACCCTTACCCCCAGATCGGCAATCGGCCACTACCCTCAATAGATGGGCCCGGTTTGCCGCCGGACTCGTACATTGGGTCTCCGGATAAGCCGGGGCGTGATTCAGGTTGAGGTAGACCGCCGTGGTGAACACCGTGCTCAGTTCCGCACATGACGAGCCACCGCATGCTCCCCTGACGCCACCGGGACCGCTGCCCCCGCGCGAGATCCTCGAACAGTCCGGTGAACTGCTCCGCGCGCTCGCCGCGCCGGTGCGCATCGCCATCGTGTTGCAGCTGCGCGAATCGCAACGCTGCGTCCACGAGCTGGTCGACGCGGTGGGTGTGGCCCAGCCGCTCATCAGCCAGCACCTGCGGGTGCTCAAGGCCGCCGGAGTGGTCTCCGGAGAACGTCAGGGACGCGAGGTGATGTACCGCCTCGTCGACGATCACCTTTCCCATATCGTCGTCGACGCGGTTGCCCATACCGAGGAACAGAGATGACTCCCACGCAAGCAGGGGGTCCCCCCGGCGTCCGCGAGGACAGGCCGGCACTGCGCGGAACGGTGCGTTCCACCCGCCAGCGCGCGGCCATCACCGCCCTGCTGAAGCGGACCGATGAGTTCAAGTCCGCGCAGGAGCTGCACGACGAGCTCAAGCGCACCGGCGAGGGCATCGGCCTGACCACCGTCTACCGGACCCTGCAGTCGATGTCGACATCAGGCGAGGTTGATGTGCTGCGCAACGACACCGGGGAGTCGGTGTACCGCCGCTGTTCGGACGGCCATCACCACCACTTGGTCTGCCAGAGTTGCGGTTTCGCGGTCGAGGTGCAAGCGGGTGCGGTCGAGAAGTGGGCCACCGATATCGCCGAGGAGCACGGTTTCACCGAGGTACACCACACGGTTGAGGTCTTCGGTTTCTGCAGCCGCTGCACTGCCGAGCGCCGCAAGTCTTAGTTGCCCAGCGCCTTTCGCGCGTCGGATCCGGTGGCGAACACCATCATGAGCAACGTCATCAACGCGTCATCGTCGTCGATACCGGTCGCCGGAAAGTTGTAGCGCAGCAACACATCTGCCTTACGCCCCTTGGCGATCAGCAGGATGTTCCCGAACAGGGACTTCTGGGCGAGCCCATCTACCAGATGCCGCGACTTCGCGTTGACGGCCACATCCCAAGCCAGTACCTGCGAGAGCGACACCACGTCCAGTCCGGCCACGATGGTGACCGCGCGAATCGAGGTCAGAGTGCCCTCGTAGTCGGCGGTCAGCGCTCCGTCGGACTCCCTGGTGACCGGGAGCACCGGATGCAGCACGCGGTACACCCGATCGAGAATCTCGTCGGCGCCGCTTTCGGGATCCGTCATCACGCCGACCCGAATCGCCGGTCGCGCTGCGCGTACTCCAGGCAGGCCGCCCACAGATCGCGGCGGTCGAAGTCCGGGTACATCTTTTCCTGGAACACGAACTCGGCGTACGCCGACTGCCACATCATGAAGTTGCTCGATCGGAACTCACCCGAGGGCCGCAGGAACAGATCGACATCGGGCATATCGGGCTCATCGAGATACTTGGCGATGGTCTCCTCGGTGATGCGGTCCGGCTTGAGCTGACCGGACTCCACCAGACGGGCGATTCTCCTTGTCGCCTCGGCAATTTCGGCCCGACCACCGTAGTTGATACACGTGGTCAACGTCAGGGTGCTGTTGTTCTTGGTGAGCTCCTCGGTGATCTCGAGCTCCTTATAGACGCTGCTCCACAACCGCGTCTTCTGCCCGGCCCAACGGAACCGCACACCCATGTTGTTCAGATCGTGGCGGCGCCGCTTGACCACGTCGCGGTTGAAGCCCATCAGAAAGCGCACCTCATCCGCGGGGCGGCGCCAGTTCTCCGTCGAGAAGGCATACGTGGTGAGCCACGGGATGCCCATCTCGATGGCACCACAGACCATGTCCATCATGGTGGCCTCGCCCATCTTGTGGCCCTCGGTGCGCGGCAACCCACGGGCCCGGGCCCAGCGCCCATTGCCGTCCATCACCACCGCGACGTGCCGGGGAACCAGCTCCTTGGGAATGACCGGGGGTACAGCACCCGACGGGTGCTTAGGCGCGGGATGCGGCCGGGTGCCACCGGGGCCAGCACCAGGCAACAGCTTGGGGAAAACCGCAGGAAAAACCGTCTTGTCCGGGAACGTCGGGTTATAGCCCTGAGGGACATCGGCCCAATCCGTGAAGTACTTATCCTGCTGCGGATCGGGCTGACTGCTCTTCACCATGGCTCATATTTAACCTGCTGCCACGTTCGACGAGCGGGAGTGTCCGCAGCTTGCGTTCCAGATGCCACTGCAAATGCGCCGCGATCAATCCACTGGCCTGCGTGCGCTGGGTCTGCGGCACGTCATCGGTGGCCGCCCAGTCGCCGTCATGAAGTGCCGCCATCAGCTCCAGCACACCCTGCGGCGGGGTCACCGCACCCGCCGGACGGCAGTGCACACACACGCTGCCGCCCGCCGCCACATGGAAGGCGCGGTGCGGGCCGGGAGTGGCACAACGCGCGCATTCGCTGATGGCGGGCGCCCACCCGGCAATGCTCATGGCGCGCAACAGATACGCATCGAGGACCAGCTCGCGGGAACGCTGTTGATCGGCGATGGCCCGCAGTGCGCCGACGGTCAGGCGATGCAGGGCGAGGGCCGGGGCGCGCTCCTCACCGGCGATTCGCTCCGCCGTCTCCAGGACGGCGCAGGCAGTGGTGTACCGGCCGTAGTCACTGACGATGTCCGCGGCGAAGGCGTCGATGGCCTGTACCTGGGTGACGATGTCCAGATTGCGTCCCGGATGCAGCTGCACGTCGATATGCGCGAATGGTTCCAGCCGTGAGCCGAACTTACTGCGGGTGCGGCGCACCCCCTTGGCGACCGCGCGCACCAGGCCATGTTGGCGGGTCAGCAGGGTCACGATGCGATCGGCCTCGCCGAGTTTGTGCTGCCGCAGCACGACAGCACGATCCCGATAAAGCCGCATTCGAGTAGTTTCCCATCTGGTACCGACGAATCCCCGCATTGACGCACGATTTCGACCGCTTACCCTTCTGGTCATGTCGGGCCTTCCCACGCTGACTTCCCAGGCCGCAGCGCTGGCAGAGGGTTCGGTCAGCTCCATCTCATTGACCCTCACGGCGCTCAACGCGATCAAGTCGAGCCAGCCGACCCTCAACGCGTTCCGGGTGGTGTGCACCAAGAGCGCTCTCGCCGACGCCACCGAGGCCGACAAACGGTTAGCCAGGGGCGAGCGGCTGCCTTTACTCGGGGTGCCCATCGCCATCAAGGACGACACCGACTTGGCGGGCACCCCAACCGCATTCGGTACCGCCGGAGCCGTCGGCTCGGAGTCCGAGGATGCCGAGCTGGTGCGCCGATTGCGGGCCGCGGGCGCCGTGATCGTCGGCAAGACCAACACCTGCGAGCTGGGCCAGTGGGGCTTCACCAGCGGGCCCGGCTTCGGACACACCCGCAATCCATGGAGCCGCGGCCACACCCCCGGCGGATCCTCGGGCGGCAGCGCGGCCGCCGTCGCGGCCGGGCTCGTCGCCGGCGCCATCGGCTCAGACGGGGCCGGAAGCGTCCGGATTCCGGCCGCCTGGACACATCTGATCGGTATCAAGCCCCAACGCGGCCGGATCTCCACCTGGCCACTAGCCGAGGCGTTCAACGGGATAACCGTCCACGGGCCCTTGGCCCGCACGGTTGCCGATGCCGCACTGCTGCTGGACGCGGCGTCGGGAAACGTCTCCGGCGACTTGCACAAGCCACCGCATGTGCGGATTCTCGATGCCGTCCACGAGGATCCGGGACAGCTGCGCGTCGCACTGTCGCTCAAAGTTCCGTTCTCGGGCTTCCCGGCGCACATCCATCCCACGATCGAGGCCGCTACCCGGTATGTGGGGCACCAGCTGCGTTCCCTCGGGCACATGGTGTCCGAGGGCGACCCGGACTACGGCGTCGGGCTCGGCCTGAACTTCCTGCCACGAGCGACGGCCGGGCTGCTGCCGTGGGGTGATCGGCTCGATGCCGGGGCACATTGGGACCAGCGGACATTGACGAACATGCGCACTGGCCGCCGATTGGCCGGCTGGGCGTTGCGGCGGGCGCGGGCGGCCGAACCGCGGCTGCAGGCGCGCGTCGGCAAGATCTTCGGCAGCTTCAACGTGGTGTTGACACCGACCACCGCCCAGCCGCCGACGGGTATCTACGATTTCGACGATATCGGCAGTCTCGCAACGGATCGCGGGCAAGTCGGTGCGTGTCCCATGACGTGGCCGTGGAATGTCCTTGGCTGGCCGTCGATCAATGTGCCCGCCGGGTTCACCCAAGACGGGTTGCCGATCGGTGTGCAGCTGATGGGCCCGGCGAACAGCGAGCCGCTGTTGATTTCCCTTGCCGCACAGCTGGAGTCCGTCAACAACTGGGCAGCGGAGACTCCCGACCCCTGGTGGTGAGTGACATGCGGGACCGCCGCCCGCCCGCCCGTCGCCCCTCTCCAAGCCGACACGCCGTGTTTTGCGTCGACTACTCGCGAAATGCGTCGAAAACCGTAGTTTCGATGACTATGCGGCTCGCTGCGCAGCACTAAAGGCTGCGCGCACACGCTCGATTACGGTCTTCTGCTGATTCATCAACTGGTCACGGCTCACGCGGACAAGTCTCCAGCCCAGCGAGGCAATTGCTTCCTGCCGCTCAATGTCTCGGCGGTGCTGTGTCGAATCGCCCCAATGCTGTGCGCCGTCAAATTCGGCTGCAACCCGTTGCTCACGCCAACCCATATCCAGACGAATGATCCGCCCGTCCGGCCCCCGCAGTTCGATCTGGGTTTCTGGTTCAGGCAATCCGCCAGAAACCAGACACAATCTCAAGCGAGTTTCCTGCACCGACTCAGCGCCCGCATCCGCCAATGCCAGGACCCGCTCCAGCTGTCGGAGGCCCCGTACACCCCGATGGCGTTCAGCGACTCGCATGACCGACTCGACGGTGCAGAGTCGAAGCAGCACGTCGACGAGTTCGATGGCTCGGTTCAAGCGGACACGGCGTCCGATGTCGAACACGGTCCGGGCTGGCGTAGTCACCGGTATCCCACGAAAAGTCATCAACTCAGCTGGCAACAGTCTGTCGTTATGGATGACGATGCCACTCGGCGCATCATGCCGCTGGCGCACTAGCTCGGCTGGTCGATCCGCGGATATCCATGGGTTGCCGTGTAATGCCGCAGCCGACACACCCGAAACTACCCCCTTACGCCCTGACCACAAGAACGCAGCCTCGGCACGCAGCGCCGCCGTCAACTCGGCGTCCCGACGCCGGTGGACATTCTGAAACACCTTCGCGTAGTCCTTGCGGAGCATCTGCGGCGTCACGATCCCGGCCGCCAGCGCCTCACTTGCAACTATGAGCCCACCCATGACCGGAGCGTTGCACGCCCCTCCGACAAGTCACCGAGACTACGGTTTTCGACGTATTTCGCGAGTAGCCCACGCAAAACACGGCGTGTCGGCGGGGAGGGGGGTCGCGGGGGCGCGCGGCTTAGAACCCCAGCTTGCCGAGTTGCTTGGGGTCGCGCTGCCAGTTCTTGGCGACCTTGACGCGCAGATCCAAGAACACCTTTGTGCCGAGCAACTTTTCGATCTGCACACGGGCGTTGGTGCCGACCTCGCGCAGCCGCGATCCGCCCTTGCCGATGACGATGCCTTTTTGGCTGTCCCGCTCGACGTAGAGGATCGCGTGCACGTCGATGAGCTCGGAGCCCTCGGGACGGCCCTCGCGCTCGTTCACCTCATCGATCACCACGGCCAGCGAGTGCGGCAGCTCATCTCGCACACCCTCGAGCGCGGCCTCGCGGATCAGCTCGGCCATCAGCACCTCTTCGGGCTCGTCGGTCAGCTCACCGTCGGGATAGAACGCCGGCCCCGGCTGCAGCTTGGACGCCAAAACCTCTGTCAGCACCTCGACTTGGGCACCCGAGACGGCAGACACCGGAACGATGTCCACATCCGGCCCGACGAGCTCGGAAACCGACAGCAGCTGCTCGGCCACGCGCTCCTTGCTCACCTTGTCGATCTTGGTGACAATCGCGATCAGCGTGGTGCGCGGCGCGATGAGCTTGATCTGCTCAAGGATCCACTTGTCGCCCGGCCCAATCCCCTCATCGGCCGGAATGCACAACCCGATCACGTCCACCTCGGAATACGTATCGCGCACAAGGTCGTTGAGCCGCTGCCCGAGCAGCGTGCGGGGCCGGTGCAACCCCGGGGTGTCGACGAGCACGATCTGGAAATTCTCGCGGTGCACGATCCCGCGAATCGTGTGCCGGGTGGTCTGCGGCCGGTTCGAGGTGATCGCCACCTTCTGGCCGACCAGCGCGTTGGTCAGCGTCGACTTGCCGGTGTTCGGCCGCCCGACGAAACAGACGAATCCTGACTTAAATTCCGGAGAGGATCCGCTCACAATTGCCCCGCAGGTACGCCGGTGCGATCGGTCACGATGACGGTCGCCGACGGCGACAGTTCCCGCACGGCGGCGATACCCGGGTCTTCATGTGAACCGCCGACCAGTACGGCTGCCTCGATCGCCGACGCGCCACTGGAGACCGCCGCCGCGACGGCCGCCTGCAGGGCGGTCAGTGACAGCACCGAAAGCACCACCGGCGCACCGGCATAGGTGCGGCCATCACCGTCGCGTACCGCCGCGCCCGAGTTCGCCTCGGCACGCCCCATCGCTCCACGGGCCAGCACGACGAGCTTGTTATCTTCCGCGTCCAACTCACTCATCTCTTTCCTCCGCTTTCTCGTCGTCTGCCGCATCCGGGTCGGGCTGCACCAGAATCGTGCCGATGCGCACCCGGCCACGTGTGTCCGGACCACCTTCAGCCTGTAACAAAAGTCCATGCGAGGCGACCTTGGCACCCGGCAGCGGCACGCGGCCGAGGTCTAGTGCCAGCAGCCCACCCACCGTCTCGACGTCAAGATCCTCGTCGAATTCGATGTCGTACAGCTCCCCCAGGTCCTCGATCGGCAACCTGGCGGAGACGCGGAACGTCTTGTTGCCCAACTCCTCCACCGGAGCGACCTCGTCGTGGTCGTATTCGTCGGCGATCTCTCCGACGATCTCCTCCAGCACGTCCTCGATGGTCACCAATCCGGCGATGGCGCCGTACTCGTCCACGAGCAGCGCCATATGCTTGCGGTGCTGCTGCATCTCCCGCAGCAACTCGTCCAGCGGCTTGGAGTCCGGAACGAACACCGCCGGCCTCATCACCTGCGCCACGGTGACGTCGCGTCCACCGTTGACCGAGTAGTACGTCTGCTGCACAAGGTCTTTGAGGAAGACCACGCCGACGACATCGTCGACGTTCTCTCCGACCACCGGGATGCGGGAGTGCCCGCTGCGCACCGCGAGCGAGGTGGCTTGACCGGCTGTTTTGTCGGATTCGATCCACACCATCTCGGTGCGCGGCACCATCACCTCACGGGCGGGGGTGTCACCCAGCTCGAATACGGACTGAATCATCCGGCGTTCGTTATCGGCCACCACACCACGCTGCTGCGCCATGTCCACCACCTCGCGCAGCTCGATTTCGGAGGCGAACGGGCCGTTGCGGAAACCACGTCCGGGCGTCACCGCGTTACCCAGCAGGATGAGCAGCCGCGAAGTGGGACCCAGCAGTACCGAAATCACCTGTAACGGCACCGCGGCGCCCAGCGCGATGGAGTACGCGTGCTGGCGTCCCAACGTGCGCGGGCCCACCCCAATCGCCACGAAGCTTGTCACCACCATGACGATCGCCGAGATAGTCAGTGCGGCAACCAGACTCATCCGCGCGGTCAGGTACCCGACCAGAAACACCGTCGACAAGATCTCGCAGGTGGTACGCAGCAGGACAACCAGGTTCACATAGCGCGGGCGCTCCCGGATCACCACGGAAAGGCGTACCGCCCCCGGCCTTTCCTCGCGAACCAGTTCATCGACACGCGCCGAGGAGACCGTGTTGATGGCGGCATCGATGGCCGCGAAGGCACCACCCAGACCGACCAGCGCAATCGCCGCCAGCAGCAGCCCTATGCCAGACATACTCAGGCCCTAAGTTCTTCGCGCAAGACGCTCATCACTCGTCGAAGTTGCGCGACTTGTCGAGCAGACGGCTATCGCGGTACAGCTGAGCCTGCTGCTCGTACCAGTCCTGCAGCAGCTGGTTCTGCAGCGCGAACATCTCGCGCTCTTCCTCGGGTTCGGCGTGGTCGTAGCCGAGTAGGTGCAATACGCCGTGCACAGTCAGCAGCGCCAACTCATGTGCCAGCGAATGACCCGCCGCCTCAGCCTGTTCGGCCGCGAACTGCGGACACAGCACGATGTCCCCCAGCATCGACGGCCCCGGCTCGGGAGCGTCGGGACGCCCGCCGGGCTCCAGCTCATCCATCGGGAACGACATCACGTCGGTGGGGCCGGGCAGGTCCATCCACCGCATGTGCAGGTCGGCCATCGCCGCGAGGTCGACGAGCATCATCGAAAGTTCTGCCGCGGGATGGACATCCATTGCCGCGATGGCGAATCGCGCGACGCTGACCAGCTCGCCCTCGGCGACGTCGACACCCGACTCGTTGACGACCTCAATGCTCATCTGTGCCGGCTCCGGTTCCCCGATGCGCGCCGCTGCGCGCGGTTACCTGTCAGGTCTGAATCCTCGAAACGCGCATAGGCATCCACGATCTCCGACACCAGCCGGTGGCGCACCACATCGGCACTCGTCAACTCCGAGAAGTGAATTCCCTCGATGTTGTCAAGAATGTCGACCGCGGCCCGCAGCCCCGAACGGGCACCACCCGGCAGGTCGACCTGCGTGATGTCACCGGTCACCACGATCTTGGAACCGAATCCCAGCCGCGTGAGGAACATCTTCATCTGCTCGGCCGTGGTGTTCTGTGCCTCATCGAGAATGATGAAGGCGTCGTTGAGGGTCCGGCCCCGCATATAGGCCAGTGGCGCAACCTCGATGACCCCGGCCGACATCAGCTTGGGAATCAGCTCGGGATCCATCATGTCGTGTAGCGCGTCGTACAGCGGCCGCAGGTACGGGTCGATCTTCTCGCTCAGCGTGCCGGGCAGGAAGCCCAGCCGCTCCCCGGCCTCGACCGCCGGACGGGTCAGGATGATGCGGGTGACCTGCTTGCTCTGTAATGCGTTCACCGCCTTGGCCATCGCCAGATACGTCTTGCCGGTGCCGGCCGGGCCGATACCGAAAACCACCGTGTTGGCGTCGATGGCATCCACATAGCGCTTTTGGTTCAGCGTCTTGGGACGGATGGTCTTGCCGCGCCGCGACAGGATGTCCAGGCTCAGTACCTCGGCGGGTGACTCGTCGTCGTCGCCGGTGAGCATTGCCGCCGTGTGCCGCACCGTCGAGGGCGTGAGCTGCTGGCCCCGGCGGGCGATCACGATCAGCTCGGAGACAACCCGCTCGGCCAGTGCCACATCGGCGGGCTCGCCGGTGAAGGTGATGGTGTTGCCGCGGGCGTGGACATCCGCGGTCAGCAGGTCCTCAAGCTCGCGCAGGTTTTCATCAGCAGAACCCAGCAGGCCCATGATGAGATCGTTCGGAATCTCGACGCTGCTGCGTACGTCTGCAGCGGCACCTTGTTCTCGGCTCGTCACGTGGTTAAGGTCGCCTGCTTTCTTGGGTTGTGAAGTTGCTTCGAGTTTACCGCTGGCAACCGTCAGCCTCCACGCGATTAGCGCTCACTGGTGCGCCAGCGGGCCACTGGCCCACCGATCCGTCAGCACCCCGAGTGCCCCCAACGCCACGGCAGCGGCACTGGACGTACGCAGCACCGTCGGCCCCAGACGCACCGCAGCGGCACCCGCCTCGGCCAAAACTCCCAGCTCCTCGTCCGCGACGCCGCCCTCGGGACCCACGATCAGCACCACCGATGGCGCCGACGACAGCCGCTCGCCCAGGGCGCTCAACCCGGAATCCGCCGATTCATGCAGTACCAGCACGACGGCCCCATCCGCGGTCCGCGCACGCACCACATCGGCCAGTTGCGCCGTCGAGTGCAGATCGGGCACCGTCGGCACGAAGGCCCGACGGGATTGTCGCGACGCCGCGCGCGCCACCGACTCCCAGCGTCGCCGGCCCTTGGCCGCCTTGTCCCGGTCGTTCTGCGCGTCCCAGCGCGACACACACCGCTGCGCCTGCCACGGGATGACCTCGTCGGCTCCCGCCTCTACCGCCAGGTCGACCGCCAGCTCGGAGCGATCCGATTTGGGAAGTGCCTGCACCACAGTCACTTTGGGGCTCGGGGCATCGACGCTCCAGCGTCCGGTCACCTCGATCGTCAGGCCTGCGCGATCGACGGAGGCGACGAAACCGTCACCGACCTCGCCGGCACCGTCGCACACCATGACGGACTCGCCGACCCGCATGCGCAGCACCCGCGTCGCGTGATGGCCCTCATCCCCGCCGAGCACCACCGATTCACCGGCTGCGGGAACGCGATCGACGTAGAAGATCGTGGCGGCCGCCATCGATTAGCGACCCGTGAAGGCCTCGCGCAGCCGCGAGAACACGCCGCCGGACGCAGACTCGGCCCACACGACCTCGGAGCCCTCCTTGTTGCGGGCCCTGAAGTCCTTCAGCAGCTCGCGTTCCTTGGAGTCCAGCCGCGTGGGAACCACCACGTCGAGGTGGGCGTGCAGGTTGCCCCGCACACCGGTACGAAGGTGCGGCATGCCCTTGCCGCGCATCGTCACCACTGAACCCGGCTGCGAGCCCGGCTCGATCTTGACGACGGTTTCTCCGTCGATGATGGCCTCGACGGAGACGCTGGTGCCCAGCGCCGCCTCGACCATCGGGACGCGCACCGTGAAGTGCAGGTCATCCCCGTCACGGATGAACACGTCATGCGGCTTCTCGTGCACCTCGACGTACAGGTCGCCGGCCGGTCCACCGCCGGGACCGACTTCTCCCTGAGCCGCCAGCCGCACCCGCATCCCGTCGCCGACACCGGCCGGGATCTTGACGGTGATGTCACGACGCGCACGTACCCGGCCGTCGCCACCGCACTTGTGGCACGGGTCGGTGATGACCTCACCGGCGCCCTGGCATGTCGGGCAGGGGCGTGATGTCAGTACCTGGCCGAGCAGGGAACGCTGCACGGTCTGCACCTCGCCACGACCACCACAGGTCTCGCAGGCGCTGGGCGCGGAGTTGCCGTGGGTGCCCTTACCGGCGCATCCGTCGCACAGAATCGCGGTGTCGACGGTCACCTGCTTGCTGACGCCGGTCGCGCATTCCAGCAGGTCCAGACGCATCCGCAGCAGTGAGTCGGACCCGGGCTGTACGCGGCCACGGGGACCACGCGATCCGCCCGCCGATCCGCCGAAGAATGCCTCGAAGACATCACCCAGGCCGCCGAAGCCCGAACCGAAACCGCCGAACCCGTTGCCTCCGCCGCCGTTCTCCAACGGGTCGCCGCCGAGGTCGACAATGCGCCGCTTCTCCGGGTCGGTCAGCACCTCGTAGGCGATGCTGACCTCTTTGAAGCGAGCCTGCGCCTGCTCGTCGGGGTTGATGTCGGGGTGCAGCTCGCGGGCGAGCTTGCGGTACGCCCGCTTGAGCTCGCTGTCGCTGGCACCCTTGCTGACCCCGAGGATGCCGTAGTAATCACGCGCCACTGTGTTGATCTCGTTCCGTTGCTATCCGTCTACTTCACATGCTGCTAGCGGTTGGCTAGCACTTCGCCGATATACATGGCAACCGCCGCAACGTTCGCGATGGTTCCCGGGTAGTCCATCCGTGTGGGCCCCAGCACACCCATACCGCCGAATACCGCTCCGCCCGCACCATACGGGGTGGAGACGACGGAGGTGCCAATCATCTGCTCAGCCGCGGTTTCGTGACCGATATGCACGGTGACGCGACCGGCCTCCTGCTGCGCGGCGAGCAAGCGCAGCACCACCACCTGCTCCTCCAGCGCCTCCAGGACGGTACGCAGCTGGCCACCGAAGTCGGCGGCGTTGCGCGTCAGGTTGGCAGTACCGCCGAGCAGCAGGCGTTCCTCGTGGTGTTCGACGAGCGTCTCCACCAGAACCGTGGCCGCGCGGGTGAGGACATTGCGCAGGTCGTCGTCGGATTGATCGGCCAGCTCGGCAACGGCCACCGAGGCCGCCGACAGCTTCTTGCCGTCCAACGCCGCCCCCAGCAGCACCCGCAGCCGAGCGAGCTGCTCGTCGTTGATGACGTCACCCAGCTCGACGATGCGCTGATCGACCCGCCCGGAGTCGGTGATCACCACCAACAGCAGCCGGGCCGGGCTCAGCGACACCACCTCCAGATGGCGCACGCTGGACGAGGACAGCGTGGGGTACTGCACCACGGCGACCTGACGGGTCATCTGGGCCAGCAGCCGCACCGCCCGGCGCAGCACGTCATCGAGGTCGACGCCGCCCTCCAGGAAGTTCAGGATGGCCTTGCGCTCGGCGCCCGAAAGCGGCTTGACGTCCTCGAGCCGGTTGACGAATTCGCGGTAACCCTTTTCCGTCGGGACACGCCCCGAGCTGGTGTGGGGCTGGGCGATGTAGCCCTCGGCCTCCAGGACGGCCATATCGTTGCGGACGGTGGCGCTGGACACCCCGAGGCCATGCCTGTCGACCAGGGCCTTGGAGCCAATCGGCTCCTTGGTGGTGACGTAGTCGGCGACGATGGCGCGCAGCACCTCAAAGCGCCGGTCATCGGCAATGGCCATGGTCACCTCCCTCACGCGTGATTTTGCCCTTATTTTACGGGGCCAGGCCGGCCCGGCTCGCTGCCCTGGCTGTTCACGCTAACCTCAGGTGTTATGACGGCCGAGACGGTGGATCTGATTCGGACAGATTTGCAGTGATATTCAAAGGCGTCCGGGAGGGAAAGCCCTACCCGGAACATGGGCTATCGACCAGGGACTGGTCACGCATCCCACCCCGGCAGATTCGTCTCGATGAACTCGTCACCACCACCACGGTGCTCGCATTGGACCGTCTACTCAGCGAGGACTCCACCTTCTACGGGGACCTGTTCCCGCATGCCGTGAAATGGCAGGGCGTCATCTATCTGGAAGACGGCCTGCACCGAGCCGTCCGCGCCGCGCTACGTAATCGGGTCGTGCTGCACGCCAGGGTTTTCGACATGGATCAGCTGCGGCCGGTCTAGGCGGCGCTCAATCCAGAATGGTGCGGACCACACCGTCGGCAAGTAACCGCCCCTGATCGGTGAGTACCAGCCGATCATCCACCAGCCCTGCCAGCCCGCGGTCAATCACCGCGGGGACGCGCCCACGTTCTTCGACAGTCAAGTCCGCCAACGCAATTCCGGTGTTGAGCCGCACCGCCAGCAGCACGTCCTCGGTATGCCGTTCGGCCGGGCCGAGGATTTCGTGCCCGCCGACGGGCAGCCGCCCCTCCCCCAGCTGCTTCGCATAGGCGTTGGGGTGCTTGACATTCCACCACCGCACACCGTTGACGTGTCCGTGGGCACCCGGCCCGGCACCCCACCAATCACCGCCCGCCCAGTACCCGAGATTGTGCCGGCACTGCCCGCCGGGTCGCGCCCAATTGGATACCTCGTACCAACCCAGTCCCGCCTCCGACAACGCGGCGTCCAGCAGCTGATACCGGTCGGCCAGCGCATCCTCGTCAGGATTGGGCAGCTCACCGCGGCGCACCCGCCGCGCGAGGGCGGTGCCCTCCTCGACGACCAGCGCGTATGCCGACACATGATCAACTCCGGCCTCGAGCACGGCCGCGATGGACCTACGCAGGTCGTCGTCGGTCTCCCCGGGGGTGCCGTAGATGAGGTCGAGGTTGACGTGCCCCAGACCTGCCGCGCGCGCTTCCTGCGCGGCCGCCACTGCCCGTCCGGGCGCATGCACCCGATCCAGCGTCGCCAGCACATGCGGAGCCGCCGACTGCATGCCCAATGAGACGCGGGTGTACCCGGCGGCGCGGATCGTCTCGAAGAAGGCGGGTGAGGTGGATTCGGGATTGGCCTCCGTGGTGACCTCTGCCCCGGGCATCAGCGTGAAGTGGGCGCCAATCGCATCAAGCACCTCGGCCAGCCCGGAACCACCCAGCAAGGACGGCGTGCCGCCACCGACGAACACCGTCTCCACCGGCGGGTTGCCGGCCAGGGTGTGCGCGGCCAACCCGAGCTCGGCGCGCAATGCCTCCAGCCAGCCCGCGGGCGAGGTCCCGTCGCCGAGCTCGTCGGCGGTGTAGGTGTTGAAATCGCAGTATCCGCAGCGTGTGGCACAAAACGGCACGTGCACGTAGATCCCGAACGGACGCCCGGCCGCCGGCACCAGGGGCGGCAGGGTGGCAATCGTTTCGGGTCTCACTGCTCAAGTGTGTGCCAGGCGCGACGGGAGAAAAAATCAATGTGCGCGGTGGCGGGAATCCACCACACCGATTGGAGGTTTTGCTCACAATGAGCGGAATTACTGCCCGGTGGCGTGGGGTCCGGCCTGTGCATGGCACAATTGGCAACGTGAGCACACATCAGGTCCCCCTTGTCGCGCGGCGGCATATCGACCTGAAGCGTGTCTGTAGCGCGTGTTGTCTCCCTTACTGACGTAGTCCTGCCCCGTCTGCCACCCGAACGGTCGTGAGGATCTGCGCCTCCGGTCAGCCCCCGGTGTGTCGCCCACGACTGTGCCTGCCTTCGTTAGGAGCACCATGACAACCAGCGAGACCCGCCCGGCTCGCCCCAAGCAACAGCGCAGCGAAGGGCAATGGGCTCTTGGAGAGTTCGAGCCGCTGAACCCCAATGAGCAGGCCAAGAAGGACGATCACCCACTCAACGTGCGCGAGCGCATCGAAACCATCTACGCCAAGCAGGGTTTCGAGAGCATCGACAAGACCGATCTGCGCGGCCGGTTCCGCTGGTGGGGCCTCTACACGCAGCGCAAGCCCGGATACGACGGCAGCTGGACCGGTGACGAGAACACCGACATGCTCGAGGACGAGCATTTCATGCTGCGGGTCCGTTCCGACGGCGGCGCATTGACCGTCAACGCCCTGCGCACTCTGGGTGACCTGTCAACCAAGTACGCCCGGGATACCGCCGATCTTTCCGATCGGGAGAACGTCCAGTACCACTGGATCCGGGTCGAGGACATGCCGGAAATCTGGCGCCGCCTGGACGAGGTGGGTCTGCACACCACCCAGGCATGCGGCGACTGCCCGCGTGTGATCCTCGGATCCCCGTTGGCCGGCGAATCACTCGACGAGGTGCTGGACCCGACGCCTGCCATCGACGAGATCGTGCGGCGCTACATCGGGAAGAAGGAGTACGCGAACCTTCCCCGTAAGTTCAAGACCGCCATCTCCGGGCTACAGGACGTCGTACACGAGATTAACGACGTCGCGTTCATCGGCGTGGTCCACCCCGAGCACGGCCCCGGCCTGGACGTGTGGGTGGGCGGCGGCCTGTCGACCAACCCCATGCTGGCCCAACGCCTGGGCGTGTGGGTGCCCCTGGACGAGGTTCCCGACGTCTGGGAAGGCGTCGTCAGCATCTTCCGCGACTACGGCTACCGACGGCTGCGCGCCAAGGCCCGGTTGAAGTTCCTGGTCAAGGACTGGGGCATTGAAAAATTCCGCGAAGTTCTCGAGACCGAGTACCTCAAGCGCAAGCTCATCGACGGGCCCGCGCTGGTGCCGCCGCCGCATCCCATCGACCACGTGGGAGTGCAGCGTCTCAAGAACGGGCTCAATGCCGTCGGCGTCGCCCCCATCGCCGGCCGGGTGTCGGGAACGATCCTGTCGGCGGTCGCCGACCTCGCCGAGAAGGCCGGATCGGACCGCGTTCGGTTTACGCCGTACCAGAAGCTGATCATCCTCGACGTACCTGACGACAAGATCGGCGAGCTCACCGAGGGCCTCGACGCACTCGGGCTGCCCTCGCGCCCGTCGCACTGGCGCAAGAACCTGATGGCCTGCACCGGTATCGAGTTCTGCAAGCTCTCGTTCACCGAAACCCGCAAGCGCGCACAGGATCTAGTACCAGAACTGGACAAGCGGCTGGACGACTTGAACGCGCAGATCGACACTCCGGTGACCATCAACATCAACGGCTGCCCGAACTCCTGCGCCCGATCGCAGGTCGCCGACATCGGCTTCAAGGGTCAGATGGTTGACGACGGAGACGGGAACAGCGTCGAAGGCTTCCAGGTGCACCTGGGCGGAAGCCTGGGTCTCGACAGCGGATTCGGCCGGAAGCTGCGTCAGCACAAGGTCACCAGCACCGAGCTTGGCGATTACATCGATCGGGTGGTGCGCAACTTCGTCAGCCAACGCACAGACGGAGAGCGCTTCGCGCAGTGGGCCGTTCGCGCTGAGGAGGCGGACTTGCGATGAGCACGGAGACAACCACCAAGGATCTCGACGCACTTCGTGCGCTCGCCCAGCGGGGTGCCGCCGAATTGCAGGATGCCTCTGCCGAGGAACTGCTGCGGTGGACCGACGAGAACTTCGGCAGCGACCCGCACACATACGTTGTCGCCTCCAACATGCAAGACGCGGTGCTGGTCGACCTTGCCGCACAGGTGCGCCCGGGCGTAGACGTGCTGTTCTTGGACACCGGGTATCACTTCGCCGAGACGATCGGCACCCGCGATGCGGTGGAGTCGGTGTACGACATCCACGTGGTCAACGTGGCCCCCGAGCAGACGGTGGCGCAGCAGGACGAGCTGGTGGGCAAGGACCTGTTCGCCAGCGATCCCGCCGAATGCTGCCGACTGCGCAAGGTGGTGCCGCTGCGCACGTCGCTCGCCGGATACTCGGCCTGGGTGACGGGCCTGCGCCGCGTCGATGCGCCGACCCGCGCCAACGCACCGTTGATCAGCTTCGACGAGGCATTCGGGCTGGTCAAGATCAACGCAATCGCGGCATGGACCGATGAAGACATGCAGAAGTACATCGACGAACACGGAACCCTGGTGAATCCGCTTGTGGACGAGGGATATCCGTCGATCGGCTGTGCGCCGTGCACGGCGAAACCGGTTCTCGGCGGCGACGCACGCAGCGGACGCTGGCAGGGCCTCTCCAAGACAGAATGCGGGTTGCACGCCTCATGACGACTCAAATCGGAACGGAAGCTGCATTGAATCAGACAGAGACACTTACCGATCTGGAATCTGAGTCGATTCACATCATCCGCGAGGTGGCCGGTGAGTTCGAGCGCCCGGTGCTGCTGTTCTCCGGCGGCAAGGACTCGACGGTGCTGCTGCACGTCGCACTCAAGGCCTTTTGGCCCGCACCGCTCCCCTTTGCGCTGCTGCATGTCGACACCGGGCACAACCTTCCGGAGGTGCTGGCCTTCCGCGACGAGATCGTGGAACGCCACAACCTGCGCCTGGTGGTCGCGAACGTCGAGGACTACCTGGCCGATGGCCGTCTGACCGAGCGGCCCGACGGAATCCGCAATCCGCTGCAGACCATTCCGCTGCTGGAAGCCATCACCGACAACAAGTTCGACGCGGTGTTGGGCGGCGGGCGCCGCGATGAGGAGCGCTCGCGCGCCAAGGAACGAATCTTCAGTCTGCGCAATGCGTTCGGCCAGTGGGATCCCAAGAAACAGCGCCCCGAGTTGTGGAGCCTGTACAACGGTCGGCATGCCCCGGGCGAGCACGTCCGGGTGTTCCCGATCAGTAACTGGACCGAGCTGGATGTCTGGCGCTACATCGCGCGGGAGAACGTCCAACTGGCCAGCCTGTACTACGCGCATGAGCGCGAGGTATTCAACCGCGACGGCATGCTGCTGACGCCCGGTCCGTGGGGCGGCCCGCGCGACGGCGAAGAGCTGCAAACACTTTCGGTGCGCTACCGCACCGTGGGCGACGGCTCGACCACCGGCGCCGTGCTCTCGGATGCCGTCGATGTGCAGGCAGTGCTTGCCGAGGTGGCTTCCTCACGGATCACCGAACGCGGCGCGACCCGCGGCGACGACCGAGTATCCGAGGCGGCCATGGAAGACCGCAAGCGAGAGGGCTATTTCTGATCATGAGCGATCTTCTGCGCATTGCCACCGCCGGCAGTGTCGACGACGGTAAGTCCACCCTGGTGGGCCGGCTGCTGTACGACACCAAGTCGGTTCTCATCGACCAATTCGATGCCGTCACAAAGGCTTCCGAATCACGTGGACTCGACGCTCCCGACCTGTCGCTGCTGGTCGACGGGCTGCGAGCCGAACGCGAGCAGGGCATCACCATCGACGTGGCGTACCGCTACTTCGCCACCCCCAAGCGGTCGTTCATCCTCGCCGACACCCCCGGGCACGTGCAGTACACCCGAAACACGGTGTCCGGCGCGTCCACCGCGCAACTGGTGATCCTGCTGGTTGATGCGCGCAAGGGTGTCATCGAGCAGACTCGTCGCCACGCGGCGGTGCTGGCGCTACTGGGTGTGCCGCGATTGGTACTGGCGGTCAACAAGATCGACCTGGTGCCCGACAGCGCCCGCATCTTCGAGGCTATCAGCGCCGAATTCACCGAGCTGACCAGCTCGCTGGGCTGGAAGCCCGAGAACGTTGTCGAGATCCCGGTCTCCGCGCTGCACGGCGACAACATCGCCACCCGCAGCGAGCGGACCGGTTTCTACAGCGGACCCACCCTCATCGAGCACTTGGAATCGATACCGGCGCACGAGGAGTCCAGCACCGTCGGGTTGCGTTTCCCGGTCCAGTATGTGATCCGCCCACGCACCGCCGAGTACCCCGATTACCGCGGGTACGCCGGGCAGGTTGCCGCCGGTGTCGTGCGGGTCGGTGACGAGGTGGTGATCTCCCCCGCCGGCCAGCGCACCACGGTCGCGGGCATCGATACCGCGGACGGGCCACTTGAGGTGGCCGAGGCGGGCCGCAGCGTCACCTTGATCCTCGCCGATGACGTGGATGCCTCGCGTGGTGATCTGATCGCATCAACCGATGTGCCAGATCCGGTTTCGGAGATTGATGGCACGGTGTGCTGGCTGGCCGACAAGCCATTGAAGGCCGGGGCGCGCCTGCTACTCAAGCACGGCACTCGCACGGTTCCCGCGATCATCGGCGAGCTGGTGGAGCGCCTCGACGAGCAGAATCTGTCTGCTGATGCTCAGCCGGAGTCGTTGGAGCTCAACGACATCGGTCAGATCAGCATTCGCCTGGCCGAGGCGATCAGCGTCGATGAGTACGTTGACGATCGGACCGCGGGAAGCTTCCTGCTGATCGATCCGTCGAGCGGCAACACGTTGGCGGCAGGGCTGGTCGGCGACGCCCTGCGCGCCGTCGAACTGAATCGTGCCTAGTCCGACGCTTGTCGCCGTCGCGCACGGGAGCCGCGACCCGCGGTTCGCGGAGAATGCGCGCCGATTGGTTGGGCAGGTGCGGTCGCTCCGGCGGGATCTGGATGTGCGGCTGGCCTTCCTCGAGCTGTCCGAGCCCAATCTCGTTGACGTACTGGGCCATCTAAGCGGTGATGCGGTTGTGGTGCCGCTGCTGTTGTCGGACGCCTACCACGCGCGGATCGACCTGCCGACGGTGCTGTCCTCGGCGCGTCCGGGACTGCGGGTGACGCAGGCCCCCGTGCTCGGTGCGGACAGCCGGCTGGTTCAGCTGGCTCGCTGCCGGGTGATCGAGCTCGGTATCGACAACCCCGGCGTGATTCTCACCGCGGTCGGTTCCTCGGATTCCACGGCCAATGCGCGCACGCGCGCGCTGGCCGCGCAATGGACGCTCTCGACAACCGTGTTTGCCACCGGCGACTCGACGAGCCTTGCCGACGCGGCCGACGCACTACGAGCCCGTGGCGCGACGGAAATCGTTGCGGCACCGTGGTTTCTCTCCCCCGGCCTGCTCCTGGACCGGGTGCGCGCGGAGGCCGCGCAACTGAATATGCCGGTGGCGGCTCCGCTTGGCCCCGATCGGCTGGTCGCCGAGGTGGTAGTCGAGCGCTACTCCGCGGCGGTCTCGGCACCGGTCCCGGTAACGCACTAGTGAACTCTCCGCGAGATCCTGGCGCCCCCCACGTCAATGCATTGTTATATGCGCATGTGCGCTATAGCCTGATGCACATGACCAGCACCGAACACGAAACCCACAACCACCCCGATCATGTTCACGGACCCGACTGCGGTCACGAGGCAGTTGCTCACGAGGACCATGTGGATTACGTCCATGACGGGCACCGCCACGCACCGCACGGCGATCACTACGACGAGCACTAGAGTCCGATAACACATGGCCCCCGGAGAACCGGGGGCCATTTTCTTGCCACGGGCGTTTCAGGAGCATTCTTCGTCGTGCCCGGCTACGAGCGACAACAATGCCTGTTCCCGCTGCAACATTCGATGCTCGGTACCTCGCGGAATACCACCGGGGCCATAACTCCCGCGATCGTGGCGGATCACCCGGCCCCGGCGCACCTCCCAGCGCAACGCATCGGATACCGCAGCTCAATGCCACGCACTTGCAGGTGTACTTCGGAAGCGCGGAGAACGTCCTAGGACGCGACCTCAGCCAACTCACCCAAGTCGGGAACCCGTGTCACCCGGACGTACACGTGATCGCCCTCGTGCAGTCCGAGCGCCTCGGCATCACCACGGGTGATCTGCGCGGTGAACTGCTCGCCGGTCGCGGCGCTGGTCAATTCCACCCGCACCTCAAAGCCGAGATGCACGACGCGATCCACCGTCGCCTTGGTGACACCGGTGGTCTCCCCGGTGCCCTCCGCGGCAGCCCGAGACAGGTCTGCATTGCGTCCCACACGAATATCGTGCGGGCGCACCAGGATTCCGTTCAGTTTGGCCACCGGGCCCAGGAACGACATCACGAAGCTGTTCGCCGGCCGGTCGTACAAGTCGTCGGGAGAACCGACCTGCTCGATGCGGCCCTTATTGAGCACCGCGATCCGGTCGGCGACGTCCAGCGCCTCGGCCTGGTCGTGCGTCACCAGCACCGTCGTGACGTGTACCTCCTCGTGGAGCCGGCGCAGCCAGGCCCGCAGGTCCTCACGCACCTTGGCATCAAGCGCGCCGAACGGCTCGTCCAGGAGCAGCACTTCGGGGTCGACGGCCAGCGCACGGGCCAGCGCCATGCGCTGGCGTTGGCCGCCGGAGAGCTGATTGGGATAGCGGGTCTGAAAACCGCTCAGGCCCACCACTTCCAGCAGATTGTCGACCTTCTCCTTGATCTCTGCCTTGGGCTTCTTGCGGATCTTGAGGCCGAATCCGACATTCTCGCGCACGGTCAGGTGTTTGAAGGCCGCGTAATGCTGGAACACGAATCCGATTCCGCGCCGCTGTGGCGGGACCCCGGTGACATCGCGGCCATTGATGGTGATCGTGCCGGTGTCGGGCTGATCCAGGCCGGCGATCGCACGCAACAACGTCGACTTGCCCGAGCCGCTGGGCCCCAGCAGCGCGGTCAGCGAGCCCGACGGCACCTCGAAGTCGATATTGTCCAGCGCGGCGAAGTCGCCGTAATGCTTGTTCGCGCCGCGAACGGTGATCGCGTCAGTCATTCTGTGGCTCCTTGCTATTCACTATTGGCTTTTGCTCGTCGCGCATCGATGACCACCTGGACCACCAGGACGATCACCGCAACGGCCATCAGCAGCGCCGAGACGGCATAGGCGCCGTATTCGGCGCCACGGTCATGACGATCGGATACGAGCAGGGTCAGGGTCTGCGAGGTGCCCGGCAGGTTCGACGAAACCATGATCACCGCGCCGTACTCACCCAGTGTGCGAGCGATCGTCAGCACGATGCCGTAGGTCAAGCCCCACCGGATGGACGGCAAGGTGATGCGCCAGAACGTCTGCCATGCCGTGGCCCCCAGCGTCGCGGCGGCCTCTTCCTGCTCGGTCCCCAGTTCGTGCAACACAGGTTCGACTTCCCGGATGACGAACGGGATCGTGACGAAGATACTGGCGAGCACGATGCCCGGGAACCCGAAGATGATCTTGAGACCGAAATCGTGCTCGACGAACCCGAACACGCCCGCCGACCCCCACAGCAGGATCAGCGCGACACCCACCACCACGGGCGAGACCGCGAACGGGAGGTCGATGATCGACTGCAGCACGGCTTTGCCGCGGAATCTGTTCCGCGCCAGCACCAATGCCGTGGGAATACCGAAAATCACGTTCAGCGGCACCACAATGGCCACCACCAACAACGATAGCTGTAAGGCCGAAATGGCGGCCGGCGTGGAGATCGATTCGAAGAACGCTCCGATACCCGGCTCGAAGGTGCGCCACAGAATGAGACCCGCGGGGACGATCACCAGGATGCCGACATACAGCAGTGCCACGTATCGGGCCAGGTAACGAACGACCGGCGACGGGGTCACGGTGCCAGCTCCTCTCGCTTGGCCGCACGCGATCCGATGGTGCGCAGGACGAACAACACGACAAACGAAATGATCAGCAGAACAATCGAGATGGCCGCGGCGCCGGTCCGGTCGTCATTCTCGATGAGCGTCCTGATCCATTGCGAGGACACTTCCGTCTCACCAGGCACCGCCCCACCGATCAACACCACGGAGCCGTATTCACCGATGGCGCGTGAAAAGGCCAGTCCCGCACCCGATAACAGTGACGGGAGCAGCGCGGGGAGGATCACCGCCCGGAAGATCGTCCAGTTGTCGGCCCCCAGTGACGCGGCGGCCTCCTCGACGGATTGATCGAGTTCGAGCAGGACCGGCTGCACGGAGCGCACCACAAAGGGCAGGGTGACGAACAGCAGCGCAATACCGATACCCCACCTGGTGTGTTGAATGTGGATCCCTACCGGGCTGCCCGGGCCGTAGAGCGCGAGCATCACCAGGCTCGCCACGATCGTCGGCAAGGCGAAGGGCAGGTCGATGACGGCATCCACCAGCCGCTTGCCGGGAAAATCGTCGCGAGTCAGCACCCAGGCCACCAACAGCCCGAAGAACAGGTTGACCACCGCCACCCCGAACGACACCCCCAAGGTGACCCGGAATGAGCTGATCGCGGCGTTGGAGGTAACCGCATCCCAGAACGCGGTCCACCCACCGCCGGCCGACTGCCAGATAATCGCGGCCAGCGGCAGCAGCACGATGATGCTGAGCCAGATGGACGCCGCACCGATACGCAGCGAGGTGCTGCCGTATCGGCGCGTCAACAGGCCGCCCGATCGCCCGGCGCCGACCTCACGGTCGGGCCGGGCGGCCGATTTCGGCTCGGAGGCCGGTTCCGTCGACTGTTCCGTTGACGTTGTCATCCAGTGGCCTTCTTGTAGATCTTGGTGATGCTGCCGTTGTCCTTATCGAACAATGCCGGGTCGACGGTCTTCCAGCCACCCAGTTCGGCGATGGTCCATAGCTTCTCAGGTGCAGGGAAGTCCTTGGCGAAGTCTGCCGCAACGGCCGGATCGACGGGGCGGAAACCTGCCTCGGCCCATAGCTTCTGCGCTGTCGGTGTGTACAGGAAGTTCTTCAGGGCGGTCACCTTGTCCAGGTGGGCACTGTTCTTCACGACGGCAACCGGGTTCTCGATCTTGAACGTCTGCGGCGGGTTGACGTGCTCGACGGGCTTGCCCTGACGTTCGACGTTGATGGCCTCGTTCTCATAGCTGATCAACACGTCACCACTGCCCTGCAGGAACACATCGGTGGCCTCACGCCCGGAGCCGGGGCGCTGCTTGATGTGCTCGCCGACGAGCTTGCTGATGTAGTCGATACCGGCCTGCTCGTCGCGGCCGCCATTGCTCTTGGCCGCATAAGGCGCCAGCAAGTTCCACTTGGCCGAGCCTGAGCTCAGCGGGCTGGGAGTGATCACCGAGATACCGGGCTGCAGCAGATCGTCCCAGTCTTTGATGTTCTTGGGATTGCCCTTGCGCACCACGAGCGAGACCACCGATCCGAACGGAACCCCCTTGGTGGCATCGGCGTTCCAGTCCTCGGAAACCTTGCCCGCCTTGACCAGACGGCTCACGTCAGGTTCCACCGAGAAGTTCACGATGTCGGCGGGCTTGCCGTCCACCACGGCGCGGGACTGGTCTCCGGACGCCCCGTAGGAGGTCGTCACCCCGACACCCTTGCCCTCGGGAGTATTCGCGAAGGCCGGAATGATCTTCTGCCAACCCGGCTCCGGCACGGCGTAGGCAACCAGCGTCAGGGTGGTGTCTGCGTTCGAGTGTGAATCGCCTCCGGCGACATCGCTGGCTCCCCCACCGCAGGCGGCGAGAACTGTTGCCGCTGTGGCAAGAACTCCAATGTGGCGCCACCGGCGGGCGCCGACCGTCTTCGCGACGTTGATCAAGGGGGAGAACATGGGATGCCTTTCGTGGGATAGCGATTACCTGGACGGATATCTCATGAAATCCCGTAACGACAGAAAGGTAGCGAAACAGCCAGTGGGCTTTGAACTAGCCGCTACCGACACCAAACCGCGAACGGGATGGGTTTAGCGACAACAGTGAACGTCTGCGACCGCGCACGTACCGACCGCAATGAGCGCCAGAATGTGGCGCACACGGTTACCCGGGGCTGCGGAATGCATGAGCGGAAGCGTAGCAGAGCCCCTTGATACGGTCTTTACGGTCGAACCGGCAGGTAGAAGCACTATTCATCAACAGACAGTGACTACCGGCTCAACAGCCAGGCGACGATCACCAGAACCGCCAGCGCAACCAGCGCCAACGTCACTCGGGACTGCGGCATACCACTCATGAAAGCTCCCCCGGGAAGACCACGGCTACCGAATTTTCGATGCGATGTTGGCGCGCGGCCTGGTAGCACCGGCCGACCCGATTAACCAGGCTGAGCAGCACAAATAGGATCCTGTCACCGGCCACGGCCATCACGTAGGCCAGCGCCAGCACAACCGGCATCACGATGATCGTTTGAAGAATGAAGCCGCGTCCACTCAGCCACAGCTCGACACCATCCCACCAACTCAGGAGGCCGATCACGCTGTCGCTGTTCACGCGGGCCAGTTTAGGCCGACCACACCACCGTCCTGTCGGCGCAGGGCAGACTAGACCCCGATGACCCGCCTGCGCATGACATGCCTATTGCTGGCGCTCGCACTGTTCACACTGTTCAGCGGTACCGCCGTCGCGGCGGCCGACTCCGCGACCGCAGGTGCCGACGTGCAGGTCGCCCAGAGCCTCGGTCAACGTGAACTGACCGTGGTGGCCCGCCGCGTCACCGGCATTCCCGGCCCGCTGCACGTCGACATCATCACTCACCAAGACAGCGCCGGGGGCCCGCTCCGGTTGCAACTCGTGCCCACCGGCGCCGGCACCGAAGCATATGAACCCGCACCGGGTGTCCCCACGTCGACGGCGATCGTGGCCCTCGGCGAGAAACCCGGCCCGTACAGCGCGACCCTCGATGTTGACCGCACCGGTCCGGCCGACCTCACCATCAGCGACGGCGTACACACTGCCCGCATCCCATTGGTCCTGGTGGGCCAGGCGATGTCACCGCCCGAACGCGTGGCCTATCTCGGCCTGGCCGCCACTGGGCTGCTGCTGGTGGTCTCGCTGGTGGTGGCCACCCGGGTACGTCGCGGGGTGTGGATCGCGGTGCCGGTCACCGCCACGGCGACGGCCCTCGCGGTTGCCATCACCGGCGCGGTGCTGTCTGCGTCGGCACCGCCTCCGCCCGAGCCGGGCCTGCAACGGGACCCGACCGTCGACAACACCGCCAACCCCTACAGACTCGACCGCCCCGCCGTCACCGACCACTCCCGGCCGTCGGCAATGCTCATAGCCGAACAGTCCGAATTGGATTCGGGACGCGCCACGGACATCTATTTCTCACTGATCGACACCGCCACCGGGCTCGTCGCCGACGATCTGGTGATCCACGACAGCGCATTGATTCATCTCCTGGTCGTGGCCCCGGACGGACGGCTATCCCATCTGCACCCGATAAGGGTTGCGCCCGGCCGCTATTCGGTGCCCCTGTCAGCGGCGGTAGCAGGGCGGTACGCGGTCTCGGCCGAGTTCGTGCGGCGCGGCGGCGGAGTCCAGACGGTGCGCCTGCCCGGCGGACTCACCGCCGGTGCCGGGAAACCCGCGGCACCGGCACCGTTCGACGGGCCGGGCATGCGCATGATCGACGGGCTGCACGTGCACGTGCACGCGACCGGACTGCGCGCGGGCCGGCCGACGACTCTCTCCGCGACCATCGGATCCGATCCTGTGCTGCAGCCGTGGCTGGGCATGCTCGGCCACCTGGTGATCGCCGGCCCGATTCCCCACGACACCCCCACGGACGGCCTCGGCACCGCAGTGCAAGATTCAGCGGTGTGGGCACACGCTCATTCCGTGGGCGGGCACGGTGAAACCGATATGCCAGGCATGCCGGGTATGAGCCATGGTTCCAATGGCACTGTCACGCAAGATGATTCGATGCCGCCCATGGTTGGCGTCCCACCACTCAACGGTGATAGTCCGCCCGACGAGACCGTCGCCGCCTTCGGACCCAATGTGCCGTTCACCTTCACGTTCCCCAAGCCCGGCCGGTACCTCGCCTGGATTCAGGCACAGCGCGGCTACCGGGTGCTGACGATCCCGGTACGACTGGACATCTCATGACCCGTCGCGTGTGGGCGGGACTGGCGCTGATCGTTGCCGCGGTGCTGACGTTGACCTGGATCGCCTGGCCGAGCTCACCCAAGGCCGTCACCCTGTACTCCGGTACCGAGCACTACTCGGTCACGATGACGGTGGATAACCCGCGCGTCGGTGTGACCGCATTGGAAATCGCCGTCGAAGAGAGGGAGGATCACGACCTCCCCGAATCCGAATCGGTGACAGTCGAATTGGTCATGCCACTGATGGGCCACGCCATGCCTGCGCTGCGGGAGGTCGTGTCGGGCCGTACCAAGTTCGATCAGGTGATGTTATCGATGGCGGGCCCGTGGGAGGTAGTCGTGACCATCACGCCGCCCTCGGGTGATCCCGATGAACGCGCGACGATGCCACTATGGGTGAGTGGAGGTTGAGATGAGCCCCGAGACAGACGTGGCACGTTCCGGCGCGGAACAACGGCCGCGAATCGCGAGCGCCGTCATCGAGAAGTACGCGCCGCTGGGGGCGTATGGGGTCCTGCTGGGCAGCCTGGTGGGGGCGACCGGCACTACCTGGGACGTGCAGTGGCACAACGATGTAGGCCCCGATACGTTCTTTACCCTGCCGCACCTGTTCTTGTATTCGGGCAGCGCCATCAGCGGAATCGCCAGCCTGGCCATGATTTTGATGGTCACCGGCGCCCAACGCGCGGGTGAAGAGGTACCGCGCTGGGTGGGAGGCGTTCCCATCCGTGTATTCGGCGGCAGATTCACCGCTCCCCTGGGCTTCCTCCTGTCCGGCTCCGGGGCTGCCTCGTTCCTGCTGTATGGACTGCTGGATCTGTGGTGGCACACGGTGTACGGGTTCGACGCGATCTTGGCCTCACCGCCGCATTTCGCGCTGTTTGTCTCCGGGACCGTTACCGATTTGGGCAGCGTCGTCACATTCGCCGCGGCACGCCGGTTCCGCTGGGGAACAGTCGGTTTGATGGCGCAATCCTCACTGGTCACAGCGATGACGGCGGTTCCGTTCAGCGCCCTGTTCCTCTTCAAATTCGACTTCAACCCGATCTCACTGGGATCGGCATTCATCGTTCCGTTGGTCCTGCTGATCGTCGCGGGTGTCGTACGTTCGCCGGTGGCACCGTTCGGCGTGGCGCTCATCATGGGCGCTATTCAGGCCGTCTTCTGGTGGTTCTCGCCCTGGGCCGCACGCGAATACGCCGCCGCGGTGGGGCTGCCGTTGCGTGACGACCTGTGGGGTGGCGCGCCCACGATACCGGCGATGATGCCGACGTTTCTCGTGGTCTTCGCCGCGCTTGCCGCGGGGCTGCTGTACCTCGCCAAGGATCGCGCGTGGCAGCGGCGACCGATGACCCTCATTGGCGCAATCCTGGGCTCGGTTGCGGGCATGGGATATGTGCTGCAGGGGGCGCTGCTGTACCGACAAGGGACCGAGACGGTGAGCAGCTACATCACCGTTGGCCTGATCGGCCTGCTGTTGGGTGCGCTCGCGGGGTTCCTGGCGCAGCGCATCGCACTCATGCTGCGGGTGCCCGGAAACGACATCGAATTGGTGGAGGCCACAGCGTGAGACGTCTCCGAATCCTGTTGGCCTTCCTGGCTGTCGTCGGCCTGTCCCTCACCATCAGCGCTCCTGCCAACGCCTACGCGCCTGTGAACGTGGTACATACCGAACAGGTCATCGCCGGCCCCTACGCAGTGACGATCGGCTTCTCGACCTGGCCATTGCGCGCCATGCAATCGCTGGACTTCACCTTCATTCCCTCCGACGGGATCACCGGGAAGTCCGGCACGCTCACCGTCGTTCCGCCCGACGGGCGCACGTGGCCCACCGAGCCGCTGGCCCGCCATCCGCGCAAACGCGAGGTCTGGGGACTGGATATCAAGGCGTTGCAGGAGGAGGGGCACTTCCAGTTCGTCTTCGATATCGACGGACCACGAGGACCGGGGAAGGGCACGCTCAACCTCGACGTGCTGCCCCAGCCGGGGCCGCCGTTGGCACTGAGTTGGACGATCTCGCTGATTCCACTGTTCGCGTTGGTCGGAGTTCTGATCGTGGCGTGGAGGAGGACCCGTGACCAAACCTGAGCTGCCACAGAGCACCACCTGCGCCATCGCAGGCGGTGGACCCGCCGGAATGATGCTGGCGCTGCTGCTGGCGCGGGCCGGTGTCGACGTCACCGTTCTGGAGAAGCACCCCGATTTCCTGCGGGACTTCCGCGGCGACACGGTGCATGCGAGCACCCTGAATCTGATCGACGAGTTGGGGCTGGGTCCCAACTTCGCGGCCATGCCGCACAACCTGGTGGAGCAGGTCACGGTAGATCTGGGCGAGCAGACATTCCAGTTGGGTGATCTCAATCGGCTTCCCGGACCGCACAAGCACATCGCCATGGCACCTCAGTGGGACTTTCTGGAAATGCTGGCCAGCGCCGCGGAGACCGAGCCCACCTTCCATCTGTGGCGTAGCACAGAAGTCACCGGCCTCCTCCGCTGCGGCGACCGCATCGCCGGAGTCGAATATCGCACCGCCACAGGCGAAACTGGCCAGCTCAGGGCCGATCTCACGGTTGCCTGCGATGGGCGCGGCTCGGTGCTGCGCCCGGCGGCGGGAATGCGCCCACGGCAGTTTGGGGTTCCGATCGACGTCTGGTGGTTCCGCCTGCCCAAGCATCCCGACGATCCGCAAGGACCGCGCGCACGAGTGGGCACCAACCGATTCATGGTGATGCTCGATCGGGGCGACTACTTCCAGTGCGGATATCTCATCGGCAAGGGCACCGACTCGCAGATGCGCAGCGGCGACGTGCAGGTCTTGCGCGACCGGATCGCCGAAATGGTGCCGTGGCTGGCCGACCGAACCAACGCCATCGCCAGCTGGGACGACGTGAAACTGCTTGACGTGCAGCTCAATAGGCTCCGCAAGTGGTACCGCGACGGGCTGCTGTTCATCGGTGACGCCGCACATGCCATGTCTCCAGTCGGCGGGGTCGGCATCAATCTCGCGATCGCTGACGCGGTGGCCACCGCGCGCATCCTGGCCCAGCCGCTGCGCACGGGGACGCTCACGACCGCCGACCTTCGTAAGGTTCAGATCCGCCGGTGGGGACCGACCGCACTGATCCAGCGGATCCAGCGGGCCGTACACCGGCGGGTGTTCTCGGCGGTGGACTCGACCACCACCGTCACCCCGAGCACCAAGATCGCGTCGGTGCTGGCCATTGCCACCAAGTACCCGTGGCTGCAAGCAATTCCGGCCTATGGGGTAGCCATCGGGCCGCTGCCCGAACACGCACCCGATTTCGCCCGCCGCTCCCCTACTGGCTGAGAATCGGCACCATCGCGGGTGCCACCTGGTCGCGAATCTTCTCCCACGGCACGGTGACCGGCACATAGTCTCCGGCGACGTGCGGAACGGAGATGTAGAACGTCAACCCCTTAAGTGCCGGGACCCACTGTAAGAACTGCTCGGACTTCATGTCTCCTGCTGCCTTGACGCGATCAGGGGAACCAAGTTCCTGGGCCAACTTCCGCAGCTTTGCCCGGGCGGCCTCCTGGTCCGAAAAGACGTCACCGAACATAATCGGTTGAGCCGTATCGGCATTAATGGTGATGGTCGCCACCATGTGGCTGGGATACGGGCCACCACTGAACCCCAGGAACACCGCCACCCCCGACAACACATGGGGGCCGATGAACGAGACCCGGCTCGACTCCTGTGCCTGCAGCTGTCCGTCACCGATGGTCGCCGGCTTGGTGAGTTTGGGATCGTCCCGTACCTGCACCGCATCGTTCAGTGCCGTACGCATGCCTTCATTGAAGCGGTCCCGAGCGGCGGCCTTGTCTCCGGAGACTTGCGGCAGTTTGACCTTGAACTCGACATTCCCCTTTTTACCGCTCACCTCATCCAGCATCGGGGTGAAGCCGAACGCCGGCTTCGCGGTGGGCGGTGCCACCGCCGGGGTAAGCGCCACAACCGGTTTCGATGGCGTTGGGCTGGTAGATGGCGGCGTTTCAGAGGTCTGCGTGGGTTGTGGCGGAGGTTCGAGGCAGCCGGCGACGACGCCGCATGTCAACACCAACACCGATACAAGACCAAGCTTCACGAGCAGGGACCCCCAACTATTGACTCAACACCGGCACAATCTTGGGATCCACCAGATCATGAATCCTTTCCCAGGGCACCGTAATCGGCACAAAATCACCGGCGGCGTGCGAGACCGGCACATAGAACCGCAGGCCCGTCGGTGCGGGTAGCCACTGCTCGAGTCGCACGTTGACGGTGTCCTGTCGCACCCGTCCGGTCGGATCGAGACCGGGTAACACCTGCCTGAGCCGCTCCATCGCGGCATATTGATTGGGAAACAGGTCGTCATAGATGATGGGTTGCGCGGTATCGCTGTTGATCACCGTCGTCGAGACCGACTGGTTGGGGTGGGCGGCGCCGCCCGCGTACCAGAGATACACCTGGATACCCGCCACCACATGCGGCCCGATCACGGCGACGCGGGTGGTCTCGGGGCCGGGCCCAAGATCACCGTCGTTGATCGACACCGTCAGATCCTTTCTGGGGCCGGGCAGGTTCTCGATCAAATCCCGCAGCGCGGCACGGATACCGTCGTTGAATCGGTCGCGCACGGCGTCCACCCCACCGGACAACTGCGGTAGATGCACGTCGTAGGTGACCGTCCCTTGCGCACCCTTTTCTGCTTTCAATTCGGGGGTGTACCCAAAAGCGGGTGATGCGGTGGACGGGGCGGGGTTCACCGCTGAACTCGACGACGTTGTCCCCAAAGGAGACTCGGATGCACCGGTCGCCTGTTCAGTCTGGTCGGCGGCGCGGCCGCAACCACCGGCGATCACGCACATCACCACCGCAACAGCGGCGGTACCGCCCCACACCCTCATGTCGGTGCGTTCGCGGGCTGGAAGGTGCCACTCACGTCTGCCTCCTCTTCGGCGCGAATGACGTGCACGACGGCATTGATCAATGCCAGGTGGGTGAATGCCTGCGGGAAGTTGCCCAGGTGTCGCCCGGTGCGCGGATCGATCTCCTCGGCGTAGAGCTGCAGTGGGCTGGCGAAGGACAGCAATCGCTCGCACAAATGCCGAGCCCGGCGCACCTCGCCGATCTCCACCAGAGCCGACACCAACCAGAACGAACAGATGGTGAAGGTGCCTTCCTCCCCGGATAGCCCGTCATCGGTCTCCTCCACTCGATAGCGCAGCACCAGGCCGTCATGGGTCAGCTCATCGGCGATCGCCAGCACCGTCGCCCGGATCCGCGGATCATCGGACGGCAGGAAACGGTTCAGCACAGCGAGCAGCAGCGAGGCATCCAAAGCCGTTGAACCGTAACGCTGTACCAGCACCCCACGTTGATCGACGCCGTGCTCGAGGATGTCTTCCTTGATCTCGTCGGCGACACCACGCCACTGCTGGGCGTAGCTCTTCTCGCCATGCATCTCGGCGAGTTTGGCGCCACGGTCCATCGCCACCCAACACATGATCTTGGATGAGGTGAAATGCTGCGGCTCGCCGCGCACTTCCCAGATGCCACGGTCGGGTTCACGCCAGTGCCGCGCCGCCTCTTCGGCCTGGCTCTTCAGGATCGGCCATAGCGTCGCGGGAATCTGTTCCCGCGACCTGGCGTGCACATACACCGAATCCAGCATGGTGCCCCAGATGTCGTGCTGGATCTGATCGAAGGCGCCGTTGCCGATTCGCACCGGCCGCGCCCCGTCGTACCCGGACAGATGGGGCAGCTCGCCCTCGGTCAGTGTGCGCTCGCCGCCCACGCCGTACATGACCTGCAACGGATGCTTCTCCCCGTTGTTGACACCCGACGCGTCGGCGATAAACGAGAAGAAGTCGTCGGCCTCGCGATCCAGACCAAGGGTGTACAGGCCCCACAGCGCGAAGGTGGAGTCACGGACCCACGAGTAGCGATAGTCCCAGTTACGCACTCCCCCAGGTGTTTCCGGTAGCGACGTGGTGGACGCCGCCAACAGCGCTCCGGTCGGCGAATAGGCCAGACCCTTGAGGACCAGCGCACTGCTCTGCAGATACGAGCGCCACGGATGATCAGGGAATTCGCCGATGTTGATCCATTGCCGCCAGGCCTCGGCGGTCTTCCACATCTTGTCGGAGGCCTCCGCATATGTCTGCGGGACAGGATGTTTCGACCAACTCAACGCGACGAACACGTTGTCACCCTCGGTGAGCCGGGTGCGGGCGCGCGCTTCCCGGCCCTCCAGCCCCAACCGGAGATTCGTGGTGAGCTTCAGCGTCGGATTGGCGTCGGGATTCTTGGTAGCCCGACATATCGCCTCGCCGTATCCATCGCCGGAATACTCCCAGGCGGCCCCCTCCCGGTGATAGTCGAAAGCGGGCTCGCAGTTCATGAGGACCTCGACCGTCCCGCTAACACAGCGCACGGTACGCAACAGGATGTGTTCGGCATCCCAATCGGTCGGGGTGCGCTTATGCGTCTTCGAACGGGAATCGACGTCGTGCCAGGGGCCCAATACCAGCGCGTCACGCACGGTGAGCCATCCGGTCTTGGTCTGCCAGGTGGTCTCCACCATCAAGCTGCCCGGCAGGTAGCGGCGGGCGGCCGGCACATTGTGCCCGTACGGCGCGATCCGGAAATGGCCCGCCCCGCGATCAAGGATTGCCCCAAAGATGCTCGGCGAGTCCGGCCGCGGAACGCACATCCACTCCACCGACCCATTGGAGGCGATCAGGCAGGTGTTCTCCCAATCCGAGAGGAATGCGTAGTCGGCAATCGGCGGAAAGGGACCGCGCCGCTGAACGGGAGTCTGACTGGAAAGCAGTCCTTCTAGCGACAGCTCGGGATCAAGGGACGACACCATCTGACCATCGTAGGTGCGATCTGGCTACGCGCCCGGCTCATTTAGCGCCTGCGGAGTAGGTAGATGCCGAGGCCACCGAAAAGCAGCACGTTGAACACCAAGAGCGATACGAGGACACCGGTGGACCCTCCGCTACGCGGGCCCGCCAGGTAGATGACCAGGTCGATGCCGACCAACAGGCATGCGGCAAGGAGTACGGTCCAGATCAGCGTGGCTGGTTTCATATCCGTACCTATCCTTGAGCCGCGGCCAGTTCGGCGCCCAGCGTGGCCATCAATTCGGCCACCGGCAACGCGCGGGCGCGGTGGTGTTCGGTGCCTGCCCACAGCGACATCACATCCGGGTCGCCACTTGCCCGCAGCTCTTTCGTCGCCGAATTCAGCGCCGGGAAACTCACCGGGGCAACCGATTCCATATCGCGCTGGAATGCATTGGAGATGCTGCGGGCCGGCCGGCCGGAGAAGACCCGGGTCACCACGGTGTCGGCCGGTTGCAGCAGGGCATCCTTGTAAATCTGTTTTGCTCCCGACTCGTCGGTCACCACCAGCGCGGTACCCAGCTGCGCGGCCGCTGCTCCCGCCGCAAGCACTCGAGCGATATCGGCGCCATCCATGATTCCGCCGGCGGCGACGACCGGTAGCGCGGTCACCGCCCGAACGCTCGCGATCAAGTCCGGTAGCGGCTTTTCCGGAGCGCCCGCGTCAAAACTGCTGCGATGTCCACCGGCCTCCGGGCCCTGGACAACAAGCGCGTCGGCGCCGATCCCCTCGGCGATCGTGGCCTCGGTGGCACTGGTCACGGTGATCCAGACCTCGGATCCGGCATCGCGTAGCCGGTGCGCGTCCGCCGCGGTGGGCACGCCAAAGGTGAAGGACACCACCGGTACCGGATTGGCGACCAGATACTCGATCTTGTCGGCATACGCGTCGTCGTGCCAGACCGGGTCACCGGGAGCGACTTCAAGTTTGTCGGCCCAGATCTTCAGCTTGTCCAGGTACTCGCCCAGATCGGCTCCCTGATCCGGAGTGGGCACGAACACGTTGAAACCGAAGGGCAGCTCGCCCATGGCCTCGCGGTCCTGCTGCAGTTGGGCGACGGTGCGGTACCCGGCGGGCATCATGCCGAATCCACCCGCCGCACTCACGCCGCGCGCCACCGCCGGGACGGTGATGCCACCGGCCATCGGGGCACCAACCACTGGAAGACGAAGCCCGGCAAGCACGGTACTCATACATCTGAGCGTATCGGCGTGATGAGTTTTGGCGCTCGGGCGGGTCGGTATCGGTGCCTACCCCGATGTCGCACGCCGGCGGCTGCCGCTGGCGAAGATCGAGAAGGACTACCGCGTCGACGGGCCCGGCGGCCAGGTTCGGCTCCCCGACATGTTCGAGGGACGGCACACCCTCTACATCTATTCGGCCTTCGCGCGCGGCCTGGACTACTCCGCGGTTGGATACCCGTTCCTGGATCTCACGCCAACGGACGTCAAGAGCCATGGGAAGACTCACCTGCCGGGTGGTCACAGAGCGGAGCCGTCGTCGGCATGCCGAGCATTTAAGCCCCCTCCCGAGGCGGGAGCGGGGGTACTGGCTCACTTCTTCGGTTTGTCGGCCGCCGACTCGGTGGACAGCGCCGCCACGAAGGCCTCCTGCGGTACCTCGACCCGCCCGATGGTCTTCATGCGCTTCTTGCCCTCCTTCTGCTTTTCCAGCAGCTTGCGCTTACGGGTGATGTCACCGCCGTAGCACTTGGAGAGCACGTCCTTGCGGATGGCCCGAATGTTCTCGCGCGCAATGATTCTGGACCCGACGGCGGCCTGCACCGGCACCTCGAACTGCTGGCGCGGGATAAGCTCCTTGAGCTTCACGGTCATCTTGTTGCCGTAGGCGCTGGCTCCGTCTTTATGGACGATGGCACTGAACGCGTCGACCGCCTCACCCTGCAGCAGAATGTCGACCTTGACTAGGTCGGCCTCCTGCTCACCCGCCTCCTCGTAATCCAGGCTGGCATAGCCGCGCGTACGCGACTTCAGCGAGTCGAAGAAGTCGAAGATGATCTCGCCCAACGGCATTGTGTAGCGCAGCTCGACGCGCTCCGGCGACAGATAGTCCATGCCACCGAGCTCGCCGCGCCGCGACTGGCACAGCTCCATGATGGAACCGATGAACTCGCTCGGTGCGATGACGGTCGTCTTGACCACCGGCTCGTATACCGACCGGATCTTGCCCTCAGGCCAGATCGACGGGTTGGTCACCATCATCTCGGTGCCGTCTTCCTTGACCACCCGGTACACCACGTTGGGTGCGGTCGAGATCAGGTCGAGGTTGAACTCGCGTTCAAGGCGCTCCCGGGTGATCTCCATGTGCAGCAATCCCAGGAAACCGCAACGGAATCCGAAGCCCAGGGCCACCGAGGTCTCCGGCTCATAGGTGAGCGCGGCGTCGTTGAGCTGCAGCTTGTCCAGTGCCTCACGCAGGTTCGGGTAATCGGAGCCGTCCACCGGGTACAGCCCGGAGTAGACCATCGGCCTGGGCTCGCGATAGCCGGTGAGCGGCTCGGTCGCACCCTTGCGCGCGGAGGTGACGGTGTCACCGACCTTCGACTGGCGCACATCCTTCACACCGGTGATCAGATAGCCCACCTCGCCGACCCCAAGGCCCACAGAGGGTTTGGGGTCCGGCGAGACGATGCCCACCTCAAGTAGCTCATGGGTGGCGCCCGTCGACATCATCGCGATCTTCTCGCGCGGCGTGATCTTGCCGTCCACCACACGAACGTAGGTGACGACGCCACGGTAGATGTCGTACACCGAGTCGAAGATCATCGCCCGCGCCGGGGCATCCGGATCACCTTGCGGCGCAGGAATTAACCGCACCACCTCGTCGAGCAGCGCCTCGACGCCCTCGCCGGTCTTGCCGGATACCCGCAGCACGTCGGACGGCTCGCAGCCGATGATGTGCGCGATCTCCTGCGCGTAACGGTCGGGGTCGGCCGCGGGCAAATCGATCTTGTTGAGGACCGGGATGATCGTCAGGTCCTTATCGAGAGCCAGGTACAGGTTGGCCAGCGTCTGCGCCTCGATGCCCTGCGCGGCGTCGACCAGCAGCACCGCACCCTCGCATGCCTCCAGGGCACGCGACACCTCATAGGTGAAGTCGACGTGCCCGGGGGTGTCGATCAGATGCAGGACATATTCGGCGGAATCGGCATCCGTGCTGACCTTCCAGGGCAGCCGCACGTTCTGCGCCTTGATGGTGATGCCGCGCTCGCGTTCGATATCCATCCGGTCCAGGTACTGGGCGCGCATCGACCGCGCGTCGACCACACCGGTCAGCTGCAGCATCCGGTCGGCCAGCGTCGACTTCCCGTGGTCGATATGGGCGATGATGCAGAAGTTACGGATACGCGCCGGGTCCGTGAACGTCGTGTCGGCAAAACTTGGCACCGCACCATGCTCCCATGCCGACGGACGTGCTCCTGACACACGCTGGGGGCACGCCCCCGCACGCGGGAGGTACCCCCACTCACTTGTGGGGGCCTTCGACGACTACCGGTCAGTATGCTCGCACCATGGCGTCACAGTGGCAGACGCTCGGGCGGAGGCTCGGGAAGCTCGCGGTGGATACTCTCGAACAAGTCGTCTTCCGGGAAGGCCCGAAGGTGCTGCGGCAACTACAGGGGTCGGAATTGGTCCAGCGCGGACTCCTGCGCGGGCTAGAGGCGATCGGTGTCGTCGAGCCGGAGCAGCAGACCGCCATTCCGGGCCGCCCGGTGACCAACCGCAGCGTGCCCACGGCCCATAGGGCCCGTCGCATCGAATACACGCCTGACCTGGACGGCCGCGCCGATCCCGGAGAGATCGTGTGGACCTGGGTGGTCTATGAAGATGACCCCTTACAGGGCAAGGATCGTCCCGTGCTGGTGGTGGGACGGGACGGCACGTTACTGCTGGGCTTGATGCTCTCGAGCCAGGAACGCCATGACACCGACCCGGATTGGGTGGCGTTGGGCAGCGGGAACTGGGATTACGACGGGCGCCCCAGCTGGGTACGCCTCGATCGGGTACTGGACGTCCCCGAAGCGGGGATTCGGCGCGAGGGCGCGATTCTAGACGTGGAGCGTTTCAACGTGGTCGCGGCACGTCTGCGCGCGCACTTCTCCTGGAGCTGACCCAGCTAAGTCAGCGCACCTCAGTGTTCGACGGAATTGCGCACCGGCAGCGGCGTGAACATGGCCTGATCAACGAACTGAGCGGTGTATTCGGCCAGTTCCTCGCGCTCCAGACGCAGCCGTCCGTCGAGCCATGCCAACACGGTGCCGGCGACCCCGGCGGCCAGCGCTTCGGCCTGCACCGCGGTGTAGTTCGGATCAGCATCCGGATCGAACTCGGCGCGCGCCGCACCCAGCATCAACGCCATGTAGTGCGTCAACCGCATACGACGGCGAGTAAGTCGCTGACTGCCCATCGCCTCGGTGGCGATGACGCGGGCGCGCCGGGGATCGGCGGTCAGTGCGGTCACCGCACCAACGACGCCGGCGTGCACCTGCGAGCGTGAGTCCTTCTCGGCAGCGGCCATCGCCGAGCCTGCCGTGGCGATGCTGTCCTCGATGATCCAGTCGAAAACCGCGACCAGCAGCTCGTCGAGGCCGTCGAAGCACTCGTAGAAGTAACGAGTGTTCAGTCCGGCGGTCTTGCAGATCTCCCGAACCGTTGTCGCTGCCCAGCCCGAGCTGGCCATCACCTCGAGCCCCGCCTCAAGGAGGCGTCGCCGCCGCTCCGCGCGGCGCTCGTCTGCCGTTCGTCCGCCGTATAGCCCGGTAGCTTGTTTGGTCACCATGGTCTACGCATTATTACTCTTCTTGCCAGACACCTGTGCAATAACTGGGTTTTCTGCGGTGTTTAGGCGAGTCGTGTTACTTCGACCACAACGTCCAAGTCGGTCGAGCCACCCCCTGAGTAGATGCCCTTGAGAGGACTAACGTCCGAATAGTCTCGCCCAACGCCCACGGTGACGTACTGCTCGTTGATTTCGCTGTCATTGGTGGGGTCGTAGTCCCACCAACCTCCGGCCCAGCCCTGGATCCAGGCATGGCTTTGCCCATCCACGGTTTCACCCACCGCCGCGTCTGGCTTCGGGTGCAGGTAACCCGATACGTAGCGGGCCGGGATGCCCATGCTGCGCAGCAGCACCAGGGTCAGATGTGCGTAGTCCTGACACACGCCCTTCCTCTCCCGCAGCGCATCCAGCGCCGAGGAGTGCACGCCCGTGGTTCCGGGCACGTAGTCAAGCTCGGAGTGGACCCATTTGGATGCCGCGATGATGGCCTCGGCGGGGGTGGCGTCCTTGGCGATCCTCTTGCCGACCGCTTGCACCCTCTTGCTGTGCGGAACATACGCGGAGGGCGACAGATATTCGTCGAATCGGTCGATCACCGCCGTGGTGTGCACCTCGTCCCAGTCCACCTCTTCCTCGGGTTTCTCGGCGATATCGGTCTCCACCACCGACAGGCCCGTCACCTCCAGCTCGGTATGCGGGGCGTGTAGATCGAACGTCGTGACGGCGGTACCCCAATAGTCGACGTACCGATACGAGCGCGTGGCCGGGACGGTCTCCACGCGATTGAGAATGACGTTCTGCCGACCGTCACTGCGCGGCGTCAACCGAGCCTCGTTGTAGGAAGCGGTCACCGGTGTCTTGTACGCATACCCGGTGGCATGCACGATTCGCAGGCGCCACATGTCAGATCTCGCCTTCCTCGATGGGCTCCAGGTCGTGCGCACCACCGGCATCGGACCACGCCACCCATGGCGCTGCATGGAAGTACTGCAGCGCCACCGCCTCACCCAACTCGCGGCACGTCTGCTGCAGCCCGGCCAGCCGGGTGGGCAGATCCTCCAGCAGCACACCGGGTCTCATGAACTCCAGCTCGCTGCGGGCGCGCCCCAGGAGCCGCTGCGCCTCCGCGCGCGCACCAACTCGGCTGTGCGGCCGGTGATCCAGCTCGTCAAGACTCAGCTCGGCCTGGCGTAGCGAATGGAACACCGATCGGGGAAACAATCGGTCCAACAACATGAACTCGACCACCCGATTCGCGTCCAACACCCCGCGGTAGGTACGCAGATAGGTGTCGTGGGCCCCCGCGCTACGCAGCAGTGTCACCCATGCGGGTGACGACACGCGGTCGCCGACGCGCGACAGCAGGAGCCGCACCGTCATATCCACCCGTTCGATGGACCGACCCAACACCAGGAAGCGGTAGCCGTCGTCGCGACTCAGGGTGGAGTCGGCCAGCCCCGCGAATTGGGCGGCACGCCCCTCCACATAAGTGAAGAACTCATGCGGACCGAGCCGGCGAGCGGCGCGTTCGCGATCCGGCAGGGCGTTGAACGTCGTGTTGAGACATTCCCACATCTCGGTAGAGGTGACTTCGCGTGCGCCACGGGCATTTTCCCGGGCAGCCGAGATGGAGTCGACGATCGATCCGCCCTGCACCCTACTGAACGCGACGAGCTCGGTCACCGACCACACGTCGAGCACAATGTCCGGCGCATCGATGCCCAGCACCCGCAGCAGCACTCGAGAAGCATGGTCGGGGTCCACGCTGGCATCCTCGAGCAACTGATGCACCGTCACATCGAGGATGCGCGCGGTGTCATCGGCCCGCTCCACGTAACGGCCAATCCAGTACAGCGACTCCGCATTTCGGGCCAGCATCAGCGCACCCGCCCTTGCTGCTGTTGCTGTTGCTGTACATGGTGCTGCGGCAAGCCCGCGGTGGCCGCCTCGGGGCCTTGCTCAACCTCCGTGGCCTCGGGGAGTTCGGGTACTGGCTCGGCGCCCGCGAGCTCACGCTCGGCCACCGACGCCCGCGACGCCAACACCCAGGTGTCCTTGGATCCGCCACCCTGGCTCGAATTCACCACCAGCGAGCCCTCGGGCAGCGCCACCCGGGTGAGCCCACCGGGCAGCACCCACACGTCGTCACCGTCATTGACCGCGAACGGGCGCAGATCCACGTGCCGGGGCACCAATTGATCCCCGATCTTCGTGGGCACTGTGGACAACTGCACCACCGGCTGGGCCACCCAGCCGCGCGGATCGGCCCTGATCTTCTTGGCGATCACGGCGCGTTCCTTCTCGGAAGCGTCGGGCCCGAAGACGATCCCGTAGCCGCCGGATCCTTCGACGGGCTTGATGACGAGATGCTCGAGGCGGTCCAGAACCTCCTCGCGTTCCTCGTCGAGCCAACATCGGAACGTATCCACGTTCGCCACAATGGGTTTCTCGCCCAGGTAGTACTCGATGATGGTCGGCACATAGGTATAGACGAGCTTGTCGTCGCCCACGCCGTTGCCGACAGCGCTGGAGATCACCACGTTCCCCGCGCGTGCGGCATTGAGCAGCCCCGCGACTCCGAGCACCGAATCGGGGCGGAACTGCATGGGGTCCAGGTAGGTGTCGTCGATGCGGCGGTAGATCACGTCGACCTGACGTTCGCCCTCGGTGGTGCGCATGTAGACCTGGTTGTCGCGGCAGAACAGATCGCGCCCCTCGACAAGCTCGACACCCATCTGGCGCGCCAGCAGCGAGTGTTCGAAGTAAGCCGAATTCGCAACACCCGGCGTGAGAACCACCACGGTGGGGTCGGCCTCGTTGGTGGCCGCCGACATGCGCAATGCCCGCAGCAGATGCGAGGAGTAGTCATCCACCGCCCGCACCCGGTGGGTGGCGAACAGGTCCGGAAAGACGCGCGCCATGGTGCGACGATTCTCCATCACGTAGGACACCCCGGAGGGCGACCGCAAATTGTCCTCCAGCACCCGGAAGGTGCCCTGGGCGTCGCGAACCAAATCGATGCCCGCAACGTGGATCCGCACGCCGTTCGGCGGATTGATCCCGGCGGCCTCACGGTGGAAGTGCTCACAGGAGGTGACCAGCCGGCGCGGGATCACCCCATCGCGCAGGATCTCCTGATCGCCATAGATGTCGGCCAGGTACATCTCCAGTGCCCGCACTCGCTGGGCGATGCCTCGCTCCAGCCGCGACCATTCCGCGGCGGCGATGACGCGCGGCACCAGATCCAAGGGAAATGGGCGTTCCTGGCCCGATAGCGAGAACGTGATGCCTTGATCGACGAAGGCCCTCCCCAGCGCGTCAGCCCGCGCGGCCAGGTCGGCGGCGTCAGTGGGCGCGAGCTCGGCGTAGATGCCCTTATAGGGCCCGCGGACGTTCCCCTCGGCGTCGAACATTTCATCGAAGGCCTTGGAATAGGCCCCCTTCTCGCACACCAGTTCGCGGTATCCGCCGAATATCTGGTCGTCGCGCCGGGTTAGCCGTGGCGTCGACGTCGCGCGTGCCGGCCGCCCCGAGTTCGGCATCACTGTTCGCATGCTCACCTTGCCTATGCTGCACTAACTCGGCGGATTCGGCAGTGCGTGCGCGGTATCTTCGATACTTGCTGGCTACCTGGACGCCACCTCGCGTTGTGCGCTCAGCCGCCGGTTTGAGGTTTTGAGCGCTCCCCTGGTAGTCTCTTCCCTTGCGGCGCTGCTCAGTCGCCCCGGATCCAATGATCTGGAGGCCTGCCGCCCCACCAGACGATTTACCGAAGGATTTAAACGCGTGGCCAATATCAAGTCGCAGGAAAAGCGCATCCGCACCAACGAGCGTGCCCGGTTGCGCAACCAGGCGACCAAGTCGTCTCTGCGCACGGCCATCCGCGGCCTGCGCGAGGCGATCGCCGAGGGCGACAAGACGAAGGCGGGCGAGCTGCTCGTTTCGGCCAGCCGCAAGCTGGATAAGGCCGTCACCAAGGGCGTCATCCACAAGAACCAGGCCGCCAACAAGAAGTCGGCGCTCGCCCTGGCTCTGAACAAGCTCTGACCCAGGTTTTCGATCGACGCCGAGTGCCCACGTTCGGGCACTCGGCGTTTTCGCGTCTTGAGGCCCCTTCGATACGTCAGGTAGTGACGAGTTCCGCTACCTTGCGCACCGCCGACTCCAACGCGTAATCGGCATCGGCCGCCGCCCCCTTCACATCGGCGTTGAGCGCGGCCACCACCCGCATCGCCTCCGCCACCGCGTCACGCGTCCACCGGCGCGCCTGCTTCTGCGCCTTCTCGATGCGCCATGGCGGCATGCCGAGCTCGGAGGCCGCGGAGTAAGCGTTCTGCTTGATGGGGCCCACCCGCGCGATGGTGTGGACCGCTTCGGCGAGCGCATCGGCCAGCAACACATGCGGGACACCCCGTTGCATCGCCCAGCGCAGGGCCTCGGTCGAGCCGGCGATGTCGCCCACCACAGCCTTGTCGGCGATGTCGAATCCGGATACCTCGGCACGGCCGGAGTGATAGCGGCGCACCGCGGCCTCGTCGACATTGCCGTCGGTGTCCGATACCAACTGCGAACAAGCAGCCGCCAATTCGCGGATATCGGAGCCGACGGCGTCGATCACGATCGCCACCACGTCGGCGTCCACCTTCTGCCCCAGACGGCGAAATTCCTTGTGCACAAAGTCGGCCCGCTCGGCGGCCTTGGTGATTCGTGCGCAGTTGTGCACCGTGGCGCCCAGGTTCTGCAGCATGGTCGCCAGCGCTTTTGCGCGGCCGCCGCCCGAATGTTGAACGAGCAGAAAGGTCCCCGGTGGCAGATCGGTGGCCGCCTGCTCGATGAGGGTGACGGAATCTTTGCCTGCCTCGGCGGCTGCCTCGACGACGATGACTCTTTCGTCGGAGAACAACGAGGGACTCAGCAGCTCAGCCAGCTCCGCCACGTCGACCTGTCCCGCGCGCAGACGATTGACGGGGATGTCCGCATTTGCCTTGCCGCGGACCGCGTGAAGCACCGAGGTCACCGCACGCTCGACCAGTAGTTCTTCGTCTCCAAGGATGAGGTGCAGCGCATCGGTCACCCGATGATCGTCCCACGGCAAGACGACAGCTCCCCCGACTGGCCGCTCAACCTTACCGATACATAAATCTAAGGCTTTTCTAAGAAAATAAGAGAAGGGTAAGATTAGGGTCCATCGGGACGAAAGGATCAGCGATGACACCTGAAAAGCGGGAACGCAGAGATCACGCGGTTGTCCTCGGCGCCGGCATGGCTGGACTGCTCGCCGCGCGAGTGCTCTCCGAGACGTACGAGTCGGTCACGGTGGTCGAGCGCGACGAGTTGAGAGCTACCGCCGACCCGCGCAGCGGGGTGCCCCAAGGACAGCACATCCACATGTTCATGAGCTCCGGCACGCAGGCATTGGACCAGTTGTTCCCCGGACTCCGCGACGAACTCCGGTCCAACGGCGCCACGGTGTGCGACGAGGGCGACCTGTCACGCATCAGGATGCTGATCGGATCGCGCGAGATGTTCAATCGGTCAGGGACGTTCAGCGATCCGGAAACATTCAAGCTCTATCTTGCGACCCGGCCTTTCTTGGAACTGCATGTACGCCGACGTGTTCAGCGCCTAGGCAACGTGAAGTTCCTGGACGGGCATGACGTCATCGAGCCCATGACCAAGGGCCAGCGTGTCACCGGCGTGCGGGTGGCGCGGCGCTCCACCGGCCTGGTGACAACGCTGATCTCCGACATGGTGATCGATGCGACCGGACGTACCCCGCGGACCCAGACCTTCCTGGACCGACTTGGCTATGCCCGTCCGGCCGAAGTCCGCATGGCATCACCGGTGACCTATGCGAGCCAACTGCTACACATTGCCGACCACGCCGAACTGGACAAGCTCACTTTCTTCAATCCGACACCCGGGCGCCCGTATGGCGGAGCCATCGCCCGCTGCGAAAACGGCACCGTCATGATGACGCTGGGCAAATTCAACCTGGACGAACCTCCCGCCACCTTCGACGAAATGATCTCTTTCGCAGAACAATTCGTACCCGCCGAGCTCCTGGACACCATCCGCGCGGCGGTGCCGATAGGCGACGTGCGTATCTTCCGGTATCGCGAGGCGGTGTGGCGCCGCTATGACCAGCTGGAGCAGTTCCCCGAGGGTTTACTAGTGATAGGTGACGCGATCTGCAGCCTGGACCCCATCAAGGGCCAGGGGATGACGATGGCGGTCTTCGAAGCGGTCGCCCTAAGGGACTGCTTCTTCGAAGGTGACGCTGGGCTGGCCCACCGGTACTTCCATGCCGTCGGACGTCGCATCAACGCGGTGTGGCAGCAGAACAAGCTATCGGCACCACTGTTCACCGACATGCCTGCCACCGCATCCTTCTCGCATCGGATGCTGTGGAAGCTGATGGCATGGTGGTCGGACAAGATGATGATCGCGGCGCGCAACGACATTCGGATTACCGAGACAATCCTGCGCGTCAACAATCTGCACGACTCCCCCTCGTTGATGCGTCGGCCCACGTTCTCGTTGCGGGTGCTGCGGCACTGCTGGCGGCGACACGAGACACCTGCCGTGCAGGCACCTCGGCGCCATCTTGCCCTTTCCGGGGCGTAGTCCGGTCGTTCCGCTAGCTCACCAGTCGCGCCGAAATTACCAGCGCGAGCACGCACAGTGCCCCGGACCAGGCCAGCCCGCGGAACCACCGTCGCCGCCACAACCACACCGAAACACCAAGCACCGCAGCCACAACAAGGAAACCAACCGCACCCGACGGCACCGGAATCGCGGTAGATCCGCCTGCGGACGCGAAATCGGCGACTCTGAGCAGCCACCACAGTTCCGGGCCGCAGAACCTCACCAGCAGACCCGCAGCCGGCGGTGAGATGACGGTGAGTGCCGCGGCCGCAGTTCCGAGAATGGTGATGGGGGCGATGACCAGCCCTGCAATCAGGTTGGCCACGACGGAGGAGACACTGAAACTGCCCGAGATGGCGGCAATCAGCGGCGCCGTCACCACCTGCGCGGCGACAGCGATGCACAACGCGTCGGCCAGCGGTTTGGGCCAGCCCCGCGCCGTCAGGCGCATCGACCAGCGTGGCGCCAACACCACCAGGGCCGCCGTCGCGACCACCGACAACGCGAAGCCGACGTCGACGGCAAGACCAGGCGACACCGCAAGAAGCACCAAAATCGTTGCGGCCAAGGCAGGTATGGCTTGGCGGCGGCGCGCTGTCAACATGCCAAGCAGGCCGATCGCACCCATCACCGCGGCGCGCAGCACACTCGGTGACGGCCGTACCAGGACCACGAAGCCCACTAGTACGAGTCCCGCCAACACCACCGAGGTTCGCAGCCCGATCAGCCTTCCCAACAGCAGCACCGCCCCGCACACAATGGACACGTTGGCTCCGGAGACGGCCATCAAATGGGTGAGCCCCGACGTCCGAAATGCCGCGACCTTCCCCGCATCCAGTGCGCTGGTGTCCCCGAGAACCAGCGCCGGCAACAGCGCGGCTTCATCAGGCGGCAGCGCGGCTCGCGCAACGTCGACAAATCGATCGCGAATACCGTTGGCCGCGCCATGAATCGGTGAGTGGTCATTTACCGTAGGTTCCCCCACAGCAGTAAGAGTCGCCACCGTCAGGTCATGTCGGGTGGGGCGCGCAACCGCCGCTCGCACCCGCACCGTGTCACCCACAGCGACCGTGCCCAGCAGCGAGGACGACCCGAAGACCACCACCGAGCCGGTGAGCGCCTGCACCGGATCACCCACCCCGACAAGGTCGGCGCGCATCATCGCGCGGCCACCCGCAATGCTCTTCGGGTCATCGGTCACCCGCAGCTGTGCCGCGACGACCTGCCCCACCCTGGAACGCAGGGGATGGCTCTGCACCCCGTGATACCGCATCGCGGCCGCCACGGAGAAGCCGATGCCGGCGACGAGAACGGCGAGCATCACGGTAACGACGGCCTTGTCCAACCGGTGACGACACAGCCGTAAGCCAACCGCTCCGACGGCCAGCGTCGCGGCCATGAAATGGCCTATTGGCCAGAGAATTCCGATAGCCGTCGCGGCCCAGCCGACGAGCGCGGGCGGCACCAGACGTAGATCCAGCAGAGACTCACCGGCCTCTTCCGACTTCACAGCACGACGAGGGCGCGCAGCTTGTCCAGCCGCGACGGTCCGATCCCATCCACCTCCGCCAGCTGGTCGATGCTGGTGAACTTCCCATGTTCGGATCGCCACCGCACGATCGAGGCCGACATGACCGGCCCCACGCCGGGGAGCGCGTCGAGCTCGGCTGCTGTTGCCGTGTTCAGGTTTACCCGTCCCGGCGTCGCGGGCCCCGTGGGGATCGCGCTCCCGGTCGGCGACTGTCCGGCGGCGGCAATCGAACTCGCCATACCCACGGGTTGCCCGGGCATCGGAGACAGACCGACCACGATCTGGTCGCCATCGACAACCGGCCTAGCCATGTTCAAGGTGATCACATCGGCGCCGTCCACCGCTCCCCCAGCCGCCGTCACTGCGTCAGCGACCCGCGCACCGGCGGTCAGGGTGACCAAGCCGGGGCGTTTGACCAAGCCGACCACACTGACCACCAATGAACTCGGTGCCGACACCGAACTCGACGACACTGGTTGCACTGGAGGAAGATTCGCGCTGACAGGAGCAGGAGGCTGACGCATCACGGTGAAGACGGTGACTAGTACCGCCAACACACCAATCGCACCCAACGCGATAACACCGGCACGGCCGGGGTCGGTCCGGACGGACTCCAGCCAGCCCCGGCTGCCGCTCGGTGTCAGAGAATCCGGGAGCCAACGCAGTGCTGACTCAGATTCGAGTCCGGGTGCCGTCCCTACGACGTCGTCGTCATCGCCATCAAGCTCACGTCCGGCCGGTGCCAGACGCCGGTGCAACAGCTCCGATTCCATGTCTCGACGCTAGAAAGCGGCACAGCGGCGGACCAGCGGTAGATCGGCAATTGTGGATCAATACGGAATTGTGGACAAACGTCGATCAGTCCACCGGTTCAGCGCATACCCCGACGGCACCGGGACCCACATGCACCGCAAGCACCGGCCCCATCTCCGAAATCACCGGATCGTGGGCGGTGAGCAGCCGCGAGCACACCAGCTCGTTCACCTTCTCGGCGGTTTCGGTGTTGTCGACGTGGTGGATTGTCACGGAGACCCGACGCTCGCCCACGAACTCGACGATGTTGTCGACCATCGCCCCGATCGCCTTGGTCGCGGTACGCACACGCTGAGCCAAAACCAGCTTGCCGTCGTCGTCGATCTGCAGCACGGGCTTAAGCGCCAGCGCAGTGCCGAGCCAGGATGAGGTGGCACTGATACGTCCGCTGCGCCTCAGATGATCCAGCTTGTGCACCACCATCACACACCGGCTGCGCCCCACCGCATCCCGGGCGGCTTGGTATGCCGCACCCAGATCGGCACCGGCGGCCGCGGCCCGCGCCGCGGCCAGCGCGACGAAACCACTGCCCATCGCGGCCGACCGCGAATCAACGACGTGCACCTGCTCGCCGTATTCACGCGCCGCCTGCTCGGCGGCCTCACATGTGCTCGACAATCTTCCCGACAGATGGACCGCGACGACTCCGTCGCCGCCGCTATCGATGAGAGCCTGCCGGTACACCGCGGTCAGCTCGGCCGGCGACGCACCGGCGGTGGTGGCACGGCCCTTCTCGTACACCGAGGCGGGGATGGGATCCACCCCGTCACGCAAGTCCTGATCACCGGTCAGTACATGCAAGGGCACCAGCCGGATACCCAGCATCTGGGCGTCTTGTGGCTGCAGCCGCGCCCCCGAATCCGTTACCACGACAACCGGCATGGGTCACCGAACCCCGAGCTCGGGCAGCGCAGTCTGCAGTGCGTTGATCATCAATTCGGCAACGCGTTCGTGTGCGACAAAGTTCCAGTGGATCCCGTCCGGATTTCCCCGGCCCGAGAAGATCTCCTCGCCGACAGCTTCCTTCAGGTCCACCACGGGCATCTTGTGCTCGGACGCCCAGCTTTGGATGGCCGACGCGGTGGCTTCTCTGCCGGAGTGCACCCGGCCGTACGACTCTGCGATGTGCACCGATGGCAATGAAGCGATCATGGGCAACCCGGGACGGTTGAAATCGAGTGCACCACGGGTCTTTTCGAGGTATTCCACGGTGAGCTTGGGCGGCAGCGCAACCCGCGCAACGGGCGACAGCCTCGGCTGTAACCAGCCATATCCGTCACGGACCCAGCTCCGCAATTTTGGGGGGCGAATCAACCGAATGGACTCACGCAGCGCGGTCGGCAGCGGCGAGGGCAGGGAATCCATCCCACTGGTCGCGAAGATCACCGCTCCCGCGCTGGGTACCGCCGCCCATGCGCGTGGATCCTGGATGGCCGCCCACCACACGTCCCGGCACGTCCAACCGATCCGTGCAATCAGTTCCACATCCCAATCGAGATGCTGCCCAACGATATTAGGCCAAATCCTGGGGTCATCCGCAGGCAGGCCTCCGGTGGGCCCGTAGTAGGACAGCGAGTCCGCGAAGATCAGGAGCTTCTTGCGCCCTGCGTCTTCGTCAGAGGACGTCATTGGTCACCTGCGCCGAGGCGTTCCACACGTCCAGGCGCCAGCGGATGTCGTCGAACCCCGCGCCGTCGGCCGAATGTCCGCCCAGCTGAACCCAGCTCGCATTACCCATCCCGCCGAGCACCGGCCAATTGCTCACATCCAACCGCAGCAAGGCGGCGGTGAGCGCGGCAATCAAACCGCCATGCGCCACCAGCACCACCGGGTGATCGCGCTCATCGGTTCCCCACTCCGGTACCGCAGCAACGAGTTCGGCGACCACAGGCACGCTGCGGTTGGCCACGTCGATGCGGCTTTCTCCCCCGTGCGGTGCCAGCGTCGCGTCGTCACGCCATGCGGCGCGGGCGCCAGGAGCGATGGCGTCGACCTCATGGTGAGTCAGGCCCTGCCAGTCGCCCAGGTGTGTTTCCCGCAACCGCTCATCGACCGATACCTCGACGTGACAGCGGTCTGCCAGCGCCGTCGCGGTGTCATACGCGCGCTGCAGATCAGAGGACACAATGGCCAGCGGCAGTCGCTTGGCCAACACCTCGGCAGCCGCCACGGCCTGTGCGCGGCCCAGATCAGACAGTCCGGTGTCGAGCTGTCCCTGCATCCGGCTGTCGGCGTTGAAGGTCGTCTGCCCATGCCGCAGCAGCACCAATCGCCGGATCATGCGCCTTCCTCCGTGTTGGCGGGCGTGTCGGTGGAGTACTCGGCCGGCAGCGCGTCCAGGTCAACCGGGATGACCGGGCAGTCACGCCAAAGTCGTTCCAGCGCATAGTAATTACGCTCTTCCTCGTGCTGCACGTGTACCACGACGTCCACATAATCGAGCAGTGTCCAGCGTCCCTCGCGGCCGCCTTCACGACGCACCGGCTTCTGACCGGCCCGACGCAGAACCTCCTCGACCTGATCGACGATCGCATTGACCTGGCGCTCATTGGCCGCCGAAGCGATGACGAAACAGTCGGTGATGACCAACTGCTCGGAGACGTCGATGACGACGACATCGGTGGCAAGCTTGGACGCGGCGGCCTGGGCGGCCAACGTGGCCAGCTCGACGGCGTCTGGGGCGGCGGTCATGCGGCGTCTCCTCGATTTTGGCTATAGAGCTGGTGCTTGGCGACGTACTGCACCACCCCGTCGGGTACCAGGTACCAGATGGGCCGTGATTGGCCCGCCCGTATCCGGCAGTCGGTCGACGAGATGGCGAGCGCCGGCACCTCGACAAGTGTGAGCCCGTCCGGCGGCAGCTCGGCATGGGCGATGTGATCGGAACTCAGTTCGTATCCCGGCCGGCTGACTCCGATAAACTTGGCCAAGGTGAACAGCTGCTCCCAGTTCTCCCACGACAGGATCGATGCGAGCGCGTCCGCGCCGGTGATGAAGTACAGGTCCGCATCGGGATGCGCGTCCCGCAGGTCGATGAGGGTGTCAACGGTGTAGGTAGCGCCGCCGCGGTCGATATCGGCCCGGCTGACGGTGAACCGCGGATTCGACGCGGTGGCGATGACCGTCATCAGATACCGATGTTCGGCGGGGCTGACCTTGCGCCCCTGCTTCTGCCACGGCTGACCCGTCGGCACGAAGATGACCTCATCGAGCTCAAATCGATCGGCGACCTCGCTAGCGGCAACCAAGTGGCCGTTGTGGATGGGATCGAACGTCCCACCCATCACCCCAAGTCGCCGTCGCTCAGATTGCACGAATTGCCAGCTTACTGGAGTGATAGGCCACGCTAAACCGGTAGCAGGTTGTCGATCACAGCGGCCAGCTGCTTGGCCGAACGGCATTCATGCATGGTGATGACGTCCTGGTACCGCGTGGCCGCCGAATCCCCGGTTCCCCAGTGGTTCTTGGGCTCGGGGTTGAGCCAGTGGGCGTGGCGGCTGGACGACACCATGGAGGACAGCACCTCGACGGCGGGATTGCGATAGTTGGTGCGTCCGTCACCCAGGATGAGCAGCGCGCTACGGGGAGACAGCACCGTCGGGAACTTCTCGACAAACGCCTTGAACGCGTGCCCGTAGTCGCTGTGCCCGTCGCCGGTGAACACCTCCGCCTCCCGGGTGATCCGCACGATCGCCTCGGCCAGGTCGGTATCGGGGGTGAACAGGTGGGTCACCTCGTCGGTGGTGTCGATAAAGGCGAACACGCGCACCCGGGAGAACTGCTGACGCAGCGCGTTGACCAGCAACAGCGTGAAATGCGAGAAGCCGGCCACCGATCCCGAGACATCACAGAGCACCACCAGCTCGGGACGTGCGGGGCGGGGCTTCTTCTGCACGACGTCGATCGGCACGCCGCCGGTGGACATGGACTTGCGCAGCGTGCGACGCAGATCGATCTGGCCGGTGTGGGCACGTCGGCGCCGGGCCGCAAGGCGGCTGGCCAGCATCCGCGCCAGCGGGTGCACCACCCGCCGCATGTTGCGCAGCTGCTCCCCCGAGGCGCGCAGGAATTCCACGTTCTCGGCCAACTGCGGCACCCCGTACGCGGTGACGCGTTCTCGCCCCAGCTGTTCGGCGGTGCGGCGTTTGGTCTCCGCCTCAACGAGCTGGCGCACCTTCGAAATACGTTCTTTGGCAATCGCTTTCGCTACCGCCTGATCGGTCGGCGATGCTGGGGCATCTGAGTCCCCGTCGCCGAGCAGACCCGCCAGCAGTCTGGCCTCGATCTGATCCAGGGACAGCGATTTCATGGCTTGATACGCCGAATAAGAGGTGCCCCGGGTGGAGTTGTACTTCCCGTAGGCCTCCACGACCTGCGCGATCAATGAATTCAGCGGCTTGTCTCCGGCGTCGGAGGCCAGCAGGTCCACCAACTCATCGCGCACCTGCCCGATGTCGTCAATATCGATGCCTTCTTCGCCCACCTCGACGAAGCGCGCCCCGAGCGCGGGCGGGAACCACAGGTCAAACAACACATCGAAGGTGGGGCGATGATCAGCGCGGCGCAACACCGCGCAGGCCAACCCCTCCCGAAGTTCAGTGCGGCTCTGCAGCCCCAGCACGGTCATCACTCGGCCGGCGTCCACGGTCTCCGACGGACCCACCGAAATACCTTGTTCGCGTAGTGCTTCCACGAAGCCCACCAGATGACCCGGCAGACCGTGCGGCGCCAGGGGCAGCACCGCCTTCGGAGGCTTACGCGGGGGCATTAGTGCCGTCTCTTCTTTGCGCGAGCGCTCATCAGTTCAGCCTCAGCTCTCCTGCAGCACGCTGTTGATCGGAATGATGTTTGAGGATCACGCCAAGGGTCGACGCGATGACCGCGTCATCAAGGGTGTCCAGCCCGAGCGCCAAAATGGTGCGGCCCCAATCGATGGTCTCGGCCACCGAGGGCACCTTCTTGAGCTGCATGTTGCGCAGCACACCGATGATCCGCACCAGCTCCTCGGCCAGCGCCGCGGGAAGCTCGGGAACTCGCTTCAGCAGGATGCGCCGCTCCAGCTCGGCATCGGGAAAGTCGATGTGCAGGAACAGGCAGCGCCGCTTGAGCGCCTCGGACAACTCGCGGGTGGCATTGGAGGTCAACAGCACAAAGGGCTTTCGACTGGCCGCGATGGTCCCCAACTCGGGGATGGTGACCGCGAAATCGCTGAGCACCTCCAGCAGCAAGCCCTCGATCTCGATATCGGCCTTGTCGGTTTCGTCGATGAGGAGCACGGTGGGGTCCTCGCGGCGGATCGCCGTCAGCAGCGGCCGCGACAGCAGGAATTCCTCGGCGAAGACATCGGTCTTCGTCTCATCCCAGTCACCCGATCCGGCCTGGATACGCAGGATCTGCTTGGCGTGGTTCCACTCGTACAGTGCACGGGCCTCGTCGACACCCTCATAGCACTGCAGACGCACCAGACCCGCGCCGGTGGTTTGCGCTACCGCCCTGGCCAATTCGGTCTTGCCGACTCCCGCCGGGCCCTCCACAAGAAGTGGCTTGCCCAGTCGGTCGGCCAGGAATACCGCCGTCGCCGTGGCGGTGTCCGCCAGGTATCCGGTCTCGGCCAAGCGAGTGGTGACGTCATCGATACTCGTGAACATCGGCGCGGTCTGGGTTCGATCCACTGGTGCTCCAGGTGTTAGGCGGGACGGATCTGACCGTCGCCGAGGACGATCCACTTGGTGGTGGTCAGTTCGGGCAGGCCCATCGGGCCACGCGCGTGCAGCTTCTGGGTGGAGATGCCGATCTCGGCGCCGAATCCGAATTGCTCGCCATCGGTGAACGCCGTGGAGGCGTTGACCATCACGGCGGCACTATCCACGCGATCGGTGAATTCCTGGGCCGCACCGAGATTCGCGGTGACGATGGCGTCGGTGTGCCCGCTGGAGTACCGCTCGATGTGGCGGATGGCGGCATCGAGATCGTCGACGACAGCTGCCGCGATATCCAGGGAGAGGTATTCAGTGCCGAAGTCCGCCTCGGTCACCGGAACCACACCCGGCACCGCAAGATCGGCGTGCACGGTGACACCGGCGGCCTGCAGTGCACCGATGAGCCGTGGCACCGCGACGTCCGCAATGGCCCGGTCGATCAACAGAGTCTCAGCGGCGTTGCACACGCTGGGCCGACGAGTCTTGGAGTTCAACACAATCCGCTCCGCCAGAGCGAGATCGGCGTCGGCGTGCACGTACACGTGGCAGTTGCCGACGCCGGTTTCGATGGTGGGCACCTGCGCATCGCGCACCACCGCGTCGATGAGGCCGGCCCCACCGCGCGGGATCACGACGTCAACCAGTCCACGTGCCTGAATGAGATGGGTGACGGTCACCCGGTCCCGACTGTCGAGCAGCTGGACAGTATCGGCGGGCAGCGCGCTGGCGACCAGCGACTCGCGCAGTACCCGCACGAGTTCGGTGTTGGAGGTTGCGGCCGAGGAGCTGCCGCGCAGCAGCACCGCGTTGCCCGACTTGAGGGTCAACCCGAATGCGTCGACCGTGACGTTCGGTCGTCCTTCGTACACCATGCCGACCACCCCGAGTGGCACCCTGATCTGGCGCAACCGCAGTCCGTTGGGGCGGGTGGAGCCGCGCAGGATCTCGCCGACCGGGTCCGGTAGACCCGCGACCTGGCGCAGACCGTCGGCAATACCGGCCACTCGGCGCGCATCGAGGGCCAGACGATCGAGCATGGCCTCGTCAATACCGGCGTCCCGGGCGCGCTGCAGGTCATCGGCATTGGCCGCGATGATCGAATCGGTGGCTGCGACGACGGCATCAGCCGCCGCGAGGAGCGCGGAGTTCTTCGCATCGGCCGTCAGCCGGGCCAGATCACGAGCCGCCACACGCGCCCGCCGGGCGGCATCATGAACGCTCGCGCGCAGGTCCTCAGCGCCGCTCGAGAGGCCACCCGCGGACCGCCCAGATCCGTAGGCCAACTCGTTGGTTGAAACGCTCATCGTGTCAGGGTATCCGGGTGGCCGAAATGTAGCTGCGCCAGGACTAACCTAGGCGGGTGACTGAGTTAGCCACGGTATGCGTCCTCGGTAGCGTCAACATGGATCTGACGTTGCGGGTAGAGGAGCTGCCTGCCCCCGGAGCGACAGTGCTGGCGACATCAGCCCTGCCCGCTCCGGGAGGCAAGGGCGCCAATCAGGCCGTGGCGGCGGCGCGGGCAGGCGCTTCGGTGCAGTTCATCGGCGCGGTGGGCTCCGACGGCGCCGCACCGATGCTGCGATCTCACCTGGCGGACAACAATATTGGCCTGGATGGCCTCGTCGAGGTCGACGGACCCAGCGGAATGGCCACCATCACCGTGGAGGATTCCGGCGAGAACTGCATCGTGGTGGCCCCGGGCGCCAACAGTGACTTCACGCTGGACGAGAAGCTACACAAGGACATCATCTGCTCGCACGATGTGCTGCTGTGCCAGTTGGAAATCCCCGTCGAGGTGGCGCTGACGGCGGCCCGCTGGGCCGCCGAAGCCGGAAAGCAGTTCGTGCTCAACGCATCCCCGGTACCCGAGCGTTCGCCCGACCTGGCAGAGCTGGCCTTTCGCGCCAGCGTGGTCGTCGTCAACCAGACCGAGGCCGCATCCTGGTTGTACCCGTCACGCCATCTGGTGACCACGCTGGGCGACGAGGGATCGCGCTACCGCAGCCCGCAGGGTGAGCTCACGGTGCCGTCGTATCCGGTGCGCCCGCTCGACACCACCGGTGCCGGTGATGTTTTCGCCGGTGTGCTGGCGGCCTGGTGGCCGCTCGGGGCAGAAACGGCCCTGCGGCACGCGAATGTGGCAGGCGCGCTAGCTACTCTGCGCTCAGGGGCCGGAAACTGCGCCCCGTCTGCTGCGCGGATCGAGCTGTCGCTCAAGGGGTCCTGAGTCAGCGGACGGTGATCACCGGATTGCAGTAACGCCAGGCGTCGCGCTCGTAGGTCAGATACCAATCAGAGGTGGTGGTCTTGGGTGAGTCGTTGCCCCATACCGATGATGTGGTCACCGTGACCGTCGCGTTCTTGGCCTCGATGACATTGACTTTGTCGATATTGGTGACCGTCAGATGCGAGTTCTCCCGCACCACCTCAACCGATGCCTGCCGAAAGGCAGCGGCGTCCTTGCGTTTGGCGGCATCGAGTAGCTGGTCCAGCGTTTCTTGGGTGAGTTTGGGGAACTTGGCATAAAGATCCGAGGGCTTGACGAAGTCGTCCCAGGTGGGAATCCGCGACTCGTTGTTCGCCATCTCCCGGTCGCGGTACTTATCGCACGTCAAGTCGCCGATCTTGTTGGTGTCGACGTCGTTGTACGCCTTTTCCCAGGCCCGCACGTGTTCGGTCACCGCGTCCCGATTGGGTGCCGCGTGCACTACAGGTGCACCGGGCGCAGCCAGCGCGGCAACGGCCACGCCGACGGCCAGCATTCGCTTCACGGTTCCCTCCCCTGATTGGCGGTACTTCACACCACGTTATCGCCGCGGAACGCAGCATCCGTTACGGTCGGTCAGCTACCCGAGCCCGGCGGATTGCAATCGAGCCACTTGCCGTTTTCCTTGATGAACTTGACGGTCTGCTGCTCACGTTTGGCCGGCTTGTCCCCGGTAGTGGTAGTCACCGTCAATTCCGCGGTGGCCTGATCGCCCTTGATTTCGATGTCCTGAACTTCGGCCTTGACGACAATCAGCGACTTCAGCAGATTGCGCATGGCCGCCTGATACGCCTGGTCATCCTGATTGACGAGGCTGTCCACGACGGCGCTGACGACGTCGGGCGGCACCGTGGGGAACTTCTGCGACAACAATCCCCGCAGCGCGTCGCCCGCACCGGGTGCAGTGGCGATCTCGGGCGGGACGATCTCGTTCATCGCGGGAATGGGCGGTCCGCTCTGGGCGGTGGCGTCCCGGTACTTGGCACACTTGGTCTCGGCCAGCTTGGCGAAGTCGAAATTCGCGGCATAGGTGTTTTGCTGCTGGACCAAGTCGTTGATCTGTTTCTCGTCGTGCACAGTGGCCAGCGCCTCGGCGTTGGGCTGACCGTCACCGTCGACAGTTCGCGTGCAACCCACACCGCCCAGCAACAGGGCCCCCACCAGCGCCGCTCCGGCCCATCTCCGGCAAACCATGACTACCCTCGCTCGTATCGATCACTTGCCCCTGAGCTAATTTCTATCAGTCCAGATCAGCTCGTGCACTCTCACCGAGCAAACCTACCAGTCAGCGCGGCACGAAAATCGCGTTCACCAGCCGCTCGGGGACGTTTTCGCGAGGGGATTACTCCCCGGTCAGCGGAGCATCCAGCAGACCCTGCCAGCCCTGGCCGCCGACAATGCCCGGCACATTGTCCTGCTCCGGCGGCGCCGTGCAGTCCTTCCAGCCCTGGCCCTCGTGGATCAGATCCCAACGCTGATTGCTGCTCTTGCTGCCGACGCGAACCGCGACAATGGCCTCGGCGTTGTCGCCGGTGACATCGACCCTCTTCACCCGGTACGACAGCTTCGCGAACGAGCTGGCCCACAGCTGGTGCCACGCGGCATCAACCTCGCCCTGGTCCGCGTCGCCGACCGCCTGCACAAACGCCTCGACTGCATCGCTGGATGCCATCGGGAAGATCTCTTTGGTCTTGGCGCGCAGCTTCTTGACGTTGGCGCCCGCAAGCCGCGTCACATCCGGCGGCGTAAACATCTGGCTGTGGTCGGCCTCCACCTTGTCGCGATAATCAGCGCAGTAGGTTGCGCCGTACGCGGCGGCATCGACGGCCTGCAGTGCGGACAGCTGGCCCGCGATCAGACTCCTGATCTGACTCTCAGCGGTGTCAGGTGCGGCGCTTGCCACGGCCATCGAACTGAACAATCCCACTACCAACGCCACCGCGCTCACGAAAGCGCTGACGATCCCCATGCTCCGGCCCGTCATCTGATCCCTCCCACACGAAACCCAGGGAGATATCCCCCAAGCTGAGAACTAGCTGAACGTTTGTATCAGGCGCTCTGACGCCGCGCCTGTCTTTCGAGCAAATACGCGAAGCGTTCAGGTGACGAGGTCGTCGGCATGCACGGCGGGACGCCGCAGATCCTCGGGAAGTTCGTTGGTGGAGCGGCCCAGCATGGTCGCCAATTCTGCTACGTCGTAAGCCACCACACCCCGGCCAACCATCGAACCCTCGACGTCGCGAAGCTCAACGACATCACCCCCGTGGAACCGCCCGGATACCCCGGTAATCCCGGCGGGCAGCAACGACCGTCGCGATGTCACCACCGCACACACCGCGCCGGCGTCCAGCGTCAGCGAACCGGTCGCCTCGGCTGCGTAGCGCACCCAGAACTTGCGAGCGGACATGCGTTGCGGCCGCGCCGCGAAAACAGTTCCGCAGGAGCCGTCACCCAGCGCCGCCGCCGCTTCTGTCGCCGAGGCCAACAGCACTGGGACACCGGCGTCGGAAGCCAACAGCGCCGAGGAGAGCTTAGAGGCCATTCCCCCGGTGCCGCGCGAGCCACCGGGGCCCGCGATCACATCGGCGAGGTCCTCGGGCCCGCTCACCTCAGATATGAAGCGCGCGTTTCCCTTTCGGGGGTCGGAGTCGTAGAGCCCATCGATATCGGAGAGCAGCACCAGCGCATCGGCGCCCACGAGATGAGCGACGAGCGCCGACAGGCGATCGTTGTCTCCGAAACGGATCTCGTTGGTGGCCACGGTGTCGTTCTCATTCACGATCGCGACCGCGTGCAAGGTGCGCAGCCTGTCGAGCGTGCGCTGCGCATTGGTGTGGTGCACCCGCATCGAAATGTCATGAGCGGTCAGCAGCACCTGCCCCACGGTGCGCTCATAGCGCGCGAAGGCGGCGCTCCAGGCACCGATGAGCGCCACCTGACCCGCACTGGCAGCAGCCTGCTTGGTCGCCAAATCTGTTGGACGCTTGGTCAATCCGAGCGGAACCATGCCGGCCGCGATCGCCCCGGAGGACACGATCACCACATCGGATCCGGCCTTCATCCGGCCCTCGATGACCTCGACGAGGTACTCCATTCGGTCAGCGCTGAAGGTCCCCGTCGCATCGGTCAGCGCAGCGGTACCGACCTTCACCACCACGGTGCGTGCAGACTGAATGGCCTGGCGCGCCTGCGCGCCTGCGCTCAGTGCACTTAGCGCAGGCCGCTCATCGCCACTCACTCCGGCTCCACTTGACCGCGGCGCACCCGCCTGGCCTGGCGACGCTCTGCGGCACCCACTCGATCGGTCTTGTCGATACGGGCATCGGTGCCGCGCCCGCTCATGGTCACGTCGACGCCTGCCGGGGTCTGCGGCTCCCAATCGAAGGTCATGTCACCGATGGTGACCGCGCAACCGGGCTGTGCCCCAAGCTTGAGCAGCTGGTCTTCGACGCCCAGACGCGCCAACCGGTCGCCCAGATAGCCCACGGCCTCGTCGTTTTCGAAGTTGGTCTGACGAATCCAGCGCTCGGGGCGCACACCGCGGACCACAAAACCACCGGGGTTCTCCAGGTCCGGAAACACGGTGAATCCGCTCTCATCGACAGGAATGGGTCGAATCACCGCGCGGGTCTTCACCGGTTCGGGCCGGGCCGCACGGGCCGCCACGATCATCTCCCACAGCGCGAAAGTCAAAGGCCGCAGTCCGTCCCGAGTCAGGGTGGACACCTTGAAAACGGGCCAGCCGCGCTTCGACACCTCTTCGGTGACGAAGTCGGCGAGCTCGTCGGCCTCGGCTACGTCAATCTTGTTGAGCACCACCGCGCGGGGCCGGTGGGCCAGATCACCGAGCACTGAATCATCTTGCAGCGTCGGCTGATACCGCGCCAACTCGTTTTCCAGTGCATCGATATCGGAAACGGGATCGCGGCCGGGTTCCAGCGTTGCACAGTCGACAACATGGACAAGTACGGCGCATCGTTCGATATGCCGCAGGAATTCCAGACCCAGCCCACGCCCATCGGCCGCACCCGGAATGAGGCCGGGAACATCGGCCATCACAAAGGAGTGATCGCCGGTGGTCACCACACCGAGATTCGGGACCAGCGTCGTGAACGGATAGTCGGCAATCTTCGGCTTGGCCGCCGAAAGCACGGAGACCAAAGAGGATTTGCCCGCCGACGGGAATCCCACCAGCCCCACATCGGCGACAGTTTTCAGTTCGAGAGTCAGGTCGACTTCGGCTCCGGTCTCGCCCAGTAGGGCGAATCCGGGGGCCTTGCGGGCGCGTGATGCCAACGCCGCGTTACCCAGTCCGCCTCGACCGCCGGCGGCGGCGGCGAAACGCGCACCCGCACCAACCAAATCCGCAAGGATCCGGCCATCATTATCGAGCACAACGGTGCCGTCGGGCACCCTGAGAATCAGGTCATCGCCGTTGGCGCCATTGCGATGGCCACCCATGCCCTGCGTACCGTTAGGTGCCTGCAGATGGGGGTGGAAGTGGAAGTCCAGCAGGGTATGCACCTGCGGGTCCACTTCGAGGATCACGCTGCCGCCGCGACCACCGTTGCCACCGTCAGGCCCACCGAGCGGCTTAAACTTTTCACGATGCACCGAGGCACAGCCGTGACCGCCGGTACCTGCCTTGGCATGGATGACAACGCGATCAACAAAACGAGGCATCTAAGCCTCCTTCACACAGTTCTACGCCCGGTCAGACGCCGAACACAGAACGAAAATTAAGCGTCGACCGGGAGGATGTTGATGACTCGGCGGCCGCGCTTGGCGCCGAACTCAACGGTGCCCGCGGAGGTCGCGAACAGGGTGTCGTCACCACCACGCCCGACATTGACGCCGGGGTGGAAGTGGGTGCCGCGCTGACGGATCAGGATCTCGCCAGCCTTGACGAGCTGGCCGCCGAACCTCTTGACGCCAAGCCGCTGTGCGTTGGAATCACGACCGTTGCGCGAGCTGGACGCGCCCTTCTTGTGTGCCATGTGTCAGACGCTCCTACTTGATTCCGGTGACCTTGAGCACGGTCAACCGCTGACGGTGACCCTGCCGCTTGTGGTAGCCGGTCTTGTTCTTGAACTTATGGATGCGGATCTTCGGGCCCTTGGTGTGCTCGACAATCTCGCCGGTCACTGCAACCTTGGCCAGCTTGTCGGCATCGGTGGTGACGGTGGCGCCGTCCACGACCAGGGCAACGGGCAGCTGCACCGAGGAGCCGGGCTCCGAGTCGATCTTCTCGACCTTCACCAGGTCGCCGACGGCAACCTTGTACTGCTTGCCACCGGTCTTGACGATTGCGTAGGTCGCCATCGTTGCGTCTACCTCTGCTCTGCTGTTCGGACGCGCGCAACCAGGTCGGTTGACGCATCTGGATCGTGGGGTGGGCCCGCTCAGTAATTCCACTGGGCCACATGCCGCGGGCCGGAAGCCTCGCGACAACTGCTCAAGGCTACTTGACCAGCGGCCTAAGGGTCAAACCGGCTCGCGGAGCTGCAAAGCCAGCAGCACCTGGCCGCGGCCTAGTGCTCCACCGGCGGTCCCGCGGCCCGCGCAGCTGAACGCCTGCGCCGGGGCCGTGTAGGTGCCTTAGCGGCTGGTTCGGGTGCAGCCTCGGGCTCGTCGGGCTCCTCGACAGCTGCCTCGGACACGCTGTCGGCCTCGGCCTCCTGCACAACGTCAGCGATAGCCGGCGCGAGCCCGTCCTCAACCTCGGGAGTATCGGTCTCGACACTCTCGAAGGTCTCCACAGTCCCTACGGTCTCTTCGACCTCGTCGAACGCGTCGTCGTCCAGCGCGTCCTCGGCCACATCGCCGTCTTCACCGTCCTCGCCGTGGCCGTTTGCCGCCGCCATGGCCCTAAACATCGGATGTTCACCCTGCGGGTGGGGTGGTGTGCGGGCGACCACCACTTCCGGCTCTTCTGCCTTGCCCTTGCGAGAGCGTTTGGTGCGACGCCCGGCTTCGGGTTTCTTGGCGCCGGTGGGTGCGGTACCGCCGTTGTCAACGGGGTCGACGTGCAACACGATGCCACGCCCCGCGCAGTGGCTGCAGGTTGACGAGAACGCCTCGATCAGGCCGGTGCCAAGCTTCTTACGGGTCAGCTGCACCAGGCCCAGCGAGGTCACCTCGGACACCTGGTGGCGGGTGCGATCGCGTCCCAGCGCTTCGGTGAGACGTCGAAGCACCAGATCCCGGTTCGATTCCAGCACCATATCGATGAAGTCGATGACGATGATCCCGCCGACATCGCGCAACCGCAGCTGCCGCACGGTCTCCTCGGCGGCTTCCAGGTTGTTACGGGTGACGGTCTCCTCAAGGTTTCCGCCAGCGCCGGTGAATTTCCCGGTGTTGACGTCGACAACCGTCATGGCCTCGCTGCGATCGATGACAAGCGTTCCGCCCGAGGGCAGCCAGACCTTGCGGTCGAGCGCCTTGGCCAGCTGCTCGTCGATGCGATGCACCGCGAACACATCCGGCCCCTCGGCACCCTCATACCGCTGGATCCGCGGAAGAAGATCGGGGGCAACGGTTTTCACATACTCGTCGATGGTTTCCCACGCCGCGTCGCCCTCGATGGTGAGCTTGGAGAAGTCCTCGTTGAACAGATCGCGGACCACCTTGACCAACACATCGGGCTCCTCATACAGAGCCATCGCGGCACCGGACGACTTCGCGGTGAGATCGGCGGAGCGTTTTTCGATGTCCTGCCACTGCTCCTGCAGTCGGTGCACGTCGGCGCGGATGTCCTCTTCCCGCACGCCTTCCGAGGCGGTGCGGATGATGACGCCAGCGTCCGAGGGGACGATATCGCGCAGAATCTCCTTGAGACGCTGACGCTCGGTGTCGGGGAGCTTGCGGCTGATGCCCGTCGACGAGGCGCCCGGCACGTACACCAGGTAGCGACCGGCCAACGAGATCTGGGTGGTCAGCCGGGCACCCTTGTGCCCCACCGGATCCTTGCTCACCTGGACCAGGACGTAGTCGCCGGACTTGAGGGCCTGCTCGATCTTGCGGTTGGATCCGCCGAGACCGGCGGCGTCCCAGTTGACCTCACCCGCGTACAACACACCGTTGCGACCGCGGCCGATATCGACGAACGCGGCTTCCATCGAGGGCAACACGTTCTGCACGACACCGAGGTAGATGTTCCCCACCAGCGAGGCGGACGCAGCCGACGTCACGAAGTGCTCGACGAGTACGCCGTCCTCCAAGACCGCGATCTGCGTGTACCGGGCGCCCTCGTGCGGCGGCTCGGTACGGGTCTTGTCCCGCACCACCATCACGCGGTCGACGGCTTCGCGGCGAGCCAGGAACTCGGCCTCGGTCAGGATCGGGGGACGGCGCCGTCCGGCATCGCGTCCATCGCGGCGGCGCTGGCGCTTGGCCTCCAGGCGGGTAGATCCAGAAATGCCCTGAATCTCGTCGCCTCGCTCGGCACGCGGCTTGCGCTCGTGCACCACAGTGTTCGGCGGATCGTCTTCCGACGGACCGTCACCGTCGTCACCACTTCCGGCCTTGCGACGACGACGCCGGCGCCTGCGGCGGCTGGCACCCTCAGGGGTCTCGCCGTCCTCGGCATTCGACTCGTCACCATCGGTCGTCGAGGAGTCGCCGTCGGTGCCCTCGGCAGCGTCATCACCGTCGGCAGCTTCGCCGCCCTCGGCATCGGAATCCTCGGATCCCTCGCCGCCGGCCTGCTCACCACGGCCACGACCACGGCCGCGCCGGCCGCGCCGCCTGCGGCGTGCCGGACGATCGCCATCGTCATCACCATCGCCGTCACCGTCGGGATCGTCTCCCTCGGCGACATCCTCATCGACGTCCTCAGCCTTCTCGGCAGCCTTCTCGGCAGCCTTCTCGGCACGGACGGGCGCGGGGCGTTCTTGCGGCTCGGGAGCCTGCGGCGCCACGAAGAGCGGGCCGTAGTCGTACGCGGTGGGGCCCGACGCCGACTGCGCTGGTACCGCCGCGGCCTCGATGATCGTCGGCTCCGCGAACAGGATCGGCGCGGTCGGCGGGTTATCGGAGTCCTCTACCGAACCCTCGGCAACAACGGCAGACGTTTCCTCTACGACAGCCGGGGCCGGCGCCTCGGCCGGGGTGGCTTCCACCTCGCTGGCAAGCACCTCGCGAACCTTCGCCGCGTCCTGCTTGTCGACATTCGAGTGCGGGCTACGGGCGCGCCCGTCCAGTTTGGACAGCGCGTCGAGCACGCGGCGTGTGGAAGTTCCGAGAACGCGCGCGAGGGAATGCACCCTCAGCTTCTCGGGCAGGTCCCCCTGCTCAGCAGGAGGTTGCGGGGTGTCCGGCGCTAGCGCGGCTTGTTCCCCTTCTGGAGTGCTGGTGTGTAGGTCTTCTGGTAGCTCATAGTCGGCCACTTATTCTCCTCAAGCCCCCGGGCGCGTCTTCAGACGCGGCCACGCGAGGGCTTTCTCTCTATGTACCCGGGCTAGGTCCGGGTTTGTGGTGGTCTTGCTCCGAGCGATCCGTAGCTGCGATACCGCAGTTCCGAACCCACCCAGTGCCTGGCTGGAATGATGGCTTGACGTGCTGCAATGGTGATCGCGCTCGCCGTGTCGTCATTCGGGTCGGTGGCTGGCCGGTTATGGCCGCATGTGCCGTGACCCACATTCAGTATCCCATACGAATCAGGTAGCGGGGACCAAGACACAAACTGGCCGCGTCTCCCGTCCCCCATACGTATCGAGTGTGCGGTTTACGTCGAAAATCCAGAAGCAATCGACGCAAACCGCACACTCGTGGGTTTCAGATCAGATGGATTGAGTTCAGAGGGCGGGGAACCAGAGCGCGATCTCGCGGGCGGCGGACTCGGGCGAGTCGGAGCCGTGCACCAGGTTTTCCTGGGTCTCCAACGCGAAGTCGCCGCGGATGCTGCCGGTCGCGGCCTTCTCCACGGGATCGGTGCCACCGGCGATCTGGCGGAACGCGGCAATGGCGCGCGGTCCCTCCAGCACTGCGGCCACCAGCGGACCCGAGGTGATGAACTCGAGCAGCGAGCCGAAGAACGGCTTCTCCGCGTGCTCGGCATAGTGGGCCCGGGCCGTTGCGTCGTCGACGTTCTTCAGTTCGAGAGCGGCCAGCCTCAGGCCCTTGCGCTCGATCCGATTCAACACCTCACCAACAAGTCCCCGCTGCACACCATCGGGCTTGATCAAAACCAGCGTCCGCTCAGTCACGGGCGACAGCCTACTGGTCGGTAGCGCTGCCCCGCTGACCCGGCAGCTCCCCGCGGCTCTGACGGTCACGGACCTGGTTGCGCATGTACCAGATCAGCAACCAGACGCCGAGAAACAGCAGCCCGACGAAACCGATCGCGGCGTTCACGAAGAATCCCGCGACCAGGACCAGCTGGAGTGCCAGATTGGCCTGCAGCGCCCACGGCCGGCCCTGCATGCCGGACAGCAGGATCATGACCACGACAACCCCGATGAGGTACGTCAGCGACAACGGCGAGAGCCCGCCGCCCACCATCTTCACCACCGGGATCGCCAGCAGCACCACGATCGTCTCGAGGATGAGCGTGCCCGCCATCACCCCACGGAAGCTCCGCCATGGATCTGGCGGAGCCGCGCCGCCGGCGACATCCTGGTCTGCTCCGGGTTCGATTCCATCTTCGGGATTGCTCACTGCGGATCCTTGCCGAACAGTGTCCGGGCGGCACCCGCGGTGACAACCGAGCCGGTGATGACGATGCCGGTGCCGGAAAAGCCTTCCGCCCCCCCGTCTTCGGCTGCCTCCTCCACCATCGCGGTGGCGGTCTCGATGGCATCGAGCAGGGTAGGCGCCACGACGACGCGGTCTTCCCCGAAAAGTTCGATGGCAATGCCCGCCAGTGCGTCCGTCTCCAGCGCGCGGGGAGAACCGTTGTGCGTCACCACGATCTCGTCGAACGCCGGTTCCAATGCGGCGAGAATTCCCGCGACGTCCTTGTCTGCCATCACACTGACAACGCCGACCAAACGCCGGAAGTCGAATTCTGACTGCAGGGTGTCGGCCAGCGCGGCGGCGCCATGCGGGTTGTGGGCGGCGTCCAGGAAGACCGCGGGGGCGCTGCGCACCCGCTCCAGGCGTCCGGGAACGATCACCGACGCGAATCCCGCTCGTACCGCATCGATATCAAGCTGACGCTCGGCGCCCGCCCCGAAGAACGCCTCGACCGCGGCAAGCGCGAGGGCGGCATTATGCGCCTGATGCTCACCGTGCAGGGGCAGGAAGATCTCCGAGTACACCCCGCCCAGACCTTGCAGTTCCACGAGCTGGCCGCCGATGGCGACCTGCCGCGACAGCACCGAGAACTCCGAGCCTTCGCGAGCCACGGCCGCGTCGGCTTCCACGGTTTGGCGCAGCAGCACTTCCATCGCCTCGGGGGCCTGCTGGGCAATCACGGCGACGGTATCGGCGCCGGCCTCGCCGGTCATCGCATCGAGCTTGTGCCGCTTGATGATTCCGGCCTTCTCGTTGGCAATCGAGGCAAGATCTGGCCCCAGGAACTCGACATGGTCAATGCCGATGGGAGTGATGACGGCAACCGGTGCGTCGACGATGTTGGTGGCATCCCAACGCCCGCCAAGCCCGACCTCCACCACCGCAACATCGACGGGCGCGTCCGCGAAAGCGACAAAGGCCATGGCGACCAGCACCTCGAACTTACTCATCGCGGGGCCGCCCTGTTCCTGCGATTGCTTGTCGACCAACTCCACGAACGGCTCGATCTCGGTGTAGATCTCCACATACTTCGCCGGTGAGATCGGATTCCCGTCAATGACAATGCGTTCGACCGCGGACTGCAGATGCGGGCTGGTGGTGCGACCGGTACGCCGGTGCAGTGCCATCAGCAGCGCGTCGATCATCCGAGTCACCGAGGTTTTGCCGTTGGTGCCGGCCACGTGGATACATGGATACGCACGCTGGGGCGAGCCCAGCAGCTCCATGAGCGCAACAATGCGGTCGGTCGACGGCTCGATCTTGGTTTCGGGCCAGCGTTGATCGAGCAGATACTCGATCTGCAGCAGGGCCGCGATCTCGTCGGGTGTCGGCTCCAGACTCAGTGACTCGCTCACGCCAGACCCGCCAAACGAGCGGTGATCCGCTCGACCTCCTCGGTGGCCACCTGCTGGCGGGCACGAATCTTCTCGACGACCGCGTCCGGGGCCTTGGCCAAGAACGCGTCGTTGCCCAGCTTGCTTGTGGTGCCGTCGAGTTCCTTGCGTGCGGCGGCAAGGTCTTTCTCCAGCCGCCGGCGTTCGGCTTCGACGTCCACGGTGCCGGAGGTGTCGACCTCCACCGTGACGGTGCCGCCGGAAAGCCGCACCTCCACCGACGCTGTCGGGGTGAACCCCTCCTCGGCGGGGGTCAGCCAGGCGAGCGCCGTCACGGCGGCGAGCTGGCTGTCCAGCCCCGCCTCGGCGATACCGGCCAACCGGGCCGCGACCTTCTGCCGGTCGCCCAGTCCCTGATCGCTGCGGAACCGCCGAACCTCGGTGACCAGCTTCTGCATATCGGCGACGCTCTGCGCGGCCGCGCTGTAGGAGCCGTGCGGGACAGCATGGGATTCGGTCGGCCAGGCGGCGATGACCACCGACTCCCGACCGGTAACCGCCTTCCACAGCACCTCGGTGACAAATGGGATTACCGGATGCAGCAACCGCAGCAGGGTATCCAGCACCGTCGCCAGCACAATGCGCGTGCCGTCGGCGCGGTCGGCCATCTGAACCTTCGCCAATTCCAGGTACCAGTCACAGAATTCGTCCCACGCGAAGTGATACAGCGCCTCACAGGCGACGCTGAATTCGTACCGATCCAGCGCGGTATCGACCTCGGCCCGCACCTGCTCGAGGCGGCCCAAGATCCACCGGTCGGCGTCGGTGAGGTCGTCGGCGGCAGGCAGCTCGCCCAGTGCCGCACCGTTCATCAGCGCGAACCGCGTGGCGTTGAACAGCTTCGTGGTGAAGTTGCGCGAGGCACGCGCGGCGTCCTCGCCCACGGACAGATCACCACCGGGGCTGGCACCCCGGGCCAGGGTGAAGCGCAGCGCGTCGGCGCCGAAACCTTCCACCCAATCCAGCGGATCGATGCCGTTGCCCTTCGACTTACTCATCTTCTGACCGAATTGATCGCGGATCAGACCGTGCAGGAAGACGTTCTCGAACGGCACCTTGCCGCCATGTAGCGCGGGGTCGTCGGCCACGAATGTGCCGAACATCATCATCCGCGCCACCCAGAAGAACAGGATGTCGTATCCGGTGACGAGAACGCTTGTGGGATAGAACTTCTCCAGCTCCGGGGTGGCCTCGGGCCAACCCATGGTGGAGAATGGCCACAGCGCCGAGGAGAACCAGGTATCGAGCACATCCGGGTCCTGCTCGTAGCCCTCGGGCGCGGTCTCGTCGGGTCCCAGACACACAATCTCGCCGGCCGGGCCGTGCCAGATCGGGATGCGGTGACCCCACCAGAGCTGACGGGAGATGCACCAGTCGTGCATGTCATCCACCCAGGCGAACCAGCGCGACTCCAGGCTGGCTGGGTGAATCACGGTGTCGCCGTTGCGGACTGCATCTCCGGCAGCCTTGGCCAGCGACTCGACCTTGACCCACCACTGCATGGACAAACGGGGCTCGATGGGCTCACCCGAACGCTCGGAATGCCCGACGCTATGCAGATAGGGTCGCTTCTCGGCGACGATCCGGCCTTGTTCGGCCAGCGCCTCGCGCACCTTGACGCGCGCCTCGAAACGGTCCATGCCATCGAATTGCGTTCCGCTGTCGCAGATCCGGCCGTGAACATCCATGATGGTCGGCATCGGCAGGTTGTGCCGCAACCCGATTTCGAAGTCGTTCGGGTCGTGCGCGGGCGTGACCTTGACCGCACCGGTGCCGAACTCGGGATCGACGTGGGTATCGGCAACGATCGGAATGCTGCGGTCCTGGAAAGGGTGGGCCAACGTTTGACCGATGAGCGCGCTGTACCTTTCATCATCGGGATGCACCGCGATGGCGGTATCGCCCAGCATCGTTTCCAGGCGGGTGGTTGCCACCACCAGGTGCGGCTCGTTGTCATTCAGGGAGCCGTACCGGAACGAGACCAGCTCGCCCTCGACCTCGTCGTACTTCACCTCGAGGTCGGAGATGGCGGTCTTGAGCTCGGGCGACCAGTTGACCAGCCGTTCGGCCCGGTAGATCAGGCCCGCGTCGAACAGCTTCTTGAAGATGGTGCGCACCGCACGCGACAGACCCTCGTCCATCGTGAATCGGTCACGGCTCCAGTCCACACCGTCGCCGAGTCGGCGCATCTGGGCTCCGATGGTGCCCCCGGACTCGCGCTTCCAGTCCCACACCTTCTCGATGAACAGTTCACGACCGAAGTCCTCTTTGGTCTTGCCGTTGACGGCAAGCTGTTTCTCCACCACGCTCTGGGTGGCGATACCGGCATGGTCCATACCGGGCAGCCACAGCACCTCGTAGCCCTGCATACGTTTACGCCGGGTCAACGCGTCCATGAGCGTGTGATCCAGTGCGTGGCCCATGTGCAGGCTGCCGGTGACGTTGGGGGGCGGCAGCACGATCGAATAGCCGGGCTTGTCGCTGAACGGGTCGGCGGTGAAGTAACCGGCATCGACCCAGCCCTGGTAGAGCTCCGCCTCTACCGCTCCCGGATCCCATGACGTGGGCAGTGAGCTGGCGGCGTTCGTATCAGGGCTTTGGGTCACCCATCAGATTCTAGGGTTGCCGGTCCACCGCAATTTTCACGGGCATTTCATGCGCCGTGCCCCAGCACGACGAAACCACCCGGGCCATGAGGCACCGGGTGGTTTCGTCGGATGCCGAGTGGCTACTTCTTGCCGCCGAGCAGCCCGCCGAGGATGCTGCCCAGAGCGTCACTACCGCCCTTGCTGCCCAGAATGCTGCCCAACGGGTTGTTCCCGCCCGAGGCGGCCCCGCCGCCGACAGCGCTGCCGAGGATGTTGCCCAGGATGTCTCCGATGCCGCCGCTGGCTGCGGGCGCCTCTGCGGGCGCGGCCGCCGCGCCGCCGCCGCCGGTGAGCTTCTTGGCGACGAAGGCCAGGACAATCGGGGTCAGGATGGGCAACAGCTGCTTGATCAAGTCGCTGTTACCGGCTCCCGCACCCGCCAGCTTCGCGGCAACATCGTCCGCGTTGTTGTCGCCGAACAGCGAGGCGACCACCGCGTTGCCCGTGTGCTGGTCGACATCCTCAACATTGACCCCGCCATCGAGGAGGGTGCTCGGTGCGTTGTTGACATTGGCCTGCAGATCGGCCGCCTTGTCCGGGTCGTCGGCGTTGGCCTGCAGCCCGCCCACCAGCAGCGGGACCACGGATTTGATCGCCTTGTCGGCCGTCTCGTTGTCGACCCCGAGCTTCGCTGCGATCTGTTCGGTGGGGATCTCGTTGAGTAGCTCATCGAGTGTGGCCATGCGTCTCCTCCTAGATATCTGGGGTTTGGTGAACCTTAGCCAAGCAGATCAGCCCCGAGTGAACTAATGCCGAACATCACAACCCAGGACCCTTTACCACTGTGGGGTCCACCCATAACGTCAAGCTATGAGCGACCATATCGTCGTGGTTGGCGCCGGCATCGCCGGGCTAGCCACCGCAGTCGCGTTACAACAGTCAGGGCGTGACGTCGTGGTTCTTGACGACCGGGACGGAACCTCCACCGGATATTCGATTACCTTGTGGCCCAATGCATTAGCCGCGTGCGATGCCCTCGACATCGGAGCCGAGGTGCGTGATGCGGGCGCACGTGTAGAAGCCGGCAAGGTGCGCTGGTACGACGGGCGAATTCTGCGAGAACCCGCAAGTGGGCAGTTCACCGCGGCCATGGGTGAGCCTGTCGTGGTCACCGATCGCAATCAACTCCTGGCGATTCTGGCCGACCGGCTGGCGCCGGGAACCGTACGCTACGGCGCCCGGGTGAGCCATGTTCGCGACGGGCTACACGGAACCTCGGTCGAGCTGGCCGACGGCCACTCACTCACCGCAGCCGCGGTCATCGGCGCCGACGGAATCGGATCGCTTGCCGCGCAATATCTCAACGGACCGCTCGCATTCCGGTACTCCGGCTACACCGCCTGGCGCGGGATCGCCGATATCGCGATTCCCGACGAGCTGGCCGGGATCACCGTGGGACCGGGAATCGAATTCGGGCACCTGCCGCTATCCCGCGGCCGCACCTACTGGTTCGCCGCTGAGCGGTCCCAGGAAGCACAACGCGCCCCCGACGGCGAGATCGATTACTTGGCAAAGAAATTCGGCGCGTGGGCCGAGCCCATCCCCGACGTGTTGAGCCGGAGCAAGGAGTCCTCGGTACTGCGCGGTGATGTCTACGACCGCGGGCGTCTGCGGCGGATCGCCGGCGGACGGGTCGTGCTGGTAGGCGACGCGGCCCATCCCATGCGCCCACACCTGGGCCAGGGCGGATGCCAGTCGCTTGAAGATGCCGCGGTACTGAGCATCGTGGCATCCGAACGTTCCTCTCTACCAAGCGCTTTCCGTGAGTACGCGCGCCGACGAAGATCCCGCACGCGGGCTGTTGTCAACCGGAGCCGTCAAATCGGTCACGCGACATTCGCCCGGCCCGCCGTACTGAGCGGACTTCTGACCCGGGCCTCCGCACGGATCCCGGCAGCTGTGTTCTGGCGACAGTTGGGGAACATCGCAGGATATACCGCCGGTGATCTCGCAATTCGCACATAGGATTCCGCTGTGTCTCATCCCGAGCTCAAGCCCGCAGTCAGTGCCAGTCTCAAAGACTTCTGTTTCGACGCCACGATGCCCGGGCCCGTCGCCAAGTTCTGGGCCGCGGCCATCGGCGGCGAAGTTGATGTCGACGAGGCCGGAGAGGCGCTCATCCGGCGCGGCAAGGCTGTCGATATCTGGGTCAATCGCGTTCCGGAGGCCAAGACCGTCAAGAACCGTGTGCATTTCGATGTCTACGTGCGTGCTGCGGAGGATCTCGTCGCGCTGGGCGCGACGGTGCTGACGGAGTACGGCCAGGAACGGGTGGTCCTGGCGGACGTCGAGGGCAACGAATTTTGCGCATTCCTTGATCCGGATCTCGAAAGCGATACGCCTGCAAGACTCTTCGCGGTATGCACCGATAGCGACAGGCCAGTCGAACTCGCTCGGTGGTGGCACGGGCTGATCGGCGGCACGATTACCCCCGGCCCGGACGGGACACTGCGCTGGTTGCGCGACGGCGCCGGGTGGGGCGACCTGATCTGGAAGTTCGTACGGGTTGCCGACGAGCGCATGGTGAAGAACCGCTGGCACTGGGACGTGCGTGCCGATGCCGCTGAATTGGTACACGAGGGCGCCCACGCGCTGCGCGGCCCCGACACCGACATCCACTGGACCGTGCTCACAGATCCGGACGGAAACGAGTTCTGCGCCTTCGGTTAGGCCGCCTTGCCCGCCTTCGGTTAGGCCGCCTTGCCCGCCTTCGGTTAGGCCGCCTTGCCCGGCGACGCCAAGGCCGCCGCAATGGCGGTCGTCAGCGGAACCGACAGCACCAGCGCGATGCCGCCCACTGCGGATCGGGCGATCTCAATCGCCACACCCTCGCTTGTCAGCACATCCCCCAGGGATCGGTTGGCGACGCTGAACAGCAGCAGGAGCGGTAGCGAGTTGCCGGCGTATGCCAGTACGAGTGTGTACACGGTGCTGGCGATGTGATCGCGCCCCACACGCATGGCGCCCAGGAACACCTCTTTGCGGCTAGAACCATCGCCCAGTTCCGCCAGTTCGTAGACCGTGGACGCCTGGGTGACCGTCACATCGTTGAGAACACCGAGTGATCCGATAATGAATCCGGCCAGCAACAGCCCGGATATCGACACTCCGCCCATGTACGCGGCGACTTCATTGTTCTGTTCATCAGAAAGGCCGGTCAGGTGGGTCAATTCGATGACAGCCCAAGACAGCCCGGCCGCGAACAACATCGCCGTGAGAGTGCCCAGAAGGGCCGCGCTGGTGCGCATGCTCACGCCGTGGGCTAGATAGATGACTACAAAGAGGATCGTCGCCGACGCGACCAGCGCCAGCGGTAGCGCCGGACCGCCATCGCGCAGCGCGGGAAGCAGGAAAACGGCCAGCACCAGGAAGGCCACCACGATGCCCACCAAGGCGCGCAATCCACGCCAGCGCGCCACCAGGCAGATGACGATCGCAAAGGCCACGGCAACGGCGATCAACGGCCAGGTGCGCTCGTAATCGTAGAAGCTGTAGCTGGTAGCACCCTGCGCGTCGACCTGCCTGGTGATCCGGATATGTTCTCCCGCAGCAAGATTCGGCTGCCCACCACCGGTCGTGAACTCCAACTGAGTCTTGGCACCCGAGTTCGGGCCGGAGGTGATCGCGATGAGGTCGAGTGCGCATGTCGATTCGGGCGTCTGTCCCGCTGTGGGATCGGCGGTGAGTACCTGTCCGGTGGACGGGCTGCCGCACTCGCCCAGGCGCGTCGACAGCACCGTGCCCGATTCGGTGGTCACCGCGCCGCCGTGAGCATTTTGATACGGCAGCGGAATGTCCACGGTGCGATGCTCGGGCCACAGAGTCACCAACCCGATGAGGACCGCGATCCCCATCGCGGAGAGCAAGCCCACCACGATGCGGGCGGCAGTGGAACCGAAGGGCGCGGTTCCATTCGGCCCGAGGCCATGATGAGCGTGAGAGTGGGTATGTGAATGCGACACGACTGTCAGGGTAAGGGTGGCAACGCAGCCAGGTCTGCCGCTGTGTTCACGTTCACGATCCATTGAGGGTCTGATATCGAAATTCGTTGGGCACCAACGCGCTCAATGAGCGCGCCCAGTCGGCGTTCCCCAGCGGAGGCCAACTCATCAATGGTGTCGCATAGGCCTACGTCATAGACGGCGGCCAGGTAGTGATCCCGGCCGCCCGCGGTGGCCAGGGCGATGCGATCGCTACCGGCCGCGAGTTCATCGATGAGAGCCGGGGCAACCAGGGGCATATCGACGGCGCAGACAAATGCCCTGGCGGCTCCCCCTTCGGCGGCCGCCCGCAGACCCTGCCCCAACGCCACCAACGGCCCCTGTCCGGGCTCACGATCGTCGATCACGATCGCTTGCACGTCCGTGATGTCCTGACTGGGGGCCCGCATCACGATGACCGGAGCGCATCGCGAGTTGACCGTCTGCACGATGCGCTGCACCAGCGTCTCCCCGCCTAGGCGGATGGCCGCCTTGTCGCGCCCCATGCGGCGCGATGCCCCACCGGTGAGCACGACCGCCGCGAGTTGGTTCATGACAGAAAGGTACGCACAAATGCCAACACGCCCCCAAGAAGCGGGTATCCGCTCTTAGGGGCGTGTTGGGGTGGTTCTGCGTTCCCCGGGCTTAGCCGCGCCTTCCACAGACGGGCCAGGCACCGATTCCCTGACGGGACAGCACGTTTTCGGCAACCCGGATCTGCTCCTCACGCGAGGCAAGGTGCGGGGAGCCGGAGCCGCCGTTGGCACGCCAGGTGCCCATGTTGAACTGCAGGCCACCGTAGTAGCCGTTTCCGGTGTTGATCCCCCAGTTGCCGCCGGACTCGCACGCGGCGATGGCATCCCAGTTGACCGGATCCGCACTCGCTGTTCCAGCCAGTGCCATCGGAGCCGCGACAAGCGCAGGGGCCATGGCCCATAGGACGGCGCGGGTGGTGAGCGTTTTGCGGATGTACTTCATGTGTTTCCTCTCGCCGGGCACGCACCGACCAACACCCGCTCACGGAAACCGCAGCGGGCTCTGGCACGCCTCCAGCTGAGGCGGACATCTTCGTCGGATCGCGCCGTCTCGGTCAGGCGCGACAAGGGAGGCGGCTGCTGCCTCACCGGCTCGTAGTGGCCGGCGGCCAGATCCCGCCTAGCGGCGTTCCTGGCCCCATTTACACACAGGGTTCACGGTTCGGAGTTTTGCTCCGATTTGTCGACGTTCGGACCGTACGGAACCATTCAGCGAAAGTCATCTCACGACACGCGCATTCCATACCAATAACGAAACAATTACAGAACCCTTTTTCAGCGACTAACCCCAGGTCGCTTAGGAAATTCTCAGGTTCCCTTAGGGTCACCTCTACCTGGTATTAGTGAGTCAGATCACGCCGATTTTGTGAGCAAGGCCACGGTTCCGGCAAATCACTCAAGTCACATTAGGAACTTCAACAACACACGGCGTTGCGAATTGACAAATTCACTGCATTCACCCCTTTATCAGGAGTAACAATATTTGCCATTTACCAATTGCGGCACAATTTTTACATAAGACAACGCGTCTATGTCCGGCAATTTTCAATAACCGTGTGAAAGGTGTTGACATACAAGCCGATTCACCACAGATGAGCCCACGCATGACAGCGGCCCTGCAGAGCCGTCTACTCAGCAGCGCAGGGCGACCACGGCGATCTTGCGCTGAGTCACCGGCACGGTAGTCGGATAGTTCTGGGCATCGCGCCCCGCGCCCACATCCGTCACCGGGGACTGCTTTTCCACCGAGGTGACCGTGCACTTGCTCATGTCACCGGCGCCGCTCTTGGTGATGATTACCCGATAGCCGTTGGCCTTGAGCTCGTTGATGACATCGTTGGCGTTGCCGCCTCCGGGGGCGGCCGCCGCGATGGCTGCGGCGCCCAAGGAGGCTCCGATGGCCGCCACTGCTGCCACTGCCGCAATCAGCGACTGTCTCACGGCCTTCTCACCTCATATCTCGGGCATGAAGGTTGCGTTCCCACGCCGACGTCGGCCGGTCAGGAACATCAACGTCATTCCATCTTACGAGAGCAACCGCACATCGCGCGCGAAGAGAGGCCCAGGCACGTCGGATATCGGGCGGTGAGGACGCCAAAGTGTGTGCTGCCGACGCCGTTTCCGCGGCAGCACGGGTGGTCCCGCCTAGCCGACAGTCCAGGTGTCGCGACCGGTCAACAGTGCCTGCAATGCGGCGGTGTCGCTCGGCTTGGCGGCCGCGGCGACGGTGAGCTGCTCACGCGCCAGATCGTCGTAGGTCGGCCGCTGCACGCTGCGGAAAACACCCATCACGGTATGTTCAAGGTCCTGCTCGGACAGCCGCGACAACGCGAAGGCGTAGGCCAGATCATCCGAATACGCGTCGTGCACCACGATGTCCTCGGCCTTCACGTCCACGGTCTTGGCCACTTCGAGGCCGAAACCCGAACGGATGACGCACAGTTCACCTTCGGCACCGAAGGTGATCGGCTCGCCGTGGTGCACGTTGATGACGCGCTGCTCGGCGCCTTCCTTGCGCAACAGGTCGAAGGACCCGTCGTTGAAGATCGGGCAGTCCTGCAGGATCTCGACCAGCGCGGCCCCGCGGTGTGCGGCCGCCGCACGCAGCACCTCGGACAGACCCTTCTTGTCCGAGTCCAGCGCCCGTCCGACGAACGTGGCCTCGGCGCCCAGCGCCAACGACACCGGGTTGAACGGGTAATCCAACGAGCCCATCGGCGTTGACTTGGTGACCTTGCCGGTCTCCGACGTCGGTGAGTACTGGCCCTTGGTGAGGCCGTAAATCCGGTTGTTGAACAACAGGATTGTCAGGTTCACGTTGCGGCGCAGCGTGTGGATCAAGTGGTTACCACCGATGGACAGCGCGTCGCCGTCACCGGTCACCACCCACACGGACAAGTCCTCGCGAGCCAGCGCCAGGCCGGTCGCGATGGCGGGAGCCCGTCCATGGATCGAGTGCATGCCGTAGGTGTCCAAGTAATACGGGAACCGGCTGGAGCAACCGATACCGCTGATGAACACGATGTTCTCGCGCTTGAGGCCCAGCTCTGGCAGGAAGCCGCGGATGGTGTTGAGGATGACGTAGTCACCACAACCGGGGCACCAGCGCACCTCCTGATCGGAGGTGAAGTCCTTCGACTTCTGCTCCACGTCAGTAGTCGGCACCAGAGCATTGGCGCTGAGGCCAAGGTCAAGTCCGTTAAGGCTGCCGGTTCCGTTCAAAACGTCGGTCATGCTCGATCCCCTACGGCCACCGCGGATTCACGCGCGAGAACAGCCTTCTGACTTTCCTTTTCGGCGAGCGACCCGTCCAGGGCCGCATCGATGATTTCTTCGACCTCGTCGGCGAGGAAGGCCATACCCTGCACCTTTGTCACCGATTGCACATCCACCAGATACTTGCCGCGCAGCAGCAACGAGAGCTGCCCGAGGTTCATTTCCGGCGCTACAACCTTCGGGTACCTGCGCAGCACCTCCCCCAGGTTCTTCGGGAACGGATTGAGATGGCGCAGGTGCGCGTGGGCCACCTTGAGGCCCTTGCGACGAGCACGGCGGCACGCCTCGCCAATGGGGCCATACGAGCTGCCCCAACCGATCATGAGCAGCTGTGCGTCACCGGTCGGATCGTCAACCTCCAAGTCCGGCACGGTAATTCCGTCAATCTTGAGCTGGCGCAACCGCACCATGAGGTCGTGGTTGGCCGGGTCGTAGGAGATGTTGCCGGAGCCGTTGGCCTTCTCCAGACCACCGATGCGGTGCTCCAGACCGGGGGTACCCGGAACAGCGAACTGACGGGCCAGCGTCTCCGGATCGCGGTTGTACGGCGCGAAGTCCTGGTCGGGGGTGGCGAAGGTGTGCTCGATCGCCGGGTAGCTCGCGATGTCCGGGATGGCCCACGGCTCAGAACCGTTGGCGATCGCGCCATCGGACAGGATCATCACCGGGGTCCGATAGGTGAGCGCGATACGTACCGCCTCGACGGCGATCTCGAAGCAGTCCGAAGGCGAACGCGGGGCCAACACCGCGATGGGTGACTCGCCGTTGCGGCCGTACAGGGCCTGCAGCAGGTCCGCCTGCTCGGTCTTAGTGGGCAGACCGGTCGACGGTCCGCCGCGCTGCACGTCGATCACCAGCAGCGGCAGTTCCGTCATCACCGCAAGACCTACCGCCTCGCTCTTGAGCGCCACACCGGGGCCGGAGGTGCTGGTGACACCGAGTGCGCCGCCGAACGAAGCGCCCAGAGCCGCGCCGATTCCGGCGATTTCGTCCTCGGCCTGGAAGGTCAGCACGCCGAAGTTCTTGAGCTTGCTCAGCTCATGCAGGATGTCGGATGCCGGGGTGATCGGGTAGGTGCCAAGCACCACCTGAGTCTTTGCAAGTTGGCCCGCGGCGACGACGCCGTAGGCCAACGCCGTGTTACCCGAGACCTGGCGGTACTCGCCAGCAGGAAGAGACGCCTTGGCGACCTCGTAGGTGGTTCCGAAGGCCTCGGTGGTTTCACCGTAGTTCCAGCCCGCCCGGAAGGCCAGGATGTTGGCCTCGGCCACATCGGGCTTCTTCGCGAACTTCTCCCGGAGGAACTGTTCGGTGCCCTCCAACGGACGGTGGTACATCCACGACAGCAGCCCCAGCGCGAACATGTTCTTGGTGCGCGCGCCGTCCTTCTTCGAGACTCCCGCGGGCTCGACGGCGCCAAGCGCCAGGGTGGTCATCGGAACCTGATAGACCACGTAATCCGACATGTCGTCGTGCTCCAGCGGATCAGACTGGTAGCCGACCTTGGCAAGGTTGCGCTTGGTGAACTCATCGGAGTTGGCGATCACCATGCCGCCGCGCGGCAGATCCCCGATGTTGGCCTTGAGCGCCGCCGGGTTCATCGCCACCAGCACGTCGGGCCGGTCGCCCGCCGTAAGGATGTCGTAGTCGGCAATCTGAATCTGGAACGAAGAAACGCCGGGAAGCGTGCCCTGAGGGGCCCGGATCTCGGCGGGGTAGTTCGGCTGGGTTGCGAGGTCGTTGCCGAAGATCGCTGCTTCGGAGGTGAATCGGTCTCCGGTAAGCTGCATACCGTCGCCAGAGTCTCCAGCAAACCGGATGACGACTTTTTCCAGCTTCTCCGATACGGCTCCGTCGCCCACCGGTGACCTACCTTTCACGACGAACTCTGGCGGTGACGGTACGTACGCCACCATTCAGCAGAGTTTTCTGTCACTCTCGGTACCGATTATTGCACTTTCACACCGCTGACCTTGCCGAGGGCATACCCGCAGGTGCAGAACTTGACACCTGTCGAGCCATTCTCGCTGCCTGGCCAGTGCCGTTACCGCGGTACCCGCCAGTAGACGTGAGGCAAATCACAAGATCAGCCAAGCATCTGCTTGGTTACTCCCGAACACCGTCTGGACGAGAAGTGCCATCTCGGGGTTGTGGCGCCCAGGGTGAACGACGGGTCCAGAATGAGAACCATGACCGGGCACCGGATACCGACGGTTCAGCGAGAAATGGAGCCCGAACCGGGCGAGAATACCGAACCCGATATCGCCATCACCGGGGCGAAGGATGTCGCAGCGGGGATGACCGCGGTCGCGGTTTCCCTGCAACGCGGTCTCGAACAAATGGGCCCGCTGCGCACCGCCGCGACACTGACCAAGCTGAATCAACGTCACGGCTTTGATTGCCCCGGCTGCGCGTGGCCCGAAACTCCTGGCCACCGCAAACTCGCCGAGTTCTGCGAGAACGGGGCCAAAGCCGTCGCCGAAGAGGCCACAACGCGCACCGTCACCCCTGCGTTTTTCGCCCAACACTCGGTCGAAGAGCTAGCGGAACTCCCCGAGTACTGGCTCAGCCAGCAAGGTCGCCTGACCCACCCGATGGTGCTGCGCGCCGGCGATTCGCACTACCGCCCGATCGATTGGGACGACGCGTATGAGCTGATCGCCGACGAGGTGAGGGCGGCCGCCGACCCGGACCGACTGGTGTTCTACACGTCCGGGCGCACCAGTAACGAGGCCGCGTTCTGCTACCAACTGTTGGTACGCAGCCTGGGCACCAACAACCTGCCCGACTGCTCCAACATGTGTCACGAATCGTCGGGCACCGCACTGACGGACTCGATCGGAATCGGCAAGGGCTCGGTGTCGGTGCCCGACATCGAGCACGCCGACGTCATCCTCATCGCCGGGCAGAATCCCGGCACCAATCATCCGCGCATGCTGTCGGTGCTGGAGAAGGCGAAAGCCAACGGCGCCAAGATCATTGCCGTCAACCCACTCCCCGAGGCGGGACTGCTCCGGTTCAAAGATCCACAGAAGGTCCACGGCGTCATCGGACATGGCGTGGCGATCGCCGACGAGTTCGTGCAGATCCGCCTCGGCGGGGATATGGCGCTGTTCGCCGGACTGGGCAGGCTGCTGCTGGAGGCCGAAGATGCCAACCCGGGGAGCATCGTCGACCGCCAATTCATTGACGAGCACTGCGCGGGTTACCAGGAATGGGCCGCGCGCACGCGCGCGGTTGACTGGGAAACCGTCATGCAGGCAACGGGCATCGAGATGTCCCAGCTCAAGACGGTTGCCGGGCTCTTGGCCGAATCGAAGCGCACCATCTTCTGTTGGGCGATGGGCCTCACCCAGCATCGGCATGCGGTCGCCACCATCAGCGAAGCGACAAACCTGCTGCTGATGCGCGGCATGATCGGCAAGCCAGGTGCCGGGGTGTGCCCCGTTCGCGGCCACTCGAACGTCCAGGGCGACCGCACCATGGGCATTTGGGAGAAGATGCCCGAAACATTCTTGGCCGCATTGGATTCCGAGTTCGGTATCGCCAGCCCCCGCAAGCACGGTTTCGATACCGTCGACGCCATCCGCGCCATGCGGGACGGCAAGGTCTCTGTTTTCATCGGCATGGGCGGCAACTTCGCCTCCGCAACACCCGACACCACCGTCACCGAGGCCGCGCTGCGCAACTGCGCCCTCACCGTGCAGATCTCCACCAAACTCAACCGCAGTCACTTGGTGAACGGGCGTACCGCGCTCATTCTGCCGACCCTCGGGCGCACCGACAAAGATATCCAGAAGTCGGGTAAACAGCTTGTTTCCGTGGAGGATTCAATGTCCATGGTGCACCTGTCACGCGGCGGTCTACACCCGCCGAGCACCCAGCTGCGCAGCGAGGTCGCCATCGTCTGCCAGCTGGCGAACACCATCCTGGGACCCACGCATCCCGTGCCGTGGGAGCGGTTCGCCGACGACTACGACACCATCCGCGCAACGATCTCACGGGTGGTGCCTGGATGCGCCGACTACAACACCAAGGTGCGCCAACCGGATGGGTTCGCGCTGCCGCACCCGCCGCGCGACGATCGCCAATTCCCAACCCACACCGGCAAGGCCAACTTCTCGGCCGCACCGCTGGAGTGGGTGGCGGTCCCCGAAGGCCGGTTGGTGCTGCAGACCCTGCGCAGCCACGACCAGTACAACACCACCATCTATGGCCTGGACGACCGTTACCGCGGCGTCAAGGGCGGTCGGCGAGTGATCTTTGTCAACCCGGAAGACCTTGCGGGATTTGGGTTATCCGAGGGTGCGCGGATCGACATGGTCTCCGAGTATCCGGGCGCCGACGGAGTGATTGAGGAACGCCGAGCCGAGGACTTTCTCGTGGTGCCGTACTCCACTCCGCGCGGTAACGCCGCCGCGTACTATCCAGAAACCAATCCGCTTGTGCCCCTTGATCATGTCGCGGATAGGTCCAATACTCCGGTGTCGAAGGCGGTCGTGATCCGATTGGTGAGTCGTGGGTAGGGTCACCGACAGGCGCAGGATCCGCCGCATCGAGGGTGACGGACGCAATGACCGCAGCGAGACGCTCGTCGTCGAAGAGCCGCTGGAAATTCGGGTGAACGGGCGCGCGGTGGCGGTCACCATGCGTACCCCGGGATCGGATGTCGAACTCACCCAGGGGTTCCTGCTCACCGAGGGAGTCATCTCCAGCCGCGACGACCTGTTGACCGTGCGCTACTGCCAAGGCGACGGGCCCGACGGCCTGAACACCTACAACGTTCTGGACGTAACCCTGGCCCCGGGAGTTGCCACCCCCGACCCCACGGTGACCAGAAACTTCTACACCACCTCCTCGTGCGGTGTCTGCGGTAAGGCCTCGTTGGAGGCGGTGCGCACCATCAGCCGCTTCTCCCCCGGCGATGACCCGTCCACCATCACATCGAGCACGCTGGTCGGCCTGCCCGACAAACTTCGTTCGGCGCAAAAGGTTTTCGCGACCACCGGTGGGCTACATGCCGCCGCGCTGTTCACTGTGGACGGGACCATGTTGACGGTGCGGGAGGACATCGGTCGGCACAACGCGGTGGACAAGGTCATCGGGTGGGCACTCGAAAACGACAGGGTCCCCCTCACCGGGAGCGTGCTGCTGGTCAGTGGGCGCGCCTCTTTCGAGCTCGCCCAGAAAGCCACCATGGCGGGCATTCCGATCCTGGCCGCGGTATCGGCACCGTCTTCTCTGGCAGTGGATCTCGCGGCACAGTCGGGGATGACGCTCGTGGCGTTCCTACGCGAAGACAGCATGAACGTCTACAGCCGCGCCGACAGGGTCGGCTAGCGCTCCGGCACCTCGACGGCGATCTCCCTGCCCAACGAATAACCAGGCGCCAGCGGCAGGCTGTCGCCGCTCCAGAACGATCCCGGATCGAAGTAGTTCGAACGCTTCTCGGTGATGAGCAGTGCCATCTCCTCCATCGTGATTGCCACCGTCTCGGCACAAAACGCGGTCTCCAGCCCGGCCTGCCGCCTTTCCATGATGTCCCGTTCGGCCACCTCGCGAACCTTCTTGTGCACGAAAGGAAGTCCGCGAGTGAGGTCACTGATCGTGGGCAGCCGGCCCCGCATCCAACGGCCGGTCAACCGCGCGGTCGCCGGAAACGGTGTCCCGTCCATGCGCGCCACCACGCGCAGCGCAGCGTCCTCCTGCTCACGAGTCACCCGCGGGCCGAGTTGCCGCAGCCAGCACCGCTGCCCGTATACGTGCGACCAACGCTCGATCGCCTCACGGGCATCGTGCAGCTGCACTCCCCGGTGGTTATCACCTGTCCACACGTCGGTGAGCTTGTTGCCGAGTTCGGCGTGCCACATCAGCGGCGGCAAATCGTCGATCGCCAACGTCATGCCGACATGGTTGACCGGACTGTTCGACAATGTCTGAATCAGACGATCGGGGCCCGATCGTCCGCGGAACACCCAAATGTCGCCGGTCCGTGTCGCATCGAGGGCCTCCTCGATCGACACGGATCCATTGTCTTCGCGCAAGCGGCTCATCCTGTCGCATTCCCCTCCACTCCCGCACCGTAGCCTGGACCGATGACCAACATGTGGAAGTGGGTCGGGCTCGCGGGGGCCGTCGGGGTGGCAGCGGGGGGCGTGCTGGTCGCTCGTGATCAACGCAGACGCAAGGCGTACACGGTGGAAGAGATCCGCGATCGGCTACATCAACGACTCGGCGAATCGGAGCGTCGCGGCTAGCGCGGCACCGACTTCCAGTTCTGCAGGCCAACAAAGGCCATCGTCAACGCGTTGGTAGCGCCGCCGACAACCTCAGCGGTGTCCGCATCGGGCTGCACCAGTTCGGCCACCGCATTGGCGGCGATCGACAGAAGCAGGTTGGCCGCCGTCGTGAGATCGGCGGAATCCCATAGCCGCATCTGATCGCGCCGAGCCAGATCGATCGCCAGCTCTCCTGCAAGCAGGCGCATCTCGATACTCACCGCCCGCCGCACCTCGGTGGGCGCCGTGTACCGCTCGGTGACGACGAACCGCAGCTGATCCGGGTTTACCCGCACTTGCTCGGCGAGGATGCGCATGGACTCCGCCAACGTCGCCGGTTCGCCTCGACGTATTTCCCGAGCGATCCCCCGGGCGATGCGCATACCCTCCTCGGCCAGCGCAACCCCCAGATCATCCAGAGATGAGAAGTGGCGGTAGAACGCCGTCGGCGAGATTCCCGCACCACGGGCGACATCACGCAGGCTCAGCCCGGCGAACGACTGTGTGCGCGAGAGCTGAAGAGCCGCCTCCATCAAAGCGGTGCGGGTGCGCAGTTTCTGCTCACCGCGAACCGAGTCACGCCGGGAGGAGGCACCTGCATGCGATCCCCGTTCCCGATGACTGGTCATGTCAATCACTGTATCGCTGTGATGACCGACACGGCGATACAGGCTTGACTGAGTGGGGGCATGTTGGTTCACAATTTCAGTATACATTCGTTAACCTAACGGAGGGAGTTCGAATGACATTTCTAACTAAAGCCACCCGACGCATCCTCACGCCCGAGTCGTCACTGGGCCGGCTGCTGACAGCCGCCCTCACCCCGCACGCCGTCGACCGCTATCTCGAACTCGTCGACCCGATGATCACCTGGGAAGAGGCTCGCGCCCGCGTCATTCGCGTGCAGCGCCGCACCACCCGGTCGGTGACCCTGACCTTGCGCACAACCCACCAATTCAAGGGCTTTCGCGCAGGTCAGTTCGTACAACTGGGCGTCGTGATCGACGGCGTACGGCACGTCCGCTGCTTCTCACCATCGTGCGCCGACGACGCCCGGGACATCATCGAGCTGACCATTGCTCGCCGGCCTGAAGGACTGGTCTCGAACTATCTGTACAAGCACGCCGCCGTCGGTGACGTGTACAGCATCACCCCGGCCGCGGGCACGTTCGTCCTGCCCGCGCCGCGTCCCATCCGGACGGTACTGATCGCCGCCGGAAGCGGGATTACACCCGTACTCTCAATGGCGAGAACACTCATCGGCAACGGGTACCCCGGGCAGCTCGCCGTGCTCTACTACGCCCCGACAGTCGCAGATAACGCCTACGCGAATGAACTCACAGCTCTCGGCGAGGTGCCGTCAGTGACGGTGCACACGGAGTACACCCGTGACGGCGGCCAGCACTTCAGCGCCGAACAGCTGCAGGCCGTCGCGCCCTGGCATGCGGACGCTCAGACGTTCCTGTGCGGGCCGCCGTCATTGCATGAGGCGGTGACGGCGCTGTACGCCGAACGTGGACTCTCCGACCGTCTGCACACCGAGAAGTTCACCCTCGCCACGTCGGGCACCACCGGCGAGGCCGGGGGCGTGCTGCGCTTCGCGACATCGGGCATCACCGCCGAGAACGATGGACGGCCCATCCTCGAACAGGCGGAGGCCGCCGGACTGCAGCCTGAATTCGGCTGCCGGATGGGAATCTGCTTCGCCTGCACCGCGGTGAAGACATCCGGATGCACCCGGAACCTGCGCACCGGAGACGAGAACGACGACCCCGATCAGCACATTCAGCTTTGCATCACCGCACCCGTCGGTGACGTCTCGATCGACCTCTAGATCCAGGAGATAGACGATGACCAGCAACGAAATAACCATCAGCGCAGCGGATATCGAGGCGCTGGGCAAGGACCTCGATGCATTACGCGAGCGGACCGTCGCCGATCTAGGCGAGCGCGACCGCGAGTACATCTACTCGATCATCAAGACGCAACGCGGTTGCGAGCTCGCCGGGCGCGCCCTGATGTACCTGGGCTTCATCCCGCCGGTATGGCTCGCCGCGGTGGGCGCGCTGTCCGTCTCCAAGATCCTCGACAACATGGAGATCGGCCACAATGTAATGCACGGCCAATACGACTGGATGCGCGAAAAGGGCCTTAACTCACGCGACTTCGAATGGGACACGGTGTGCCCCGCCGACCAGTGGCGCCATTCGCACAACTACCTGCACCACACCTACACAAACATCGTCGACATGGACCGCGACGTGGGTTACGGCATCCTGCGCATGGCACCCGAACAAAAGTGGAACCCGTACTACCTGGGCAACCTAGCCTGGGCGACCGCCCTGATGGTGTTCTTCGAGTGGGGCGTCATGGTGCACGAGCTTGAGGCCGAGAACATCGTGAGGGGCAAGCGCAAGTGGTACGACCTCAAGCCGTTGATCAAGGGCATGTGGCGCAAGGCCAGTAAGCAGGTTCTCAAGGACTACGTGATCTTCCCGGCGCTCACCGGCCCGCTGTTTCCGATCACCTACCTGGGCAACATGTCTGCCAACTTCGTGCGCAATGTGTGGACATTCTCAATCATCTTTTGCGGGCATTTCCCTTCCGGCACCCAGACCTTCTCCAAGGTAGAGACCGCCAACGAGACGCGTGGCGAGTGGTATCTCCGGCAGCTGCTGGGATCGGCGAACATCGAGGGCACCAGGCTCTTTCACATCATGAGCGGCAACCTGTCCCACCAAATCGAACATCACCTGTTCCCCGACCTTCCCGCAAACCGCTACCCGGAGATGGCCACCGAGGTACGAGAGCTGTGCCAGAAGTACGGCCTGCCTTACAACACGGGAGGCCTCTTCGCCCAGCTCTCGTCCACCTGGAAGAAGATCGCGCGCCTATCACTGCCCAACGGCTGGTTCCGCGAGGACGAGGAGCTCGTCGTGCACATCGAGCGAGACGCACGCAAGCAAGCAGTCACCGAGCCCGAAGTAGTCGTCATTGACGAGCGTGGGAACGTGATGTCGTCGGCCAGCGGCTCCGGCGAGCTGGTAGACGCGTAAGTTAGGGGATGTGGTGAGCAAGTTCGAACGCAACAAGGACCTGGCCCAAGAGGTCGTGTCGTCCGCTGCCGAGCACGTGGGTGAGATCGCCAAGATCATCACCAACGCGGTGGTCGACGTCACGAGGCAGATCGGTGAGATCGCCACGGATGCCTTCGAGATGCGTGAGGCGGCCAAGCGCGCCGAGCAGGATCACTCTCGGGACGTCACGGACGTCGACGAGAACCCTCCTGCGCACTGATCGTCAGCCGACGGGCGCGACTGTTCTGCTCGATAACGAGCGTCGCGCTCAGTCGGACGCATCCCGCCAGTCGACGGCGGTAATGGTGAAGTACACGTAGTCCTCGGGCACGTCATTGCTGCCTACCCGCTTCTGGCGGTGATGCTCGTGAGCACCGATCTTGGCGAGCGCTTTCTGTGACCTGAGATTGGTTGCCCCCACGTGGAACCACACCAGGTCGGCGTTGATGAACGCGTAGTCCAACATGAGCGTCTTGAGTTCGGCGTTGACGGTGCCGCCCCAGTATTCGCGCGCGATGAAGGTGTACCCGATCGCGACTTCACGCTTGATCGGATCCCACTCGTAGAAACGAGAGGACCCGATCATCTCCCCCGTTGAGTGATCGATGATGACAAGCGATTTCGCGGCCAGCGCTTCCGTGAACCACTTCTCGAAGACCGGCCGCTGGTAACGGTCCGGGCTGGGGTGTTGCGCCCAGATGAGCGGATCACTGGCGGCACGATACAGCGGCTCAAGGTCGTCTTCTTCCAACGGACGCAGGGTGAGCGTCGGCCCCTCTAGCGTCGGTTGGCTCATGAACTCGGTGGACATCACTATCAGCTTACGAGCAGTTACGAAATATGTTGCGCCAGGGTTGATTTACCGGGGCCATCGAGGTCTGCCAGCGCACATGGGCGGGCCGCCATCGCCATCAGCAGCGCTTCCGCCGGCCCGCTCACCTCGGGTCCACTCCCCCGCGACCAGTCCAGATCGGTGGCCACCAACCGCACCCCACGGGCCCGTAACGCACCGCGTACCGGCGGTGCCCAGCGCGCGAAATCCATGGCGACGATCAACCGGTCGCCGGGAATCTCACGTGCAATGCCCAACGGGCGCCGAATGTCTTGTTGATGGATGATGCCGTCCAGCAAGGCAATCCGGCCGCCGAAACCTGATGTCAATACACCCGGCGTTTGCGCGGCCCGAACCATCTCCAGCAGCTGCGGTGGGGTCCGATCGGCCAATTCGGCGACGCGATTGGCGTTGGCCTTATTCGGGTTGAAACCTGCCTTGGCCACCCGGGAGTAGAACTCCACGCGGTTGAGATCTTCATACCCGATCATGTGCGTGACAACATCACGCACCCGCCACTTGCTACACAGCGATGGGGCGTCCCACTGCTCGGTCGTCAACCCCGCCAGGAAATTTGCGAGGTCGATACGCTCGGCCCGCGCCAGTCCCATGGCGCTCCGCACAACGACCTACGCGGACTTATCGCGCCGCTCGGTACGCGGGGGCTTGCGCGGCACGATGGTCGGCAGCACGTTGTCGATGACGGTCTCGCCGGTCACGACAACCTTGGCGACATCGTCGCGGCTCGGGATGTCGTACATCACCGGCTGTAGCACTTCCTCCATGATGGCGCGCAGACCGCGGGCGCCTGTGCCACGGTGGATGGCCTGATCGGCGATGGCCTCCAGCGCATCCTGGCTGAATTCCAGCTCGACACCGTCCATTTCGAAGAGGCGGGTGTACTGCTTCACCAATGCGTTCTTCGGCTCGGACAGGATCGTGATGAGCGATTCGCGGTCCAGGTTTGTCACCGAGGCCACGATCGGCAGACGACCGATGAACTCGGGGATGAGCCCGAACTTGATCAAGTCCTCGGGCATGACCTCGGCGAAGTGGTCCGTGGTGTCGATATCGGCCTTCGACTTGACCTCGGCACCAAAGCCCAGGCCGCGCTTGCCGACGCGGTCCGACACGATCTTCTCCAGGCCCGCGAACGCACCGGCCACGATGAACAGCACGTTGGTCGTGTCGATCTGGATGAATTCCTGATGCGGGTGCTTGCGGCCGCCCTGCGGGGGCACCGACGCCTGCGTGCCTTCCAGGATTTTCAGCAGTGCCTGCTGCACACCCTCGCCGGAGACATCCCGGGTGATCGACGGGTTCTCGCTCTTGCGGGCGATCTTGTCGACCTCGTCGATGTAGATGATGCCGGTCTCGGCGCGCTTCACGTCGTAGTCGGCCGCCTGAATCAGCTTGAGGAGAATGTTCTCCACATCTTCGCCCACGTACCCAGCCTCGGTCAGCGCGGTGGCGTCGGCGATGGCGAACGGGACATTGAGCATCTTGGCCAGCGTCTGCGCCAGGTAGGTCTTGCCGCAGCCGGTGGGGCCCAGCATCAAGATATTGGACTTGGCCAGTTCAACGGTCTCACCACGGGCGTCACGGGCCTTATCGCCGGCCTGGATGCGCTTGTAGTGGTTGTACACGGCGACGGCCAGCGTCTTCTTTGCGTTGTCCTGGCCGATGACGTAGTTCTCCAGGAACTCCCGGATCTCCACCGGCTTGGGCAGCTCATCGAGCTTGACGTCGTCGGCGTCGGCCAGCTCCTCTTCGATGATCTCGTTGCAGAGGTCGATGCACTCATCGCAGATGTACACGCCGGGGCCGGCGATGAGCTTCTTGACCTGCTTCTGGCTCTTTCCGCAGAACGAGCATTTCAGCAGGTCGCCGCCGTCTCCGATACGTGCCATGGTGGCCAGTCCTACTTCCTGTCACGCGGTGGTGGATCGTGGTGTCAACACGTCCTCTGACCTGTTGGTCCCGACGCTACCCGCTATCTCGGCTGCACCGCGACCGATAAAGCGAATCGCACCGACGGCATTTACGCGCTGCCGTGCTGGAGAACATATCGCCTCGCACCGACTGGAGCCCCGGATGACGCGCACCGGAGACCGGTGTGTTGCAACTGTTATCCGGGCCCGCCGCCCGGCAGCTACGAGGCTGCCTGAGCGGAGAGCTTGCGGTACTCCAGAACGACGTCGATGATCCCGTACTCCTTGGCCTCCTCGGCCGTGAAGATCTTGTCGCGGTCGGTGTCCTTGCGGATGACCTCCGTGGCCTTACCGGTGTGCCGCGACAGCGTCGTCTCCTGTAGCACGCGCATGCGCTCGATTTCCTTGGCCTGGATCTCCAGATCGGTGAACTGGCCCTGGATCACACCGGACAGCGCGGGCTGGTGGATGAGCACGCGCGCATTCGGCAGCGCCATCCGCTTGCCCGGAGTACCGGCCGCGAGCAGCACCGCAGCGGCGGACGCGGCCTGGCCGAGCACCACCGTGCGGATGTCGGAGCGCACGTACTGCATGGTGTCGTAGATCGCCATCAACGAGGTGAACGAGCCACCCGGGGAGTTGATGTACATGGTGATCTCACGGTCGGGATCCAGCGACTCCAGCACCAGCAGCTGCGCCATGATGTCGTTGGCCGAGGCGTCGTCCACCTGCACGCCGAGGAAAATGATGCGCTCCTCGAACAGCTTGTTGTAGGGGTTGGACTCCTTGACACCGAAGCTCGAGTGCTCGATGAACGAGGGCAGGATGTAGCGCGCCTGCGGAGCCAATTCCGGGTTGAGGTGCTTCGAGATCACTTGGAGGCTCCCTTGCTGCCGTTGAGATTGCCGCGGGTGATGATCTTGTCGACGAACCCGTACTCGAGTGCCTCAGGAGCGGTGAACCAACGGTCACGATCCGAGTCCTGTTCGATCTGCTCGATACTCTTGCCGGTGAATTCGGCGTTGAGACGGAACATTTCCTTCTTGATGACCTGGAACTGCTCAGCCTGGATCGCGATATCCGAGGCGCTACCGGTCACACCACCGAGAGGCTGGTGCATCAGGATGCGGGCGTGCGGCAGGGCGTGGCGCTTGCCCTTGGTGCCTGCGGCGAGCAGGAACTCGCCCATCGATGCAGCCATGCCCATGGCGTAGGTCGCGACATCGCACTCCGACAGCTGCATGGTGTCGAAGATCGCCATACCGGCGCTGATCGACCCACCCGGAGAGTTGATGTAGAGGTGGATGTCCTTGGTGGGATCCTCGGCCGTCAGCAGCAGAATCTGCGCGCACAGCTTGTTGGCGATGTCGTCGTCCACCTGCTGGCCCAGGAAAATGATGCGCTCGGAGAGCAGACGCTCATACACCGAGTCGATCAGGTTGAGCCCGGCTGTCGCCGAACGCATTTCAGTCACTATGCAACCTGCCTTCGTCTAGCTCTTCGGGATTCCGCTTAAGAAACCAATCTTGAGAACCACTTTGCGTACTGCCGACATTAACCAACATCGGCTGCTGCGCACTCCCCGCCACGGGCGAGTTCGCTCAGAGCGTGACGCGGACTATTCGCCGTCCTCGTCCTTGCTCTTCTTCTTGGCCTTTTTGTCGGCCTTATCGGACTTGTCCTCGTCCTTGGTGTCCTTGGCCTTCTTCTTGGCCTTCTCCGCCTTTTCCTCGGCATCGGTCTCGTCAGCTCCGCCGCGGCGCGGTCCCAGCACGGCGTCAACGTCGACATCGGCACCGGTGGAGTCGGTCACCTTGGCCTGACGGATGACCTCGGCGATGGCCTTGCCGCGGCGCACGTCGACGTACAACCCGGGCAGCTGCTGCTGCTGGGTGAGGTACTGCACCAACTGCTGCGGCTCGATGCCGTACTGGCGCGACATGAGCACCAAACGCTCGGTGAGGTCCTGCTGGTCGACGTTGATGTCGAACTTGTCGGCGATCACGTCGAGCAGCAGCTCGGTCTTGATGGACTTGGTCGCGGACTCGCGCATGTCCTTGTCGAACTCTTCACGCGAGGTGCCCTGCTCTGCCAGCAGCTCGTTGAGGCGCTCTTCGTCGTGGTCCAGACCGTGAACGGCCTCGTGCAGGCTGTTGCCGATCTGCTCCTCGAGGATCTTCTCCGGCACCGGAATCTCGATCTTGTCGAGCAGCGCGGTGATGGTCTCGTCGCGGATCTCGTCGGCCTGGGCGATGCGCTTGCGGCTTTTCACCTGCTCGACGAGGCTGTCCTTGAGCTCGCCGATGGTGTCGAATTCACTTGCCAGCTGGGCGAAATCGTCGTCGGCGGCGGGCAGCTCGCGCTCCTTGATAGAGCCGACCTTGACGGTGACCTCAGCCTCTTGCCCGGCGAACTCGCCGGCCGCCAGCTTGGTGGTGAACACCTTCTCCTCGCCGGCCTTCAGGCCGATGATGGCCTCGTCCAGACCGTCGATCAGCTGTCCGGAGCCGATCTCGTGCGACAGACCGGTAGTCGCGGCTTCCTCGACCTCCTTGCCGTCAACGGTGGCCGACAGGTCGATCGAGACGAAGTCGCCGTTCTCGGCGGCACGCTCCACGCCCTTGAGGGTTCCGAACCGCGCACGCAACGCGTCCAGCTCGCCCTCGACCTCGGAGTCCTCCACGGTGACCGGCTCGACGGTGACGGCCACGGTGCTCAGGTCGGGCAGCTCGATCTCCGGGCGCACATCCACCTCTGCCGTGAAGGTCAGCTCCTGACCGTCCTCGATCTTGGTGACCTCGATCTCCGGCTGGCCGAGTGGCTTGACATCGGAGGCGGTGACGGCCTCGCTGTAACGGGCGGGCAGAGCCGAGTTGACGACCTGCTCCAGCACGGCGGCACGGCCGACGCGGGCCTCGAGCAGCTTCGCGGGAGCCTTGCCGGGCCGGAATCCGGGCAGACGAACCTGCTGAGCCAGCTCTTTGTACGCCTTGGAGAAATCCGGTTCGAGCTCTGCGAAGGGAACCTCGACGTTGATGCGAACCCGGGTCGGGCTCAGCTTTTCGACGGTGCTCTTCACGTGCGGTGACTCCTTCAGTCGTTCCTATAGGCACAGCAGATCGTCCTGACCTGCGGTTCTTCGTGCTGTCGTGCTGTCGGGGTGACAGGATTTGAACCTGCGACCCTCCGCTCCCAAAGCGGATGCGCTACCAAGCTGCGCTACACCCCGTCGGACCTGCGTCCATACTTCTGGCAGACGAGGCGATCTTACGGCCTCAACATGCAACGGTATGAATTGGATTTGATCCGCCCCGGCGCTGTACATTCGTCAACGCGTGCGGGACAACCTCGCACGGATGCGGGTGTAGCTCAATGGTAGAGCCCTAGTCTTCCAAACTAGCTACGCGGGTTCGATTCCCGTCACCCGCTCCACACATCAGTACGGTGGGTGCCATGGAAATCATCCTGGGCCTGCTTCTTGTCGGCGTGATCGTCGGCGGCGCGATCATCTACACACAGGGGTCGAACCGCCGGCGCAGCGAGCAGCTCGAAGACGCCAAGGCCGACGCTCGGCGCGTCACCGAGCGTCTTGGTGGACAAGTTCTGGGGCTCGGCGGAACCGACGACGCCTCCCGTCAGGCACTTGCCGACGCCTCTGAGCGCTACACCGCCGCATCCTCGGCCATCGAGCAGGCTCGCACCCCCTCCCAGGCAGCACTTGCCAAGGAGAGCGCCATTGAGGGGCTGTACTACGTGCGGGCAGCTCGACTTGCCATGGGCATGGACCCGGGTCCGGAACTCCCCTCGACCGCTGGGCAGAGCCGGGCCGGCTCGGTCAGTGAAGAGCGGCGCATCAACTTCGAGGGTCGTGACATCGAGGCCTCCCCGGAGCCGTCGGGCCGCACCCCCAACTACTACCCCGGCGGCACCGTCGCGGGACGTCCGGTTCCTGCCGGCTGGTACTCCGAGCCATGGTGGAAACCCGCCCTCGTCGCCGGCGCCTGGGGCGTGGGTTCCGCGCTGCTGTTCAACTCGCTCTTCTCCGGTATGCACGGCGTGGGATATGGCACACAAGGCTTCGAAAGCGGCTTCGGCCAAGGGTATTCGGACGGATACGACGCCGGCGCGAACTCGGCGTACGACGGGGGCGGCGCAGACCAAGCCGGGTGGGACCAGGGCGGCTCGAACTGGGACCAAGGCGGCGGTGGCGGCTGGGATCAGGGCGGTGACGGCTGGGACGGTGGCGGCTGGGATAGTGGCGGAGGCGATTTTGGCGGCGACTTCTAGCCGACCTTCGACTCGTTGGGTGCCAACAGAATCGGCGAGAAGCTCTCGCGGGCAAGAGCTCTGACCTCACCCGGATTCGTCAGGTCCACCGGAGAGTCCGGCGATACCAGGTACCCCAGCACGATATGGATCAGTACGTCGGCCTGCCGCTTAGAATCCCCCGACGGAATGCGGCCCTCGGCGCGCAATTCGTCGATCTTCGAGACGAAGTAGTTCCGCGCGAGATCCTTGGGCGACGGTGCACCCTGACTGATCGCGTCGATGAAGCTCGCCCTGGCTCGTGCGGATGCGTTGCGCAACAATGGATGACTGGTGATCTCGATACACACCGCGAAAGCCTCCGCCACGCGGTCCGCCACATCGTCGAATACCTCGGCGCGCTGCTGAATCGCATCGAGGAACCGGTACATCTCGCGACCGAGTGCACGCTCGAACAGCTGATCCTTACTGGAAAAGCGCCGAAATACCGTGGCGCGGCCCACTTTCGCCCGCCGCGCCACCTCATCGATGGTGGCCGTCTGAGTGCCCCGCTCGGCCAACACCTCGATGGCGGCGTCCAGCAACCGGGTCTCGATATCGTCAGGTTCGGGGTGCGAGCCTAGTCCGCGAACTGCGCGCGCCATGAGCTTTCCCAGTGGCGCACCCGGTCGCGTCATGACCTCCCCTTTCGGGTTATTGGTACTCGCCGTCCCATTCAGCGCAGTTTACAGCCGGAGGCGTCATCGCGACGGGCATCAGCGAATTTGACATGAGGGGCACCAGAACAGATTTCGCGCGTCCATCTCGGCGGTGAGGATGGGTGTTCCGCAGACCCGACACGGCGCGCCCGCGCGCCGGTACACATAGGTCCGGGGACGATCCGGGGCGTACGACGGGTCGCCGCGATCGTGTTCGGGATCCACGATGACGATCTTGCCGATCCGCAGCCCCACCCGCATCCGGTCCACCAGTTCACCCCAGAGTGCCACGAGCTGTTCTGGATCGAGCCGGCCGCCTTCCCGGTACGGGTCAATCCGCTGACGGAACAGCACCTCGCTGCGATACACATTGCCAACGCCGGACATGACCTTTTGATCCATCAGCAGTGCACCGATCGGCCTGCGCGACTTAGCAATCCGCTCAAATGCGGGCGCCGGATCAGACCGGGGACGCAGCGGGTCGGGGCCGAGACGGGCCAGAATCGCGTCGACCTGCGGGGCGTCAATCAGCTCACACGCCGTCGCGCCACGCAGGTCGGTACCGAACTCGGCCCCCTCGATACGCATCCGCACCTGACCGATGGGCAGCCCCATCGGCACCGGCAGTTCGGTGAAGGTGCCGTACAGCCCCAAATGGACGTGCACGACGCCCGCCGGACCGTAGTCGTGGAACAGGTGCTTGCCCCAGGCATGCGCCTTGACGAAGGTACGCCCGTTGACCGCTGCCGCGCCTTCGGTGAACCGCCCCTGCGGGCTGCTCACCGATACCGGTGAACCGGCGAACCGGCGCTGATGCAACCGGGCCAGCCGGTGCAGGGTATGCCCCTCCGGCACAAGCGTTTACGCGCTAACGCCCGGTACCGGCGGCGCAACGCGCGTAGCCTCGTACTCGGCCAAGATGTCGATGCGGCGCTGATGGCGCGGCTCCTCCGACCACTTGGCCGTCAGAAACGCGTCGACAATGGCAAGGGCTTCCGGCTCGGTGTGCATGCGGCCACCGATCCCGATCAGCTGCGCGTTGTTGTGCTCGCGCGCCAGCACCGCGGTCTCCAGGCTCCACGCCAGCGCACAGCGGGCACCCGGAACCTTGTTGGCGGCAATCTGCTCACCGTTACCCGAACCGCCCAGCACAATGCCGAGGCTGCCCGGATCGGCGACAGTGCGCCGGGCCGCATCGATACAGAACGCCGGGTAGTCGTCCTGCGGGTCCAGCTCAAAGGCACCACAGTCCACCGGTTCGTGACCGCGGCCACGAAGATGCTCGATGATCTTCTGCTTCAACTCGTATCCGGCGTGATCGGCTCCCACATAGACGCGCATGCCCTAATTGTGACAGCCGCGTTGTGCCAGGTTGCCCTGCGGTCGGTTACCGTGGCGCGCATGTACCCGGTCGGACTGCCCCAGTACACCTATCCCGCGCGCCGCCATCCGTGGGAGATCGGGTTGCTCGTCGTCGTGATCCTGTTCACAGTGCTGCTGTACGTCGGCGCGATTTTCGGCATCATCAGTTTTCTCGCGGATCCCGAGCACGTCCAGCTGAACATCATCATCGTGGCGCTGGCCGCCACCCCCCTGACACTGTTCATCGGTCGAGGCATTCTCTACGGGCAGCAGCGGGTCAATGGCGTGAAAATGTCGCCCACCCAGTTCCCTGAGGGGTACGCGATGGTCGTCGAGGCCGCGCAGCGGTTCGGCCTACACGAGATACCCGACGCCTACGTGGTGCTGGGCAACGGTCAGATCAACGCGTTCGCCAGCGGGCACGGCTTCCGTCGATTCGTCGTCGTCTACAGCGACCTGTTCGAGATCGGGGGCGACGCGCGGGACCCGGAAGCCCTGGCCTTCATCATCGGCCACGAGGTCGGGCATATCGCCGCCGGGCACGCGTCGTACTGGCGCCAGTTCGCTCAGACGGCGATGAACTTCGTCCCGTTCTTGGGCACATCGCTGTCGCGGTCCATGGAGTACACCGCCGACAACCACGGATACTCCATGCGCCCTACCGGAATTCAGGGGGCCATCGGGGTCATGGCGGCCGGCAAGTACCTGCTCAAGCGGGTCGAATTCGACACCCTGGCCAACCGCGCAACCCTGGAAACGGGCTTCTTCGTCTGGCTGGTCAACATGCTCTCCAGCCACCCCGTGCACACCTGGCGGGCGGCGGCGCTGCGGAACCGGCAGCAGGCCGGATCGTTGTTCTTCCGACCCAAGCTGCTGCCGCCGACTCCCATTCCTCCGGTGCCGCCGGTACTACCGCCCGCACCGCCGCCGATCCCGCACGGCTACATGCCGCTTCAGCAGGGCTACACGTACGACAATCCCCCGCCGCGCTACTAGTCGAACGTCGGCGGCTCGGTGCGCGTGCGCTTGAGCTCGAAGAAGTGCGGGTACGAGGCGAAGATCACCGACGCGTCCCACAGCTTTCCGGCCTCTTCGCCGCGCGGGATCTTCGAGATCACCGGGCCGAAGAAGGCCACGCCGTTGACGTGGATGGTCGGGGTACCGACGTCCGGGCCCACCTTGTCCATGCCTGCGTGGTGGCTGACGCGCAAGGCCTCGTCGTAGTCGGTCGACTCGGCGGCGTCGGCAAGCTCTGCCGGCAGACCCACCTCCGCGAGGGATTCGGCGATGACGGCAGGCAGATCCTTGTTGTCCTGGTTGTGGATCCGGGTACCCATGGCGGTGTACAGCGGCTCCAGGATTTCCTGGCCCTTGGCCTGCTCGGCGGCAATCGCAACCCGTACCGGCCCCCAGGCCGTCTTCATCAGTTCCTGATAGCGCTCCGGCAGATCGTCGCGCCCCTCGTTGAGAACCGCCAGGCTCATCACCCGGAACTTGACCTCGATATCGCGAACCTTCTGGACCTCCAGAATCCACCGCGAAGTGATCCAGCACCACGGACATAGGGGGTCAAACCAGAACTCGGCGAGGTCCTTCTTGCCTGCAGACATAACGTGCCTTTCGCATGTGAGTTGGGTGGGACGGGTCCCCGTCCATCCCAACTCACCATCCTGCCGTCGTGTTCCCGCCGCCACCAGTGGCTACCCCCACCCCTTCCGCCCTGCACCCGCTACGTTGGGTACGTGGCACTCCCTAACCTCACCCGTGACCAGGCCGCGGCCCGCGCCGCTGCGATCGACGTCGAGCATTACGCAATCACCCTCGACCTCACCAACGGCGAAGGTGGTCCGAGCGAAGAGACCTTCCACTCGTCGACCACCGTCACCTTTACCGCGCAACCGGGGACATCGACGGTCATTGATATCGCCGCCCGCACGGTGCGCCGTGTTGAACTCAACGGCAGCGAGCTGGACGTCAGCAGCTACGACGAGGAGCGGGGCATCAGGCTGCCCGAGCTCGCCGCCACCAACACCGTGGTGGTCGAGGCCGACTGCGAATACTCGCACACCGGTGAGGGATTGCACCGCTTCGTGGACCCGGTCGACGACGAGGTCTATCTGTATTCGCAGTTCGAAACCGCCGACGCCAAGCGGATGTTCGCCTGCTTTGACCAACCCGACCTCAAGGCCACCTTCGATGTCACGGTGACCGCCCCGGCCCATTGGCAGGTGATCTCCAACGGTGCGCCCCTGTCCGTCGCCGACGGCGTGCACACCTTCGCGACCACCCCGAAGATGAGCACCTATCTGGTGGCCTTGATCGCCGGGCCGTACGCACGCTGGAACGATGCGTACTCCGATGACCACGGCACCATCGAGCTGGGCATCTACTGCCGCGCCTCGCTGTCGGAATTCATGGACGCCGATCGCCTGTTCACCGAAACCAAGCAGGGATTTGGCTTCTACCACAAGAATTTTGGAGTTCCGTACGCGTTCGGCAAGTACGACCAGCTGTTCGTACCGGAGTTCAACGCGGGCGCGATGGAGAACGCCGGCGCCGTGACATTCCTGGAGGACTACGTCTTCCGCTCCAAGGTGACCAAGTACTCCTACGAGCGCCGCGCCGAGACCGTGCTGCACGAGATGGCGCACATGTGGTTCGGCGACCTGGTCACCATGCGCTGGTGGGATGACCTGTGGCTCAACGAATCTTTCGCGACGTTCGCGTCGGTGCTGTGCCAGGCCGAGTCCACTGAGTACACCGAGGCGTGGACCACCTTCGCCAACGTCGAGAAGTCGTGGGCGTATCGCCAGGACCAGCTACCCTCTACTCACCCGGTGGCCGCCGACATCCCGGACCTGGCCGCCGTCGAGGTGAACTTCGATGGCATCACCTACGCCAAGGGCGCCAGCGTGCTCAAACAACTTGTGGCGTATGTCGGTTTGGAGAACTTCCTGTCGGGCCTGCGCGCGTACTTCACGGCACACGCCTTCGGCAACGCGACCTTCGATGATCTGCTGGGCGCACTGGAAGAGGCGTCGGGACGCGACCTGTCGGACTGGGGCACCCAGTGGCTCAAGACAACCGGACTGAACACGCTGTCGCCTGACTTCGAGGTAGATGCCGACGGGAAGTTCACGCGCTTTGCCGTCAAACAGTCCGGCGCCGCGCCGGGTGCCGGCGAGACCCGCGTGCACCGCCTGGCCGTCGGGATCTACGACGACGTCGACGGCAAGCTGGTGCGGACCCATCGCGAGGAACTTGACGTCGAGGGCCCCACGACGGATGTGCCCGCGCTGGTTGGTGTTTCCCGCGGCAAGCTGATCCTCGTCAATGACGATGACCTGACCTACTGCTCGCTGCGGCTCGATGACGAGTCTCTGGAGAAGGTGCTGTCACGGATCGCCGATATCGCCGAGCCGCTGCCGCGCACGCTGGCATGGTCGGCCGCCTGGGAGATGACCCGTGAGGCCGAGCTACGAGCTCGTGACTTCGTGGCACTGGTATCCTCCGGCGTGCACGCGGAGTCCGAAGTCGGTGTGGCACAGCGTCTGCTGCTGCAGGCCCAGACCGCGCTGAGCTCGTATGTGGAACCGCAGTGGGCACGCGAGCACGGCTGGCCGGCCTTCGCCGACCGGCTGTTGGAGCTGGCCCGCGCCGCCGAGCCGGGCTCGGATCATCAGCTGGCCTTCGTGAACGCCTTCACCAACTCGGTGTTGTCGGCTGGACACACCGTGGTGCTGCAGGCGCTGCTGGACTCCGATCCGGCGACGCTTGATCTGCCCGGCCTGACGGTGGACACCGACCTGCGTTGGCGGATCGTCAACGCGCTGGCCGCATCCGGTGCGCTGGAGCCGGACGCATCGGTGTTCATCGACGCGGAGCTGGAGCGCGATCAGACCGCCGCGGGTAAGCGCCAGGCGGCACAGGCCCGCGCAGCCCGGCCGGTCGCCGAGGTGAAAGAAGCCGCGTGGAAGCAGGTCATCGAGGATGACTCGTTGCCGAACATCACCGCACGCTCGGTCATCGCGGGAATCGTGCAGCCCGGACAGGCCGAGCTGTTGGCGCCGTTCGCCGGACGCTACTTCGATGCCATCGAGAAGGTGTGGGCGCGCCGTTCCAGCGAAGTGGCCCAGACGGTGGTGATCGGCCTGTACCCGTCCTGGGACATCTCGCAACGCGCGGTCGAGCAGTCAGACGGCTTCTTGGCCAAGGAGATTCCGTCGGCGCTGCGCCGTCTGGTTTCCGAGGGCCGCGCGGGGATCGTGAGGTCACTGCGGGCCCGCGAGTTCGACGCTCAGTAACATTGCGCCGAGCGTGAAGCTATTGCGGGATTCCGGCTAGTTTCCCGCAATAGCTTCACTGTCGGCGGGCTAGGTCCTCACGTACCCGGCGAATGATGTAGTCGGGGTGGTCTTCGGCGACCACTCTGACAATCAGCCAGCCCATGCCCTCGAGCATTTCCAGCCGCGTGATGTCCTTGCGGTACTGCCGACGGTCGCTGCGGTGCTGGTCGCCGTCGTACTCGACGCCAACCATGACCTCCTCTCAACCCATATCGACGTACGCCGGCGCCACGAAGTCGCCGTTATGCACCCGGATCTGGGTGGTCTACGGGTGGAAGCCCGGCACCGCGAAGCAATAGCCGCAGCCAGGTCTCCTTGGGTATAGCGACAGGCGAGGTCGAGGGCGGTGCGAGCAGGAATGGCGACCTGCATGCCATCGACGACGCAATCTCGTCGGGTGAGACATCCCCTGACCAGACGGTGATTCCCGGCTGTCGATGCCGATTGTCGTGGATCACCTCGGCGTTTCGCACCGAATCCACCCACCGTGCGCCGTGTAACGCGGATGCCGAGTGGCCGGCAAGAATTCCGCTTCGCCCCGTCCACAACCAGCAGGCACGCGCGCGCACGAGCGGCGTGAGCTCCGCACCGCGTGGCAGGTAGACGTCACGATGTAGGGCCACAAAGCGAGTACGTACGGCATGCGGCGTCAGCCGGCCGGATCTGATTGCCTCACTGCCCAGAAACGGTTCCCCCATGCGGGGAGTCTGCGCTTACCCGCTGACATGCGACGAGCGTGAAGCCACTGCGGGAAATGGACTCAAATCTCGCAATAGCTTCACGCTCGGCACAAAGCGGTGCGCGGGGACCCGCGCGAAGAACTAGGGACGGGCGATGGCGGCGCTCATGACACGCACCGCGCTGATGATCCCGTCGAGCAGGTTGCCCTCTTTGAAGGACGCCAACGCTGCGGCAACACCAAGATCGGCGGCCGATTCGGCCCCGCGTCCCTTGAGTCCCTCGCCGTAGACGACCTCCACGACGTGCTGGTCCGGAGAAACGGCGATCAGCACGGCTTCGTCAGGCGTCGGCACCTCGAGGAACACCTCACGGGCGCCCTTGTTGGTGTCGTTGCCCAGGTCACCGATGTACACGGAGAAGCGGGCCTTCGACGAGCGACTGCCGTACGTCAGAGCGTCGTCCAACGTCGCCAGCTCGTAGTTGGGGAACGGGTACTTAACCGACAGTTCGCCAGGCTCGGTAACACCCGAGAGGCGTCCACTTACGGTCTCGGCCCAGCCGCGGGGCAACTGGGCGGGAGCAGTCTTGGTGACCTCACCACTTGCCACTTGCGGACCCTCCAATCGCCTCGACGCCGGCATGGCCGTGGCCGTGCCCGTGACTATCACCGATGTTCTCGTCGACGGCGGCCCACAGGATCGGGGCATGCGTCCAGCCGTCGTTCATGTTGTAAGTCGCGGGGTGCGGCCCCTTCTTGCGCATCGTCCAAAGGCCGACGAGCACGAGGAAGACCGGTGCGATCAGGGCTACCCAGACCGGCATCCCGATGTATGTGGGGCTGTTGAGGAAGCTCACAATGCAAACCGTAGCCGATGCGTCATGCCGCACCCTCGCCTAGGTATCGCACCCACGCCGGGTCCAGTTCCTTGACCGACGACAGCAGCCGCCAATGTTGGCCCTTGGGCGGCATCGGCGTGGTGTGCAGCGACCAGCCCAACTCCGCCAACAACCGGTCGGCCTTGCGGTGATTACAGGACGAACAGCAGGCCACACAGTTCTCCCAGGAGTGCGTGCCGCCCTTGCTGCGCGGAATCACATGGTCGATCGTGTCGGCCCGTCCACCGCAGTAGGCGCAACGGAACCGGTCGCGATGCATCAACGCGGCCCGCGTCATCGGAACCCGCGCCCGGTAGGGCACCCGCACAAAGGTGCGCAGTCTGATCACCGACGGGACCGCCACCGACGTGGTAGCGGAATGAATGATGGGGGCAGCGGGATCGTCGTGCACCACATCGGCCTTACCGCACAGCAGCATGATCACGGCGCGACGCATCGGCAGCGCAGTCAGTGGCTCATACGTGGAGTTCAGCAATAACACGCGACGCCGGCCCCAAAGGGAACCGGCGTCGTTGGACTGCTGCGGGGGCATCGCCCCAAGCATCCTGCTTTCAAGGACTCCTGGGACGCTGCGCAGTATTCGGGCCGTCCCGTTTTGGGTCGGCCCAGCGCTGGCACTGTTATGCCGGTGCCCACGGCTCTTCTTCTGGTGCGCCATTACCACCAGTGCACCACGATTCGGCGGTCTTCGCACGACAATCTGCACTGTGTTCCCAGGTCAATCCAATGAACATCACGTGACCAACCCCGCTGACCGGCCAAAGGACGTACCGGCACAATGACCAGCACAATGGACAATGTGGCAGCCCCAACCCCTGAAAACTTCTACGACGCCGTCGGTGGCGCCACGACTTTCCACGCGATTGTGGCCCGCTTTTACGAGCTCGTTGCCGACGACGAGGTGCTGCGTCCGCTGTACCCGGAGGAAGACCTCACCGGTGCCGAGGATCGCCTGCGAATGTTCCTCGAGCAGTACTGGGGCGGCCCCCGCACCTACTCAGACCAGCGGGGACATCCCCGGCTGCGGATGCGTCACGCACCGTTTCGGATCGGCCCCATCGAACGCGACGCGTGGTTGCGCTGCATGCGCACCGCCGTCGACTCCGTCGACCGAAATACCCTCGACGACGACCATCGTGCCCAGCTGTGGAGCTACCTGGAAATGGCGGCGCAGTCAATGGTCAATTCACCGTTCTGACAGTCGATCGCGATTCGATGCTTGAGCCGCCGTGGTGCAGAATGATCAATCGTGACCGCCGCCTACTTGGGCCAACATGACGACCCCTGGTGGTCGCGGGCCGTTTTCTATCAGATCTACCCGCGGTCGTTCGGCGACAGCGACGGCGATGGCGTCGGCGATCTCGATGGCATTTCAGCAAAACTTGGTTACCTTGATCTGCTCGGCATCCAGGGAATTTGGCTAAATCCTGTTACCAGATCTCCGATGGCCGACCACGGCTACGACGTGTCGAACCCGCGCGAGATCGATCCGCTGTTCGGCGGCCTCACCGCGATGCACCGGCTCATCGCCTCCGCCCACCGGCATGACATCAAAGTGATCATGGACCTGGTTCCCAACCACACCAGTTCCGAGCATCGCTGGTTCATCGAGGCTCTCGCCGCCAAACCCGGTAGTGACGCCCGTGCTCGTTACATCTTCCGGGACGGCAAGGGCGCCAATGGCGAACTGCCGCCAAACAATTGGCCTTCGGTGTTCGGCGGTCCGGCCTGGACACGGGTGACTGAGCCGGACGGCACTCCCGGCCAGTGGTACCTACACCTGTTCGCGCCCGAACAGCCCGATGTCAACTGGGACAACCCTGAGGTGTTCGACGATTTCGCCGACACCCTGCGCTTCTGGCTCGACCGCGGCATCGATGGATTCCGTCTCGATGTCGCGCATGGCATGGCCAAGCCGCCGGGCCTTCCCGACATCGAGGACACCGAAACCTCGATGCTGCATATCACTGACGAGGACCCGCGTTTCAACAACGAGGGCGTGCACGAGTATCACCGCAAGATTCGCAAGGTGCTCGACCAGTACCGCGACGTGGCTGCCGTCGGCGAGATCTGGGTGAACGACAACACCCGCTTCGCCGAGTACGTCAGGCCTGATGAGCTGCACCTGGGATTCAACTTCAAACTGGTTGAGGCCGACTTCGACGCAGACGAGATCCGTGCCGCCATCGAAAACTCGCTTGCCGCAGTGGATTCAGTGGGCGCGACACCCACCTGGACGTTGTCCAACCACGACGTGGAACGCGAGGTGACACGCTACGGCGACGGCCAGATCGGTCAGTGGCGCGCCCGGGCCATGGCGTTGGTGATGCTCGCGCTGCCCGGAACTGTCTTCATCTACAACGGTTCCGAGCTCGGACTGCCCAATGTCGAACTGCCGGACGAGGCGTTGCAGGATCCGGTGTGGGAGCGCTCCGGCCACACCGAGCGGGGCCGCGACGGCTGCCGGGTGCCGATCCCCTGGGAAGGCACCGATCCCCCGTACGGCTTCTCGAGCAACGACCAGACCTGGCTGCCCATGCCGCACGGCTGGGCCGAATTCACGGTGGAACGCCAGCTGGAGCGCACCGACTCCATGCTGTCGCTGTATCGGCGGGCCATCGAATTGCGCAAGAACCGCGCGGAATTCACCGGCACCAGCCTGGAGTGGTACGGCAGCCCACCGGGAGCGTTGGCATTCCGCGTCAAGGGCGGCAGCCTGACGTGTGCCCTAAACGTCAGCAGCGATCTGGTGGATCTTCCTGCGGGCGAGGTCATCTTGACCAGCGGGCCGCTTGTCAACGGCAAGCTGCCACGCAACACCGCGGCCTGGATCGTCTAGCGCACCCGCAGCGATAGATCGGTCCGCCGGCGGTACACCGAACCAAAGCGGGCGTCTAGCCGCAGCCACGACGGCACGGCACGCACGCGTACCGGCTCGTCCTCGGCAGGGTTCGTCGGGATGAATCCCATTGCGGTCAAGGCGAAAACGCAGCGCATCGGCACGTCGACCTGCTTGCCGTCGGCCCCGTCGATCGTGACGACCGGCTGATCTAGCAGCGACACGGGCGGCCCGTGTGCGCTGCCGTGTTCACGGGCCAGCTCTCCCCCGCGCTGCGCCAGTTCAAGCACGGACCGCGCAGGAATATCGTCGAGGTACTCGAAGCCGTTGTCGGCGGGCAGCGCACCGCGCCACACCGAGTCCATGGGGAATCCCGTGTGCACGGATCCGTCCGCGTCGGGGGTCTGCAGGCCACGCAGCACCTCGTCGACGGCGGCGGTGATGTCGGGCGTTCTCAGTTCGCCGCGTACCGCGCGGCAGACCAGCACATCGAACTGTGTTGCGGCCCAGACAACTACGCGATCGTCTCCCCGAACACGCAGCCGCACCACGGCCGACTCATCGAGCTGCGACACACGGGCCAGGAAAGTCGCCAGGTCCTTGCGGTCATCAGCGGCGGGGACCCGCAGTGCGGCCTCGCTCACGGCCGCGACCACCGTTGCAGGTATTCGCGATGGGTGTCGGTAAGACGCAGCAGAGTCTGGCTGTCGAGGTGGAAGGTCACCAACTGGGTATCCGCGATCACCGCGGGTTTGGAGTCTGGCGCCGCGTTCACCGAGCGCACTTCGTAGTTGATCGTGAAGTCCACCGCGCGGATCTTCGACACCCACATGGTCACCTGCAACGGCGAATCCGCGAGCCGTACCTGCCCCTTGTACTTGACGTGGACATCTGCGATGAGCAGACCCGTGGTGGTGATCTCGGCGCCAAAAACATCACGCAGGAAGGGCACTCGCGCCTCTTCCAAGATCGTCACCATCGTCGCGTGGTTCACATGCTGGTACATGTCGATATCGGACCAGCGGACCGGTACCGCCGCGACATAGCCGGGCTTCTCAGAACTCATCGGCGTCTGATGGTGTTCGCTAACGCTCATCCCACCATCATGCAGGACCGGTGATGCTGCTCCTGATCATCCCTCTGATCTGGCGTGCTGCCACCGACAGTGTCGCCAGGTCCGGCTCCCCCGAGGCAAAGATCTCCGCAAGGGTACCGCGAGCCCGCTCCAGACGCGAAAGGTTGGTGAACTCCCACTCGGCGATCTTCTGCTCACCGGTCTCATCGGGTTCACCGACGGATAGCACGTCCATAGTGAGCGCCCGCAGCGACGAATAGATGTCGTCGCGAATCGCCAACCGGGCCAACGAATGCCACCGGTCATTGCGCTCCAGCTGCGAGACGGCGGTCAGCAGATCGTCCACCCGAAGGTCGTCCATCAGGGTGAAGTACAGATCGGCAACCTCGGCACCATCACGATCGGCAATATCGGCGATGTCGATGACATCCAGCAGGCTGAATCCATACAGACAGCTGGCGACATCGCTGGCGATGTCGAACGGAACACCCAGCGCCACCAGGTCTTCGGTCTGCTTGGTGACAATCTCCAGATCATGTCCGCGCAGCCAGGTCGTGAGCTTCGGACTCAGCTCGGCGATGCCCGCGGCGAAGCGGTTGATCTCGGCGCCGACTGCCAGGGGTTGCGGCCGGTAGCTGATGAGCCAGCGAGAGGCCCGATCAAGCAGGCGGCGCATGTCGAGCGTCAGCCGGTCCGAAACCGCTACCGGCACATCGGCGTGACGAATGCGATCCCACAGCGAGCGCAGCCCGAAGATCGCCTCGACGGCCACGTATGTCTTGAGCCCATCCACCGAACCCGCCCCGGCGTCCTCGAAAAGCCGGTACACGTAGGTGATCCCACCGCAGTCGACCACCGAGTTGACCAGCATGGTGGCGTAGATCTCTTTGCGCAGGGGATGCTGACGGATCTCGGCGTCGAACCGCTCGCGCAGCACGTCCGGGAAGTAATGCACCATGCGCCGTAGCGTGACCTCTTGGTCCGGCGCGTCGCTGGCCAGCAGATCATCCTTGAGCCCCAGCTTGACGTGTGCCATCAGCGTCGCCAGTTCCGGTGAGGTCAAACCGATCCCTAGCGCGGCGCGGCGCTCGATCTCCTTCTCGGAGGGCAGCGCCTCCAACCCACGGTCGAGGCCACGCTCGTTGACCAGGTAGGCGATCTGGCGGGCGTGCACACTCAGCAGCGAGGCCGCATTGGCACGGCTGGTGCCCATGAGGTTGTTCTGGGATTCGTTGTCGGCCAGCACGAGCGTGGCGACGTCGTCGGTCATCGACTCCAGCAGCGCCGTCCGCTCGGAAGCTTGGATCTTGCCGGCGCTGACCAGCGAGTCGATCAGGATCTTGATGTTGACCTCGTGGTCAGAGCAGTCCACACCGGCAGAGTTGTCCAGCGCGTCGGTGTTGACCCGGCCACCGTTCAGTTCGAACTCGATGCGGCCCCGCGATGTCAGACCCAGGTTGCCGCCTTCACCGATCACCTTGGCGCGCAGCTGGTTTCCGTTGACGCGGACGGCGTCATTGGCCTTATCTCCCACGTCGGCCTGGGATTCGCTCTCGGCCTTGATGTAGGTGCCGATGCCGCCGTTGAAGAACAGGTCGACCGGTGCGAGCAGGATGGCTCGGACAAGCTGCGGAGGCGTCATCTCCGTGACGTCGCTGTCGATTCCGAGCGCGTCACGAACCTCAGGGCTGATCGGTATCGACTTTTGTTCCTTGCTGTACACGCCGCCTCCGGCGCTGATCAGTGCGGGGTTGTAGTCGGCCCAGCTGGAGCGCTCCAGCGCGAACATCCTCTTGCGCTCGGCCCAGGAGGACGCGGGATCCGGGTTGGGGTCCAAGAAGATGTGCCGGTGGTCGAAGGCGGCCACCAGCTTGATGTGCTGGGACAGCAGCATGCCGTTGCCGAACACGTCGCCGCTCATATCGCCGACCCCGGCGACGGTGAAATCCTCTGTCTGGGTGTCGATCCCCATTTCCAGGAAGTGACGTTTGACACTCTCCCAGGCACCACGGGCGGTGATGCCCATCGCCTTGTGGTCATACCCGACGGACCCACCGGAGGCGAACGCATCGCCGAGCCAGAACCCGTACGACAGCGCGACATCGTTGGCGATATCGGAGAAGGTCGCGGTGCCCTTATCCGCCGCGACAACGAGATACGGATCGTCGCCGTCGCGGCGGCGCACGCCTTCGGGCGGCACAACCGCATTGGTGGTGCGATCGCGGTTATCGGTGATGTCGAGCAGTCCGCTGATGAAGCGCCGGTAGCATTCGACACCTTCCGCGCGGAACGCATCGCGATCGGCCGCAGCGTCTCCGGTGACAGCCGGAGGATTCTTGACGACGAACCCGCCCTTGGCGCCGACAGGCACGATGACGGCGTTCTTCACGGCCTGCGCTTTCACCAGGCCCAAAATCTCGGTGCGGAAGTCCTCCCGACGGTCGGACCAGCGCAGGCCACCGCGGGCAACCGGACCGAATCGCAGGTGCACACCCTCCACCCGTGGCGAATACACGAAGATCTCGAAACGGGGCCGCGGCTCGGGCAGCTCGCTGATCTCGCGCGGATTGAGCTTGAAGGACAGCACACCCTTCGCGCGCGCGGAGTCCTCCTTTGTCACAAAGTAATTAGTGCGCAGGGTGGCCTGGATCAGACCGAAGAAGGCGCGTAGCACCCGGTCGGTGTCGAGGCTGACCACCTTGTCGATCTCCGCCAGCACATGCGCGGCTTTGGCATCGGCCACGGTGTCGTCGTTGTTGGCTGGGTCGAAGCGGGCCTCGAAAAGCTCCACGAAATCGCGTGCGGTCTGGGAGTTGTCGGCCAGCACCGTCTCGATATGCGCCTGGCTGTAGGGGAAGCCCGCCTGTCGCAGGTACTTGGCGTATCCGCGCAGGATGGTGATCTGGCCGGCGGTAAGCCCGGCACGCAGCACCAGCTCGTTGAACCTGTCGGTTTCGACACTGCCATGCCACACAGCATCAATGGCGTGGGTGAGCAGGTCGGCGCGGCGCGCGGTGCCCTCCGCATCGAAGCTGCGCGCTATCGCCGGATGCACCACGATACGGAAGGCGTAAAGCGATACGGCCAGGCCGTCAGGCCGGGTGAAGTGATACGGGCGCTCCTCCAGCACGTCGACACCCATGCTGTGCAGCACCGGCAGCACCTGACTCAGGGATGCCGAGCGCCCACCGAGGTACATACTGAGCACACCGGTGCCCAGCGCGTCGGCGTCATAGGCCAGATCGATGGAATCCTCATGCAGCCCTTCGATTCTGGCGATATCGGCGATGGCTTCGGCGGGCGGAACGTTCTGCTTGAAGACCTCCGGCAGGATGACCGAGTACCGCTCCGCGCATGCCCTGTCGATCGGAGAATCGGGGCGCACCGCACTGACCAGGCGATCGCTCCAGGTGCGGGTGGTCTGGGTGAGCAACGCCTGGATGCGGACCCGGTTGGCCTCCGAGGTGTCGATACTGGCGTGCAGGCTATGCTCCGGCATCCGCACCGTGAAATGAACCAGTGCCCAGGGTGATTCACTGACGCGAGCGGTGTAGTCGATGCCGGTGCCACCGAACTCTCGGACCAGAATATCCTGCATGGCCAGCCGCACCGTGGTGGTGTAGCGGTCGCGGGGCAGGTACACCAGCGCGGTCACGAAGTTGCCCAGCTCGTCAGCCCGCAGGAACAGCAGCGAACCTGGATGCGCGCCAATGTTTCTCACCGCAGTTACCAGATCGTACAGCCGGTCGACACTTGATGCAAACAGCTCCGCACGGGGCAGATTCTGCATGAATTCGATCAGCATGTGACCGGCTAGCGAGTCCTGGTTCGTGTCCGAACGGCCTAGTACCTGGTGCACCCTGTGGGAGATCACCGGGATGGCAAGCACGTCGGCGTTCATCGCGGCAACGGTGAACACACCGACGAGGCGATGCTCGATGGCCGGTCCGCTGCCGTCTTCTTGCCTGATCACCACGATGTTCGGGTAGATGGAATATCGCAGGTACGTGGGTGTGGTCGCCTGCGCGAGCACCAGCAGCTGATCATTGTGGGTGAGCTGTGGGAGCACCTCCTCGCGCCGCTTGAGCAGGCCAAGCCGGCTCGACTCGTCAGCGGTGGCGCGCCCGTTCTCCACGGTGCAGCGCTGGTATCCGAGCACCGTGAAGTTCCCGTCCACGAGCCAACGCAGTAGATTGGCCACCTCTGTCAGCTCGGACGAGGAGAACCTGGCGTTGCCCGCCGTAGCGTCCAGATCACCGGCCAGTTCAATGACCGCATCGCGCATCGCGTCGGTATCGGCGGCGACGTGGCTGCCGTCCTCCAAAGTGTGAGGAAGCTGTGTTTCGATGAACGCCAAGCGCTCTGCATCAATCGACGGTGGCAGCTGCAGATGGATCCAGCACTCGGTATCGGCGGCGACGTCAGTTTGCGGTTTATCCACCGATTCCGCCGACAACAGCGTGCCATCGGCGGAACGCCGCACGACGAAGACCGGGTCCATGAGGTCAACAATCGCCACACCCAGGCGCCGTAGCAGCACGGTGATGGACTCGGTCAGCAACGGTGTGTAGTCGGTGACCAACTGCAGGGCAGTACCCAGTCCCGCATCGTCACCGTTGCGATAGGTAGTCATTGCGATCTCGTGCGGCTGGCGCCGTGCGGCCAACCGCAGCAGCGCGCGCATGAGTACCTCGCGCACCGGCGGCACCGCGGGTGCGGCGTGACCGTTGGAGTCCAGCGACTCGTCCCAGTCCATCTCCCCCGTGTACCGGGCGCGGCTGAACGCAGCCTCCAGCGCCTCGATGTTCGGGACGCCAGATCCATTGGTAGATGGCGTGTTTTCGGAAGTGGTGGTCCCTGTGTTAACAGTCACGCAGAACGCTCCTGGCCGATGTTGCGTACCGGGTTTCGGCACGCAACATCACCCTAGTCGCGTGTCAGGCGGCGGTGGGTAACTCTGTGAGGTCTGGCTGCATCGATACCCAAACGTTCGACCTTGTTCTCTTCGTACGCCTGGAAGTTGCCCTCGAACCAGAACCAGGAAGCGGGGTTATCGTCGCTTCCTTCCCACGCCAGAATGTGCGTGCACGTGCGGTCCAGGAACCACCGGTCGTGCGAGATGACGACCGCGCAGCCGGGGAACAGTTCCAGAGCGTTCTCCAGTGAGCTCAGGGTTTCGACGTCCAGGTCGTTGGTGGGCTCGTCGAGCAGGATCAGGTTGCCACCCTGCTTGAGGGTGAGCGCCAGGTTCAGACGGTTGCGCTCACCACCGGAGAGCACGCCGGCCGGCTTCTGCTGATCCGGCCCCTTGAATCCGAAGGCCGAAACATAAGCCCGGGAAGGCATTTCATTCTGGCCGACCACAATGTGGTCGAGCCCGTCGGAAACGACCTCCCAGACGTTCTTCTTGGGGTCGATACCGGCCCGGCTCTGGTCGACGTAGCTCAGCTTGACGGTCTCGCCCACCTTGACCTCGCCGCCGTCGGGGTCCTCCAACCCCACGATCGTCTTGAACAGGGTGGTCTTACCGACACCGTTGGGGCCGATGACGCCGACGATGCCGTTGCGGGGCAGCGTGAACGACAGATCCTTGATGAGGGCACGTTCCTCGAACCCCTTATCGAGATGGCTCACCTCGACCACCACATTGCCCAGCCGTGGACCGGTGGGGATCTGAATCTCTTCGAAGTCGAGCTTCCGGGTCTTCTCCGCCTCGGCAGCCATCTCCTCGTACCGTCCGAGCCTTGCCTTGTTCTTGGCTTGCCGGGCCTTGGCGCCCGAACGCACCCACGCAAGTTCTTCCTGCAGCCGCTTGTGCAGCTTGGCGTCCTTGCGCCCCTGCACGGCGATGCGGTCTGCCTTCTTCTCCAGGTAAGTGGAGTAGTTGCCCTCGTAAGGGTAGGCGCGGCCACGATCCAGCTCGAGGATCCACTCGGCCACGTTGTCCAGGAAGTACCGGTCGTGGGTCACGGCCAGGATGGCGCCCGGGTAGTTGGCCAGGTGCTGCTCAAGCCACAGCACGCTCTCGGCGTCCAAGTGGTTGGTGGGCTCATCGAGCAGCAGCAGGTCGGGCTTCGACAGCAGCAGCTTGCACAGGGCAACCCGTCGGCGCTCACCACCGGACAGATGCGTCACCGGCTCGTCCGGCGGCGGGCAGCGCAGCGCGTCCATGGCCTGCTCCAGCTGCGAGTCGATATCCCAGGCGTCGGCGGCGTCCAGCTCTTCCTGGAGCTTGCCCATCTCTTCCATGAGTTCGTCGGTGTAGTCCGTGGCCATCAACTCGGCGACCTCGTTGTACCGGTTGAGCTTGCCCTTGAGCGCCACGCCGGACTCGACGTTCTCCCGCACCGTCTTCGTCTCGTCCAGCTGCGGCTCCTGCATCAGGATTCCGACGCTGGCCCCATTGGCCAGGAATGCTTCGCCGTTGTTCGGCTTGTCGAGCCCGGCCATGATCTTCAAAACGCTGGATTTACCGGCGCCGTTCGGACCGACCACTCCAATCTTGGCGCCGGGCAGGAAGTTCAGGGTGACATCGTCGAGGATGACCTTGTCGCCATGCGCCTTGCGGACTTTCATCATCGTGTAGATGTACTCAGCCATTGCCGCGCTGTCGCCTCTCCTCTAAGTTCTTCGTCGCAGCTCACGACCATTCAGGTGAGCTGCCCGAACCATCCTAGGTGAGAGGCGACCGCGCGGTCGCCGGTGTCAGCCCCGGATCACGCGCTGAGGCGCATGTTCACCGAATCCTCGCTGCTCTCGTCTGCTTCTGCCGGCTCGGTTGTCGATTCTTCGGCACCCGAACCGGGTTGCTCGGCGCCTTCGGCGTCCTCTTGCTTGCCGGTGTATCCGGCCTTCTCTATCCGGGCGATGGTCCGTGATAGATCCGGCCCGACGGCGATGGCTTTCATCTCGGTGATCTGGCGGCGGTTGCCGTCCTTGTCTTCGAACTCACTGGTGTGCAGGTGACCGTGCACGATCACCGGCGCTCCCTTTCCCAACGCGGCACCGACCCCGGTCACCAACCGGCCCCAGCAGGTCACATTGATGAAGAGGGAGTTCGCATTCACCCAACTACCGTCCTCACGCCGACGGCGCGCATTACTGGCGACGCGGAACTTGATCATCTCGTCGGAGCCGACCTGGCGTCTCTTGAGGTCTCCGACGATGGAGCCGATCACAGTCACTGGAGTTTCAAACATGGTCCGTGCCTTTCTTGTCTATCTCTGCATCTCTCCTCAGCACCTCCAACCGGTGCCCTTGGTGGCTCCAGTAACCCGGCAGACACCGACACCGCAGACCGACCTGAGGGCAGGTTCGGGCGGTGGTTGTGGATGAACATCGGATTGGGGATAAGTGGCCGATGAGTCCGACCACCCGTACCTTCCTTGACATGACGGTTTGGATCATGCAGCGCCCCGAGAACGAAATCGCTTCCGAATTGGCGGGTTCATCAGGGCCGTTGGCAGGGGCGCGACTCGCGGTCAAGGACAACGTGGACGTCGGCGGCATGCCTACCACCGCCGCCTGCCCCGAGTACGCATACGTTCCCGAGCACGACGCACCGGCGGTCGCGGCGCTACGTGCGGCGGGCGCCGTTGTGGTGGGCAAGACAAACCTCGATCAATTCGCGACCGGGCTGGTGGGTACGCGCTCTCCCTACGGCCCGGTGCCCGACTCACGCCGCCCCGAATACATCAGCGGCGGTTCCAGTTCGGGATCCGCGGTGGCCGTCGCCACCGGGGAGGCCGATATCGCGATCGGCACCGACACCGCAGGGTCAGGGCGTGTTCCCGCGGGGTTGCAGGGCATCGTCGGCATCAAACCGACCGTCGGCGTCATCTCCACCGAAGGCGTAGTTCCGGCGTGTGAATCCTATGACTGTGTCACCATTTTCGCCCCTTCACTGACCACCGCCAACGCGGCGATGGCCGCCATGGGGACTGCAGCAGGGCCGCGGCCCTGGCCTGCCAACACCCGACTGGCCGCTCCCCCACAGCCCACGGTCGCCGTCCCGCGCGAGCTGCCCGCCCTGGACGAGTTGTGGCGCAACGCGTTTCATGCGGCGGTTGAAGACCTGCGTGATGCCGGTGCAACCATTGTCAAGATCGATCTGACGCCCTTCTTGGCGGCCGCGAAACTCCTTTACGAAGGCGCGTTGGTCAGTGAGCGCTATGCGGCGGTGGGCGAGTTCATCGATGCCCAACCCGGGGCGTCATTGGATCCCACTGTCTCACAGATCATTTCCGGTGCACGCGACATCACCGCGCACCGCCTGGTCCGCGATCGCGCCGAGGTGCAGCGCCTCCGCGAGCAGGCCTTGACCTCGCTGGCCGGTGCAGATGCGCTACTAGTGCCCACTGCGCCGCTGCATCCGACGATCGAACAAGTCGCGGCGGACCCGATTGGCGTCAATGCGGCCATGGGGACCTACACCAACTTCTGCAACCTGTTCGATCTGTGCGCGGTGGCAGTACCGGCGGGAGTCGCGGGTGAGGCCCAGTTCGGCGTGACGGTGGTGGCGCGTGCGTTCGACGACGCAGTGGCCTTCGACATTGCCGGGCTGGTCACTGGAGACCCTGTGGGACAAGAAGTTTGGCCGGCAGCGATCACCGTGTCACACGAGCTTGCAGTGTTCGGCGCGCACCTCAAGGGCGGCCCGCTGGAGTTTCAGCTCACAGACCTGGGCGCACGGTGGGTTGGCCCGATCCGGACCGCACCGAAGTATCGGATGGCAGCGCTGCGCACCACCCCGCCGAAACCCGGCCTCACCCGCTCCGAAGAGGACGGGGTGAGCATTGGCGGCGAGATCTGGCGCCTATCTCCCGCCGCGTTGGGCACCTTCCTCGCGCAACTGCCCGAGCCGATGCTGCTGGGCAAGGTCGAATGCGACGACGGCTTGTGGCGCACCGGTTTTGGCTGTGACGGCGCGGCAGCACAGGCCGGAGTTGATATCAGCGAGCACGGCAGCTGGCCGGCCGCCATTGCCGCGGGTGCGGTCTAACCGCGCGTTTTCTCGTCTTGCTGGGCCATTTTCGTGAGCATCGCGTTGTAGGCGGCCAGGTCGGCGTCGTCATCACGGTCGGCGGCGCGGTCCTGGCGGCGGGCCAGGCGCTCATCCGAGCGTGACCACTGCACGACCAAGGCAATCATCACCACTAACAGCGGCAGCTCTCCCGTCGCCCAGGTGATAGCACCGCCCATGTGCTGGTCGGCGGCCAGATCGATACGCCAGGGCAACGCGAGATTGCTGTAGAACTTTTCGCCGAGAATCGATTTCGTGCCCATCAGGATGACACCGAAGAAGGCATGCAGAGGCAGCGATACCAGCACGATGCCCAGTTTCGCGACCGGGGGCAGGCGCCGCGGCGCCGGGTCAATGCCGATGACCACCCAATAGAAGAGGTATCCGCTGAGCAGGAAGTGCAGATTCATCGCCAGGTGCGCGGCATGCACATCGACAGCGTCGTCGTAGAGCCCACTCAGGTACAGGCCGTAGAAACCGCCGATGAACAGCGACGTCGCCACCAGCGGATGCGTCAGGAAACGAGAGAACTTGCTGTGCAACGCCAGCTGCACCCACTCACGCAGCCCCGGCGGATCGTCACGGCCCACGGCGGGCAGCACCCGCAACAACAGCGTGACGGGGCCACCGAGGACCAGCAGCACAGGCACCAGCATCGACAGCATCATGTGCGCCACCATGTGGATGCTGAACATGGCGGGCATGTACCGGCCGACTCCTGAGGAGGTGGCGATCAGCAAGCAGCCACAGCCGAACAACCAGGAGATGGTGCGGCCGACGGGCCACTCGTCACCCCGCTTCCTGAGCCGACGCACACCCACCAGGTAGGCAACGGCGAAAACGATGGCGGCCGTTCCGAAGATCAGATCGAAACGCCAGTCGAACATCAGTCGCTGCGGGGTCGGCGGGCCGTCGAGGTTGTATCCGATGGCGACTTCGACCGGCGACGGGTTGAGGTTGACCGGCGGAGGAGGCGGGGTGCGCCCCAACCCGACGGCGATACCAAAGGTGACCGCGAAGATGACGGCTTCCACTCCGGCCAGCCGAATCAGCGGCCGACGGTTCTGCGGGTCCCTGTCCAATGCCGTTATCGCCGTGCGGCGCTGCAGATACCCCAGCACACCCAAAAGCAATAGCGCGGTGGCCTTGCCCACCAGCAGCCAGCCGTAACGGGTGGTGATCAGGTCGGAAAGCTGCACTCGGATAAGCGCGTTGATAATTCCGCTGAGTCCTATCGCGACGTAACACCACAGCGCCAACATGGAGAACCTGCGGGCCGCCACGTTGAGGTGGCCGCCACCGCGCAACGCGTGTATCAGTAGCGCGACCAGCCCGCCCGCCCACAGCGCTGCCGACACCAAATGGATGATGAGGCTGTTGGTGCCTAAGTCATGTGCGCCGCCGGTGGCCGAATGTCCCACCAGGGCCAGCGGCATCAGCGTCGCCACCGATCCGAGCACCAGTAGCGGCGTCCATGACCAGCGCAGCACCACGCGGCTGACGATCGCGACGCCGGCGGCAATGAAGGCCATCCAGCGCCACGCATTCACAGTTTCGATCTGTCCGGTCAGCGTCCAGAGCTCCCCGGGGCCGAAATCGCTCACCGGCTGACCTGCCACATCGGATATCGACAGCGGCACCATGGCCGCCGAGAGCACCGCCAGCGCGACCGATGCCGCCGTGCCGATGCGTAGCGAGCGGTATCCGTCAACGTCGAGCACCCCGCTGGATTGTGGGGGGACGAGAAACGCCGCGAGCAGGAACGCGCCGACGGCGACGACGGCGGCGATTTCGGCGGCCGCTCGCACGAACGGCAGACCGTAGGAGGTGACGGGGCCGGGGTTGGGCAGACCGGTCGCGATCAGCGCGTCCGTCAGTGACAGGGCGCCGATAGTGGCTGCGACCAGGCCCGCCAGTACCGCGAGGCCGACGACGATTGTCCATATCGGCGCATCGGTCTTCCTGGCGGTGGGAGCGGTCGTCACCAGTCAAGGGTATGGCGAGATGCGATCCACACCGCGACCGGTTCGATAGACTCCCATCCGGCTAGCGCCACATGCCTCCGTAGCTCAGTCGGATAGAGCAAGGGCCTTCTAATCCCTAGGTCGCAGGTTCGATTCCTGCCGGGGGCGCTGCTTCGATGTATGACGTCGGGCGCTGCTTCGACCGTCAACACAACGCCCGCACCATCTGCCGGGTGGCCGCATCGATCTGACCCGATACCCGTGGGGGAAGACTCGACTCCCCCACCGGAGGAACATCGAAGACCGTGGTGACCACGCCCGGACCGTCCGATTCCCAGCGCGCACCGTACCTATTCAGAATGGTGCGCATCGCGTAGTTCTCCGAGAGCACCGTCGCCGTGAACCGGTGTACACCGCCGGCATGCGCCGACACTGACAGCGCTTCCATCAGCAGGGTGCCGATTCCGCGGCCCTGGTAGTCATCGCCGACGGTAAAGGCCAACTCGGCGCTGTCGGGTTCGTCGGCATGCCGGATAAATCGAGCATCGGCGACGACGAGACCGTCCACGCCGTCTGGCCCGTCGGTGAGGGCCCACGCGAAATGTTCGAGGTAGTCCACCTCGAACAGGTAGGTGATCATCCGCTTACTGGGGACCCCCATAAACCGGCGGTACACGGTGCGCGGGGAAAGCCGCGCCAGACGCTGACTGTCGCCGGGCAAGATGGGCCGTAGGTAAAACTGAGCACCATCACGCAGCCGCACGGCAATGGGCGTGACGAAGGTGGCTAGCCGTTGCCGCGCGGTCCATACCAATGCCTCTGACACACCGGGGATTTCGAGCATCATGGCGAATGCATCGCAACCACCGGCCCAGCCTCGCACCGGTTCGGTCGCCACGACAGTCGCCGTGCGGGCGGTCCCTCGCAGGAGCGCGATCTCGCCGACAACGGTGCCGGGCATCAGGTGGGCGACCACAGAATCCCCGCTCGGGCCGGCATGGAGGATTTCGCCAGCCCCAGAGCCGACGAGCAGGAACCAGTCCGCCGCCTCGCGCTGGCGCATCAGCACCTCCCCGGGGGCAGCCTGCAGCGGCGAGAGCATCTCGGCCAGCGGAGCGAGTGCACCAACCGAGTTGCCCGCGAAGAACTCCAGTTCCGCGAACTCGGCTGCGTCGACGCCGACCGATCCGGCCCACGCTCCGTCCACGATGTGCACCGCCCTAGCCCGTCCAGCTGAGTCAGTTCGGATGGTAATCACTGCCGTCGCGTCCGATCAGCTATTCACGGAACCGCACGGGCACTCAGTCGAGGCCCACGTGTCCTCACGCCACCAACGCAGCCAAGCGGTCCAGCTTGCGCAATGTGGTGTCGCGGGACGCCACCGGCTGCAGGCCCAACAACACACGGTGCAGGCCAAGATCGGCACGGCGTTCGATATCTCCAGGCTGCGGCGCCAGAATGGTTGCGGTCACCGGAACCGCCGACTTGCCCTGTTGCGCTGCCAGCACGTTGAGTTCGTCGATCCCCTTCCGAAGCTCTTCCAGCTCAAGCATCGTCGGTGCCATCCACCCGTCCGCGTGGTCGAGCACTCGCTCATGGGTAGACGGGCCCCAGCCCCCTAACCACAGCGGCGGGTGTGGTTGTTGAATAGGCTTGGGCCAGGAATAGATTGGGTCGAAATCTACATACTTGCCGTGGAGTTCGGCCTGCTCTTGCGTCCAGATCTTCTTGACCGCGTGGATACGCTCGCTCTGCAATGCCACCCGTGTGCGCGGGTCGGTGCCGTGATTTCGTATCTCCTCACGCAGCCATCCCACGCCGATTCCCAGTTCCAGCCGCCCGTCGGATGCCCTGTCCAGAGTCGCGGTTTCTTTGGCGAACGTGATCGGATCTCGCTGGACAAGCAACGCCACAGCGGTCCCGATACGGAGGTCCCGAGTCGCGGCCGCCGCGAACGACAACGTGACGAACGGATCGAAGCTGCGGTGGTAGTCGCGGGGTATTTCATCCCATCCAGCATGAATTGCTTCGATCGTCACCGGTATGTGCGTGTGTTCCGGCACGAAAAGGGATTCGAACCCGCGGGTCTCGATCTCGACCGCTAGCTCGCCGGGCTCCATGCCTTCGTCGGTGATCGCGGTGAAAATACCTATCCGCATGGAACTCTCCTGCTATCCGTTTCTGTTGTCGGGCAGCGGCACCGCCGCGGAAAGTTCCTCGAACTCGGCATCGCTCAGTGCGATGTCCGCAGCGGCAACGTTCTGCGCGAGGTGCGCTTCCGACGATGTTCCCGGGATCGGAAGCACAATAGGAGAGCGGCGAAGCAGCCATGCCAGGGCAATCTGCGCCGGAGTACGGCCGTGTGCGTGCGCGATGACATCCAGAGCACTACCGGCGCCTTCGAGGCCTCCGGTAGCGAGCGGGAAATATGGGATGAATGCAATGCCGTGGGCAGTGGCGTAGTCCACCACGTCAGCTGCTGACCGATTGGCTAGGTTAAACAGGTTTTGCACTGAGGCGATGGGCACGATCTGCCGTGCCGCGTGCAGCTGGTCTACCGAGACCTCAGAGAGCCCGATGTGCCGGATTTTGCCTTCGTCTCGCAGGAGTTTGAGTTCGCCGATCTGGTCTTCGAAGGGAACGGTGGGGTCGACTCGATGCAGCTGCAGCAGGTCGATGCGCTCCAGCTGCAAGCGCCGTAGGCTCATTTCCGTCTGCTGACGCAAGTATTCGGGCCGCCCCAGCGGAATCCAGCCCCACTCCGCGGGGCCAGTGCGCGCGAGACCGACTTTCGTGGCGATTGTGAGATCACGGGGATACGGGTGCAGCGCCTCACTGATCAAGTCCTCGACGGTCTGCGGGCCGTACGCATCCGCGGTATCCAGGAAATTCACTCCCAGCTCAACCACGCGTTTGAGCAGCCGCACCGCCGATGCCGGATCTCGCGGAGGGCCCCATACGCCGGGGCCGGTCAACTGCATCGTGCCGTAGCCGAGCCGATTGACCGTGATGTCACCGCCGAGAGTAAGAGTTCCCGCTCCAATAGGTTGTGTTGATGTCACGATTCGATCCTGCGCATTCTGAACTCATGAGGTAAGCGAATATCGCTCACCTCAAAGGGATTTGGATGTGGTTCCTGCTATGAGGGCTGCTGGTCTGCCGCAAGTCGGGCCAGCAGCTCAAGCCCATCGGCATCGGCACTGCCGGGGTCAGCCGAGTAGATCAGCAGCTGCTGCCCGGGCGCCTCGCCGACCGCGAAACTGTCGTACTGAAGACTGATCTCACCGACCTGACTGTGGCGGAATCGCTTGGTCCCGCTTGTTCGCGGCCGGACATCATGCTGCATCCACACGAATGTGAAAACATCGCACTGAATCGTCAACTCACCCACAACTTCTGCTATGCGCGGGTCGTCACGAAACGATACCGACATCGCGCGCAAGTTTCGGGCCGTATCGCGCGCAATGTCGTCCCATTCTGCGTAGAACTGCCTGGCCGCGGGGTCGAGGAAGACCATGTACGCCAAGTTGTCCGCCCTCGAGAAGTCATCGTAAAGGGCCTGTGCGCGGGCATTCATGGCGAGAACGTCCAGTGCCGGGCTGATGACAAGCGCCGGGGCGTGCACCACATTGTTGACGATCCTCATGGTCCCCTCGCCGGCTTCACGCTGCCCGGCGACAGCAGGCGCTGCCCCAGATGGCCGGGCAAGGCCGGCGAGGTGTTCAGCCGCATGCGTATCCAGCTGCAGTGCACGGGAAATCGCCCGCAGCACCTGCTCTGAGGGATGTCGCTCGCGCCCCTGTTCGAGCCTGCTGTAATAGTCGGCACTCACCCCCGCCAGCGCGGCAACCTCTTGGCGGCGCAGACCCACAACACGGCGCGGCTCATCCTCCGGCAGCCCCACTTGCCGCGGCGACACCAGAGCACGGCGCGCCTTCAGAAAGTCGCCCAACTCATTTCGCCGATCCATGTCCTCAACATACTCACGGCAACCCGCCCCAACCAGGGTGCAATACACCCACCCAGCAGAACAGCTTCAGCCACAAGGGGTGCCCAGGTAGGAGCAGCACACCCTTCCAGACCAGCGAGCGCGAATCTACGCTGAAAATCAGCCGGATAAAGACGAAACATAATGCGGCCGAAGGGAAGAGAAAAAGCTATGGACATACTGGCAGGCAAGACAGCACTTGTTACGGGTGCGTCGAAGGGAATCGGTGCAGCTATTGCACGCGACCTGGCGTCAGCGGGAGCGCACGTGGCAGTCCACTACTCATCAAGCAAGCGTGGGGCTGATCACGTTGTGAAGTCAATACATGATGCCGGGGGCAAAGCCTTTGCCCTCCAGGCTGATATCTCTGATCCAGCCAGCGTCAAAGGACTGTTCACCGCACTCAGAACTCGGCTCGACACACTCGACATCCTTGTCAACAACGCCGGCGTGTACGAGATGGGCGCTGTTGAATTAGTGACGCCAGGTGAACTTCAGCGCCAGTTCAGCCTGAACGTCTTCGGCCTGGCGGCCACGATCACCGAAGCACTCGGCAGCGTCCTTGGCCCCGGCGCGAGCATCATCAACATCGGGTCAAGTGTCACCAGCTTCACGCCGGCGAACTCGCTGGTGTACACCGCGTCGAAGGGGGCCGTGGACACGATTACCGGCACGCTCTCCAAGGAGCTCGGCCCGCGGGGCATCAGGGTGAACTCGGTCAATCCCGGGTTGACCGTGACCGACGGCATGCAGTCCAGTGCCTTCTCAAGCCACGAGTTCCGCACCGAGATTGAGAAGATAACCCCTCTTGGCCGGATCGGCGTGCCCGAGGACATCGCACCAGCAGTGACATTCCTGGCCTCAGAGCTAGCTTCTTGGATCACCGGAGAGATCCTGGTCATCGGCGGCGGCCTGAACTAAGGCGTCCTCAGAGCGGCTCTCTTCGCAATTCGGCACTGCCGGGCCCGCCCCCATGGCAATAATGCTGGTGACCGGAAGGAATACAAGGATGTACAAGCTCCTCACCAGGATCGTCGTCGGGATCGCTGCGGTTGGTGCTTCGGTTGGTGGCCCGTTCGGCGCCGGGATCGCACAGGCGGATGACCACACGTTCCTGGACAGTCTGCGCGCCGCGGGAGTCTACATCCACAAGGATGCCGAGCCGTACGTGATCCAGGCGGGACATCAGGCGTGCCGCGATCTGCACAACGGAGTCCCGCCCGAAGAGGTGGGCAATTCTTTCCCCTGGGGTAACGGTGTCGCGCCCGCTCCGGCCCCTCAGGTGTACCTGGACATTCTGCAAAGCGAGCTGTGCCCGAATGCGCTGAACCCGGGGCCACCGCCACAAGCGTAAATGGCCAAGCGCCAGTATTGATTACACCTTCACCGCGTCCCACGCGGCCTGTCCGAGAACCGGCGCCGCGGCAAGCACTTCGAAGTCGGCGGACCTGGCCAGCCATAGCCGCGCGTATTCGACGCAGGGTCCCATCCACAATGCCTGACACAACCTGGGCGGGAGCGGCTTGATGCGCCGCTTCTCGACATGCGGTTGTAACCACGCGCTGGCCTTGCCGTAGAAGTCCTCGTGCAGCGCGGTGATCGTCGAGCGCGATTCCTCGATCACCTCGAACTCGCGACAATGAAACAGGAAACGGGCCCGCATCTCATTGGCGGCAACCCACTCCAGATGGAAGCGCACCGCGGCCACAACCCCGTCATGGGCACCCGAACTCGCTTGCAGTGCAGACAGATACGCGTCGTAGTAATCACGCAGCGTTTCCAGGTACAGCTCGGCAGCCACTCCTTCCTTGCTCCCAAAGAAGTGGTAGATGCTACCCACGCTGGCCCCGGATTCACGATGCAGAGCCTCTACCGTGGCCCCCGCCACCCCGTTTTTCAGGAAGGACGTGAGCGCCGCGTCGAGGATCGCACGCCGACGCGCGACGCCGGCAGTCGAAGCAGTGGACACCACCGAACAATACTGGACCACCTCTTGACTAGAGAATTTTTCTAGAATAATTTTCCACCCGACGGCGAACCTCACGGCGGGAAGGACTGCGACAGATGAGCGCGGAAACCGAGAACCACACGAAAAACGAAGCGCGACGGGCCAGTCCAATGGATGTGGCTCTTGGCGTCGCCTGCGTGGTGTGGGTTGTCATGACACTCTGGTCGGGCATTTCCACCGGCGGTGCCGGCCTGCCCGTAATCGCACAGACGATCACCTCGCTGGCGCTGGTCGTGGCGGTATTCGGCCACATGCTCAAACACCTGGGCGTCAAGCTCGCGTCGGCCTACTTCGTCATCGCATCCATCGTCGAATGGGCGTTCGAGCAGGCGAACATCAGTTTCGGCGGGTTTGTGTGGGGAGATCTGCGCTATGGCGACATACCGATGATGGGCCCGCATATCGGTAGCGTTCCCCTGCTCGTTCCCGTCGGGATGGTCGCATTGCTGTGGCCGATCTACGTGATCATCAACGTGATACTCGACGGCAAGATCGTGGTGAACCCGCGCACCCTGCGGCCGTGGCAAGTCGTGTGGCACTGCGTGTTATACGGCATGCTGCATGCCTGGATCGCCTTCTTGGCCAACGGTTTTTGCACAAAGTTCGGTATCTACGAATGGGTTGGGAAATCCAAGGCGCTGGCCCCGGAAGACTCGTTCTTCGGCGATCCGGCCCTACCCATCGGGTGGGCGATCTGGGGCTTCCTGATCACCCTCATCATCTCATTCGTGCTCCTGCCGCTCCTCGGCAAGGACGCGCTCACACAATCCGAACACCGTCCGCTCAGCTGGGTCGATGCCGCGCCGATTGTGGTCATCGGCGCATATGCATTCGGGTTGTTCCTCAACCCGGTCAACGAGTCCGTCGGCAGCGTCATCCTCTTCATGTTCGGCTTCATCTCGCTACTCGCCCTCTACCGCTTTTCCGCAGTCCTCCTGAGCCACGACGATGCCAAGTCTGAGAACTAGCTGCGAAGTATCTGGCAACGACTGACCAGGCTGTTTCGGCCGAACAGCTCGCACGTGTCCACATTGCCGAAATCCACGCACCGATGTTCATGCGATTGGCAACTGATACGCCCCGTTTGCCGGGTAGGTTGTCGGCGTTCGACTCACCCGATAAGTCGACGACCAAAGGACAGTGTGATGAAAAGATTGGCGACTATTGCAGCAGTGAGCGCAGCCATGATGTTCGGTTGCTACGCACCGACTGCGATCGCGGATCCCAGCACCCCCAGCCCCGCGCCGAGTACCGCCACCCCGAGCGCAGGCAAGTTCTGTTCTAAGGACATGGAAGACAAGACCGGCAAGGCCAGCGACGGCTCCGTGCTGACCTGCACCAAGGGCGACGACGGCAAGGACCGCTGGACCGCGTCGACCGATTCTGCCGGTGCCGACAAGGCAAGTGCCGGAAAGTTCTGCGCCAAGGATCTAGAGGGTAAGACCGGCAAGGCCAGCGACGGCACCGTCCTGACCTGCACCAAGGGCGACGACGGCAAGGACCGCTGGGCCAAGAAGTAAGTTCGCCCGGCTACCCTGTTCCCGGGTCGAGAACCCGGGAACAGGACGGCAGGGATTTCACCCACAGTCATATTGCACACCGATGCCGCGCGGCGGCGTCGCCCGCTTCGTGCACCCGAACACCTCAAGCTCCGTACTCATGTGGATCGCCGAGTGATGGGGGTAGTTCACGCAATAAAGACCCTTTGTGTCCGATCTGCATTGGTAGTCACCGAATTTCAGGCGCTTCCCGTACTCGAGCGCAAGGCCCACGCCCGCGGTGAACGGCCCGGGGTCGCCGTGACGGCTGCCGACAGTGACGGTCGCGCCGTCGAAGCTCACCCAGCCACCGATCCATTGGCCGGGCAGATCGGGTGGACGGGGCGGCGCGTTGCGAAGCCCGGGCAGGCACGACAGCGTCTTCTGGAATTGCATTGCCGTGATGCAGCCACCGATAACCCGAGGGCCGAGCTCACCGGGCGCGCGGAAAGCCACGTCGCCTTCGGATAGCTGACCTGGCGTGCCGTCTTGGTCGACAGTGCGGAATTTCTCGGCAGCGACGGGATCGCCCGCCTCGATCCACCGGATCACCGATTCCACGGACGCATGCGGTCCCGGAGCAGGGGCAAGCGACGTTGCAGTGGTCCTCGACGTGGATGTCGATGTCGTTGTTGACGCCGTCGACGAAGAACTGGTGGACGTCGCCGAGGACGAGGTTGACGGCGTCTGCTGCCGCTGTGGTGCACATCCCGCAACCAGCAAGATCAGTGCCAACACGCTCCAAACACGCACCCGGTGAGCCTAGCTTGTCCCCAACATTGGGTAGGGTCCCTCGGCGTGACTCAGAGCGTGACCGTGAAATCTGTAAATGCCCGCCTCGCTGCTGAACTGGAGGTCGCTGAGGCCCAGGTCGCGGCGGCTGTGCGGCTGCTCGACGAGGGTGCCACGGTCCCGTTCATCGCGCGTTACCGCAAGGAGGTCACCGGCAGCCTGGACGACGGCCAGCTGCGCAGTCTGGAAGAGCGGCTGCGTTACCTGCGGGAACTCGACGAACGACGCGCCGCGGTGCTGTCCTCGATCGAGGAACAGGGCAAGCTCACCGACGACCTGAAGGCCACGCTGCTCTCGGCAGACACCAAGGCACGTGTCGAGGACATCTACCTGCCCTACAAGCCCAAGCGGCGCACCAAGGCGCAGATCGCCCGCGAAGCCGGCCTGGAACCGCTGGCCGACAGACTGCTGGCGGACCCGAACCTGGTGCCTGATGAGGTGGCCGCCGAGTTCCTCACCGAGAACGTCGCCGACGCCAATGCCGCCCTGGACGGTGCCCGCCACATCCTGATCGAGCGTGCGGCAGAGGATGCCGAGCTCGTCGGTGCCACCCGCACCAAGTTCTGGGCAGATGGCGCCCTGCGCACGGCCCCCTGGTCCGAGGACGCGGCGAAAACCGAAGCAGCACAGAAGTACCGCGACTACTTCGAATTCTCCGAATCCCTGGAGAGCATGCCCTCGCACCGGGTGCTCGCGGTCATGCGCGGCGAGAAGGAACAGGTTCTGTCCCTGAACTTCGACGGCGGCGACGACGCACCCTATGAGGCGATGGTCGCGCAATCGCTCGGGGTGAATCTGACCGCCAAGACCCCGGCGACACCGTGGCTGGCCGGTACCGTCCGGGTTGCCTGGCGCGCCAAACTCATGTTCTCCGCCTCCGTCGACGCGCGACTCAAGCTGCGCCAGCGCGCCGAGGAAGACGCCGTCGGGGTCTTCGCCCGCAACCTCAAGGATCTGCTCCTGGCCGCGCCCGCGGGCACGCGCGCCACACTGGGCCTTGACCCCGGCTTCCGCACCGGCGTCAAAGTGGCGGTCGTGGACAGCACCGGCAAGGTGGTGGACACCTGCGCGGTCTACCCGCACCAGCCGCAGAAGAAGTGGGACGAGGCCAAGGCCACCCTCGCGGCATTCGTCGCCCGTCACAATGTCGAGCTGATCGCGGTTGGCAACGGAACCGCGTCGCGTGAAACCGATGCGCTCGCAGCAGAACTCATCGCCGATATCAAGGCCGCGGGCGTGAAGGCGCCCACCAAGGCGATGGTGAGTGAAGCCGGTGCGTCGGTGTACTCGGCTTCCGCCTATGCCGCACACGAACTTCCCGACCTCGACGTGACATTGCGTGGCGCGGTGTCGATCGCACGACGACTGCAGGATCCGTTGGCCGAGTTGGTCAAGATCGAGCCCAAGTCGATCGGTGTCGGCCAGTACCAGCACGACGTCACCCCCGGCACGCTCGCCCGCAGCCTCAACGCGGTCGTCGAAGACGCGGTGAACGCTGTCGGCGTCGACCTGAATACGGCCTCGGTACCGCTGCTCGCGCGCGTTTCCGGAGTGACCGAGTCCTTGGCGGAATCGATCGTCGCGCACCGCGAGAAGGCGGGCGCGTTCCGTAGCCGCAAGGGACTGCTGGAGGTTCCCCGGTTGGGCCCCAAGGCCTTTGAACAATGCGCCGGATTCCTGCGGATCCAGGGAGGCGACGACCCGCTCGACGCGTCCGGGGTCCACCCCGAGTCTTATCCGGTGGTGCGCAAGATCCTGGACCGCTCGGGCGTGACCCTGGCCGAGCTGATCGGCAACGAGCGGTCGCTGCGGTCGCTCAAGCCTGCCGACTTCGCCGACGACCGGTTCGGAATTCCCACCGTCACAGACATCCTCGGCGAACTGGAGAAGCCGGGACGCGACCCGCGACCCGCGTTCACCACGGCTACGTTCGCCGCCGGCGTCGAGAAGGTGTCGGATCTGAAGGTCGGCATGGTGTTGGAGGGCGTCGTGACGAACGTGGCTGCCTTCGGTGCGTTTGTTGACGTCGGCGTGCATCAGGACGGCCTCGTGCACGTCTCGGCGATGTCGGACCGGTACGTATCCGACCCTCATGAGGTGGTCAAGTCCGGTCAGGTGGTCCGGGTCAAGGTCACCGAAGTGGACATCCCCCGTCAGCGCATCGGGCTGACCCTGCGCCTCAACGATGATCCGCAGCAGGGCAAGCGCCCCGAACGCGCCGGCGCTCCCCGTCGCGACGACAAGAACCGCGATGACAAGAATCAGGGGCGGCGAAACCCGAACCGCGACAAGAGCTCCCGCCAGCGAGAAGAAGCCCGCCCAACGGGTTCGATGGCGGACGCGTTGCGCAACGCGGGGTTCGGACAGTAGGAGCTCGGGGGATCCCCTTTTGGGTCGCGGACGAATAGACCGTACGGGATCACACCGGGCTCAACGTTCGGCTTGTAGAAACTTTCGATGCCCCAGATCGCGTACTCGGTACCGTCGATCAAGACATGATCGCCGATCTGGATTGTGCGCGCCCCCAGCTCTGCTAAATCGATCATGACCACCGGGCCACGCCCGGTGATGGTGAACCACTTCAGCGCGGTCAGCTCGATCATCTACCGCCCTCGATGCTCTCGTCGCGACGCAGGAGCGATCTCGCGCTTCATCGCCCGTCAGAACACCCAGCTGCCCGAAGCGGCCAGCACAAAGCCGTGCGGAGGGAAATCAGCCTGGCCAAGGCTTTTCCAGGCATGGCAGGCGAGGATGAAATCGTCCCCATTGCCGCTACCGCACGACATCAGAATGCTCGGAATGTTGAGGAACACTTGGAGTTGTTTCCCGGCGGAGAAGCGCGGGTAATCTTTCGGGTCCCCCAAGGAGTTAGATCCTTTGAGAAATCTTGCCTCCGGGGCGCCGGAGGTGCCGATATCAATACGGGCGATGTTCTCACCGTTCGGCATTCCAGGCAGCTCACCCGCGCAGGCGACATCCGCGGGTGGCATTTGGAAGGTCCCCCATGCCTGCAGACGTAACCGGCAGTACACCCCGTCGGCGGGCGAGAAGATGTTCTCGACCGGCCACTGTTTCCCGTCGGTCGGATCGAAGCCCGCGGGATATTTGATCGAGGCCATGGGTAGCGAGTCGATGTCCGGGAACTCGGGGGCCGCGATCGCCGGCGCCGCTGAACAAAGTGGTCCGATCAGGTTGATCGTCACCACAGCCGTCGCAATGGCTAGCTTGCGCATCCCCTCGAGCCCCATGCCGGGTGATGGTACCGAACACCGAACACTTTCGAGGCATAGAACCGGGTGATCTAACGCCGTTGCCGCTCTTCCTCGCGATGCATGGTGTCGTCTGACACCCCAGTGTGGTCCGCGCGGAACTGCGTGGAATCGCCAGTCGTGCACGACCCTGCCCACTACGAATTCAGTTGCACACCAACGGTTTATAGGGAATGAGCAACTCGTCGCGGCTGTCGCTGTCCAGATCTCGCAGGAGCATGACACCTGACTCGGCGGAACCCTCGATCTTCGAACTGACCGTTTGCACCATGATCCCGATTCGGGTGAAGATGCGAATCGGAGCCCGTCCAGCATGCCGCCACTTGTCGGCACCCCAGGCTAACCTGACCCCGTGTTGACAACCGTCGCCATTCGGGGATACCGATCACTGCGCGATCTTGTACTGCCGCTTGCCCAACTGACGGTCATCACCGGCGCCAACGGCACCGGAAAGTCATCGCTCTACCGAGCCCTACAGCTACTGGCCGGTTGCGGCCGCGGTGAGATCATCGGCTCACTGGCACGGCAGGGCGGCCTGCAATCGGCCATGTGGACCGGGCCAGAGAACCTCAAGGGCGTGCGACGCACCGGCGCCGTCCAGCCCACCAGGCGCACTCGCCCGGTGTCAATTGGGTTAGGTTATGCATCAACAGATTTCGGCTATCTCGTGGATCTCGGCCTGCCGATACCCAGCGAGACCGCGTTCGGGCGCGATCCGGAGATCAAGCGTGAGATCGTCTTTACCGGACGGTCCCTTCGCCCCAGCGCGACCCTGGTTCGAAGAACTCGCCCGGTGGTGGAAGCTCGTTCGGATTCGGGGCGCGGATTCGAGGGATTCAGCCGCTCGCTACCGCCGTATCGCAGCGTGCTCTCCGAATTCCCCGGCAAGTTCCCGGAACTGGGTGCTGTCAGGGACACGCTTCGCGGCTGGAGGTTCTACGACGGATTTCGCGTCGACACACTCGCACCGGCACGTCAACCTCAGATCGGCACGCGGACAACGGTGTTATCGAATGACGGCAGCGATTTGGCGGCAGCCATCCAGACCATCATCGAGACGCGCAGCGACACCTTGGACAAGGCCGTCGCCGCTGCCTTTGATAGCGCGTCGGTCGCGGTGGCCGTCAATGAGGGGATGTTCGATCTTCAGGTGCAACAGCCCGGCATGCTGCGCCCGCTGCGGGCGGCGGAATTGTCCGATGGCACCCTGCGCTTCCTGCTGTGTGCCGCTGCGCTGCTCAGTCCCGAGCCACCGCCGCTGATGGTGCTCAACGAACCCGAGACCTCCTTGCGCCCCGACCTCATCGCACCGCTCGCAACGCTCATTCGAGCAGCGGCAGCCAAAACTCAGGTGGCGGTGATCACCCATGCAAGCGCCCTGCTGGATCACCTTGCCGCCCGCCCGTTACGCGACGTCCTTGGCCGGCGAGCAGGACCGATTCGACGACACAGGGACGGCGGTGCGGCTTGAGCTCGTCAAGGATTGGGGCGAGAGCCAGATCGTGGGACTCGAGCCGCTCAAGGCACCGCCCTGGCATTGGGGATCACGCTGAGGAGTAGCCGTTCGTCGTGAGCCGAAGGATTGCCAGAAACGCAAGGCACACTGTTGTCTGAACCGTTGAACCTCAGGAAGGGAGCACAGTGGCCGAAGCGTCACGGGACAATGTTCTGATCGTCCATTGGCATGACCTCGGTCGCTACCTGGGCGTCTACGGGCATCCCGATGTGTCCAGCCCACATCTGGACCAGCTCGCCGCCGAGGGCATCCTGTTCACCCGCGCACACGCCACCGCACCGTTGTGTTCGCCGTCGCGTGGTTCCCTTTTCACCGGACGATACCCGCAGAGCAATGGCCTTATCGGCCTGGCACATCACGGCTGGGAATACCGCGCCGGGGTACGCACACTCCCGCACATTTTGTCCGGATCGGGCTGGCACACAGCACTGTTCGGAATGCAGCATGAATCCGCGCATCCGGCCACGCTGGGATTCGACGAGTACGACGTCTCCAACTCGTATTGCGAATACGTGGTGGAACACGCGACCCACTGGTTGCGCAATTCCCCCACCGCTCCGTTTCTGCTCACCGCTGGATTTTTCGAGACGCACCGCCCCTTTCCCCGGGAACGCTATGAACCCTCCGATGCCGAGACGGTGAATGTCCCCGACTATCTGCCCGACACGCCCGAGGTGCGCGATGACCTTGCCGAGTTCTACGGCTCCATCACGGTGGCCGACGCCAAAGTCGGTGAACTGCTCGAGGTGTTGACCGAGACGGGATTGGACCAGAACACCTGGGTGGTCTTCATGACCGACCACGGCCCGGCATTGCCACGGGCCAAGTCCACGTTGTACGACGCCGGCACCGGCATCTCGTTAATCGTGCGACCGCCACGCGGCCGCTCCACCGAGCCGCATCGATACGACGAGCTCTTCAGCGGAGTCGATCTGCTGCCCACCCTTTTGGAACTACTCGGTGTCGACATTCCCGAAGAGGTCCAGGGCGTTTCCCACGCCGGCAATATCGATAAACCATCGGGCGAACCCGAAGAAGTCCGTTCCGAGGTATTCACCACCAAGACTTATCACGATTCCTTTGACCCTATTCGAGCTATTCGAACAAAGAATTACAGCTATATCGAAAATTACGCACCACGGCCTGTTCTGGATCTGCCGTGGGACATTGCCGACAGCCCGCCGGGCCGCGCTGTCGCCACCCACATCACCGGCCCTCGGCCGCACCGCGAGCTCTACAACCTCCAAACCGACCCCGAAGAGGCACATAACCTGCTCGGACTCGACGCCAACGAGGAGTCCGAAGCCATCGCCAACGATCTGTCGCTACGCCTCAACGACTGGCGCGAGCAGACCTTCGACGTGATCCCCTCCGATTTTGCGGGCACACGCATTTCGGCTCGGTACACCGAGACATTCCTACGCATTCACGGCAGACCAGGAGCTAACCGTTCCGCCATTGCGGACGAACGCGGTATCGAACAATAGTTTTGTTCGATGTGATTGCAATTCATGGCGAACCCAATTATTCGAATACAAAACTATTACCGTTAGGCTACTGCGCATGTCCGACCGTCCCACCGCATATCTGGTGCTCGCATCCCAGCGCAGCGGCAGCACCCTGCTGGTCGAATCCCTGCGCGCGACCGGTGTGGCCGGTGAACCGCAGGAGTTCTTCCAGTACCTGCCGACCACCAGCATGTCCCCACAGCCGCGCGAATGGTTCGCCGAGACACAGGACGAGTCGATCCTGCGTCTGCTCGACCCGCTGGACGAAGGCAAGCCCGACCTGGCGCCGCCCACCATCTGGCGCGATTACATCCGCACCGTGGGGCGCACCCCGAACGGAATCTGGGGCGGCAAGCTCATGTGGAACCAGACTCCGCTGCTGCTGAACCGCGCCGAGGGACTTCCCGATCGTTCCGGTGAAGGTCTGTTGGCCGCGGTACGCGACGTCGTCGGCAGCGATCCGGTGTTGGTGCACGTATACCGCCCAGACGTTGTGTCCCAGGCGGTTTCGTTCTGGCGCGCGGTGCAGACCCGGGTGTGGCGCGGACGCCCGGACCCGGTGCGCGACGCCCGTGCCGAATACCACGCCGGCGCTATCGCGCATGTCATCACGATGCTGCAGGCGCAGGAGGCGGGGTGGCGCAGCTGGTTCGCCGAAGAGAACATCCAGCCGATCGATGTCTCGTACCCGTACCTGTGGCGCAACTTGACCGAAGTGGTCGGCACCGTACTGGAGGCACTCGGTCAAGACCCCCGGCTGGCGCCGCCACCGGTGCTGGAACGACAAGCAGATCAGCGGTCCGACGACTGGGTGGACCGATACCGGATCGACGCGGAACGAGAGGGGTTGCCGGTATGAGCGATACCGCGACGACACCAGATTTATTGCAAGTCAACGAGCTTCGGCTGTTGGAGGCCGAGGCGGTGCACATCCTCCGCGAGGTGGTCGCCGAGCTGCAACGCCCCGTGCTGCTGTTCTCGGCAGGCAAGGACTCAATCGTGCTGCTGAGGCTGGCGGAGAAGGCCTTCCGTCCGGCGCCACTGCCGTTCCCAGTCCTGCACGTCGACACCGGACACAACTTCCCCGAGGTCATCGAATTCCGTGACCGCCGCACCACCGGACACGACCACAAACTGATCGTCGCCTCGGTGCAGGAAACCATCGACGCCGGACGGGTTGCCGACCCGGGCCCGGGTGCGTCACGTAACCGTCAGCAGACCCGCACCCTGTTGGATGCGTTGGAGGCCGGCGGTTTCGACGCGGCATTCGGCGGCGCGCGACGCGACGAGGAACGTGCGCGAGCCAAAGAACGCATCCTGAGCTTCCGGGATGAGTTCGGGCAGTGGGATCCTCGGGCCCAACGGCCCGAACCCTGGTCGCTGTACAACGGACGAATCCGCAAGGGTGAACAGGTCCGCGTGTTCCCGTTGAGCAACTGGACCGAGCTGGATATCTGGCGCTACATCCAGCTGGAAGAACTTGAGCTGCCGTCGATCTACTACGCACACCAGCGCGAGGTCTTCGAGCGTGACGGCATTCTGCTGGCCACGTCCGAGTACACCACCGCGACCGCGGACGAGACAGCCGCCACCGAATGGGTGCGCTACCGCACTGTCGGCGATATGACCATCACCGGAGCCGTACGTTCCCGGGCCACCGAGATCGAAGGGGTGATCGCGGAGATCTCCGCGGCGACCGTGTCCGAGCGCGGTGAGACCCGCGCCGACGACCGCACGTCCGTGGCCGCCATGGAAGACCGGAAACGAGAGGGCTACTTCTGATGAGCACCCCCACCGCGGTGGATACCCGCCAACTACTGCGCATCGCCACGGCAGGTTCCGTGGACGACGGCAAGAGCACGCTCATCGGGCGGCTGCTGCACGACACCGACAGCCTGCCGGTCGACCACCTGGAAGCCGTCACCGATGACGAGGGAAACGCCGACCTCGCCGCGCTTTCTGATGGCCTACGCGCCGAACGCGAACAGGGCATCACGATCGACGTGGCCTACCGGTTCTTCTCCACCGAAAGCCGTAGCTACATCCTGGCCGACACCCCCGGTCACGAGCGGTATACCCGCAACATGTTCACCGGCGCCTCCAACGCCCATGTGGCGATCCTGCTGGTCGACGCGCGAGCCGGGGTGCTGCGTCAAACCCGCCGCCACGCCCGCATCGCAAAGGTGTTGGGTATCAAGCACTTCGTGGCCGCGGTGAACAAGATTGACCTGGTCGACTTCGATGCGCAGCGGTTCGCGGAGGTCGATCGCGAGCTGCATCTACTGGCCGACCGGCTCGGCAAGGTGGACATCACCGTCATTCCCCTCGCCGCCAAGCACGGCGACAATGTGGTGCACCGCTCCGAGAACACACCCTGGTACTCGGGACCGACCTTGCTCGAATACCTCGAAGGCATCGAGCTTTCGCCCCCGCAGCCCGAGGCCGCCAAGCTGCGCCTGCCCGTGCAGTGGGTCTCGCGCCCCACAGCTGAACAGCGTCGCCGGTACACCGGCCGGCTGGCCGCGGGCACGCTCAGCGTCGGAGATCAGGTGGTGAACCTGCCCTCGGGCACCCGATCAACGGTGACGGTGGTCGACACCCTGGACGAAAACCGCTCCACCGGTGTGGCTCCGCTGTCGGTTTCCATCGAATTGGCCGACGATATCGATGTGGGCCGCGGCGATGTGCTGGTGAGCGGTGCCGAAGACGCGGTGTTACCGGTGCTGGCCCGCGAGCTGGATGCGACGGTCTGCTGGTTCACCAACGGCCCGCTGCGCGCGGGTGATCGGCTGGCGCTCAAGCAGGGCACCCGGACAGTGCGCGCCACCGTTCAGGCGCTGCATACTCGCCTGGATCCGGAGACACTCGACGAGCTCGACGGACCGGTCGAGTTGGCGCTCAACGACATCGGCGCAGTCACCTTGCGCACCAGCTCTGTCGTGGTGGCCGACTCCTACGCCGATAGCCGGGATAGCGGCGCGTTCATTCTGATCGACGAGGCGTCCAACGACACCGTCGGCGCCGGAACCATTATCGAGGCGCGCGAGGTCAAACCGGAGACGCACTCGCGTACCGATATCCGCTGGCATCCGTCGGCGCTGGACCGTGAATACCGCTGGGACAGCACCACGCAACGCGGCGCGATCATCTGGTTCACCGGCCTGCCGGCATCGGGCAAGTCGACCATTGCGGTAGCGGTGGAACGCGCGCTGGTGGAATCCGGGCAGGTCGCGTATCTGCTCGACGGCGACAACCTGCGTCATGGACTCTCCGATGACCTCGGGTTCTCTCCTGGTGACCGCGCCGAAAACATTCGCCGGGTGTCGCACCTGACGCGACTGTTCGCCGATGCCGGGGTGGTGGCCCTGGCATCACTGGTATCGCCGCTGCGCTCCGACCGCGAGACCGCACGCAGCATCAATGCCGCGGCCAAGCTGCCGTTCATCGAGGTGTATATCGCCACACCGCTGGCCGAATGCGAGAAACGAGACCCCAAGGGGCTGTATGCGCGGGCCCGCGCGGGTGAGTTGAAGGGTTTGACGGGTGTCGAGGCACCCTATGAAGCCCCGGAGAATCCTGAGCTCATCCTGGACACCACCGGGGCCGATATCGACGAGCTGGTGGCACAGGTACTCGACGTTCTTCACCGCGCTCGCTGAGCGCGGTGAAGAACGAGCCGGCTTAGGTGCGGTTGGCTGCGCGTTCCAGAACGGGACGCTGCTCCGGGCAGTACTCATCGATGGACGCGGACAGGAACTGCCACTTCTGCTCGGTGGAGCTCTTCCGGTCAAGGTTCTTGGCCAGGAAATCGGTGGACTGGTAGGCGTCCTTGTCCAGGCCGGTGTCCAGCCGGTGGCAAGCGATCTTGCCCAGGTAAGCAGTCTTGTCCGGCGGCGCGTAGATGCCGTAGGAGTGCAACGTCTCGTTGAAGCTGACATCGTCGGCGTGTGCCGGGGAGGCCATGGCGATCGCCGCAGCACCCGCACCCATCGCGATCATCGCAGTAAGACTGAGTCCCTTCATGCGGGTGAGTCTACATCCGTTGACCTCATTGGACATAGGTTCGCCGATGTCATCGTGATTGACACCACTGTCGCGCTGCCGGGCACAGCCATATTCGGCACCTCAAGATTGCGTAAATAACCACGAAAAAGGCCATCTCTGTGCCTATTCTCCCCCGGTGGTTTCAGCCCCTCCCACCAAGCCCAGACCGCTGCGCGTAGCCGACCCCCGGCTGCGCCGGGTCCTCAAGGACGACGCGCACAAACTGACCGCGGTAGGCGGGCTCGCGGCGCTCTCCCTCGACGCGCTCTCCTCGGTCGCCTACGGCCCCGAGGCCATCGTGCTGGCCTTGATCGCCGGCGGTGTCGGCGCCATCTCCTTCACCCTCCCGGTGGCCATCGCCATCACGGTGCTGTTGATCGTGCTGGTGTTCTCCTATCGCCAGGTGATCGCCGTACATCCCGAGGGCGGCGGCTCGTACGCCGTCGCCAAGAAGGATCTCGGTCGCGGCGCCAGTCTGGTGGCGGCAGCGAGCCTGGTCGTCGACTACGTGTTGACCGTCGCGGTGAGCCTTGCCGCGGGTGCGGCGAGCCTGGCGAGCGCCTTTCCCTCGCTGGCGCCGCATCTGTTGTCCATCACGTTGATCGGCCTGGCGATCCTGACGGTGATCAACCTGATCGGGATCAGCGAGTCGGCCAAGGTACTGATGCTGCCGACGTTCCTGTTCATCGTGTGCATCATCGCGGTGATCGTCTTTGGCCTGATGCACACCACGCCGGTGGCCGTCATCGGCAAGGACCTCGGCCCCGTCGAGCCGGTGAGCGCGCTGGGAATCATCCTGGTTCTGAAGGCCTTCGCGGCAGGCTGCTCCTCCTTGACCGGTGTCGAGGCGATCGCCAACGGCGTCCCCGCGTTCAAGAGCCCCGCCATCAAGCGAGCCCAGAACACCGAAGTTGCGCTCGGAATCCTGCTGGGCCTCATGTTGATCGGGCTCAGCGTTCTCATCAAGGCCCATCACGTGGTCCCCCGCGGCGATGTCACCATTCTGGCGCAGCTCTCCGCCGCGGCGTTCGGCACCGGAGTGCCTTTCTATGTCACCAATGTGACCGTGGCACTGATCCTCGGATTCGCCGCCAACACCAGTTTCGGCGGACTGCCGGTGCTGATGAGTCTGCTGGCCAAGGACGACCGGATGCCGCACCTGTTCGGGTTGCGGGCCGAGAAGCCGGTTTACCGCTACGGTGTCATTGCTCTGGCAATGTTTTCCGCGATCATTCTCGTCGCGAGTGATGCCGACACCCACCGGCTGCTTCCGCTCTTCGCGATCGGTGTCTTCGTCGGATTCACCATCAGCCAAACCGGATTGGTCAAGCACTGGTTTGGCGCACGCACACCCGGCTGGCAGTGGAAGGCCGCGCTCAACGGGTTCGGCGCGATGCTGTCGGCCATCGCGATGGTGGTGTTCTTCGTCAGCAAATTCACCGAGGGCGCCTGGGTGCTCCTCATCATCATCCCGTCACTGGTTCTGCTGTTCGGGCGCACCGAGAACTACTACCAGGGCGTGACCCGCGAACTGGCCCTGGACGAATTGCCGGCCCTCACCCCCAACCCGCCGGATCAGACGCCGCTGGTGATCGTGCCGATCGATGACATCAACAAGCGCACCGTCCAGCTCCTGGAGGCAGCGCTACATCTCGGGGGTGAGGTAGTCCCGGTCATCATCAGCCGCACAGACCAGAAGGCGGAAGCGATTACCAAACGCTGGGAGCAGTGGAATCCAGGACTCGAGCTTGTCGTACTACCCACCAAGCACCGGTCACTGGTCACTCCGCTGGTCGAGTACGTCAAGAAACGACAGTGCGACGGTCGCCAGGTGACGGTGCTCATCACGGAGATCAAGACCAAGCGGCGCTGGCACCAGATCTTGCACAATCAGACCGGAATTGTGTTGACCGCCAACCTCATTGATCGCACCGATGCGATCGTCGCCAACTACCCGTACCGAATGAACTGACACCCCGCGCGCCCGTCAGGTGGCTACCTGCGCGGGTACTTTCTCGACCTCCGCAGCACCGGCGTGATCGTCGAGCATGGTGGATTCATCGAATGGATCGCCACCCGAAAGGACTACCTTGATCCGGTCGCGATTCATCGTCTTGGTCCACGTTGCGATGAGCAGGGTGGCCACCGCGTTACCGGAGAAGTTGGTCAGCGCCCGCGCCTCAGACATGAATCGGTCGATGCCGACGATCATGCCGACCCCGTCGACCAAATCGGGCCGGTGGCTTTGCAATCCACCTGCCAGCGTGGCCATTCCGGCGCCGGTCACGCCGGCCGCACCCTTCGAGGCGATCATCATGAACGCCAGCAGCGATATCTGCTGCCCCACCGACAGCGGCGCACCCATGGCGTCGGCGACGAACAAAGAAGCCATCGTCAGATAGATCGCGGTCCCGTCCAGGTTGAACGAATACCCAGTCGGAACAACAATTCCCACCGTCGACTTATCGACACCCAAATGGGTCATCTTCGCGATCAGCCGCGGCAGTGCCGATTCGGAGGACGAGGTCGAGACGATCAGCAGGTACTCACGCGCCAGATAGCGCACCAGCCTGAAAATCGATACCCGCGATACCGCCCACAACAGTGCGCCCAGCACCCCAAAAATGAAGATCGCGCATGTCACGTAGAAACCCAGCATCAGGGTGCCCAGCTCCTTGACCGCGTCCCAGCCGGTCTGGCCCACCACATTCGCGATGGCGCCGAAGGCGCCTATAGGCGCCAGCCAGAGCACCATGATGAGGACCTTGAAGACCAGCTTTTGCAGCATCCCGACACCGCGCACAATCGATTCGCCGGTAGATCCCAGCGCCTGCGCCGCGAAGCCGACCAATAGCGCGATGAACAGCGTCTGCAGCACGCTGCCGGAGGTCAATGCCGAGAACATGGTCTCCGGCACAATCGATTTGATGAAATGCCAGGTTCCACCGGCGGCATGAGCCTGGTCCGCGTACTTGGCCCCAGCCCCCTGATTCGCACCGGAAAGATGCAAACCCGTACCGGGCGCGAGCAGGTTGCCGACGACAAGTCCGATCGCCAACGCAACGGTGGACATCGCCAGGAAGTACACGAACGCCAAGCCACCGACCCGGCCCACGCTGGCGGCCTTGCGCACCGATCCGATGCCCAGCACGATCGTGCAGAAGATCACCGGACTGATCATCATCTTGATGAGACTGACGAATATCTCGCCGAGCACACCCACAGACTTTCCGAACCCCGGCCACAGCATGCCGACGACTACACCGAGCACCACCGCGACTATGACCGCGACATACAGCCAATGTGTACGGTCTCTGCGTTTCTTCGGTGGTGCGCTCTCGGAAGCCGCTGATTCGGTCACTGTCATGACCCCTATCGTGCCGTACCGTGACCGGGATCACAGCGCAACCCCCGCCATTCGCCCACATCCGGCGACTAACCACCGAAAACACGGCCGACCGGCTTTCACCTGCATTGATGGCTTGACGGGTACCCTGACGGCCATGGACAGCAACCGTCGCGACGACGCGGCCGCCGCAAGCGGCTCCACGTCATACGGTTCGTGGCCGCAGTCCAGCCAGCCGTTGGACTACCCCGAAGATCCCGCCTACGCGTCGCAGGCATTCGAATATCCCCCGCTCTCCGGCGCCGCCCAGCCGAACCAAACGGCAGTGCTGCCGCAGCAATACGGGTCGTACGGCCCGCCCCCTCAGAATCCCGCACCTCTACGCCGATCGAACACCTTCTGGCTGTGGGTCGTGGGGATCGGCGCACTGGTCGTCATCATCGCGCTGATCATCACGTTGGTCGTGCTGATTCAGCGTGAAGACGAGCGCCCCCCGACCGTTGTTCCCACCCCGTCCACTAGGACCTCGACGACCACAGCGCCCAGCCGGCCCACTATCCCGCCGCTTCCCAGCTTCACGATTCCGCCGATCCCGGTGAACCCACCCACACAGAGAAGCCAGGCCGCAACGGAGAGCATCGTCTACGAGGTCGCGGGCCACGGCCCCGCGCTCAACGTCACCTACTTCGATGCCAGCGGTTCGCTGCAAATGGAGTTCAATGTCAAGCTGCCCTGGCGCAAAGAGGTGAAGCTGACCACCGAGCAGGTGACGAACGCTGTGGTGATCGCCGCCGATTTCTCGCACGACGTGTCCTGCACTCTACTTGTCAACGGGGCACAGAAGAGTGCCACCTCGGGGAAGATGGCGACCTGCAGCACCTTGGGCTAGCTTGCGCCGCTGACGTTTTCACCAAGGACACGGTCGTAACGGGGAACCTTGACGAGAACCACCGCGACCAGTCCCAGCGCGATCATCACCACCGGCCCCGCGATGCCCGCCCTGGTGGCATGGAATAGCAACGCGAACGTGGCGAACAGCCACGGGCCGACGAAAGAGACCGCCCGCCCGGTCATGGTGTAGAGACCGAAGACGAAGGCTTCCCGTCCGACCGGCGCCATCCGCAGCACCAGCGTTCGGGCCGCCGACTGAGGTGGCCCGACGAATGCCGCGATGGCGAGCCCACAGACCCAGAACGCCGAGTCACCCGTCAGACACATCATCACGATGCCGAGGGTGACGATCGCGGTCAGCGAACCGATGATGATCCCCTTGGACCCCAAGCGGGTGTCGACCAATCCGCCCACCACCGCACCAACCGCCGCCATCACGTTCCCGGCCACCCCGAACAACGTGATGTCCGCTCCGGACAGGTGGAACACCCCATTGGCGATGACGGGTGTCAGCGCGAACATCGCCACCATCCCGTCGCGGAAGATCGCGCTCGCCGCCAAGAAGTAGATGATGCGCCGATCCATGTGCCACTGCTCGACCAGATCGCGCCACAGCTCCCGGTACACCCCGAGCAGACCGGGTGAGCTGGCCTGCGGGGCCCCGGGATCGGCCAGCGGCCGGGTAAGCACCAAGGGCAGTGCGAACACCGCGAACCACGCCGCCGCCAGGAGCGCGGACACGCGCACGTCGTATCCGTCGGCGGCGGGTATCTGGAAGAGGCCGCGGGTCGGACCATCCCCCGAGATGAAGCCCAGGTAACACACCAACAGCACCACGACACCGCCGATATAGGCGGCTGCCAAGCCCAGTCCGGAGACCCGTGAGGCGTTGGCCGGTGTGGTGAGCCCGTGCAGCATCGCGTTGTAGGGAACCTGGGCTAGCTCGTTGAATACCGAACCCGCGCAATACAATCCGAGACCCAGCCAGAGGTAGCGATTATCCTCGCGCACCATACTCATCGCGGTGGCCACCACCACCACCAGCGAGGTCAGCGTGCCGAGCGCGACACGCCTGCGCCGCGGAGTGTCCGCCCAGACACCGATCACCGGTGCGAGCAGGAAGACGAGCACGCCAGCGAGGCCCATCATCCAGCCCAGCAGGCCCTGCGGCACGCCGTCGGGCATACCCGCACCGACGCGCCCGGTCAGGTAGGGCGTGAAGATGAACATCACGATGACGGTGTTGAAGGCCGCAGAACCCCAGTCGAATGCCGCCCACGCAGCTATGCGACCACGCGGGGTGGGGGTGTCCAATTGTCGACCAGGTGCCGGGTCTTGACGCCCCACAGGCTCTTCGACCCCAGGCATACTCATTACCGACCAGCGTAACCTGGCGCGTTTACGCAGCCTGATGCTCTTCACGCAAGCGCTCATCGCAAACCTTTACGATTGCCCCATGCCGATACCCGCACCAAGTCCCGAAGCCCGCGCCGTCGTCACCGGAGCCTCCCAAGGGATCGGAGCGGCGCTCGCCGAAGAGCTTGCCGCCCGCGGACACAGCCTCATCATCACCGCCCGTCGCGGTGAGATTCTCAACGACCTTGCCAACAGCCTGACCGAGAAGACGGGTGTCATCGTCGAGGTGCGCGCGGTAGACCTCGCCGATCCCGGTGCGCGCGATGCGCTGTGCAAGGAGCTCTCCGAGCGCAACATCTCGATCCTGTGCAACAACGCGGGGACCGCGACGTTCGGGCCGATCCGCGGCCTGGACCCCGAGGGAGAACGCAAGCAGGTGCAGCTCAATGCTATTGCGGTGCATGACCTTACGCTGGCGGTGCTGCCCGGCATGCTTGAGCGCGGAGCCGGCGGCATCCTGATCTCCGGATCCGCGGCCGGTAACTCCCCGATCCCTAACAACGCCACCTACGCGGCCACCAAAGCGTTCGCGAACACGTTCTCCGAGTCGCTACGCGGCGAACTCAAGGGCACAGGTGTGCACGTCACGCTGCTGGCGCCCGGACCGGTGCGCACCGTCGAACCCGACCCCGCCGAGGCATCGATCGTCGACAAGGTGGTGCCAGACTTCCTCTGGATCAACGGCGAGTACACCGCGCGCGTCTCACTGAATGCGTTGGACCGCAACAAGATGCGCGTCGTCCCGGGCATCACCTCCAAGGCGATGTCGGTGGCTGCGGGCTACGCGCCGCGTGCCATCGTCGCCCCGATCGTCGGCAGCTTCTACAAGAAGCTCGGCGACTAACCGTCGCCCCGCAAGTCCAGTAGCGCCGCCCGGGCCGTCTCGATCTTCCCCGGATCGAGCGCTCGCTGCGGGTCGATGATGACGCCCTTCGACCGCAGGAACACGTCGACCGAAGCCCACAACGTCTCGGCCAGGCGTTCGCCGGAAGCCTCGTCAGGTGCGGCACCCCGGGCCACTCGCCATAACGCCGTCGTCGCGGCCGTGCCGATCAACGCGGCGGCCAGCTGATCCGCGCCGGCCGGGTGCACGTTGACACGCTCGAGGAACGACGACATCGCCGCGGCGAGTTCGGCGATCGCACCGTCGTCGCGCACAGCCGGGGCCGGCTTTCCCCGCACGCTCACCATCTGATGTTCGACGAGGAAGCGCGTCGATTGTGGAAACCGTTGCACCAGCTCAAGTAAGACAGACGCGGCGCGCTGCGCGGACTGTCGCGGCGGGATGCGGATGTCGACGGCCGCCGTCAACTGGCGCTGCACGCCTGCCACCATGGCCTGCGCCACCGAGTCGAAGAGATCGTTGCGGTCCACAAAATGCCTGTACAGCTTGGGTTTAGCGGAGTGCGCCACGCGGACGACATCCTCCACCGTGGCCGCCGGGCCGTTTCTCTCGATCGCAACCACCGCTGCAGCGACAAATTTCCGTCGCACTCGCACCTTGTGCTGCACCCAGCGTTCACGCCGGGCATCACCGCGATCTGACATCCCATTGACGCTACTCTAAGTACCCGGTACTTTTCAGTACCATCCAAAGAATAGGCGGACTGAGCAGCGGGAGGCATGTCATGTCACAAACGCCCACCACCCAGAGCGACGCACCTATCGAGCGCACGGCCGTGCGGCTCCTGCGCTCGTCGGTGGAGCGCTCCTACAACCCGGAGGTAGACGTCGATTGGGACGCGCCCGACGTTCCGGGGCTGCGCTATGTGCCCGATAAATACATCTCGCTGTACGGCACAAAGATCTTCGACCGGATGACCGAGGACGAGAAGATTCAGCTGGGGCGCCTGGAGGCATCGGCCCTGGCCAGCTGGGGCATTCTCGCCGAGAGCGCTCTGATGCATCCCATGCTTAAGCTGGCCTCGGTCAGCGATCCCCGCAGCGCCACAGCGCAATACGCGCTGACCGAGGTCGCCGACGAGTGCCGCCACTCGGTGATGTTCGGCCGCCAGATCAACACGCTGAGCGATCGAAGCTACGACCCGCCGATGATTGCCCGGGCTTTGGTGGGCATCACCGCGCTCGCCCCGCTGTCCGCGACCATCTTTTCGATGATGCTCATGGTCGAGGAAATACTGGACCGGTTGCAGCGTCAGACCATGAACGACGAGACGCTCCAGCCCCGCACCCGGGCGATCGCCAAAATCCACGTCGTCGAGGAGGCCCGGCACATCAGCTACGCGCGCGTGGCACTGAACCGTGCCGTCGCACGTACCGGCCGCACCCGAATGGCCTTGGAGCGCTTGATCGTTGCCGCCGGTGCGGCGGTGGTACCGCTGGTCATGGTGCAACCGGCCGTATACCGCGATGCCGGACTTCCGCCCATGCGAGCGGCATGGGCGGCGCTACGGAATCCGCACTATCACGCGAATCTGAGGTTCTTCGGCGAGCGTCTGGTCCGCGCCATGGACGAGGCCAACATGCTCGAAGGCCGACTGGTGGAGCACCTCTGGCGTCGATCCCGAATGCTGCCTAAAGATTTTGTCCCACAACCGAAACGGACCGGAACCGGCTAACCGCCGGCCGCCTACTTGCCCTTTGATCTCATATTGCGGATGAGCTCCCTGCCCAGCGCGTTGAGGAAGCTCTGAAAACTCCGGTTACTGAGCAGACGCTGCCACCAGCGCGGCTTTTCGGGCGCGGGCTTGGCGCCCTTCTTCGCCGGAGCCTGGTCAGCAGGAATCTGGTCGGCCGTGGCCTGCTGCGCCGCTCTCTCGTGCAGGATCTCGTAGGCGGATCGGGAATCGACCGTCTGCCCGTACTTGGATTGCAGCGGGCTCGCCGCGGCCGCGGCCTTGATCGCGTCATCGCCGATGGCCCCCATCAGCGAGCGCGGAGCGCGCAGCCGGGTCCACGCGACCGGGGTGGGCGCACCCACCTCGGACAGCACCGTGACGATCGCCTCACCGATACCGAGCGAGGTCAGGGCCTTCTCGAGGTCGTACACACCGGTCTTGGGGTAGGTGCGCACCGTCTTGGTGAGCGCCTTCTGATCGTCGGGCGTGAACGCGCGCAACGCGTGCTGGATGCGCGCACCCAGCTGCGAGAGCACGTCGTTGGGGATATCGGTGGGCAACTGGGTGCAGAAGAAGACACCGACACCCTTGGAACGGATGAGCTTGACCGTCTGCTCGACCTGCTCCAAGAACGCCTTGGACGCATCGGTGAACAGCAGGTGTGCCTCATCGAAAATGAAGACGAGCTTGGGCTTGTCGACATCACCGACCTCGGGCAGGACGGTGAACAGGTCGGCCAGGATCCACATCAGGAACGTGGAGAACAACGCCGGGCGCGCGGCCTGGGTGCCCAGCTCCAGCAGCGTGATGATGCCCCGGCCGTCTGCGATGCGCATCAGGTCGGCCGGCTCGATCTCGGGTTCCCCGAAGAACGTATCGCCGCCGTCTGCCTCCAGATTCACCAAGGCGCGCAGGATGACACCGGCGGTCGCGGCGGACACCCCACCGATCGACTTCAGATCCGCCTTGCCCTCATCACTGGCCAGGTAGGTGATGACCGCACGCAGATCCTTCAGATCCAGCAGCGGCAGCCCCTGCTGATCGGCCCAGTGAAAGATCAGACCCAGCGTTGATTCCTGGGTAGCGTTGAGCCCCAAGACCTTCGACAGCAGGATGGGGCCGAAGCTGCGAATGGTGGCACGGATCGGAACTCCGATACCCGTCGTCCCGAGCGACATGAATTCCGCCGGGAACCCCGAGGGCGCCCAGTCGTCGCCGGTGTCCTTGGCGCGGGCGGCGGTCTTGTCGTTCGCCTCGCCGGGCTTGGAGATGCCCGAGAGGTCGCCCTTGACGTCAGCCATGACGACGGGAACCCCGGCGGCGCTGAGCTGCTCGGCGATCACCTGCAGCGTCTTCGTCTTACCCGTGCCGGTGGCACCGGCGATCAGCCCGTGGCGGTTCAGGGTCGCCAACGGAATGCGGATTCGCGCAGCCGGGTCGACGGTGCCGTCGACGATGACAGACCCCAGGTCAAGTGCTCGACCCGTGGTGGCATATCCAGCGGCGATCTGCTGTGCGGGGGTGGTTCCAGCGGTGGTCGGCTCGGCCATGGCAACGACCCTATCGGCTCATCACCGAGATGACATCTGTGCACACGAAACACGAAACACCCCGTTCGTGGATGCCATCTCGGCGTCACCGGCAGCCCGACCGCTACTGTGGTCAGACTGTGAGTGCTCCACGCGAAGAACTGGTCTGGATTGACTGCGAGATGACGGGGCTCGACCTCGGCTCGGACAAGCTGATCGAGATAGCCGCCCTTGTCACCGACGGCGATCTCAACATCCTCGGCGAGGGCGTCGATGTCGTCATTCATGCCGATGACGCCGCCTTGGCCGCGATGCCGCCGGTGGTGGCCGATATGCACGCCAAGTCCGGGCTCACCAATGAGGTCCGCAAGTCGACGGTCACCCTGGAAGAGGCCGAGGCGCTGGTGCTCGACTACATCCGCCAGCACGTGCCCTCGGCCAAGGTCGCTCCCCTCGCCGGGAACTCCATTGCCACCGATCGCGGATTCATCGCACGGGATATGCCGGAGCTCGACGGCTTCCTGCACTACCGGATGATCGATGTCAGCTCCATCAAGGAGCTGTGCCGCCGCTGGTACCCGCGCATCTACTTCGGCCAGCCCGACAAGGGCCTGGCTCACCGGGCCCTCGCCGACATCAAGGAGTCGATCCGCGAGCTGCGCTACTACCGTCGCGCGGCCTTCGTGCCCGACCCCGGGCCGTCTACCAGTGATCTTGTCGCGATCGTGGCGGACCTGGACAACGCGCCGGATACCGATTCGGCCTAAGGCACCATCACCGGTTAAGATCTTTCACGCCGCTTCACGCGGCAATGGTGGCTGTAGTTCAGTTGGTAGAGCACCAGGTTGTGATCCTGGCTGTCGCGGGTTCGAGTCCCGTCAGCCACCCCACCGAGAAACATCGCCCCACCCGCAAATATCGGGTGGGGCGATGTTTGTTTCGCAGATACCTCGCGGCCCCCCGATCGCCTTCGTCGTACAGAACTCCATCGCATGGCCGTACGTCCGCAAGCACGGGCCGAAGAAGGCAGCAGTGGACTTTTTCACGCTGCCAAGCAAGGCGCCTTCCCGCCATCCGATTCATCTATTCGGACACCTATCTGATGGGTACCGCGTTCCAGGGCTGGTCTTTTGTCGAGGCCCGACGGCTCGGCATCCTGCGCTGGTGGGTGGCCTCTGTCCTGATGACCTTTGGTATCGGCGCAGGTACGGCCGTGCCGTTCTTCCTGCTGGTCCGCGATATGGCCTCGGCGCGAACCGCCGCCACCACCAGCTAGATACCCCGTACCGCGATCGGGTAGTCGGCACCATCGCTACTTGAACTTGCGCGATCACGTTCGATTTCAGGAAACCTCGCACATGGTCAATACGTTCGCAATTGAATCCACGGCAAATCGCACGCCGTAAAAGCGGAGCACTCACAGTGATGCCCCCGAAGATCGATAGCAAATATCCATCGCAACCGATTGCGACTGCGACGAATCCTCCATGGACATGCTGCCATCGATCGGCATCGGCAGCATTTACGAAAATAGACGCTGTGACCAGGCGCGTCAGATGCGACCAATCTGGTTACAGCGCGCTCCACTATTTACCAACACCGCTATACGAGAACTGGTAACGCGTGTCATACTCTTCGCGGGCTAACGCCAGCTCCTACTTCCATACCTGTTTTCAAGGGGTACAAGTGACCGCGACCACCACCAATGAGTCCACTCGGAACTTCACGCGGACCCGCAACGGGTACGACCCGATTGAGGTCAACGAGTACATCAGCCGGCTGACGATCATGCACCAGTCGGGGCTGAACGATGTCGAGACGCTCAAGAGCCGGCTCGAGGATGCCACCAAGCAGATTGGCTCGCTCAAGGAAGAGGTGTCCAACCTCAGCGACACCTCCCCTTCCGCACACGCGATGACCGACCGCATGGCCAAGATGCTCCGCATCGCCGTCGACGAGGTCTCCGAGATGCAGAGCGAGGCGCGCACCGAATCCGCCGCCCTGGTCGCCTCCGCCAAGTCCGACGCCGAAGCCATGCGCACCAAGCACAAGGAAATGCTCGCCGAGATGGCGGCCCGGCAGAGCGCACTGGAGACCGAATACACCGAGGTGATGGCGCGGGCCCGCGAGGAAGCCAATCAGATTGTCGCCCAGGCGGTCAGCGAGTCCGAACGCCTGCGGGCCGCGGAGGCCAAGCGGCGCGAGAAAGCCGAGACGGAGCTGGACGAAGAACTGACCAAGCTGCGCACCGAGACTCAGTCGGCCGTCGACGAGCAGCGGCGCGGCACCCAGGCCGAATGCGAGAAGCGACTTGCCGATGCCAAGGAGGAGGCAGACCGTCGCCTGCGCCTGGCCGACGAGCAAATCGAACGCCGCCTGGATCAGGCGCGCCGGTCCGTGGAAGAGGTTGGTCAGCAGCGCATCTCGATCCTGGAGCAGCTGATGAGCGTGCATAGCAAACTCGAGAGCATCCCGTCGATCCTGGAGTCGGCCTACCGCGATCGCGACAACTCCAAGTCGATCATCATGGTGCCGTCCAAGCGGGTACTCGACCAGAAGGTCATCGAGGGGTAGGTACCACGAACGAAAAGCCCCCGCGCGCTCGAGGCGCCGGGGGCGTTTTCGTCTGCGGGTCCGCTACTGCTGCCGAGCGTTCCCGGCTTTCCACTGCGCCCACGGGATGTTCCAGTCACCCAGGCCCTCGGTACCGGGTAGCACCGGCCCGACGGTGTTCGAGACGATCACCACGTCGCCGCGTTTAGTGTTCTCGTAGAACCACTTCGCGTTCGCGGTGCTGACGTTCAGGCAGCCGTGGCTGGTGTTGGTGCGGCCCTGCGCGCCGACGGACCACGGTGCAGCATGCACGTAGATCCCGCTGTAAGACATCTGGGTGGCGTACTGCACCTTGGTGCGGTAACCGTCGGGCGAGTTGACCGCGACGCCGTAGGTCGACGAGTCCATGATCAGATCCTTGAACCGCTCACCGATGATATACGTGCCGTTGTTGGTGGGCGCCTTGTCCTTACCCATCGAAGTGGGCATGGTCTTGATGATCTCGCCGTTGCGCTCGATATTGAGGACCTTGTTCGCGTCATCCACCCGGCTGATGATCGCGTCGCCGATGGTGAAGTGGGACGCCACATTGTCCTGACCGAACACGCCGCTGCCCAGGTCCACCCCGTACGTGTTGACCTTCACGTCGACTGCCGTGCCGGAATCCCAGAAAGACTCAGGGCGCCAACGCACTTCGCGGTTGTTCAGCCAATAGAACGCGCCCTCCACGGGAGGGCTGGTGGTGATCTTGATGGCCTTCTCGGCCGCGGCCCGGTTCGGAATGTTCTCGTCGAATCGGATGGCGACCGTCTGGCCGACGCCGACGACCTCACCGTCGCCCGGCACGACATACGGCATGGTCATGTTGTCCGGGGAATGCGTACGGAACGTCGCATTCGCGCGAGCCACACCGCCGAGCCCGCGAGCATCCGCGTTGATCGTGTACTGCTTGTCGTACCCGAGCGGTTCGGTGGTCAACCAGGTCACACCGTCGGGGCCGACTTCGCCAGCGATCTCTTTGCCATCGGAATTCACCATGGTGACGCTGCCGAGCACACCTTCGCCTGCCGTGACCGTCACCGGTGCATCGACCGACACACCAACGGCCCCGTCCTTAACTGACATTGCCAGCTTGGGCACCAGCAGATCGGCGTAAGGCGTTGCCTTATCAATAACTTTCGGCGGTTCCTGCGGCGTGGTGCTGGAGCATCCGGCCAGCACAGCCATTGCCACGACAGGGAGGAACAATGCGGTTACCCACCGCCGACGCGCGCCAATCAACAGGCGTGGACGACCCTGGGTCATGCTTTGCTCCCTTTGAATCTTGATGCATGCAAACTCAACGATGATTGTACGGGTTCACGATGGTCGGCGACGACCTCAATAACCGCGACCGGGCTATCGCCGAGCTTACAATTTTCGTTACGGGCTCCGAGGCTGCTAAGGTCTTGCACGCACGTTCACGCGCCGTTAGCTCAGTTGGTAGAGCAGCTGACTCTTAATCAGCGGGTCCGGGGTTCGAGCCCCTGACGGCGCACAATGCAGGACGGTGTAGGCGGGATTTAGGTTCCGCCTACACACCCTCCAATTCCCACGGTTCGTGGTTCGTGATCACAGGCCAGATTCGCATCGGCTTCGATGATTACGTCGCGGCTGTACGACCATGCCGCGCAAGCACATCGAGTTCATACCGAAGGCTGGACCGCGCAGTTTCGGGACCCCGCGGGCAGATTGCAAGTCAACGCTCGTTTACATTAATCCCATGCCCATCTCTCCCGATCTGATCGGCACTCACCACCGCTACCCCGCCACGTACGTGGTCGAACGCGAGAAGATCCGTGAACTGTCCCTGGCTATCCAGAACCATCACCCCGCACACCACACACTGTCCGCGGCCAACGCCCTCGGACACCACGAACTGGTGATACCCCCGACGTTCCTGTGCATCCTCGGATACGCGGCCCAAAAATGGTTTCTGCACCACAGCGGCATCACCATCAACGACAAGAAAATCGCGCAGGTAGATCAACAATTCACGATGCTGCACCCGATCATCGCCGGGGACGTCCTGCACTGCGAGGTCCACATGCACGACATCCGCACCGCCTTCGGCGCCGACATCGTCACCACCAAGAACGTCATCACCACCGACGATGGGACTGCCGTACAACTCGGATACACCACCCTCATGGGCCAGACCGGAGACCAACCGGGGTTGACTCAACTCACCTCAGCGAGCGTTTCCGCGGTTTAAGTAGCGCCGGGTCGCCCCACCAAACGGAAGCGCTTACGCCTGAGTCCAATCCGCCGCTGCGCACCTGCGCTTCCCGCAATCCAAACTGAGCACCACAGAGCAGTTCGGGGTAGTCGGTTGGCCAGGTGATTCACCTCCGCCCGACGACACATGGTGGTGAACGTTTCATCGTGGCGCCGGCTCCCGGGAATACTCGGCGGCGCCCTGCGTTGGGTTGACCGTGACGGTTCCCCACGTAGTGCCCAATGTGACCCTCAATTCCGGTACCACGATTCCCCAGCTGGGCTTCGGGGTGTGGCAGGTGCCCAACGACGGCGCCGAAGCCGCCGTGTCGACCGCGTTGCAGGTCGGATATCGCAGCATCGACACCGCGAAGGTGTACGAAAACGAAGAGGGCACCGGCCGTGCGATCACGGAGTCCGGCGTTCCGCGTGGCGACGTCTTCCTGACCACCAAGCTGTGGAACGGCGATCAGGGGTACGACAGCGCGCTGCGCGCCTTTGACGCCTCCCTGGAGCGGCTGGGGACCGATTATGTGGATCTGTACCTCATCCACTGGCCGGTGCCAGAGCTCGATGAGTACGTGGCCAGCTTCAAGGCCCTGCAGCACATCCAGGCCGACGGACGCGCCAAGGCCATCGGAGTCAGCAATTTCACCGTCGAGAACCTCCAGCGACTGATCGACGAGACCGGGGAGGTGCCCGCCCTCAACCAGATCGAGCTGCACCCTCGGTTCACCCAGCCCGAGCTGCGCGCGTTCCACGCCGAGTACGGCATTGCCACCGAAGCGTGGTCGCCGCTCGGTCAGGGCACGATTCTGGAGGATGCGACGCTCGGCGCCATCGCCGAAGCCCACAATGTGAGTGCCGCACAGGTGATCCTGCGCTGGCATCTGCAGCTGGGCAACGTCGTCATACCCAAATCGGTGACGCCAGCGCGCATCGCCGCCAACTTTGACGTCTTCGGGTTCGAACTCAGCTCGGACGAGGTGGAACGCATCACCGCGCTGCATACGCCCGACGGTCGCATCGGCCCGGACCCGTCGACGTTCAACCTGCGCTGACGCGCATCACTGCAGGATGTAGTGGCTCTCCTCGGGCGATGCAAGCATGCGCTCCATCGTCTTTCGGTCGAAGGGCCATAGGTCGACCGATCCGTCGTCGGTGAGGTACCAGGAGTTACACCCGGTGGCCCACACAGTCGGCTTCATCGCTTCGCGCGCTTGGTCATTGAACTCATCAGTGGCCGCGCGACTCACTTCCACGGTGCTGATCTCGCCGCGGGCGAAGCGATGAAGCCAGCTGATGATGTACTCGGCGGTCCGCTCGGCCGTGTGCTGAAGCCAAATCGAGCCGGTCGGTGAGTTGGGGCCAAGCACTGTGAAGAAGTTCGGGAAGCCGGGGATCGCGGTCATCCGGTAGGCCTTGGGACCCTTCTCCCATGCCTCGTCAATCGAGTACCCTTCCTTGCCAACCAGATTCATGGGGCGCATGTAGTTGTGCGCCTGGAATCCGGTGGCCAGCACAATCACGTCGAAATCGCGTTCGACACCGTCGACCGTCACGATTCCGGTTGGCGTGACCCTGTCGATGCGATCGGTGACGATCTCAACGTTCGGCTTCTGGACGGCGCGATGGAACGACCCGGACAGCACCTGCCGCTTGCACAGCGGCTGGTAGTCCGGGGTGAGTTTCTGCCGCAATTCCTTGTCACGGATCAAGTGCAGGCACGCGCGCGCATACTGCTGCACGAGACGGCGCCCCCAGCTGGGCCGGGTCACAATATTTACCAGAGCATCGGTGCCCGTGAGCGCGGTCAACCGCACGATGCGCTGAGTCGGCAACGCCTCCAGCACCTTGGTGACGAACTTCGGCTGCCGCATCGCCATCGGCGCCCACAGCACCCACTGCGGAGTCCGGATGAAGGACGTCACCTGCTCAACGATGGGTTGCATCGCCGAAACAACCTGCACCCCCGTAGAACCCGTTCCGATGGCAGCAACGCGCTTGCCTTCCAACTGCACCGAATCGTCCCACCGCGCGGTGTGCACCACATTTCCCTGGAAGCTGTCGAGCCCGGGGATGTCAGGAATGTTCGGGTGGTGCAGCACTCCCGTAGCGGCGATCAGAAAGTCGCACTCAAGCGTCTCCCCTGCCGCGGTGGAAACCCGCCAGCCAGCCCCGGTGAACTCCGCGGCCGTGACTTCCTGCCCGCACCGAATATGCGACATCACGCCCAAATCCTCGGCAGCCTTGCGGTGATACGCCTGAATCTCGCTACCGGTGGCGAACAGTCGCGGCCAGTCAGTCCGGGGCGCGAATGGGTACTGGTAGGCCTGCGACGGCACATCGCAGGTCAGCCCAGGATAACGGTTCCAGTACCAGACGCCACCAACGTCATCACCCTTCTCCAGAATGGTGAAATCGTTGAAGCCGGCCTCTTTGAGCTTGTGTCCCACGGCAATTCCGGCCATACCCGCCCCGACGACGATGACCTTCGGGTCGCGCCGATCGCTCATTTCTGATGCTCCTTGCTCTGACGTTCGATGCGTTCGATATAGGCGCCGCGCGCGATCAGGTCGAGCGATGTCAGGGCACGACGGTCGTCGATGAGCCGACGGGCGAGTCGCTCAACCGGTTCGGGCACAAACAGATCCACCAGCCCCCATCCGAAGGCGAGCCAGCCGGGCACCGAAATCTGCGCGCGACGGGTGTCGACGCTGCGAACAATTGCGGCCGCCACATCCTCGGGATCGACGGTCGGCATGCCCTTGCCCAGCGGCGCCCCCGAGGCCAGTTCGGTCCGGACTGCGCTCGGCAGCACGCAGCTGATGCTGACGCCGCTGTTCCCGTATTCCTTGCGCAGCGCCACCGATAGCCCGACGGCACCGAACTTGGAGGCGTTGTAGGTGACCATGCCTGGAACGGCCAACTTGCCCGCCATCGACGCCACGTTGACGATGTGTCCACGCCCGCGGGCCACCATCTCCGGCAACGCGGCTCGCGCACCATTGAGCGGACCGCGCACGTTCACGTCGAGGATCAAGTCGGTGGTGCGCTCCTTCTCTTCGACAAACCCGCCCAGCGGCATGACACCGGCGTTGTTGATCAGGATGTCGACGGGCCCGGATTCGCTGCGCACGCGGTCGAGGAACACGGCCCACGACTCGGGCTTGGTGACATCAAGGGCACCGGCCTGCGCATTGCGGATGCCGTGCGCCGTCTCCTTGGCGACCACGTCATCGACGTCACCAATCCACACCTCGGCGCCCCTGTCGGCGAAGAGCTGCGCGGTCGCCGCCCCAATTCCTCGGGCCCCGCCAGTGATGACGACCACCGCGCCGGCCAGCTCAATTTTCGGATAACGACTCACAGCAACCTCCAGCAGAACGGAATGGTGTGTCAGTTTCGGAATGATATGTCATTCTTGAGGAGTGTCAAGGTCGGTAGGATCGCCAATCATGTCGATAAGTCCGGCTAGCCCCCCCGCGCTCAGTCGCGCCGAGCGCAAGAAGCGCGAAATGCGGCAGGAGATTCTGGACGCGGCGTTCGCGTGCTTCTCCGAGCAGGGCTACCACGCCACCGGTGTGGCGGATATCGCCGGACGGATCGGGATCGGCCATGGGACCTTCTACCGGTACTTCAAGAGCAAACGGGACATCATCGAGCATGTCATCGATGACGTCACCGGGCAGATCTTTGAGGCGATCGGCGCCGAGAACGCCGCGGGACTCGCTGACGACATCGAGCAGTACCGGCAGCAATCGGTCCGGATCGGTGCCGCTCTCGCACACCTGTTTCGGGACAACCCGCATCTACCACTGCTGCTCCTCGAGGCAGGTTCGGTGGATAGCGAGCTACGCGAGCGCGTGTTCGGCATGCTCTCCACGAGTGATCACCTCACCGAGGCATACCTACGACACGGAGTCGAAAAAGGTTACCTACGCGCCGATCTCGACACCGAATACACCGCCCGTGCGGTGACCGGAATGATCCTCGCCAACGGACTGCACGCGTCACGGGGCGGCGCGGTGCAGGACACCGAGCGATTCTCGGCCGCCGTCATCGCACTCATGTACGGCGGAATCGGCCCCTAACCACCCAACTCGCGACACCGGCGCACGGCCGCAATGGGGTTACCCCCTAACCTTGCTGTCATGGCCGCAGTGAGCAAGGTGTTCGCAGCCAGGCTCTCAGGCCTGGTTGTTCTGGGCCCGGACGGCGAGTCGATCGGACGGGTTCGCGATGTCGTGATCGGCATGGGAGTTGCCCGAAAACAGCCGCGCGTCATCGGACTCGTTGTCGAAATGCTCACGCGCCGAAGAATCTTCGTGCCCATGCTGCGAGTCACCGCCATCGAGCCCGGATCAGTCACGCTGAACACCGGAAACGTCTCATTGCGCCGCTTCGAACAACGCCCCAGCGAGGCACTGGTCCTGGGCCAGGTCCTGGACACCACCGTGCACACCGACGATCCCGAGCTCGAACAGTTCGACGGAGTGGATCTCACCGTGGTGGACCTGGGACTCGAGCAGACCCGCACCCGCGACTGGGTGGTTACCCGCGTGGCGGTGCGAAGCCCGCGACGGCTGGGACGGCGCAGCGGTGTGCAGGTCACCGAATGGAGCCACATCCAGGGATTGACGCCCTCGTCACTGAACTTGCCCGGGCAGGGCGTGGCCCAGCTGATGCTTCAGTTCGAGGGCATGCGGCCGGTCGAGGTGGCCGATGCCATCCGCGAGCTTCCGCCCAAGCGGCGCGACGAGGTACTTGGCGCGTTCGACGACGAGCGGCTCGCCGACATCCTTCAGGAACTTCCCGAGGATGACCAGGCCGCAGTGCTGACCAAGCTGAAAGACGAACGCGCCGCGGATGTGCTGGAGGCCATGGACCCCGACGATGCCGCCGACCTGTTGGGCGAACTGCCACCCGCAGAGGCCGAATCACTTCTGGCACTGATGGATCCGGAAGACTCCGAGCCGGTCCGCCGACTGCTCACCCACTCCCCCAATACCGCCGGTGGCATGATGACGCCGGAGCCCGTGATTTTGAGCCCCAACACCACCGTCGCCGAAGCACTTGCCCGCGTGCGCGATCCGGACCTGACACCCGCACTCTCCTCTCTGGTGTTCGTGGTCCGACCGCCCACGGCGACACCCACCGGCCGCTACCTCGGATGCGTGCACCTGCAGCGGCTGCTGCGTGAGCCTCCCTACGCGATGGTTGGCGGCATCCTCGATGCCGATCTGCCCTATCTGGACGCCGAGGCTCCGCTGGCCGAGGTGACCCGTTACTTCGCCGCCTACAACCTGGTGTGCGGCCCGGTGATCGACAGGGAGGACCACTTGCTCGGTGCTGTCACCGTGGATGACGTGCTGGATCACCTGATGCCCGACGGCTGGCGCGCCGAGGAGCCCGAGGCTGTCGCGGGAGGTGACCGCTTGTGAGTGAGACGTCGGCACGACAACGGCTCGATACCCCGCGCACCTCGCGCGGACTGTCGCTCGGTCTCGACGTGGAGGCCGTCGGACAGGTCAGTGAAAACATCGCCCGTTTCCTCGGCACGGGGCGGTATCTCGCCATGCAGACGGTGTTCGTCATTGTGTGGATTGTGCTGAACCTCTTTGCGGTTGGGCTGCAATGGGATCCATACCCGTTTATCCTGCTCAACCTGGCGTTCTCCACCCAGGCTGCCTACGCGGCGCCACTGATTCTGCTGGCCCAGAACCGGCAGGAAAACCGCGACCGCGTGTCACTCGAAGAGGACCGCAGGCGGGCCGAACAGACCAAGGCCGATACCGAGTACCTGGCCCGGGAGCTCGCCGCCCTGCGACTGGCGGTTGGTGAGGTCGCGACCCGTGACTACCTGCGCCGCGAGCTGGAACAAATACACGAGGCACTGGAGAAAATCCGCGAAAAGGACCTGCTGTAAGCCTATTTGGGGGTCACGATGCCGTGGTCGTAGGCGTACACGATGGCCGCAGCCCGGTCGCGCAGATCGAGTTTGACGAAGATACGCCCGATATGGCTCTTGACGGTCACCTCCGATATCACCAACTGTTCGGCGATTTCAGAGTTGGTGGCACCGGAGGCAATGAGCGCCAACACATCCAGCTCCCGCGCGGTGAGCTTACCCTCGGCATCTCCCGATGCCGCGGCCGGCGCCCGCCGATAGGCGTTGAGCACACGCGATGTCACCGCCGGATCTAGATATGCCTCGCCCCGGGCCACCGCGTGCACCGCACGGACCAGCTCCTCGGCGGGCGAGTCCTTCAGAATGAACCCGGCGGCGCCGGCCCGCAGTGCACCGGAGAGCAGCTCGTCGTCGTCGAATGTGGTGAGCGCCAAAGCCGGTGGACCCTCGCAGGCGTGAAGCAAACGAATCGCCTCGATACCGCTCATCTGCTTCATCCGCAGATCCATGACCACCACATCGGGCCGCGTGTGGACTACCGCCGCCGCTACCTCGCTGCCGTCGGCGCACTCCCCCACAATCGCGAATCCGTCCTTGCGGCGCAGAATCCGGCGCAACCCCGTACGAACCAACTCCTGATCGTCCACCAGCAGCACGCCCACTTCGGTGTCAGTCATGGCGCCACAACACCTTCCGTCGCGAACGGCATGGTGTCCCGTTGGACGCCACGGGAACCATCGCGGAGACTGTCCAGCCGTCCTCGCCCATCCCGGCACGGAACTCACCGCCGAGCGTCTCGATGCGCTGCCGCATTCCCGAAAGCCCACCTCCCGAACACACATCCAGACGGAATCCGGCGGCCAGGTCGTTACTCACGGTCAGACTCGCCACCGAGTCATTGATATCAAGGAGTACCGCGGCCGACGACTTCGGCGAGTGCTTGGCGATGTTGGCCAAAGATTCCTGAGCCACTCGATACAGTGCCAAACCCACTCCAGCGCTGACAGACTCATCTACCCCGTAGATATGCGACTCCACGGCCATCCCTGCCGCGGTGAAATCGGCGATTAGGTCGGGGATGTCTGCGATACCGGGTTCGGGAGCCAACCGCATCGGCTCGACGCCGCCCGGTCCCGCACTCAGCAGCCCGACGGTGCCCCGGATGTCCGACATGGCCTGACGGCCAAGACGTTCGGCATCGAGCAATCCCGCGACGGCGTCGTCCACGTCGTGGTCCTCCTGCAACACCCGCCTGGCACCGGTCAGATGAAGCATCGTCACGGACAGGGAATGCGCTATCACGTCATGGATTTCACGCGCGATGCGGCGGCGCTCATCGGCGGCGGCTTGTTCCTGCATACGGACCTGTTGTGCACGTTCCTGCAGGATCAGCCGCTGTTGCAGTTGGAGAATATGCCCAATCATCCACCCGGTCACCACGAAGAACGCCATGTAGAGCGAGAAGGTACCGAGGTGATGCAACTGCTCGGCGACCACAAGCATTGCCACACAGACGCTCGTCGCCAACAGTCCCACGCGCACCGAGGCCATCGCCCCGACCTCCCCCACGGCGAACATCAGCAGGAAGGGGGCAGCGTCCACAACATTCGACGGCCATGTCAGCAGCAGCGCCACCGCCGTCAGACTGCATGCCACGGACCAGAAGGTGTTGAGCTTGTAGCCGCCGACAATGAAGATGAGGATCGGCGCCAGCGCAAGGGCGGCGGCAGGCAGAAGCACCCACGGATGAGCAAAATCCCGCTGCACCACGGCACAACCGACAATAAGTAGAGTGCTGCCATACATGACGAGCGGCACGGTCCACGGAAATTCATACGGCACCAAGGCACGGCGCTGGTACGCCCATTCTCGGAGCTGGTCCATCAGGCCAGCGTAGAGGCGGTCGCCGGGTCACACATCATGCTTGGCGCGGATCCGCGTCTCCTACCACGGTAGGAGAACAAGTCTCGCCCACAGCACGACGACGCCGCCGCGGTCCCTCCGTAGCGTCGGCAGGCATGTGGGACGCCATCGCAAGGTTCTCCAGCCGCTACGCGGTTCTGATCATCGGACTCTGGATGCTGGTCGCCGGGGCGGGAAATCTACTTGTGCCGCAGGTGGAAAGCACCGCACACAACCACGCCCGCGGGTTCCTGCCGCGGGAAGCACCGGTCAATGCCGCGGGCGCTGCCATGGGCAAGCAGTTCCAAGACGGAGCCGGTAACAATCTCAATTATCTGGTGCTGGAAAGCGATCACAAGCTCGGACCCGTCGAGCATCAGTATCACGATCGGCTGCTGACCAAACTGCGTGCCGACGCCGCTCACCTGGACTCCGCGATGGACCTCTGGGCCGACCCGTTGACCGCCGAGGGGGCACTCAGCCCGGACGGCAAGGCGGTCTACACCATGCTGCGGGTGAACGGCGAGCTCGGCGCCGCGAAGGCCAACGACGCACTGACTGCCGTTCGCAAGATCGTCGCCAACGAGCCCGCGCCGACCGGAATGCACGCCTGGGTCACCGGTCCGGGAGCCACCATTGCCGACGAGCTCACCGCCATCGACACGCAAATGCTGATGATCACCGGTGTCACAGTGGTGCTCATCGCGGTGCTGTTGTTCGTTGTGTACCGATCCGTCATCACCGCGGCGATTCCGTTGCTGACCGTGGGCCTTGGGCTCGCGGTGGCCCGCTCCATCGTCGCATTCCTCGGAGAGCGCGATCTCATCGAGGTGTCCATCTTCTCGGTGTCGCTGCTCGCCGCATTGGTTCTCGGCGCGGCGACCGACTACGGCATCTTCCTGCTCGGCCGCTATCACGAACAGCGCCGCGCGGGCGTGGACCACGAGCAGGCCCTCGTCATGGCGAATCGTTCCGTGGCACCGGTCATCGCGGCTTCTGGGCTGACGATTGCCGCAGCCCTGTCCTGCCTGCTCTTCGCGCAGGTCGGCATGCTGCGCAGCGCCGGATTACCTTGTGCCATCGGGATACTCACCGGAATGGCGGCCTCGTTGACGCTATTGCCCGCGCTTATCGGTCTGGTGGGCCGCCGGGGCCTGGCGCAACCACGTCCGCTGCGCGGACAACCCGGGCGCCGCTGGCGCCGGGTGGGTGCCATGGTGGCGCGCTGGCCGGGCCCGGTCCTGGCCGGATCGCTACTGGTTCTCGTCGTCTGCGCGCTTCCCGTGGCCGGCCTGCGTCTCGGGTTCGACGAGCTTGCCGCCCAACCGCTTTCCACGCACGCCAACCGCGGGTATCAGGCAATGGACCGGCACTTTCCAGCGAATCGGCTGCTACCGGAGATCGTCTCGATCGAATCCGACCACGACCTGCGCAACCCCGCCGGAGTGATTGGTGTTGAGCGAGTCACCAAGAAGCTGATGGAGATTCCCGGAATTCGCATGGTGCAGTCGGCCTCCCGACCAGCAGGCTCCATTCCTGAACAGGCGGCGCTGACCGAACAAGCCGGGATCATCGCCGATCAGTTAAACGACGGAACCGCCCAGATGAGCCAGCGATTGGGGGCCGTCGACCAACTCGCGACGACACTCAGCCAGTTCTCGGGGGCCATCGCCCAGTTGCAGAAGGGCCTGGCAGGAGGGGTGAGCGGACTGGGCGAGCTCAACGGCGGTATCGGCGACATGCACTCGGGAATGAAAGCACTGCAGGACAACGTGTCCCAGGTCTCCGGATACATGGAACCACTGCGCAACTTCACCAACGGCAACCCCAACTGCGCCAACGATGGCATCTGCTCACTGGTGCTCAAGGCCGTCGAACCGATGGATTCCGTGGTGGCGGCGACGGCCACGCTGACCGCCAGCACCGACAAGTTCGGCGCCGGCGCCCAGGGAATGCAGAAATCGTTCTCCGGTGCCGTGGATTCGGTGAAGAACATGCGATCCACCGTCGCGCAGCTCAGTGCGGTCACCGATCAGCTCACCAAGGCCGTGGGCGAGACGCGGACCATGTTTTCTGGGCTCACCGAGTACCTACGCGCCATGCGTGAGGATTTCCGTAGCAGCGGCGAGGGAGGTTACTACCTGCCGCAACGCGCTTGGCAGGACCCGCGATTCCAGCGCGCGGCCGGGCTCTACTTCGGCTCGGATGGGCGCTCCACGCGCATGATGGTGTTCGGCGACGGCCAGGTATTCGGCGCCGACGGCGCACATCGGTCTCCGCAGATCATGCTCGCGGTGAGCGAGGCCACCAAGGAGGGCACCCTGGCGGGTAGCTCGGTGAACCTCACCGGATTCGGCACGGGCACTGCCGAATTGCGCGGATATGTCAGCGAAGATTTTCTCCTGCTGGCGGCGGTGGCGCTCGCGTTGGTCTTCCTCATCGTGCTGATCATGTTGCGTAGCCCGGTCGCGGCCGCGGTGGTGATTGGGACGGTGATCATCTCGTATGTGTCGGCCCTCGGTGTCACCACATTGATCTGGCAGGACATGCTGGGCCGCGACTTGCATTGGGCCGTGCCGTCCATCGCCCTGATCGCGCTGGTCGCCGTCGGTGCCGACTACAACCTGCTTCTCACCATGCGGCTGCGCGAGGAGGTGTTCCTGCACGGAGCGGGCTTGCGTACCGGCATGATTCGCACGTTCGGCGGGACGGGTGGGGTCGTCACCACGGCCGGAATCGTCTTCGGGATCACCATGTTCGCGATGCTGTCCAGCGATGTGCTGAGCATTGAACAGACAGGCACGACGATCGGCGTGGGCCTGATGATCGACACACTCGTGGTCAGAACGTTCGTGGTGCCGGCAATGGCGGGCGCGCTGGGCAAGTGGTTCTGGTGGTCGCCGGTGCCGTTGTTGCACGGCCTGCTGTTCCGGTGGTCCAAGACGCGCTCGCCCCGCACCGCCGGTGTGCTCTCCTATCTGCTGACGCGGCCGTCTCGGTTGGAGAGAACCCGGGCCTAACCGTCCGGCTCGGCGTCGATGAGGCGGCGCGGAAACGCCAAGATGCCGGCGACCGACAGCAACCATGCGCACAGGCGCATCACGCCGATTCCAACACCGGAGGCCGGGGTCTGATCGATAACCCAGGTCGACCAGGCGTCGAGAGCGAATGCAAGGACCAAACCGGCCGCAACCGCGATCGAGAGCCGATCGAACTCTTCGCGCTCCGGCCAGTAGTGCAATACCGTCGCTGCGATCCCGACCAGCAGCACCACTGCAAGGCGCACACTGTCGATACCAAAAAACACCGTGAAGGCGAACCCGACGACATAGAGCATCATCGCCGAGGCCTTGAATACGGTTGCATCGAGCCGTAGATCAGCGACGATACTCATCGAAATCCAGCCGGTGCGCAGACACTTTGCACGGGGTAAGACTACCCAGCTAGCTGTGCCATTGTGATGTGTTGCAGCGAATATTACCCAACAAAGAATGACTACCCCATTCTGCGTACGAGGTCTTCCTGCGCCGATTTTGCCTGCTCAGGGGTGAGCAGCGGGTTGGCGTACACATCGACCAGCGTGGCGGCCATCTTCAGATCACCCTCGGGCGAACCGACATCCACTCCCAGGCCACGCGAAACATGTTGCTGAAGCAGCGGGACCGCCAATGCCATGGCAGTGATGACCGTGGCGCGGGATTTCACGTCGACCTCGGGGGGATGGGCGCGGTTTTGGTCCGCGGCAGCCAGCCAGCCTTCGGTCATCGCGACCATCTCGTCGAAGACCTGCCCCGCGGAGCCTTCAACCAGGGACCGGGTGATGTAAGCCTGGTATTGGCCGATGGGAATGCGTGCCGAAACATAGTGCACGTCACCGCGTTCCACGTTCGCCCGTACCTGCTCGTTGATGACGCGCATCGTCTTGACGAGGTATTCATCGCAGGCGTCCCGCAGTTCTTGCTTGGACCCGAAGTGATGCCGCAGCAGCCCGGAAGACACTCCGGCGCGGGCGGCAATCCCCCGAATGGTCGCGCCGTCGTATCCCTTGTCGCCGAACTCATGCAATGCCGCATCCCGTATCCGGGCGCGCGCGGTGAGGTCGTCGGGATCCACGGTTTCCATCGCCATATTTTACACGGCTGGACAATTGACTACACGCTTGTATAGTCGAGCCATGGGCATCGACACGAGCGGAATTACCCCCGAGGAAGAGACCGCCTTTCTCACCCTGAAAGCACGGGCCGTCAACGACGGTTGGCAAAGGCCGATCCTGCCGGACCCAGGCGCAGCGGCCGCCGTCGCCACAATCGACTACGACTTCGACGCACTCGGCGTGATCGCCCCGGTGGTATGCCAATCATCGCTACGCGCAAAGCTTCTCGACGACAGAGTGCGTACCTTTGTCACCGCACACCCGAACGCGGTGGTAGTCGATCTAGGAGCGGGTCTCGACGATGGGTACCGGCGCATCCAGCCGCCGGCCACCGTCGACTGGTATAGCGTCGAACTGCCAGGAATGGCCAGACTGCGCGATGAGGTGATGCCCCCGGGGCCCAACGAGCACACCATCGGGGTGTCCATCACCGACCCGGCGTGGATCAACGGCATACCGTCGGATCGTCCGGCCATGGTGATCGCCGATGGATTCTTCGCCTTCCTGACCAAGGAACAGATCATCGCGACGATGCGGGCCGTCACCGACCGCTTCCCCACCGGACAGCTCGCATTCAACGACTATGGCCGCATGGTTGTGGGCGTGTGGATCTCAAAGCTGTTTCCGCAGAAGATGTTCAAGAAAGTCAATCAGGTACGGGGGTTCGAGGGCTACAACGATCCACGCACCCCGGAACGCTGGAACCCTCGGCTGCGGTTTGTCGAAGAGTTCAATCTGGTGGACGCGCCGGAGATCGATCTATTTCCGACCTGGCTGCGGATCTCCTCGCGCATAGCTCAGCACAGCGCGTCGATGAGGCGGTCCGCGCGCATCCTGCGATTCGAGTTCTAAACGCGATCGGCGAATAGCTGGATCAGTCGCGGCGGAACTTGCGCACGACCTTGCTGACCACCAATGCGGCAACCACGGCGCCCACACCGAGGATGGTGAATTTGATGGCCGGCTTGTTCAGGGTCGCCAGCACCGACGCCTTGGCATCCTCGGCCAGACGCTGCGGGTTTGCGCGGTCACTCAGGGTGTCGACCGTGGCCGCGAGTTGATCGCGCGCCTTGTCGATATCGGCCTTGATTGCCTCTGGATCCCTGGCCACGTGTACTCCTCCACGTCAGTGGTTGAAACTCAAGCAACTACCCTAGGGCAACAACTGTACGGGTCAACAGAAAGGCACCGGTGATGGCGGAAACCAAGCGGCTCGAAGTTGGCGACAAGGCCCCAGCGTTCACCCTGCTCGACGCCGACGGCAAGAAGGTGTCACTGTCCTCCTACAAGGGCCGCAAGGTGATCATCTACTTCTATCCCGCGGCCATGACCCCAGGCTGCACCAAACAGGCCTGCGACTTCCGCGACAGCCTCGCCGAGCTCAACGAGGCGGGTCTCGACGTCATCGGTATCTCCCCCGACCAGCCCGAGAAGCTCGCCAAGTTCCGCGAACGCGACGGTGTGAACTTCCCGCTGCTATCCGATCCCGACAAGGCGACGCTGACCGCGTACGGCGCCTTCGGCGAGAAGAAGCTGTACGGAAAGATCGTCGAGGGCGTCATCCGATCCACGTTCGTCGTGGATGAGAAGGGCAAGATCGAGGTGGCACAGTACAACGTGAAGGCCACCGGTCATGTCGCCAAGCTGCGCCGCGACATCTCCGTCTAGCGGTCAGGGAGGGCGAATGCCCGATAGAAGCACGGACTACACCTGCGGTGTTAGGCTCTCCGCAAACTAGGTGAGGGCAGTCACCGAGTTGGGGCGGGAGTGGGTATGGACGAGATTCTAAAGGCCGATCTTGAGGCGCTGGGCAAGTTGGCCCCGACGCTCGCGGCGATAGCCGATCGTATCGACGGCAGGACTCATAGCGGAGGCTCCGTCACCAAAGGCTCCGATCCCGCGATGGCGGCGATAAATTCGATGACCTCTAAGACCATCCCGAATGTGCAGAAGGTCGCCTCTCGGCGCTTGAGGGTGATCGGTGAATTGATCAGCGAAGCCCACCAGAGTTTTGTCCAGCACGACGGCGACCTGGAAACGGCATTCAAGAACACGCCCAGCATCTACCGGCAGAGGTGAGCAGCTATGTCCCTTCCCCCGCTAGATGAGTTCATGGCGATCGACCCGAACTCCTATCTGCAATCTGTCCCCGGATGGGGTGCTGAGCTAAAAGCGCTGGCTTCCGACTTCGCCGAATACAAAGCCGGTGTGTACGCACCAGGCGGGGCGGATTGGTGGGGGAAGACAGCCACAGCCGCCCAGGACAAAGCGGGCGAGGATTCAAAGGCCGTGTCATCCATACATGACGCGGTGGACAGCCTGGTATCCGAAGTAACCGCATCTGTTACGTATGGCGTGGTTCCTCCGCTGACTAACGGGCACAACATCGTGGACAAAGCCCGGAAGACCGAAGGCGTGACGGTCAATCAGGACTACACGATGACCTACAGCGCTCCGGACGGAATGAGCAAAGAGCAGGCGGACAAGAATTAGCAGACCGTCGCCGCCGCAGCGACCGAGCTAAAAGAGTCTGCGAACAAATGGTTTTCCGCTTCCCAAGGTGTGGCCGATCAGATCCACACCGCTGAATCCAAGATCACAGGCGCAATCAACTTGAGCGCAGTCGGTGCTAATGGACGGACAGCGGTACGAAGTGCCGTCGCTGCAACGAACCCGGCAGCATTCGCACCTACCGAAGTACAGAAACTCCTATCGGGTGATCCCGCATCGACTAAGCCCGCTGGCGTTGGCGGAATGACGGACACACTGGACCGTTTGCCCCAGACACAGGACCAACCCGGAGTACCGCTCAAAGACAAATTAGGCAAGCCCGAGGTACCGATCCCGGATCAGCAGTTGTACAAGAAGGACAAGGAGCTTGGCACCCAGATAGGAAAGGGCGCCGATAAGGCCCCAGAGGGCACCAATACGACACCCACGGGTACGACCAAGGGCGGAAGGTGGGGGGAGCAGACCAAGATCGAAGCAGGCAAAGGCCCCACCCTCTGGAAGGGCGACGCTGGCGAGCACGGCGACCAGGTAAACCACTGGGAGCGCAAGGGCGAATTCAGCGGCATTCACACCAAATGGGATCTGCAATCCGACCAGCTTGGATGGGATGCTGGCGCATCTGCCGAGGTGAAGAAGGACAGTATCGAACTCAAGGAGCATGCCGGGGCTTACCTGATCGACAACAAAGGCAATGCGTACGTCGATCTCGGAGACAACGGCAAGGTCCACGGCCAGATTGGTGGCCGACTCGGCGTAGAGGAATACGCAAATAGCACCGTGGTTTCAAAGGACGGTGTGCAGATCGGGGGAGGCGGGTTCGCCGGAATCGGCACCCATCAATCGTTGGACTACGACGGCCACGGGATCGAGTTCAAGGGCAGGGTTGACGAGTATGCCGGCGCAGGCGCGGGGGGCCACGTCACCTTCGCCGAGACCCCGGACCACAAGTGGCGGGTTGGCCTAGCTTGGGGCATGGCCTATGGCATCGGCGCTAAGCCTGGATTCGAAATGACTATCGACCCAAAGGAATTCGGCGGCGAGCTTGGCAAGCTGTGGGAATGGGTGAAGAACTGACGTGCCCAGGTACAAGGTCAAGGTCGACGGACTGCCCCCGGCAGGATGGAACCCTGTACCACTCGAAACCTCCGGCGAGCCAGAGGCGGTGGCTGTCTTCGTTAGAGAGCCCACGTTTCCAACCTCCCGGATCGTCGTGAGGGAGCGGATCTATGACTGGCCGACCGTGAACCTGGAAAAGCACGCGAAGGGTGATGCGGAACGCCTGTATGCCAGAGTCTCACGGGCAGAATATATTTCATTCAAGCCAGTGTCCCAGTATGGGCTTGAGCTTGAGTTCATCGAGGGCGGGATTCCTGTGCGAGGGGACCGTCTCTATTCAACGGTTCGCACCGCCGACAATCAGTCGTTCATGCTGGAGATTTTATTCACCTCGCCGTACGACCAGTATGATCTAGTGAAGCCAGAGTTCGTGACGTTCCTACAGCATCTGAAAGTGGTGGAAGATGAAGGCTAGCTTGCTGATTGGGGCAGGTCTGTTGTCGATGACCGCACTCACCGGCTGCCACGCATCCGTCGATGTGGGTACCACCAAAGAGATCTCCAAGGAGAAACTCGCGAGTGGCGTCTCCGACGCTCTCAAGGCGAAGGTCGGCACCACCCCGTCCTCCTCCAAGTGCGATGGCCCGCTGAAAGGCGATAAAGGTGCCACACACAGGTGCTGGATTAGTGACACCCAAGGCCAGGTCTACGGCGTAACCGTCACTGCGACAACCGTTGACGGCGATCACATCAAGTTCGACATTGATGTGGACGACAAACCAACAAACCGGCCTGCATAGGGGAATTGTTGAGACGGCTATGCGGTGTCGCCACTGGCCTGGTAGTCGTGGCGGTTTCCCTGTCATGTTGCCACGTGAATCACTTCGAGACGGTGCGGCAGCTCTCCAAAGAGAACCTGGAGCAAGGACTAAAGGACGCGGTCAAAGAGAAGCAGCACTTCGATCTCGAGAGCGCCGTTTGTGACGGTCCATTAGACGGCAAGGTGGATGCCACGCAGACGTGCACCGTCGTGGACGACGAGGGTGTTAAGTACAAGGTGCTTGTCACGACAACATCCGTGAACGGCGACGACATCAAGTTCAAGTTCAAGCCCCAGCAGATTTCGGATAAGCCCGCGCCGGCACCCCTGTAGTTGACGTCAGGATGCACTCCTCGCCGTCATCACTCACGTTGGCGAGGATTGTCCCCTCAGGGGCGGCAAGGCCGCCTGCGACGTCGACCTCGGATACTCGCTGAAAGTTTGAGATCTTGCCACTGATTGACATCACCTGCGGTCCGCGGGTTACCGACGCTGCCCGCCTCGAGCTGGCAGAGATTCTTCCTCACGCGGTCTCCCTGGCGGTGCAATGCCAGGACGAGCCGTACGACCAGCACCTGCAGCCCGGTGATGTACTGATCCGCTTCCACGAGATCGGACCGTTCGACCGATTCGACATTGATGTTCTCGTCGAGGTGAAGTCGAAGTGGTTCTCCGATCGGGCCGAGGACCGTCAGCGTCGTGCTGAGGCGATCCACGACGCGGTCCACACCGTCATCGAAGACGGCCAGAGTGCCGGTGTCTATCTGACCTTGCCTGTCGCGGCGTGGGACCAGAGCGACCGTGAAGCCCCCGAACAGTGAGGACTGCCCTGCCAGATAGCGCCCGCAAGTGGCTGGGCCTGGCCGCCATCGCGTTGGGGGTGGCGCTGATTGTCGTCGACACGACGATCGTCAACGTCATCATCCCCTCGATCGTCCGCGACCTCGGAGTCACCTCGGCACAGGCGCAGTGGGTGCAGGAGTCGTACGCGATCGTGTTCGCGGCGCTGTTATTACTTGTCGGGCGCATCTCCGACATTCTGGGCGCCCGCAGCGTTTTCCTCACTGGTGTAGTGGTTTTCGGCGCAACGAGCCTGCTTGCTGGTATGGCCGCCACCGGAGGGTGGTTGGTACTGGCCCGCTTCCTGCAGGGTGCCGGAGCGGCACTGATCCTGCCGACGTCACTGGCTCTGCTCAACGCGCAATTCACTGGAAAGGAACGCGGTCAGGCATTCGCCGTGTGGGGATCCACCATTGGTGCTGCGACGGCTCTGGGCCCTCTACTGGGCGGCTGGCTGTCCGAGCATGCCTCGTGGCGTTGGGCTTTCGGAATCAACATCCCGCTTGTCGCGGTGATCTGCATCGGCGCGCTGGTCTTCATTCCCCGCTCGCAGCGCACCCAGGCGAAGGTGGATGTGGCCGGAGCTGTGCTGTCGATCATCGGTTTGGGCTTGCTCGCCTTCGGACTCATCGACGGTCGCACATACGGATGGATACACAGCACCGAGGCGTTCGAGTTGTTGGGCGTTCGGTGGACGTTCGATCTGTCGCCGGTATTCGTGGCGCTTGTCCTTGCGGCACTTGCCCTCATCGCCTTCGTGCTCCGGCAGGTGGCGCTGACCCGGGATATCGATCCGGGACAACCGACCAAGGCGTTGATGGATGTGCGGCTCTTCTCCATTGGTTCGTTCCGCAACGGCAACATCGCGACATTGATTATCGGGATGGGCGAGTTCGGGATAGTGGCGGTGCTGCCGCTGTGGCTGCAATTCGCGCAGGGGTACAGCCCCGTCCAAGCCGGACTCGCCTTGGTACCGATAGCGCTCGGCAGCTTCGCGGCCAGCGGAGCCAGTTTCGCGATGACGTCACGAATCTCGGCGCTGGGTTTGGTCCGCATAGGTCTGGCGCTGGAAGCACTGGGGCTGGCGGCGGTCGGATTCATCGCGCGGCCCGATACCGCGTGGTGGAACCTCGCCTTGGCGCTGTTCGTGTACGGGATCGGTATCGGCTTTGCCACCGCCCAGGTCACCAATGTGGTCCTCAGCGATGTCCCCGAGCGCAGTTCCGGGCAGGGGTCCGGCATGCAGAGCGTGTTCCGTCAGCTGGGCTCCGCCTTGGGCATCGCGGTACTGACGACTGCCTTCTTCAGCGTCATCAGCAGCCAACTCGCCCGGACCCTGGCAGATTCGGGTGTCCCGCCCGATCAATCCGATTCCGTTGCGCGCACGGTAGTCCGTAGCGCCGGGGCCGCCATCGACGAGTTCGGCCGTCAACCGCAGACCGCCGGAATTGCCGACGCGGCCCGACAGGCAATGGCCCACGGCGTGGAATTGGGCAGTTACTTGACCGCGGCCTTCCTCGTCGTTGGGCTGGCTGCCACATTTCTCATCTCGCCGGCCACCACTACCGAGCCTGCGCCGCTCCCCTAGTCCTGCGAGCCCGCGACATCGAAAACCGTAGCGACGCTATCGGTATCCGCCGCAAGCTCGATCCGGCGACGCATATCCTCGGTCATATCCGGCATCGCCGCGATTTCGAACCACTGCGCGGCGACGTTCTCGCCATCGGCCGGGTAAGGCGATCCAGAGAGCCAGTCCATTCGGAACACGTGGTCCAGGTACTGAGCGTGATCGCCATTGACATGCACGATCGGCCGGCTCACGTGCACCCACACCAATCGCGTGGGCAGAGCATGAACACCGGCCTCTTCCCATACCTCTCGGATGGCCGAGTCTGCCGGGTTCTCGCCCGGATCAACGATTCCGGTGACCGCGGTCCACGCACCATTGTCGGCACGCTTGACCAGGAGCACCTGCTCGTCGCGGATCACCACACCGGTCACACCCGGCAACCACAGCGGCGCGTGCCCGATGTGCCGACGCAGTTCGAGGACAAAATCGGGAACAGGCATAGGTACTTCTTAACAGACGGCGCCGCATCCCACCGGCGGCCTGCCGCTACGAGGAGGCTTCGCCCTCCTGCTCGAGCACGACGAACGCCGCTGCGGTGTCACCGTCATGCGTCAAGGTCACGTGCATCGTCATATCCGCCAGGTACTCGGCGATCGCCCCGGAAAGCCGGATACGCGGGCGGCCCCAGGTGTCTGTCACGACTTCGATGTCCCGGTGGATGTTCTCCGGCAACACCGGCCGCTGCGAATACCGCGACCCCGACCACGCCTTGATGACTGCTTCCTTGGCCGCCCATCGAGCCGCCAGGTACCGCGCCTCACCACCGGTCTTCGAGGCCGCATCACGCCGCTCCCCTGGCGTGAACGCGGACCCGAAAGCCGTTCCGGGACTGGCTAGTTGCTCTCCGAACTCGGAGATGGTCACTAGGTCGATCCCGATACCGACAATCACCGGTGGTAGACCTCGTCTTCACTGAGACGCGCACCCGGATCCAGCAGCATCGCGGCTTCCTGACGCTTCTCCGACTCGTCGTGATCGTGGTCGAAGCGACGACCGTCCGGCCGCTCGTACATCGGCCGGCCACCGGCCATGGCCGAGGCCAGACGTCGCTGGCCGGCGAGAATACGCTCACGCGAACGCTTCTCGTAGTCAGCACGATCCTCCGGGCGCAGCGAGGCAATGAACGCCTGTGGGTGCACCAGTGCCACCAGACCCGACACGTGACCGAAGCCGAGGCTCGTCACCAGGCCCGCCTTCAGCGGCAGCTTCTCCTTGAGCGGCAGCGACTCCCGCAGCCACACGAAGTGCTGGCTGGTGGACAACTCGTCGTCGACACAGTCCAGGCTGCGATTCGGCGGGATGACCCCGTCGCGCAGCACCTGGCACAGGCCCAGCATCTGGAACACCGCGGCACCACCCTTGGCGTGGCCGGTCAGGTTCTTCTGCGAGATGACGAACAGTGGCGCACCATCCGAGCGACCCAGCGAGGCCGCGAGCCGCTCATGCAGCTCGGTCTCATTGGGATCGTTGGCCAGCGTGGACGTGTCGTGCTTGGAGATGACGGCGATGTCATCGGCGGTGACGCCCAGCTTGTTCAGCGCGCGCGCCAGATCCGAATCCTTGCCACCTCGCCCGGCGGCCAGCGCACCCAGGCCCGGCGCCGGGATAGAGGTGTGCACACCGTCACCGAACGACTGGGCATAGCCCACCACCGCCAGCACCGGCAGGCCCATCTTCAGGGCCAGGTCACCGCGCGCCAGCAGCACGCTGCCACCACCCTGCGCCTCCACGAAGCCGAGGCGACGGCGGTCATTGGCCCGCGAGAACCGCTTGTCCGCAATGCCCTTGGCCCGCATCATCTCGGTGTCGGCGGTCGCGGCCATGTCACCGAAGCCGATGATGGCTTCCAGCGTCAGGTCGTCGAACCCGCCGGCCAGCGCCAGATGCGCCTTGCCGAGCCGGATCTTGTCGACACCTTCCTCGACGGACACCGCCGCGGTGGCGCAGGCCGCCACCGGGTGGATCATCGCGCCATAGGAACCGACGTATGACTGAACCACGTGCGCGGCAACGACGTTCGGCAGTACTTCCTGCAGGATGTCGTTCGGCTTGTTACGGCCCAACAGGTTTCCGTGGTACATGGTCTGCATCGAGGTCATGCCACCCATGCCGGTGCCCTGTGTGTTGGCCACCAGGCTCGGGTGCACCCACCGCATCAGTTCGGTCGGAGTGAAGCCCGCCGACAGGAACGCGTCCACGGTGGCGATCATGTTCCACAGCGCCACCCGGTCAATGGAGCTGACCATGTCCGGGGTGATTCCCCACACGGTCGGATCGAAACCGGTCGGGATCTGTGCACCGACAGTCCGCGACAGCTTGGTCTTGCGCGGCACGCGAACCTCGGTACCCGCCTTGCGCGTCACCTGCCAGTCGCTGCCATCGGGCAACGGCTGGATGGTGGTGTGCTCGGGATCCCACTTCACGAACTCGCGGGCCTCGGCCTCGGTGGACACCGTGAAGGTGAAGTCCTTGTCCAGGAACACCGAAACCAACAGCGGCGACGCATGATCGGGGTCGATCGCACCGTCGTCCACGAACTCACGGACACCGATGTTGCCGACCACCTTGTCGTGGTAACGCTCCACCAGCTCCGATTCGGGAACCAGCTCACCGGTTTCGGTGTCGTACCAACCGGCCTCGGGGTCGTTCTCCCACTTGACCAGTCCGGTGGTCCACGCAAGCTCCAGGACGCCGGCCGCCGACAGCTCGTCGTCGACCTCCATCTCGTAGCGGGTACGCGAGGAGCCCAGCGGACCAAGCTCACCACCACCGACGATGACCACCAGATCCGCGGGGTCGACGTCGAGGTCGGCCCACTCAGGCGGCAGCGTCGAGGTGTAACCCCGCGGCGGAGAAGGCAGTGCCGCAATGAAGTTGGGATCATCCTCCTCATCGAACGTCGCTGCGGCTTCGGCCTTGGCCTTGGCCTCCATGTCCTCACGGGCCTTGGCGGCCAGCTCGGCCATATCGAGCTCAACCTCGGCCAGCCCGCCGGTGAGATCCTTCTCCACCGGCTCCTGTGCGGCCTGCACACGCGCCTCCGCGTTGCACAGCGCTAACAGCATCGAGGCCATATCCGCGGTGGAGTACGTGGTGACTCCGGCTTCTTCGACGGCGGTGACGATGGCGTCGTTGTGACCCATCAGCCCGGTGCCGCGGGTCCAGCCGATCAGGGCGTGCGCCAAGCTGACTCGCGACGCCCACGACGACTCCGCCTTCCAGCGGGTGACCAGCGCATCGAGAGCCGCCTTGGACTCGCCGTACGCGCCGTCGCCACCGAACATGCCGCGGTTCGGCGAACCGGGAAGCACCACGTGCAGACGCGAGGCGATGTCGCGCTCGGCACCGATGGCCGACAGGCCGCCGATGAGCCGCTGCACGGCCCACAGGAGCACCTTCATCTCCATCTCGGCACGCGACCCGGCCTCCGACAGATCCCCGACCACCTTCGGTGCGGCGAACGGGAACAGCAGCGTCGGGGTCTGCGCATCCTTGAGGTGAATCGACATCGGCCCAAGGCTTTCGGACTGCTCGGTGCCCACCCACTGCACCAGCGCGTCGATGTCGGCGTACGAGGCCATGTTGGCCGGCACCACCCACAGCTTGGCGCCGAACCGTGCGCTCTCGCGGTACAGGTTGCGGTAGAACGCCAACCGGGCCTCGTCAAGACGCGAGGTGGTCGCGATGACCGTCGCACCGCCGGAGAGCAGCGCGGCCACCACCGAGGCGGCGATCGAGCCCTTGGACGCACCGGTCACTACCGCGACCTCGCCGCCCCACTTGCCCTGATCGGGGCTCTCGGCACCTGCGGCGATGCGACCGTACAGCGAGGCGTGCACATTGCGGCCCTGCGCCAGCGACTTGCCCTGCCACCAATTGGCCTGCGTGCCAACGGCATGCCCGGCACCTTCAAAGCTTTCGGCCAACTGTGCCCACTGGCTGTCGATCTCGTCTTCCTCGGTGATCCACAACCGCGCCAGGTCCTCACGAGCACTGGCCCAGCGGTCGTCGAACACCACTGCCTTCTTGGCGTCGAAGCTCGGCGCCACCAAACGCGGCCAGTCCGAACCCAATTCGGCAGAAACCAGCTCGACGAGTTCGGTATCGGCAGCGCCATCGGGAGTCACGACCGGAGCCGACAGGCCCAGCTGGTCGAGCACCAGACGGGCAGCCGAGGCCAAAACGCCCTCGCGGCCGGTGATCTGATCGGTGAACTCACTCAGCGCGGCAGCGTCGACGGTCGCACCGCCGCCACCACCCGCCGACGGCAGCGACACACCGACACCGCGACGGCCTGCCACCGCGGCAACGGCAGCATCGATCGCGGCATCCACGGCATTGCCATCCGCCAGCGTGCTGGGGGCCAAGCCACCGAGCTCGCCACCCCGGACGCTGGTGCCCTCACGGGTACCCAGGGACAGCTCGACAGTGACGTGCTTGACCCAGCCCGGGCCGAGTTCCCACGTCTTGGTGACCCGCTCGGCGATGGCGGTGGGGCGCTTACCCGACGGCCCGAAGACGGTCTTGAGCTGATCGTTGATCGAGTCCGAGAGCACCGGGCCGAATGGCTTGTAGGTGCGCGCCAGCTTGGTGACCTGCACCCGCAATCCGGACAGATCCGCTTCCGCTGCACCGTCGATGGCGCTCAGGTTCAGCTCGGAGCCCAGGTCGACCAGCAACTGGTTACGGCGCGAGGAGGCACCGTCGGTGAGGCTCTCGATGGAGTCCACCGGCTCGATCTGGTCGATGCGCATCTTCGTCGAAAGTGCGATCAAGGCCAGCGTCGCATCAGAGGCATCGAACCCGATGTCGTCCGGACGCGGGCCGCCGCTCGGTGCCGCGGGGGCGGCAGCGGGAGCCGGAGCCGCCTCGGCGGATGCGGAGGAAGCCGCGGTGTTCTCCACGGGTTCTTCGATTTCGGGCTCGGGTTCCGGATCACTATCCGTGCCGAACAGCACCGCATGGTCGCGTTCGACGTTGAGCACCTCGACCGAGCTGTGGCTGAACTCGGGCAGCTTCAGGGTGTTGTTGGCCAGACCGGCGACCGTCGGCATCGACTTCACGCCCACCTCGACGAACCGCTCCACACCGAGACCGCCCGCGGCCTCCTCGGTGAACAGCAGGTCCTGGGTCTCGATCCACCGCACCGGGCTGGCGAACTGCCATGCCAACAGCTCGATAAGCACCTTGCGGCACAACAACACCGGCTTCTCGTTGCGCCACGTGTCGTAGTCGGCGAGCACCTCATCGAGCGGCTCGGCCGGCACCAGATCACGAATCTCCTGGATGAATTCGCGATCCAGGGTGAACGGCTTGGGCACCAGGTTGGGGATGTACTTGCCGATGATCAGGTTCGGGTCGCCGTCCATGGGCAGCACCCGCTCGAGGGAACGGCGGAACTCGGCAACGCCGACCCGCAGCACCTCGGAGTGGAACGGCACATCGATACCCGGCACCATGATGAAGGAGCGACGGCCACCAAACGCCTCGCGCCGCTTCTCGACCTCGGCCTCCAGCAGCTCAAGGCCGCGCACCGTGCCGGCGATCGCGTACTGCGAACCCCGCAGGTTGAAGTTCACGATCTGAAGAAACTCTCCGGAATGAGCCGCAATATCGGCGACGAACGCCTGGACATCGGCGTCTTCCAGGCCGATCTGCGACGGACGGATCGCCGCCAGTCGGTAGTTGCTGCGTCCCTGATCATCTCGCGGCACGATGTCGTGCATCGCAGACCCGCGGTGGAAGACCACCTCGAGCAGACCGTCCTGCGGAATAACGCCGCTGACGGTGGCCAGCGCGGTGTACTCACCGACGGAGTGACCACAGGTGATCGCGTCCTCGACGAACGACCCGGATTCCTTCATCTCGGCGATCTGCGCGGTAGCCAAGGTAGCCATGGCCACCTGGGTGAACTGCGTCAGGTACAGCACGCCCTCGGGGTGCTGGTAGTGCACGCCACCGGCGATGAGACTTGTCGGGTTGTCCTTGACGACGTGCAGCACCGAGAAGCCGAGGCGCTCGCGGGTGAACTTGTCGGCCTTGTCCCAGACCTTGCGGGCGGCCTTGGACCGCGAACGCACGTCCATACCCATGCCCTTGTGCTGAATGCCCTGGCCTGGGAAGGCGTAGACCGTCTTGGGGGCGGCCAGGCGTGCGGTAGCCGACATCACCAGATCGGTGCCGACTTTGGCCTGGACCTCTACAACCTCCGCGCCGGAATCGATTCCGACACGATCCACGCGCACATCAACCTGGTCGCCCGGCTGCACCATGCCCAGGAAGCGAGCCGTCCAGCCGATGAGCGTGCGCGGCGGGGTGCTGGAGCCGTCCGCGGAGGTGACCACGTGCTGTGCGGCAGCCGAAAGCCACATGCCATGCACGATCGGCGATCCCAGCCCGGCCAGCAGTGCGGCGGACTTGTCGGTGTGAATCGGGTTGTGATCGCCCGAAACCACCGCGAACGCCCGCATATCGGTCGGCGCGAAGATCTTGGCGTCACGACGACGGCGACGAGTGGTGTCCACCTCGTGTTCGGAGAGCGCGCCACCGGCCCGCACCGGGTCGGTCAGCTCGGCTGCCCCGTTGCGCCCGAGGATGGCGAACCGCTCCCGCAGGGTCGCCAGCACGGTGCCGTCGGCTGCCGCCACGGTGACATCGACGGGGACGACCCGGCCGACCTCGGTGTCGGTGGCGGCAGAAGCTGTTGCGGTGACGGTCAATTCGGCACTTTCGGCAGGAAGTGCCGAGAGCAGGTGCGCGGCGTGGTCCAGGTGCACCAGGGAGAGCAGACCCTCGATTACGCCGGTGCCGTCCTCGGTCTTGGCCTCGCCGATGGCGGCGAACACGGCGGGCCAGCATAGGCCGACCAGTGCGTCCGGCACGGTGGACGATCCGGGGGCCAACGGCGCGGGCAGCACTGCGGTAACGCCGGTGTGGTCAGCGACGCGCTCCGGATCCCACTGCGCGACAACACGTGCGGTCCCGTTCTCGACCAATGACGCCGGGCCGGCCGCATCTTCAAACCCGCCGGCGACCGCGAGCACGGTCCGCATGGCGGCAGCCGCCGCCTCGGTGGTCACCACCGGGGTGCCACCGTCTCGTGTGGTGACGGGCAGCGTCAGGTCGATATCGACCCAGGTGCCCGACAGCGGCACGCTCAGACGCACCGAGTCGTCACCGGTCACCTCAAGACGGGCGCCGGTCGAAGGATGTGAAGCGGTGCGGTCTTCGAAGACCTGCCAGGCTCCGTCTGGAGCGATCCGGTGCACCGGATTGACGGCAATACGTCCGGACCACAGCACATCTGGTGCGTCCAGGACTGTCGCCAACGGGCCCTCGACATCCCAGCGGCGACGCAGGCGCGAGCGCACCGGCAGCGGTTCGACGCCGGTGGCGACGACCTCGTCGATAGCGGTCTGTTCGAACCGGTTCAGCAGCTCGCCCACCGGCTCGTCGACCCGGGTGATCCCGGCAACCGCAGCGGTGCCGGGGATGATGCACACCTGCTCGGCGGTGTAGCGGGCGTCGTGCGCCTGCCACAGCGAGTCGCTGCGCCACCAACGGCGCACGTCCTTGTCGATGACGGGCACGAAGTTGACAGGCTTGCCGAGGGTCTTGCATAGCGCGACGAAGAAGGGCACATCCGCCGGGTGCAGCTTGATGGCGTCGGCTTCCGGGTAGCGCTGCAACAGGGCCGCGATGGCATCGGCCGGACGCTCCAGCAATGCCTCGTCGACGAACAGGGTCTCCACGGGCCCAAAGTCCTTGGGGTGCAACCGGGCTTCGGCACGCTTGAGCATCTGCTCGAACCGATCCCGCCAGGTGACGTCCAGCCACGGCGAATGCGCCACGGCGGTGTCGGCGGTGCTGTCGCCGTCACCGATGGACAGTTCCACATACCGGTTCAGCCACTGCGCGTACGTCATCTCCGTGACGTCGCCGAAGTACTGCTTGGCGGTCAGCTCCATCGCGGCGATGATCTCGTCGCGGCGCTTGGCCACCGCATCCGCGTCACCGGCCACGTCGTCGAGCAGGCGGCCACAGCGCGACGCCGCGTTGTCGATCTCGTGGATGTCGGCACCCAGCTGGCTGCGCCCGGAGGCCATGCCGCCCTGCGCTTTTCCGGCGGGCACCCATTCCGGGGTGCCCTGGGTCTCGACGAGCATCTGCTTGACCGACGGCGAGGTGGTGGCCTCCCGAGTAGCCATAGCGGCCGTGCCCACTAATATGCCGTCGACCGGCATGAGCGGGAATCCGAACTTCAACGCCCAACGGCCGCTGAGGTACTCGGCTGCCTGCTCCGGGGTGCCGATGCCGCCGCCGACGCACACGGTGATGTTGGAGCGTGAACGCAGCTCCGAGTAGGTGGCCAGCAGCAGGTCGTCGAGGTCCTCCCATGAGTGGTGTCCGCCCGCGCGGCCACCCTCGACGTGCATGATGATCGGGCGGGTCGGAACCTCGGCCGCGATGCGCACCACCGAGCGGATCTGCTCGACAGTGCCCGGCTTGAACACGATGTGGCTGAAACCGATTTCGGTGAGCTCGTCGATGAGCGCGACGGCCTCTTCCAGCTCCGGGATACCGGCGGTGACGACAACACCGTCGATCGGCGCACCGGCCTGACGAGCCTTCTGCACCAAGCGCTTCGAGCCGACCTGCAACTTCCACAGGTAGGGGTCGAGGAACAGCGAGTTGAACTGGATCTGACGACCCGGCTCCAGCAGCCCGGTGAGCTCTTCCATGCGGGCACTGAAGATCTCCTCGGTGACCTGCCCACCGCCGGCGAGCTCGGACCAGTGACCCGCATTGGCAGCGGCCGCAACGATTTTCGCATCGACGGTGGTCGGCGTCATGCCCGCCAACAGGATCGGCGAACGTCCGGTAAGGCGGGTGAACTTGGTGGACAGCTTGACCGAGCCGTCCGGCAGCGACACCACGGTGGGCGCGAACGAGGTCCATGCCCGGGCAACCTCGGGTACCGCACCGTGCATGAACAGGTTCCGCTGCCCGCCGCGAGTGGCGGTGGGCACGATCCCGATTCCCAGGCCGCGGATGACCGGGGCAGTCAGGCGGGTAAGGAGATCACCGGGGCCAAGGTCGAGGATCCAGCGAGCGCCGGCGTCGGCGACGTGATTGACGTCATTCACCCAGTCGACCGGGGTGACGAGGATGGACTCGGTCAGGGCCTTGGTCAACTCGACATCAAGACCCGCCGCGGCCGCCCAGCGACCGGCGATCTCGACGCCGTCGGCTAGGCGCGGGGTATGGAAGCCCACCTCAACATCGACCGGGTCGAAGACCGGGCTGAACACCGCGCCACCGCGCACCTTGTCCTTGCGCTCGCCGGTCTCACGCTCGGCGATCTGCTCGCAGTACAGCTCGAACCGCGAGAGCTGTTCGGGCGTACCGGTGATGACGACGGAGCGACGCCCGTTACGAATGGACAACGCGGGTGGCTGAACGGTGCGGACGTCCTGAGCGAACTCGTCGAGAAGCGCCTTGATGCGTTCTGGGTCGACATTGGTCACCGACACCATGGGCGTGCGATTACCGCGCACCACGATGCCGCGGCGGCGCGCGACCAAGGTGGCCGCCGCACCCACCAGCTGGGCAATGGCCAGCAGCTCGACATCGCGAGCACCATGAGCCTTGAGCGCCTCGACGGCCAGCACGCCCTGCGAGTGTCCGATGACGGCGACCGGCGGCAGCTGGGCCAGATCCAGACCCTGGATCTTCAGCGCGCGGATCGCGGCCAACTGAGCCAGCAGCACGCCGGGCATAGAAACTGCGGCCGAGGTCAGCTGAGCGGCAGCGGGCACGGGCTCTTCGGCGGTCAGCGCACGCACCCAGGCCAGTGGTGTGAAGCCGACGGGACGCACAACGACCAGTTCCTTGGCGACGGGTTCCAGCCGCAGCTCGGCCTCACCAGCGAGGGTGGCCAGCTCCGATTCGATGCCGGCCGAGGCCGCCAGGTCGGCGAGCGATTCCAGCCAGTCACTGCCCTGGCCACCGAACGCCACCGCGTAGGGCTCACCGGACTCCAGACGATCGATCAGCGCCGGACCCGCACCGGGACCCGGATCGACCGCACCGTTGGCGTCGGGGTCCTCAGAGCTGGTCACCTTGTCGTATTCATTGATCGTCACGTCGCCGCCTACCCGTCTTTTCCGTCAGTCGTGATTCCAGCCGCGCCCGTGTCGTCGTCTCTGTCGATCGGGGCGTGTTGTGGCACGTTCCATCTGCACCATCACCGCAGGTCTGGACTTAAGAGTGTCATAAGAGGGGTGGCGATTTCTTCTGACGTAATAGTTACTGCCGAGTTCTACGCGGGAGTAACCACCGCTTACGTAACAGCAGGCCAGCCGCTGGCTACTAACCGCCGAATCAAACGTGCTGCGTGCAGGTGGTTACGGTCGAGTAGGTACAACATCGCAGATCAGACATGGATTGTTATCTAATCGTTATGTTTGATTGAGGTGGCGCCGACCACATTCGCGCGTGTCGCGTCCGGCGGCTCCGACAAGGCCGTCACAACCCCTAAAACTTAGAACTTGTGCCGAAAGTTTGCTGATACTGAAACGCAGTTTCAACTTATGTGACGGGTGTGGCTGGTGATGTTCGTCTAGCGACACCTCAAGCCGTTTGGCCGCCGCCTCCGTCCGGCAGCACCGGAGATCACGGACCCCGCTGACCTCCGCCTGGGCTTGCGACTCCGCATCGGCCAGCATCCTGGGGGTTCGGCAATACCCGTCGGGGTCAGCGGTTTCGGTATCAACCGAGACATTCCACCAGTCACTGACCACAGAGCGCCCGGTCTGCTGGCGACGTGGTGGCCTGTTCGGCGTCAGCACACACCCAACAAGAACGCCGCCCACCTCGGGCAAGTCACGCTAGGCCAGCGCGGCGGCACACGGGCTCGTCAAGTCGTTCGCTGCGTCAGACCCTAGACCCACTGCCCAAAGCTGGGCTTAAGAATGTCGTTCAGATCTACGCCGATTCCGCCGACCTGCCGCTTGTCGATCTCAAACTGATGCAGGTGCGCCTCGGGATGCACGAAGCCCTTGGGGCTGCCCCAGTTGTGCTGCCAAAAATACGAGCACAGTCCATCCTGCAGGGCCCAGTCGATGGTCTTGGAGTTGCCGTACAGACCGGTGCGGGCATGCCCCAGCACCGACTCCCACGCCTTCAGGTACGGAGCCACCTGATTCTTGTACTGCTCAGGCGTCGGGTTGTCGTCGACCGAAACGTAGATCGGCACGTTGTAGGAACCACCGGCGGCTACGTGTAGCTGCCAACCGCGTTGCGCGTGCTTGATTCCTGCGTCGTGACCGCCCAGCCAGTCGGCGGTGTCCTGCTTGCCGTACTGATAGTTGGAGACAATCTTCAAGCCGGCCCGGTACAAATCACGGGCCTCGGTAAGTCTGATCGGTTTACCCGCGGACAACCCAGGACTACGTGGGTCGGACACATACCGAATAGCGCCGAGGTGCCCCGCGGCCTTGATCGACTCGGGAGTGGGAACACCGCCGGCGTAGTCGACAAGTGTTCCCAGTGACTCGGCGTTCGCCAATGGGCCAGTCGCCGCAGCGACTGCGCCGCCCAGCGCCGCCGCGGCCGGCATGGCAGCGGCGTATTTCAGGACATCCCGACGGGATATGGACACCACTGCTACCTCACCAGGCCGCTCCGAGCACGTGAACAACTCAGGCCTCAGATTATGCCAACCACCTCAGCAAGCACGGCAGCGACGCTTGTCACATACGACACATAGGCGTCTAGGCGTCGGCGATCCGAAACACCTCGTCGGCGATCAAACCCGGTTCGGTGAGCACAACGTGATGCCCGGATTTGCGGGCCACCACGTGGCGCGCCCCGAGCCGATGCGCCGTCAGCTGATGCGCGGCGTTCAGCTCCGATCGGGTCTCCCCATTGAGAAATTCCGCGCGCGCTCCCGATATGACAGTGACGGGGATGCCGTCAAAGACAGGCGGGTTATCCCGCAGCCCGGTCATTCCCGCGACAAACCGGCGGTCCTCCTCGTCGGCGGCACGCCGGGCCCGCGATGTGAGGTCTTCGGACACCATGTCGTCGAGGACATCGCGCGGCATCCGGGGCATCATGCGGCGAACGAGGTGTGGCAGCAGACCCACCCGGCCCATCGCATCGAGCGCCGCGCGGTGAAGTACGCCAAGGAGCCGAAGGCCGCGCGATGCCGGACGGTAGTAGGCATCGAGGTTCTCGTCAGAGTGGTCGATGAGAACGACGCCCGCGATGCGTGACGGGTGGGCCACCGTAGAGGCCAGCGCGATGGTTCCGCCGTAGCTGTGGCCCACCAAGATGTAGGGACCTGAACCGAGCGCCGCCAGCAACGCATCCAGATCCCCGGTGATTCGTTCCAGCGTGCGCGGCTGGTGATCGTCATCGCTGCGCCCCAGATTCGCACGGTCGTAGACGACCGACCGAAAACGCTGGGCGACAAGGGGTTGCACGAGGCCCCAGGCCGTTCGCGAGAAGCCCATACCCGATTCGAAGACAACGGTCGGTTCACCGCTGCCGGCCACCATGTAGTGCAAGGCGCGCCCGTCGGAAGTGGTCACGTAGTTGCTCAACCCCAGGGTGTGGCTCACCCCCGCCACCGTACGGAATATCGGCCCCTCCCGGGCGCCCCGCTATGCGCCCGAGTGCAGCAGTGGCCGCAGCCGCGCAGTCTTTTCCGGTGTCCATCCGGGTGGCTGCAGAATCGCGGCCCACGCATCGGCAACTTCCTTGACGTAGACGTGGCCATGTCCGTCGGGGACGTTGACCGCGACCGCCATATCGGCGGACACCTGCAAGAAGGTGACGAAGGGTATCCACTGCATACTCGGCAGCACGTCATAGCCACGAGGTTCGCGCAGCCAATCGGGCTTACTCAGGATCAGATCGGGATTGAACCAGGCGATGGGGTCCGAGGCGTGCTGCAGATACACGATGCGCGGGCGCCCCCAGGGGTCAGCAGGACGATTGAGATCCTCTGGGCGCGAGACAAATCGAACGTTTCCACCGTTGTCGTAGATGGGCAACACCTCCGGCGACCCGTCGTCCCGATTGTGCGTGGCCTCCAGCCACATGGAGTTGTTGAACGTAGGACCGGATAAGAGCGCCCCATCGGTGCGGGCCACGATGTTGTTCACCGACAAGAAGGGCGCCTCGCCGCCGAACGATCCGAGGCTCTCCCCGAACACCACCAGCTTGGGCCGCACGGCCTCCGGCATGGCGCGGACCCGTGCCGACACGGCCTCGAACAATGCCTGCCCCGCCTGACGCGCGTTCTCCTTGTCCACCAGGAACGAAAGCCAGCTGGGCAGAAATGAGTACTGCATGCTGACGATGGCGGTGTCGCCGTTGTACATGTATTCGAGGGCATCTGCCTCTGCTTGATTGATCCACCCGGTCCCTGTTGTGGTGGCCACCGCCACCACCTTGCGGTGCAGGCCGCCTTCGCGTTCGAGTTCTTGCGCGGCGAGCTCAGCCGTCGCCTTGATGCCATCGGCCGACTCCAAACCCGCATACGCCCTAATCGGTTCGGTCGCCGGAGCATTGTTGAATGCCGAGAGCTGCTGTGTGGTGGCACCGCCCCCGATGAAGGCCCGGCCCTGATTACCCAGGGACGCCCAGGAGACCAACGAACCCGGCCCACCCGAGCGCAGCGACGTGGTCGGTGCCGGATTCTCCGGACTCTCTTCGTTGTTCACCGCCGAGAAGGTGTTGTTCAAGAAATCCATGGCTACCCTGACGACGACGCCGTTGATGAGCGCCATCGCAAGAGCCACCACCAACGTGACGGCCACCACCGCGGACACGCGTTTGGGGGCAACACGATCGAGCTGCTCGATGAGGAACAGGATCAGCCGGCGAATCTGCTGGCCGATCTCCACCAGAACGAACAACACGATGATCGACATCACTGCGGTCTGCGGATGTGCCCAGAAACTCAGTCTCGGCACGCCCATCAGGTCGCGCACCCGGTCCTGCCAGAAGTGAAACCAGACGATCATCAGGACGGTGCCGACGAGTCCGATCACGATCAGAATCCGCCACGCGAACGGCGGCGCCTTCGGACTCGAGTCCTTCGACCGCATGTAGCGCACCAGCCATACCGCCAGCACGCCCAGTCCGTAGCCGATCGCGCCCGATCCCCCACTCACCAATGCCTGGAACAGCGGGCCGCGCGGAAGCAGCGACGGGGTCATCGACAGCCAGAGGAAGACCAGGCCGACCGCGGTACCCGTGAACGTGTACTGCCTCACCCACCACGCGGCCCTTGGGGGCTTCGACGCTACGGCTGAGCCGGCTGCTGACTCCTTGTCCTGGTCGTTGTCGATATCCCTGTCAATCGCCATTGCCACACCCTTCTTGATGCCGCCCGCCCGGAAGTCAATGGTGCCCGCACGTCGGCGCACCGCACAGGGGTATTACCAGATCAGCAAGACGGGTGCGACGGCAAGACGGCGGCGCCACCACGCCCGACAATCCCGCTGCGCAAATCCCCGGAAGCAGCGGTACAGCAGCCGCGCAGCGAACTGGCCGCGATAGGGAGCCGACCGTACTGCCATGTTTCTGCGGTATCCTCCCAACTTGCTATCAGGGCCTTCAAAGGTAGGACGGGGACAGAGCTACGCAACGGGGGCACGACGAGGATTACACATGCGACATGCCGGTGTCGGCCGCAAGGCCACGACGACCAGCGCACAGGGCCCTTCACACAGCCCCAAGCGGGAACGGCGACGCCGCGGCTCCATATCGGCCGAGGACATCATCGCCGGAGCATTCGAGCTCGCCGAGGAAATTGGGATATGTGGGCTGAGCATGCCGCTGCTAGCGAAGCATCTCGACGTCGGCGTAACCAGTATCTACTGGTACTTCCGCAAAAAGGGTGAGCTGCTCGACGCGATGACGGACCGCGCGACCAAGCAGTATCACTTCGCCGCACCGTTCATTGGCGACGAAACTTGGCAGGACGCCTTGCGCGGCCACACCCACCGGATGCGCCAAGCGTTTCGCGAGCGCCCGGTACTGGTCGAGCTCATTCTGATGCGCACCAGTGAGCTCAGCAATGAAGCCCTCCAGGCGAGCATTCAGAACCTGGAATCACTTGTCCGGACCCTGATCGGCGTCGGCTTTAGCCCGGACAACGCCCTGGACGTGTACTTCGCTCTGTCCTTACATATCCGAGGTGTCGTAGTGCTGGAACACATGGACACCGTCATGCCCGCGTCCGGGAAGGCCCGCAATCTGGTGCCGAACGCCACCCTCGCCCCCACCCTGCACGAGCTCGCGGCCCGCGGTCATTCGATCGCGACGATCTCCGATGCCAATTTCGATTTCACCGTCGAGGCCATCATCGAACGGGCCGAAAACCTGCTCGCCCAGGACATCGCGGCACGCGAAGCGTCCTGACTGGGGCTCAGACCTTGGAGTTCAGCAGCTCGTCGATCTTCTGAAGTCGCTGATTCGACAGCGCTTCGTTGTCGATGGATCGATCCGGCGAACAGGTGACCAGCTGCGAGATCACGTTCGCCTTGGCGATCACGGTGAAGTCGCAAACCCATTGATCACCAGCAAGATTCGTAGACCATCGCACCATGTCCGGAGAGCCCGGAGTCACTGGGCCCGGCGTGACCAGGTTACGTTTCTGGTCGTCGCCCCAGGCAGCGACCGAACGCTGGCATGAGGACACCGTCGTGCGGACCGAGTCCAAGAACTTCGTCGCCTGGAAATCACCCGGGTATGTGGCCGAGACCTCGAGAAGTTGGTGCTGGTTGGGATATTGGTTGTCGGTCTGGGTCCGCGCCTCACGCCCGGTGTAGTTCGTGGGGAAGAGCGGATGGCGGCCGTACCCGACGACCCCCTGACACTCCGCGGGATCGGCACCGATCCACAGCACGGATTGCATGTCGGTTTCGAACAGCGGCTTACCCGGCGTGACGGTCAACGACAAGGCCGGAGTCAGGAGTTGATCGAGCTGAGCGGGTTGAATCGGCCCCGCCGAGCCGGCTCCCCTCTCCGCTGTCGCCTCTCCGTCGACCCCCTGTTGGCAGCCAGTCGGCGCGAGCAGCAACACGAAGACGAGCGGTACAGACCACCTCATATCGGCAAACTTTACCCGCATCCAGCGCTCGCTTGGATTTCGGCATTGTCCCGTGGCGGGCATGCGATCTCGGGTAAGAAGAGTCCAGCCGATGTGACGAGTCGGTAATGCGATCAGGCACCACGACCCGAAAAGGAGCGCGCGGTATGTCCACCAAGCTGGCGACACCACAGGAGCTGCTGTCCCTGGGCAGAGTCGAATTGGGTACCAGCAGTTGGGTTCAGATCACCCAGGAACAGGTCAACGAGTTCGCAGACGCAACGGGTGACCGGCAGTGGATTCACATCGACACCGAGCGTGCCAAATCCGGCCCGTTCGGGGGGACCATCGTGCATGGATACCTCACGCTCGCGCTTGCCCCGGCGTTCCTGGACGAGGTTCTGGAGATCGCGTCATACGACGCGGTGCTCAACTACGGAGTGAACAAGGTGCGATTCCCCGCACCGCTGCATGTGGGCGCAAGAGTTCGCGGGCACGTCACCCTGCTGTCGGCCAAGCTGCGCGACAAGGGCACCGTCGAGGCGACGTACGGAATCAAGTACGAGATCGAGGGCAAGGATCGGCCGCCCTGCGCCGCCGAAAGCGTCTACCTATACCAGTAGTCAGGTCTCATCGAGCGCCGGAAACAACAGTTCCTGCGCGAGCACCTGAATCGCCGCCGCGATCGGGATCGCCACCAGCACCCCGACGATGCCGAGCAGTGCCCCACCGATCAGCACTGCGACTACGGTGACGCCCGCGGGCACCTTGACCACTCGTCCAATCACCTTGGGCGTCAAGACATAATCCTCAAACCAGCGGAAGGCGACATAGTACGCCAAGGTGGCGACGGTGACCGGTATCGACACCGTGAGGGCCACCGCCGCGACGACAATGCCCGCAACCGTCGACCCGTAGGGAATGAGGTCGAATATCGCTACGAAGACCCCGAGCAACACCGCATAGGGCACGTCAAACGCGGCACACCAGATGAAGGTGGCCACCCCGGCGATGATCGAGGTCATCACGTTGCCGCCGACGTACGCTCCCACCTTTGCGAACACCTCGTCACCGACGAGAACCGCGCGTGGCCTACGTGAATGCGGCACCAGGCGGTACACCGTCGCGCGGATACGGGGCATATCGATGAGGAAGTAGATCGTCAGCACTGCGACGATGCCGATATCGGTGAGCGCCCCGAAGACGGCAGTTCCCGCACGCAGCAGATCGGAGAACGCCGTCTCCCCCTCACGGTTGACGAACTCGCCGACGCGGTGCTGCACGTCGAACCGGTCGTTGATTCGCCCGATGAGCGACGAATGGTCTTGTGCCGCCAGTAGGTAATGCGGGGTCTGCTGAACCAGTTGGGTTCCCTGCTCCACGAGCGGTGGAATCGCCGCGGCAAGGAAGGCGGCTAGCACCCCAAACGCGACCAGCACCACCACCAGCACTGCCGACCAGCGCGAGAATCTGTGGATGACCAGCCAGGACACCGCGGGCTCCAGTCCCAGCGCGAGAAACATCGCCAGCCCGATGAGGATCAACACCGACGACATGGCGGCCAGCAGCTGGATCGCGCCGTAGGTAACCGCCACACCCGCCGAAGCCATGAGCCCCACATAGAACGGCGCATGCCGATTCCAGGTGGTTCCGCGACGGCCCAGCGGATGCCCGTCTGAACGCATCTGTGCCGCACGGCGTTCCGCCTCTGCGATGGGACCTTCGTCCTCGCTGTGAGGTTGTGCCACCAAACGATGGTGGCCGTCGCCGGTATCAGCCAATGCGTACCCGTCTGGTTATGTGGACAGCGACATCATAGGAGCGACAGCCGCGCTTGGGACCGGTTCCGTCTACCGAGTGCCGCTTTCCCTCGAATCCTGCCCACCACGAACAGCGCGAGCAGTGTGACCATAAGCAGCAGTGTCGTCGATGCCGCGGCCGAGAACACTTGCCCACGATCCGAGAGGCCAAAAATGGTCACCGGCAGGGTTCGCCATATGGCCGGGTACACCATCACCGCCGCCCCCAAACGACTCGGCCACGTGGCGGTAGGCCGGGTCGAGACGCCCCAGTGCCGCCGAAACCGAGCTGAATGCGAAGGCCAGTACCAGCGCGGTATGGGCAACAATCACAATCCATTTGGTTCCGCCGAGCAAGAAGGGACATTCGTTGAAGGCAGTCGACAGTCCCAAGCCGATTGCCACAGAAGGGATCGCGATCGGTAGATGGAAGACGGCGTCAACGGTTCGCCGGAGCCACGAGGGCACCTCGCGCACGCCGGGTGCGGCCCAGGTCCCGAGTATCAAAGCGAGGCCGCTCGAAATGAGCGCGGTCTGCAGACTGACCGCCAAACTGGCGAGATCATCTCCACCCAGGGTTTTTTCGAATCGGCCAAGGCTTAGTTGCGACGGCACGGAGCCCGTCCACTCTCCGGCGAATCCGGCGAGTACCACGGTGGCAATCAGCGCCACGAAGATCACCGCGACGGCCACCGCGAAGACCGCCCACAGGATGATCCTGCTCCGCCTGTTCCACAGCAGCACCTCAGAACCCCTTCGGGTGGGTGGTCGCTCGCTCGGACAGCATGCGCGAGAAGACGATCCGGTAAAGGCCGTAGAGCGCGAGCGAGAGCACCACCTGAATGGTCGCGAGGACGGCAGCCCCGGGCAGATCAAAGGTGACAATTCCCCCGGGTATAGATCAGCACGGGCGGATCGCGTGGAGTTTGAGGCGGTATTAAGGGAGTGACCCTGCCCCACAACTGCATCAGATGGACGTCAGCTATCCCGGGGGTTCGTTGGCCATGGATGATCGCCTCGCTCGCGGCGAGCTCCAAGCCGGTGACCGAGCTCCCGATGCCATGACGCAAGGGAGCGTGCGCCTGTTTGATGTGTTGCGGGGCACGCACTTCACCCTGTTGACCTTCGGCGACCGAAGCCCCGCCATCGCCGGTGTGCGCATCCAGCAGATGGCGCCATCACCCGACTACGACGTCGCGGAATCGACACTGGTGCTGGTACGTCCGGACGGGTACATCGGCGTCATGACCGAGTCCGAGAGTACGCTCCGCGAGTACCTCACCCACGTGTGTTAGATGGCGGCGGTCAGTGTCTCCAAACGCGCGGGGACGTGCTTATGCCAAGGCGTTCCGGCGTATTCGTCACGCCAGGCCGATGACGTGAGCGTATTCGGCGCCACGCCAGGTGTGTGCGTTTGCCCGGCCTCGTCGGTGTAATCGAGGCCGAACCCATTGGGCAAGGAGGCATGGCCGGGCTGCATCATGTCGCTGATCTCGACGGTGGCCTCGGCCGCACCGGCGGCCGTCGAGATGCGGACCCGGTCGCCGTCGGAGATACCGAGCTGTTGCGCATCCTCCAGGCTGATCCGCAGCGCGCCCTGCTGATCGCGCTTACGCCACGAGGGATTGCGCAGGATGTCGTTGGCGGTGTACGCCCGCCGTTCTCCCGCGGACAGCACGATCGGAAACTCCGGTGTCGTCAGCTGTGCCGGTCGCGATGCCAGACCTCTTATCTCGTCCAGCATTTCGGGGATGGCAAGGGCTATCTTGCGGTCCGCATGCGTGATGAGGGCAAAGTCGTCCTCATAGTCGTGGACGGTGAAGGTCACGCCGGATGGGCTGTTCAGGATGGCGTCGAACAGCGCGTTGCCGTCGGGATGCCCCGCCCGCGCCACCGCCTGCGGATAGGTCATCATCGCCTTCTGCGCCAGGCCCCACAGCGCGGCGGCGCCCTCCAGCCCCCTGGGAAGCGTCGGGCCAAGGGTCTCGTACAGGACATAGGGAGCCAGCGCGCCGAGTACCGGATTGGCAAGCACTGCGAAGAACGCCTGCAGATAGGCATCCCGCCCCTGCGCGGCGGCTTCGCGCAGCGGCTGCAGATCCTTATCGTCCACCACCTGCAGCGCCCGGACCAATCGCGCCCAGATCTCGGGCTCGGGCAGAGTTCCGGGCTCGGGTTCGAACAGCGGGTGACGCAGCTGAAAGGTGTTGTGCGGGAATTCAAGATTGAAGAAGGTGGCCTCCACCTTCTCGAACTGGGTAGCGGCAGGCAGCACATAGTGCGCAAGCCGCGCCGTCTCCGTCATCGCCACGTCGATGACCACGAGCAGCTCCAGGGCTCCGAACGCCTCCTTACATCGCGCCGAATCAGCGAGGGAATGCGCGGGATTGCTGCTCTCGACGATCATCGCGCGGAAGCGGTCCGGATGATCGGTGAGGATTTCCTCCGGAATGACATTGGAAGGCACCAGGCCGCCGATGATGCGCGCTCCGGTCACCGGGGTACTGCCGAAAAACCCACCCATGAGCGGCGCCATCCACGAATGCAGATGCTGTCCACCGCGCTTGGCGAAGCTCCCGGTGAGAATCCAGAGCATCTTGTTCAGGTAGGAGCTCAGGGTGCTGTTGGGAGCCTGCTGGATGCCCAGATCTTCGAAAACCGCCACGCTCTCGGCGGCGGCAATCCGGCGGGCCGCCCGCCGAATGAGGTCTTCTTCGACACCGCTGCGTTGTGCGTAGTCCGCGATCGGCACCGTGTGCAGCACATCCCGGACTTCCGCGGAGCCGGTGACATGCTCGGCGAGAAAGGCTTCATCGCACAGGTTCTCCTGCACCAGCACCGCCGCCAGTGCGGCAAGACACCATGCGTCGGCGCCGGGGCGCACCCGCAGATGAAAGTCGGCCATCTTGGCCGTGTCGGTGATCACCGGGTCGATGACGATCATCGAGCGCTGCGGGTCCTTGGCGATCTCATTGAGCACCACACGCGCCCGCGGAAAGCTCTGTGACATCCATGGGTTCTTGCCGACGAAGACCGATACCTCGGCATGCTCGAACTCGCCACGGGTATGCCCGCCGTACAGATTCTTGTCGATCCAAGCCTCCCCCGTCTTCTCCTGCGCCAACGCGTTGGAACGGTACTTGGACCCGATGGCCTTCAGGAACGCGCCGCTGTAGGCACCACCGAGGTGATTGCCCTGACCGCCCCCGCCGTAATAGAAGATCTTGTCTCCGCCATAGCTGTCGCGGATGTGTTTGAAACCCTCGGCAATCTCCACGATCGCTGTGTCCCAATCGATTTCCTCATAGCTGCCGTCCGAACGGCGCCGCATGGGCGAGGTCAGCCGGTTCGCATTGTTCTGGTAGTGATCCAGACGCAGTGCCTTGTTACACGTATAGCCCTTGCTTCCCGGATGCTCCTTATCGCCGCGGATCTTCGCGAGTGTGCGACCCTCCGTCTGCACAACGATGCCGCAGTTGCATTCACACAATATGCACGCGGTGGGCAACCATTCAGCGGTCATCGTCCGGCCTCCTCGATAAGTGTGCGTAACTGCTTGTGCACCACATCGATTGGTGTGACGTCGTGAGTTGATCGCGCGATGATGATTGCCCCCTCCAGGGAGGTCGTCATCAGCATCGCCAGCTCGTCGGCGCGGGCACGGGCCACGCCGACGGCAACCAGTTTGTCGGCGATCAGGTTGATCCAGCGCCGGAACACTGCCGCCGAATGTTCGATGAGCTTCTGATTACTGGCAGGGCTCTCCGGATCGCCGGCCTCGACAGCGACCGCCACTACCGGGCATCCCGCCCGAAAGTCGCTCCGCACCAGTTGCTTGCGGTAGGACATGACCAGTGAGTCCAGGGCATCCAGCGCCGAGGGTTTGGCATCGATCATCCCGGCGATGTACTCGCCCGCCAGATCCACTGCCTCACCAAGCAATTGGGTACGGCCACCCGGGAAATAGTGGTACGCCGAGCCACGGGGTGCGCCGCTGTGTTCGAGAACGTCGGAAATCGCCGTCGCGTGGGCACCGCGCTCGCGGATCA
>Ga0265327_10000066_pt1 | contig 221705 bp, 190 predicted proteins | sample 41621metaG_FD_202089 | JGI IMG/M metagenome (GOLD analysis project Ga0265327, IMG submission 202089) | Rhizosphere microbial communities from Carex aquatilis grown in University of Washington, Seatle, WA, United States - 4-16-21 metaG | ecosystem: Host-associated > Plants > Roots >... | reverse complement strand
GCCGAACGTTGAGTTCATCCGCGCCGGCCGAAGGCCAGCGGCGGATGCGAGGATTGGTTAGACCGTTTTTCTGGTAACAACATTGCGCACGTCACTGTTTCAAATCTTGCCAGCGCTGACCGAGAAAACCGGAAAACATCATGACAAGCAAGATGCCCATCATCACTGGTTCCGATGTGACTCGGCTCTCCGCTAGGGTGAGATAGTATTTGTGGTGCCCCTTGCTTATCATTTCGACTACTCGGCCCACTGCCGGATCTGGCGCCACCCGAGTGCTAGACCAGTAGACGTGAAGGGCCATTTGAGTGAAGAATGCCAACACGCCCACCGTGGCTAATGTGACTACGATTGCCTTTTTGGGTTTCGCCGAAATGTGGAGCATACGCACCGCGGTCTAACCATGTTTATGCCAACACCTGTCGGCTGAACCAAATGGGTAATGGGTTACGAGGAAGCATGTTCACGAAAGCGACCTCGGCAATTTGGCTGACATGGGACTTCGTGTCGCCATTTGATTCAGCCAGTCGGTATAACCAAAGCCACGACCCGTTGCGTAGGATGCGATTGTCGAAAAGCACCCCAGCCAGAAACGGGATAATTCCGCGATTGCGACCTGTGCATATTCAAACCGGTCCGAGGGAAAACCATGCATCGATAGTAAGTGATTACCCCGGAAGTCGCAGGCGCATAACATGACTTAAGGGTAAATTCCACGATGGCTCTCGCTAACGCTGAGGCAACGCCATTCATCAGGAGAATGAAGACTCGCACCGAGGTGGTTGAGATGGTTCGCGCCACTGTTCGCCTGCTGCACTTTTCCCTCAGCACGGAGGATACCTATGGGGCTTGGGTCGGTCGATATTACGACCATTGCCTTGGCTTAGCTCCTGCGATGACACCCGAAAAAAAGACGGAAGATTTTCTAAGCTACCTAGCCTCCTCCTTGAGGCTATCCGCCCGCAGCCAGAACCAGGCTTTCGCCGCCGTCCTTTTCCTCTACAAGAATGTTTTGAGAAAGCCCCTCGGCGACGTCAGTGCCCTCCGGGCCAAACGATACATCCATGAGCGCACGGCGCCTGCGCGAGAGCAGATCCGCACTTTCCGAAACGCCGTGGTCGATCAACCAAACCTGCCGGCCAAACTCCTGGTCGATCTGCTCTATGGCTGCGGCCTGCGCGTCTCCGAACCGCTTGAACTCCGGATCAAAGACATCCTCTGGGAGGAAAACCATCTGGTGATCCGGGCCGCCAAAGGCAGCAAGGACCGGCGAGTGCCTATTCCCAAAATCTGCCTTGGGCCTTTGCGGGAGCAGGTCGCTCGTGCGCAGGTGGTCTGGGAGCATGATCGCTCTAACAGCCCGGATGTGGGTGTGCCGCTGCCCACCCAACTGGCCAAGAAATACAGTTCCGTGCCCTTTGCCTGGCAGTGGTTCTGGGTTTTCCCTGCGGCAGGGCACTGTGATCACCCCTACACGGGTGAAAGGGTTCGCTACCACGTCCTGCACGACAATCTCCAGCGGGCAGTACGCGCGGCCGCCTGCCAGGTCAACATGGAGGGATTTTTGACGCCCCATGTCCTGCGGCACGCCTATGCCAGCCACTCCCGTGAAAGAGTCGAAGCCCTCCGGGTATTGATGGGGCACAATTCCATTGAGACGACCGCCGGCTACTTGCACCCGGTGATCGACCGGGCGAGCAATCCGCTGGACGACCTCGGGCTGGCCAAGACGGGGTGAGTTCCTCTTCCCGGGCCGAGCGCGCCCCGCCTGCCGGTTAACTCCCACCCGCGATAGCTTCGCCCCGTCAGCTCCGCAGAGTGATTTTAGCGACAACATAGACGGATTTCATGCCAAGGAACGGGTGCGAGCGGCGACCAAGCGGCGAGCGTGGGCCCAACCTAGCGACAGTTAGCCCGTGGGCAATCACTTTGGCACCGGCCCAGGCCGACGACTGGACCATGAGACCGCCGCCCCTAGTGCGTCCCACCCCTTCCCTACTGACTCCGGAAATTGCGCGTGCGCGTTTCCCGGCTGAACCCGAAACATTAAACCGGGGACCTTGGCCGAGAGTGAAATCTGCCTGACCGCTGCTACCTGCCTCAGCGCCCCAACGGCAAAGGAAAAGTTACGTACAAATAGAATTCTCTGTTCGAGGCCAATGGTCCCGGTCTCTGGTTGAGCCTGCCGACTGCCTCATTTCTTCGCTTATGCGGCGGTCGCGCACCCTGACTTTGGTCCCAGTCGAGAGGTCTTATGAGAATGCGCCCTCAACCCACCTCCAGAATCCGTCTATAAGACCGACCACTTCCTTGGCCTGCCAAACGAAGAGATTCGCGGCTCCCGGACTGATACCCCTCAATTCTGATATCGTGCAGTCCGCAGCACATGAAATCGCCATCCAGAGAATAACGCGGCGGACAATGGTCCAATAGGCATAGCTACGCTGCCATTTTCGCCTCTGAAGCTCCTGATAGTCGGGCAGGTTGATCTGGTTGATTATTTCCTGGCGCCGCGCCGCACGATGAAGTCGAAGGAGCAACGAGCGCGGGTTCTGGCGCTGCATCATTGCCGCCGGAATCCCAATCACTGCCTGGTAGATCCGAAAAGCCACGATCCGGTCTTCGGCCACGTAGGCAATCGGAAGGCAGATCATCGCCCACAGCGCGCGAAGGAAGAAGACGATTGCGCTCACAGGCCACCTCCCCGGCGCACAATGGTTACCCAGCGCCTTCATGGCCGAATAGCATGGAGAGCGGGCGATTATTGAGGGCACGAGGCAGAAGTTGGGCATGCCCCATCCTAGCAGTCCTCGCACGGTTCGAGAAATGCCAGCTGTCGCTAAGTCTTAGCGTATGAGCCAGCGGTCAGTGCGGCTCGCCCTGCAAGACCCCAGAGTGCGACGATACTCTTTTTGCGCTCCGGTATGCAGGCATTTCGTTCACCCAGACTCCCAGCTGCGCCGCGACGACTTATTGACGTGACGACGGGAACCGGACGGTGTTTGGCGGGAAGTTTCCAGCCGGCACGGCAGCATCACCGCTGCGAGACTGTCAAAATGAAGGGGGGGAATACCATTCGAGCGAAAATCTGCAAAGACCGGCACCTCGTTCCCATTGACTGGAATATCACGGGGCACGGCTTCAGACACACCAGAACCGGCCGGGAGACCACCGCAGCGAAAGATTTGCGCGCTGCCGCTCGTTGGCTGGGCGTGTCAGTCGATCGGGACTCCTTACGGACGAGGCCCTCACGGATGCACAAGTCATGACCTGCTCATCGGCTCCTACGAAAAGGAGCACCGCGTATTCGTGGATCTCGCGAGCTCCCGCGGCGACGGCGCGAATCACTTTCACCGCATCCCCCCTAATTGTCTGGTGCAGGTGGTTCTCCGCATTGAATGCACAATTGCGGAGGGTGAGGTCCGTGCTGCACCTGAAAAGGGCGGGCACCCCTGTGTTTCGATCCTGCGCGCACGTCGTTGTCTGACCCGTTTCAAAGTGCTGATTTAATAGCATCCCAAACACTAAATGAGGAGTCCTACACAGGTCGGCACCTTTCGTTCCGAATATTCTGATGCAAACCGTCCTTATCGCCGGAACACCCTTTTCAACTCGGAGACCGATAACATCGGTGATCGGCGATGAATCATACTGTGGCAATTAGGACACAGCGGAATCGCTACGCCCACTGGATCAAAGGATTCTCTGGTATCAGTAGCCGGGCCCAGGTGATGAATCTCGATAAAATCCGCCCCAATCTTACCATAAGTTTTGTCAAAGCGTATGCCACACACTTGGCATACCGGCCCGTAATGTGCCACACACGCCTTCCGGACGAAGGGGTCCAGTTCAAGGCTGTCGACAACGACTCGCGCGACACCAGGATGAAAATAGTTTTCTGGCTCTTCGATTTCCCAAGGACGCAGATCTCTGGCCACCAAGGCAACAACACCCGAGACTTCAGAGGTACCAATTGCCGTCGAAGTTCTGTCTTTGCTGATTCGAGCGCTGGGACCGGGGCTTGCCGCTAGGGCGACTACGTCGCGGAAAGAACGATTTTCGCGTAGCGTCGAATCGTGGATTGAGAAAAAGTGGCGTTCCATCTGCGGCTTCGCTCCCGCGGCAAGCCAAAATGGGTTTACACCCCACTGCTCGCAAACCCGCTCTCCTATCCGGAAAGGAAGCGGCACTCGCCCAGCCTCGTAGCTTGCCAGCCGCTCCCGACCGATCTCCAGAAGTAACGCGAACTGCGTTTGCGCCAGGTGATACCGCTCACGAACCACGCGCAAACGCCTACCAACTTCTGCTTCAGTGCGGGGTACCGGGTTCTTTCGGGCCATAGCCGTATCGTATGCCAATACCTCGGGGTGCGCGCAACCGAGATTGACAGACTACCATTATTGGTATTCTGCTACGTGGGGAACCGGTGAGGGAGCCCCAAATCCTCTGTAAAATAAGGCGGCGTGATCGAGTCCCATGGCACGAGCGCCGATACGAAATTCAGCAACACAATTCACCTATGGCTCGTAGCGTTCGTCCATCAATCGGCCATGGGTGGTCATTTGTCCCGGGATTTCACGTGAACTCAAAGTCTTCTTGAATAGCTGTGACACAACTCACCTTATCTCTCGCCGATTCGGATTCCAAAGTTTCTGCATTTAGCAGGCAGGCCCGCGCCTGGTGCTTGCTGCTGAGAGACAAGAACGGACAACGATTGGTAACAATCGACTTCTCGGTTGGCCCTCCGTCGATGGCAACCTGTGTGCGATTGCTCCGGGCTACAAGTCGGTGCCGCTGTTTACAGGCGCGGCTAAACAACTGGCCTAAAACATGACCGGCAACACTGACGAACACTCGTGATCACTGTAATGTCATCCAAACCTCACGCTGTTACTGAATTTCTGTGCGAAGAAAGTGAACTTATCCCATCACGTTCCGTTCTGCTCAGCCCGGAACCCATAGGCCTAGGAACCCCACACGCCGAGTCCCTGAAGAGCTACTTCACTCGAGTTGTCGCTCTGAACGATCTGACTCTATCGGAAATTATTTACGGCAAGACGCTTGCCCCGCTCGCGGTTTGGAACGCCGATATAATTCTCCTCCAGCGAGCCGCGAACGCAGCCATGCTGCACAAAGTAACCTGCGCCTCGCACACTGGCGAGGAACTTGCCATGCTGTTGGCGCGAATGTTGGGGCGCTCAAACCTTCGACATCTACACTGGGGCACATCCTTACAGGGGTTTTCATTCCGGCACTTGACCCGTGATTGCTACGCTTGGTGCCCCGAGTGCCTACAGACCGATTTGATACCCTATGACAGGATGCTCTGGGAGACCAATCAGGCACTCGCCTGCAACGTTCACCAAAAGCGACTGGCCACTACCTGCAATAGATGCAAGCGCGCCGAGCCTCGGTTCGGCAATAGGGACGTCGTTCGCTGTCTCCATTGCGGATGCGATTATCGAACCGGATGCCTGCCCGAACGAGGGACAGACGATGAGATCAACGTTAGTGAGAAGCTGGGGCAACTCATCTCCCGGGTCACATCTGGCGACGCCAGAGCCCGATGCTCTTCGTCCGACTGTGTAGCCACACTGAGAGCACTCGCCCGATCAAACGGCGCGCAATCGCTGTATAAACAAGCGCTCTTTCTTAACATGTCACCTTGTGCGTTTCAGACTTGGGCGCGCGGAAAGCACGCCCCATCCCTCCCATTTGTGATCTATATTTCGCTCAAGCTCGGAATTCCTCTTCACGAGATGTGGCATCGTGAATTGCTAGCGTCCCCGCTGCAAGAACCGCCAATTAATGTTCCTAGAAAACACTGGACCGGCCGGCTGAAAGCCGAGCACAAGACGGACATTCTAGGCCAGCTAACCACATTGGCGGAACGTGTCCCACCTATTTCTCCCTATAAAGCAGCAGCCCAGATCGGATTCCCGAGCAAAACGCTCAAGAGACTGGCGCCAACCGTCTGGTTGGGAATGATCGCGCGTCATAAAGCCAACAAAGAGAGGCTCCGCGCAGCAAAGCGGGAGTGGGTTTTCGCGAAGGTCGACCGTTACGTCAACGACTGCTTGGCAGAAGGACGGCGCCCGACTTGGGTTGGTGCCATAGGCCTTTTCCGAAGGAAAGGGCGTCTGCGTGACGCAGCCTACCACGCATATGTGCAGAAGGCACTGCGCTGCACGGCAGAAATGCTGCTAGCCAAAAGAGGGCCGGTCGATGTTGGACCTTGCGAATCCCACCACTTCCCACCCCGTGAGTCGGCCGCTGCAGACGGCGTTGGCGTTGCGCGGCGCTGTCATAACCACGCGGATTCATCTACTCCGGCTGGTCTTCCAGGTCACCAGTAGACCAAGCCAAGCCGGTAATTGTGAAGCCTAAACCATGAGCGCCGAACTCACACTCGCCAATGGCAGTTTCATAGACCCCGCTAGAAGTGACCTCGCCCTCGCGCTCTCCCGGCCGGGCGGACCGGGCACTAAGTTCTCCGCGAATAAAATTCCCCGATGGTCGAAAGATCTCAAACACACGGCTGCGACGCGCGAGTTAATCACGCACATGTGCAAAACTGGCCCAGTAAGGAAGCCCACCAGCAGCGGCAATGTCACAGGGTATTTCGCGAGCAGCATCATGGGCGCCCGCATCCCCTGGTCGAGCCGCTCCGCTGAATTGGGCTTTCTTTGGCGCGCCCACCATCCGGCCGTGAAGACCCGTATGGTTCTCAGCGAGCCGATTTACCTACGGATTACGACCCTAGTGAACGGAGGCCAAGGCGAGCACACCTATCTTTACCCGCCTGACTATTTCTGGATGACCGACCAATGGGCGGGCTTCGTCGAGTGCAAATGGGAACATGAGATTAAAAAGATCATCGACCCTGAGAATCCCAAGGGAAAGCCCGGTATGTTTGTCATGAAAGACGGACGCTGGACTTGCCCGCCTGCGGAGACCGCAGCGAAGGCCCTCGGGCTGGGGTTCGCCATGTTTGTCATGAAGAAGTCTGAGGTTCAGCTCTCGAACAATCTCGAGTGCCTAGCAGACTACTACGATGTGCCGAAAGGAAACTACTTCCCCGTTGCGGCGCAGTGTATCAAAAAGATAGTTAACGACACTCCCGGGATTCAGATCCGAGATATTCAAGACCAGTTGGAGGAGGATGAGATAGACACACTGTTCTTCTTGATTGCTCGCCGAGAACTCTACGTCGATTTAACAAACCAACCGTTAGCTCCCAACTACACCGCTCCGGTCTACCGGGACGCCACTGTGGCCCGCGCAGCGACGCTCCTTTCGGAGCTGCCAGCAGATCGGACGCTATTACCGGCCGAATTCGATGTGCGGACCGGAACTTCCTTTATCCTTCGGGGTGTGCCGGCTAAAATCGCGGGTGTTGTCGATGACATCGTAACAATCGACCACGGCGACAGCCAGGAGGAGATGCTGATCGAACAATTGGAGCGGCTCGTTGCTTCCAATCAGGCGAAGCCCGTTGAGGGACCCGCCAAAAGCATGAGAGACCAGGGGTTGGCAGAGTATTACGCAGCGTGTAAACAGTGGCCTCGTATGCTGCAAAGGGAGGACCTGATCCGCCCGTTCCTCAACGCTCGCACCCTATACGAGCGCAAACAATTGCCTCCCAAGACTCGGTCGATCTATCGGTATCTAAGAGAATATTACGAAGCCGAGGAAAAGTATGGGCCCGGTCTCGGCGTACTTGGGCTTCGGGACAAAGCGCGGTCGGGTAATACCCAGCGGCAGCTAGATCCTGCGGTAATCGCGATCATGGACGACGTAATCGACAACTACTGGGCCAAGTCGACCGGTCGAAACAAGGAGGTGTCTTGGGGTGAGACAAGGCGGCGATGCGAGAAGCACAGGCCCCGCTTGCAGCCCCCGAGTCGCATGGCTTTTTATGCCCAGCTCAAAAGAAAAAATGAAGTGAAGGAGGATGAATACCTAAAGAGCCGGTTCGGTGAAAAGGTCGCCTACGCCATGCGTGCCCCCGTTTGGGAAGACGATTGGGACGACCTGAGTATTGAGGGGGAACACGCCTGGGCTGTCGTCCACATCGATCACACCCAGATTGACTGCGAGACGCCGCCTACAGCCGACGGCCTACATCTGGGTCGGCCTTGGTTCACGGTCATGGTATCACCGCGGTACCGCCGCATTCTTGCAGTCACGCTCTCCTATGAACCGCCGAGTTATCGCTCCTGCATGCAGGTTATCCGAGAATGCGTCCAACGGCACAACCGCCTTCCCCGCATCATTGTCACGGACGGGGGCAAGGAATTTCGCAGCGACTATTTCGGGGCTCTACTGCTCCGCTTCAACATCCACCAAAAATTCCGGCCACCACGAAAACCCCGTTTCGGCGCCGTGCTTGAGCGCCTGAATCTGACGATCACCTCGAAGCTATTCCACAATCTTGCTGGCAACACCCAGGCCATGAAGGATCCGCGCACGGTATCGGCGTCGCATAACCCGCGCAAACTGGCGATTTATCCACTGCCCAGATTGGCAGAGTTAGTTCGTGAGTTCTGCTACGACTACCTAGACACCCAACCCCACCACTTGACCGGTGTGACGCCACGGGACGCCTTCAAGGATGACATGCGTCGAGGCGGGCCGCGAAGCCATAAGATCATTCTCTACAACGAGGACTTTATCCTGCTCACGCTGCCCACCACCAAGCGAGGATATGTCACCGCATCACCGCGGCAAGGGTGGATCATTAACCGCATTCCCTATTGGTCCAGGGAGGCGAAGGAGCGGAAAAATCGCGGCAGGAAATTTAAGGACAAGTACGATCCGGATGACTACAGCAGGGCCTGGGTCGAAGTCGATGAGGAGTGGCGGCTCTGCCGCTCACGAGAATTCCGCGGGCTGTTCAGAGGACTATCCGAGAAGGAAATCCGCATTGCGTCAGTTGAGCTTATGGGGGCGGCCCGGACTCTCAAGGAAAAGCGCCGCGCAATCAATGCCACGACGCTGGCGAAGTTTTTTGCGAAGAACTGTGACCGGCCGGACGTGAAGTTGGCCCGAATACGCGCCGAGGAGAATAAGGCGGCCCGCACCGACGCCCACCGTCGGAAGGGGCGACATAGCCTAGGTCGCAAGCCCACGGGACATCAAAAACGAGAAGCCCCGCCACGAATCGCAATCTCAGTGACGGCCATGCCGCGGAAATTGCTGCCAAAGTGGACTGGCTTTGGAGGGCTTTCTTGATGAAACGTGCTAAACTCAAACTAGCTACGTTTCCATTCTTCAAGGATGATTACACGCTCGTTCATCCAAATCTCATCGAGGCGGTCAGCAAACTTAAGCTGTACTTGTCGACCCCTGGCGACGCGGGGTTGATCACGATCATCGGCTCCACAGGGGCCGGAAAATCTCACGTCGGGAGAGAAGTGGTGAAGGCGAGCCTAAAGGATAACGCGAAAGCGATGATCGCTGATCTTCAATTCCTCCCGGCTGTTCTGGCCTCGATCGCCTTACTCACGGCTCAGGGTAAGTTTAATTGGACTCTCTTCTATTCTCATCTTCTCAAGGCCTTGCTTCATCCTAATCCGTCGGTTCGGGACTTGGCTGATGGACGGGGAAAGCTCCAAACCGTACTCCAGCGTCGTCGCGTTCAATATCTTATACTCGATGAGGCAGATCACTTTATCTCTGATTTCGATGCCGACGACACCGACGGAATCGAGAGACAAGCCAACGTGTTGAAGTCCATCGTGCAGGGCACCGGCACAAAACTAGTCCTAATCGGCACCTACGACGTCGCTCCCCTAGTCACCCTCAACGGTCAACTTGCTCGCCGCAATCGCAGGATTCATTTGGCTAGGTATCGCAACACCCCCGATGATCAGCAGGCATTTAAGAGTGTCCTTAGCGATATTGATGAGCAATTTGCCGGTTTCTTCTCGTTCTCCCTGCAAGAAAACCAAACTGACATCTACGAGGGCTGCATCGGTTTAATCGGTGTTCTGCGCGACTGGCTCGCACAAGCTGCAAGTGCTAGCATACGGGACGGCAAAAAAACCATCAGCCTTAAAACCCTTCTAAGCGAAGGCCCTCCAGTGGACGTCCTCGATACGATGCTCGACTGTGTGGAAAACGGGGAGTCGAAATTCTACGTCACAGAAACAAGGGCGAAAGAATTTAGAGAACGTGTGCACAGAAAACCAGACGCCGGGTAGCTCTACACCAGCCGAAGGCAAGCCACAGCAATAGACTCGGGCGACTCCATAAAGATCCACAAACGAGCCAGAACCACTCAAGATGACAGCCGCTAAGCTAGAACCTGCGCCTCCGCTCAGCTCACCGGTCATCCCGCCGCGCTCGATTCTGATCGGCCCGACACCAATCGGACTGGGCTCTGCAGACGTGGAATCCCTGTTCAGTTACTTTTGCCGCGTTGCTTTGCAGAACGGTCTAACCCCAGGGCAACTGATTTTCGGCCGATGCACGATGTTGCTGGCGCAGGAGCATGAAAGCGCCGCGGAGTTGCGACGGACGGCACGGGCCGCCGTCGCCCGCCGAACTGTGGGTGTCTCTGAATCCGGGTATGAATTCGGTGCGGCCATCGCCAGATTGGTTGGTCGTCCGGAGGTCGTCCGGATGCATTGGAAACACGCCCTGAACGGCTACTCGTTTGCGCGCATGACCCGTAACTTTGGCGCGTATTGTCCCGACTGCCTACGCTTAGAGCTAGAGCCGTATGAGCGAATGACCTGGGAGCTGGCGCTCGTCGGCGCCTGCGCCCAGCATCGCTGTCTCTTGGTTTCCCGATGTGGTCAATGCGGCCGCAAGGCGAGTCGGCTGGACCTGAGTGCCAGGCCGTGGGAGTGCCCCATATGTGGCCACGACCGGCGTCTTGAGCGGGCGCCACCAGCAGCTTCCGCTGAAATCGCAACCGCCAGAGAGTTTGGCGCAATGGTCGCCGAATCAACAGCCGCCAAATCGACCGACTACCTCGACGCCCCCGATTGTGTCGACAGCCTGTTGGACTGGGCCGGCTCGCACGGAGCGTTTTCGGTAAAACGTCAGGCTAAGTTTTTCTCCATATCTGTTGGGACCTTGTCGCTGTGGCGAAACAAGAGAGGTCGACCGACGGCAAGCCGGCTAATGGAACTGGCCTTGAGGCTAGGGCAGTCGTTGCCGGCGTTTTTTCGAGGAGAATTCCGCGATCTCAACCAAGCGCCCGCGGTACCAGATAAATCCGCGGTCTGGAAACAACGCCGCCTTACGCAAGCGGAACGCCTAACCATGATGGTCCGGACTGAGACCATAGCCTCCCTGAACCCTATGCGACCGATGCCCGATGTCGCAGCCGAATTAGAGGTCACCCCACGAACTTTGCGCCATATTGCCCCCGAGCAGTGTTCTCAAATGAAGACCAACTACGCTGGCAATCGGCGGCGGATTAAGGAGGCAAAACTTGAATGGTTCTGCCGCAAGGTCGATGGCTACGTCGCCGCGTGTCTTACCAAACGACAATATCCCACCTTGCAGGGGCTTTCCCAAACCTTTGGGAAACCAGGGATTTTCCGGGAAGAGGGCAGGCGGCGCTACGCAAAGCAGGCAATTCGCAGCGGGCAGGAACTGCTACCGAACATGCCGGAGCAACTGTTACTAAATATTTTGCCCCCATTTTAACCTGCTGACCCGCCTCTCGGCGGGTACTCTATAACGTTGCTCCATAGACGCTCGAACTCAAATGAACTACAAAGGCACCCCCGACATCGATCCCTCGCAAGATCTCACCGTTGACGCCGTAAGCCTCTTTCAGAGATTTCGCCAAGACCCTGATAAACAGACCCTAGTCGCATTGCTCGACCAAGAATTCGCTCGGCATATTAAACTTTGTGAATTGGCCATTCTTTACGCAGCCAATGCTGACATCTTTTGGTGCGATCTGCCAGAGCACCCGCTTCAAGATTTCAACGTGTGGGCAGATCGGCATTTCGAGAAAATGGGCTTCGAAATTGAGCACCACTGCACCGCGACCACTCAGGCTATCCCGTCCCAGTTTGATAAGAAGAAGACCATTCAAGCCGTGATGGTGCGGTCATATGTCACCGCCAAATGGCATTTAGCCAAACCACTTGATCCAACAAGAGTATCCGCAGAGTGGCACCGGCGTAAATTGATTGAGGACCAAGAATTGGTGACGAATCCTCCAAAGCGCCAGTCTGCTGGATCGGGCGATGAAATCGAACATGGAAACGCAATTTGGGCGGCGGTGCTGGACAAACGGCAGATTGTTGAGGTTCAGCGGATTCATCACCGAAATTATCTTTGCCTGTTCGATCTTGACGGTGCGTTTCGCCACGCTGAGGAAACGAATGTCGCCTTCGGTGCGATGTTTGGTCCCGATGCAGGCGATGTTGCAATGTGGCAAGTCCGCGCCATGGAAATTGTCGATGGCTGGCGGGGGGGAACGCCGCTGCCGTAATGCGTAGCTCTGTTCTAAGCGGCTAATGGAAATTTCTCATGGAACGACGAGAGCAGCAGCGGTGAATCCACATTATGCCAGGATAGATGGCGTTTGTCTGCATTTTGCCAAACTAGCCCGCTCGCCAGCAAACAGTCACATAGGCGCCTAGGAGGCGAAGGCCGCCAAATATGGCAGTCGTCCATCGCCAAGTCAGGCTAACCGCGACAGTTATCTATCGCGGTTATCGGCGGAACCGGAGTCGGACTCATTCAGTCGACTCTGCTTTCGGTCGTAAAGATCAGGGCAGTTTTTGAGATTGCCTCAGATAGTTCGTCCGCTAACCACCGAGAAATCGCGTTAGGGCCAACGCAATTACCCCGCCCGTGAACATGCACTTTGGCCTGCCCTTCCCTCTATCGCGCGTGGCTCCAGCGTCGCTGTGCGCCGGGGGCTTTTGTCCGCGCACCGATGACGCTGGCCAATCCGTCGCGGGATGCCGTCAGGCCAGTCGGTGCTGGCGGCCCGGAAACACTCCGTTTTCGCTGGGCATTCTTTGCTGGCTGCTGGGTGCATGGGGTATCCCGAGCCTGGCCGCAACCGACCCGAAGATGCCGGAAGTGATCGTGGTGAGTGACCTGACCAAAGTTGGCGAACAGGCCCGCGTGCCGGATGCCGAGCATCCCGTCTACTACATGGCGCTTACTCCCGGTCGGTATGAGAAGGATGCTGCGCCGGTGGACAAAACCGAGCCGCCGAAAAACGAGGTGCTGAGCCGGCTGACGGGCGCTTTGGCGAAACGGCACTACCTCTTGATGGCTCCCGGGCATCCGCCGGAACTGGTGCTGTCATTTTGGTGGGGCAGCGCAAAACCCGACATTGACTACAACGCCTCCGATGACCTGACGCAAGGGGACTTCACCAACCAGCGCGCGATGGTCGCCTTGGTGGGGGCGGACAAGAGATTCGAGATGGCCAATTGGCATCCAAGGAATTTGGAGAATGCGGCAACCCAAGATCGTCACTTCGTGATCGTGATGGCCTTTGACTATGCGGCCGCGGCCCAGAAACAGAAGAAGGTTCTGTGGATTACCCGAATGAGCATGCCTTCGGCGGGTGTCGACCTTGCGGCGGCCATTCCCGCCTTGGTGACTACCGGCGGCCCGGCCTTCGGGCGAAATGCTCTGCCTGCCTGGATCGATAGCAGCAAAATGCAGGAAGAGCACGTGATCCTGGCTCCGTTGGAGGTGAAAGGCGTGGTGCCAGAGGAAAAGAAATGAGGTCACCCCTGGAGGCTGAGGCGGATAACCTGTAAATTGCCGGCGCCGAGCTGCTCTCGACCCTAGTCGTGCAGGCGTTGCATGGCTGAGAATCACCAGATCTGCTCTAGGCGAAAGGCTTGTCCAGTCGTGGGCCACATGCTTGGAAACCGCGCCCGCCAGACGCTTAACGGGCATTTATGGGCCGCGAGCACGGAGCAGCTTATCAACCCGTGCGCATGGTTCGCCAAGCCACGCGCAGCGGTGAAGGCCGGCTTCAGCCACACTGTAGGCATGCAAGAATCCCTGGTCACCAGCCTGCGCACGCGGCGCCCGCACATTCGCGCGCGGTGGGAGGACCTTTTGAGGATTGAGCGCGCCAGCAGCCCGCTGGCCCATCCCGACGCGCTGGTGCATCTCATCGACTGGTCGCTGGACGAGATCTTCCAGGCGCTGGCCGACCCCTTGGCCCAACGGCACCCCGGCCGGCGCCTTGCCCAGGACGGCCACCGCAACGAGTGCGCCTGCGGCCGTAATCCCTATCTGGCCTATTTTGCAGCGGGTGAACAGGCCGTGCACGAGGCCCTGATCCTCGCGCAGGCGGCCGTCGCCGCCCTCAAGCCCGCCGACCGCGACAACACCCTCGAAGAGATCAACCACGTCCTACAGCACCTGGCCCACCGTGAGATCGAGGCCTTCTGCGGCGTCTGCCAGTATCGGAATGCCCCGCCGTCCGGCTTGCCTGACAGCCTTCACTCGGAGTCGCCCGGAACGCCGGCGGCCGAAAGCAATCTGCACCGGGTCCAGTAGAGGCGCCTTTTGTCTGGATTGCCGTGGGAGCGACCTTGGTCGCGAAAGTCGTCCGTAAACACGCTGCCACGCCCGCTTCCCAGCCGGAGCAAACGCCGGGACATTGGACCCGTCGGGGAAAAACCCGCCGCTGTTCAGGCCGCAGGCACCGAAGGCGGCTCCGCCACCGGCACGACCGCCTTGGCGGCGCTGCGCCGGCGCGACGCGACACCGTGCAGCCGATCGCGGTAGGTCGTCGGGGCCTCGCCGGCGATGCGGCGGAACACGCGGTTGAACTGCGAAAGTGACTGGAAGCCGACCTCGTAGGCCGCCTCGCTCACCCGCTTGTGCGGGTTGAGCAGAAGGTTCTTCACCTTCTCGACGCGCACGCGCGCGAGGTAGTCGGTGAAAGTCATGCCCGTGGCCTTGCGGAAGGTCTTGCAGAAGTAGAACGCGCTCATGTTCACCGACTGTGCGACGCTGGTGAGCGACAGCTCGTCGGCATGCCGCTCCGTAATGTAGGTCCGGGCGCGCGTGATGGCCGGCGATTCCGCCGCCGCGCTCTGCACCATGAGCTGGTTGCTCAGCGCCGAGAGGTGCTCGGCGAAGATCGTGAGCAGGCGCAGGATCGACTCGTATTGCTTGCGCGTCACGACCCGTGTCTGGAAATATGCCTCCTCAAGCTGCTTCAGGTCGACCTCCATGCCATACTGCAGGAGCTGGCGTGTCGCCTTGGCGAATTCGGCGTGCTGCGGCGCGTGCAGCAGGATCTGCCCCGTCTGCAGGAACGCGATCAGGTTGGCGCCGACGCGCACGGGCACCGCGGAATCGCAGAGCCCGGCGAAGCACTTGAGCGTCTTCGGGCCGAGCCGGGCCTGTTCCTCGACCTTCCGCTGCAGCTGCAGGCAGGCGGCACAGGTGTTGTTGGCGTTGGCCATCAGCGCGCAGAACGGGCTCTCCTTCGGGTCGCCGTGGTGGGGCAGGTCGAAGGTTTCCACCGAGCGCAGCGCGATGGGCAGCCCGGTGGTCTCACGGAAGGCCTTCGCGTAGTCGCGGAACACCTGGGAGCGCCGCAGTTGCGCGGCCAGGGCGCGGCTTTGCTGGGTTGTGACGCTTTCGGTGTTTGGGTTCATGCGGAGGGGGCCGGGGGTGGCGCGAAGTAACGGGTCCGCACTAGCTCGCGGCCAAGCTCGGCGCGGAAGTCGGGATGGGCGATGGAAATGAGCGCCTCGCTGCGCTCACGAATGGATTTGCCGTGCAGGTTGACGGCGCCGTATTCCGTCACGACCCAGTGCACATGGCCGCGGGTCGTCACGACGCCGGCGCCCGCGTTCAGCTGCACGACGAGGCGGGAGATCTTGCCGGACGCGGCGGTGGAGGGCAGCGCGATGATCGGCTTGCCGCCCTTCGAGAGCGCCGCGCCGCGGATGAAGTCCATCTGGCCGCCGATGCCGGAGAACACCTTGTGGCCGATCGAGTCGGCGCAGACCTGGCCGGTGAGGTCGATCTGGATCGCGGAGTTGATCGCGACGACCTTGGGATTCTTGCGGATCACGGCCGTGTCGTTGGTCCAGTCGCAGGGATAAAACGCGACGAGCGGGTTGTCGTGCACGAAATCGAAGAGCCGCTTCGTGCCGTTGATGAAGCTCGTGATGATGCGGCCGGTGCCGACGACCTTGAGGCGGTTGGTCACCGCGCCGGACTCGACGAGGTCGACGATGCGGTCGGAGAACATCTCGGTGTGGATGCCCAGGTCGCGTTTGCCGTGCAGCCGGGAAAGCACCGCGTCGGGAATGCCGCCGATACCCATCTGCAGCGTCGAGCCGTCCTCGATCAGGCCGGCGACCAGTTCGCCGATCCGCGCCTCGACCGGGGTCTCGGGCTCCAGGTGGTGCTCATGCAGGGGCCGGCTGGTCGAGATGAAGGCGTTGATTTTGCTGAACGGCAGGACGTTGTTGCCGTAGGTGCGCGGCATCTGCTCATTGATCTCGGCGATGATCACGCGGGCCGTCTCCGAGGCGGCCTTCGCGCCATCGCAGGAAGTGCCGAGCGAGCAGAGGCCGTGAGCGTCGGGCGGCGAAACCTGGAGGAACGCGACGTCGAGTGGGACCGCCCCCGTGAGAAACAGGCCCGGGATGTCCGATAGGAAGATCGGCACAAAATCCGCGCGGTTCTCCGCAATGGCCTGGCGCAGGGGCGCGCCGGTGAAGAGGGAGACGGACCGGAACTCCTTCTCGCGCCCGCGGGCCGCGAACGGGGCGGGTCCGGCGGTATGCAGGTGGTAGAGCTTCACCTCCGCGAGGTCTTGGCGGGCGCAGAGCGCCTCGATCAACGGGGTGGGCGTGGCGCAGGCGCCGTGCACAAAGATATTGGTGCCGCTCCGCACGACCGAGACGGCCTCGGTGGCGGATACGGCGCGGGATTTCCATTCGGTCGGCATGGTTTGGTAAGTTTCTGGTCGTATCTTGACCCGGATTGCCGGTGGCGGAAGTCCCGATGGTGCGCACACCCTGCCAACCATTGCGCATATCTTGGCCCGCCATTAGTCCGCCGGACCCGCTTCGCACCGTCCGCAATCCATGCACAGCCTGCCACAACGGGCGCGAAGCCGGCCGCGTCGTGGTTGTATAAGCTGATCACGCTCTTCATACCGTCCACCATGGCCCAGCCTTCCACTCCCATCCGCGTCGCCGTGCTCGGCGCCGGCATCACCGGTCTCGCCGCGGCCTGGCACTTGCGCCGCGCCGGGTTCGCGCCGGTCGTGTTTGAAAAATCGGGCCGCGCCGGCGGGGCGATCGGCGCCCTGCGCCAGGACGGCTGGCTGCACGAGCTCGGCCCGAACTCGCTGCTGGAGGGCTCGCCCGATGTCGCCAAGTTCATCGACGAGGTCGGGCTCGGCCCGCGCCGGCTCTTTGCCGCGCCCTCCGCCGGCAAGCGCTACATCGTGCGCGGCGGCCGGCCCGTCGCGATGCCGGCCTCGCCGCTGGCTTTCGCCACCACCGGGCTGTTCTCGTGGTCCGCCAAGTTCGGCCTGCTCGGCGAACCGTGGCGGGCACGCGGCGCCGCGGACGCGGAGGAAAGCGTCGCGGACTTCGTCCTGCGCCGGCTGGGGCGGGAGTTTCTCGACTACGCCGTCAACCCGTTCGTCGGCGGCGTCTACGCGGGCGACCCCGCGCTGCTCTCCGTGCGCCACGCCTTCCCCAAGCTGCATGCGATCGAGCAGCGGCATGGCTCGCTCATCCGTGGCGCGCTGGCGCGCCGCAACACCAGCGGTGGCCCGGCCGGCCGCATGTTCACCTTTCCGGAAGGCCTCGGCGAACTGACGGATGCGCTCGCGCGGTCGCTCGGCCCGTCGCTACGCCTCCACCACGCCGTGCGGGCGGTGCGTCGCCGGGCCGCGGACTGGCAGATCGACTTCGAGGTCGCCGATGATCCGCACACCGAGGTTTTTGCCGCCGTCGTCTGCGCCCTGCCGGCCGACGCGCTGGCCGGGATGAAATTCGAGGGCGTTCCATCAGCCCCGTCACTTGAGCTGCTGCGCGAGATCAAGCATCCGCCGGTCTGCTCGGTGTTCACCGGCTACCGGCGCAAGGACGTCCGGCATCCGCTCGACGGCTTCGGGATGCTGGTGCCCGCGGTCGAGCGCCGGCCGCTGCTCGGCACGCTGTTCTCCAGCTCGCTGTTCACCGGTCGCGCCCCCGAGGGCCACGTCGGCCTCACGAGTTTTGTCGGCGGCATGCGCAATCCCGAACTGGCCGCGCTCGACGACACCTCACTGCTGCGCACGGTGCAGGGCGAGCTCACCCATCTGGTGGGTGCGCAGGGCGAACCGGTGTTCACCCATGTGAAACGCTGGCCGCGGGCCATCCCGCAATACACGCTCGGCTACCAACGCTTCAAGGATGCGATCGTCGCGATGGAGGCCGCCGCCCCGGGGCTCTTCATCGGCGGCAACTGCCGCGACGGCATCTCGCTGCCCAACTGCATGGAGTCGGGGCGGCGCCTGGCCAACGAGGTCATCGGCAAGGTGCGCGGGGCCGCCTGAGTTCGTCGGAGCGCGGGCTTGGTCGCGCTCGCACGCGGTGCAGGAGCCTGCTGGCGGGCTTCTACGTGACGAATGCCGTTCGATTCACGCCGCCATCGTCGGCGCGCTGCGCCAGGCCTTGAGCGGCAGGTTCGCGATGAGGATGAAGCCGAGCTGGCTGAGCACGAAGCCGAGCAGCCACCAGAAGGCGGCGTCGATGAAGCCGTAGCTGTGCAGGCCGACGCCGAGCATGTTCACGCCGAACCAGCTCCACGCGGTCACGATGTTGCCGAAGAGCGCGAGCGCCATGAGCCCGCGTTGCCTCACCATGCCGCCCCAGCGCGCGTGGAGAATGAGGGCGTTCCACAGCACGATGATCAGGGCGCCGTTCTCCTTCGGATCCCAGCCCCAGAAGCGGCCCCATGACTGATCGGCCCAGATGCCGCCGAGCACCGTGCCCACGAAGCTCAGCACCGTGGCGAAGCAGATGACACCATAAACCATGCGGGTCAGCGAGTCGGCGGTGGCCGCGTCGAGCGAGCGGGTGAGCACGCCGCGGATGACGTAGATCAGCGCGAGGAAGCCGGCCAGGAAGGTTGCCGAGTAGCCCAGCGTCACGGTGACAACGTGCGTCGCCAGCCAGAAGTTGGAGTCGAGCACGGCGCGCATCATCTCGAGCGTGTCGCCACCGAGCGCCAAGTGATGCGCGATCAGCAGCGTGGCGAAGCCGATGAGGCCGGCGGCAACGCTGCCGATGGCGTTGCGGTAGGTGACCTCGAGCATGAGGCAGAGCGCGACCGCGGCCCAGCCGATGAAGAGCGCCGACGAATAGAGGTTCGTCACCGGCGGCCGGCCCTCGAGCCACATGCGCGTCGCGATGCCGACGGTGGCCAGCACCCAGGCGAGGCCGATCAGCCGGAAGGCCGCGCGCCCGAGGGCGTCGGGCCACTTGAGCCACGAGAACACCGCGAGCAGGAACGCGATCACGTAGATGATCATGCTCGTGTAGAACGGCTGCGACGAGTTGAAGCGCGCTTCGACGTCGCACTTCGCAAGGAAGCCGGGAATTTCCCGGTCCAACCCCGCGCGATAGTCGCGCACCAGTCCGTTGAAGACCGCCGGCTGCTGGGCGCGCCAGGCGACCCCGAGGCCGATGTAGGTGGCCGTCGCCGCGTCGAGCCGGCCGCGGTCGGCGCTGGCGCGCAGCGCGGTGCCGGTGTTCATCCAACCCTTGGCGTCCGTCTTGCCCGTCTCGGGCGGAATGGGGCGGAGATAGCCGAGCGTCTCAAGGGTGGTGAACGCGTTGTTCAGGTCGAGCAACCGCCGCGCCGCCGCCGGATCGGCCGGCCGGCCCGAGGCGTCGGGCCTGGCCGCGGCGGCGATCTGGTCTAGCCGGGCGACTTCGCTGAGGTAGTCATCGAACCCCGGCGCCACCAAGCTGTCCCCGATGCTCTCATAAAGGACGATCGCGTCACGCAGCTGGATAACCGCGCGCTGGAACGCCGTGCGCAGAGCGCTCTCGACGGGATCGGAGAGTTTCGCCTGGCGGTCGAGTTCGGCGAGCCCCTTGACCAGCTGCTGGAAGCTGAAGCGCTTCTTGCCCGCGCCGTCATCAGGCGTGAGGTTGAAGAGCGTCAGGACATCGGGGTGCACGATCTCGAATACCTGGTATTGGTTGGCCGTCTCGGGCCGGTAGAGCATGTCGAGCAGCCACTCGTCGGGATCGACGGGCCGGCCGTCGGGCGCGCTGACGCGCTGACGGCCCTGCAGCACCAGCAGGGAGGTGCGGGCGACGGTGTCGAGCGGCTTGATGCGGCCGTTGACCAGCGTCGGCAGCCGGCCGAAGGCGGTGAAGTCATATTCCCCCTTCGGGCGCGGAGGGAAAAGCGAGACCAGCACCGCGAGGGCGGTGAGCACGAGGATGGTCAGCGGGAAAACCCGCGCGGCCGGCCAGCGCGGACCCGTGGGCACAGCGGCCTTCGCCTTGGCCTGCGGCGCGGTGCCCAGGTTGCGGCGTTTGCCGATGAAGCCGATGAGATGCAGGCCGAACTGCATGATCAGGCCGAGGGTCATCACGCCGCAGGCGATGTAGGGGATCAGCCAGCTTGGGTTGCGCACGACCTGCAGGACGGTCGTCATGTCGTTGTTTTGGAAGCCAGCCTGGTAGAACGTGAGCCCGCCGTAGCGCAGCGGGTTGTTCATGTAGATGAGGACCTCGCGGTCGTCCTTGCCGTCCGGCGTGGTCAGGCGCAACCGGCTGGAGAAATTCTTCGGGATGTCGGTGCCCGCGTAGCGATCGTGGCTGAACTTCAGGAGCGTCAGCGCATAGGGCTGGTAGTGCCGCGCGAAGCGCAGCGCGATCTTCCAGGTGCGGCCCGCGTAGGTGAAGCCCTGCGGGTCGTCGAGCAGGGGCGACACCAGCCAGGTGCCGATCACGCCGTCGGCGCCGGCGAGCTCGACGTAGGCGCTGGGGATGTTGCGCTCGTCCTGCTTGAAGGTCGGCGGCTGCAGCGTGGCGATGACCTGCGGGCCGACGCCCTTCGTGGCGGCGCCGGCCGGTTCGCTGGCCGCGGCGGCGGGCGTTTTCATCTGCAGCGTGGCGTTGGCGAAATAGGTCTTAACCGTGACACGGAACGGCAGCTTCGGGTGCTGCACGGTCTCTTTCTTCACCAGCGGGCCCTCGGGAATCGCGACGACCTCGTCGGCCTGCGGGTCCGTCGTGTCCGTGATCGCCAGCTCGACGTTGCGATAGCTCTCGGAGAAATTCTTGGTCTGCCCCTGGTCGAGGCGCATCTGGTATTCGTCCTGCAGCAGGCCGGTGAGCAGCTGGCCGACGAGCAGGAGGATGAGACCGGCGTGCACGAGCCACAGGCCGATCTTCCGCCAGGTGAACTTGAAGCGGTAGAAGTGCGCCGCGAGGAGGTTCGCCAGCAGCAGGCCGCCGATGGTGTAGCCGCCCGGGAAGACCGCGAGTGAGAGGTTGCCCGTCTTCCAGTAGACGAAGAAGGTGTTGAAGTATTTCTGCTGCACCACCCAGATGCCGAGGTTCACCTGGTCGAGGGTGGCGACCAGGATGAGGATGATGGAAAACAGGATGAGCCCGACCGTCAGCTTGAGCGAGACGAGCAGGTCGCGGATGTCGCGGAGCAGGGAGGCCATGGTCAGGAGGCGTTGAGGGTTTGCACGAACGCGAGGAAGGCCGCCTTCTGTTTCGCGACCACGGCCGCGGGTCCGGTGAGCTTGAAAAACCACGTCGACCCGCCGCTCGGCACCATGGCGCCAAGCAGCTGCACCGGCAGGTCGGCGGTGCCGCCGGAGAGCTCGACTACCGTGACCGGCATTCCGTTCACCGTGAGATGGGTGACTGCGCCGGCGAGCTCGGACTCGGCGATCGGGGCCAGTTGCAGCTGGCCGCGCCAGCGGTTCACGTTCGCAAGCTCGCCGCCGACATCACCGGGAAACGCCGTGACGGCCAGCTCGGCGGTCGCGCCGCCGTCACCCGGCACCACGTAGGTCGCCTTGCGCATCCCGGAGGCCGGTTTGCTTTCCCAGCCGGCGGGGGCCGCCCACTTGAGGCCGGGGCCGCTAGCGGTTGGCACGACGGTGTCTGCCATCGCCGGGACGGACACTGGAGCGGGAGTCGCGGCTGGGGCCGGGACGGTGGTCTCGGCCGGGGTGCCAGCCTTCACGGTTTGAAGAAACTCGAGGTAGGCGGCCTTTTCCTTGCCGACGACGGCGGCGGGACCGGTGAGCTTGAAGAACCAAGTCGAGCCTTCGCTGGGCACGATCGCCCCGAGCATGCGCTGGGCATTGTCCGGCGTGCCGCCGATGATGTCGACCACGAGCATCTTCAGGCCGTTGGCCTCGAGGAGCGTGACCGCGCCCGGCAGATCGGCCGCGGTGACCGGCGGCAGGCCCAGCTGACCGCGCCAGCGGTTGACGTTGGCCAAGTCGCCCCCGACGTCGCCCGGGAAGGCCGTGATCGCAAAATCCGCAACGGGGCCGCCGGCATCGCCGACATCGTAGCTGCCCTTGCGCATGCTGGAGGCCGCCTTGGCCCGCCAGTTGGCCGGAGCCGTCCAGGTCAGGCCGCCGGCATCGCCCTTGCTCACGGCAAAACCGTGGGCATCGCCCGGCATGCCGGCGGGCGCAGTGGCGGTGGCCGCCGGAGCGGGTGCAGCGGGCTCGCCCTCCTTGGGGATGCGATAGGTGGCGACACGGCTGTCGCGGCAGGCCGCCAGGCAGAGCGGCAGGGCCAGGAACAGGCAGAGCGCGCGATTGGACCGCGCGGCGCGGACGGGGAAGGGCGTGGGAGTATTCATCGTGGAGCATCCATCATGACCGAAGCCGGCCTCAGCGGCTGTGCGAATATTGTGCAGCTTTGCTCAGTCCTTGGCGAATACAGCAAAAAACGCACACCGACTTCACCCCAGTGCGCGGAGGCAGGACGGCGAATGGCCGCAGCCGCCGGCGCTTAGGCATCGCAACTCTTGCGCGATGCTCCGCAACGCATGCGCAGCCGGCGGGTCATTAGTCTGGCATACTGCTCGTGACTTCACCGGCCGCTTCCACTACATTCAAAACGCTTCCTCCGTCATCCACTCATCCCCATCGCCATGAAAACCCGCTCCATCATCCTCGCCACCAGCCTCGCCTTCGCTCTCGGCACCGCCGTCGGCCATGCCGCCCCCGCCTCTGAAAACTGGGACAACCTCTGCTCCAAGTGCCACGGCGCCGACGGCAAGGGCCAGACCAAGGTCGGCAAGAAACTCGGCCTGAAGGACTACACCGACGCCAAAGTGCAGGCCGAGATGAAGGACGAGGACATGGCCAAGACCATCTCCGAAGGCGTCAATGACAAGGCCGGCAAGGAAAAGATGAAGGCCTACAAGGACGACATCTCCGCCGATGAGGTGAAGGATCTCGTCGCCTTTGTCCGGAAGATGAAGGCCTGATTTCCCGCCTAAGCGCCCCGCTTGTGCCGACCGGCATCCGCGGGGCTTTTTTTCCCCCGCGAACCCTTTCCGCCCGCCGCTTCCCCTTCCATGTCTGAGACCACTCCCATCCCGGCGCCGAAACCGCGCTCGCCCTTCAACAACTGGATCACCGCCATCGGCGGCGTGCTCGCGGTCGGCGCACTCTTTTCCTTCGCGCTGCTGGTCTGGATGGACTTCACGGGGGAGCATAAGAATCCCTACCTCGGCATCTTCACCTACCTGGTCGCGCCCGGCTTCCTGATCGCCGGGCTCGGGCTGGTGTTCTTCGGCGCCTGGGCCCAGCGCCGCTGGGCCATCAAGCACGCCGCGACCAAGCCCGACAAGTGGCGGCTTGATTTCACCAACCCCTCCCAGCGGCGCCTGATCGTCGTCTTCGGTGTCGGCGGCCTCGTCTTCATCCTGCTGAGCGCATTCGGCAGCTACCAAACCTACCATTACGCGGAGTCCGTCCAGTTCTGCGGCGAGGTCTGCCACCGCGCTATGAACCCCGAGTTCGTCGCCTACCAGCGTGGCGCCCACGCCCGCGTCGACTGCGTCGACTGCCACATCGGCTCCGGCGCGGAGTGGTTCATCAAGGCCAAGATCAACGGCACGCACCAGCTGATCGCCTACACGCTGACCGACTACGACCGCCCCATCGCCACGCCGCTGAAGAAGCTCCGGCCCGCCCAGGACATCTGCGAGAAGTGCCACTGGCCCGAGAAGTTCCACGGCAACATCGACATCAACTACACTCATTTCAAGTCCGACAAGGCCAACACCCAGTATGACGTCCGCATGCTGATGCGCGTGAATACCAGCCAGGCGGGCGCCCCCTCCGGCGGAATCCACTGGCACGTGAACAAGGACGAGAAGGTCGAATACTTCGCCAACGACCCGAAACGTCAGGACATCCCCTGGATGCGCGTTACCAACAAGAAGGACGGCACGTCCCGCGTCTACCGCACCGAGGGCTACAAGGGCGAGCCCGCGGCCGACCAGATCCGCACGATGGACTGCATGGACTGCCACAACCGCCCGGCCCACACCTTCCCCACCGCCAACGAGTCGGTCGAGCGGGCCATGACCGCCGGCACTCTCAGCACGAAGCTGCCCTTCATCAAGCGCGAGGCCGTGAAGGCTCTTCTCCAGAAGGAAATCACCGCGGATACCGACGCCCCGGCCAAGATCGCGGCCTATCTCACCACCAAGTATCCTGCCGCTCCCGAACTTTCCGCCGCCATCGCCACCGTGCAGCAGATCTACGCGACGACCATCTTCCCCGAGCGGAAGGCCGACTGGCGCGTGTATCCCAACAACATCGGCCACAAGGACTGGCTCGGCTGCTTCCGCTGCCACGACAACAAGCACAAGACGGAGACCGGCGCCACCGTGCGCTCGAGCGACTGCAGCTCCTGCCACGTCATCCTCGCCCAGGGCAAGGGCGCCGAGTTCGAGCTGCTCAACGCCAAGGGCCAGGAATTCAAGCACCCCGGCGGCGAGCTCGACCCCGACCTGACCTGCTCGGACTGCCACAACGGCGGCATCCAGAAGTAAAGCCGCACGCTCGATTTCACGAGGCGGGGCCCCGGCCCCGCCTTTTTTGCGCCTGTCCGCCGGATCCCACCCGCGCAAATCCGGCTGCAAGATCCGCGACTGTTCCGCCAAGCCCCGCGTAGCCGGTGCGCGCAATTGGGCGCATGATGGGCGCACAGTCCCCATGAACGCTTACCTCCGGCGGTTGCTCCTTCCAGCGTGTGCCTTGCTGGCCCCTTTCGGCTTCACCCCGGCTCTGGCCGGCGCGGACAATCCCACCGTTCCTTCCCCCGCGGTGGCCCAGAAGTCGCCGGCCGTGCCCAACTCGGAGTGCATGGATTGCCACGAGGCCGAGTTCAAACCACGCAAGAAAGGCCTGCCGTCCGAATGGATCGGCGTCCGCCCCGAGCTCTTCGCGAAATCCGTCCACGGGAAGCTCAATTGCGTGGACTGCCACGCCACCCTGACGGAAACACCGCACGCCTCGAAGCTCCCGCCCGCGCAGTGCGCGAGCTGCCACGACAAGGAAGTCAGCCAATACGCCACGAGCATCCACGGCATGAGCCACAAGATGGGCGACTCCGACGCCGCCTCGTGCACCAGCTGCCACGGCACGCATGACATCATGCCGGTGAAGTTCGCCGACTCGCCCGTCTTCAAGCTCAACCTGCCCAAGACCTGCGGCACCTGCCACGACGACCCCAAGCTCACCAAGGAATATCGCATGGGCAAGAGCGAGGCGGCCGGTCACTACCTCGACAGCATCCACGGCAAGGCCCTCGTGAAGATGGGCCTGATCGTCGCGCCCTCCTGCAACGACTGCCACGGCGTCCACGACATCAAGCGCAGCATCGACAAGGATTCGCGCACCAGCCACGCCAACATCGCCAAGTCCTGCGGCAACTGCCACGTCGGCATCGAGGAGACCTACAACAAGAGCGTCCACGGCCAGCTGCTCCTCAAGGGCGACAAGAAGGGTCCGGTCTGCACCGACTGCCACAGCGCGCACGACATCGAGAAGCCCGCCACCGCCCACTTCAAGGCTGGCAGCGACCAGAGCTGCGGCAAGTGCCACGAGGACCGCCTCGAGCACTACAACGAGACCTATCACGGCAAGGCCATGGCGCTCGGTCAGCCCAACGTCGCCTCCGCCGTCGCCGCCTGCTACGACTGCCACGGCCATCACGACGTCTTCAAGGTCAGCGACCCGCGGTCGCGCCTGTCGAAGGATAAGATCGTCGGCACCTGCTCGCAGTGCCACGCCGGGGTCAACGAGTCCTTCACCCAATACCAGCCGCACGCCAACCCGCTGGACAAGGTCAACTACCCGGTCCTGAACAAGGTGTTCCTGTTCATGACGGCGCTGCTGATCGGCACCTTCGGCTTCTTCGGCCTGCACACGGTCTTCTGGCTCTTCCGCTCGATCTACCTCTACCTGACCGACTCGAAGACCTTCCGCGAGGCCGTCATCAAGTCGAACACCGACGACGTCCAATACACGCGCTTCACGCCGTTCGAGCGCTTCCTGCACATGCTCGTCGTCACCAGCTTCCTGCTCCTCGTCATCACCGGCATGCCGCTCAAGTTCTATTACACGGACTGGGCGAAGGTGATCTTCCACTACTTCGGCGGGGCCGGCGTCGCGCGCTCGCTGCACCACTTCGGCGCCATCATCACGTTCACCTACTTCGTGCTCCACCTGAGCAAGCTCGCCTCGATGCTCTGGCAGCGCCGCAGCGGCATCCGCAACCCCGAGACCGGCCGCATCGAGCCGATGCGCTTCATCCGGAATGTCTTCGGCCCCGACTCGATGGTTCCCTCCTTCCAGGACTGGCGCGACTTCATCGCCCACCAGAAATGGTTCTTCGGCAAGGGCCCGCGGCCGCAGTTCGACCGCTGGACCTACTGGGAGCGCTTCGACTACTTCGCGGTGTTCTGGGGCGTGTTCATGATCGGCGTCTCCGGCCTGATCCTCTGGTTCCCGAAGTTCTTCACGCTCTTCCTGCCCGGCTGGATGATCAACATCGCGAGCGTGATCCACTCCGACGAGGCCCTGCTCGCCGCGGGCTTCATCTTCACCTTCCACTTCTTCAACACGCATTTCCGCATCGAGAAGTTCCCGATGGACACGGTCATCTTCTCCGGCCGCATCTCGCAGACCGAGATGCTGCACGAGCGGAAGCGCTGGTATGACCGCCTCGTGGCCTCAGGCCGCCTGAAGGACTATGCGATCAAGGACGAGTGGGAGGGTCGCAAGCACGTGGCCAAGGCCATGGGCTTCGTCTTCTTCGGCACCGGCCTGGTGCTCCTTGCGCTCATCATCTACGCCATGACCTCCCGCCTCGGCCACTGAGCCGGGGGCGCGGGGCCGTGTTGCTGCCGTAGCCACAGGCGTCCCGGCCTGTGGGTTTGGCCCGAATGCCCAAACCGGCAGGCAGGGACGCCTGCCGCTACAAGTGACAAAGCGGCTGGCAAAAGGTGCGTGCCAATTTCCAGATCGGCGTCGGCGCGGAGACCGGCGCCCACCCAACAGCTCCGCCCGCCTTGTTTCGTCCTGCCTCCTGTAGGGGCGTCGCTGGCCGACGCCCGCGAACGTGATGCAGCCAGCGCGGGCGCACACGAGGTGCGCCCCTACGGCAAACCTTCAGACCCGCTCCCCATCGCTGCGCGCGGCAATGTTCCAGACATGTCCCTCCGGATCGACCAACCGGCCGACCCGGTCCCCCCAGAACTGATCTGCGGCCGGCAGAAGAACCCGGGCGCCGGCCGCGACCGCTCTCTCCATCACCGAGTCCACTTCGTCGCCGTAAAGGTAGATGACCACCGGTGAACTGCCGTCCAACCCGGGCGCACGACTCCCCAGCTGGGGATGCAAGCCGTGAATCATGATCAAGGCCTCGTTTATCTTGAGGGTCGCATGCAGCACGCTGCCATCCTCACCCAGCCGGCGCGACAGCTCGACGGCGCCAAACGCTTGCCGGCAGAAATCGACTTCCGCCGCGGCGTCGCGGCAGACCAGCATCGGGATGATCATTCTCGGCTTCAAAAACGCGGGTTTTAGACGTTAACGGTGTGCTATGGCGGCGCGGCGTAGCCCCGCCATCGGCACTGGCATCTGGTTCGGCTCTTCGATCATATGTCAGATTTATCTTCTTCGAGCACCGCAAGCCGCTGCCGCAATTCCTTTAGCTCTTTGTGCAATTGCGCGGTCACGCTCCCGACAAAAAAGAAACACATGGGAAGAAAACAATAGAAACCGGGCTCCCAAGCCGAGGAGTTAGCACCAGACTTAAGATGCACGATTAGCACGACGGCCGAAAGCACGGCGCAGTAGAGCGCCGGAATCCAAGGAGCGATGGTTTTCATGGGAAAATTGTTGCCGAACGTAGAATGTGCTAGGGGGCCGGTTCGATCAAAACAGCATAGATCTCTCCTGCAGTCACTTCACGAAAGCGATGTTCACGTAATTACCGACGTCGAGTCTTTTGGCGTCATTTGAATCAGCCCGTCGGGATATCAAAACCCGGCTTCATTGCGGTGGATGGAGCTGGCGGCAACGACCAGCGAGGGGACCGGGCTTTCGGACCGGTTTCCGAGGCTGATGTCCCAACAGCGCGTCCAGCTCGTCGGTCCGTAGCCTGGGCAACGCGGTAGGCCGCGTTCCACCTCGCCGCGGCGGAGCGGGCCGCACCGCCCTACCTCACACCGCCGGCTTGTCCGGCGGCGGCGGAGCCGGCAGCGTCTTCGCCGCTTCCTCGGCCTTCAGCCGGGCCAGCTCGGCCGGGTGTTCCTCGAGCATTTCCTCCTCGGACATCCGCCCGGTGAGCCAGCCGAGGTTCATCGGGTAGACGTCAGGGTTGAAGATCACGAAGTAGAAGTGCCACACGATGATCGCCAGCGTCGCCAGGATCGCCTCGTAGAAGTGCACCGTGCGCGAGATGTCGAAGCCGAGCTTGGAGAGCAGCCCGATCGAGGTGTTGTCGAACCACAGGATCGCGCCCGTCACGCCCATCAGGAACGTGCCCCACATCATCGCCCAGTATTCCGCCTTTTCTATATAACAGAAGCGGCCGAAAGCCGGCTTGGTCGGGGCGAGGCCCAGGTTGTATTTCATGACGGCGATCGGGTCCGTGACGTCGCGCCAGCGCGGCAGCAGGTCGAGGAACAGCTGCCGGCCGCGAGCCGTGAACGCGAGGTAGGCGAAGTGCCAGAGGCCGGCCAACAGCATCACGACGCCGGCCCCGCGGTGGATCCAGCCGCGCCACTCGAAGCCGCGCACCGTCAGGTTGCGGATCGCGACGACCCACCAGGCTTCGGGATACCGCAGCGCGAAGCCGGTCACGACCAGGGCGGTGAAGCTGATCATCAGGACCGCGTGCTGGATGCGCTCATGCACCGTCAGGCGCAGATACAGCCGGTGCTCGACGTGCTCCGGTTCGATGAGTCCCTTCTGGATCGCCAGCTTGCGACGGGTCTTCTTGAGGAAATCAAGGGCGTTGTGGAGGAACATGCCGCCGATCACGGCGACGATCAGGATCACATAGAGCGTCGAGATGAGGTAGAGGATGGGTGTGTTGCCGTCGTCGCCCTTGGCCGCCTCGGGGCTCACGTGGACCTTGCCGACGGCGAACCGCTTGTTCGCACCCGGGTGGCACTGGCCGCAGGTCTGGGCGAGGTTCGCGGGGTTGATCGTCGAGGTCGGGTCCTTCTGCGACTTGATGGCGTGGGAGCTGTGGCAGCTGGCGCAGTTGACGACCTCCACCGAGCCGCCGCGGTCGGCGAGACCGTGGTAGCTGTCGGCGAAGGACGAGAAGCTCTGCGTCGGCAGCCGGTATTTCTGCGTGAGCTTCAGGGAGGCGTGGCAATTGGCGCAGACCTGCTGCGCGACGTTCTTCGCGCTGACCGGCGAGGCCGGGTCGGTGTGCTTGCGGATGTCGTGCTCGCCGTGGCAGTCGGTGCACGCGGCCGAGTCGGTGTTGCCGCGCTTCAGCGCGGCCGCGTGCGCGCTGCCGGCGAATTCCGCGGCGGGCTTCTCGTGGCACTTGGCGCAGGTCTCGGCGACGCGGAGCTTGTTGACCTTCGCGCTGGCGGCCATGGCGCGGTTCATCTCATGCGCGCCGTGGCAGTCGACGCAGTTGGCCGACTCGGCCTTCCCGGCGAGCAGCGCGGCACCGTGCACGCTCTGGTCGAAGGATCCCACGAACTTTGTGCCGCGCACCGCGCGGTCCGCGACGTTCTCCCGGCCGACGTGGCAGGCCTCGCACTGCTTCGTCTGCGCGCGCTTCTGCTCGACCGAGGGCGCCGCTTGGGCGTTCGCCACGACGGGCACCCGGTGGCAGGTGAGGCAGTCCGGGGCGCTGGCCTGCTTGGCAGCCAGGGCGTGCCCATGCGCGGAGGCCATGAAGTGGTCGCGGGCATCCGTGTGGCAGCGGCCGCAGAGGTCGGTCAGCGGGCCGTCGGTGAAGACGGACTTCTTCCCCTTCGCCGGCGCGACGGCGTGCGTGCCGTGACAGGAAGTGCAGTTCGTGTCGTCGCCCACCGGCCGGGGATCGAGCGCCAGCCGTGGGTGGAACGCGTGGCTCTTCTTGCCGCTGGCCTCGTGGCACGACGCGCAGTCGACCGGGGCCATCGGCTTGCGGTGCGGGGTGCTGTCGCCATCGAAGCCCTCGTGGCAGTCGATGCACTCGAGCGAGCTGTGCACGGACTTCGCCCCGATCTTCTCATCCACGTAAAGCGACACCTTCCGGCCGAGCCGCTTCATCGTCAGGGTCTCGTCGCTGTGGCACTCGAGGCAGCTGGCGGAGGAGTTCGCCGCCGGCGCGGCGGCCGGTTTCGCGGCTTCGTCGGCGCCCAGCCGGCCCGAGCCGCCAACGCCCAGGACAACCAATATCAGCAGCCTGACAAAGCTCCTGCCGGGCCGGCAGGTGGGATTTGTCGCGAATGGGACTAAGGCTCGATGTGACATGGTAAAAGGGGTGACCCGGCTCCATAATAGACCTCGGCGCGCGGCGGTCTTAGCATCGCTTGACGAAATCGGGGCACATCTTGCACAGCCCGTTTCAGCCACACCAAGGAATGCGCAGCTTTGGCCAAGGGCCCGTCAGGCAGGCGGCGAGGACGGGACGATTGAACAGATACAACCCAAACGTCCGCCCATGCCCGCCACTTCTCCCTCTCACAATGCCGCTTTCCCCGGCGGCCAAGACCACCCCGGAGTTCTGGGGATGAGACCCCATGGTTGCGGCCCGAACGGCACTTGCCGGCATCCCGCAGCCGACATTTTACTTTCCGCAGGTGCCCGCGGCCAATCCCTGCGCATCTCTCGGCAAGCGATGCAGTGTCGTGCCGCCCCCCTTGTGGCATGATGCCAATGCCCAAACAGGCACCCCTACCCCAAAACAACATCAAGCGTAACGCGACTATTTCCACCATGAGCACACAACCCCGTTGGACCAAAAACACCGTCATCTTTGGCGGCATAGCCCTGTGGGGCCTGCTGCTGGTTTCCTGCGTCACAGTAAACCGAGCCGTGCTCGCGCCACCCAAGGTCGCCGGCGCGACGTTCGTCGGGTCCAAGGAGTGCGCCCAGTGCCACTCCGACCAGACCGACCACTTCGCCAACTCCACCCACGCCCGCGTCCAGCTCGCCGACCCCAAGCTCGGTGACACCGGCTGCGAGGCCTGCCATGGCCCGGGCTCCGTCCACGTCAAGGTCGGCGGCTCCAAGGGCACGATCGTCAACCCGGGCAAGTCGTCCGAGGCCTGCTTCGCCTGTCACTTGGAGAAGCGCGGCGAGTTCAGCTTGCCCAACACCCACCCGGTGCTCGGCGGCAAGATGTCCTGCGTCGATTGCCATGACGTCCACACCGGTGACGCCGTCAAGGGCCGCGGCGCCGTAATGGAGAGCCAGAACGACACCTGCACGAAGTGCCATACCGAGCAGAAGGGTCCGTTCGTCTTCGAGCACGCCGCCATGAAGGAAGGCTGCGTCGCCTGCCACGCCCCGCACGGCTCGGTCAACGCCCGGATGCTCGTCGCCCGCGACGCCAACCTCTGCCTGCGCTGCCACCTCGAGGCCCCCTCCACCCCGAACGCCGGCCAGATCAACGCCAACGCGATCAACGCCTCCGTCCAGAATCACAATTCCCGCCTGATGCAGGGCACCTGCTGGAGCGCCGGCTGCCACGAGGCACCCCACGGTTCCAACGCCAATAACCACATTCGCCGCTGAACCCCCAACCCTATCGTGTCATGAAAGCGAACCTTTCCTCCCTCCTCCGTTGCACCGGCCTCGCGGCCGGCGCGGCGCTCGCCCTCTCGGGCGCATACGCGGCGGTCCCCACCGACGCCTTCCCCAACTTCGACAGCTACATCAAGATCAGCGGCCAGGCCCCGTCGGTCACCGGTGACGGCGCGGCCTACGCGCGGCGCACCCAGCTGTCACAGGACGGCGGCGTCGGCATCGAGGACCTCCATTATACCAAGGATCTCAACAAGGAGACCTCCGTGGTGGTGGACGGCCACGCCCTCGCCGGCAGCGAGGACTACCTCGGTGTCTTCAAGATCACGCAGACCGACGTCGGCTCCTTCGAGACCGGCTACAAGCGCTTCCGGACGTTCTACGACGGCATCGGCGGATTCTTCCCGCTCAACGGCGCCTGGATGCCGCTGAACAACGAGGACCTGCACGTCGACCGCGGCGTATTCTGGGCCGAGCTCAAGGTGAACCGGCCCAACGAGCCCGTCTTCACCCTGCGCTACACCAACGCGGAGCGCACCGGCACCAAGGACTCGACCATCTGGAATGACACGGACTTCACGGGCCTGCCCAACAACAACCCCCCGATCTCCCAGGTCCGCAAGATCGTCCCGAGCTACATCAACCTGAACGAACGCCACCAGACGGCCGAGGGCAGCATCAAGCACACCGTGGGCAAGACCACGTTCGAGCTCTCGCTGCTCGGCGATACCGTCAAGAACCTCGACACCCGCTACGGCACGCGCTTCCCGGGCGAGGCCAAGCCGTTCCCCACGCCGGCCTCGACCGTCCTGCTCCCAGCCGCCCAGATGAACAACCAGATCCAATATTCGCAGGCGGACGGCACGGACGCCCGCACCTTCGGCGTGACCGGCCGCACTGAGACCGTGTTCAACGACAAGGTCACGCTCAAGCTAAGCGCGGGGTATGAGAATCTGAACAACGACTTCTCGGGCGACCGCCCCCTGTTCACGGTCACCCCGACCGCCGTCGGCAACGTCATCGCCGCGACCGACAACAACCTGAACCTCGCCGGCACGTCGCATGAAAAGGTCTACACCGGCATCATCGCCCTCGACCTGAAGCCCTTCAAGGACTTCACGGCTGACCTGGCGCTGAAGGGCCAGGACAAATACACCAAGAGCACGGGTTCGCTCATCAGCGTGACCGCGGCCACGAACACCACCACCGGCGTCGTCACCATCACCCAAACCCCCCAGCTTGAGTATTCCCGCCTCAAGGACCACTCCCTGACCCCGACGCTCGACCTGAACTACACGCACTTCAAGGACGTCTCCTTCTTCGCCTCCGGCAGCAAGGATGTTGTGAACGGCGACGAGTATTACGCCACCCCCTATGCATCCACCGGTTCGCCCGCCGCCAGCGGCCTCGCCTTCAACGACGAGTCCGAGTCCCGCTCCCACTACAACGCTGGGGCCAGCTGGCGCGCCTGCCAGGCCGTGACGCTGCGCGGCGAGGTGTTCTACAAGGACAACGTGAACCACGCGGTCGGCTACGGCATCAATGCCGGCAACAACTACGAGCTCGATACACAGTTTACCGGCGTGAAGGTCACCGCCACCGCCAAGATCAACGCCCAGCTGACCTCCACCACCCGCTACATCTATCAGCAGGGCAAGGCCCAGGTCACCGGCAACCTCACGACCACGCCCAAGTATGACTCGATGGACTCCAAGAACCACATGATCTGCGAGACGATCGACTGGACGCCCACCGCCCAGTTCTACTTCCAGGCCAACGTCAACCTCGTCTTCAACACCATCAGCACGATCTACCCGCGCGCCGGCATCGTCCCGGCCGCCGGCACCAGCATCGCCTGGGATGCGAACGGCGTGGTGCACAACTCCGACAATGACTACATCACCGCCAGCTTCCTGGCCGGCGCCGTGGTCTCGAAGGACGACGATCTGCAGTTCAAGGTCACCTACTACGAGGCGAACGACTACAACCCGGTGATCGCCCTCCTGTCGGTGCCCTACGGCGCCGCCAACAAGGAGTTTTCCGCCACCGTCGGCGTGAAGCACCGCTTCACCAACCGCATCATGGGCGACGCCAAGGTCGGCTACATCGACAACAAGAGCGATCTCACCGGCGGGAACACCAACTTCCGCGGGCCGGTCGCCTACCTCTCGCTTACTTACGCCCTCTAAGTTTCACGTAAACTTCCCTGGTTGAAACCGGCCGCGGCACCGCAAGGTGCCGCGGCCTTTTTGCGGGCGGGTTTTGGGATGGAGGGACGGTCTCCCGACCATCCGCGGCCCGTCAGCGGACGGGCCCTCCACGTTGCAAGATATGCGGTGCTTCCGCCAAGACCGCGGTAGTGGGTCCGCCCGATATGACCGATACTCAGGCAAGATAAGCGCCACCCCTGCGCAAATCCTTTACCCCGCCCAGCGCCCCAACGCGCCGACCGATGAACGATCCGCACCCCAGTCCCCTGGAGGATACGCCTGCGCTGCGCCTGGCGCAGCTGGAGGCACGCATCGCACGACTCGAGGCGCACACCGGGCTGGCGGCCGATCCAGCTCCCGCCCCCGTCACCCTCGCCCCTCCGACCACTGCCGCGACCGCGGCCAGTGCGGCCAGCTCCGAGGACGAGCTGGAATTCGAGGTCGGCCAGAACTGGTTCGCGAAGGTCGGTATCGTGGTGCTCACGCTGGGCGCCGGGTTCACCGTGTCACTGCCCTACGCGAGCCTGCCCGCGGGCACCCCGTCGCTGATCGGCGCCGCCCTCGCCGCCGGCCTGTTCGGGCTGTCCCGCTGGGCGCGCCACTCGTTCGAGCAGCTCTCCGGCTATTTCCGCGGCGTAGCCATGACCCTGCTCTACTTCGCGACGCTCAGGCTCTATTTCTTCGGCCCGCAACCGATCCTCGGCACGGACACCTGGTCCGGGCGCCTGCCGCTCGTCCTCGTCGTGGCGCTCAACCTCGTGCTCGCCTGGCGCCGCCGGTCCCCGTGGCTGGCGGGTCTGGCCCTCGCCATGGGATACGCGACGGCCCTCGCCATCGGCGCGGCCAGCTTCGCGCTGCCGGCCATCGTGCTGCTGACCGCCCTCGCTGCCGCGGGCGCGCTGCGCGGCCGGTGGCCCGCCCTCGTGCTCGCGGCCATCCCGCTCGGCTACGCGACCTATTTCCTCTGGGCGGCCGGCAATCCCCTGCTCGGCCATCCGTTTCATTTCACGGACCACCCGGCCATCTCCCCCGCTTTTGTCCTGGCAACCGCACTGCTCCTTGCCGGCGCGGCTCTCCTGCGCGCCAACCGCGGCGAGGAAGACGGTGTCACCAACGCGAGCTCCGCCCTGAACTGCGCGATCGGCTACGGCGTGTTCCTGGTGCACACGGCCGCTGCGCTCGGCCCGGTCTTCACGGTCGCCCATCTGGCCGCCTCCGCCGTGTTTCTCGGGATCGCCGTGGCGTTCTGGATGCAGGAACGCAGCCGGGTCTCCACCTTCCTCTACGCGATGACCGGCTACATGGCCCTGAGCATGGCCATCCTCAAGGCAACGGCCGCCCCCGAACTCTTTGTCTGGCTGTCGGTGCAGAGCGTGGTCGTCGTCGCCACGGCCATTTGGTTCCGGTCGCGGTTCATCGTCGTGGCGAACTTCCTGATCTACGTGATGATCGTGCTCGGCTACGTCATCGTGGCGCAGCGCGAGACCGGCATCAGCCTCGGCTTCGGCCTCGTGGCACTCGTCAGCGCCCGGATCCTCAACTGGCAGCGCGACCGGCTGGAGTTGAAGACCGAGCTGATGCGCAACTCCTATCTCCTGGTCGCGTTCGTGGTGTTCCCCTACGCGCTCTACCACCTCGTCCCGGGGCGCCACGTCGGCCTCGCCTGGGTCGGGCTCGCGCTGTTCTACTACGCGATGAACCTCATCGTGCGGAACCAGAAGTTCCGCTGGATGGGCCACGCCACGCTGCTGCTGACCTCGCTCTACATCGTGGTGGTCGGGACAAGCAGCTTCGGCCCGGTCTACCGCGTGCTGTCCTTCCTGGCGCTGGGCACCGTGATGCTGGCGGTCTCGCTCGTCTTCACCCGGCTGCGCAAGCGGCCGCGCTGAGGGCCGTCCGTCGTGTAGCCGCGGCGATCTGAAGAATGTTGTAGCCGGGGTCGCCGACCCCGGTTGAGCGACGTTTCCGCGTGATCATCAGACCTCCCGGGGTCAGCGACCCCGGCTACAACAATTTCCACACCCCATTGGCGGTCTTTGACCGCGCCACAGGCAAATCCTCCGGCTCAGCCGCCGCAACCGCAGGTGCCGCCGCCGCCACAGCCACCACCACCTGCGTGCTCCTCGACCATCTGCACGGGTTCGGGCTGACCGCCGACCAGGTCGGAGGCTTCGCAAAGCATGTTGTAATATTCGTCGCGCGTCAGGCCGAGGGCGCCGGCGCCGAAGGTCTCGGCCTCCTCGGAGGAGGCGAAGGCGCCGTAGTTCACCGCGACCAACTGGTAGAGGACGAGGGCGGGCACCCGGTCCAGCTGCGTCATGAAGATCGGATGCACAAACATCGTGAAGCCGTCCTCGGGGTTCGCCCCCTTCTGCTCGGGATGCGCGAACTCCCCCGTGTGGAGCCCGGCGGCATCAAAGACGATCTCGCAGGGGTAGCGCACCTGCGCGCGGTCCGCGAGGAGCAGCTGGAGGCCGGCCCAGCTGGGCGGGCCGTATTTGGCAAAGACCTCGATGCCCTTGTTCCAGACGTGGGTCGTCAGGGACTGCCTGGCATCGTCGGCGGTGAGTTGCTTGGCCATGGCGGATCAGCGTTGCACCGGAGCCGTCAGCCCGGCGGGCGCGTCGAGGGATTCTTCCTTTCTCCCTTCGTTGGCCTTGGTCATCCGGCCCTGCAGGATCGGCACGGACATCCGCAGGAAGATGGTGTAGCAGAGCAGGCCGAACGCCCAGATCCCGAGGCACACGAGGGTCTCGTTGAGCGAGGGCGTGTAGTCGACGATCGCCCCGAGCGGGGTCGGGATGAAACCGGGAATGACGAGGCCCATGCCCTTCTCGATCCAGATGCCCACGATGCTGAGCACGCAGGCGATGTTGAGGTATTTCAGGCCGCGGCTGAGCGGCAGCACCAGCAGGACCATCGCGATGAGGTTGAAGGCGATGGCCGTCCAGATCCACGGCACGAGCGCATGGTGGCCGTCCAATCCTAGGAAGAGATACTTCGCGGAGGCGCCGTGCGTGGTGCCTGAATAGAATTCCTTGAACACCTCGCACACGAGCAGGAATACATTGATGATCATCGAGACCTGCACGATGCCGCGCAGGATAAGCAGGCTGCGGTCGGTGATCATCAGCCGCTCGCTCATGCGGGACTCGACGACCAGGTCCAGTTCGCGCGTTTCCAGCAGCACGCGTAACGATTCCTCCGGCAGGCGCAGGATGAGTGATTTCTCCTCGGCGATGGCCGTGGCCTCGCGGGCGGTGTGGTGCAGGGCCGACACCTCGCCGAACTGGTCGCCGGCCCGGGCGGTGCGGGTGATGCGGACCCGGTCGCCCTCCTTGCGCTTGACGACGACACGGCCCTTCAGGACGAAGAACGCATAGGGGGACGTCGTGCCCTGGCGGAGCAGCACCTCGCCGGGACTGACCTCGATGACCGTGGCGCCGGCCAGCGCGCGTTGCCGCTGGTCCACCGGCACCGCCGACATCTCGCGGAGGTCGTGCGCCAGCTGGTCGAGATCGGCGAGCGTGGCGGCCCGGCCCGGCCGGTCGCTGACGTCGGGGCCGTTGCCAATCTCGGACGCGGGTCCGGAGGCGGACACCCGGCGGATGACCTGGAGCGCGAGGATGATCAGCGCGGGACCGGCGGTGAAGGCGGAGGCGAGAAACCGCGGGCCGACGATCGAGGCGTTCCAGAACGGCCGGCCGCCGAGACCGACATAGAGGAAGGCCGTGACCGTGTGGATCGAAATCGCCCACACGATGGCGAGAAAGACGAACGGGATGTAGAACCACTTCGACGGCTTCCGCTTTTGGTAGCGGCAATAGAGCAGATAGCCGCAGATATGGATGTTGAGCAGCAGGTAGCCGTTCAGCACGAGAACGTCCCAACTGAGCATCGAGCGGGGAAAGTTCATCTGGCCGATACCCGGGATCAGGTGCCAGAACCGGTCGGGCCGGCCGAGGTCGACCGTGACGAAGGCCAGACACATGATGATGGCCGCGACGGCGAGCAGTTCGCCGAAGATGACAAGATCGTGCAGCTCCTCGTTGTCATAGATGTAGACGGGGATCACCATCATGACGGCGGCCGCGGCGACACCGACGAGAAAGGTGAAATTGGCGATGTAGACGCCCCAGGAAACCTCGTCGCTCATGCCCGTCACGACGAGGCCGTGGACGAGCTGCTTGCAGTAGGCGTTGAGCCCGAGCAGGGCGACGGCTGTCAGCAGGCCCATCCAGGCATAGTAGCGCCAGTCGCCGACGAAGGCGACCCCGGCGCACCGCCGGAGGAAAACGTAGTAGTTGCGGACCGCGGTGATCATGAAACGAAGGGGGGTTGCGGCCGGGCCGGTGCCGGGCTCATTTGTCGAAGTAGTAGAAGAAACGGGGATTGGTGCCCATTTCCTCCTTCAGCTGGATGAAGACGCGCTTCTCGCGGAGGATGTAGGAGACCTCGCTGTCGGGATCGAGGATGTTGCCGAACTTGCGCGCGCCGACGGGGCAGACCTCAAGGCACGCGGGGTAGCGCCCGGCGCGCGTGCGCTGGATGCAGAAATGGCACTTCTCCATCACGCCCTGCTTGCGCGGGCGGTTGCCGAGGTAGGCCATGTTCGGGTTGAGGCGCTCCTTCGGGATCTCGGGCTTGGTGAAGTTGAACCGGCGCGCCCAGTAGGGACAGGCCGCTTCGCAGTAGCGGCAGCCGATGCACCAGTCGTAATCGATGACCGTGATGCCGTCCTTCTCTTGCCAGGTCGCATTGACCGGGCAGACCTTCACGCAGGGCGGGTTATGGCACTGCTGGCACTGGATCGGCATGTAGAAGAACCCCGGCTCCGGCACCTGCTTGGCGACGTAGGCGTGGTCCCCCTTCTCGACGTCCATCGAGCCGTGCGGCATCTTGAGCACGCGGATGTATTGGATCTCCGGGTTGCGCGACTGATTGTTCTCGTTGACGCAGGCATGGACGCATTTCCGACAGCCGATGCAGCGGGTGAGATTGAGACAGTAGACGAACTCGACGCCGTCCATCGGCTTGAGGTCGCGGACGTGCGGGCGGATGCCGTATTCCTTCTGCACCTCGCGCTCGATGCGGGCGATGACCTTCTTCATGTCGTCCGACGTCAGCTCCTTGTAATACTTCTGCAGGAACTGCTCCTTCGAGGTGTAATCGCCCATCTCGCCCATCTCCCGGAGTGGGGAGAGGCTGGCAGCTAGGGCGGTCAGGCCGCCGAACGCGGCCGCGCCGCGGAGGAAGTTGCGCCGCGACATCGCGGCGTCCGAGGTCGGGTCGGTGGGGGACGTGATGAGGGGCATGTCAGTGGCGGGCCTCGGCGGGCTCGTGTTCGAGATTGGCGCCACGCAGTTGATGGGGACCCGGGGCGGGTTCGCGCGTGGGGATCTTCGGCGCGTGCGGGTTGTGGCAGTTGGCGCAGACAAGCCGCTGGATCGGACCCTGACTGCGGTCCCAGTAGCCGCTCGTGCGACCGTGCGCGCCGGCTTCCCAGTCGCGCAGAGTCGGGCCGTGGCAGCTGCCGCAGAGCGGGGGAATGTTGTCGAACTTGACGACGCGGCCGTCGCGCACCTGGAGAGTCTCGAGGTTCTGTTCGTTGTGGCAGTTGTAGCAGAGGTTGTTCCGGTCGTGCGAACCGTGGCCCATCACGATATCCGAGTGCTCCTTCGGCACGACGATCTTGCCCGCCGCATCATAGCGGATGGGCGGCGGCTTGCCCTTGTCGTGGCAGCCGTAGCAGTCGTAGTCAGAGAGATCCTCCTTGGCCCTGACCAAGTCTACGTAGCTCTGACGCCAAGGCGTCGTCTCGAGGAACTTCGGGTCGACGAGGGGGATCCTCGGCGGCGGCGCCGAACGGCTCGAGGCCGTCGCGAGGAAGAATCCCCCGAGGGCGAGGAAGCCGGCGCAGAGGCCGGCGAGCCACAGATTCGTGAGCCTCCCGCCCTTCGCCGGCGGCTGATCGCGCTGGGGTTCCATGCGGCTTCCGGGTTGGATTGGCGGAGCGGTGAAATTACTTCTTGAGCGTGCGGACGTAGGCGACGAGCGCCTTGATGTCGTCGTCGGAGAGACCCTCGATGGCCTTCATCGTCGTCTTCCCGGTGGAATCGGTCAGGCCGTTCTTGATCGCCTTGGCGGCCTCCTCGTCGGTGAACTTGGCCTGCATCTTCGCGTCGGTCATGTCACCGATGCTGAGCTTGCGGCCCATTTTTGTCTCCCCCTTGCCGTCAGCGCCGTGGCATTTGGCGCACTGGTCGGTCCAGTTGGTGGCGGCATCCGCGCCGAAGGCGGACAGGGTGGCGGTGGCAAGGGCAAGGGCGACCAGACGATGCAAGGATTTCATGGGCTTGACGGGAGAAGCAATGGGTTGGGGTAGAACGGGGCTATGCTCCTACTATCGGCGAAACCCGGCTTCCTCGCTCCTTACATCTTGTCGGTCAGCGCGCACTTCTTGCCCGCAAGGGACCTCCCGGCCCCGCATATCTTGCCCACCTACGGGCTTACGGTCACTCGCAGCGGGAGGGACACGATGCCCTTGTCGTCCTTCGCCGTCACGGTAAACTCATAGCTGCGGCCGCGCGGCAGGACGACCTCAAGCGCCCACTGTTGGTCGCCCTGGCGCACGCCCTTCGCCGCGATTTCCCGCAACGGACCCTGGTCCGCGTATTTGCAAACGCCATCCACCGCCTGGACGACCCCGTCGTCGGTCGCCGCCACCTCGACGACGATGCGGTAGCGATAGGGACCGTAGGGTTCGGCGCGGCTCGCGAGGAAACGCAGCTCCGGCGTGCCGGGCGGGCTCTCGCTGATGCGCTCGATCTTCGTCTCCGTCGAGCTCGCCTGCACCGGCGCCTTGCGGTGCAGCGGCGGCGGCACGAACACCCCGGAGACCTCCCCCGGCGTGGCGTTGAGGATCAGGTTGTAGCCGGTGGCGAACGCGGGCGTGAAGCCCAGCAGGTCCACCACGCCGTCGCCGTTGAAATCCGCGGCGATGAAATCGCGCTGGTCCGGAAAGCTGTCGCCGCGGCCGACCGACGGCCACGCGGGATTGCGGCTGAAGCGCCGGTAGTCCGCGCCGGGGTAGATGCGCAGGCCGTTGCGGCCGCTGACGCCGATGTCGAGCCGGCCGTCGTGGTTGAAATCGCCCACCACCACCGAGCCGGTGCCCAGGCCCACGCCGAGTTCCGTGCTGACCAGGTCCCAGGCGTCCTCCCAGCCGCTGCGGCCGGCGGAACCGAAGACCACGCGCACCCTTTCGCCGCGGTCGGCGTCGTTGTCCGTCATGATCAGGTCGTCGCGCCCGTCGCGGTCGAGGTCCACGACGTAGAGGGCGCGGGCGAAGTCGTCCTTGCCGCCCACGGGCCAGAGGAAGGACTGGCTTGCGCTGTTCTGGTTGAAAAACATCCAGGCGCCGGTGGAGTGGCCCTTGGTCTCCGTCGTGATCGCCAGATCGGAAAACCCGTCGCCGTCGAAGTCGCCCGCCACCAAGCTCGTGATCCGGTCGAACTTCACCGTGTAGGCGTCGTTGACCGCCGCAACGCCCGCGCTCGTCACGCGGAGCAGCCGGAAGCTGTTCTCCCCCTCGACCACGGCCACACCGCAGGGATTGGCGCCGGGGAAGAAACGCCCGGGCGCCGCGAAACGCAGCGGCAGCTTGCCCCGGTAGGGCGACGAGGCCGGCACATAGCGGCCGTCGGCCGTGCCGAAATAGACCTGGAGGAACGGCCCGCCGAGCACGACGAGATCCGTCTCGCCGTCGCCGTTCAGGTCGGCCGCGTAAAGCCGTGTCAGGGGATGCGAGCCGAACACCTCGGTGTCGAGCTGGCCGGCGCGAGCCAGGCGGCCGGCCGAGTCGGCCTGGTAGAGGACGACCTGGCCGCCCTCGATGGCCGCGAAGCCGGCCGGGCCGGCAGCGTGGCGCGGCAGGAAAACCACTGACGTCGGCGACCGCTGCGAGGGGATGCCCCCGCCGGGTGGCAGGCTGAAGACAGGTTGGGCCAGCCGCGCCTCGTTGAAACGCAATGGCTCGGCGGCGTTCGCGCGCGGCATCGGCTCGAGCCAGGCCTGCATGGTCACCGCGCCCGCGGCCGGACGCGGCAGCGCCAGCGAATCGGGCACCACGATCCTCTCCGGGACGGACTCGGCCGCCGCCGGCGTCTTGACGGGTTCGAGGGTGACGGGACCGGCCGGCGCCACGGCGGAGGTGGCCGGAGCAGCCTGGTGCGGCGCGACCGGGCGGAGCAACGAAGTCTCCACCCATTCGTCAAAGGCCGCGTCCTCGCCCTCGTAGGCCACAAGACTCCGGGCTCCGTCGGTCTGCAGGACGATCGCCCGGTGCCCCGCGCCGGCCTTCTCCACGATCACCCGGGTGCCCACGGCCAGCGCCGCCCCGTCGGCGGATCGCGCCGGACCCGCCGCGAGCAGGCCGAGCAGCAGCAGAACGGACGCTCTACCTGTCATCCTGCCTGTCCGCCATAGGCCCGGCGACGGCGGAAGCCGTGCGAAGGATCCAGCGGCCCGGACGCCAGCGGACATTACCCTGGATTCTTCGCACGGCTCAGAATGACAGGGTAAGGCCAATGGTTTGTTCTGCTGAAGGTGCGCCTTGGGCATGCGGGAGTTAAGGTCCGGCCGCTCAGGCGCCGGTGAGCTCGTCGTAGGCGGCACCGAGGTTGCCGCCGAGGCGGTTGCCGCGACCGGGCGGCACATGCAGGTCGGCGAAACCCGGGAAGTTCTCCAGCTTCACGATCTCGTCCTTCGGCTTGCCGGCCTTGATTTCCTTTTCCACGTGCGCTAGCAGCGCGGAAATGTAGTCGCGGAAGGCCAGGATGTCGGCATGGCCGCCGGTGATGCCAAACTTCGCGCTGCCGTGGCCGAAGATGTAGATGGCGTCGGCCGGGTAATTCTTGACGAGTTCCTCCAGCCGCGTGACCCAGCCGCGGAAGCTCGCGCCGGCCGGCCGGTCGATCACCGGGTAGATGCGGTTGAACACCAGGTCGCCGGTGTGGACCACGTTGGCCTGCTCGAAGTGGACGGCGATGTCGCCGCTGGTGTGCGCCGGGCCGAAATAGCGCGCCGAGATCCTTTCCTTGCCGAAGTCCTGGCTCCACCGCTCGGGGAACGTGGCATCCGGCAGCGTCGGCGCCGGGGCGTCGGGGCTCCGCTTCGCCGCGGCCAGCATGAGGGCCGGGACGTTGGCTTGGGCGACGATGGTCTTCGTCACGGGCTTGAACGTGCCGTTGCCGCCCGTGTGGTCGCCGTGGTGGTGGGTGTTGATGACGGCGTCGAAGTTCCGGCCGCCGCGGCCCGGCAGGTCGCGCAGGAAGATCGCGGCCGTGTTGGGAAACTGCGTGTCGACCGCCACCAGCGAGCCGGAGCCGGGCTCCGCCAGCCAGCCGATGCTGCCACCGCTGCCGGTGAAGACCCCGACATTGCCCCGCAGCGGGCGGAACTCCGTGACAGGCGCCGGCTGCTGGACCCGGACCGGGGTGGCCTGGGGTGAACCGGTCGAAGGGGTCTGCGCGGACAGTGGGCCTCTCGCGAGAAGACCGAGCGAGAAGGCCGCACCGGATTTGAGGAGGAAATCGCGGCGATTCATCCTGCTTGGCTATGCGCGGGCCGGGCCCGGGGCCAGCCCTTTTACCACAAACCCTGTAACCTTTCCCCGGCCGGCCGGTATTCCCCCACGCACACCCATGACTACGATCCATGCTCCTCTCTCCTGTCATCCAATTCCGAGTTCCCTCCGGTCCCGCCGCCGCTAGCCTCCCCGCAGCCGTGGATGCCCCCTCCGACCATGAACTCATGATCGCCGTCCGCGCCGGGGAGATCCGGCGCCTCGGCGACCTCTTTGAGCGCTATCACCGGCCGCTCTTCGGCTTCTTCGTGCGCCTGACCAACCAGCCGTCGGTCGGCGAGGACCTGGTGCAGATCGTCTTCTACCGCATCCTCAAATACCGGCACACCTACCGCGACGAGGGCAAGTTCTCCGCCTGGATCTACCACCTTGCCCGCAAGGTCGCCGCCGACCACTTCCGCAAGCACGCGAACACCCCGGTCCCGACCGACCCGGCCGACTTGCAGGAACAGGCCGATGCCGACGCCCAGCCCTCGGACCAGGCCGCCACCTCCGAGGACCAGGCCTTCCTCCGCACCGCCCTGGCCCGCCTGCCGCTCGAGCAGCGCGAGGTCCTCGTCCTCTCCCGCCTCCAGAACCTCGAGCATCGGGAGATCGCCAAGCTCCTCGACTGCTCCGTCGGGGCCGTGAAGGTCCGCGCCCATCGCGCCCTCAAGGAGCTCCGCGAAGTCTATTTCAAAATCCGAAAGGAGAAAGCCGCATGAACTGCCAACGTGTCCAGGATAGCTTCATTGATTACCAGGACGGCGCGCTGCCCGCCGACGAGTCCGCCGCGCTGCGCGAGCACCTCGCCAGCTGCCCGACCTGCCAGCGCGAATGGTCCGCCCTGCAGGAAATCACCCGCAAGCTCGACACCCTGCCCGCCGCCGAGCCGAGCCCGCGCCTCCGCGAACAGTTCTACGCCATGCTCGAGACGCATCAGCGCGAGGCCGACGCCCCGAGCCCCTTCGCGCTCGCCCGCGGCCGGATCGACCGCTTCTTCGCCACCCTCCTGCCGTCCGCCCCGGCGCTGCAGTTTGCCCTCTCCCTCGCGCTGCTCCTCGGCGGCCTCCTCGCCGGCCAGCACTACCTGGCCAAGGCGCCGGTGGTCGCGCCGGTGGATGACTCCGCCAAGAAGGAACTCGCCGACCTCAAGGCCCAGATGGCCTCGATGAACCAGCTCGTCACCTACTCGCTTCTCCAGCAGCAGTCGACCAGCGACCGCATGAAGACCGTGCTCGCCACGATGGACCTCAAGAGCCCGGACCGGAAGGTGCTCACCGACCTCGTGGGCTCGCTGGCCTTCGACCCCTCGATCAACGTCCGCCTCACCGCCGTCGAGGCGCTCGCCCAGCACGCCGACAACGACCTGGTCCGCGCGGGCGTGCTCTCCGCCCTGCCGCGCGAGAACGCCCCGCTCGTCCAGGTCGCCATGATCGAGCTGCTCGCCGGCGCCCGCGACCAGGCCGCCCTGCCCGTCTTTGAAAAGCTCAGCCGCGACCAGGCGATCGACCTCAACGTCCGCGAGGCCGCCCGCCGCGCCCTCGCCTCGCTGCGCCTGCCGGCGGACGCCGGCAAGCCCACCGCCACCCTCAAGCCCGCCACCCAACCCGCTCTCACATGAAAACCAACATCCCCCCCCATCTCCTCCGCTGCCTGCTCGCAGCCGGCCTGACGGCTTTCGCCCTGGCCCGCGCGCACGCGGATGAAGACAACACCATCGCGACCGTCACCCTTTCCGCCCCCGGCAAGCCCGCGACGCTGCGCGTCGACATGCCCTGGGCCGACATCCAGATCGTCGGCACCGACGGCAACACCGTGACGGTCGAGTCCGCCCTCGCCCAAAAGGGCGCCAAGCCCACCCGCAAGGACGGCCTCCGCCGCCTGGACGACGAGGTCACCTTCGACCTCTCCGAGAAGGACAACGTCGTCACCCTCCGCATGGCCGGCGAAAACCCCTGGGCCAGCCACGACGCCGACTTCAAGATCAAGGTGCCCCGCGCCATGGGCCTCGACATCAAGACCGAGGCGGGCGGCGACCTCACCGTGAAGAACGTCGACGGCGACCTGGACATCAGCAACATGAACGGCGAGGTGAAGCTCGAGGGCATCTCCGGCTCCGCCGTCGTCAACACGATGAACGGCGAGGTCCACGCCGTCTACGCCAAGGTCCCGGCGAAACTCATCTCCATCACCTCGATGAACGGCGAGGTCGACCTCCGCGTGCCCGCCGACACCAAGGCCAACGTGAAGCTCCGCACCCACAACGGCACGATCCTGACGGATTTCGACGACACCGCGCTCAAGACCAAGACCGAGGGCCGGACCGGCAACAACAACTACAGTTACCATTACAACGGCGACGCGGGACAGATCGCCCGTGACGCCGCCCGCGCCGCCGCTGATGCCACCCGTGCAGCCATGCAGATCGCCCGCGACGTCAGCCGCGAAGTGAAACGCGAGGTTGAGCGCGCCCAGAAGGAGGCCGACGAGGATGAAGCCAAGGCTGCGGCCGATGACGCGAAGGCCGCCGCGGACGAAGCCAAGGCCGACAAGGAAGAGGCCGAAGCCGCCGCCACTCCGACGGCGAAGGCCGTGGCCAGCGACGGCTCCTCCCCGACGGCCCCCGTGGCACCAATGGCTCCGCATACGCCGCACGCCGCACGCGCCCCGCGCGCGCCGATGCCTCCGATCACCGGCGGCAAGACCGTCACCGGCACGCTCAACGGCGGCGGCGTCGACATCAAGATCTCCACCATGAACGGCGAGATCACCCTCCGGCAGTCGAAGTAAGTCGCACGATCAATCCCTTCCGAAGCCCGCCCGCGCCCTCGCGAGGCGGACTTTTTCTTGGGACGGAACGTCGCCTCACTTCGGGTCCACGTGCTGCTCCTTGATCGGCGTCTCCTCCGGCGCAAAGCCGTCTGGCCCGGTGATCGTGAAGCTGCCGCGCAACCGGATGTCCTCCGACGATGCGCCGACCATCACCGTGAAGCGCCCTGGTTCGACCGTCCACTGCTGGTTCCGGTCATAAAGCACCAGGTCCGAGGGCTTGACCGTGAAGCTGACGGAACGCGTCTCGCCGGGTGCCAGGTGCACGCGGTCGAAGCCGTGCAGCTCCTTCTCGTAGGTGGTCACGGTGCTGTAGTCGTCGCGCAGGTAGAGCTGCACGACCTCGTCGCCGGCGACCTTGCCGCCGTTGGTGACGTCGCAGGAAACCGCGACCGTGCCGTCGGCCAGCTGCTTCTCCGGGGAGATCTTCAGGTGCGCGTAGGTGAAGCTCGTGTAGCTGAGTCCAAAGCCGAAGGGATAGAGCGGCCCGGTCACCTGACCACCGTCGCGCGCCTGCGAGCCGGGATGCGCCGGGAAATTCAACGGGATCTGCCCTGCGCTGCGCGGCACGGTGATCGGCAGGCGGCCCGCGGGATTGTAGTCGCCGGTCAGCACGTCGGCGAGGGCCGCGCCGCCCTCCTCGCCGGGAAACCACAGCTCGACGATCGCGGGCACATGCTTCGCCGCCCAGTTCACGCTCAGCGGCCGCCCGTTGGTCAGCACGAGCACGAGCGGCTTGCCGGTCGCGTGCAGCGCCTGCAGCAGCTCTTCCTGATAGCCGGGCAGGTCCAGGCTGATGCGGCTCGCGGACTCCTGGCTGATCTCCTCCGTCTCCCCGAGCACGGCGATGATCACATCGACGTCCGCCGCCGCGGCCACCGCCGCGTTGATGCCCGCGCGGACCTGGTCCGACGGCGGCTCCTTGAACACGTCGCTCTCGGGAAAATGCTCGTCCTTCATGTCGACGCCCTTCGCATAGCGCACCTCGACGCCGGAGCCCAGCTTGGCGCGCAGGCCGGCAAGCGGACTCACAAAATCCAGGTTCTGCGGACCGTAGCGCGACCACCAGCCGTGCGGATCGTCGGCCAGCGGACCGGCCATGAGGATCTTCCTGGCTGACTTCGAGAGTGGCAGCGCGCCGCCTTCGTTTTTCAGGAGCACGATGGACTCGCGCGCCGCCCGGTGCGCGGCGGTCAGGTTCTCCGGCGCGCGCACAATGCGGTCGGCCGCGGCGGGATCGGCGACATAGGGCCGGTCGAGGAGACCGAGCCAATACTTGACGCGCAGGATCTCGCGGACGCGCTCGTCTATGACGTCCATCGACAGCCGGCCGTCGCGCACGAGCTGGCGGAGCGGGTCGACGTAGGCGGAAGGCGGCGTGAAATTGGTGCGGACGTTCAGTCCCGCCTCGACGGACTGGCGGATGGCGTCGGCCGCGGTCGGGGCGACGCGGTGCTTGGTATGGATGAACTCCACCGCCGCGCTGTCCGAGACGACGTAGCCCTTGAACCCGAACTCGCCGCGGAGGATGTCCGTCAGGAACCTCTTGTTCCCCTCGATCGGCACGCCGTCGTAGTCGTTGTAGGAGGCCATGACGCCCAGCGCGCCCGCCTCGCGGACGGCGCGGCGGAACGGGTGCAGGTAGATCGTCTGCACCTCGCGCCACGTCGCCTGCGGGTCGGTCCGGGCCTCGCCGTCGCGGCCGCCTTTGGGGATGCTGTAGACCGCGAAGTGCTTCAGCGTGGAAACGACGTTTTGCTCCTGGATGCCGCGGACCTGCTCGACTCCGAGTTCACCGACAAGATAGGGGTCCTCGCCGTAGGTCTCGGTCGTGCGCCCCCAGCGCGGGTCGCGGGCGAGGTCGAGGATGGGCGAGTAGACATTGGTGTAGCCGAGGGCGCGCGCCTCGCGGCCCGTGATGCGGCCGATCTCGCGGACCAGGTCGCGGTCAAACGCCGCGGCCACCCCCAGCTGCGCGGGAAAACTCGTGGCCTTCGAGTGCAGCAGGCCGCGGATGCCCTCGTTGGTGAAGTCGGCCGGCACGCCGAGGCGCGTCTGCTCGACGAACCAGCGTTGCACCTCGTTGAGCGCGCGGGCGTGCAACGACCACGGCAGGGCGTTCTTCGGCGTCGCCAGGTTGCCGGTCCAGCCCGTGTTGCCGTTCATGTGCTCGTCAATGTTGCCGATGCCGTCCTTCCACATCGCCGTCGCCCACTCCGCGGTCGGCAGCTCGTCCTGCAACACGCGCGGGAAGCCGTAGAGCGTCACCATCTGGGCCGTCTTTTCCTCGAGCGTCATCCGGGCGAGCAGGTCGTTGACGCGGGTTTCCGTCGGGAGCGAGGGATCCTCGTAGGGATCCTTCTGACCGTTCTTGTTCAGGTCGATCCAGCCGTCGTGGTAGATCGGGGCGGCGGGCTGGTCGCGGACGAAGCGCGGATCGGCGCCGCGCACGGCGGCGACGGCGGCTCCAAGCGCGAGTAGGGTGCAGGATGCGACGTGAGAATAACGGATCGGGAGACGCATGAGGTGGGACAGGGGTTGGACCGAAAGCCAACCAATTAGCCGGCGAACCGCCGGGCGGGCAAGCACCCGCTTGGTTGCACGCTTGAACCGGAGGGCTTTTCTTTGGTCGGGAAACTGCTTTGATTGCCGTGTGCCTTTGGACCCAGAGCCGCAGGACCCGTCCTCTTCGCCTCCCGATGAGGCCGTCGTCGCCCACGCCAACGGGGCACACGGCCACGACGGGCCGGTCCACCCCCAATGCGAAAATTGCGGCACGCCGCTGCAAGGCCCCTTTTGCCACCGTTGCGGCCAGCACGACATCGATTTCCACCGCTCCTTCGGGCACATGCTCCTGGACGTGCTGGAAAATCTTTTCCACTTCGATGCAAAACTGTTCCGCAATATCGTCACGTTGCTTTTCCTGCCCGGCCGACTGTCCGCCGCATTCAACGCGGGCAAACGCGCGGCGCAGATGCCGCCGCTGCGCCTCTACATCTTTGTCAGCGTCCTGTTTTTTTTCGTCAGCTTCCTGACCCCCGAATCGCCGGGCGGCAACGCTCCCCTGATCAGCACCAGCCTGATCGGGCAGGTCGGGTTCGCGCGCGCCGGGCTCGTGGTCAACACCCGGGCGCTCGCCGCTGCCGCGACCGATCCGGCCGCCAAGCAGCGGCTGGTCGCGCTGGCGGCGCAGCTGAATGATCCGACGGCCAAGGACCTGGTGCTTTCCGAGGAGCAGCTCCACGATCTTCCCCCCGGCCTGGTGAAGCAGATCCGCGCCGCCATGGCTGCCGAGCGCGCACGCCCAAGCGTCACCAGCCCGGGCGCCGCCAAACCGGCGGCGAAGACCCGGCCCGGGCCGGTTGCCGACGACGCGCTGGCTGGTTATCTGGCGGAAAAGGGCAAATATGCGTATGAACACCAGCCGGAGATCAGGGAGATCTTCGCCCATTCCCTGCCGAAGATGCTCCTGGTGTGCCTGCCCCTGTTCGCCCTCTACACGCGCCTGCTCTTCCGCCACTCCGGCCAGGTCTACTTGCAGCACCTTGTCGTCGCCTTGCACTTCCACACCTTCATCTTCCTGTGGCGGCTGGTCGCCAACGGCTGGGTGTTCCTCGCCCACCTGGTGTCGCCCAGGCTGGCCATGCTGCTGAATTTTAGCGCCACCGTCTGGCTGGGCCTCTACGCCTTCCTTATGTTGAGGCACCTGTTCAACAATTCCTGGCCACGCACTATCGGGAAGACCCTCATCCTAGCGCTGGCCTACGGGGCGACCCTCGGGATCGGGCTGCTGGCGACCGCCACGATCATCTTCCTGGTGGTCTGAGCCCGCCGGCGCACCGATGAAAGCCCTCCGCCTGGTCGCGCCCGGCCGCCCGCTTGAACTGCACGACGTTCCCGTGCCCGAGCCCGGGCCGCACGACGTGCTCATCCGCGTGAAGGCGGCCGGCATCTGCCATTCCGACGCGCACTACCGTGCCGGCGTCTCGCCGGCCGGCCCGCTGCCGCTCACCCTCGGGCACGAGGTCGCCGGGGTGGTCGAGCGCGTCGGCGACCGCGTCATCCATTTTCAACCCGGCGAGCGCGTCTGCGCCCACTACCTCGCGACCTGCGGGAGCTGCGCGTGGTGCGCCGGCGGCCACGAGCAGTTCTGCGGCACGGGCCAGATGATCGGCAAGCACCGCGCCGGCGGCTACGCGGAGTTCATGGTGCTGCCCGCGCGCAGCCTCCTCGCGCTGCCGGAACCGATTTCCTTCGCCCATGGCGCCGTGATGATGTGCTCCTCCGCCACGTCGTTCCACGCGCTGCGCAAGGCCCGGTTGAAGGCGGGCGAGACCGTCGCGGTCTTCGGCATCGGCGGGCTCGGCGCCTCCGCGGTGCAGCTCGCGCGGGCGCTGGGGGCGGCGCGGGTTTTCGCCGTGGACATCTCCCCGGAGAAACTCGCACTCGCCGAAAGCTACGGCGCGGTGCCGGTCAACGCCCGCAGCGGCGACCCGGTCGCGCAGATCCAGGCGCACACGGGCGGCCGCGGCGCCGATGTCTCCCTCGAGTTGATCGGCCTGCCGCTGACCATGCGCCAGGCGGTGCAGTGCCTCGGCGTCATGGGCCGGGCCGCGATCGCCGGCCTCACGCAGAAGACCTTCGAGGTCGCGCCCTACACCGAGGTGCTGGGCAAGGAGGCCGAGATCATCGGCGTCTCCGACCACCTGATGGGCGAATTGCCCGAACTGCTCGCGTTGGCGGGCCGCGGTGTGCTCGACTTGTCGCGCATCGTGACGCAGTCCGTGCCGCTCGAGGCCCGGGCGGTCAACGCCGTGCTCGACGCGCTGGAGAATTTCGGCGGCGCGACGCGCACGGTGATTTTGCCCTGAAGCGGCGCGTTGACCCGCGCCATGCGGCGGCGCAACGTGGTCCAACCATTTTTCCCGGACATGAAGCCCATCAAGAAGAAACCCGCCTCCTCCACCTCCGCCGACCTGCCGCTCTTCGACTGGCTGCAAGCCCGCGGCGCCGGCGTGCTGCTGCACCCGACGAGCCTGCCCGGCGACCAGGGCTGCGGCGTGTTCGACCAGCACGCGGTGCGTTTCCTCGATTTCCTGAAGGACGCCGGCATCAAGCACTGGCAGGTCTGCCCGCTCGGGCCGACGGGCTACGGCGACTCGCCCTACCAGTGCTTCTCCGCCTTCGCCGGCAACCCCTACCTCATCGACCTGGCCGCGCTCGTCCGTTTCGGGCTGCTGTCGGCCGCCGACCTCGCGCCGCTGGCCGCGCTTTCACCCGACCGCACGGACTACGGCGCGCTCTATAATACAAAGCCGGGGCTGCTGCAGTCAGCCTACGCCGCCTTCAAGGCGAAGCGTCCCGCGCTGCCCTACGGCGACTTTGCGGCCTTCTGCAAAAAGCACGCGCACTGGCTGGACGCCTATTCCTATTACCGCGCACTGAAGGATCACTTCAACGGCCAGGCCTGGTGGGACTGGCCCGCCGACGCCCGCGACTTCCGGCATGCGCAAAAGTCCCGGCTCCGCGCGCAGCTTGCCGACGCCATCGAGGCCTGCTCGTTCGGCCAGTATCTGTTCTTCGGCCAGTGGGCGCTCGTCCGCGCCGCGGCGAAGGAACGCGGCGTCGAGATCATCGGCGACCTGCCGATCTTCGTCGCCGCCGACTCCGCCGACGCCTGGGGCAACCCGGGGCTCTTCGAGCTCGACCCGAAGACACTGCAGCCGGTCGCGGTCGCCGGGGTGCCGCCCGACTATTTCTCGGCCGACGGCCAGCTCTGGGGCAATCCGCTCTACCGCTGGGAGGCGCACCGCGCCGACGGCTACGCGTGGTGGATCGCGCGCATGCGCGCCTCGTTCGAGATGTGCGACATCGTCCGCATCGACCACTTCCGCGGCTTCGATTCCTACTGGCGCATCCCGCTGCCGGCGAAAAATGCCCGCGTCGGCGCCTGGGTGCCCGGGCCCGGCCTCGATCTCTTCCGCGCCTTCCGCGACGAGTTTCCCGCGGCGCGCATCATCGCCGAGGACCTCGGCGAACTCACGCCCTCGGTCGTGCAGCTCCGCGCCGACTCCGGCCTGCCCGGGATGTTCGTGCTGCAGTTCGCCTGGGGCAGCGACGCGAAGAACGGCTACCTCCCGCACAACCACGCGCGGAACGCCGTCGTCTACTCCGGCACGCACGACAACGACACGACGGCCGGCTGGTATGCCGCCGCGAGCGAGGCCGAGCGCAACTACGTGCGCCGCTACCTGCGCGTGTCCGGCTCCGACGTGGCCTGGGACTTCGTGCGCGCGTGCTACGCGAGCCCCGCGCGGCTCGCGGTCGTGCCGCTGCAGGACCTGTTCGGCCTCGGCGCCGCCGCGCGTTTCAACACGCCGTCGAAGGCCGAGGGCAACTGGCAGTGGCGCTACCGCGCCGCCGCGCTCGAAAAATTCTTCGGCGGCACGACGTCCTACCTGCGCGAACTCGCGCAGCTTTGCGGCCGCTGAATTTTTTTCGCGCTCGAAAAAATTTCCCGCCGCGCGTTTTTCGGCGCGAAAAGAATTCGGCGCGAAACGCAAAATTATTAGTGCAACTGCGCGGAATGTTTACGACACTGCGTGCATGGCCAAAAAGAAACCTGCTAAGAAAGTTGCTAAGAAGAAAAAGAAGTAACGTTCGCGTTGCCTCTTTCTCCCCTCGACGCCGGCTTTTTAAGCCGGCGTTTTTTTTATGCGGGACGACTCGAACGCGCGGAGGTTGTGGCGGCCCGCCTTACTTCACCGCGGCCCAGACGCGCTGCACGTCGTCGTGGTCCTCGAGCGCCTGCAGGAACTCGCCGACCTCGCCGCGCGCCGCGTCGTCCAGCTCGGGAAACTGCTTCGCCACGTAGCCGATCTCGCTGACCGTGACATGCCAGCCGTGCGCCTTGAGCCAGACGGAGACCGCGTGGACCGCCGCGCGCTCGGTGAGGAACCGCGCGCCGGTCGCGCCCTCCGCGGGGATGTCGTCGTTCTCCGCGTGCGTGAGCGGCGCAAAGTCGTTGGCGCCGGCCTCGATGGCCGTGCCTTCCAAGTCGGCGCCGGCCGCCGTGGTGTAGGCCTCGACGATGCCGACGTGGTCGAAGAGGAACTTGTTGCTGCCGGCCGCGCCGAGCACGCCCTTCTTGAAAAGGTTGCGGATCTCCGGCGCGGTGCGCTGGTGGTTGTCGGTGTAGATCTCGACCACCAGCGGGATCTTGTGGGGCGCGTAGCCCTCGTAGACGACATGGTCCATGACCATCTTGTCGCCGCCGACGCCGGTGCCCTTGGCGATGGCGCGCTCGATGGCCTCGCGCGTGACGTTGGCCTTGCGGGCCTTCTCGAGCACGGCGTGCAGCCGGGCGTTGCCGGCCGGATCACCGCCGCCGAGCTTGGCGGCGACCGCGATTTCCTTGACCAGTTTGCCGACCGTCTGGCCCTTCTTGAGGTTGACGATCGCGCGTTTCGCATGAAGCCATTGGCGTCCCATAAGGCGTGAAGGTATAGCCAGTGCCCCCGCACCCGGGCAAGGCCGAAGAATGGACGCCGTCGGTTTTCGCCTGACACGCTGCGGCCTTGCACCGGGCCGGACGGTGGGGCACACCTCGACGCTTCATGCCTTGGATCGCCGCCAGCCTGATGTCCGCGCTGTTCCTCGGGTGCTACGACCTGAGCACCAAGCACGCGGTGCGCGACAACGCCGTGCTGCCCGTGCTCTTCCTCGCCAACGTCTGCAGCGCCACGGTGTGGGCGGTCCTGCTCGCGAGCGCCGCCGCTGCGCCGGCACATTTTCCCGCCGCCCTGCAGGTCGCGCCGCTGTCGGCCCACCAGCATCTCCTGCTCTTCTGCAAGTCAGCCCTCGTCGCCGCCTCGTGGGTCTGCAGTTATTTCGCGATAAAGCATCTGCCTATCTCGCTCGCCTCTCCGGTCCGCGCCACCGGCCCGATGTGGACCCTGCTCGGCGCGGTGCTGGTGCTGGGCGAACGTCCCTCCGCCCTCGAGGGCCTCGGCATCCTGATCACCCTGGGTTCCTTCGTGGGCCTGTCGCTCGCCGGCCGGAAGGAAGGGATTCATTTCCACCGCGACAAGTGGTTCGGCTTCCTGCTCGCCGGCACGCTGCTGGGGGCGCTGAGCGGGCTTTACGACAAGTTCCTGCTGGCGCACGCGGGCTTCTCGGCCGCCACCGTGCAGTGCTGGTTCTCCATCTACCTCGCCGCGCTGTTCCTGCCGCTCGCGGTGGGCTGGAAGCTGCGCTGGTGGCCGCGGCACGAGTTCCACTGGCGCTGGTCGATCCTCGGCGTGTCGTTCGCCCTGCTGGTCGCCGACTTCGTTTATTTCGACGCCCTGCGCAACCCGGAGGCGCTTGTCTCGCTCGTCTCCAGCCTGCGCCGCGGCAGCACGCTCGTGGGCTATGCCGGCGGCCTGCTGTTTTTCGGCGAAGCCAACAACCGCGCCAAGTTCGTCGCCGTCCTCGGCGTGCTGGCCGGAATCATCCTGACGATCACCGGGTAGCTGAACCCGGCTTTGGCGTTGTGCCAAACCCGGGGAGGCGTCAATTTCCGCCGCATGAAACGCCTGTCCACGCTGGCCCTGTGCGCCCTGTTGTCCGTTGCCGCGCGAGTCGAAGCACCCGCCCAGGCGCTGGTCTATTGGACCGGTATCCTCCCCACCGGCTGGCAGGGGGGCATCACCCCGGTCGACGGGGACAACATCTACCTGGGCAATGCCGTCAACGAGGACGTCACCCTCACCGGCAGCATTTCCCTGAATGCCGTGGTCCTCGCCCCGGGTGGCGACAAATACACGATCGACTCACCTTCGGCCGTCACGCTCGACCTGGCCGGCGGGCTCGTGGCCGGCGACACCGGTTTCGGCCGGCTCGTGATCCAGCCCAACGTGACGCTCAGCGTCGCCGGCTCCCAGGCCTTCGACGCCGGCAACAACACCATCGTGGTCTACAGCAAGCTGACCGGCACGGGCGCGCCCGTCTTCCTCGCCACCGGCGGGGGCGGCGCCTTTCTGTTCGTGAATGTCGGCGGGCCGAACGACTACACCGGCAACACCACCGTGGGCGACGGCACCTACGCGCCCACCTTTTCCTTCTGGAGCGGCTCGCCCTTCGGGAGCACGGGCAGCGTCAACTTCCTCAACGGTGGCACGCTCATCGCCCACAACTCCGAGACGATCACCAACAGCCTCACCCTTGATACCGTCGGCAGCTCGAACGCGCTGATCATCCGCAGCTGGGATGCCCCGCTGACCTTCACCGGTCCGGTCACGCTCGCCAACAACACCACGATCACCGCGCAGACGACTTCCACCGCCTACGGTTTCGCCAACGGCGCAGGCAGCCTGCCGGTCCCCGGCCAGATGTCGCGCAACCCGATCATCTTCTCCGGCGCCATCGGCCAGACCGGCGGCGCCCGTGCGCTGACGGTCCAGGGCCCGGGCATCGCCGTCCTCTCGGGCGCCAACACCTATACCGGCGGCACCACGGTCAGCGGCTCGCTGATCTTCGCCACGAACGCCGCCATCCCCGCCTCCGGCACCGTCACCATCAACGCGAACGGCTACGCCGGCCTCGGCGACCTTTCGGCGGGCAACTTTGCCGCGCAGATCGCCGCGCATTTCAACCTGACCTCCACCGGCGCGATCGGCGTCGACACCCTGCCGGGCAACCCGACGACCGTCACCCTCAGTGACAGCATCAACCTCTCGAACCAGGGTGGCAACGGCACCACGCCGCTCAACTTCACCGCCGGCAACGTCCGCCTCGGCACGGCCACCTCCGCCATCCTCGCCGGCTCCCTCACGCCGCAGGGGAACAACTACCTGTTCGGCAACGGCGGCGGCACCCTCTTCGTGCAGACCGCCCTCGGTGACACCGCCGGCAACGGCGTGTCTTTCACCGGCCGGCAGCTGCAGTTGAACAACACCGGACCGGTCCCGCTGAAGCTGTGGCTGCAGGGCGTCAATACCTACACCGGCGGCACCTCCTCCAACACCGGGTTCGTCATCTTTGATGGCGCCGCGGCCGTTCCCGCCACCGGCTCGCTGCTCGCCAACGGGAGCAGCACCAACGTGGGTGGCAGTTACCTCGGCTTTACCGACAATGTCCTGGGCGCAACGCCCACCGGCGCCGCCGTCACCACCCAGCTGAACCTCTTCAACAAGACCGGCACCTGGGGCATCGTCGGGTTCGACTCTTTCAATGTCGGATCCCCCATCACGATCAACAACCTCGATCTCACGGGCTTCAACAACGGCGTGTTCGTCGGCACCGCCACCTCCGCCATCCTGACCGGCACCATCACGCCGACCACCGTCACCAACGCCAACAACGCCGCCAACACCCTCCGCCTCACCGCCGGCAACGGCGGCACGCTCACGGTGAACAGCGCGCTGGCCGACGGCGGCTCGGCGCTCGCGCTCATGCTCGGTTCGCCCGGCACGGCCAACCCCTATTTCTCCAACGGCACGATCAGCCTCAACGGCGCCAACACCTACACCGGCGGCACCACGCTGAATGCGAGCGCCCAGGGCCTCACGGTCGGCCTGGGCAGCAGCTCGGCGCTCGGCAACGGCACCCTGACGGTTCTGGGAGCCGCCAACGGCCTGGCCGCCCTGCAGGCCACCACAGGCGGCGTCAACCTCGCGAACAATATCACCCTCTCCAACACCCCGGCCCTCTACCTGCAGGGCACGAACAGCCTCACCCTTTCCGGGGCGATCTCGGGCCTCGGCACCATCCAGCTGCAGCGCCCCACGACCGCCGCCGCCGGCGCCGCCACCCTCGCGGGCAACAACGCGGCCTTTGACGGCAACATCAACGTCCAGAACAGCACCCTCACGCTCGCGCAAAACAACGCCGCCGGCCAGGCCAACCTCAACTTCCTCGACTCCTCCTCGTCCGTCGTCTTCGCCGGTGCCGCCACCCTGCCGAAAATCTACGGCATCAGCGGCGATTCCGGCAGCCTCGTGCTGCCCAACGGCACCGGCACGGTCCTCACCTTCCAGATGGACGACGACACCACGCACAGCGGCGACTTCGGCGGCGTCATCTCCGGGGCCGGCGGCACGGTGACGGACGCCGCGGTCGTCGTGAACTCCAGCAACAACAGCAGCAACGACACCCTCTACCTCCACGGCCACAACCTCTACAGCGGCGGCACCACCATCTCGGGCTACGGCGTGCTCGGGCTCGGCTACTCCGATTCCGCCGGCAGCGGCCCCGTCACCGTCAGCGCCACCAACGGCGGGCTGATCCTCAACACCGGTGTCACCTTCACCAACCCGCTCGTCTTCAACTCCGGCGGCCTGGCCGGCCTCGGCACCTTCGCGCCCTCGAGCGTCACCGGCACCGGTCAGACCGCCGGCAAGATCACCTTCGGCGCCGGCCAGCTCGTGTTCCCCGGCATTCCCGGCGGCGGCACCCAAACCCCCGGCCAGCTGACGATCCAGACCAACGTGGCCTTCGCCGCCGGCGGCTCGTTCCGCGAGATGATCCAGGATCCGACGGCATCAGGCGGCTACGGCGTGCTCGCGATCCAGGGCGATCTGGACCTTTCGCTGGTTGCAGCCAGCAGCTTCGTCATCGCGCTGGAATCGATCGACATCACCAACCGGCCGGGCTACTCCACCGCCATCGCCTGGGGCCAGACCTACAGCATCCCGATCATCCAGACCACGGGCAGCATCCTGGGCTTCAACGCCGCCGGCTTCACCTTCGACACGAGCAGTTTTCAGAACGGCCTGGCCGACGCGGGCAGCTACAGCCTGTCCGTCGCCAGCGGCAAGACCCTCGTGCTCACCTTCACCGCTGTGCCCGAGCCCTCGACTTGGGCGCTGCTGGCCACCGGCGCCGGCCTGCTCGGACTGACCGCCCTGCGCCGCCGCCTCAGTGGCGGCCGGTAAGCAGCATCGCGATGAAGCTCGCGAAGAGGCCGACGATGAACGTCGTGTAGGCGAGCCGCAGGTAGCGGTATTTGGTGCGCGCGAGGAAGATTCCGAGGGTGTAGATCTCCCGGACCTGCGCCTCGTAGGTTGAGGAGGGATCGTTCAGCACCCGCTCCATCTCCGTGCGAAACCGGTCGTAATCGAGGGACGTGAAATCCCCGAAGAACAGCAGGTTGAACTGCGGGCTGTGCACGTCGGGCGTCCGCCGCTGGTTGGCCGAGAAACTCATCTTCGGCATGACGGCGTAGGCCGCGAGCAGGATGGTGACCAGGCTGAAGCCCATCAGGATGAGCAGCGGCCCCTGCGAACCGGTCTTCATGGCCTGGGGGGCGGCCAGCGTGATGACGATGGACGCCATCGTGAGGAGCATGTTGGCCTTCAGGTCGGCCATGCTGCTGAGCTGCACATGGTGGGAGCGGGTCTGCTGCAGCAGGTAGTTGATCTCGTTGGCCGGGTTGTTGATCTTCATGATGCGCCGGAGGCCGAGGGGCGTGGTGGCGCGAAACTAGAGCCGCCGGGATGCCACCGGCGAGAAATTTTCCGGCCTCGGCCGAGGAATCCCGGCCCAAAACCGCGGTTTGCGTTCCCGGCCCGGCGGATATCTTGTCCCCCAGATGCTCGCCGACTTCTTCCAGCTCAAGGCCCGGCGCTCGCCCGCCGACTACGACCGCGCGTTTGTCGAGGAGGTCCGGGTGCGCCGGCCCGTGCCGCGTGACCCGCGGCTGGAACGCATCATCCTGGTCTGCTGGTTGCTCATCGCGGTGAAACACGTGGCGGTCATCTGGGCCGTCCACCACTACCCGATTCCGTTCCATCAGCTCTGGATCAACGCCCCCACCTTTCTGCTCGGGCTGCTGGCCACCCTTGCCTATTACCTGCGCGAGTGACGGGGTTTCCCGTTTTTGATTGGGGCGGCGCGGATTTTCGCTATCAATGGGGCCATGCCGGCCGACCTGACCCGTCGCCGGTTCAACCACCCCCACCAACCCAAGACACCCCACCGACCATGCCCGCCGTTCCCGGACTCCGCAGCAACTACGACAAAACCGGCCCCCTCGTTTATTTCGGCCGCATGCTGGACAAGGTCCGGCTGCACGCCGCCGGCAAGCTCCCGCCCGACTATGTGGCCAACCTCGGCAAGGGCTTCGACCTGCGCTGCTGCACTTTCCTCCGCGTCAGCTACGCCGACCTGCAGGCCCGCACGCTCGCCGGCGGCACCGACACCGACGTCCTCGCCTGGGCTTTCACCAAGGGCGGCGCGCGCAGCGACGACGAGTGCGCGTGGTGGAACACTTTCATGATGAAGCGCGGCTGGCGCGACGAGGCCGCACCCATCCTCCAGCAGCGGATCAAGGAGTTCGGCCTCGAGGGCAAGCCGATCGAGACGATGTTCGACCTGAACGAATTCGACGAGGGCCGCGATCCCGTCGCGATCAAGGCCTGGGCCGCCATCAAGTAAGCGGCTCGCCATGCGCAAGGTCCTGCGATTCCTGCTCGGCGCGCTCGGCGTGGTGCTGGTCCTCGCGGTCGTGGTCGCAGTCTGGGGCTGGTCGCGCCTGCGCGGCAGCCTCCCGCAGCTCGACGGCACGCAGACGGTCGCCGGGCTCGGTGCGGCGGTGAAGGTTGAGCGCGACGCCCTGGGCGTGCCAACGGTCACCGGCGCCTCGCGCAACGATGTCGCGCGCGCCACGGGTTTCCTGCACGCGCAGGACCGCTTCTTCCAGATGGATCTCCTGCGGCGCCGCGGTGCCGGCGAACTCTCGGAGCTGTTCGGCCTGGTGGCGCTCGACCTCGACCGAAGCGCCCGCCTTCACGGTTTCCGCGCGCTCGCCGCCAAGGTGCTCGCCCAGGCCACGCCGGCTGAGCACGCCGTGCTCTCCGCCTACACCGCCGGCGTCAACGCCGGCCTCGCCGCCCTCGGCACGAAACCCTGGGAATACCTCGTGGTCCGCGCCGACCCGGCGCCGTGGCGCGAGGAAGATTCGCTGCTCTGCGTCTACGCCATGTGGTTCGACCTGCAGGACTACAAGGGCGCCTTCGAGCTGAACCGCAACGCCCTCCGCGAGGCCCTGGGCCAGGGCGCCATCGATTTCCTCGCCCCGCGCGGCACATCGTGGGACGCCGCGCTCGACGGCAGCACGTTCCCCCCCGCCCCGCTGCCGACCTTCCGATTCAAACGCGCCGACGGCGATACGGCTGATGCGCTTGCCCCCAGGCACCCTTGGGCGGTGGCGGGCAACAGCCCCGACCAGCCGGAGCCCGCGTCCAAACGCGTGGTGGGCTCGAATTCCTTCGCCCTGGCCGGCGTGCACACCGCCACCGGCGCGGCCATGCTCGCGAATGACATGCACCTCGACCTCAACATCCCGCGCCTCTGGTATCGCGCGGTGCTGCAGTGGTCGGACTCCGCCGGCCCGCATCGGCTCGTCGGCGTCACCCTGCCGGGCGCACCGTTCCTCGTTGTCGGCAGCAACGGCCGCGTCGCCTGGGGCTTCACGGACGCCTACATCGACACGAGCGACGTCGTCATTGCCGAGGCCGACAACATCGCCCAGGCCTTCTACCGCACGCCGCACGGCTGGGTGGAAATCCAGGACCGGCCCGAGGTGATCAAGGTGAAGGGGGAGAAACCCGTCGCGTTCACCGCGCGCTGGACCGAGTGGGGCCCCGTCATCGGCGGCCCGGTGGAAAGCCGCTATCAGGTGCTCCGCTGGAGCGCGCACGATGCCGATGCGACCAACCTGCAGCTGATGGGCATGGAAACAGCGCGGACCGTCGCCGAGGGCCTCGAGGTCGCCCACCGCACCGGCATGCCGAACCAGAACATGCTGATCGCGGATGACACCGGCACCATCGCCTGGACCATCGTCGGGAAGATCCCTCGCCGCGTCGGCTACGACGGCCGCCTCCCTGTCTCCTGGGCCTACGGCGACCGCCGTTGGGATGGCTGGCTCAAGCCCGAGGAGATCCCCGTCGTCACCACCAAGCCCCAGGACCAGCCCGCCGACGCTTCCGCCAAAGCCTCAACGACGGCGGAATCGGTCGCGAAGGATGGTATCCTCTGGACCGCCAACAACCGCGTGCTCGGCAACGCCGCCTACGCCCTGCTCGGCGACAGCGGCTACGACGACGGCCCGCGCGCCCGCCAGATCCGCGACGACTTGCGCGCGCTGATCGCCTCTGGGAAAAAAGCCCGGCCGGCCGACCTGTTCGCCGTGCAGCTCGACGACCGCGCGCTCTTTCTCGACCGCTGGCAGAAATTCCTGCTCGAGATCCTCACCGACGACGCCGTGGCAAGAAACAAGGCTTTCGGCGAGCTGCGCAACACCGTCCGCCAGTGGAACGGCCACGCCGCGGTCGATTCCGCCGCCTACCGGCTGGTGAAGAATTTCCGCAACCACGCCGCCGAGCGGGCCTTCGCGCCCTTCGTCGACCAGGCGGAGAATGTCTACCCGCAGTTCAACTATCGCAGCTTCATGTTCGAGGACGCCCTGTGGCAGCTCACGCACGACAAGCCCGAACGCCTGCTCAATCCGGCACAGCCTTCGTGGGACGCGCTCCTGCTCGCCGCCGCCAGTGACACGTTGGCCGATGCCAGGAAGGCCGGCGTGCCGGTCGACCGCTTCACCTGGGGCGACCGCAACACCCTCGCCATGAAACATCCTTTCGGCCGCATGCTGCCGGCGCCGCTGGCCGGTTTCCTGAACATGCCCGCTGCGCCACTGCCGGGCGACGTCGACATGCCGCGCGTGCAGAGCGCCAGTTTCGGCCAGTCCGAGCGCTTGGTCGTCTCACCGGGCCACGAGACCGACGGCATCCTCGAACTCCCCGGCGGCCAGTGCGGCAACCCGCTGTCGCCTTACTACCGCGCCGGCCACGAGGCCTGGCTGAAGGGTGAGCCCACTCCGCTCCTCCCGGGCCCGGCCCAGCACACGCTGGTGCTCCAGCCGTAGGGCTTCCTCGTGAGAGCGAGCTTGTTCGCTCCCACCCCGGAATCACTGCCCTTTTCTTTTTGGGTTTGGGCTTTCCCCGGCACTCGGCTACGGCTCTTTCAGGTTCTTCTTCCATGCCGCTTCACATCCTCCAACACCCGCTCGGCGCCCACGTGCTGACCCACCTGCGCGACAAGACCACCAAGCCCGCTCTCTTCCGCACGCTGAGCTACCAGATATCGCTGCTCCTCGCCCTCGAGGCCACGCGCGACCTCGCCACCGAGGAGAAGGCCATCGACACACCCATGGAGCCGATGACCGGCCGCGTGCTCAGCAAGCACCTCGTGATCGTCCCGATCCTGCGCGCCGGCCTCGGCATGCTGCAGCCCTTCAACGACACCTTCCCCGACGTCTCCGTCGGCTACATCGGCCTCGAGCGCGACCACCAGACTGCCGTTGCCCGCAGCTACTACTGCAAGCTCCCGCCGCTCGAGGGCACGCGCGTGGTCGTCGTCGACCCGATGCTCGCCACCGGCGGCTCCGCCGTGCAGGCCGTCAGTGTCGTCAAGGCCGCCGGCGCGAAGGAAATCGTCTTCGTCTGCATCGTGTCCTCACCCGAGGGCGTCGCCGCCATGCAGGCCGCCCACCCCGAGGTCCCGATCCACACCGGCGCCCTCGACCGCGCGCTCAACGCGAAGAAATACATCCTGCCGGGCCTGGGTGACTTCGGCGACCGGCTCTACGGGACGTAATTCGTGGGCGGCGAGCTCGCCGCCTGTAAACAAAGGTGACCCTGTTCAGGTGAAATTGAGCGACATCATCACGCCAGCTGCGGCACCACGAACGGCGCCCGGTAGCCGCGCGTGAGCAGCTCGTTCGCCGCCGCCGCGTTCTCGCTGGTGAATTTTTCCGCCGCGGAATCGAATGCCAGCGGCGCGCCGAGCGTCAGCGGTGTCTTGCCGAGATCGACCTGGTTGAGCGCGAGGTGCTCGGTCATCCGGCCGTAGGCCTCGGCAAGCGACGCGTTGCCCTTGATCTGCTCGCGCAGCTCGCCTTCGGGCGCGGCGCGGCCGATCTGGTGCGAGATGTTGCCGAGGTGACAGAGCGCGCTGGAGACATGACCCTCGCCGATCGGGCCGCAGAGCTTCTCCGTCTTCCGGCTACGGACGACGTCGATGAAGTTGGCCATGTGGCCGTCCTCGCCCTTGAACTCCTTCAGCAGCTTGCCGGCCTTGTCGTAGGCCTTCGCGGCGAAATATGAATTGGTCGTCACGTAGCCGCCTTCACAATCGATGACATTGCCGACGGAGACGCCGCGGTATTTGTCCATCGTCGAGGCCGCGGCGCCGGCCGCATCGGCCCCGCTCAGGCCAACAGTCGAGACATCCAGGCCCGCCTTCGCCGGCAGCCCGCGGACCTCGAAGATCAGCGGTGCCGTGGCGTAGTCGTGCACGATGACCTGCGTGTTGGGCGTCTCGCCGTCGTCCACGTAGCCGAGCCGGCCGCCGATGCTGAGCGTGTGCCGCGGCAGGCCGGGCTCGCCGAGGAACCAGCGGGCGACGTCCATCTGGTGGATGCCCTGGTTGCCGATGTCGCCGTTGCCGTAGGCGTTGATCCAGTGCCAGTCGTAATGGATCGGGCCATTCCTCACCGAATTCCGGTGCGGCGGCACGAGCGGCGCGGGGCCGGTCCACAGGTCGTAGTTCACGCTCGCCGGCACGGGTTGCGGGCCGGAGGTCTTGCCGATGCTGTCGCGGCGCTTGTAGCAGAATCCGCGTGCCGCCGTGATCTTGCCGAGATTGCCCGCCCGCACCCAGGCGACGGCACCGGACATGGCCTCGCCGGAGCGGATCTGCGTGCCGGCTTGGACGACGCGACGGTATTTCGCGGCCGCGGCCACGAGCTGGCGGCCCTCCCAGACGTTGTGCGAGATCGGTTTCTCGACGTAGACGTCCTTGCCCGCCTGACAGGCCCAGATGCCCATCAACGAATGCCAGTGGTTCGGCGTCGCGATGGTGATGGCATCGATGTCGGGCGAGGCGAGCAGTTCGCGAATGTCGGCATAGGTCTTCACGCCGCCGCCGAGCGAAGCGGCGGTCTTGGCGAGCACGGTGGCGTCGACATCGCAGAGCGCGACGACCCGCACGCCGCTCAGGGCGCGCAGGCTCGCGAGGTGGTTCTTGCCGCGGCCGTTGAGACCGATGACGGCGACGCGGACGTCGCCGTTGGCACCGGCCACCTGCGCCCAGGAGCGGGCGGAGAGGGCGACCCCCGCGGCGGCCAGGGCGGAAGTTTTAAGGAAAGAGCGGCGGGAAAGATTTTTCATGGGTGTGGTTGGAGTGCGGGGGACTGACTCATTTGCCTGCGGCATAGTCCGCGTAGTGCTGCGCGACCTGCGCCGTGGTTTCGTCGCCAAGATGAAAATAGAACCGGTAACGCAGGGTCAGGCTGCCGCCGGCGGGAATAGTGTAGTCGCCGATATGCGGCTGGTCCTTGAGGTCCTCATAATCGTGCTGGCCGAAGGGATTCGCACCAAAGAGCCCGTAGTCGCGCGCCATCCACCAGGTCGGGTGACGGAGATTCTGCGGGTGGTCGAAGATGGCCACGCCGTAGGTCTTGCCATCGCGCGGCGCGTGGTAGTCGCACCAGTCGGCGCGCTTGCCCCACACGGCCGCGTCGCGCTGGCCGGTGCTGGCCACGATGTGTCCGTTGCCGGGCAGGTCACGCTTCTCATATTTGTGGGGCATCGTCATCCACTGCGCGAGGCGGATGGCCATCGTGCCGTCCTTGTTGTCGCCGAGTAGCAGCGGCTCATCCGGCAGCGCATGCAACGTGACCTCATAGTCGATGAACCGGCCGGCCGGTGAGGCGTGGAAGCAGATCGTGCGCTCGTCCGTGCAGACGAGTTTACCGTCGGGCGCGACCCAACGGTCGCGCGTGCGCAGGACGCCGACGGAGCCGGAGGTCGCCTCCACGACGGTCTCCTGCACGGTGCGGCCCTTGTTCTTCGGGGACTTGCCGGCGTCGCCGCCGCCCTCGTTCCAGAAATCAACGCCGCCCACCATGCTGTGCGCGAACATCAGCGAGCGATGCCACGGGTGGTCGTGATCCTCGCCCGGGGTGTCGGCCTTCATCGGGAAATCACGCGTCAGCGGCGTGCCATCGGCTGCGAGGATCGGGTAGCAATACGGGCGGGTGGCGCCGTCACCGTGGACATATTCCGTGAAGAGCTGCCCGCCGACCTCGACGCGCACGCGGTCGGCCAGTGGCACGAGTTTCACCGCGGTGGCCGGGTCGACGCCGGAGGCCAGGCAGGCCGCGCTGCTGATCATCAACACCAGGGGTAGCAGGCGTTTCATCCCCCCACGCAAGCGCCCCCCCTCATCGTCCGCAACCGCAAAGCCCGCGCCGGCCCGTTCGCCTCGCCCCCGCGGCTCCCGTCGGCGGCCCCCGCGTCCGCGACAAACCGCACCGATCAACCCGCCCAGCCCAAGCCAAGTGTAACCTATTGGGTTACTTTTGCCCGATTCGCCACAGACGATGCGGGCCAAGGCACGTGTAACCCAATAGGTTACTTCTGACTTGGGCCGGGAGCATCGGGCGGGGCCGCTAGAGCAGTTTAAGAATTGTTGTAGCGAGGTCGCTGACCCTGATCCCTGAAGGCTACGACTCAAGATGGACAAACCGGGGTCAGCGACCGGCTATAGTTTTGCTGGAAATGCTCTAGTTGCGCGGCGGAGTCGCACGACGCCGACGAGGGCTTGTTGGCGCAAGGCCGCGCACTTCGTGGCTTCGGTTGCCGCCCGAGCCCCGCCCGACGGGCGGCGGGCTTCGCACACCCCGCGATGACCGGCAAAACAGGGCCCGCACGAGTTGCGCTCGACCCGGCCGGAGCGCCGGCTTTGGCTCGGACCATGGAACTAGCCCACCTCACCGAGCGCGCCCTGCAGATCCGCCAAGCCTTCGCCGCGCGCGAACAGAGCCGGTCCGGCCGGACCTGGACCCGCGAGGAAATCATGCAGGGCTTCGTCGTCGACGTCGGCGACCTCATGAAGCTCGTCATGGCCAAGAGCGGCGCGCGGACGATCGCGGACGCCGACCCGAAACTCGCCCACGAACTTGCGGACTGCCTTTGGAGCGTGCTTGTGCTGGCGAAACTCTACGACGTGGACCTCGAGAAGGAATTTCTCGCGACGATGGACGGGCTTGAGGCGAAGCTGAAATCCTCGCTGTAGGGCTGCCGCATGCCGGCAGGCCGGGCCCCAACGCGCACGCGGCGGGGCGACAAGCACCAGCCCTACAGTTTCGCGGCGCTCACTAATTCAGCCAGCCACCCGTCGCCTGCAGCGGCACGAGTTCGCCGCGATGAGTCACCCACACGGCCAGCGACGTGCGCGCCACCCCTTCGCGGGCCGGACTGGGCAGGATCATCTCGGCCGCGCCGTCGTTCAGGCGCGCCTCCTTCAGGGCCAGGGCGACAAAGTCATGGTGCAGCGTGCGGCCGTTGTTTTCGCCGGCGCGGACACCTGAGGTGATGCCGCCGCCGAGCAACACCACATGAACGTCGTAGTCGCCCGGTTGGTCGAACTTCACCCGGCAAACGCCGCCGTCCGCATACTCGACCGACAGGATGCCGGCTTTTTCCGCGGACGACAGCGGCGGGTGTTGCCCGGAAGATCGGCGCCACTCCGCCCCGTCGAGCACGAAGCCCGGCGTATAGACCGAGTCGCTGCTCCACTGGCTGGCGTAGGCGTATTGGCGGGCGGTGTATTCCCTGCTCGCGAAGCGGTCGCGCCAGCCGAGGTGGTCCCAGTAGACGACGTGGAAGGCCACCGGCACAAAGTCGCGCCACAAGCCCGGGTCGTCGCGCAGGCCGCCGAGCCAGCCCTCCGCCGGAGGGCAGCTGCTGCAGCCCTCGGAGCTGTAGAGTTCGATCAGGTGCGTGCGGCCCGGCCCGCTGGTGAATATCTGCGGCGCCGCCGAGACCACTGCCGTGTTCAGCAGGATGAGGAGCAGGATACGCATGCCGGTGGGAGCTGCGGTCGCGCGGGTTATTCCCCCGAAAATTGCTTTGTGGGCGTTCCGGGGATGCGTAGTAAGGCCCCCATGCGATCATCCCTGCGCCCCTTCCCCGGCCAGTCAGCAGCTGCCGGCGCGAGGCAAAAATGATGACGATCCGCCCGGCCCGCTTTCTCGCCCGGCTCCGGCCGCCCGCGGGCGCTGCAGCCGGGCAGCGCGATCTCGCCTTGGAGGCGCTGCGCGGCATCTGCGCCGGGCTGGTCTTTTACGCGCATGTTTTTTTCCCGGCGCCGGCGCTCGACCCGGTCTATGCGCCCTCGGCCCGCTTCTGGTGGTTCAACCTCGGTGGCGTCGCGGTGCTGATGTTCTTTGTGATGTCGGGCTACGCGATCGGGCTGTCCGTCCGCACACCCTTTTCCACCGCCGGCGCCCGGCACTACCTCGGCCGCCGGGCGCTCCGACTGCTGCCCGTCGGGACGGCCGCCGTGCTGCTGGCGTGGCTGCTGCGACCCGAGACCGACGGCCACACGGTGATGGGCAACCTGCTGTTCCTGCAGAACGATTTCCCCTACCCGGTCGTCGGCTGGTCCTTCCCGACGCTGCTCAACAACGCCGCGCTGTGGACTTTGAACTTCGAGGCGCTCTACTACCTTGTCTTCCTGCTGGTCTGGTGGCTGGCCCCGTCGATCCCGCTGCTCGCCGGCAGCCTGGCGTTGCTGATCTTCGGCCCATCGCTGGGGATCCCGGTGCCCGACATGGTCACCCACCACGCTTGTGGCGCCATTTATTGGATGGCTGGGCTCGGGCTCGCCTGGCTCACGGGCAGTCCCGGCGACCAAGAAAGGCTCCGCACGCCGTGGCCGAGCGCACTGCTCGGGGCCTATGCGCTTTGGACCATCGGCGGACTGCGCGCGGTGCTGCTGACCGCGGACTCCAGCTCGTTGCTTTGGCTCAGCATCGTGTCGCCGCATCGGCTGGATTTTCTCCCCGCCGCCCTGTGGTGCGTCCTGGCCGTCACCGGCCGCGCCCCGCGACTGCGGGGCATCATGGCCGGCGCCTGCCTCGCGTGGGGTTGGTTCGGCGTTGTTTTCTCCTGGTCCACGAACCAGTGGGGGGAGAACCACTGGCTCGGCGCGGCGGCGCTGTTGGCGGCGACCGGCTTGGCCGGCTGGGCCCCGGGGCTCGGTGCGTTGCGGCGGCTGGCGCCGCTGGGCACCGTTTCCTTCGGCATCTATGCCTTTGCCTCGCCGCTCCAGATCGCGCTCTGCGGCCTGCTCCCCGGGTTCTCCGGCTCGCCGTTCACCTTCGCGGTGCGACTCACCATCGTCGCCGGCGGCACCCTGGCCCTGGCCTGGCTTTTCGACCGTCGCCTGCAAGCCTGGCTGGCCGCCCGCCGGTCCCGGTAATTTTCTTCCCCTCCGCCCGGCGGCCAACAAGCATTCGCGCATGAACATCGAACGCCCGGGCCTGATCATCGCTGACGGCTGGAAGGACTACCAGCTGCTGGACTGCGGCGCGGGCATGAAGCACGAGAAGTGGGGCGCCTACACCCTCGTGCGGCCCGACCCGCAGATCATCTGGCCGCGCACCGGCGGCCACACCCGCTGGGAAAATTGGGACGGCTTCTACCAGCGCAGCGAGACCGGCGGCGGCAAGTGGGACTTTCGCCAGAAGCTGCCTGATCACTGGACCATCCGCTACCGCGAGCTGACCTTCAAGATCCACCCCACGAGCTTCAAGCACACCGGGCTCTTCCCCGAGCAGGCCGTCAACTGGGACTGGTTCACCGCCAAGATCAAGGCCGCGAAGGCCGCCGGCCGCGAGGTGAACGTGCTGAACCTCTTCGGCTACACCGGTGCCGCCAGCGTGGCGGCCGCGGCGGCGGGCGCGACGGTCTGCCACGTCGACGCCGCCGAGGGTATGGTGAAGTGGTGCCGCGAGAACGCCGCGCTCTCCGGCCTCGCCGAGGCGCCCGTGCGCTACATCACGGACGACTGCCTGAAGTTCGTCCGCCGCGAGATCAAGCGCGGCCGCAAATACGACGCCATCATCATGGACCCGCCGACCTACGGACGCGGCAGCACCGGCGAGATGTGGAAGCTCGAGGACCACCTCTGGGAACTCCTGAAGGAATGCAAGGAGGTGCTGAGCGACCGCCCCGTGTTCTTCCTGATCAACGCCTACACCGCGCGCCTCTCGCCGACGGTCGTCGTCAACCTCCTCGCCGCGCTGCTCTCCGGCGCCGGTGGCAACCTGTCCGGCGGCGAAGTCGGCCTGCCGGTCCAGCGGGACGGAAAGATCCTCCCCTGCGGCATCTTCGGCCGCTGGTCCGCGCAGCCCTGAGCCCAGCCATGACTGCCGCAGGCTCCCCTTGTTTCAAGATCGGCGTCGACGGCGGCGGCACGAAGACCGAGTGCATCCTCGTGGATGCGCAGGGCGGGATCGTCGCCCGCCACCTCGCGCCGGGTTGCAACCCGAGCCAGACCGGGCCGGAAAAGGCACGGACGATCCTGGCGGAGGCCCTCGCCGCCCTGCTCACCCAGCTTCAGGTTTCAGGTCCCAGCCCGCAGGTTTCCGCCACCCTGCTGTGCATGGCAGGCAACCGCACCTTCTGGCGCGAGACCGCGGCCACCCTGCAGGGATTCGGCACCGTTACCACCGTCGATGATTCGCGGCCGGTGCTGGAGCTGGCCACCGGTGGCGCACCCGGGTTGGTGCTCCACGCCGGCACCGGCTCTTTCGTCGCCGCGCGCGCCCCGGACGGCTCCATCCATTACGCCGGCGGACTCGGTTGGAAACTCGGCGATCCCGGCAGCGGCTTCGACCTCGGGCGCCGCGCCCTCGCGCTCGCCATGCTCGACCTGCAGAATCCGCCGGCCCCCGCGCCCTCCGCGCTGGTCGCGGCCCTCGTCGCGCACACCGGCCTGCCGGACTATTCGGCCAATTCGCGCTTCTTCAACTACGACGCCACCGCCAATGCGCAGATCGCCGCGTTCGCGCCGCGCGTCATCGAGCTGGCCGCGCAGGACTGCGGTCCCGCCCAGCAGGTGCTCGCGGATTCGCTCACGGATTTCGCCCGCCAGGCCGACCAGGTCATCCACCGGCTTTTCCCGCGGCCGACGGACCGGCTGCCCTGCGGGGTCAGCGGCCGGATCCTCAACAGCGAACCGGCCGCCTTTGCGCTGCGCTCGCTTGCCAGCAAGCTCAACTGGCCCGTGGAGCTCCGGTTCATCGACACCGCTCCGATCGAGGGCGTGCGCCGGTTGCTGGTGGCGAGCCGCTGACCTTGTCCTTGCGAGGCGCTCCGCCTGGCGGAGCGTCGAAGCGATCCAGCGCATGTCGATCGCCACGGCGTGCTTCGCGAACCTCGCGATGACAATCCGGCTTTGTTGCCTCTCGCCTCCGGTGTCTTTTCCGCCCTAGCGTCCCGCCATGTGGTGGATCTATGCTCTCCTTTCGGCGGTGTTCGCCGCCCTGACCGCCATTCTCGCCAAGGTCGGCGTGAAGGGCGTTGATTCCAATGTAGCCACGGCCGTGCGCACCGCCGTCGTGCTCGGGCTCGCATGGGGCCTCGTGGCCCTGCAGGGCAACCTCGGTGCCGTCACCGCCATCTCGCGCACGTCGCTGGGCTTCCTCGTGCTGTCCGGCGTCGCGACGGGGGCGTCGTGGCTGTTCTATTTCCGCGCCCTCCAGTTGGGACCGGCCTCGCTGGTCAGCGCGGTCGACAAGCTCAGCCTCGCCTTGGTGCTGGTGCTGGCCGCGGTCTTGCTGAAGGAGCACCTGAGCCTCCGCGCCGCCGCCGGCTGCGGCCTGATCCTGCTCGGCACGGCGCTCGTGGTCTGGCCGTGACGGTCGCCGTGCCCAGTGTGACCTTTCTCCCCGAGGCCGACTGGCGGGAACGCCGCCGCGCCCACGAGGAACGCGTGTCCGCCTGGACCGCCCCGCACCAGGCCCGGGCCTCGCGCGGCGAAAAACACCCCGTCTACGATTTCCTCTTCGAATACTATCGCTTCCGCCCGAGCTGGCTGCGGCGCTGGCACCCGGGGCCGGACGTGGTGCTGCAGGGCGAGACCGCGCGCGACTACCTCCGCTGGCCGGAATACCACGAGGCCGACGGCGGCGTGGCGCTCAATCCCGCCGCGTTGGAGCCGCGGCGGCGCGAAAGCCTCGCGTGGCTAGCCAATCTCCTGCGCCTGACGGCGGAACGCCCGCCGCAGTTCGCCTGCTTCGGGCTGCACGAGTGGGCGATGGTTTACCGGCAGACCCCCGCCGAGGTGCGGCACAACGCCTGGCCGCTGCGCTTCCCGCCGGACGAGCTCGCGCGCATCGTCGAGGCCCAACCCGTCCGATGCTCGCACTACGACGCGTTCCGTTTCTTCACCGAGCCCGCCCGCCCGCTGAACCGTTTACAGCCGACGCGCGCCGAGGCCCCGGCCTTCGAGCAGCGCGGCTGCCTGCACGCCAACATGGATCTCTACAAGTGGGCCTTCAAGTTCGCCCCCTTCACCCCCGGCGAGCTGGTCGCCGACTGCTTCGCGCTGGCCCGCGACATCCGCGAGGTAGACATGCGCGCCAGTCCCTACGACCTGGCGAAGCTCGGCTTTGCACCCGTGTGCATCGAGACCCCGGAGGGCCGCGCCGACTACGAGCGGCACCAGCGCGACTTCGCCGAGCGCAGCCAGCCGCTGCGGGCCCGCCTGCTGGCCGTGGCGGAGCGCCTGCTTGCGTCATAGTATTACGGTCACGGAACGGCTGTTCTTGCGCCCCACCGGCCGGTCGACAAAGGTGCCCGTCCGGCTTCTTCCCCCGCCATGCACCCAACCGGCATCCCCCAACCCGTCTGGCCCGCGCGGATTGCGCGTGCCCGCTACGCCGGCCCGATCCTCCAATCCACGTGAAGATCGACGCCCATCAGCACTGCTGGCGCTACACGCCCGAGGAATACGGCTGGATCGACGACGGCATGGCCGCGATCCGGCGCAATTTCTATCCGGCCGACCTCGCTCCCCAGCTCGCCGCCGCCGGCCTCGACGGAGCGGTCGCCGTGGAGTCGCGCCAGTGCCTGGCGGAGACCCTGCAGCTGCTCGAGCACACGCACCGGCACACCTTCATCAAGGGCGTCGTCGGCTGGGTGCCGCTCACCGACCCGAAGGTCGACGGCCTCCTGGAACAGCTCGGCGAGGAAAAGGGCTTCAAGGGCGTCCGCCACGTCCTGCAGGGTGAACCGGACGCCTTCATGGCGGACCCGGCCTTCAACGCCGGCCTGCGCACCCTGGCCAAGCGCGGCCTGAGCTATGACCTGCTGATCAAGGCCCCGCAGCTCCCGGCCGCGATCGCCCTCGTGGACCGGCACCCGAACCTCCCCTTCGTGCTCGACCACATCGCCAAGCCGGTGATCACGGGTGCTCCGCCGCAGGAGTGGCGGCGTCAGCTCGCCGAACTCGCCCGCCGGCCAAACGTCTGGTGCAAGTTCTCCGGCGTCGTCACGGAGGTGCCGGGCTATGAGTGGACGCCCCAGGTGCTCTGGCCCTATTTCGACCTCGTGCTCGCACTGTTCGGCTCCGAGCGGCTCATGTTCGGGTCCGATTGGCCCGTCTGCCTCGTCGCGAGTGATTACCAGCGCTGGCACCGCTTCATCCAGAGCTGCGTGACCGGCCTGTCGTATGACGAGCGCACCCGCATCCTCGGCGTCACCGCCACGGAGTTTTACCGTCTCAGCCCCTGATTCCTCTCCATGCACTACCGTGAACTCGGCCAGACCGGCCTCAAGGTGTCCGTCCTCAGCTTCGGGGCGTCGCCGCTCGGCAACGCCTTCCGCAACATCGACGAGGGCGAGGGCATCCGCACGGTGCGCACGGCGCTCGACCTCGGCATCAACTTCCTCGACACCTCGCCGCACTACGGCGTCACGCGCTCGGAAATCGTGCTCGGCCGAGCCCTGGAAGGTGTGCCCCGCGAGAGCTATTATCTCGCCACCAAGGTCGGCCAGTATGGCCCCGGCAACTTTGACTTCTCCGCCACCCGCGTCACGCAGAGTCTCGACGAAAGCTGCCGCCGGCTCGGCACCGACTACATCGACGTGCTGCACTGCCACGACATCGAGTTCGCCGATCTCGGCCAGATCGTCAACGAGACGCTGCCCGCGCTCGTGAAGCTCCGCGAGGCCGGCCGCGTCGGCCACCTCGGCATCACCGGCCTGCCGCTGAAGATATTCCCCGGCGTCATCGACCGCGTCGCTCCCGGCACGGTGGAGGCCGTCCTCTCGTTCTGCCGGTATTGCCTGAACGATGACGCGCTGGCGCCACTGGTCCCGTATTTCCAACGGAAGGGCGTCGGCGTCATCAACGCCTCCGCCACCGGCATGGGCCTGCTCAGCGAGCGCGGCGCACCGGACTGGCACCCGGCGCCCCAATCCATCAAGGACGGCTGCCGCCGCGCGGTGGAATACTGCGCCTCGATCGGCGCCGACATCACGAAGCTCGCCCTGCAGTTCGCCGTGCACCACCCGGCGATCGCGACCACGCTCGTCGGCACGGCCAACCCGGAAAACATCCGGAAGAACGTCGCCTGGATCGAGGAGCCGATCGACTTCGAGCTGATGGCCGGGGTGCTCGGCGTCCTGAAGCCGATCCACAACCACAACTTCACGCGCGGCCGCCCCGAGAACCACGACGCGATCATCGCCTGAGCCATGCTCCAGATCACCCTCGATCAACCCGGCCGTTTCAGCGCCGCCGACGGCCCGCCCCCTGTCCCCGCGCCGGGCGAGGCGCTCGTGCGCGTGCACCGGATCGGCATCTGTGGCACCGACCTCCACGCCTTCGCCGGCCGGCAACCTTTCTTCTCCTACCCGCGCATCCTGGGCCACGAGCTCGGCGTCGAGGTGATCGATCCCGGCAGCGACCCGCACGGCCTGAAGGCGGGCGATCGCTGCTCGGTCGAGCCCTACCTCAACTGCGGCCGCTGCATCGCCTGCCGCCGCGGCAAACCCAACTGCTGCGCCGAACTCAAGGTGCTGGGCGTGCACGTTGACGGCGGCATGCGGCCCTTCTTCACCGTGCCGGCCCGCAAGCTGCACCGCTCCGCGACGCTTTCCTACGACCAGCTCGCGCTGGTCGAGACCCTCGGCATCGGGGCGCACGCCGTCGAGCGCGCCGACCCTCGGCCGGAGGATTTCGTCCTCGTCATCGGTGCCGGGCCCATCGGCCTGAGCGTCATCCAGTTCGTCCTCGTGGCCGGGGCGACGCTCGCAGTCATGGATGTCAGCGAATCCCGCCTCGCGTTCTGTCGCGACCAGCTCGGGGTCAGACACACGCTCGCACCCGGTCCGAACGCCGCAGCGGCGCTGCGCGCGATCGGCGGCGGGGACCTGCCGACCGTCGTGATCGACGCCACCGGCAACCCGAAGTCCATGGCCGGCACCTTCGACCTGCCGTCGCCGGGCGGCCGCATCGTGTTCGTCGGCCTGTTTCAGGGCGACGTCACGTTCAACGATCCCAACTTTCACCGTCGCGAGCTCACACTGCTCGCGAGCCGCAACGCCGCGCCCGCGACCTTCCGCAACATCATCGCCCTCATCGAGACCGGCCGCGTGGATACCACGCCCTGGATCACCCATCGGCTGGCCCTGGCCGACGTCCCGGCGCGCTTTCCCGAGATCGCCGGGAACCCCGCCGTCATCAAGGCGGTCGTCGATGTCGCTGCGACAGGCTAACGGTTACCGCGCCCCCAGGCTTTGGGTTAACGATATTTCCGACTTAGCGTTGGCCAGACCACTCGCTTTCCCTTCACTCAAGATCCGCCCCATACCCCCATGAAAACCTCTTGGTTCAAAGCGCTGGCGTTGTTCGCCGGCAGTGCCGTCCTCGCCTCCGCTGCGGACACCTACACCATCGCCGTCATCCCCAAGGGCACGACGCACGAGTTCTGGAAGTCCATCCACGCCGGCGCCGAGAAGGCCCGGCAGGAACTCGCCGCCACCGGCGTCAACGTGACCGTCATCTGGAAGGGCCCGCTCAAGGAGGACGACCGCGAGCAGCAGGTGCAGGTCGTCGAGAATTTCATCGGCCGCCACGTCGACGCGATCGTGCTCGCCCCGCTCGACAGCAAGGCCCTCGTCGCCCCGGTCGAGACCGCCGCGCTCGGCAAGATCCCCGTCGTCATCATCGACTCCGGTCTCGCCACGAAGGCGATCTCGAGCTTTGTCGCCACCGACAACCGTGAAGGCGGCCGCATCGCCGCGCGCAACCTTGGGAAGATGCTCGGCGGCAAGGGCAACGTCATCCTGCTCCGCTATGCCGTCGGCTCCAACAGCACCGAGGAGCGCGAGGCGGGTTTCCTCGAGGTCATGCAGCGCGATTTCCCCGCCATCCGCCTCCTCTCGACCGACCAGCACGCCGGCGCCACGCGCGACACCGCCAAGCAGGTCTCCGAGACGCTGCTTGCCCGCTACGGCCCGCAGGTGAACGGCGTCTTCGCCAGCAACGAATCCTCCGCCTCCGGCATGCTGCTAGCACTGCGCGACGCCGGTCTCGCGGGCGGCAAGGTGAAGTTCGTCGCCTTCGACTCCGGCGAGGCGCTCAACGCCGGCCTCAAGGCCGGCGACGTGCAGGGCTTCGTGGTGCAGAATCCGCTCAACATGGGCTACCTCGGCGTGAAGACCGCCGTCGCCGTGCTGCGCGGCGAAAAGGTGGCCGCCCGCATCGACACCGGCGTCGGTTTTGTGACCAGGGAAAATTTCGATGACCCAGCCATGGCTGACATCGTCCACCCGCCCCTCGACAAATACCTCAAATGAAAGCCCTCGCCCTCTTCCTGTTCGCCGCGCTGGGCATGGCCGCCGCCGACACCTACACCATCGCAGTCATCCCCAAGGGGACGACGCACGAATACTGGAAGGCCGTTCAGGCTGGCACCGTCAAGGCCCAGCGTGAGCTCACCGCCGCCGGCCTGAGCGTGAACGTCATCTACAAGGGCCCGCTCAAGGAGGATGACCGCGAGCAACAGGTCCAGGTCGTCGAGAACTTCATCGGCCGCCGCGTCAGCGCGATCGTCATCGCCCCGCTCGACGCCAACGCCCTGATCGCCCCGCTGGCCACCGCCGTGCAGGGCAGGATCCCGGTCGTCACCATCGACTCCGGCCTCAACTCGCCCCTGCCGTCCTGCTACGTCGCCACCGACAACCGCGAGGGCGGCCGCGTCGCCGCGCGCACCCTCGCCGCGCTCGTCGGCCCGCACGGCCGCGTGCTGATGCTCCGCAACGCCGTCGGCTCCGCCAACACCGAGGAGCGCGAGGACGGCTTCCTCGAGGTGATGAAGCGGGACTTCCCGGGCATCAAACTCGTCTCGACCGACCAGCACGGCGGCGTCACCCGCGACAACGCCTACCGCACCTCGCAGAACCTGCTCAACCGCTTCGGTCGCGAACTCGACGGCGTCTTCGCCTGCAACCAGCCCACGACCGCCGGCATGCTGCTCGCGCTACGCGACGCCGGCCTGGCCGGCGGCAAGGTGAAGTTCGTCGGCTTCGACTCCGGCACGGTGGAACTGGCCGCGCTCCGCGCCGGCGACGTCTCCGCCCTCATGGTGCAGGATCCCTTCCGCATGGGTTACCTCGGGGTGAAGAACGCCGTCGCCGTGCTCCGCGGCGAGACCGTGCCGAAACTGGTCGACACCGGCGTGACCGTGGTCACGCGCGAGAATATCGACCAACCCGCGATCCACGACCTGGTCAACCCGCCCCTCGACGCGTTCCTGAAGTAATGTCCGCTGTCCGTCTCCGCCTCGCCGGCATCCAGAAAAGCTTCGGCGCCACCCGCGCGCTGAAAAGCGTCTCGCTCGAGATCGCCCCCGGCGAGGTGCACGCGCTCATCGGCGAGAACGGCGCCGGCAAGAGCACGCTGATGAAGGTCCTCAGCGGCGCGCACGAGGCGGACGCCGGCACCATGGAGCTGGGCGGCCAGCCCTACCGGCCGGAAAACCCGCATGACGCCCGGCTCAAGGGCGTCGCGATGATCTACCAGGAACTGAACCTCGCGCTGCATCTTTCCGCGCAGGAGAACATTTTGCTCGGCGCCGAGTCGGCCCGCTTCGGCGTCGTCGACCGGCCGGTCTCGCGCGAGCGGGCCCGCGCGGCGCTGGAGCAGCTCGGGCACGGCGGCCTCGACCTCGACCGCCCGGCCGGCGCCTTCTCCATCGCCGAGCAGCAGGTCATCGAGATCGCCCGCGCGCTGCTCATGCAGCCGCAGGTGCTGATCATGGACGAGCCGACGAGCAGCCTGACACAGGCCGACACCGAGAAGCTCTTCGCCACGATCGGCCGGTTGCGCGCCGCCGGCGTCAGCGTGATTTACATCAGCCATTTCCTCGAGGAGTGCCGCCGCATCGCCGACCGCTACACCGTGCTGAAGGACGGCGAGACCGTGGGCTCCGGCGAGATGAAGGGCGCCAGCCTCGACCACATCGTCACCCTGATGACCGGCCGCGAGGTGAAGGATCTCTATCCGCGCACGGCGCACGAGCCGGGCGCCGTTGTGCTCGAGGTGAAGACCGCCGCCAGCACCCCGCGCCTCAAGCGGGCATCGCTGCAGGTCCGCGCCGGGGAGATCTTCGGGCTTGCCGGCCTGATCGGCGCCGGCCGCACCGACCTGCTGCGCACGGTCTTCGGCCTCGACGACCTCGACGCCGGCGAGGTCTGCATCGTCGACGCCCCAGCAAAATCCGCCGCGCCGCGCGACCGCTGGAAGCAGGGCGTGGGTTTCCTGAGCGAGAACCGCAAGGAGGAGGGGCTGATGCTCAACCTTTCCATCGCCGACAACCTCACGCTGACGAAGATGAATGCCTTCGGGCGCTTCGGCTGGGTGCACGGCGCCCGCCAGCGCGAGGTGGCGCAGCGCTGGGTCGGCGAGCTGCGGGTGAAGTGTCGCGACGCGTCGCAGCCCATCGGCCAGCTATCCGGCGGCAACCAGCAGAAGGTGGCCCTCGCCCGCCTCCTCGAGCACCCGGCGCGCATCTTCCTCCTCGACGAGCCGACGCGCGGCATCGACGTCGGCAGCAAGGCCCAGATCTACCAGCTCGTGAGCGAGCTCGCCGCCGCCGGCAAGGCGGTCGTGGTCGTCAGCTCTTACCTGCCCGAGTTGCTCGGGCTCTGCGACACGATCGGTGTGATGTGCCGCGGCGAACTGACCGCCGTCCGGCCGCGCACGGGCTGGAACGAGGCCGAGATCATGCGCACGGCCACCGGCAGCGCCTGAGATTTTCCCGATGAAAGCCACGCTGAAAACCATTCTCGCCAAGGGCGGCCCGTTCATCGGGCTCATCCTCGTCATCACTTTCTTTTCGCTGCCGGCGGAGACGCGGGAGTTTTTCCTCACCTACAACAATTTCAAGATCATCCTCACCCAGACCGTCATCGTCGCCATCGGCGCATTGGGCATGACGATGATCATCGTCAGCGGCGGCATCGACCTCTCGGTCGGCTCCACCATCGCGCTCACCAGCGTGGTCGGCGCCCTGCTCATCCAGCACGGCTGGGGGCCGGCCTCCGTGCTGCTCGCGGTCGTGGCCTCCGGCGGCGTCATCGGGCTGCTCAACGGCACGGCCATCGCCGGCCTGCGCATGACGCCCTTCATCATCACGCTCGGCACCCTCGGCGTCGCCCGCGGCACCGCGAAGTGGATGGCGGACAACCAGACCGTGAACTATGATTCGTCGCCGCTCAACGGTTGGATGACGACCCCGGACCCGTTCAGCCACGCCCTGCCCGCCGGCGTCTGGGTGGCCATCGCGCTGGCGGTGCTCACCGCGCTGCTGCTGCGCAACACGGTCTTCGGCCGGCACATCTTCGCACTCGGCTCGAACGAGGCCACCGCCCGCCTCTGCGGCATCCCGACCACGCGCCTCAAGATCCTGATCTACGTGCTTGCCGGCTGTTTCTTCGGACTCGCGGGGCTTTTCCAGCTTTCGCGTCTCCGGCAGGGCGACCCGACGGTCGCGGTCGGCCTCGAACTCGACATCATCGCCGCCGTCATCATCGGCGGCGCGAGCCTGAACGGCGGCGTCGGCACCATCCTCGGCTCGATGATCGGCGCGCTCATCATGGCGGTCCTGCGCAACGGCTCGCAGCAGATGGGTTGGCCGACGTATTTTCAGGAGATCATCATCGGCCTCGTTATCATCGTGGCGGTCTTCCTCGACCGCCTGCGGCAGGGCCGCGCCGCGAGCTGAGAGTTATCCTCGGTCTGCCATAACGTCCTTACTCGACTCGCACGTCGTAGACCGCAAACCCGAGCGTTCGCGCTCCGGCGGCCGGGCCCTCCGACACCGGATCGGCGGGGCTGCTCAATTCAAGATGGGCGACGCCCTGTGCGAGCGTGATGCCGGTGAGCGGGATCCATTGCCGGCGCACGCCGATCTCGCCGCGCCAGAGCAGGCGGCCGTCCTGCCGGATTTCCAGCGGCCGCGCGTCGATGCCGCGCACCGCCACCTGTGCGCCGACCGGCGCATCGCGGTGCGGCCAGGTCGTAAGTTGCAGGCCGCCTTGGCGGGCGCACCAGACCCAGGTCTGCGCGCCCCGCTGCTCCGCCTGATACCAGCGTTCGTCGGCCTGCACCACGTAGGTGGCGCCGGCGCTGCGTCCGGTGGAGAGCTCGTGCGCATCGCGAGGCACGGTCCAAAGGGCCAGCACTCCGCTGAACACCGTCAGGTTGCCCGCCAGCAGCCAGACCGGCGACGCCGAGCGACGCACGACGAGCACGTTGAACGCAAGGCCCAGCGGCAGCAGGATGCGCGTGGCCGCCCCCGGATGTCCGTCCCACACCGCCGTGCCGAGGCACAGCATCAGGACACTGTAGACCAAGCCCAGCCGCCACCACGCATCGGACGGCTGCCAACGGATGAGAATATAGACCACCTGAACCGTGAGGCCGGCCAGCGCCAGAAGCGTGGTGACCGCCAGCCAGGTATCGGCTTCGGTCCGCAGCGCTTGCAGGGTGTTGCCAACCTTTTCGACCCAGCCGATCACAGGCCAGCTGAAGTTGCCCAGACCCTGCACCACGGGGCCGGCGTTGAATTTCAGATAAATCAGCCAGAGTCCGAGCGGGACCGCCGTCAGCCCCAGGCGAACGATTCCGGCGCGCCAGGCCCCGCGTTCGAAGCGCGGCCACAACGCAAGACCGCCGAGCAGGGCCGTCTCGCGCACGAGACCGGCAGCCGCGAGCAAACCGGCCGCGCGGTTCTCGCCGCGAGTTTCACCCAGCCACAGCGCGCCCGCCAGCAGGGCGAAGGCCGCGAGGTCGGTCAGCGCCAGCCGCACGCTGTGCAGGACGCCGGCGCAGAACAGCAGCCCGGCCCACGCCACCAGATTTCGCCAGCCCTGCGGCGGGAAGATCCTGGCCAGCAGCCAGGCCAGCCCGAGCCACACCAGCAGGTTCATCCCCGCATAAATCCACACGGCCCGCACCGGTTCGCCGCCCGCCGCCGCATACGCGATCCAGCTCAGCAGGATGCGCCGCGCCCGGTAGGGCAGGCTGTCGACGGCCCGCGCCAGCTCCGGCGCCCGCGCCGCCGGCCGCACCGCCAGCTGCGCGTAGGCCGCCCCGTCATAGCCGCCGGAATAATGATACACGTAGACCGGCGTCCCGCGCAGTTCCGGCAGCATCACCGCGGCGTCACTCTCGTCGAACTGCACGAACTTCGTGAAGCCGTAATACGGGTCCCAGAAGCGGCCGGCGAGCCAGAGGAACGCCAGCACCAGCATCCCGCGCGCGAGGCGCTGGAGGTTTTCCGGCCGGCGCAGCCGGCCCGGGATGGCGTGTCCGGCAGTCATGCGCCGATTCAGCGGAATTACCCGCCCATGACAAGGCGCGCTATTGCCACGTCCCGCGGCCGCGCTACGTTGGGCGACGCATGGAGGATACCCCGGAACCCCTGCTGGTCCGCACCAAGAAAAAGCCGTCCTACCCGGTCGGCGAGGAACTGCGCGGCTACCTCCGGCGCTTCCGCCGGGAGCGGGAGCTGCCCGTCACCTACGAGCGGCTGCGCGATTTCCACGCCTCGATCCCCCTGCTCGACGCCCAGGGGCGCAACACCCTGTGGGAAAGCGTCGCCTACCGCGCGGAGGACATGCCGGCGCTGAACGAGGACCTGAAGCGCATCTACGCCCTGCTGAAGGTCGACGGCGACTTCACGGTCATGCAGCACCTCTACATCGACCGCGTGGACTTCTGCAGCTTCGGCAACTCGACCCCGTTCCGCATCCGGATCGTCAATGCCTACAACGACAACCAGGACTACTTTTACATCAAGAAGGCGGATGCCTCGCGCATCTACGGCCTGGAACTCGAGCACCTGCTGTCGCCCAACCGGCTGAACTTCATGACGCACGGCCGCACGCTCGTGGAGGAACACATCGCCGGCATCCCGGGCGACGTCTTCATCGAGCGCTGGCTGCACAACAAGGAGCTCAAGCCGATCCGCATCGTGAAGGAACTGGTGAAGTTCAACGAGCGCAGTTTCGTGCGCCTTCTCGGGGACATGCGCAGCTACAACTTCGTGGTCGTCGTCACCCCCGATTTCGAGGACTCGCAGATCCGCATCCGGGCGATGGATTTCGACCAGCAGTCCTACCACGGCCGGAAGAGCTTCTACCTGCCGCAATATTTCAAGGACAACCAGGCCTTCGCTCTCTTCTGCACCCAGCATCTGCATGTGAAGACCGCCCGCCAATACCAGCGGGAGGAACAGGCCCTGATCCTGCAGCGCGCCGAGCTGGCCGCGACGCGGCTGGCCAAGCTGCTGGAGGCGATGGTGGGCGATCCCATCGCCCCGCCGGAGAACGTCGTGTCGCTGCGCGAGGGGCTCGCCGAGCATTTCAAGTCCGCCGCCTACCTGCGCTGCGAATCCATGGGCGCGCTGGTGCGAGAAAACCTCGAGTCGCTCCGCCACCAGATCAGCCAGGACGACAATCCCCTCACCACGACCACCCGCCTCATCTGAGGCCGCCTCGACCGTGTGGCTCTTCCTTAAGAATCTTCTTTTCACGATCCTGGTTCCAGGTGTCGTCGCCGGCTGGGTGCCGCTGGTCTATCTGCGGCACCGGGCGCCCGGTCCGGACGTGCTCACCGCGTGGCACTGGGCCGCGGTTCCGCTCCTCCTCCTCGGTGCGGCCGTCTACGGCGCATGCGTCTGGCAGTTCGGCGCCAATGGCCGCGGCACGCCGGCGCCGATCGACCCTCCCCGGAAGCTCGTGGTGCGCGGTCCCTACCGCTGGGTGCGGAACCCGATGTATCTCGGCGTCCTGCTGTTCGTCCTTGGCGAGGCGATCTTCTTCCGCGAGGTCGTCCTGCTGCTCTACTTCGTCTTCGTCGCCTCCGCCATCCAGGTGTTCGTGCTCGGCTTCGAGGAACCGGGCCTGCGCCGCCGCTTCGGCGCGCTTTACTCGGACTACTGCAACGCCACGCCACGCTGGCTGCCCCGGCGGCCGAGGCCGGCACTCCAGACCGTGCCGCCCTTCAGCCCCCGCCGCTGATTTTCTCGAGCGCGAGGGTGACGGCCGCGGTGCGGTTCTCCACGCCGAGCTTGGCGAAGATGCTCTCGAGGTGCTTCTTCACCGTCGTGAGCTGGATGCCCAGGATGATCCCGATCTCGGGGTTCGTCTTGCCCTGCACGACCCACGAGAGCAGTTCCGCCTCGCGCGGCGTCAGGCCGAGCGCCGGCGCCAGCGCGGCGGGCGTGGCGTCCGCCACCGAGGCCGCCCGACCGGTGCCGGACTGCCGGCGGCGTTTCAGCCGGGTCGCGACCGCGGCCAGCAGGTCGGAGGGCTCGACGGGCTTCACGAGGTAGTCGTCGGCCCCGAGGTTCATGCCGGTGCGCACGTCCTCGCGCTCGCTCCAGCCGGTGAGAAAAACAAAGGGCAGGTGCGCGGTCGCCGCGTCGCCGCGCAGCGCCTCGAGCACGCGGTGGCCGTTCATCTCGGGCATCGTGATGTCGCAGAGCACGAGGTCGGGCTTTTCCCTTTTCGCCAGCTCAACCCCCTCGCGGCCGTTGCGCGCCTCGACCGTGGCGTAACCTTCCGCCGCCAGCAGGGCGGCCATCTGCCGCCGCAACCTGGCCTCATCGTCGATCACGAGGATTTTTTCCACGCGGAAAATTTGGCGGGGCCCGCGCGGGAAGTAAAGCGGACAGAGCGCGCGACGCCGCGGCCCGCCGGCCGCCCTGACCGTTCGGCCCGTATCCACCCGGCCCATACCGCCGCCGTGGATTTTGTGGCATGCTGACCTCAAGCAACCGACCGCGCCTCCCCTTCCCCGGCCCATGAACCCCCGCGAAATCTCCCTCGTCAGAACCTCCTTCCAGAAAGTCGTCCCGATCGGCCAGCAAGCCGCCGGCTTGTTCTACGCGCGGCTCTTCGAACTCGACCCGACCCTGCGCGAACTCTTTCACGGCGACATGACCGAGCAGGGCGCGAAGCTGATGCAGATGCTCGGCCTCGCGGTGAACGGCCTCGACCGCCTGGATGTCCTCGCCCCCATCGTCCGCCACGTCGGCATGCGCCACGCCGGCTACCAGGTGAAGGACCAGCACTACGACACCGTCGGCGAGGCGCTCCTGTGGACGCTTGGCAAGGGACTCGGCCCCGAGTTCACCGACGAGATGCAGGCCGCCTGGGCGCGCACCTACTGGCTGCTGGCCGAGACGATGAAAGCGGGCGCCCGCGATGCCGCCGCCCAGCAAAACCGCATCGTCGCGTGACCGCCATGCCAACAACCCCCTTATCCCGTCCCGCGCCCGAACACACCGGCCCCGCGGCAACCCCCTACCGCGGGGCCCGGTCGCTCGGCGGCGTGCACGCCCTCGCCGGCGCGGTCCTGCTGACCCTGCGATGGCGCTGATTCCCCCGAGGAGAGCCCTCGTGGCGGGCGCTGATCCCTTTGGTTAGTGTGTATATACGACCGGGGTGCGGGCGCGGTGGAAGTCCACCGTTGCCTGCACCCCGTTTTATTTGTCCGATCAAAACCGCGATGCCTGACCCCGTCCGCCCCTCCTCCCCCGACCAGCTGCAGGCCCGGCTCGACGCGGCCGGACGTGAACTGGCCCTGGCCGAGGCCGCGCTGCGGCAGAGCGAGGCCAGCCGGCGGGAGTCGCAGGATTTCTTCGCCAAGTCCTTCCAGACCACGCCCGCGCTCATGATCATCGCGCGGCTCTCCGACGGCCACCTGCTCGAGGCCAACCCGGGCTTCGAGCGGGCCTCCGGCTACACCCGCGAGGAGGCGATCGGCCGCAGCACGCTGGAGATGGGGCTCTGGGCGAACGTGGGCGAACGCGACGCCTTCCTCGGGAAGCTGCGCGCCGACGGCCGCGTCCGCGACTTCGAGGGCGTCTTCCGCAGCAAGCAGGGCGAGACGCGCCACCTGCTGCTCAATGCCGACCTCTTCGAGATGAACGGCACGCCGTGCATGCTGACCGTCGGCATCGACATCGGCGAGCGGCGCCGCCGCGAGCAGGTGCAGGACGCCACCTACCGCATCTCGCAGGCCGTGCTGGCCGGCGCCGACCTGCTCGCGCTTTTCGCCGAGCTGCACAAGATCATCGCCGGCCTGATGCCGGCGCGGAACCTCTACTTCGCGTTGGTCAGCGTGGACGGCAAGCAGCTGGAATTCCCCTATTACGAGGATGAGACCGTGCCCCGGCCACCGCCGCGGCCGCTGGGCTCGGGCCTGACGGAATACGTGATCCACAGCGGCCAGCCCCTGCTGACGACCGCGGACGGACTCACCACCCTGCTGCGCAAGCAGAGCCGCTACATGCCGGTCGGCAAACCCGCCGCGCTCTGGCTCGGCGCGCCGCTGATGATCGAGGGCCGCGCCATCGGCGTGATCGCCGTCCAGGACTATCACAACCCCGCGGCCTACGGGGAGGAGGAGAAGCGGCTGCTGCTCTTCGTGGCGGAGCAGGCGGCGGCCGCCGTGCACCGCCGCCGCACCGAGGCGTTGCAGCGCGAGGCGCAGGACTATTTCGCGAAATCCTTCCAGGCCAGCCCGGCCCTGACCGCGCTCGCCCGGCTGGAAGACGGCCGCATCATCGAGGCCAACGCCGCCTTCCTGCACGCCTCGGGCTACACCCGCGAGGAGGTGCTCGGCCGCAACTCGGTGGAGCTGGGCATCTGGCCCGACCCCGCGCACCGGGTGGCCTTCATGGAACGGCTGCGCGCAACCGGCAGCGTTCGCGACCACGAGGCCGTTTTCCACACCAAGAACCGCGAGCCGCGCTACGTGTCGCTCAACTCCGACATCCTCCAGCTGGAGGGCCAGCGCTGCATGCTGATCACGGCGATCGACCTGACCGACCGCCGCCGGCGCGAGCAGGTGCAGGACGCCACCTACCAGATCTCGCGCGTGCTCCTCGCCGGCGGCGACCTGCCGGCTCTTTTCGCCGAGGTCCACCGCCTCATCACCGGCCTGATGCCGGCGCGGAATTTCTACGTGGCGCTGCTCAGCCCGGACGATGCGCTGGTCAGCTTCCCCTACTTCGTCGACGAGCACGTGCCGGCGCCGCCGGCGCGGCCCCCGGCCAACGGTTTCACCGAATACGTGCTCCGCACCGGCCGGCCGCAGCGCGTCACCGCCGCCGAGCTGGCGCGACTGCTCTCGGCTCACGGCCCCTACCAGCCGGTCGACCGTCCCGCGGCCGTGCGCCTCGGCGCCCCGCTGCTCATCGGCGGGCAAGCCCGCGGCGTGATCGCGCTGCAGGACTACTCCGACCCCGCCGCCTACGGCGAGGAGGCGCAGCAACTCCTCATGTTCGTCGCCGACCAGGCCGCGGCCGCCGTGCAGCGCCGCCAGGCCGAGGAAGCGCTGGCCCGCGCCGAGGAGCAGTATCGCGGCATCTTTGAGCACGCGCTGGAGGGGCTCTTCCAATCCTCCCCGGACGGCCGTTTCCAGCGCGTGAACCCCGCGCTGGCGCGCATGCTGGGCTACGCGTCGCCCGCCGAGCTACTCAGGGCTGTCAACGACATCGGCCGCCAGTTCTACGCCGACCCCGGCCGCCGCGCGGAATTCCTGGCGCGGGTGCGCGAGTCGGACGAGGTCACCGACTTCGCGTCGGAGGTGGTGCGGCGCGACGGCACCCGGCTCTGGATCTCGGAATCCGTCCGGGTCCTCCGCAACACCGCCGGCGAGCCCGTGCTGTTCGAGGGTGTCGCCATCGACATCACGACGCAGCGCGAGACCGCGCGCACCCTGCAGGCCGCCAAGGACGCCGCCGACGCGGCCAACCGTGCGAAGTCGCAGTTCCTCGCCAGCATGAGCCACGAGCTCCGCACCCCGCTCAACGGCATCCTCGGCTACACCCAGATCCTGCGCCGCGACCAGGCGCTCACCGACAAGCAGCGCGACGGCCTCGGCATCATCCACCAGTCAGCCGACCACCTGCTCGCCGTCATCAACGATGTCCTCGACCTCGCGCGCATCGAGGCCCGCAAGCTCGAGCTGCACCCGGCGGAGTTCGACCTGCCCGAGTTCGTCCGCGCCGTGGAGGCGTTCTTCCTGCCCCGCGCCCGCGAGAAAAACCTGCTGCTCGAGACCGCGTTCGCACCCGACCTGCCGCAGGTGGTGACCGGCGATGCGCAGCGCCTGCGCCAGGTCGCCTTCAACCTGCTGGGCAACGCCGTCAAGTTCACCAGCCGCGGCGGCGTCGTGTTCTCCGTGGAGAAATCGGGCGACCGGATCCGTTTTTCCGTCAGCGACACCGGCCCCGGCATCGCGCCCGAGGACCAGCTGCGGCTGTTCGAGCCGTTCGCGCAGATCGGCGACCACGACCGGCACGCCGAGGGCACGGGTCTCGGGCTCAATGTCAGCCGCGGCATCGTCGAGCAGATGGGCGGCCGCCTGCTGATCGAAAGCCGCGCCGGCTGGGGCAGCCGCTTCTGGTTCGAGGTGCCGCTGCCCGCCGCCAGCGGCGAACAGGCGCCGGCCGCCGCCGCGCCGCGCCGCGTGGCCGGCTACCACGGCGCGCGTCGCCGCGTGCTCGTGGTCGACGACCACCTCGCCAACCGCAGCCTGCTCGTGGACACGCTCGGGCCGCTCGGCTTCGAGGTTTCCACCGCCGAGGACGGCGCGGAAGCCGTGGCCCGCGTCGTGGCGCTGCGGCCCGACCTCGTGCTGCTGGACCTCCGCATGCCGCGCATGGACGGCTTCGCCGCCGCGCGTGCGATCCGCGGGCAGTTTCCGCACGGTCCGCCCATTCTCGTCGGCATTTCCGCCAGCGCGTTCGACCCCGACCGCCAGGCCTGCCTCGACGCCGGCTGCGCGGAGTTCCTTGCGAAGCCCTTCCGCGAGGAACAGCTGCTCGCCGTGATCGAGCGCCAGCTCAACGTGCGCTGGCGCTATGCCGAGCCGGTGGCAACCGATACGAACTCGCCCTTTCCCTCCGTCGCACAAGCCCCCGAACCGGCCGATGCGGACGCACTGTTCGAGCTGGCCAGCAAGGGCGACGTCCTCGGCGTGCGCACGTATGCGCAGCAACTCGCCGCCCGCGACACCCGGCTCGCTCCGTTCGCGCAGAGCGTCACGGATCTCGCGGCCCGCTTCAAGATGAAGGCCATCCGGCAATTCGTCGCGCGCTACCGGGCGCCGGGCAAGAGCGAGTTCTGACCATGCCCGCCACCATCCTCATTGTGGATGACACGCCCGCGAACCTCAGCGTGCTCGTCGACACGTTGTCCGAGTCCGGCTACAAGCTGATGGTCGCGGAAGACGGTGAGGACGCGCTCGCGCAGACCGCGCACAAGCAGCCGGACCTGATCCTGCTCGACGTCATGATGCCGGGGCTGGATGGCTTCGAGACCTGCCGCCGGCTGAAGGCGCAGGCCGCCACGCGCGACATCCCGGTGATCTTCATGACGGCGCTGACGGACACCGCGGAAAAGGTCCGCGCCTTCGGCGCCGGCGCGGTCGACTACATCACCAAGCCGATCCAGCACGAGGAGGCGCTCGCCCGGATCAACACGCATCTCACGATCCGCCGGCTGCAGCACGAGCTGCGCGAACAGCTCGCCCTCAAGGAACGCTTCATGCGCATCGCCGGCCACGACCTGCGGAATCCCCTCTGCCTGATCCTGATGTCGGGCGAGCTGGCGCGGCGGAAAAGCGGCACCCCCGCCGCCGCGGAATACCTGGAGAGCATCCATTCCTCCGCGAAACAAATGCGGCGCATCATCGATACCTTCCTCAATATCCGGAAGCCCGGCGACGAGAACCGCAGCCCGATGGACCGCGCCGACCTCAACCTGATCGCCGCCGCCGTCGCCGCGCAGAACGGACCGGCGGCCGAACGCAAGGCCCTCACCCTCGAGCTCGAACTCGCCGAAAACGTCCCTTTCGCCAAGGCCGACGCCGGCAGCAGTTACCAGGCGCTCAGCAACTACGTCAGCAACGCCATCAAGTTTCATCCACCGGGCGGCCGGATCGTCATCCGCACGCGCCTGACGGAGTTGACCATTGTCACGGAGGTGCAGGATGGCGGCCCCGGCGTGCCGCCCGCCGAGCGGGCGGCGCTGTTCGGCGAATACGCCAGGCTTTCCAACCGGCCCACCGGCGGCGAGGAAAGCACCGGTCTCGGCCTGTCCATCGTGAAGCAGCTGGTCGAGGTCGAGGGCGGGAGAGTCGGCGCCGATTTTCCCTCATCCGGTGGGTCGGTCTTCTGGTTCGAGGTGCCGGTCGCGGCGGGCGGGTGAATCCGGTAGGGGCGCCGCTCATCGGCGCCCGCGGGCGGCGGCAAGCGCCGCCCCTACAGAAGACTACGGCAGCACCGTGCGTTCCGGCGTGCCGATGAAGCGCACGGCCCGCACCCGCCAGCCATCGGCCGCCCTCAGCCAGTCGTGATGCTCGCGGTAGCGCAGGCGGACATGGTCGACCCGCCCCGTCGCTGAGTCGCGCTCGTGCCGCTCCATCCGCTGCGTGATCTCGACCTCGGCGGAGTCACCGCGGATATCGACGCGCTCGACCGTCGTCTCCAGGGAATCCAGCGCAGTGATGCGCTCGAATAATCCCCGGGCCCGGATCAGATAGGCCGCCCGGTCGAGGGCTTTGCCGTCAGGGCCGGTGAAACTCCAGTCGGCAGTGCCCCAACGCACAATCCCCTCGGCCTGCCTGGCGCGGATCGCGTCGCGAATGGACATTATGCGCTCGCGGATCTGGGCCTCCGCGCGCTGCGCCGGCGTCGCGCATCCGGCCGCAAAGGCAAGGGCGAGCAGCAGAAGCGCCGCGGTTTTCATTCGATGCGGCCCTCGTCGAACTCGATCAGGTCGGTTACGCTGATGATCTGGTCGACGCGATCGGCGCAGCCCATGTTGGTCAGCGCCTCCTTCAGGAATTCCCGGCCGCTCGGCGTCAGGCCTTTCTGCACGTAGTCGCGGTTCCACTTCGGCGCGCGAACATCGGCAGGCAACAGCGCCCTGAGTTTCGCCTCGATCTCATCGTCGGTCGCGGACTCGCGCACGATCTGTTCCACGGCCGCCGGCTCGATGCCGAGGTGCTGGCAGAGGAAGCGGTCCATGCCGCGCTTGAAATTCTTCGCGTAGCTCGCCGGCAGCGCGCCGTGCTCCTTGACGTATCGGCACTTCGCCAGGAACCGCGGGAGATGCAGCAGGCCGGTCGCCGCGTGCGGCTGATAGGCGGACGGGAGCGAGGTCAACACTTCGCCGGAGGAACCGGGGATGGGCTTCGAGGGCATGACGGAGAGCAACCGAACCCATCCCGGCCGCGCTGGCAAGCGCGCCGCGCAGCGGGCTTTGCGGCGGTGACGCAGCCCGGCCTTGCCCGCCGGCGCAATTCAGCCAAGCGTCCGGGCGGCCATGCAAAAGCTCTCCTTCGACAAACGCCGCATCAAGTTCCTCTTCCTCGAGGGCATCCACGCGAACGCCCTCGACGCCCTCGCGACCGACGGCTACTCCGCGGTCCGCAGCCTGCCCAAGTCGCTGACCGGCGACGCGCTCAAGGCCGCGCTGAAGGACGTGCACTTCCTCGGCATCCGGTCCCGCACCGAGCTCACCGAGGAGATGCTGGCCGCCGCGCCCAAGCTGACCGCGATCGGCTGCTTCTGCATCGGCACGAACCAGGTCGACCTCGCGGCCGCCGCGCGCCGCGGCGTCCCCGTCTTCAACGCCCCCTATTCCAACACCCGCAGCGTCGCCGAGCTCGTGCTGGGCGAGATCATCATGCTGCTCCGCGGCATCCCGGAGAAAAATGCGCTCGTCCACCGCGGCGGCTGGACGAAGAGCGCCGAGGGCAGCACGGAGGTCCGCGGCAAGACCCTCGGCATCGTCGGCTACGGCCACATCGGCACGCAGATCGGCATCCTCGCCGAACAGCTCGGCATGCGCGTGCTGTTCCACGATATCGCCGGCAAGCTCCCGCTGGGCAACGCGCGTCCCGTGGCCAAGCTCAACGCGCTGCTCGGCGAGAGCGACATCGTCACGCTCCACGTGCCCGAAACGGCGCAGACGAAAAATCTCATCGGCCGAGCCCAGCTTGCCGCCATGAAGCCCGGCGCCCGCCTGATCAACGCCGCCCGGGGGACCGTGGTCGACATCGAGGCGTTGGCGGCCGCGCTCGAAAGCGGCCATCTCGCCGGCGCCGCGATCGACGTGTTTCCCGTGGAACCGAAGGGCAACGACGAGGAATTCCATTCGGCGCTGCGCAAGTTCGACAATGTCATCCTCACGCCGCACATCGGTGGCTCGACCGTCGAGGCGCAGGCGAACATCGGCACGGAGGTCGCGGACAAGCTCATCCGCTACTCGAACAACGGCTCGACGGTCACCGCGGTGAATTTCCCTGAGGTCACGCTCCCCGAGCACGCCGGCACCGGCAAGAGCCGCCTGCTGCACATCCACCGCAACATCCCCGGCGTGCTGGCGAACATCAACGAGCGCTTCAGCCGGCACAAGATCAACATCAGCGCGCAATACCTGCAGACAAACGAATACATCGGCTACTGCGTGATGGACGTCGACACCGCCGCCAGCGACATCGCGATCGACGAGCTCCAGACCGTCCCCGGCACGCTCCGGGCGCGCGTGCTGTATTGATTTTTTCGCCGGCGGCCGCCGGCGTAGGTTCGCGAACCAAACCTCCGGTGATCAGAAGCGGATCCGCATCGAGAGGGTCAGCTTCCGGGGGTCGCCCGCGATCACGTTGATGTTGGTGTTGGCGCTCTGGATATATTTTCGGTCCAGCACATTCCCGATGTTGAGCGCCAGGCTGTAGCGCGACCAGTCGTAATAGAACGCGGTGTCGACCCGCGCGAACGCCGGCACCTCGAGGTATTGCGCGGGATTGTTGGTCGCGGTGCCCAGGAAAAAGGCCGTGTAGTAGAACCCTAGCCCCGCGCCGAAGCCCTTGAAGGCGCCGGTCGGCACATTGTAGCGCGTCCAGAAATTCCCGCTGTAGCGCGGCGCATCAGCCATGTGCGCGTTGATGTTCGCCACCGTGCTGGTCCTGGTCACGCGCGCATCCATGTAGGTCCACCCGGCGAGCAGTTGCCAGTTGGGTGCCGGCAGGTAGGTGGCCTGCAGCTCGACGCCCTTGCTCTCCTGGCCGCCGACCAGCTGCCGGACCGCGGTGCCGTCGGGCAGGAAGGTGTTGGGGACCACCTCGACCACGTTGGTCTTCTTGATGTCATAGAGCGCGGCGGTAACCGTGAGCTTCCGGTCCAGCAGTTCGGACTTGAGGCCGGCCTCCACCTGGTTGGAGGACTCGGGCGGGAAGCCGGGATTGCCATTGGCGTCGACACTGGTGACATCGGAGTTCTTGAAGCCGCGGCAGTAACTCGCGTAGAGCGAGATCGCATCGACCGGCTCGAACACGAGGCCGAAACTGGGCAGGTTGGTGCCCTGGGACTGGCTGCGGAACACCCCGGAGTGGGTCTCGATGTTGTCCTGGTCCTGCTGGTCGTGCCGGAAGCCGACAGAGGCATGCCAGAAGCTGCCGAGCTTGAGCGAGTCGGAGGCGTAGACGCCATAATTGTAGTAATGCGTCTGGTTGTCGGTGAGGGTGGACAGCGTGGGCGCGGGATAAGTGGCGACCCCCAGGACCGGGGTGTAGACATTGAGCGGGGCCACGTTCGGGCCGAAGGCGAGGCGGTTCTGGTCGAAATACTCGATGCCGCCGTTGACGCCGAAAAGCAGGGTGTGCTTGACGGGGCCGGTCTGCCAGTCGCCATGCGCATTGAGGTCGCCGAAATTGTAGCGGTGGCCGTTGAACTGGTCCCGGAAGCGGCGGGTGACCGTCGCGTTCGCGAGCACGGCCGGGCTGGTCACGGAGGCGTTCTCCAGCGCGAAGCGGGTGTCGGTGTGCCAGACATTCCGCATGGTCGCGTTGAGCACCCAGCCGTTGGAAAAATTATGGCCGAACGTCGAGGTCAGAACATCACCGCGGTCGCGATCCATATCGGTCGTCTCCTGATAGACCGTATCGTAAGGGGCCACCAGCGACACATTGTTGAAGGGCGCGACCAAACCGTCGTCGGCGCGGCGCCGCTGCTGCACGACGTCGGCCTGCACGGTGAACCAAGTGTCCTTGTCCGGCCGGTAGGTGAGCGAGGGCCAGATGTAGTAGTTGTGCATGTAGTCGTCAGGCCGCGGCCGGTGCAGGTCCTCGGCCGACACAATCACCCGATAGAGCCAGTGCTTGGCGGCATCCAGCGGACCGGTGCTGTCGAAGGTTGTCGTGTAACTGACATCCTGGCCCAGCGGAAAGAGAGGATCGTCGAAGGAGGCCGCGGAAAAAAACACGCTGGTGGCCTCGTGTTCGAGCGGCCGCTTGGAGACGATATTGACGAGGCCGCCGGGATTGTTCTGGCCATAGAGCACGGAGGTGGGGCCCTTGATGATCTCGACCCGCTCGACGTTGGCCGTGGTGGGCGAGCCGAACCGGGTCGCGGCGCCGGGCAGGCCGTCATAAGAGAGACTGGATTGGTTCGGCCCCATGCCGCTGAAGCCGCGCAGCGTGAAACCGTTGTTGTTGGTCGACGCCTCCGTCATGCCGACGACATAGCGGTAGGTGTCCTCGACGGTCAGCGCGCGCAGGTCGCCGAGGAATGAACTGTTCAGTTCCTGCAGGGTGGCGGGGAGATCCTTGAAGTTGGTCGGAACCTTGCTGGCGCCGGAGGTGTTGCTCTCGGCGTAACGGCCGAGCGCCGTGGTCACGGTGAACTTGGCGAGCTGCACAACCTCGCCCCCAGCGGGCTCGTCGGCGGCGACGCTTGGTTTCTTCACCGGCGGCGCGCTCGGCGCCCCCCGCCGGTTGACGGCGAGCGCGCCGCTCTGCTCGTCGGACACGGCGACCAGTGCGGTCCCGGCGAGCATCAGGTCGAGGGCCTCGCGCGCGCCGTATTCCCCGCGCACCGCATTGGTGCGCACCCCGCGGACCGTCCCGGCGGCGAACAGCACCTCCCGGCCCGAGCGTTCGGAAAACTGCTGAAGCGTCGTAGCGGCGTCGCCGGCCGGCAAATCGTAGGTTCTCCTCGGTTCGGTCGCAGCGCGCAGCACCAGCGGAAGGAGGAGGGCGCCCGCCAGGAGCGCGCAAAGCATTGGGGCGAGGGATCGGAGTCGCATGTGGGGTGGGGTTGCAGCCGGTCACACGGGCCGGCTTGCAAGGAAGACGAGCCACCGGAGTTTTTCCGTAACGCCATCATTCGCCTTTTCTGGCGCGAAGGCGTTACTGGCGCGGAAACAGGACCATCTCATCGGACCCGCGCGGCACCGCTCGGACCCCGAGCGTGACGGAAAGCAGCCGCACGAAACCGTCGGGATTGTCCGGCCGGAACGAGCCCCCGATGCGCTCGGCGCCGAGCGCCGGCTCTCCGAGCACCAGCTGCCGGTGGTTGCGGCGGTTGAACTCCGCGATCGCGTCGGCGAGCGGGGTCTCGTGGAACTGCAGGCGCGGTGCCTGCCACTCCAGCGCGCGCCGGATTTCCTCCGGTGAGAGGTCCTCCACCGACGGGACCGCCGCGGTATCGGCCAGCGGCACCACCGTGCGCTGCCCGGCCGCCACCAGGAGCTTCTCCCCGGCCTGCGGGACGCCGGCAGCAGAAGCGGCCGGAGCCGGGGCGCCCACGCGCACCTTGCCCTCGGTCACGAGCACGGCGACCGACTCCCCGCCGAGTTGCACCGTGAAGACGGTGCCGACGGCGCGGACCCTGACGCCCGCGGCCACGACGATGAACGGCCGCGCGGGATTCTTTACAACCGAGAATTGCGCCTCGCCACCGATCAACCGCACGCAGCGCTCGGCGGCGGTGTAGCTGACGTCGAGCCGGGTGCCGTCGCGCAACTCCGCCACCGTGCCGTCCGGCAGCACCGTGCGCTCATTCACCCGGAGATAACTGCGGTGCGCCTCCGTCAGCCCCCCCTTGGGCGGGCTCCACCAAAGACCGAATGCCAGGACCGCCGCAGCCGCGGCCGCCACTACGGGCCACAACCACGGGCGGGGCGGTCCGGCCCGCGCCAACAGGTCCGGATTCGGCTCGGCACTGTGGGGATGTCGCCAGGCCGAAAGCTGGAGCACGCGGCGCATCGTGGCCTCGGCCAGGGCCATGTCCGCCGGGTGGCGTTCGTCCTCGCGCAGCCACTGCAGGTATTCGTCCTGCTCGCGGGGCGTAAGGCCGCGGTCGCGCCGGGCCAGCCAGTCGGCGGCGGTAGCCCTGGAGGAACGGCGGAAGATGATTTTCCGGAAATTCATCGTTCCATCCCGCCGGCCCGGTCGAGCCGCGTGAAAAATTCCCCGCAACGGCGGAGCCCCTTGCTGAGCTGGCGTTCCACGGTGTTTTCCGAGATGCTCAGCTTTTCTGCGATATCCCGTTGCGACAATCCGTAGACCGCCCGCAGCGTGAACACCTGCCGGCACCGGTCGGGCAGTTCCTGGATGGCCTCGGTCAGGAGTTCCAGCTCCTGCCGCTTGCTGACGGATTCGGCGACATCGATCACATCCATGAAGACGGACGAGTGGTCATTTTCCTGCATCGGTTCGAACGAAATGACCTGGCGGCGGCGCAGGTTGTCGAGGGCGAGGTTGCGCGCCGTGGCGAAAAGCAGGCCGCGGGGCGACGTGACCGGACCGGCCTGGTGTGCCCGGAGGACCCGCGCAAAGGCATCCTGCACGAGGTCATCCACGTCGGTGATGGCCGGGAAGTGGGCGACGAGGAAAGCCCGCAACGCACATTCGTGCGGCTGGACCTCGTCGGCAAACCACCGGGTCTGGTCAGACTGGGGCATGGCTGGGGTGGGGAGACCGGAAGGGGCGTCCGGATGCAGCCCACCTGTAACACCCCAACCTTAACGTCCGATAAACCGGACCTGAATTTCACTTAAGGCGGCAGGTGCCCGGCTTCTGGCGGCATGGCGCGTCCCCTTCCCTCTTCCTGATCGCGCCGGCCAACAAAAAAGCCGGACTCGGCTGAGTCCGGCGTATATTCAGGCAGGTAAACCGGCGCTCAGAAAAACCGCACCGGCTTGGCCGCCATGCGGTCGTGTTCCTCGGCGGAACAGCCGGCATTGGTGGCGACGGCGGGCTTCGCGCCGCTGTCCTTCACGAGGTTGTTGGCGAGCAGGTAATTCTCGACCTCCTCGCCCGAGATGTCGGCGAGCATCACGCCGTCGATCTCAACGCACGGCGACAGGGGCTGGCCGGACTTGCGGACCATCTCCTCGTAGTTGGCCCGCTGGTTGATGATGTCGATGTCATCAAACTCCAGGTTATATTTGCCCATGATGGCGCGGACGCCGTTGGACCAGCCGCAATGCGGTTTGAGATAGGCTTTGATTTTCATGGTGTCGTCTAAATGTTTGGACGGCACAACTTATGCGGCAAGGCCGCCACTTCAACTTAAACTTTCACTCCGCCGCCCTTCCCGACCGTGTCCCCCGCTTTTCCCAAATTATTGATCACCCAGGCCTCCGAGTTTGCCCGACTGGGTCTCGTCAACGTCCGTCGGGAATACCCGCACATCGTGCAACACGTCTTGAACGGACCCGAGGATGCGCAGGCGCCCCGCGCGCTGCACCCGGCGTTCTACGGAAGCTATGACTGGCACTCCTGCGTGCACCAGCACAGCATGCTGGTGCGGCTGGCACGGCTGTTTCCCGACCTGCCGGAGCGCGCCGAGATCGACCGGGTGCTGCGCGAGCACCTGACGGCGGAAAACATAGCCGCCGAGGCGGCCTACTTCCAAGCGCCGGGCCGAGGGTTTTTCGAACGGCCCTATGGCTGGGCCTGGCTGCTGAAACTGGCCGAGGAGCTGCTGGGTTATGACGCAGCCCTGGCCCGCAACCTCGCCCCGCTCGTCGCCGTGATGCGCTCGGGCCTGTTCACCTACCTGACTTCCCTTACGCATCCGGTGCGGCACGGCGTGCACAACAACACGGCCTTCGCCGTGAAGCTCACCATCGATTACACGAGGGTGGCCGACGACCAAGAGCTGAAGCTATTCTGCACAAGCCGCATGGCCTACTGGTTCGGCCATGACGCCGACTACGGTGCGCGCTGGGAACCCTCGGGTGAGGACTTCCTCTCGCCGTCTCTGACCGAGGCCGAGGTGATGGCCGCGGTGTTGCCGCCGGAGAATTTCAGCCGGTGGCTCGGGCGGTTCCTGCCCAACCTGCACACCGGCGAGCCTGTGCGGCTCTTCACACCCGTGCGGGTCAGCAATCCCACCGACCCGAAAATCGCCCACCTGATCGGCCTCAACCTGAACCGGGCCTGGTGCTGGCGCCGAATCGCCCTCGCCTTGTCCGAGGCGGACCCGCGGCAGGCCCGCGCCTGCGATGCCGCGGTGCGCCATTTGGAGGCCGCCCTGCCCTTGCTCAGCGCCGAGGATTTCAACCGGGCGCACTGGCTGGCGTCGTTTGCCGTGTATGCGCTGACGGAGTGAGCGGGCATCCCGCCATTTTCGCCTAGCGACCGTCGCCGGGCTGCGCACACTGCGGCGGATGACCACGATCCTGCTGCTCTGCGTCTCGAACATCTTCATGACCTTCGCCTGGTATGGGCACCTGAAATACCTGCACGACAAGCCGCTCTGGCTGACCATTCTCCTCTCCTGGGGCATCGCGTTCTTCGAATACGCCCTGATGGTCCCGGCCAACCGTCTCGGCTACGGCCAGTTCACCGGCTACCAGCTCAAGATCATCCAGGAAGCGATCACCTTGGTGGTGTTCGTGGGCTTCGCGTGGGCTGTGCTCGGCGAAAAACTCAAGTGGAACTACGCCGTCAGCCTGCTCTTCCTTGCCGGCGCAGTATTTTTTGCCTTTGGCGTGAACAAGACCCCGGTGCCTCCGGCCTGAGAAATCAGCGCTACGTAATTTAATGTAATCAGCTCGCAGTTTTCGGCCGGTTTCGCGCACTCCGCGCTTGCCGGGCCGCAACGCCGAAGAAAGTCTCCTGACATACTGTTGTCAGTCCCATCCGTTAGGATGACCTTTTAACCCTCAAACACGATACCATGTCCAAAGCCGATAAGTCCAAGTCCACCGACTCCCGCGTCGCCCCCGCCGAGAAAACCGCCAACGCCGCGCGCGAGAAAAACATCGATCTCGCCCTCTCCTCGATCACGAAACAGTTCGGCGAAGGTTCCATCATGCGCCTTGGCAGCAATGCCAAGATGAAGGTCGACGTCCTTTCCACCGGCTCGCTCGCCATCGACCTCATGCTCGGCGTCGGCGGCCTGCCCCGCGGCCGCATCATCGAGATCTACGGGCCGGAATCGTCCGGCAAGACGACCTTCTGCCTGAGCGTCATCGCCGAGGCCCAACGCAAGGGCGGCCTCGCCGCCTTCATCGACGTCGAACACGCGCTCGACCCGAAATACGCCAAGGTCGTGGGCGTGAGCCTCGACGACTTGCTTGTTTCCCAACCCGATTCCGGCGAGGATGCGCTCAACATCATGGAGACGCTCATCCGCTCCAATTCGATCGACGTCATCATCCTCGACTCCGTCGCCGCCCTCATCACCAAGGCCGAGCTCGACGGCCAGATGGGCGACATGACCATGGGCAGCCAGGCCCGCCTGATGTCTCAGGCCATGCGCCGCCTCACGGCCGTGGTCAGCAAGACGAACTGCGTCTGCATTTTCACCAACCAGATCCGCGAGAAGATCGGCGTCATGTTCGGCAGCCCCGAGACGACCTCCGGTGGGCGCGCACTGAAGTTCTTCGCCTCCATCCGCCTTGACATCCGCCGCAAGGACCAGCTGAAGACGCCCGACGGCAAAGTCATCGGTAACCGCACCAAGCTGAAGGCCGTGAAGAACAAGGTCGCGCCGCCGTTCACCGAGGTGGAGTTCGACATCATGTATGACGAGGGCATCTCGGCCAGCGGCTCACTCGTCGACCTCGGCATCGAGCACAAGGTGCTCGAAAAGAAGGGCGCCTGGATCGCGTTCAACGGCGAACTCGTCGGCCAAGGCCGCGAGGCGGCCAAGGAAGCGATTCGCACCAACGCGGAACTCGCCGACAAGGTGAAGACCGCGATTCTCGACAAGGTGAAGAGCGGCACAGTTGCAACCACCGGAACGCCGGAATAAGGTCCGAGGCGCGCCGTCAAGCGCGCCCCTTATGCGCCACTTCCCCGCAACTAATTCAAAGGCAGTCGTCATCCTCGCGGTGACGGCTCTTTTTTTGTCCACAGCCGTAGCCGCTCCGACGAAAGATTCCGGTGGCGACGCCGCGCCGGTTTTGCTGTCGACGAAGGGCAAGGGCCCGAAATGGAAGACCCTCGCGGAACTGCAGCAGTTCGCCGCGAAAGGCGATCCTCAGGCCTGTTTCGAACTCGGCCAGCGTTGTGTGGACGGCGACGAGGTGCCGCAGGACACACCGCGCGCCATCACGCTTTTTGAACAGGCCGCGAAGGGCGGCGTCCCCGATGCCACATTCCGCCTCGGCAAGATCTACCACGACGGAACCGGCGTCCCGGTGGACTATGTCCGCGCCCTCGACTACTACACCACCGCCGCCCAGGCCGGCATCCTCGAGGCCCAGCACAACATCGGCGCCATGCTGGTCAGCGCCCGCGGCGTAAGGCGGGATTTCATCGAGGGTCTCGCATGGTTGATCGTCGCCGGAAAATCCGGAGACCCGTCCGAGGCCGAGCAGCAGGTGCGCAACCGGCTCGCGAAGCGCCCCGCCGACATCAAGGCGGCCGAGGAACGCGCTGCGGAGATCGCGAAGGACCTGCGCAACGCCACCGTGCGAGCCGTCCCGCTCGGCCTGAAGCCGAAGCCGGAGGCGCCGATTCCGCCGAAACCGGAAATTGCTTCTCCGGTCCTCCCTCCCGCTGAAAAGCCGGCCATTGCTCCACCCAAGATCGAGGCGCCTAGCCTGATCATCGACGTGCCCGCCAAGCCCGACGCACCGGTGGCTCCGGGCAAATGACACCGGCCCGCCAGTCGTCGGCCTGACCGCACTTCGGCATGATCCGTCATTTGCAGCGCGAGCAATTCATCCGGGCCGAGGCGGGGGGCGTCTGGGAATTTTTCGCCACACCCGCAAACCTGAACGAACTGACGCCGCCGGAGGTGAAATTTCGGATCCTCGGGGAGATCTCGCCCCGGATGTTTGCCGGGCAAATTATCAAGTATCGCATCTCGCCCCTCCCGGGCTTGTGGCTGAATTGGGTGACCGAGATCACCCGCGTCGACGAAGGCCTCGGCTTCGTGGATGAGCAACGGGCCGGCCCCTACAAGCTCTGGCGCCACGAGCACCGCTTCGTCACGGAAGACGGCGGCGTGAAGATGTTCGACCACGTCACCTACGACGTCGGTTGGGGCCCGTTCGGCTGGCTGGCCGAGAAATTATGGGTGGGGCGTCAGCTGCGGCATATTTTCGACTACCGGATGCGGCGCGTGGACGAGATCTTCGCCAAGGCGTAGCCCCGCGCCCGGTTTCATTTTGCCTTCGCCCCGGCGTTCGCTTGGGTGGGGCGAATGCCACATCCCACGGACACCATCGCGGCCCTGGCCACTCCCGTCGGCACCTCGGCCCTCGCAGTGGTGCGCGCAAGCGGGCCGCAAACCGGGGAGCTGGTGCAGGCTATTTTCTGCGAAGGCCCCCTGCCCCGCGAAGCCCGTCACGCCGACTATCGCGATGCCGCGGGCAAATTGGTTGATGACGTGGTATTCACCTGGTTTGCCGGGCCAAATTCCTTCACCGGCGAGGATACCCTGGAGATTTCCTCGCACGGCAACCCGTTCATCGCCCAGAAAATCCTCGAGGACTTGCTCGCGCGCGGCTGCCGGCCGGCCGACCCCGGAGAGTTCAGCAAGCGCGCCTTCCTCAATGGACGCATGGACCTAAGCCAAGCGGAAGCCGTGATGGATCTGATCAACGCCCGCAGCGAGCGGGCGCTCGCAGCCGCTAACCAGCAGCTGCGCGGCGCGCTAGGCAGGCAGATGACTGAGCTGATCACCCGGCTCATCGCGGTCCTCGCGCAAATCGAGGCCTATATCGACTTTCCCGACGAGGATCTGCCCCCGGAGGATCGCCAGTCCGTGCTGCGCGAGTTGGACGGGCTCCTGGAAGGCACCAACCGGCTGCTTGCGACCAGTCACTATGGGACCCTGCTGCGCGACGGCATCAAGACCGTGATTATTGGTGAGCCCAATGCCGGCAAAAGCAGTTTGTTGAACCGCCTCGTCGGCCGGGAGCGGGCGTTGGTGAGCCCCGAGCCCGGCACGACCCGGGACTACCTGGAGGAGCGACTGCAGCTGGGCGGCCACTGGCTGCGCCTCATCGATACGGCCGGATTGAACCCGACCGCGGCCGCGCTGGAGCAACGCGGGATTGAAAAGACCCTCGAACAAGCGGCCGAAGCCGATCTTTTCATCTGGGTGATCGATACCTCTGCGCCCCTTCAACTCCTGCCCCCCGCTTTGGCGCAACGCCTCTCGCTTCAAAATACGGTCGCGGTATTAAACAAGAGTGACCTACCGCTAAAATCCACGCGCGCCCTTCCCCAAGGATTTGTCCAAGTATCGCTCTCAGCCTTGCACGGAACTGGACTGGATGCGCTCGAATCAGCACTCACCATTCTGGCCGACAAGTTTCAAACCCAGATCGGTGAAGATCTGATCGCTATCAATGCGAGGCATGCCGCTGCGCTGGAGCGTGCTCGCGGTGGGTTGGAGTCAGCCAAGCGCAAGCTGGGTGATCACGTGTTTAGTGAATTGGTATCCAGTGATTTACGCGATACGATGGCTGCTTTCGGTGAAATTGCAGGGAAGATCGATAACGAAAGGATGCTCGATCGGTTGTTCGCATCGTTCTGCATCGGCAAGTAATTTTATATCAAAATATATAGCCATCCCGCTTAACTTTTGATATGACTTACAACCAAGAACCCTTCGATGTGATCGTTTGTGGCGCGGGACACGCCGGCGTCGAAGCATGTCTGGCTGCTTCCAGGATGGGCGCGTCTACCCTGCTCCTAACGGGCAACATTGACACGATTGCCCAGATGAGTTGCAACCCGGCAATCGGTGGGCAGGCCAAGGGACAAATGGTCCGCGAGATTGACGCCCTGGGTGGGGAAATGGCGATTAACGCTGACGTCACGGCGATTCAGTTCCGGCTGCTGAATGAATCCAAGGGACCCGCGGTTCAATCGCCTAGGGCCCAATGCGACAAAAAAGCCTATCAGTTTCGATTGAAGCACACCTTGGAGTTGCAACCCAATCTGCAAGTGTTTCAGGCCACGGTAACCGGGCTGATCTTCAAGGATGGCAAAGTCGTAGGCTGCCGGACCAATCTGGATATCGAGTTTATGGGCCGGACCGTGATTGTGACTACCGGCACTTTTCTTCGCGGATTGATGCACGTCGGACAGAATAAAAACGAAGGCGGGCGGCTGGGGGACTTTAGCGCCAAGACCCTATCCGCTAGTTTACTCGAGGTCGGAATTGAACTGCAAAGACTCAAGACCGGCACCCCGCCGCGCATCCTCGGCCGCAGTATTGATTTCACCGGCCTCCAAGAACAGAGAGGCGATCCGGAACCAACCCTGTTTGCGTTTCACGACACCCGGGATCAAGAGGACTTGTTCCACGTGGAACGGACCGGCGAAAGGCGCCTCGGATGGAGACCCGGCAGCGAACAAGTTTCCTGCTGGATGACCTATACCACACCAGCCTCCGAGAAAATTGTGCGGGATAACCTTCATAAGTCCGCCATGTATTCGGGCGAGATCGAAGGGGTCGGCCCGCGGTATTGCCCGAGCATAGAAGATAAGTTTGTGCGCTTCGCCGATAAACCGAGGCATCTTCTCTTTCTCGAGCCCGAGGGGAGGAGCACGAACGAGTATTACATCAACGGCCTGTCCACGAGCCTACCCTTCGATGTGCAGATGGAACTCGTGCACAGCATTCCTGGTTTGGAAAAAGCCACGCTTTTAAGGCCGGCCTATGCGGTTGAATACGATTTTGCTCCGCCGACTCAAATGTTCCCATCGCTTGAATCCCGGAAGGTGGAAAATCTTTTCCTGGCCGGTCAAATCAACGGCACCTCAGGGTATGAAGAAGCGGCTGCCCAAGGATTGATCGCCGGCGTAAACGCAGTCCTCAAGGTGAGGGGAGAGCCACCGTTGATAATCCAGCGCCATGAAGCTTACATCGGGGTGCTAATTGATGACTTGGTCACCAAGGGAACGATCGAGCCCTATCGTATGTTCACCAGCCGGGCGGAGCATCGTCTACTCTTCAATCACGGGAGCGCAGAGCTGCGTTTATTCGAACACTCCAATAGACTTAAACTATTATCCAATAATAGATTAAGTAACATTAAAACCAAGATTGCTGCTATTACGCATTGGCAGAATTTTTTGGAGACAAAAAAAACAACTGGAGGGTCTTGGGCTGAATCGATCCGCCGAGAGAAGCATGCCGCCTCGCTGCCCGCAGAATTCCTAGCCGAGCCCAAACCCGTGCGGGACGAAGTTCTTTATCGGGTGATTTATGCCGGTTACCTGGACCGCGAGCTGAGGCAGATCGATAAGTTGAAAGACGTCGAAAAGATCCGGATCCCGCCTTCGCTCGACTATTCGCTGATCCCCGGCCTCCGCCGCGAAAGCGCCCTGAAATTACAGCAATTTCGCCCCCAGAATCTGGGCCAGGCAAGCCGTATCAGCGGCGTGAATCCCGCGGATATTGGGATTCTCATGGTCCGCATCGCCGCCTTGCACCGCACCGGTCCCGCCTGAGATGCGCTGCCTGCGGACGCGCGGGCTCATCACGCGGGTGATAATGATGTGACATTCAGGTGACGCCGGCTAATTCACTGGAAAGGCCTCTGCCCACCCCAATATTACTGCCCCAATGGATAAGAAAAAAATCCTCGTGGTGGACGATGAGCCTGATGTCACCGATTTGGTCGCCTATCATCTCAAGGCGAAATCGTTCCACGTGGAATGCCTGAACGACGCCACCGCTAGCATCTCCAAGGCGCGCACCTTTCTGCCGGATCTGATCATATTAGACATAATGATGCCGAACTTGAGCGGCATCCAGCTCTGCCGGATCCTCCGGGCCGACAATAAACTCTCCAAGGTCCCGATCATCTTTCTCACCGCCAAGGCGGAGCCGCCTGACCGCATCGAAGGCCTCGAGTCCGGGGCCGACGACTACCTCGGAAAACCGTTCAGCCCGAAGGAGCTCGTCCTGCGGGTGGAGTCCATCCTCCGCCGGATCGGCGCTCCCAAGGAAGCGGCGGCCAGCAAGCTGCACATCGGGGAAATCGCCCTCGACAGCGAAATGCACCGGGTAACCGTCCGCGGCACCGCGCTGGAACTCACCGCCACGGAATTCAAGCTGTTGCGGCTGATGATGGAGCGTCAGGGCCGCGTGCAGACGCGCGAGCACCTGCTGCTGAACGTCTGGAATTACTCCACTGAAATTGAAACCCGCACCGTCGACACGCATGTGCGGCGTCTCCGTGAAAAACTCGGCGTTGAAGCGGGTTGGATTGAAACCATCCGGGGAGTGGGGTATCGCATTGCGGACAAGAAATTGCCCGCATGATTTTTTTCACCGTCGCCGCGCTCGCCGTCGCCCTGCTGTTCGCCCTCCGGGTCCTCTGGAGGCAGAACCGCGCGTTAGGACAGCTGCGCGGAGCCGCCAAGCGCGGCCAGCCCTTCCTCCGGGCGGAAAGCGCCGCAAATTTCCTGCCGGAGTGGGGCGGGGTGGTCGAGTCGGTGAACCATCTCATCACGGAAAACACCGCGCTGCGCCAGCAGCGCAGCGACCAGCTCACCCAGCTCGAGGCCACGCTGGGCAACCTGCGCGAGGCGGTGCTGATCGTCGACGAATCCAACTACATCCACCTCGCCAACCGTGCCCTGCGCGAGATCTTCCCCGCTTCGCGCGACCTCGTGAATCTCCGGCTCGAGCTCATCGTGCGCAGCGCGGCGTTCATCGAGTATGTCCGCGCAACCCGCGCGGGCCAGCCGCTGCCCCGCCAGGAATTCGAGATCATCGACGGGCCCACCACCATCTGGATCGAGGCCTCCGGCGCGCCCATCGCCGCGCCCGACGGCAAATCCCAGTGGGCGTTGTTCGTGATCCACGACATGACCAGCCAGCGCAAACTCGAGCGGGTGCGCCGCGATTTCGTCGCCAACGCCTCCCACGAGTTGCGCACGCCGCTGAGCATCATCAAGGGCTACATCGAGACCCTGGTCGACGGCCACACAACGATGGAGATCGAGGATCGCGACAAGTTCCTGCGCACCATCCAGCGCCACAGCGACCGCCTGAAGGCGATCATCGACGACCTGCTGGTCCTCTCTCGCCTCGAATCCGCCACGCCGGGCTTGAAGTTCGCCCCGGTCGACCTGGCGGCCTATTTCACGGCTCTCGCCGAGGACTACCAGCGCCGCCCGAACGGCGTGGAACACCAGCTGGCCGTGCAGGCCGCGCCCGACCTCGGCAATATCAGCGCCGACGAGGAAAAGCTCACTCAAGTGTTCGGCAATCTGATCGAAAATGCCCTCAAATACACCGCAAAGGGCTCCCGCATCGAGCTCGGTGGCCGCGTCACGGGCGACAACGAAGTCGAGTGCTTCGTGCGCGACAACGGCCCCGGCATCCCACCCGAGGATCTGCCACACATCTTTGAACGGTTCTACCGCGTCGAGAAGGGGCGCTCCCGAGAAACAGGCGGCACCGGCCTCGGCCTGAGCATCGTGAAGCACATTGTGCAGCTGCACGGGGGCCGCGTCTGGGCGGAGAGTCAGGAAGGGCAGGGGTTGACGATCCTGATCCGCTTGCCCCGGGCGCGGAAATTCTGAGTCCAGCATCCAAACTGCAGGGCTGGCGCTCGTCGGCACGCCGTCCGATGTGCGAAAGCGGCATGCCGACGAGCGCCAGCCCTAGAACCATGGCCATCCTCTTCTGGATTGCACCGCGTTAGCCGCTCGCGCCAATTGGGCCGTGGATTTCAAACCGGAATTTGTCCAGCTCATCGCCCAGCGGCGCTCCGCGCTGCGCGCCGAGCTCGCGGCCATCCTGCCCCGGCCGCAACCCATCGTGTGGGAAGTCGGCTGCGGCCACGGGCACTTTCTGGAACGTTATTCCGCCGAATTCCCCCTGCGGCTCTGCCTCGGCGTCGATCTGAGCAGCGAACGGATCGCGCGGGCCGTCCGGAAGGCCCAGCGGGTCAAATCCGGCAACTGCCACTTTGTCCGCGCCGAAGCCCTGGAGTTTCTGCACGCCCTGCCGGCCGGCGTGACGTTTGAGGAGGTCTGGGTGCTCTTTCCGGATCCCTGGCCAAAAAAGCGACATCACAAGAACCGCCTGATGCAGCCCGATTTCTTCGAGGCTATCGCCAGCCGGGCAGGGGAGGGTGCCCGGCTCTACTTCCGCACCGACCACGGCGAGTATTTTCAGTCCGTCAGGGACTTCCTTCCCTCGCTACGGACCTGGCAACCAGGCCCGGCTGATGCCGTCTGGCCCTTGGAGCACCAGACCGTGTTCCAAGCCCGGGCACCCAGCTATCAGTCGCTCGTCGCGGTCAGGACGTCACATCCAGCCACAGCAATAAGAAAAGCTGCCCCAGGGCTGCCGCCCCCAGCAGTCCCCACGTCACCTGCATGAAGACATCGTGGGCCAGCTTCCGCTCGCCGTTGGGGCGAAGCGGGGGTTCGGTGCGAGCCAGCAGCTCACGATCGGCTGAGTCCATGTTTTACAAATCGGCGCTTTCTCCGGCGGTGGCAAGCCCGGGCTCGGCCCCTTCGAAATAAGAGCCGAAGAGCAATTTTTGCGGCATCCCTAATTATCCCCCTTTCGGGGGGCTTTTTTTCATTTAGAGGGTTGACGCTTTGAAGGGCGGAAACCTACCTAATCACCCCTTCACCCACCCGACGCCCCTCGGAACAATGATGAGCCTCGCCAAGAAACTTCTCGCCACTTTTGCCGCCCTCGCGGCCTCGACCGCCATGCTCGCCAGCGAAGGCGAAGGCGTCGCCCCGGCGGCGGCCAAGCTCGTCGATTTCGGCAATGGCTGGGCCATCACCAACAGCATGGCCACCGGCTGGGTGATCTCCGCCTTCATCCTCTTCCTGATCTTCTTCTTTGTCGGCAAACCCAAGATCCTCCCGGGCAAGGGCCAGGCGGTGTTCGAGTCCGTGCTCGAGGCGCTGCGCGAACTTTTCGAGCCAATCGTCGGCAAAAAGGCGTTCCCTGCCGCCTTCCCGCTGCTCGTCACTTTTTTCATCTTCATTCTCGTCCAAAACTGGATGGGGCTGCTCCCGGGGGTCGGCACCATCGGCTGGGGTCACGACGTCGACGGTCATTTCGAGATGACCCGCCCGCTGATCCGTCCCTTCACCTCCGATTTCAACGGCACGATCGCCCTCGCCCTCGTCTCGTTCGGCGCCTGGCTGATTCTCGTCCTCCGTTTCGCCGGCCCGAAACTGCTCTTCATCGATCTTTTCGGCAACAAGGCCGACAAGAAGGAAACCCCCGGCTGGCTGTATCCGTTCCTGACGCTCACCTTCTTCATCGTCGGCCTGATCGAGGTGTTCTCCATCTTCATCCGCCCCTTCACCCTCTCGGTCCGTCTTTTCGGCAACGTCTTCGGCGGCGAAAATCTGCTGCACGGCACCGGTTTCTTCTTCGTATTCTATTTCATGGAGCTGCTCGTCGGCCTGATCCAGGCGGTGGTCTTCACGCTGCTCACCTCGGTTTATATCGGCCTCATCTGCAACCACGGCGACGACCATGACCACGCCGACGACGGCCACGGCGCCGAGGCCCACCACTAAGACTTTACCGCCGGGAGCGTGCCTCGCGTGCGCACGGCGGCAACCGCAACCAAAAATCATCCACTGCATATGAACCTCCTCCTCGCTGAAATCACCGGCAACATCGCCAGCGCCTTCGGTCTCCTCGGCGGCGCCCTCGGCGTCGGCCTCATCGGCCAGAAAGCCGCCGAAGCCGTCGGCCGCAACCCCGGCGCGTCCGGCAAGATCCTTGTCCAGGCCATCATCGGTATGGCGCTCGCCGAAGGTCTCGGCATCCTCGCGCTGTTCCTCGCCAAGTAACAAACTCTTCACCGGCCGCGTCCAGCCCAGCTGAATGCCGGCCGGTCCCTTTCCCGCCATGTTGCCACTCCTGCTCGCCCTCGCTGAACCCGCCGCCAACGCGGCGCCCGAAGGTCCCATTGAAGGCCTCAAGCACACCTTCGAGCACTTCGGCGTTGAGCCGAAATTCGTCCTCTTCCAGACGATCAGCTTCCTGATCCTGTTCGCGGTCGTCTACAAGTTCGGGGTCAAGCCGACCATCGCCACGATGGAGGAGCGCAACAAGAAGATCGAATCCGGCCTCAAGAACGCCGAGGAGACCCAGGTCCGCCTCACCGCGGCCGCGCAGGAGTCCGCCCAGCTCATCAAGAACGCCCAGCTCGAGGCCTCCAAGGTCGTCGAGGAGGCCCGCAAGGTCGCCAAGGAATTCGCCGACAAGCAGAACGCCGAGGCCACCGCCCGCGCCGCCGACACCCTCGCCAAGGCCCAGCAGGCCATCGAGCTCGAGCACAAGAAAATGCTCAACGAAGCCCGCAGCGAGATCGCCCGCCTCGTCGTGAAGACCACCGAGCAGGTCCTCGCCAAGAAGCTCACCGAGGCCGACCGCGCCGCCTACAACGACGCCGCGAGCAAAGAGCTCTCCGCCATCTAACCGACCATGCGCGGCGACAAAAAGACCAAGCTCCTGGCCAAGCAGCTCTTCAAGCTGAGCCTCGTCAACGGTCAGGTTTCCCCCGAGCAGGTCGCCGGCGTCCTCGGCTACGTCGAGAAGGCCGCCCCGCGCCACTCGCTTCAGCTCCTCAAGCTCTACCAGCACGCCATCGTCACCGAGCTCGCCAAGTCGCACGCGCTCGTCGAGCACGCCGGCCCGGTCAGCGACGCCACGCTGCAGCTGATCGCCGCCGCGATGACGAAGCGCTATGCGCGCCCCGTCACGGCCACCGGCAAGCCCAACCCGAAGCTCCTCGCCGGCCTCCGCGTCCGCATCGGCTCCGACATCTACGAGTCCACCGTCTCCGGCCAGCTAGCCACCCTTTCCAACGCAGTCTAATCCGTCCGCCCCACCCACTTCCTTCCCAAGATGAGCACCGTCGTCGAACAAATCGAACAGCAGATCGCCAAGCTTTCCAGCAAGGCCGTCAAGAAGAACACCGGCACCATCCGCGCCGTCGCCGACGGCGTCGCCAAGCTCGATGGCCTCTCGGACGTCATGTATAACGAGATGGTGCAGTTCCCCGGCGGCGCCATCGGCATCGCCCTCAACCTCGAGGCTGACGAGGTCGGCTGCGTCGTCCTCGGCGACGTCTCCCAACTCAAGGAAGGCGACGAGGTCCAGACGACCGGCAAGCTCCTCTCCGTCCCCGTCGGCAAGGCCCTCCTCGGCCGCGTCGTCGACGCCCTCGGCCGCCCGGTCGACGGCAAGGGCCCGATCGACTCCAAGGAAACCTATCCCGTCGAGAAGATCGCCCCCGGCATCATGGTCCGCAAGTCCGTCAACCAGCCGCTCTTCACCGGGATCATGGCGATCGACTCCATGATCCCGATCGGCCGCGGCCAGCGTGAGCTTATCATCGGCGACCGCGGCACGGGCAAGACCACGATCTGCATCGACACGATCATCAACCAGGCCCGCATCAACAAGGTCGGACTCGCGTCCGGTGATAAGAATTTCCGCCCGGTCTACTCCATCTACGTCGCCGTCGGCCAGAAGCAGTCGAACGTCGTCCGCACGATCAACGCACTCGAGGCCGCCGGTGCGCTCGAATACACCGTCCTCGTCGCCGCCCCCGCCGCCGACAACCCGGCCAACCAATACCTCGCCCCGTTCTCCGGCGCCGCCATCGGCGAGTGGTTCATGGAAAACGGCATGGATGCGCTGATCGTCTATGACGATCTCTCCAAGCACGCCGTCGCCTACCGCCAGATCTCGCTCATCCTGAAGCGCCCCTCCGGCCGCGAGGCGTATCCGGGCGACGTGTTCTACCTCCACTCCCGCCTGCTCGAGCGCGCCGCGCGCCTCGATGGGAAGGGTTCGCTCACCGCTCTGCCCGTCATCGAGACGCAGGCCGGCGACGTGTCCGCCTACATCCCGACGAACGTCATCTCCATCACCGACGGCCAGATCTTCCTCGAGACCGATCTCTTCAACCAGGGCATCCGCCCCGCCGTCTCCGTCGGTCTCTCCGTCTCTCGCGTCGGTTCCTCCGCGCAGGTCAAGGTCACCAAGCAGGTCGGTGGCAAGCTCAAGGGCGAGCTCGCCCAGTTCCGCGAACTCGCGGCCTTCGCGCAGTTCGGCTCCGATCTCGACCCGAAGACCAAGGCCCAGCTCGACCGCGGCTCCCGCATCGTCGAGCTCTTCAAGCAGCCGCAACTCAACCCGCTCGCGATCGAGATGCAGGCCGCCGTGCTCTGGGCTCTCCAAAAGAGCTACTTCGATTCCATCGAGGTGAAGAATGTCGTCGCCGCCGCGAACTCCCTCAAGGAATACCTCTCGAGCCGGAAAGACGCGCTCCTCACCAAGATCCGCACCGAGGGCAAGCTCACCGACGAGATCGAGGCCGGCCTCAAGGCTTCCGCCGACGAGTGGAAGAACACCTTCGCCGCCAAGTAATCCCGCTCTTCCGACCCGCGCTTACTTAACGCTCCATGGCCTCCACCCGCGACATCCGCCGACGCATCAAGTCGGTCAAGAACACCCGCCAGATCACCAAGGCGCTGGAGCTGGTGGCGGCGTCCAAGATGAAGAAGGCGCAGGCCGCCGCCCTCGCAGGCCGCCCCTACGCCCAGCTGATGGCCGACATGCTCGCCGCCCTCGCGCCGCGCGTGAACGAGACCCAGCACCCGCTGCTCTGCCGCCGCGAGATCAAGGTCCGCGGCATCATGCTCGTCACGACCGCCATGGGCCTCTGCGGCCCGCTCAACGCCAACCTCTTCAAGCTCGTCACCGAGATCAAGACGCCCGCCAAGTATGTGGCCGTCGGCCGCAAGGGCGCGCAGTTCCTCGCCCGCACGAAGCGCGACGTGCTCGCCGACTTCGCCGTCAGCGACCGCGTGCCGTTCGCCGAGGTGAAGGCCCCCATCGAGTTCCTCGTCAACCTGTTCCTCGAGGGCACCGTCGACACCGTCGAGGTCATCTATCCGCGCTTCAAGAACACGCTCGTGCAGGAGGCCATCATCCGCCCCGTGCTGCCGCTGACCAACGTGAAGGATTTCGTCTCGCACCTCCGCGCCGACCACGGCGGCACGCAGTTCACCGACGACCGCGACATGCTGTTCGAGCCGAGCGCCGACGCCGTGCTCGCCGCGCTGCTGCCGTTCTACGTCAACCGCTACATCTACCAGCTCGTGCTCTCCGCCAAGGCCTCCGAGCACAGCGCGCGCATGGTCGCGATGAAGACCGCCAAGGACAACGCCACGAGCCTCCTCGGCGACCTCACCCTCGAATACAACAAGGCCCGCCAGGCTGCCATCACGCAGGAAATCCTCGAGATCTCCGCCGCCGCCTTCAGCAGCGCCACCTGATTTTTAAAATCCACCCCACACCCGTTTAAGTCATGAGCAATACCGGCAAAATCGTCCAAGTCATCGGCGCCGTCGTCGACGTGCAGTTCGCCGAGAACTCCATTCCGCCCATCTACCAGGCGCTGACCATCAGCTTCACGGTTTCCGGGAAGAAGGAAGTCCTCACGCTCGAGATCCAGCAGCATCTCGGCGAAGGCGTCGTCCGCGCCATCGCGATGTCCTCCTCCGAGGGCCTCGTGCGCGGCATGGAAGTCGTCGACACCGGCGGCCCGATCTCCGTCCCCGTGGGCGACGGCGTGCTCGGCCGCATCTTCGACGTCACCGGCAACCCCGTCGACGGCAAGGGCCCGGTCAACTTCACCAAGCGCTACCCGATCCACCGCCCGGCCCCCGCGCTGGTCGACCAGAACACCAAGGCCGAGATCCTAGAGACCGGCATCAAGGTCATCGACCTGATCTGCCCCTTCATCAAGGGCGGCAAGGCCGGTGCTTTCGGCGGTGCCGGCGTCGGCAAGACGGTCGTCATTCTCGAGCTCATCAACAACATCGCCAAGGCGCACGGCGGCTACTCGGTGTTCGCCGGCGTCGGCGAGCGCTCCCGTGAAGGTAACGATCTTTACCACGAGATGTCCGAGGCCGGCGTCATTGACCAGAAGGACCTCAGCAAGTCCAAGGTCGCCCTCGTGTTCGGCCAGATGAACGAGCCCCCGGGTGCCCGTATGCGCGTCGCCCTCTCGGCGCTCGCCATGACGGAATACTTCCGCGACGAGAAGAACCAGGACGTGCTCCTCTTCATCGACAATATCTTCCGCTTCTCCCAGGCCGGTTCCGAAGTGTCCGCCCTCCTCGGCCGCTCGCCGTCCGCCGTCGGTTATCAGCCGACCCTCGCCAACGAGATGGGCCTCCTCCAGGAGCGCATCACGTCGACGAAGAAGGGTTCCATCACCTCCGTGCAGGCCGTCTACGTGCCCGCGGACGATCTGACCGACCCGGCGCCGGCGAACACGTTCGCCCACCTTGACTCGACGATCGTGCTCGAGCGCTCCATCGCCGAGCTCGGCATCTATCCCGCCGTCGATCCGCTCGCCTCCGTCTCAAAGGCCCTCCAGGCCGACATCGTCGGTGAGGAGCACTACAAGGTCGCGCGCGAGGTGCAGCGCGTCCTCCAGCGCTATAAGGATCTCCAGGACATCATCGCCATTCTCGGCCTCGACGAGCTCCCGCCCGAGGACAAGCTCACCGTCTACCGCGCCCGCAAGATCCAGCGTCTCCTCTCGCAGCCGTTCGCGGTCGCCGAGGTGTTCACCGGCACGCCGGGCAAATACGTCCCTGTCAAGGAGACGGTCCGCGGCTTCAAGATGATCCTCGACGGCGAACTCGATCACATCGCCGAGGGCGACTTCTACATGAAGGGCGGCATCGACGAGGTGATCGCGGCCAGCGCCAAGAAGTAAACTCCCATGTCCCTCACACTCGAAATCGTCACGCCCGAGGCGAAGGTGTATTCCGACACCATCGACTCCGTCGTCATCCCGACGGTCGAGGGCGAGATCGGCGTCCTCCCCGGCCACATTCCGCTGCTCACCCAGGTCGCGGATGGTGAACTCCGCGTGACCAAGGGCGGCGCCACCCATTGGCTGGCCGTTGGCGGCGGTTTCGCCCAGATCGACGGTGACACGGTCCGCGTGCTCGCCGAGCACGCCATCACGGAGGAGAAAATCGACGAGAATGCCGTCGAGGCCGCCATGAAACGCGCCGAAGCCGATATCAAGGCCGCCAAGGACATGGATCCGCAGCAATTTGAACAGCTGCAAGGTCTTATCCGTTATTCCGGCGTCCAGCTCGCCGTCAAACGCCGCCGTCGCTAACCCTTCGCCCTAGGTCTTCTACACGAGTAGTTTGACCCGGGGCATTTTTCTGCTTCGCTTCTGATACTAAGTCTCACCTGCAAATGTCATCTCAACTTCACCTCTTGCCGCTTTGCCAACTCACGGTTGGCGCCACCGGCCGGATCTGTGTGATCAAGGGTGACGGCAGCTTCGCCCAGCGGCTCCGCGAGATGGGTTTCGGCGAAGCCGCGTTGGTGACGAAAATTTCGGGCCGCACCACCAGCCTCTGCCAAGTCAACGGCACCCGTATCGCGCTGAATCACGACGCGGCCATGGCCATTCTGGTGGAAGCCTTGCCCGCGGGCGCGCGCTGATCGGGCACGCGACGCCTGCCGGCCCGCACCGCCATCGACGACTTCAACGCCGTGATCCTGCCTCCGCATATCACCTCACCGGGCAGGAAGCGCCCAGCACCCGACCGCACTCCGGTCTACGCAATGGTCGGCAACCCGAACTGCGGCAAGACCACGTTGTTCAATGCCCTCACCGGCTTGCGCCAGAAGGTCGGCAACTATCCGGGCGTCACGGTCGAAAAGAAAATCGGCGAATGCTATTCCCAGCACGGCCGGCCGATGAAGATCATCGACCTGCCGGGCGCCTACTCGCTTGCCGCGCGTTCACCCGACGAGGCTGTGCTGCGTGACGTTCTCTTCGGCCGCCGCGAGGACACCCCGCAGCCGGACCGCATCATCTGCGTCGTCGATGCCTCGAATCTCGAGCGCAACCTTTATCTCGTCCACCAAATCCTCGACCTCGGCCGGCCGCTCATCGTCGTGCTGAACATGATGGACGTGGCCGCCGGTGTCGGCCTGCGCGTCGACGCCCGGAAACTCGAGGAGGCTCTCGGCGTCACCGTGATTCCCTGCGAGGCGGTGCACGGCAAGGGACTCGTCGAACTGAAGCTCGCGATGAGCCGCACCGACCTGCCGCTCGCGCGCCATCGCTGGGATGTCCCGGCCCCCATCGCCCCGGCCGTCGCTGAGCTGCAGGCTTCCCTCTCCGACGTCGACGGGCGCTCGCCGCTTGTCGCCCGCGCCGAGGCGCTGCTGCTGCTCACCGATCTAGACACCGTCCGCGTCGCGGGGTCCAAACCGCTCAGTGAGCGCACCCACGGCGTGCTCGCTTCGTGGCGCCAGCGTTGGTCGGGCGACGGCACCGACTGGTCGGGCACACTCATCCGCAGCCGTTACGACGCCATCAACGCGCTTTGCGCCAGCGTGCTGGTCCGCACGCGCGAGCAGGGCCCGTCGCGTTCCGATCGCATCGACGCCGTGCTCGTCCACTCGGTCTGGGGCTGGCTTTTCTTCGGCCTGATCATGGCCGCGCTCTTCTTCTCGATCTTCTCGCTCGCGGAATACCCGATGAACTGGATCGACGCGCACATGGCCGCGCTCAGCGGCTGGGTGAAGGGCGCCATGCCGGCCGGCGACTTGCGCGACCTGCTGACCGACGGCGTGCTCGGCGGCTTGGGCGGCATCGTGGTGTTTCTGCCGCAGATCCTCATCCTGTTCTTCTTCGTCGGCCTGCTGGAGAGCACCGGCTACATGGCGCGCGCCGCCTTCCTCATGGACCGTCCGATGAGCAAGGTGGGCCTGCACGGGAAATCATTCATCCCGCTCCTCGGCTCCTACGCCTGCGCGATCCCCGGTATCATGGCCACCCGCACTATCGAGAACGCAAAGGACCGCCTCGTCACGATCCTCGTCGCCCCGCTGATGAGCTGCTCCGCGAGGCTGCCGGTCTATCTGCTCATGATCGCGACGCTGCTGCCAGGGGAAGCCGTGCCAGCCACGACCAAGGTCGGCATCATGCTCCTCATGTATCTGCTCGGCACCGCCGGCGCGTTCGGCTTCGCGTGGCTGTTCAAGCGAACGCTCTTCAAGAGCGCCCCTCCGCTGATGATCATGGAGCTCCCGCCGTATCAGCGGCCGCGGCTCAAGGAGATCACCCGCCAGATGGTCGAGCGCGGCTGGCTGTTCCTGAAGAACGCCGGCACCATCATCCTCGGCATTTCCATCGTGCTCTGGTTCCTGACCACCTACCCGAAGTTGCCCGATCCCAACGCGACCGCGGACGCGCAGATCGCCCACAGCTTCGCCGGCCAGGCCGGACGCCTCATCGAGCCCGTCATCAAGCCCCTGGGCTTCGACTGGCGCATCGGCATCGGCCTCGTCACGTCCTTCGCCGCGCGGGAGGTGTTCGTCAGCTCGATGGGTGTCATCTTCAGCGTCCAGGACTTCGAAGGGGGCAAGAGCGCCGATGTCACGCCCGTGCGCACCGCGCTGCGGGCCGCGCGCTGGCCGTCGGGGGCCGTGCTTTTCACGCCGCTCGTTTGCTTCACGCTGATGGTTTATTATGTTTTCGCCATGCAATGCATGAGCACCGTCGCGGTTGTGAAGCGCGAGACCAACTCGTGGCGCTGGCCGCTGTTCCAGATCGCCTACATGACCGGCACCGCCTGGCTCGTGTGCTTCGTCATCTATCAGGCTGGCCGTGCGATGGGCTTTTAGCATGAGCCCAAATCTCCAGACCTTCATCGCCCTCGGCGTCGTGGCTGTCGCCGCCACTCTGCTCGTCCGCTCGTGGCTGAACAAGAAGAAGCAGCCCGGCTGCGGGGCGAACTGCGGCGCCGTCAGCCCGGAGATGAAGCGGCTCCAGGCAAAGCTGAAGCGGTAGGGCGTGGACTCCGTTCCGCGCCGAACGGCTAGGCGGCGGCCCCCTGCGGCGCCAGCCGCCGCCCCTTGCCGATCGGGAGCACCAGGAATGACGCGATCACGCACAGCGCGCCGGCGCTGAAGAAGGCCAGCGTGTAGCTCCCGGTGTTCGTCCGCAGCGCTCCCGCAGCGTAAGTGGCGAAGGCCGCGCCCACCTGGTGCGCCGCCACCACCCAGCCGAAGACGATGCTGGCCTTCTCCCGGCCAAACACCTCCGCACTTAGCCGCACGGTCGGCGGCACCGTCGCGATCCAGTCGAGCCCGTAGAACACGGCGAACACCCCGAGCATCGCGGTGGAGCCAAGCAGCGCCTGCGGCAGGAACAGCAGGGACAGGCCGCGCAGGCCGTAGTAGACGAAAAGCAGGTAGCGGCAGTTGTAGCGGTCGCTCAGCCAGCCCGAGGCCGTCGTGCCGAGCAGGTCGAACAGCCCCATCACCGCGAGCAGGCTCGCCGCCTTCACCTCGGGAATACCGCAGTCGAAGGCCGCGGACACGAGGTGCGTGCCGATGAGCCCGTTGGTGCTCGCACCACAGACGAAGAACGATCCCGCCAGCAGCCAGAAATCGCGCACGCGCATCGCCTCGAAGAGGGTGGTGACCGCACGCTTCGCCGGGTTGCCCACCGGCGCGACTTCCTTCTCCACCGGACCCGTCTCACCATACGGACGCAGGCCCACGTCGCGCGGGTTGTCCCGCATCAGCCACCAGATCAGTGGCATCACGAGCAAGGTCGCCCCCGCCACGACCAGCGGCGCACTGCGCCAGCCGTGGGCCGTCACCACCGTGGCCAGCGCCGGCAGGAAAACCAGCTGGCCGGTCGCGGTGCTGGCCGTGAGCACCCCCATGACCAGCCCGCGCCTCTCGGTAAACCACCGCGTCGCCACCGCCGCGCCTAGCACCGTGGCGGCCAAGCCGGAACCAATACCGACCACGAAGCCCCACAGCACCACGAACTGCCAGTAATGCGTCGCCAGCGTCGAAAGCCCGTAGCCCAGCGCCAGCAGGAACATGCCCGCCATCATGGTCCGCCGCAGCCCGAAGCGCTGGTAGAGCGCCGCGGCAAACGGACCGATCAGTCCGTAGAGAAAGATGTTGATCGAGACGATCGACGACACCGTCGCGCGGCTCCACTGGAATTCGTTGCCCACCGGCAGCAGGATGACGCCCGGCGTTGCGCGCGCCCCCGCGGCCGCCAGCAACGTAACAAACGTAACAGCGGCAGCGATCCACGCGTAATGTAATTTCTCCGGCTTGGCGGTGGCGGCGGTGCTCATGTGCCGCTGGAAGATTGCCACGTCCTCGCCCGCGTCAAACGACACCGCGCCTGTCTGCCCTGAAATAAGGCAAAGTGTGCTTCCGCCCCTTTGCATTTGCCCGGTCTTTCTCCCCCCGTAATCTCGCCGGCCTATGCACCCACGTCCCCTGTCTTGCCTGGCGGCATTGCTGGTTTTGGCCGCCAGTGTCGGGGCGCAAGAGAAGACCCAGGTCTTCCAAGGCGCCCAGATCATCCCCATCGCCGGCGAGCCCATCGCCCACGGCGTTCTCGTAATCACGGACGGCAAGATCGTCGCCGTCGGCTCCGTCGGCCAAGTGGCCATCCCCGCCGGAGCCGAAATCCATGATGCCACCGGCAAGGTGCTCATGCCGGGCCTCATCGATTCCCACAGCCACATCGGTGCCGGCAGCGGCGGCGACGGCTCCGGCCCCATCCAGCCTGACGCCCGCGTGCTCGACTCCCTCGACGCCCGTGACGCCTCCATCCAGAAGGCCCGCGCCGGCGGCATCACCACCGTCAACGTCATGCCCGGCTCCGGCCACCTCATCAGCGGCCAGACGCTCTACCTGAAGCTGCGCGAGGCCCGCACGGTCGACGACCTGCTCATCAAGCTGCCTGACGGCTCCAACGCCGGCGGCCTCAAGATGGCCAACGGCACCAACTCCATGCGCGGGACCAACGGGTTCCCTGGCACCCGCGCCAAGTCCGCCGCCCTCGTCCGCGAGGAATACATCAAGGCCCAGGAATACCGCGACAAGATCAAGCGCGCCAACGGCGACGCCGAGAAAATGCCCCCGCGCGACCTCGCCCTCGAGGAGATCGTCGAGGTGCTCGACGGCAAGCGCATCGTCCAGAACCACACCCACCGCCACGACGACATCCTCACCGTCCTCCGCCTCTCGAAGGAGTTCGGCTTCAAGGTCGTCCTCCACCACGTCAGCGAGGGCTGGAAGGTCGCCGACGAGATCGCCGCGGCCCACGTCCCGTGCTCGGTCATCATGATCGATTCCCCCGGCGGCAAGCTCGAAACCAAAGACGCCGACTGGCGCACCCCCGCGATCCTCGAGAAGGCCGGCGTGCTCGTCGGCTTCCACACCGACGATCCGATCTGCGACTCCCGCCGCTTCCTGCGCTCCGCCGCCCTCGCGGTCCGCGCGGGTATGACGCGCAAGGGCGCCCTCGAGGCCGTCACCATCGCCAACGCTAAGATCATCGGCCTCGACGCTCGCGTCGGCTCGCTCGAGCCGGGCAAGGATGCCGACTTCATCATCCTCTCTGCCGATCCGCTGAGCGTCTACGCCCACGTCGAGCAGACCTGGGTCGAGGGCCGGAAGGTCTTCGATCTTTCCAAACCCGCCGACCACCTCTACGCCGTCGGCGGGGAAGGGGCCGGCGATTCCCGCCGCGCCCAGCTCTGCTGCTTCACCAGCGCCTGGGACCTGATCGCCGCCGCCAATGGAGGTGCCCAATGAACCTGATGAATCGTTATCCCTCCCCTGTGTCATCGCGAAACTCGCGCAGCGAGTCGTGGCGATCCAGCTCGACCTGGTTTGCTTCGTCGGTCCGCTGCGCGGCCCTCCTCGCAATGACAGTCACGTTCGCCACGCCGCTCGCGCTGCGCGCCGAGAACATCGCCGTCACCGGTGAGACCGTCTACACCATGGCCGGAGCCACCATCAGACACGGCGTCATCCTGATCCATGACGGCAAGATCGAGTCCGTCGGCCCGGCTGATACGACAAAGATCCCCGCCGGCTACCGCGTCCTCTCGGCCACGGTCGTCACGCCGGGCCTCATCGACGCCCACGCCACCGTCGGACTCTCCGGCCTGCTCAACCAGGCGCAGGACCAGGATATGCTGGAGAAATCCTCCTCCGTTCAACCCGAGCTCCGGGCGATCGACGCCTACAATGCGAAGGACCCGCTCGTCGCTTGGGTGCGCTCCTACGGCGTGACCACTGTGAACACCGGCCACGCCCCCGCCGCGCTGATCTCCGGCCAGACGATGATCGTGAAGACCTTCGGCCGCACGGCAGACGAGGACGTCATCAACCCCGCCGCCATGACCGCCGTCACGCTGGGTCGCAACGGCCTCACGGTCGTCGAGGGCGCACCCGGCCAGGGAGGTCCTTCCGCCAGCAAGTCCCCCGGCAACCGTTCCAAGGCCGTCGCCATGCTCCGCGCCGAGCTGATCAAGGCGCAGGAATACGCCAAGAAGCGCGAGGCCAAGGACGAGTCCAAGCGCCCCGGCCGCGACCTCAAATACGAGACGCTCCTGCGCGCCATCGACGGCTCGCAGCCGTTGCTCATCAACGCCAACAAGCAGCAGGACATCGTCTCCGCGCTGCGCATCGCGAAGGAGTTTAACCTCAAGATCGTCCTCGACGGCTGCGCCGACGCCCCGATGGTCATCGACCAGATCAAGGCCAGCGGCTTCCCGGTGATCGTGCATCCCACCATGCAGCGCACCTACGAGGACATGGAGAACCTCAGCGTCGAGACCGCCGGCAAGCTCCACGCCGCCGGCATCCCGATCGCGATGCAGAGCAGCTACGAGGCCTACGTGCCGAAGACGCGCGTCGTGCTGTTCGAGGCCGCCGTGGCCGCCGCCAACGGACTCGGCTACGAGGCCGCGCTCGCCAGCGTGACCAGCGACGCCGCCAAGCTGCTCGGCATCGCCGACCGCACGGGTTCGCTCGCCGCCGGCAAGGACGCCGACATCGCCCTCTACGACGGCGACCCGTTCGAATACACGAGCCACTGCATCGGCACCATCGTCGGCGGCGAGGTCTTCGCCGACGGTCCGCACTGATAGCAATCGGTAGGGCTGCCGCTTGCCGGCATGCCGCCCCACGTGAAAACACCGGCATGGCGACGAGCGCCAGCCCTACAAAAATCAATCCTCCCTCCGGCCCGGCGTGAACATTTGCGTTCGCGCCGGGCTGTTTTACTTTGGTCCCAATGAAAGCCGCCGTCTTTACCGGGATCAAACAACCTCTCGCCATCCAGCAACTGCCCGATCCCGTTGCAGGGCCAGGCCAGGCGGTGGTGCGCCTGAAGGCCGCCGCCCTCAACCACCGCGACCTCTGGATCCAGCTCGGGCAATACGCAGGCATCAAATTTCCGACGATTCTCGGCTCCGATGGCGCCGGCACGGTGTTGTCCGTCGGTTCGCCGGCCGACGGCGCCTGGGTCGGCCGCGAGGTGATCATCAATCCATCACTCGACTGGGGCGACCACGCGCGAGCGCAGGGCCCGAAGTTCCGCATTCTCGGCCTGCCGGACAACGGCACCTTCGCCGAGCAGATCGCCATTCCCGTCGCGAACCTAAGCCCAAAACCTACCCACCTTTCCTGGGAGCAGGCCACCGCTCTGCCGTTGACCGGCCTGACCGCGTGGCGGGCCCTCTTCACCCGCGCTCAACTGAAGCCAGGCGAGCGCGTGCTGGTCACCGGAGTGGGCGGCGGCGCCGCGCTGGTCGCCCTGCAATTCGCGGTGGCCGATGGCGCGGAAGTTTGGGTCACCTCGGGCTCCGCTGATAAGATCGCCCGCGCCCAAACCCTCGGCGCTTCCGGCGGCGTGAATTACCGCGACACGGACTGGTTCGAGTCGCTGAAGAAACAGGCCGGGCTCTTCGACGTGATCATCGACAGCGCCGGCGGCGAGGGCTTCGGCAAGCTGATCGAGCTCACGACACCCGGCGGCCGGATCGTCTTTTTCGGCGCCACGATGGGCAATCCGCCCGGGCTCGACCTCCGCAAATGCTTTTTCCGCCAGATCAACGTGCTCGGCACCACCATGGGCTCTCCCGAGGATTTTGCCGGCATGGTGCGGATGGTGGCGGACCGGAAGATCACCCCGATCGTGGACCGGACATTCCCGCTCGACGAGGCCGACGCCGCGCTGCGCCACATGGAGTCGGCCGCGCAGTTCGGGAAGATCGTCCTGACGATCGGTTGAGCCGGGCGACCGGCCAGATGCCTTTTTGCAGGCACCTGCTTGCAGGCTAAGACTAGGCGATCAAGCCCGCGCCCGCAGCCACGCCCAGGCGTGCTCGACCGCTTCCTGCGCGAAATTACCAAGAAAAACAAAATAGAGGACCGTCAGCGCGAACGCCACGTAGCCAAACGCAATGAAGAGGCCGTCCCGTTCCAACAGGCCGCAGGCGGTGAGGAAAATCGCCCACGCCGGGAGGAGATTGGAGAAGGGAATGGGCAGCGGCAGGAGCAGCACCAACGCGGAAACCAGCATGACGAGCGCGTGCAATTGGTTCCGCCAGCCGGCGGCCGTAAAAGCCGGCCAGCGTGGACGCAGCACAGGTTCGAGCATACGCAGCAATCGCGCCGTGACCGTGATCACCCGGCCGAAAAAACCCGCGGGCAGCTTGGCGCGCTGGATCCTCATCGGCAGCCAGGCCCGCTGCCCGAGCGACAGCCGCAGGGCAATCAGCACGATCGCCAGGCCCAGCGGCGTGGACAAGCCGGGCAGCGGCACCGGTTGGACAAAGGGCAACGCCAGCAGGATGATCAGGAGGAGATAGGCCCGCGTCCCTAGCACATAGATGACCTCGCGCAGGGGCACCGCCCGGTCGCCGGACCGCGCATGCAGCTCCGCCAGTTCCTCGGAAAGCTTGCGCGGCGGCCGGATGTTCATGTCCCGCGTTTGTTGCCGTAGAGTTCGACGTGCAACCGCGGCGCGTAACGGTAACCGCGGGCCTTGCAGAGTTCGCCCAGCCAGCCGGCGCGCGAGCGCAGCACCTCCACGGTCGTGCCCTCGGGCATCAACAGGACCTTCGCCCGGGGAATCTCGCGCCCCAGCGTCGCCAGCAGGGCCTCGATCTCGTCGACGTCCGCTTCCTGCGCGACGACGAACTTGAGCTGGAAACCATAGCCGTCGAGCCACGCGCGCACCACGTCCGGTTGCCAGCGAAGGGACTCGTGCTTCTTCCGCCACGTATCGTCCAGCCGTCCGTCAGGCGCAGAATTCCCCAGCTTGGGGCTCATCGAGGCCAGATCGCAGGCGATCCCGCCCGGGGCGATAGTCGCCGCGGTCTCGATCGTGATGTGATAGCCGAGCTTTCGGAGCTCCGCGGCCAGGTCCCGGATGCCCGGCGCGATCATCGGTTCGCCGCCGGTGAGGACGACGTGCCGGGCCGGATGCGGCTGCACGGCCGCGACGATCTCCGCCACGGACATCTGTTTCCCCTCGGGATTCCACGAGGCGTAGGGTGTGTCGCACCAGTTGCAGCGGAGATTGCATCCGCTGGTGCGGACGAAGACCGACGGCACGCCAGTGAGCTCACCCTCGCCCTGGAGTGAATAGAATATTTCCGAGATCAGCATGCGTGGATAAGTCCTATCGGTCCTATCAGGCTTATCGGCCCTATCTTGCCGGCCCCGCCGGCAACGGCGGCGTGGATTCGTATACCGTCGGGTCGACGACGCCCGCCAGCTGGAACGCCTCGCGGCGCTCGACGCAGGTGCCGCATTTGCCGCAGTGAATGGCGCCGCCCTTGTAGCAGGACCAGGTGTGCGCGTAGTCGACGCCAAGCTTGGCCCCGGCGGTGGCGATGCCCGCCTTATCCGTCGCGATGAAAGGCCGGAGCAGCTGGATGCCCGCGTAGGTGCCGAGTCGCAGCGCATCGCCCATGGCGCGCATGAAGTCTTCGCGGCAATCCGGGTAGATCGTGTGGTCGCCGCCGTGCGCTGCGATCACGAGACCGTCCACGCCGATGCTTTCGGCGAAACCCGCGGCGGTCGCCAGCATGATGCCGTTGCGAAAGGGAACGACGGTGCGCTTCATGTTCTCGTCGGCGTAATGGCCCTCGGGAATGTCTCCGCCGCCTTTCAGCAGGTCGGAATTGAAGAACTGCCCGATGAAATCCAAGGGGATCGTCTGGTGCGGCGCCCCGATCCGGTTCGCGTGCTCGATGGCGAACGGGATCTCGCGGTGGTTGTGCTTGGCCCCGTAGTCGAAGCTCAGCACGGCGGCCACGGTGTGCTCGGACCGCGCCCAGTAGAGCGCGGTCACGGAATCCATGCCACCGGAGCAGAGGACGAGGACGTTCATGGGGATGAATTGGCCACAAAAGGCGCAAAAGGCACAGAAATAAAAACCCACCCCGCCCGCCGCTCCTCCGATCAGATCCCAAGACAAGTGTAACCTAATAGGTTACACTTGCCCGCGGGATCACCGACTGGCCGCCGATCCCGTGGCTTTCATGCCGGTCCGCCTCTTGGTCTGGCCTTCTCATTTTTTTGCGCTTTTTGTGCCTGCTGTGGCCCAGCCCCTCATCATCGCCCACCGCGGCGCGTCCGCGGAAGCCCCCGAGAACACCCTCGCCGCGTTCCGCCGGGCGATCGCCCTGCGGGCGGACGGCATCGAGCTGGACGTGCAGCTCACCTGCGACGGCGTGCCGGTGGTCTTTCATGACGCGGATCTGCGCCGGTTGACCGGCACCCGTGGTCGGCTCACCGCGAAGTCCTGGTCTGAACTGGCCGCCCTTCGTGTTCATGACGCCGAAACCATCCCCCGGCTGGCCGACGTGTTGCGGCTCACCCGCGACCGCACGGTCGTTCAGATCGAGCTCAAGGCCGGCGTGTCCGTTGCCCCGGTGGTCCGCGCCATTCGGGCGGCACGGGCCGCCACGTGGGTCATTCTGGCGTCGTTCGAGCCCGGATTGATCCGCGAAGCCCGCCAGCTCGCGCCCGCCATGCCGCGCATGCTGATCACCGAGGGACGCCGCAGCCAGGCCGCTCTTGCCCGCCAGCTTGCCGGGCTCGATACCGTCGGCCTGAGCGTGAATCACCGGGCCGTGCGCGACGCGGCCTGGGTTAAGTATTTCCATGTCCGCGGCTACAGCGTCTGGAGCTGGACCATCAACGACGCCCGCCTGGCGCAGCGGCTGACCGGGTGGGGGATTGACGGCCTGCTGGGCGATAATCCCGCCTTGCTGCGGGGCTCGGTTTAGGTTTTTTCTTTGGCTCCATTTTGTCCGTGGGCGGACGCGTTTCATGATCCTTTTCTACGACCCTCTCTGCGCCGAATACGGCTCGCACATGCGGCCCGAGCAGCCCTCGCGCGTGCTGCGCAGCGCGGAACACCTGAGGGTCGCCCACCCCGAGTGGGAATGGCGCAAGGCGGCCCCGGCGGAGGAATCCGTCCTGCTCGCAGCCCACGCGCCATCCCTGCTGAAACGCATCAGCCACGGGCCGGACATCGACGAGGACACGCCGTATTTCGAAGGGATCTCCGGCCACGCCCGCCGCGCGGTCGGCGCCGCGCTCGCCGCCGGCGAAGCCGCCCTCCAGGGGCAAAAGACTCTCACCCTGATGCGCCCGCCCGGCCATCATTGCACGCGGAACCAGGCCATGGGGTTCTGCTACCTCAACCAGGTCGCCGTCGCGGCGGTCCACGCCGCGGGCACCGGGCGGCGCGTCGCGGTGTGGGATTTCGACGCCCACCACGGCAACGGCACCGAGGACATCATTGAGGGCCGGACCAACCTCTTCTTCGCGTCCGTGCACCAGTCTCCCGGCTATCCCGGCACCGGCCTGCACTCGACCGCGAACTGCCGCAACTTTCCCGTCGCTCCGCACACGCCCCGCGAGCGTCACATGGCCGCCCTCGCCGAATCCTGGGCCTCCGTGCTCGCGTTCAAACCCGAACTGGTCCTCGTGTCCGCGGGTTTCGACGCCTACGCCGGCGACCCGATCACCGCCATGACTTTGGAAACCGCTGATTTTGCCGAATTAGGGAAATGGCTGCGCCAGCACGCCGGGCCCGCCGCCGCGGTCCTGGAGGGCGGCTACAGCGCCGACCTGCCGGAGCTGATTGACGCCTTCCTGTCCGCATGGAACAACTGAACTCCTTATCCGCTTGAGCCCGACGTTACACTACCAGTTCATCGACCACCCCTCCCAGCTGCCGCCGCTGTTCGCCGCGCTCGACCGCTGCACCGAGATATCCCTCGATACGGAGGCCGACAACCTTTTCCGCTACAAGACGCGCGTCTGCCTCCTCCAGATCCTCGCCGCCGGCGAGATCTACCTCGTCGACCTGCTCGCGGACATGCCACTGGACGACCTCTGGCCGCGCCTCGCCGCCAAGCCGCTCATCATGCACGGCAGCGACTATGACCTCCGCCTGCTCTGGGAACTCTGCCGCTTCCAGCCGCTCAGCCTCTTCGACACGATGTTCGCCGCCCAGCTGCTGAGCATCCCGCGCTTCGGCCTCGCCGCGCTGCTCGAGCAGAACTTCGGCGCTTCCGTCGACAAGGACAACCAGAAGGCCAACTGGTCGCAGCGCCCGCTCGACCGCGACATGCTGGATTACGCCGCGACCGACGTCTATTACCTGCCCGAACTCCGCAACCGCCTGAAGGCCGAGCTCGTGCGCCTCGGCCGCATGGACTGGATGGAGCAGAAGTGCCGCTGGCAGATCGAGGTCGGCCGCGACGGCTTCGCCGCCCCCGACGAGAACGCCTGGCGCATCTCCGGCTCCGAACGGCTCCGTGGCCGCGGCCTCGCAGTCCTCCACGAGATCTGGCACTGGCGCGAGAGCTGGGCCGAGAAACTCAACACGCCGCCTTTCAAGGTCGTCGGCAACGAGATGCTCGGCCGCATCGCCCGCACCGCCGAGGAGGGCTACCCGCCCGAGGAGGTCATGCGCGTCAATCTCGGCCGCCGCCACGACCGCCTCTTCCCGAGCCTCGCGGACGCCGTGCGACAGGGCTTCGCCCTCGACCCGCAGACTTTGCCACGCCGGGAACGTCGCCGGGATTTCAACCCGATGACGCCCGCCGAGCTCGCCCGGCAGGACCGCATCAAGGCCGACCGCGACCGCCTCGCCGCCGGCCTCAGCCTCGATCCCACCCTCATCGCCACTCGCTCGCAGCTCGTGCTCATCGCCCGCGACCCGCAGAGCATCGACAACGTCCTGCTGCCCTGGCAGGCCGCGCTCCTGAAGGCCGAACCGGCCTGGAAGAGCTGAAGTATTCCCCCTGGAGGGCCCAGCTCCAGCTGGGCCGCGGCTCAGCTGGAGCTGAGCCCTCCATGAAAGCCGCCCTATTTTCCGAATGTCCGAGTCCGCCAACATCGCCCGCCACCTGCCGCTGATGGCCGCGCGTCAGCCGGGGCGGGCCGCCGTGAAAATCCCCCGCGGGCTCCGCGGGGACCAGATCGACTACCTAACCCTGTCGTTCGCTGAACTGGACGCCGAGGTCGATGCCTGGGCCGCCAAGCTGACCCGCGCCGGCGTGCAGCGAGGCGACCGCGTGCTGGTGATGGTCCGGCAGGGCCTGCCGCTCATCGCCGCGGCCTTCGCGCTCTTCAAGCTCGGCGCCGTGCCCGTGATCATCGACCCGGGCATGGGCCGGAAGAGTTTCCTCGCCTGCGTGGCCCGCTCGCAACCGCGCGTGCTTCTGGGCATCCCGCTCGCGCAGGTGATGAGCCACATTTTCCGCTCCGCCTTTGCCTCCGTGAAGATCCGCGTCTGGGCCAGCGGCTCACCCACCGCGCGTCTTTCTTTCGGCTCTCAACTCTCAACTCCCAACTCTCAACCAGCAGCCAGCGCCGCCACTGATCTTGCCGCCATTCTCTTCACCAGCGGCTCCACCGGCGCGCCCAAGGGCGTCTGCTACGAACACGGCATGTTCGAGGCGCAGGTGCGCCTCATCCGCGACACCTACGCCATTGAGCCGGGCGAGATCGACCTCCCGATGCTGCCGATTTTCGCGCTGTTCAATCCCGCCCTGGGGATGACAACCGTCGTGCCCGAGATCGACCCGAGCCGCCCGGCGACCGTCGACCCGGCGAAAATCGTCCGCGCCATCCAGCAGGAAAAGGTCACCAACACCTTCGGCTCGCCGACCCTCTGGCGGATCATCGCGCGCCACTGCCTGGCGAACAGGATCACCCTGCCGTCTGTGAAGCGCGTGTTGATGGCCGGCGCCCCCGTGCCGCCCGCGCTATTCGCCGACCTGCAGAAAATCCTGCCCAACGGCACCGCCTACAGCCCCTACGGCGCAACTGAAAGCCTGCCTGTCGCCAGCATCTCCGCGCGCGAGGTGCTGGAGGAAACCGCCGCCAAGACCGCCATCGGCGCCGGCACCTGTGTCGGCCGGCCGGTGAAGGACATCGAGGTCGGGATCATCGCCATCACCGACGCCCGCATTGTCTCCCTCTCGGACGTCCGCCAACTGCCTGTCGGCGAGATCGGCGAGATCATCGTCCGCGGCCCGGTGGTGACCAAGGCTTACGACGCCCTGCCCGACGCCACCGCCGCAGCCAAGATTTCCGACTCTCAGCCCGGCCCCGCCACCGTCTGGCACCGCATGGGCGACCTCGGCTATCTCGACGCCGCCGGCCGCCTCTGGTTCTGCGGCCGCAAAGCCGAGCGCGTGGAGACCAAACTGGGCCCGCTCTACACCGAGCAGGTCGAACCCATCTACAACGCCCACCCCGCGGTCGCGCGCAGCGCGCTTATCGGCACCGGTCATGACGGACGGCGCGCCGCCATCGTCATCGAGCCTGTTTCCCGCGAGGTCGTCGCCACGCCCTCGTTGCGCCGCAAGCTGGTCCGCGAACTGCGCGAGCTGAGCGCGGCGCACGCCCACACCGACCGGATCCGGCTGACCTACCTGCACCCGCATTTCCCGGTAGACGTGCGGCACAACGCCAAGATCCACCGACTGAAACTGGCCGCCTGGGCCGTCGGCCGGCACGGCTACGAGTCGGACAAGCGCGAGGTGCCGCGCGAGGTCCTGCAAAAATGAGCGCGCCCGCTTTCGTGACCGGTGCCAGCGGCTTCATCGGCGGCAGGATCGCCGAGCGCCTGCTCGCCGAGGGCCGCCGCGTGCGGGTCCTCGCCCGCCGGCCGCTGCCGGCCTTGGAAAAACTCGGCGCCGAAATCGTGCCGGGCGACCTCGACAACACCGCCGCCCTGCGCCGCGGTTGCGAGGGCGCCGGCACGGTCTTTCATGTCGCCGGCCGCGTCGGCGTCTGGGGCCCGGCCGCGGAATTCTTCCGGGTGAACGTCGACGGCACCCGCAACGTCATCGAAGCCTGCCGGGCCGCCGGCACACCGCGGTTGGTCTATACGAGTTCCCCGAGCGTGGTCTACCACGGCGGCGACCTGGCCGGCGTGAACGAGTCCGCGCCGCTTTGCACCAAGGCGCCCTGCGCCTACCCGACCAGCAAGGCCGCAGCCGAACGGCTCGTGGCCGACGCACATTCACGGGAGCTGGCGACTGTCTCGCTCCGCCCGCACCTCGTCTGGGGTCCCGGCGACCAGAACGTCGTCCCGCGCGTCCTCGCCCTCGCCAAGAAAGGCCGCCTGAAGATCATTGGCGCCGGCCGCAACAAGGTCGACGTGACCCACATTGCCAACGTCGTCGACGCTCACCTGCTCGGCGAGCAGGCTTTGATCCCTGTAGCCGGGCTCGCTGAGCCCAAGCCGGGGTCAGCGACCCCGGCTACATATCCCGGAGGCAAGGCCTACTTCATCACCAACGGCGAACCCGTCATGCTCTGGGACTGGATCAACGAGCTGCTGCGCGGCACCGGCACGCCGGAGATCACCAGGCACGTCTCCCTCCGCACCGCCTACCTGGCCGGCGGCCTGCTCGAGGCCCTCTGGCGCGTGCTACCGCTAAAAGGCGAACCGCCGATGACCCGCTTCGTCGCCAAGGAGATGGCCACCGACCACTGGTTCGATATTTCCGCCGCCCGCCGCGATCTCGGCTACCACCCGAAGGTCACGATGGCCGGCGGCACGGCGGAGCTGATCGAGCACCTGAAGCGCATAAGGATATAAGCACTGGCGCGCTGGTTCCGCCGCCGTTTCCGGCTAGTTGTTCGGATCATGCGCCGCTATGGCCTGTTCGCCCTCCTTCTTGCCAGCCTCGGAGTTGCTCGCCTGAGCGCCGCGGACTGGAGCCCTCTCTTCAACGGTCGCGACCTGACCGGCTGGCGCGCCTGGCTCGGCCGTCCGCCGGCCGATCTGGACATTCCAGACCTGCCCCGGGATACGAAGGGAAAATATACAGAGGCACTCGGCTATGACCGCGACACCTACAACGTGTTTTCAGTCGCCACAATCGATGGTGCGCCGGTGATCCGCATCTCCGGACGGATTGGCGGCGGGCTGACCTCCGACAAATCATACGGCAACTACCGCCTGCGGCTGCGCTACAAGTGGGGCGCGCCGCCCGCCAAGGGCCGCAGCAACAGTGGAATCGTCTATCACGTGACCGGCGACCCGACCCTCGCCCAACCCTGGGGCAGCGGCCACGAGTTTCAGGCGCGCGTCGGCGAGGCCGGCGACTACTGGTGCCAGGGACAAGCGTTGGCCGACATCCCCGCCCGGCCGCTCAGGGAGAAGGATTACGTTTACGACCCCGCGGCGCCGGCGGTCACTTTCGCCAACCAAGCGCCCATCCCGCGACACTGCGCAAAATCCGCCACGCCCGAAAGCCCGCCCAACGAATGGACGGCGCTCGAGCTCGTCTGCTACGAGGGCCAGAGCGCCCAGCTGGTCAACGGCCAGGTCGTGCTCCGCATCAGCCGGTCCCAGCGCCAGACCCCGGCGGGACCCGTGCCGATGAACTCCGGCCGCCTCATGCTCCAATCCGAGGGCGGCGAGGTGTTCATACGCGACCTGGAAATCGAACCGCTGACCAAACGCCCGGCGGAACTGCCCGTCCCCTGACCGCTCAGCCGTTCCGCTGCCGCACCGCCTCGAAGAGCGTGATGATCGTCGCCATGGCGACGTTGAGGGAGTCGGCCTGGCCGGCCATCGGGATGCGGACGGTGAGGTTGCTCTCCTTCAACCAGAAGTCGCTGAGGCCGTATTGCTCGCTGCCCATCACGATCGCGAGCGGACCGCGCAGGTCGACCTTCGTGTAGATGTTCGGCGTATCGGGCGTCGTCGCGACGATGCGCACGCCCTTCTCCTTGAGCCAGGCGTGGACGCTCGCGCTGTCGGCTACGACCACCGGCACGGAGAAAAGCACGCCGGTGGACGAGCGCACCACGTTGGGGTTGAAAATATCCGTGACCGCGTCGCAGACGATGACGCCATCGACCCCGGCCGCGTCGGCACTGCGCAGGATGGTGCCGAGGTTGCCGGGCTTCTCGATGGACTCCACCACGAGCAGAAAAGGGTGGGCCGCTAGTTTGAGGTCATCCAGCGCATGCTTCCACTGCGCGGCTACGGCAAGCAGCCCGTCCGGGCGGTCGCGGTAGGCGCACTTCGCGAAGGCCTCTTTGGAGAGCTCGAAAAGCTGGGCACCGGCTTGCCGGGCCTGGTCGATCAGGGCGGGTTCGTTCTCCCCGAGGAACCAGTCCGGGGAGAAGTAGAGCTCGTTCAGCCGCACGCCTTTCTCCAAGGCCCGCCGCACCTCGCGGTAGCCCTCGACCAGGAACAGCCCAGCATCGTCGCGATCGCGCCGGTCGCGCAGCTTGACGAGCTGTTTGACGCGCGGATTTTGCAGGCTGGTGATCTTTTCGGGAGGAACCACGGAAAGCACGGAATACACAGAAAGAGGCCTCAGCAATTTCCTTTTACCTCTTCCTTCTGTGTGTTCTGTGTGTTCCGTGGTTAAAAACCGAAAGAAGTTCAACGATCAGCCGTTCCCCTATCACCATGAACTGGAGATGGAGGTTTCCACCCTGACCAACCTCGGCGTCGGCCTCGGCCGCGTCACGGTCGGCGAGGGGAAGTGGGTCGTCATGGTCCCCTTCACGCTGCCGGGCGAGAAGGTGAAGGTCCGCGTCTTCCGCAACCACAAGAACTACTCCGAGGCCGACCTCGTCGAGGTCCTGACGCCCTCGCCGCACCGGATCGACCCGCGCTGCCCGCTCTTCGGCCGCTGCGGCGGTTGCCAATACCAGCACCTCGCCTATGCCGAGCAGCTGAAGTGGAAGCGCCAGCAGGTGGAGGAGCTCCTCAAATACATGGCCTCGGTCGAATTCCCCGTGGCGCCGGTAATCGCCTCGCCGAAGGAATTCGGCTACCGCTCCAAGATCACGCCGCACTTCAAAGCCTGGGATGGAGGGCCCAGCTCCAGCTGGGCCGCGGCCGACCGGGAGGTCGCCCCTCCAAAAGAAGAACGCCTCCATCCGATCGGCTTTCTGAAGCAGGGCACCCGCTTCGACATTCTCGACGTGCCCGCGTGCCCGATCGCCACCGATGCCATCAACGCCAAGCTGCCCGAGGTCCGCGAAAAGACCCGCGCGCGCCTCGCCGCCGGCGACTACAAGCGCGACGCGACTCTGCTCCTGCGTCACGCCCAGGAAGGCGTCATCACCGACTACGACGCAGTCATTCACGAGCAAGTCGGCGCGCTCAAGCTGCACTTCCTCGCCCGTGACTTTTTCCAGAACAACCCGTTCATCCTGCCCGCGTTCACCGGCTACGTGCGCACGCAGGCCGCCGGCAGCGGGGCGAAGTTCCTCGTCGACGCCTACTGCGGCAGCGGCCTCTTCGCGCTCAGCTGCGCGCCGGCCTTCGAGAAGGTCGCCGGCATCGAGCTGAGCGAGACCTCCATCAAATTCGCCCGGGAGAACGCCACGGCCAACAACATCGCCAACGCCGTCTTCCAGGCCGGCGACGCCTCGCAGATCTTCGCAGGACTCACGTTCCCGCCAGCCGAGACCGCGGTCGTCATCGACCCGCCCCGCAAAGGCTGCGACGAGTCTTTCCTCGCGCAGCTGTTCGCCTTCGGCCCGCGCGCCGTCGTCTACGTCTCGTGCGACCCGGCGACCCAGATGCGCGACCTTAAGGGTTTCCTCGGCGCCGGCTACAAGCTGACGGCCGTGCAGCCCTTCGACCTCTTCCCCCAGACGCGCCACCTCGAGTGCGTCATCACGCTGGTGAAAGGCTGACTCGCGCGATGTCCCGGCTGAAATTCAACCTCGAGGCGGAAGCCCCCGGTTCGCGCGCCCGTGCCGCGACGTTCCAGACGCTGCACGGTCCGGTGCAGACGCCGGTCTTCATGCCCGTCGGCACGCAGGCGACCGTCAAGGCGCAGACGGTCGACACCCTGAAGGCGACCGGCTCCTCCGTGCTGCTGGCCAACACCTATCACCTGCTGCTGCGACCGGGCCCGGAGGTCTTCAAAAAATTCGGCGGCATCCACCGCTTCATGAACTGGGACCGTCCCGTGCTGACCGATTCCGGCGGCTTCCAGATCTTCTCGCTGCCCACCGAACGCGCCATGAACGAGGAAGGCGCGCGCTTCCAGAGCTATGTTAACGGCGATTTCTACATGCTGTCACCCGAGTCGAGCATCGAGATGCAGAAGACCATCGGCAGCGACATCATGATGGTGCTCGACCAATGCATCCCGTCGACCGCGCCCTACGCGCAGGCCGAGGTCGCGATGGAACTGACCCACCGCTGGGCCCTTCGCTCGCTCGCCGCCCGCGGCGATTCGCCCGCCGCGCTCTTCGGCATCGTGCAGGGCGCCTGTCACCCCGACCTCCGCCGGAAGAGCGCGGCCTTCCTGCGCGAACAACCCTTCGACGGCCTTGCCATCGGCGGCCTCGCCGTCGGCGAGACGCACGCGGAGCGCTACGAATTCACCGGCCTCGTCACCGACGAGCTGCCGAAGAACCTGCCGCGCTACCTCATGGGGGTCGGCACGCCGATCGACATCCTCGAGGCGGTCCACCGCGGCGTGGACATGTTCGACTGCATCATTCCCGGCCAGCTGGCGCAGCGCGGCGTGGCCTTCACCGCCCGCGGGAAGATCCACCTGCGCCGCGTGCCGCACAAACTCTCCGAAGCCCCGCTCGAGGCGGGCTGCGACTGCCAGACCTGCCGTGAATACTCGCGGGCCTACCTGCACCATCTCGTGAAAGCCGACGAGATGCTTGGCTGGCACCTGCTCGGTATCCACAACCTTGCGTTCTACCACCGGCTCATGCGCAACATGCGCGCGGCCATCCTGCGCGGGGATTTCCTTTCCTTCTACGAACAGAACCGCGACCTACTCGGCCGCAGTGACGAGGAGAACGTGGTTCACCCCGTGAAGAAGCGTGGCCTGCCCCGCGTGAAGCACCTCGGCGACTACGACATCGTCACAAGCGAGGCCGGCTACTCCAGCATCCGGCAGGTCAGCTCGGGCGAGGTCATGCACTCCGTGAACCGCCCGAGCGACGAGGCGCAGAAACTCTACGTCGAGCAGTCCGGCCTGGCCGGCCGGCTCCTGCTCCCTCCGGTTGCAGGGGCGTCGCTCGACGACGCCCGCGGGCGTCCGCTCGGAATGCCCCCACGAAATGACGCGTCCGAACTGGTCATCTGGGACGTCGGCCTCGGCGCCGCCTCGAACGCCATGGCGGCCGTGCAATGCTTTGAAAAGATCCTCGCCGAACACGGCCCGGCCGCGGTGCGGCCGCTGCGGCTCGTCAGCTTCGAGATCGACCTCGATCCGCTGCGGCTCGCGCTGAAGTTCGCGAGCCACTTCCCGCATCTGCGGCATGGCGCACCGCACGCCGTGCTGGCGGACGGCCGGTGGACCCACCCGTCCGGTTTGCTGGCGTGGGAGCTGCACCGCGGCGACTTCCTCGATTTTCTCGAAACCTCGGCGGCGCCGGATGACATCTACTACGACCCCTTCTCCGCGAAGACGGACACGGGCCTTTGGACGGCCGAGGTATTCGGCCGTATTCACCGCCATTGCGCGCCCAAGTCGGCCACACTCTACACCTACTCGTCGGCAACGTCCGTGCGCGTGTCGCTGTTGACCGCCGGTTTCTTCGTCGCGGAAGGCGTCGGCACCGGACCCAAGGCGGACACCACCCTCGCGTTCACTCGTGCCGACGGCGCCCCGGGGCACCCAGCCGCTCCCAAGCTGCTCGGGGCGGAATGGCTCGGCCGCTGGCGCCGGAGTGCGTCAAAGTTCCCGGCGGGGCTGCCGGAGGAAGGCAAGACCGCGTTCGAGAAACAGCTCGAGGCGCATCCGCAATTCGCCGGAACAGCCTGAGGCAGCCATGCTCCGCCAACTGATCAATCCCGGGCTGGAACTGCGGCAGCTCCAGCTGACGGACGCGCCGGTCCTGTTCGCGGTGGTCGACGCCCACCGGAAATCGCTGCGCGAGTGGCTGCCGTGGGTCGATGCGACGAACACCGTCGCCGACTCGGAAAAATACATCCGCGACACTCTCCGTGATTTCAAGGAGACGCGCGCCTTCAGCTGCGGCATCTGGTCGATGGGCCGGCTCGTCGGCGTGATCGGCCACAACCGGATCGACTGGGCGAACCGGGTCGGTTTCCCCGCCTACTGGATCGCGCCCGACAGCGCGGGCCGCGGCATCATGACGGCCTGCTGCCGCGCGGTGGTCGACGACGCCTTTCGCAACCTGAAGCTCGGCCACTGCGTCGTGGGTGTCGCCACGGGCAACCTCCGCGCGCAGAAAATCCCCGAGCGGCTCGGCTTCACCAAGATCAGCACGCTCAAGAAGGCCGAGTGGCTCTACGACCACTACGTCGACCACTACATCTACAGCCTGGCGGCGCCGAAAGCGTAGCAGGGGCATCACTGGTCCGCGTAGTTAATTCTGTTTTTCCCCGTAGTTAATTCTGTTTTTGGGCTGTAGCAGTTTCGCCCACACGATGGAGCAGGCTTGAACGTTAGTGATAGCAGGCGCCGAGACCGCCAAGGTCGAGCGCGACCGAACACGGGGGTGCCGAACACCCCGAACATCGGCGCCCCCTGCGCGAGTATCAAGCCAATGACTTGGCCCCGATTCGCGCCCAGCGCGATGCGGACTCCGATACCACGTCGCCTCTGCCGTGCCAACTGGCTCATCGCACCATACAAGCCGACCATGCGATGACCTGCCCCGACAACGGGGAAGGCGATCAGGATAGCGTTGAGCGGACCGACGGACGCAAAGTTCGCCAGCAGCTGTTTCCGCTTCTCCGTTGCCCGCTCTATTTCTCGTCCGAAAACTCCAACAGGTCTCCCGGCTGACACCGTAGTTCCCGACAAAGCGCTTCGAGCGTGGAGAAGCGAACCGCTCGCGCCTTGTTGGTTTTCAGAATCGAAAGGTTCGCCAGAGTGATCCCAACGCGATTCGCCAGCTCCGTCAGCGTAACGCCGCGTTTTTCCATCATCTCTTCGAGATTTATTCGGATAGGCATGACAGTTAAACAGTGAGCTCGCTCTCTTCCTTCATCAGCATTCCCTGACGAAAGACCTCCGCCAGCGCGATGGCGATGAGCCCGATGAGCACCGTGGTCAGGTCGAGCTTCAGGTGCAGCTGGCTGAAGAAAATGTTGAAACCATCCTCCGTGTCGGCCGAGAGGAACCCCGTGTTGAGATCCTTGATCATCAGATGCTGTCGGAGGTCTCCAGCGATCCACCAATCGAGGGCGCTATTCAAAATGGAAGCGGCAGCGGCATAAACGAAACAACTCCAGCCCATGAGCCGGATCAGCCGCACGCTTTGCGACGAGAAGGCTTCACCTTTTTTCACATGATCAAATAGGCGGCGCATCAGCGAAAAGATGGCGCACGTCAAACCCAGCAGCAGGCTCCCAGTCGCGGACCGCCAGCGGAGAAACGTCAGCAGCCGGCTCGAGCTTTCAGCCCGACTGACCAGCACGTCAGCCCGGAGGTTCGTCACCATCACACTGTCATTTGTCGTGCCACGGTATTCCACGGGAGCGGTCTGCAATGGCTCCAGACTGAATGCGAATCGATAGATGGGCGGTCCCCACCCACTCACGCCGTTGCCCGTCTTCGGCCGCGACAACGCGTGTGGCGCTACGACCCAGCTCAAGACCAAGACTAACCCGGCGAGGATACCGGAAGCCCATTCAAAGCAATAGAAGATGTTGCGTAAAACGGAGAGCGTAGGAGTCGATTTCATAAAAAGGTTACTTTATTGATAAACAATAATCCACCGGGCCAAAGTCAACTTCAACTTATTGTTTGTCGATAAATACCTCATTGGACAGTGCCGTGGACCGACGGACCCGTGCCCAACAATTCCATGCAAGCGCACGGCAGACTCCGGGTGTTGCGCAAAGGAACGTCATGGAAACGCGGACGCCCTCGGAAACCTCGATCAATGAGTTACGCAACCCATAGATTTGCCCAAAACGTTGATCGTCGTTTCGCCCCGGATACGGTCCCTACTCCAGCGCAATACCGAAGAAGCTCTCCTTGCAGAGGTGTAGCGCGAAAACAGAATTAACTATCCGTGCCTAGAGCGACCGGGGCTTTGTTCTGCTACTTACAACTAATCGAAAAACAGGATCAACTCCGCTGACCAATCACGCCCCCATTTTGCAGCGCCGGTGCTTGCCGCCCTGTCGCGTTCGAGCCCGCGGCTTCCCAACGGCTGATTAACCACGGATTACACCGGTGATCACGGATGGTGCCCAAGTTCCTGGTTGGGACTGACGGGGCCGAAATCAAAATCGCGGAGGCCTCCACTGGGCAGGCCGTTGATCGACATGGACCCGCGTTTGGCAAAAATCCTCGACTGCGCCCGGATCCAGTCGCGGATGGCCGCCGGATCCTTCCCGAGCACATCGGCGATGAGATCGCGTGCGCGCGGTTCCGCGGTCGTGCGGAACGCCTCCAGCGTCGGCCGCACCAGGGGATGCCCGGCGGCGTTGCGCGCGAGCGACCACAGGGCGGTGGCACCGACCCAGAATTCGCTCGGATCCAGATCGTCAATGAGCGGCAGTCGTCCCGCCAGCTTGCGCAAATAGGCGGGGTTGCCCGAAGCAAAGAAAGCGCCCCAGCACCGGTCGTTTTGTTCAACCGACTGCTCTTTTTCGGCCAGGACCGCTCCTGGGCTGGACAACTCGACGGCCGAGTCGATGACCTGCGAGAGGGTCCGCCCTTGCTGGCGGCCGGCCTTCCGCCAAGTTTCGACCCGATCGGGATTGGCCGCAAACACCTCCGCGAAGAACCCGACGAACACCTCCGCCCGGTCCTTCAGCAATCCACTTGAATCAAGCGCCGCGATCGCCGGCCCGACCAACTCCGGTTGCGGCTGGCGATAATACCAGGTGACAAAGCGGTCCAACTCCTCCGCCGTCATGGGTCGCACCGCCACCGTCGTCGCGGTCGCGGATCCGGCCGCCGGGGCGGCCTTGAGCAGGAGCAGCAGGTTGTAGTCGCTCCCGGTCGGCGCGGGCATTACGAGCGCGTTCCATTCGTCGGCGCGCATCACCAGGTCGAGCTGCCCGGCGAACCGCGCCAGCACTGGCTTGCCGACCTCCAACTCCACGCCGGGAATCTTCTCCCGGCCGGAGACGGCGGCAATATTCAGGTCGCAGCCCAGCTGCAGGGCACCGTCCGCCGCCAGCGGTCCGAAGGTGAAGGTGAACCGGCAGTGCGGCGCCTCCGGGGAATCGCCCGCGATGTTCCTGACTTCCAGCGTGCCGGCGGCGCTCCTTTCCATGAATTGGACGGCTGCCGTGGACAGCAGCGACAGTGGCTGGCCCGGCACAAGCACCATTGCGGGGATGGATATCCGGCTGAATTTTTCCGGCGGGTTGCGGCCTGTGCTCCACGCGAAAGTGTCGCCGGCGAGTTCCAGCGTATCCCGGTCGAACCGGGCGGTGGCCGGCGGGTGGATGACCACCACCTGTCTGGGATCCGCGCCCTTCGCGCCCGGCAGGGTCACCGTGTGAAAATCACTGGCGCGATAAATATAAACCTGGGCGTCGAGTCTGTAGCCTTCGGCGGCACCCCATGCCCGGCCGGCCAGCACGAGTGCGATCAAGGCGGCGGTTGGAAGTCTGGTTTTCATGGTGAAGTTTGATCGTGGCCCGGCCCGGTGGTCACGGCCGGCCGGCCTGGATGACAAAAGCTGGCGCGACGTCGTCGTTTCCCGGGGTGTTGAGCAGCATGTCGCGCATCCGCCCCTGCGCCTCGAACCGATAGACCGTTTCCCGTCGCGCAGGGGCGGCGGGTTCCGGCGTCAACCACAGCAGGGCCGCCACGCCGCCGGCTGCGGCCGCCGTCGCCAGCCACCAGCCAGACACCGGCCGGCGCGGGGCTGCCACCGGTGGCCGGGCCGCACCGAACGCCGCGACCACGCGCCGGTCGAGGTCGGCCGAGGGTTCGGCCAGGCGCGCTTCCCGGAGCCTTTGTTCGAGTTCGTCCATCATGCCTCCGTTTTCACCATGGCTCGCAGGTGTTCGAGCCCGCGCCGATACCACGACGAAGCCGTGGCCAGCGGCACCCCGCGCAGGTCCGCGATCTGCTGGAAGGTGAGATCGCCGTAGGTCTTGAGGACGATGGCCTCGCGCTCGTCGGGCGGGAGCCCGTGCAACAGGGTCTCGAGATCGTCCGGGCGCGCCGCGCCCACCGCCCCGTGACCGTCGCTCCCGGTCGCCTCCGCCGCGAGGAACATCGCGTCGGTCCGGACCCTGGCCCGCCGCTGTGCATCGAACGCGGCGTTGCGCACGGCGCGGAAAACATAGGGCCGCACCTCGAGCGGAAGCCGTCCGCCGCGCAACAAGTGCTCGAAGACGCCGTGGATGGCATCCTCGGCTGTTTCGCGATTCCCGGTGATGGAGACGGCATAGGTATAAAGCTGCTGGCGACTGCTGACGTAAAAGGCCCGGAGCAAATCAAGGTCCGTCGCATTCATGCCCCCGGTCTGGTCGTCGATCGCCTCATTACCCGATCCACGCGCGAGACCGGCCTTTTTATGCACGAACGCTGAAAAAAACGGCCCGGGCGCCGCGGCCTCGCCGCCGGGGCCGGCGTGGATGTTTTGCTGGGAGGGTATCAAGGGGGCGGGCCGGACCCACGGCAAGTCACGGGACCGACCAAGACCACGAATAACCGGTTTCCAGGCCCCTTCAACGGAATTGGCGCCGGGGCCGAGTCTGGCTACGCTGATTTCACCCACCCACAACCCAACTCCCTCATGGAAATCAAACGCTCCGGCTCCCAACCCTCCACTAAAGGCCCGGCCGACTGGTTCACCGGCACAGTCCGCATCGACCCGCTATTTCCGGTAACCGCTCCGGCCCGTGCGGCCGGAAACGCCGTCACCTTCGAGCCCGGCGCCCGCACCGCCTGGCACACGCACCCGCTCGGCCAGACCCTGATCGTGACCGCCGGCTGCGGCCGCGCGCAGCGCGAGGGCGGCCCCATCGAGGAGATCCGACCGGGAGACGTCGTCTGGTTCCCGCCCGGCGAGAAGCACTGGCACGGCGCCGCACCAACGACCGCCATGACCCACCTCGCCATCCAGGAATCCCTCGACGGCAAAGCCGTCGATTGGTTGGAGAAGGTGAGCGACGAGCAATACCGGGCGTAACCCCCGTCCGGGCGAAAGTCAGGCCGGGGCCCCGGGTTCCGGTTTCGGCTTCGTCGCAAACTGCGTGCGGTGGAGCTGCGCGTAGAGGCCGCCGGCCTGCATGAGGTCCGCATGCCGGCCGCGCTCGACGATCCGGCCCTTTTCCAACACGAGAATCAGGTCGGCCTGCTGGACGGTCGACAGCCGGTGGGCGATCACGAAGGAGGTGCGGCCCTTCAGCGCGGAGTGAAAGGCCTCCTGGATCGCGCGTTCCGACTCCGAGTCGAGGTGCGCCGTGGCCTCGTCGAGAATGACCACCGCCGGCGCCTTGAGCAGCAGCCGGGCGATCGCCACCCGTTGCTTCTCGCCGCCGGAGAGGCGATGCCCGCGCTCGCCGACGACCGTGTCGAGTCCCTGCGGCAGGGCCGCCACCACGGCGGTGAGCTGGGCGTCGTGCAGGGCCGCCGCGAGCGCCGCCTCCGTCGCGTCCGGCCGGGCATAGAGGAGGTTCGCCCGGAGCGTGTCGTGAAACAGGTGGGTATCCTGCATCACCATGCCGACCGTCCCCCTGATCGATTCGAGCGTGGCATCCCGCAGATCGAGGCCGTTGAAGCGGATCGCGCCGGACCGGACGTCGTAAAGCCGCGCAATGAGCTGGGCGAGGGTCGTCTTGCCCGCGCCCGACGGGCCGACGAGCGCAATCATCTGGCCCGGCTCCGCCACAAAACCCAGGTCGTGCAGGACCTGCCGTTCCGGGTGCTTGCTCAGCACGGCCACCGACTCGAGCGAGGCGAGGGAGACCTCCTCGGCCGTCGGATAGCGGAAGCCGACGCCGGCAAACTCCACCCGCACCGGACCGGCCGGGACGGACTTCGCGTCCGGTTTTTCCGTCACCATCGGCTTCAGGTCGAGGACCTCGAACACCCGCTCGAACGAGACCAGGGTCGTCATGACGTCGATCTGCAGGTTGGAAAGCGCGGTCAGCGGCCCGTAGAGCCGCAGGAGGTAGGAGATCAGCGCGACGACCGTGCCGACATCGAGCAGGTGGCGCGACGCCTGCAGGCCGCCCCAGCCATAGACCACGGCGACCGCGAGCGAAGCCACCAGGCCCAGCCCGATGAAGAGGAGCCGCGCATAGGTGGAAGTCTTCAACCCGATGTCGCGCACCCGGCCCGCCTGCCGGACGAAGGCGGCCTTCTCATCCGCAGGCCGGCCGAAGATCTTCGACACCATCGCGCCGGCGACGTTGAAGCGCTCGACCATGAGGTTGTTCATTTCCGCCACGCGGTCGTAGGTTTCGCGCGTGAGCGCCCGCAGCCGCCGGCCGACATAGCGCGCCGGCAGCAGGAACACCGGCACCAGCACCAGCGTGACCAGCGTGAGGCGCCACGACAGGACAAACATCGCCGTGAGCACGAGGCTCACGGTCACGAGATTGCCGACCGCCGTGGACAGGATGTCGGTGAAGGCGTCGCGCACCCCCGACAGGTCGGTGTTGAGCCGGCTCACCAAGGCGCCGGTGCGGGCGCGGGTGAAGAACGCCAGGGACATCTCCTGGATGTGGACAAAGACCCGGGTGCGCAGGTCGAGCAGGATGTCCACGCCGACCCGCGCCGCGATCTGCCGCTGCCAGAACGTCAGGCCGGAATCCACGATCGAGACGCCCGCGGCCAGCAGGGCCAGCCGGACGATCAGGCCCTCGTTGCCGCCGAGGATGCCGCGGTTGATCAGCTGCCGGTAGATCAGGGGGTTGATCACGCCGGCCGCCGCATCGAGGACGACCAGGACCAGGAAGAACGCGAGGATCCCGGCGTAGGGGCGGCCGAACCGGATGGTGCGGGCGACCAGGCCGGGCGGCAGCTTGTGCTGGAGCACCGACTCGTCCTTTTGGAGCGAATGCGCCCCATGCCAGACCCCGGGTGTCATCGGGCGAGGGACCCGGCGGCGGGCCGGATCGGGGGGATTTTCAAGCGGCGCGACACGAGGCCGGATGAATCCCGATCCGGGTTTCGGTGTCCACCTTCATTTGCCGCCCCCGTCCGGTGCCGGCGGCCTCAGGCGATCGACCGGATCACGCCGCCTTCGACACGCAGGGCGGAGCCGTTGATCCCGGAGGCCAGCGGGCTGCACACAAACGCGACGACCTCGGCGATCTCGTCCACGGTCTCGAACCGCTTCAGGAGCGAGGAGGGCCGCACTTTCTCGAAGAACTCCTTCTCGAAGTCGGCGAAGGGCCGGCCGCCGCTGAGCTTGGCGACAAACTCCTCGACGCCCTCCGAGCGCGTCGGGCCCGGCAGCACGGAGTTCACCGTGACAGCGGTGCCGGCGGTCAGCTCGGCAAGCCCGCGGGCCACGGCGAGCTGCGCGGTCTTTGTCATCCCGTAGTGGATCATTTCCGCGGGAATCTGCAGGGCGCTTTCGCTCGAGATGAAGACGATGCGCCCGCGGTTGCGCTGCAGCATGCCGTCGAAGTAGAGCCGGCTGAGCCGCACGCCGCTGAGCACATTGACCTCGAAGAAGCGCCGCCATTCGGCGTCGGTGATCCCGGCAAACGGCTTCGGGTCGAAGATGCCGAGGTTGTTGACGAGGATGTCCACCTGCGGAAACGCGGCGGCCAGCCGGTCGGCGGTTGCCGCCAGCGCGAGGTCGCCAGGGAAAAGCTCGAGCCGGGCGCCGGGCACATCGGTCCGGATGCGGGCGGCGGCCTCGTCAACCGCGGCGGCGGTGCGCCCGTTGAGGATGACCCGGGCCCCCTCCCGGGCGAGCGCGCGGGCGATGGCCAGGCCGATGCCCTTGGTGGAAGCGGAAACGAGGGCGAGTGAATCATTGAGTCGCAGGTTCATGGTGGGATTGGTCTGCAAGGTTGTCGGAAGGAGCACCGGCGCAAATAGAGTTTTGAGGAGGCTCCCGCCAGGCGAGAAGGCGGCCCCATCGAAGAAATCCCGCCCCGGTGATGTCATCTGATTCCCACCCGGCGAAAAACACCGGCAAGGCGCCGCGTCGATTACCGCCATGACCCATACTTGTTGCGCCGCAGGCCGAGCGATGGCGGATCGCCATCTAGGAATCACGCGACGGCTTTGTCATGCGTGGATGGAAAAGGTGAGCGAGGCACGATATCAGGGCTATTGCTTAAGAACGCCGGTCTAGTCTTGGCGGGATCACGTAGCCTTGGCGAAGGCTGGTGCGCCGTTTGGATGCGCTGCGGCGGAGTGGGCCGCTCTGCCCTACCTTTTAATGCGCGGGCGTCGTCAAGCGACGCCCCTACAAAACAAGCGTGCTGGGGTCAGCGCGCTCCACCTTTAGCCCCAGCCGTGCCCCTACCTGTCGCGCCGGGTGACGCGCGGTCCGCCGGCGAACGATCAGTCCGGCTTTCTTTTCAGTCCCACATGGAAGCCCAGCTCCTTGCGTGGCGCCAAGGGCGGAGCAAGCAGCGGCCGCAGCTTCTCGTAGATGTCCCGCAGGATCACGTCGTGGGTCACCAGCTTCTTATCCAGCTCGGCCAGTCGCTTCATGATCACGGCGCTGGTCATCAGCTCCTCGCGCATTTGGACAAAGGCCCTGACCACATAAACGCTCATCGCGACCGCCCTTGGCGAACGCAGAATGGTCGCAGCCATGATGGCTCCATGTTCGGTAAAGGCCAGAGCCGGCTTTCGCCGACCGCCATAGCGGCCGGAACTTGATATCACAGTTTGTGATATCAAGTTTGTCTGCTCCGCGTGGCTGATCTCCAGAATGAAGTCGGGCGGGAATCGCTTACGATTACGTCTGACGGCCTGATTAAAGGCCATGGTTGTCGTGCCGAACAGACGGGCGAGGTCGGCATCGAGGATGACCCGTTGACCGCGGATCTTGAAGATGCGGCCGGACAGGGGATCGGACTGGGGCGGATTCATGGGCGGATTGTTTCTCGCTGCGAACGGCAGCAGACGTCGGCCCACAGCGAGTCATCACCCCTTCTCGCTGTCTCGCCAATCTCATTTTTTACGCTTCCGACTTTTTGCGACCGGTCCCGACAAAGGCTCTCCTAACTTTGCGTTTCTCGTGCTTTTTGCCGCCAATCATTCCTGCCTTCCAGTCCCCAATCGTTTGCTCTCAGGCCTAAGCCGTCTCTCTCGACCGCATATCCTCTCGCCAAATTTCCCCTGATTTGGGATGGCTCTGCACCGTGCAGCCGCTCTCTTCCCTGCCCGACGATCCCGTCATCCTCCTCGATCCGCATCCCCGGAAGATCGGGCGGATCTTCGATGAGCCCACCAAGCGGCGCCTGGAAAAGCTCGGGCGCGTGATCTGGCACGATGGGTCGCTTGCGTCCGCGGAGCACATCGACCGGTATCTGCCGCAGACCATCGCGCTGATCGGACAGTCGCCGCTGGACAAGGCCCGCCTCGACCGGGCGCCGCACCTGCGGGCGGTGTTCAACGTCGAGAGCAACTTCCTCCTGAACGTTGACTATGCCGAATGCGAGCGGCGCGGGATTCCCGTGCTCTCGACTGCACCAGTTTACGCGCAGCCCGTCGCCGAGCTCGCGCTGGCCATGGCGATCTCCCTCGCGCGCCGCATGCACGAAGCCGACGCGGCGCTGCGGATCGGCAAGGAATTCAAGGGCGACAACCACGACTCGTTCCTGCTGCACGGCAAGGCCCTCGGGATCGTCGGCTTCGGCAACCTCGGCCGCGCCCTGCTGCCGCTGCTGAAATCATTCTCCGACCAAATCCTCATTCACGACCCGTGGCTGCCCGAGTCGAAGCTGCGCGAGGCCGGCGCGATTCCCGTCTCGCTCGACGAATGCTTCGCCCGCTCCCGCGTGGTCTTCATCCTCGCCGCCATCACCGAGGAGAACGCGGGCAAGATCGGCGCGCGCCAGTTCGCCAGCATGCAGCCGGGCAGCGTGGTCGTCCTCGGCAGCCGCGCGGCCCTGGTTAACTTTCCCGAACTCCTGGCCGCCGCGCGCAGCGGCCAGATCCGCGCCGGCATCGATGTCTGGCCCGTGGAACCGATCCCGGCCGACGAGCCGGGCCGCAACACACCAAACACCCTGGTGCAGGCGCACCGCCTCGGCAGCGTGCCCGAGATCCAGACACTCATCGGTCGGTTTGTCGCCGACGACCTGGAGGCCGTCCTCGCCGGCCGGCCGCCCGAGCGCTGCCAGCGCGCGGATGTGGCCACCGTCGGCAAACTCCGCAGCATCCCGGTCGGCGCTTGGTCGCTCGGTGGCACCGCACAAAAGCCTTAGTCAAAACTTCCATTTTCACAGGAGATAACAGAGGAAATAGAGGACTATTCCTGTTTTGGTCTCTCCGTTGTCTCCGTTTCCTCCTGTGTAAATTCTCCTCCCATGAAAATCCTCTTCATCGGCGGCTCGGGCGTCATCAGCCGCGCCGTCACCCAGCAAACCATCGCCGCCGGGCACGAGCTCTGGCTGCTGAATCGAGGCAAGCACCGTCCCGTCGAGGGGGCCCGGACATTGGTTGCCGACATGACCGACCTCGCCGGCGCCCGCGCCGCGCTCCACGGGCACAGCTGGGACGTCGTTGTCCAATGGATCGCATTCGGGCCGGAGGATATCCGCCGCGACCTGGAACTGTTTCGCGGCACCACGCGCCAATACGTCTTCATCAGCTCGGCGAGCATCTACCAGAAGCCTTCCCTGCCACCTTATCTCATCACGGAGTCCACGCCGCGCGTGAATCCGCACTGGGACTATTCGCGGAAGAAAATCGCCTGTGAACTCGAACTGGAGGAAGCGCACCGGGTCACGGGCTTTCCCTACACCATCGTCCGCCCCTCGCTCACCTACGGCGACGACCAGATTCCTCTCGTGCTCAATGCCTGGCAGCAGCCTTGGACCGCGGTCGACCGGATGCGCCGCGGCGCGCCGCTGATCATCCCCGGTGACGGCACCTCCTTGTGGACGATCACCCACAACAGCGATTTCGCGCAGGGGCTGATCGGATTGTTCGGCCAGCCCGCGGCCATCGGCGAGGCGTTTCACATCACCTCGGACGAGGCGCTCACGTGGAACCGGATCTTTGTCCTGACCGCCGAAGCTGCCGGGGTCGCGGCACCGAAGTTCGTGCACATCGCATCCGATTTCATCATCTCATGCGTGCCGGCGGTGGAAGGGACGCTGTTGGGCGACAAGGCCGTCTCCGCCGTCTTCGACAACGCCAAGCTCAAGCGCCTTGTCCCCGGCTTCGCCGCCAAAACGCCCTTCGCCACCGGCATCCGCCGCACCGTCGCCTGGTTCGAAGCCGACCCCGCCCGCCAGCAGGTCGACGCCGAGCTAAACCGTCGCTGGGACAAGCTGATCGCCGCCTACGAGCGCGGGCTCACGCAGGCCAAGGTGGAGTTTGCCGGAAGCTGAGATCGCCCGGACCTAAAAACGTAGGGTCGGCGCTTGTCGCCGGACCGCGTTCGGCCAACGGCTTGCCGACTAGCGGCAGCCCTACATTCTGTTGGCAGCGCCTCAGCGCTTCGACCCGCACACTGTGTTTTCAGCTGGCCTCGTTCCCTCGCCGCGGAATTGCTTGGAGTATGCCTCACGTCCCCGGTTTGCGCAGTTGTTACGCCAAGATCGGCCGATTCGTCCACTTTGGCCGAATGCTCGACAAGATCCGGCTGCACGCGGCCGGGCAACTCCCGGCCGCGTATCAAAAGAACCTCGGGGACCAGCAATTCTTCCAACTCGACGGCCGTCTCTGCCGTTTCCTGGCCGTGCGCTATGCCGACCTGCGGGAGCGAACCCTGGCCGGCGGCACGGACGAGGAGGTGCTCGCGTGGGCCCAGGCCCGCGGCACGCCGCGCACGGACGAGGAATGCCACATGTGGAACCGTTTCATTGTGAAGCTCGGCTGGCGCGACGAGCGCTCCGCCGTCCTGCCTCAGCGCATCATCGACGCCGGGCTGACGGGCAAGCCGATCGAGACCCTCGTCGACCACATCGAATACGACGAGGGCCGCGACCCTGTGGCCACGAAGGCCTGGGATTCCGTCTGATCAGCGCGCCGCCCGCGTGTCGTAGTCACGCCGGGCCTTCTCGATCTCATCGAGGTGCTCGCCGGCCCAAACCCACACGCCGCAAAACGCCTCGCTGAGCCCCAGCCCCGTCTTGGTGAGCTTGTAGTCCACGTGCGGCGGAATCACCGGGTGGACCGTGCGCACTACGAGCCCGTCGCGCTCCATCTGCCGCAAGGTTTGCGTAAGCATCTTCTGGCTGATGCCGCTGACCGCCTCGGCGATGCGGGTGAAGCGCATCTCCCCGCCCGCCGTCAGCGTCTCCAGAACGAGCATGGTCCACTTATCGGCCACGCGGCCCAGGAGCTCGTTCACGAGCGCCTCGACGCGCGGGTCTAGCGCGCAGTCGGACCGCTCGCTGGTGCAATATGCCTTCGCCTGCGCGATCTGTTTTTTTGTCAGGATCTGGTTCATGGCTTGACGCTCTGTTGGGTCTGGTTCCGGTGTTTTTTGTCATCGCGAGGGGCGCGAAGCGCGCCGCGGCGATCCACATCAGCTGGATTGCTTCGTCGCTCCGTCACGCGGAGCTTCTCGCAATGACTTATCGGGGGTTATACTCTCTTTTTGGTAAGTATGGATTTTAAAGGTGCCTACTTCCGTCTGGTTGGTGTCCGTGTTATGGTGTGGGCCTCGACCCACAACTCTAATTATGAAAACCTCAGGCAACACCATCCTCATCACCGGCGGCGGTTCCGGTATCGGCCGCGCGCTCGCCGAATCCCTCCACGCCCTCGGCAACCGTGTTATCATCGCCGGTCGCCGCCAGGCCGCCCTCGACGAGGTCGCCCACGCCAACCCCGGCATGGCTTCGCTCACCCTCGATATCGAGGACGCCGCCGCCATCCGGGCCTTCGCCACGAAGCTCACGGCGCAACATCCCGCGCTGAACATGGTCGTGCACAACGCCGGTATCATGCGCCCCGAAGACCTCAAGGGCGCGGACTATCTCGCCACCGCCGAGGCCACGGTCGCCACGAACCTGCTCGGGCCGATCCGGCTGACCGCCGCGCTGCTGCCCCATCTGCAGCGGCAGCCCGCCGCCGCGATCATGACGGTCACCTCCGGCCTCGCCTTCGTCCCGCTCGCCGGCTGCCCGACCTACTGCGCCACCAAGGCCGCGCTCCATTCCTACACGGAGTCCCTGCGTTACCAGCTGAAGGACACCAAGGTCGAGGTGCTCGAACTCGCCCCGCCCTACGTGCAGACCGAACTCATGGGTTCTCACCAAGCGGCCGACCCGCGGGCCATGCCCCTCAAGGCCTTCATCGCCGAGTCCATGCAGCTCCTGACCTCGAACCCGACGCCCGCCGAGATCCTCGTGGAACGGGTGAAGCCCCTGCGGTTTGCCGCCAAAGGCGACTATGCCGGTTTCTTCAAGAGCTTCAACGACGCCATGGCGGTGCATTGAGGGCGGACCTTATGGTTGTAGAGCCGCCGCTGGTCGGCGTGCCGTTGTTTGAACGCGGCGTGGCGACAAGCGCCAGCCCTACAGGCGGGGGACAAGCGGCGCCCCTACCGTGAAGCGAGGCGCGGTGAATAACTCCCCGTGGATTTTTCCGGGGTGATGTGCGATATTACGGGCGTGAAAGGAAGCAGGCCACGACCCGAGTTTCCCCGCGACACCCGCCCCGGTGCCGGACCGCCGGAATGCCTTTGCGCTGCATGCCGCCCCGCGGCGCCGCGCATACAACAGCACCATTGAGTGCTGCGACCCCCGGCCGCCTCGTGCGGTCGCTGGCCATAAAGGAAAAGGCGCCGGTGCTTGTCACCGGCGCCTGCTTTTTGCAGGGGCTCCTGTAGGGTCGCCGCTGGTCGGCGGACCGTGCGGGATGTGAACGACGGCGTGGCGCCAAGCGCCAGCCCTACACGGGGATTATTTCCCCTCCGCGTCGAAGACCGGCTTTTCCAGCGCGGGCTTGCCGCCGATGTAGCGGGCCAGCCAGCTCTGCATCTCCCAGTGCCAGTAGATCGCATTCTGCGGGTGCAACACCCAGTGGTTCTCGTCGGGGTAGACCACGAGGCGGCTCGGCACGTTCATCGCCTGGAGCACGCCGTAGAGTTCGAGCCCATTGCCGTAGGGCACCCGGTAGTCGATCTCGCCGCAGATCACGAGCGTGGGTGTCTTGAAGTTCTTCGCGTAGAACATCGGGTTTTCCTTCTGCAGGCCCTCGATGTTGTCCCAGGGCTTTCCGCCCATGACCTCGGGGAACCCGTGGGGCACATCCGTCGCATACTGCGCATAGGAGCTGTTCACGCCGGCGTGGTCGATGATGGCTTTGAAGCGGTTCGTGTGGCCGAGCACCCACGCCGCCATGTAGCCGCCGTAGCTCGCGCCCGCCGCGGCCATCCGGTCCGGGTCGATGCTCGGCAGCTTCTTCTGCAGGAAGTCCACGCTCTTCATGATGTCCTCGAAAGGCATGTCGCCCCACTGGTTCAGGATGCTCTGCGAGAACTTCTCGGTGAAGCCGGTCGAGCCGTGGCGGTTGACCCAGGTGACGATGTAGCCGGGCGCGGCGAACACCTGCGTGTTCCACCGGTAGCTCCAGCTGTCGCGGCACATCGTGTGCGGGCCGCCGTGCATCAGCTCGACGAACGGGTATTTCTTGTGCGCGTCGTATCCCGGCGGGTAGACCAGCCAACCCTGGATCTGCTCGTTGTTCGCGCCGGTGAACCAGTAGCTCTCGACCTTGCCGAGGTCGAGCTGCGCGACGATCGTATCGTTGAAATGGGTCAGCTGCCGCGCCTGCCCGGTCGCGGTGTCGAGCGCGAACAGCTCGGCGGGGCGACTTGTGTTGTCATTGAGAAAGACCACCGTGCCCGCCCGCGCGTCGACGGCCGTCGACGTGCCCTCGGAGTAGACCTCGGCGAAGCCCGTGCCGTCGGCGTTGAGCCGGAAGACCGGCAGCACGCCCTTCTGCTCGGCGGTAAGCCACAGCGTCTTGCCGTCGGCGGAGAAGTTCACGGTCTCGATGCCATAGTCGAGTGCCTCGGTCAGCGGCGTGTTCTTGCCGGACTTGAGGTCATGCCGCCAGAGCTTGGCGAACTCGCCGCTGTAATAGGGGATCTTTTGCCGGCTGAAGACCAGCGATTGTCCGTCCGGTGCGAAAACCGCTCCCGTGTCGTCACCCTTGTTCTCAGGAGTCAGGTTCTGCATCTTGCCCGAGCCGTCGGTCGGGAGCAGGTAAATGTCGTGGTTCGGGAAAGCCTGGTAGGGCGGCGGCGTAGAGTTGACCGTCAGGGCGACCAGTTTGCCGTCCGGGGACAGGTCGTAGGCGATTTCCCCACTGACCGTGAAAAGGCGGTCCCATTTCGGCGTGAGGTCCTTCAGCTCCCGGGTTGCGATGTCAACCAGCACGAGACGGTTCGCGAGGTTGTCCGTGAGGTAGTGGTCGAAGTAGCGGTATTGGCGGTTCTCGGTGACGCGCGCGGTCATCTTCGATTCCTTGCGGCGCTTGATCTCCTTCTTCATCGCGGCGAGGTCGGCCTTGGCGAGGGAACCGGCCAGCTCGGGGACGACGATGGTGGCGACGATCACCGCGTGGCCGTCGGGCAGCCACTTCGGGCTGGAGACGGCGTAGGGCAGCTCGATGATCTTCTCGGGTTCGCCGCCGTCGAGGTTCATCACGTAGAGCGAGGCCGTCTCGTCGTCTCCGCGCTTCGACACAAAGGCGAGGCGGTGGCCGTCGGGGCTCCAGGCCGGAGAGTTGTCGCTCGACTGGGCGAAGGTCAGCCGCCGGGGCGCACCGCCGGCGACGTCCACGATCCAGAGGTTGGACGAGGCCCGGTTTTTTTCGATGGACCATTCCGTGATGCTGAAGACGGCGGATTTGCCGTCGGGGGAGAGGGCCGGGGCGCCGATGCGCTTCATGGCCCAGAGGTCCTGCGGGGTGATGGGGCGCTTGTCGGCGGCGAAGACGGTCACCGAGAACGCCAGCGTAAGGAACAACGCGACGAGGCGAGGGGATTTCATAGGCGGACGACGATGGCGGCAGCGCCCCGGGAGTCAAAGGCGCAGCGATAAGCGCGCGGATTTGCGGGTCGAACAGTCCAAGGGCCAATCTAGGGCGTGTTTTCAAAATGTCATTGCGAGGAGGGCCACGGAGTGGCCAACGAAGCAATCCAGCTGGATCGCCACGGCCCGCTACTGCGGGCCTCGCGATGACAAGGCATTTTGAAAACACGCCCTACCAACCATCCGCCTCACCGGTATTCGTTCCACTCCGGCGCGGAGTATTGCTCGATCAGGCCCGAGACCTCGTCCTCGTTCAGGTCGGGCCACGGCGTCGCTCGCGCCTCCGCCCGCAGCGCGAGGGCGAGCGCGGCGGTAAACCGCCCGGAAAAATCATCCCAATCCAGCGCACCCATGCTGCGTTTCTCGATCGAGCCCTGGAAGAGCAGCCCGTGCTTGTTCCGCTTCTGGGCCGCCCCGGCGATCTTCACCCCGGTCGCCGTGTTCACGACGTCGTAGAGCTCGGCCTTTCGGAAGCAGACCCCGGGGCCGGGCGGGCAGTCCCCCTCCGCCGCCGGCTCGCACACCGTCTTCACCTCCGCCGGCTGGCCGAGCGCAACCAAGGCGGACGCCAGGCACTCGTGGACCACGCGGTAGGACTGCGCGGCGCGCGCATCATAGAGCTCGTGGCCTCGCGGCAGCACGAGAGCGTAGGTCCAGTCGGTGCGGTGGTCGACAATACCGCCGCCGGTGGGCCGGCGGCAGAGGTCGAGGTGTTCGGTCGAAGGGAGATTGGCCCGGACAAACTCGATCTTCTGGCTGAAGCCGAAGGTGCAGGCCGGTCCGCGCCAGCCGTAGTGGCGGAAGCGCGGCACCGCCGGGCCGGGGTAGCGCTGCAGCAGCAGGAAATCCAGGGCCATGTTCTCGGCGGCACCGGCCGTGCGTTCGGGGAGGAGATGGAGGACGGTCATGACGGAGCCCCATTCATTCCCATTTTTTCCTCCGGTGCAAACCGCCGGACGCGGCTCACGCATTGCTGTCGAGCAGCGAGCGGATGCCGCGCAGGAGCGTGCTCAGCGCAAAGGGCTTGGGCAGGTGCGCGATGTTCTTGGAGGGAAATTCCGGGAGCGCGGAAGCCGGCGATTCCGCCGAGGTGCTCACGAGCCGGAGCCGGCTGTTCACCGCAAAGAGTTTTCGCACGAGGGCCGCGCCCGATTTGCTGCCGCACGGCACGATCACCAGCTGCGGCGGCTGGCGGCCGACCCGGGTGTGGGCCTCGTCGGGGGTGGCGGCGTCCAGCACCTGGTAGCCGTCGGCGGCGAGGATGCCGGCGATCATCTTTCGGAGCACGTCGTCCTGCTCGACGATGAGCAGCGCCTCCGTGCCGCGCACGGCGGGCAGGGTGCCGAGCTTGGTGACGGAGGTCTGCTCCGGCTCCGCCGTCTCGGGCAGGAAGATCTCGAAACAGGTGCCCTGGCCGGGCTTGCTCTGCACGGCGATGTGGCCGTCGTTCTGGCGGATGATGCTCATCACGGTCGGCAGGCCCAGGCCGGTGCCGTGGATCTTGGTCGTGTAGAAGGGCTCGAAGATGTTGTTGAGCACCTCCGGGTCCATGCCGTGGCCGGTGTCGGTGATGCTCATCACCGAGTAGGCGCCGTTCTGCATCTCGGCGGCGCGGCGGTCGGCCGCGCCCTCCACGCGGTGGTTGCAGGTGCGGATGGTGAGCTTGCCCCCGGTGGTCATGGCGTCGCGGGCGTTGAAGCAGAGGTTGAGGAGCACCTGCTGGAACTGCGTGGGGTCGATGCGCGCGTTGCCGAGGTCGGAGGCGAGGCGGAGCTCGACCGTGATCTCCTCGCCCGCGACACGCCGGAGGATCTCCGCGATCTCGCGGATGAGGGTGTTGAAGTTGACGACCCGCACTTCGGTCTCCTGCCGGCGGCTGAACTCGAGGATCTGCCGCGCCACGGCCGAGGCTTTCAGGCCGGCGCGGTGGATTTCCTGCAGGTCCTTCTGGGCCGCCGGCACGCCGGCGATCTTGGCGCCCATGATCTCGCAGTAGCCGTTGATGATGGAGAGCAGGTTGTTGAAATCGTGCGCCACGCCGCCGGCGAGGATGCCGAGGGTGTCGAGCTTCTGCGACTGCAACAGCGCCTCGCGGAGGCGCTTGAACTCAGAGTGGTCGGAGTAGACCGCCAGCAGCGGTCCGCCGCGGTGGATGGGGTTGAAGTTCCACCGGGCGAAGAACGGCGTGCCGTCCTTCCGGCAGAGCCAGCCCTCGCCGCTGCCCTCGTGGGCCGACTGGCCCTCGCGACGGCCCTGCCGCAGAAGGGTGAGATCGGTCCTGGAACCGTGCAGCATGCGGGTGTTCTTTCCCGCCAGTTCCTCCGCGGTGTAGCCCGTCAGCCGGCAGAAGGCCGGGTTGGCGTGGAGGATGTCAGCCCCGCCGTTCTCCCACCGGTCATCGGCCAGGAGGGCCGGAGCGGGCAGCGCCGCGATGACCTCGAGGTAGGCCGGCTCCACCGCCGGCGGCTTGGTTGCGCGGGGCATGATCAGGGGGCGAGGCGCTCGACGACCCAGTCGCCACCGGTCTCGCGACGGTAGCGCAAACGGTCGTGCAGGCGGCTCCGGCGGCCCTGCCAGAATTCCACGGTCTCGGGCGCGACCCGGAACCCGCCCCAGTTGGGCGGCAGCGGCACCTCGCGGCCCTCGTATTTCTTCTCAACGACCCGGTAGCTTTCCTCGATGACCGCGCGGCCCGCGACCGCTGTGCTCTGCGGGGAAGCCCATGCCGCCAGCTGGCTCGCGCGCGGCCGGCTGTGGAAATACGCCTCGGACTCCTCGCGCGAGACGCGCGTCACCGGGCCCTCGATCGTGATCTGGCGCTCCATCGCGATCCAGGGGAAGAGCAGGGTGGCGCGGGCGTTGGCGTCGAGCTCGCGGCCCTTGCGGCTCTCGTAGTTGGTATAGAAGACAAACCCGCGGCCGTCGGAACCCTTGAGCAACACGGTGCGGGCGGAGGGACGGCCATCGCGGCCGACGGTGGCCAGCGTCATGGCGTTCGGCTCCGTGATCTTGGCGGCCTCGGCCTCCTGGAACCACTGCTCGAACTGGCGGAACGGATTTTTCGCGAGGTCTTTTTCAAGCAACCCCGCGATCCCGTAGTCCTTGCGCATGTCAGCCAGTGCCATCTGCGCGTCATGGTGGGGCCGCCCTCCGCGCTGTCAAAAAGCAAACGCTGGCCCCGTCAAGGCGGCGCGAGTCCTGTTCATAAAACCCTCCGTCTTCTTCTCGCTTGGCGGATGTTGCCGGGCACCGCACGCTGGCCTCTCCGCCATGCTGACCGCACCCGATCTTCCCCCGTGGGCCTATCCGGCGCTTTTTGCGACTGGGCTGGTGGCCGGCACGGTGGATGCGATCGCCGGGGGCGGCGGCCTGATCACGCTGCCGGCGTTGCTCACCTGCGGGCTCCCGGCGCCCCTGGCCCTGGGGACCGCCAAACTGCAGGGTGCCTTCGGCTCCGGGTCCGCCGCCTGGAGTTTTTCCCGGCGCGGGGCCGTCGACCTGCGGGAGTGCGGCCTCGGCTTCGTCCTGACCGCCCTCGGTTCGGTCGGCGGCGCCTTCGCGGTGCACCTGATCGACCCGCAGTTCCTCGGCGCACTGATCCCCTGGCTGCTCGGCGCCATTGTGATCTACATGGCCTTCCGGCCCAAGCTGGGGGAAACCAGCCGCCACCACCGGATGGAGCGCACGCCCTTCTACCTGACCTTCGGGCTGGGGCTCGGCCTCTACGACGGATTCTTCGGGCCGGGCGTCGGATCGTTCTGGACCATCGCGTTCGTCACCGTGCTCGGCCACGACTTCGTGCGCGCGGCCGGCCACACCAAGGTCATGAACTTCGCCAGCAACCTGGCGGCGCTGGCCTTCTTCGCCCTCGCGGGCACCGTGGTCTGGCTGCCGGGCCTGGCGATGGGCGCGGGCCAGCTGATCGGCGGGCGGCTCGGCGCGCATCTCGCGATGACCCGCGGCGCACGCTTTGTGCGGCCGATCTTCCTCGTCATGGCGTCGCTGGTGGCGTTGAAACTCATTTACGCCGGCCATGCCCGTTAATCCTTCTCTTTCCCCCGGCCGGAAGAAAGAGTATGGGAACGAAGCAAGAGAACGATCCTAACATGTCCCCCGCCCTTTACCTCGACCGGCACACCGCCGACCTCACGGCCTTCCTGCAGAAGATCATCCGGCTGCGGACCGTGAACCCGCCGGGCGAAAACTATGGCGAGATGACCGCCCTGCTCGCCGCCGCGCTGCGCGACCTCGGCCTGCAGGTCCGCCGGGTGCCCATCCCGCGGGCCTTGCAGAAAAAGACCCAGCCGGAACTGTTGGACTACCCGCGCTACAACGTCATCGCCTTCTGGGACACCGGCGCGAAAAAGACCGTCCACTTCAATGCCCACTACGACGTCGTCCCGGTCTCCGGCGCCTGGAAGCACGGCGACGCCTTCAATCCCGTCGTCGAGAAGGGCTGGATATTCGGCCGGGGCACCGCCGACATGAAGGGCGCCATCGCCAGCATCATTTTCGGCATCAAGGCGCTCCGGGAAACCGGGGTGAAGCCCAACTTCAACGTCGAGGTCTCGTTCACCGCGGACGAGGAGACCGACAGCACGCTCGGCACCGGCTGGGTGACGGACCGCGGCAGGATCAAGGCCGACTACGCCGTGGTGGGCGAGGGCGGCGAGGGCGACGCCGTCTGCTGCGGCCACAACGGCGTCGTGTGGCTCAACGTCCGCGTGCACGGCAAGGCCGCGCACGGCTCCATGCCGGAGAAGGGCATCAACGCCCTCGAGAAGATGTCCGCGCTCGTGCTGGCGCTCGACGGCTACAAGCGCCGGCTCACCCGGAAGAAATTCCGCACGCCCGAGGGGCGCCTCATGCACCCGACGCTGAACCTGGGCGGCGTCTTCGCCGCCGGCGAGGGCGGCAAGGTCAACACCGTGCCCGCAGCCGCCAGCTTCACGATCGACCGCCGCGTCCTGCCGACCGAGCACATCCGCGACGCCGAGCGCGACCTTCGGGCGTTCCTGAAGCGGGCCGCCGGGAAAATCCCGCAGTGCCGGATCACGATCGAGAAGATCTCCGACAACTTTTCCTGCTACAGCGCGCCCCGGCACCCGCTGTTCGCCGCCATGCAGAGGAGCGTGACGCGCGTTCGGAAGCAGCCGACGAAGTTCATGGTTTCGACCGGCTTCAACGACATGCATTTCTTCGCCTCCGTCCGGAAGATCCCGACCCTCGGCTACGGCCCGGGCGGCGTCGACTACCACGCGGTGGACGAGCGCGCGCGGATCAAGGACCTGGTCGACTCGGCGAAGATCTACGCGGACCTGCTGACGACGTTTGTCGCTTGAGCAGGACGGCCCTGCAGGGCTGCCGCTTGCCGGCACGCCGCTCAGCGCGCACGGACAACGGCCCGGCGACAAGCGCCGGCCCTACAGTCGGAGTCATTGCGAGTCGCACCTACGGTGCCACCGGCGGCAGCGCCGCGAGGATCCGCCGCGCCACCGAGGCGATGATCGCGCGGTTGGCGGCGTGTTCCTTGCCCTCGGTGAAAGTGACGATGACGATGCGCCCGCCGTCCGGCAGCTGGATGAGCGCGGCGTCATGCCGCGCCCAGCTGACCCAGCCGGCCTTGGACCAAAGCTTCATGCCCGGGGTGAGCGCCTGGCCGGTGAACCCCGTGCCCTGGTCGTCCGGGTCGCCGGGCGCCGCCTTCGCGGGGTCGCGCGCCAGCAGCTCGAGCATCTGCGCCGAGCGCTCCGGGGACACGCAGCGGCCGAGCGCAATTTCCCCGAGCAGCCGCGCCGTGTCGTTCGCCGACAGGTAATTCCTCGCCGGCAGGTGCGCGCTCATGTCTTGCAGCTCACGCCCGTAGGGTCCCTCGCCCCACGGCTTGCGCCGGGCATACACGTTCGCGTAACCCAGCCCGCGGAAGTAGTCGGTGGCCACGTTGCGCTTCGCGCTCCACGCCGCGAGCTCGTCCGGCGGCAGCTCGGGCCCGCTGGTGGTTCCCGTGACGGCATCGACGACGTAGCTCGTCGCCTCGTTGTAGGAATAGACGATCATGTCGTGCAGCCCGCGCCGCAGTTCCGGCGTGTCCGCGAGCCGGCCGTCCTCCATCAGGCGGTGGGCGTAGGCGAGGAAGAAGAGCTTGATGACACTGGCCGGATAAAACCGCTCGTCGCCACGGTAGCTGGCGGAGACGGGTTTTGCGGGATTGCGCAGGTCGATGACCGCAATCGCCAGCTGTTCCGGCTTGAGCGGCGGCTGCGCAAACTCCGCCTGCGCCTCCCGCGCCGTCCGGTCGACGATCTCCGGCCAAGCGGCCGGGGCCGCCGCGCGGAGCGCACCGGCCAGGAGGAGGAAAAGCCCGAGGGACTTCATACTAGCTGTTCCAGCCGTGCCGGATCATGCTCACGGCGATGGCCGCGAGGAGCATGGAGACGATCTTCGAGATCGCGCGCATGCCGGTCGGGCCGATCTTCCGGCCGAGCCACTCGCTGTAATGCAGCGCGAAGACGACCAGCGCGAGGTTGGCCACGAGGGCGGCGAGCGTGACAACGAGCCCGATCGCCTGCGTCTGCGCCAGCACCAGCAGCGTGGTGATCGACGCCGGCCCGGCGATGAGCGGCATGCCCAGCGGCACGACGCCGAAATCCTCCGGCAGTTGTTCCTGCACCGCGGCCGACTGGATGAGGTCCTTGGCGGCCAGAATGAAAAGGATCAGCCCGCCCGCGATCTGGAAGTCGCTCACCGAGATGCCGACCGCCTTGAAGACGCTCTGGCCGAGGAAAAGAAAGCCCAGCGCGACGAGCCCGCCGGTCCAGGTGGCCTGGTCGGCGATCTTCTGTCGCTGCGCCGCCGCAACGTTCTGGCCCAGCCCGAGGAAGATGGCCGCGAGCCCGATCGGGTCGATCGCCACGAACAGCGGGATGAACGCCTGCAGGAATCTGGTCAGCCAATCAAGCATGGCGGCCACGTTGCCCGTTGCGCCGCAAAAGGCAACGTGGCTGTGGCGAGGCCCCGGCTCGCTCAGGCCGCCTGCGCGGCCGGGTGCCCTAAGACGGCCGGCAGCAAAATGAAAAATGTGGTGCCGGCGCCGACGGTCGACTCCACGCGCAGGCGGCCGCCGTGCTGCTCGATGATGGTGCAGGCCGTCGCGAGACCGAGGCCCGTGCCCTTGGCCTTGGTGGTGAAGAACGGATCGAAGATCTTCGCCAGCACTTCCGGGCTCATGCCGGGGCCGGTGTCGGCAATCGCCACCTTCACCCAAGGCGCACCCTCGCGGACCGCCGGATCGTCGCCGGGGACAAGGTTCCGCGCGGTGACGGTGATAAGGCCGCCCGGGCCCATCGCCTGCACCGCGTTCAGGACGATGTTGTGCAGCACCTGCCCAAGCTGGCTGCGGTCAACTTCCACCGGCAGGAGGTCGGCGGGCAGCTCGCAGTTGAGTTCCACCGCCGCGCCCTGCACCGCCAGCTCGGCCGTCTCGCGGATCAGCCCGGGCAGGGGCGTGATTTTCTTCACCGTCAGGCCGCCCTTCGCGAAGGTCTTGAGTCCATCCGTCAGGTCGCTGGCCCGCGCGACGATCTTCTCGACCTGTTTCAGCCGGAGGGCGAGCACCGGCGACAGTCCGGCGTCCATCTGCGCCAGCAGCAGGTGCGCGTTCATGGCGGCCAGAAGGTTGTTGAAATCGTGGGCGATGCCCCCGGCCAGCAAGCCGAGCGACTCGAGGTTGTGCGCGCGCTCCGCCTCGGCGCGGCGGCGGTGCTCCTCCGTCATGTTGGCGAACACGCCGTAGACGCCGACCGGCCCGCCGGCCTCGTCGCGGATGAGGTCGGCGCGGACGAAGGCCGGGATGCGTCGGCCGTCCTTGGTGAGGATGTCGGTCTCGCCATGCCACGAGCGGCCCTCGCGGACCGAACGGAGGATATCCTGCGCCACGACCTTGTCGGCGAAAAGCACCCCTGTCTCCGGCACGGCGTTGAGTTCCTCGGGCGTATATCCGAAGAGCTCGTGGTGCGCGCGGTTGTGGTAGAGCGAATTGCCCTCCATATCGCCGATGCCGATGGCGTCGCTGGTGCTCTCGACCGCCTGGCTGATGCGCCGGAGCATGGCCTGAGCCGTGGCAAGTTTCTCGCCATCCCTCCGGCGCCCAGCCACTTGGCGATGCCGCAGCCAGGCCGCCGCCGCCAATGCGGCGGCCAGCAGCCCCCAGGGCAGCCAAAGCAGGAAGAGGTTCACTCCCGGACCTATCGACACAAACCGGCCCGGCCTTGAAAAGCGGCGACCCGCCGGGAGATAAGCCAAGAATTGCACAGTCGGGGCGGCGCTCCGGGTGTATAGTGCGGGCCGACCCCCACAGGAGACTACCCCATGAATATCAAAATCCATCTCGACGAGGCGGAGTCCGCCCCTGTCGTCCGCCTGGCTGAATACCTTGGCGTGCAACCCGAGGACGTTGTCTACACCGCGCTGGACCGCCTGATGATGCACGCCCGAGAACGGGAGACCCAGGACGAGATCGTCAACAGCGGGCAGGCCCGCTGCAACAACCTGCCGCTCTGGGCCGACAGCGCCGGCTCCTGCCACAACTACGAGGGCATGTCGCCCTGCGAGCCAGAGAAAAGCAAGTATTCGCTGTAGCGCGGCACGATTGGTCGGGGTGGGAGCGGGCTTGCTCACCCCACAACAGAACCCTGGCTACCGCGGCTCAGATTATACTGTAGCCAGGGTCGTCGACCCCGGTGCTCGAAAATCGCGAACGCGCAGGGCCTAACCGGGGTGAGCGACCCCGGCTACAACCACTCCTTAACGACGTCACTTCCCCGCCAGGTCGCGCAGGGCGGCGTCCAGTTCGGGAAACTCGAAGCGGAAGCCCTCCGCGAGCAACCGCTGCGGCGTGCAGGGCCGACCGCCCAGCACCAGCGTCGGGTCGGTCTGCATGAGATTGACCGCCGCCCACCGGACCACGAACGCCGGCGCCGCCGGCACCCACGGCCGGTGCAGGGCGCGGCGCAGCGCGGTCATCAGGACGGCGTTGGTCACGGGCCGCGGCGCGCAGACGTTGTAGGCGCCGGACATCTCCGGCCGCGTGATGGCCTGCAGGAAGGCGAGCATGACATCGTCGGAGTGGATCCAGGAAAAACCCTGCGTGCCGGATCCGGCCGTGCCGCCCAGCCAGCGGCGCACCAGCCGCGCGAGCGGCGGATAGGCGCCGCCGTCGCGGTCGAGCACCACCCCGAGCCGCAGCACGACCTGCCTCATCCCCGCCGGGCAGGCCGCGCGGGCGGCGTCCTCCCACTGCCGGCAGACCTCCGCCAGAAAATCCCGGGCGGGCGGCGTATTCTCGTCGCACAACCCGTAGCCCAGGGTGCCGTAGAGGCCGACGGCGCTGGCCTGCACCCAGACCGCGGGCGGCTGCTTGCATTTCGCCAGCGCCTTGCCGAGGGCCTGCACGGCGTGGAGCCGCGACTCGAGGATCTCGCGGCTGTGCTCCAACGTGAACACGCAGTTTATGCTCCGGCCCGCCAGGTTCACGAGCGCGGCCGCGCCCTCCAGCTCCGCGGTCCACTTGCCACCCTTCTCGCCGTCCCAATAAACCGCGCGCACCGCACCCGCCGCCGCGGCCGGGTTATCCGCGGCGGGAAACTTGTCGGGATCGCGGGTCAGGATCACGACCTCCCAGCCGCCGGCCGCCAGCCGGTGCGCGAGGGCGCGCCCGAGGAGACCGCTGCCGCCGGCAAGGATGGCTTTCTGGCTCATGGGCGCCGAGGTTGGGGGCAAGTGGGCCCGCTGGCAACCCGTAGGTCGGGCTTTACGCCCGACGGATGTTGTGTCGGGGATAAACCCCGACCTACAAATCAGCCCGCCCATGTCCGCCGATCGAATGAACTTCCACGACCTCACCCGCGAGGAGCTGCGCCAGCTCGCCGTGCGCTGGGACTTCAGCCCGGTGCACGCGGCGCGGCTCTGGCGCTATGCCTACGTCGAGGGCGAGACCTACTGGTCGCGGATGCCGGAGCTGCCCGCGCGCTTCCGCGCCCGGGCGGAGAGCGAACTCTCCCTCGCGCGCCTGCCCGTCGCGATCGAGACCCACAGCTCCGACGGCTTCACGCGCAAATACCTCCTCGCGCTGGCTGACGGCCGGCAGATCGAGACCGTGCTCATGCGCTACACCGGGCGCGTGACCGCCTGCATCAGCAGCCAGGCCGGCTGCGCGATGGGCTGTGTGTTCTGCGCCACCGGCCAGATGGGCTTCGTCCGTCATCTCCGGGCCGGCGAGATCGTCGCGCAGGCCATGCACGTGGATCAGGCGCTGCGCGAGACGGCGGGAACCGCGACTCCCCCGACGCGGAAGGCCGACCGGCATGGCACGGCCGCCGCGCCCCCGCTTGCCGACCCCGCGAGCCGTTCGCCGCACGACCGCCACGAGCGCCTCCGCAACATCGTGCTCATGGGCATGGGCGAGCCGCTGCACAACTACGACGAGGTCATGAAGGCCGTCGACATCCTCCGCGACGAGACCGGCCTCGCCCTCGGGGCGAAGAAGATAACGCTCAGCACCGTCGGCGTCATCCCCGGCATCATCCGGCTCGCCGACGAGGCGCGCCCGGTCCATCTCGCCGTGTCGCTGCACGGCGCCACGCAGGAGGAGCGCGCGGTCCTCGTGCCGGTGGCGAAGCGGTGGCCGCTCGACGCGCTGATGGACGCCTGCCGCTATTACAGCGCGAAGCTGGAGCGCCGCATCTTCTACGAGTGGACGCTGATCGAGGGGAAGAACGACTCGGCGGAGAACGCCCACGCTGTCGGCCGGCTGCTCCGGGGCCAGCAGGCGCAGGTGAATCTCATCCCCTTGAACCCAACCACCGGCTACGGCGGCGCGCCCACCGGCCAGGCCGCGGCGCGGCGCTTCCAGGAGATCCTGGCGGAATACCAGCTGCCCAGCACGGTGCGCCAGCGGAGAGGGATAGACATCGGCGCCGGCTGCGGCCAGTTGGCGGCCAGCACCTGACGGGAGTCAGCTCGTCCGAGGGTCAGATTCGCTCCGCAAAACCCCTGATTTTAGCCTTTGCCAATGCCCGGGCAGACTCTACGTGTGGACCCCCATGAAATCTTTCCGCCCCTTCCTTGTTTCCCTCCTGGCCGCCGCCCTCGTGGCGCCGCTCGCCGCCCAGCCGGCCAAGACGCCCGTCGTCAAGGTCATCGAGCCGGTGCGCGTGGGCTTCGTCAACAGCGGCGCGTTCCTCGACGAGCAGACCGGCATCAAGCAGCTGGTCAAGGTCGCCAAGGGCCTCGAGCTGGAGTTCAGCACCACGCAGAGCGAGCTGTCGCTCCTCAGCGAGAAGCTCCGCACGCTCGTCGGCGAGCTGCAGAAACTCAGCGCCGACCAGGTGACCAACGCCAAGGCCATCGCCGACAAGCAGGCCGAGGGCTCCAAGCTCCAGCAGGAACTGCAGTCCAAGCAGCAGGCGGCGCAGGAAGCCTACGGCAAGCGCGCCCAGGAAACGCAGGCCCCCATCGCCGCCGACATCGGCAAGGAGATGCGCGCCTTCGCCAAGGAGCGTGATCTCGGCCTCCTGCTCGACAGCGCCAAGCTCGGCGAAGCCATCCTCGACGTGAAGCCTGAGCTGGACCTGACCGCCGACTTCGTCAGCTACTACAACGCGCGCCACCCGTAACCCGCCTTCGTTCCGCCGCAGCGGAACTTCGGCGCGGCAAGGCGCAACTTTCAGTCACCTCCGGGCCCGGCGTCGTTGCCGGGCCCTTTTGTTTTCGCCGGGGGCGGACGCATACCGTCGGCCCCGTCTCCAAAACTCACATCAGCTTCACCGCGAGGGCGGAGACATCCGCGGCCTGCGCCGCCGGGGTCGCCAGCCACTCGCACACGTAGCGGTGCGCCTCGGGCTCGAAGGCCAGGCCCTGCGCCTTGGCGCGCAGGAGCGCGGCGATCAACGCGAGCTGGGCCCGCGGTTCGGCCGGGTTGGCACGGGCGGCGGCCAGCAACAAAGACAGGTCCGCAGGCACTTGGGCGGGATTCAGGACGCCCTTCTCCCCGAGGAAGGAGGTCAGGGTCGCGCCCAGCCCGTGCACGTAGGCGAGGGGCGCAGCCGGCGCCGCGTAGGCGAGGCCCTGGCTGGCGGGCAGCGCCGACCATTCCATGTAGGCGCAGAGCTGCGCGCGCAGCTGCTCGAGGGCGGCGTCGGCATTCGACGGCGTCCACTTCGCGGTGAACACCTTCAGTTCGCGGAATTTCTTCACCTCCCAGATGCGCAGGGTCAGCTCGAAGTCGTCGTTGCGGTTGCGCAGCGAGCCGGTGACGACGTAGTCGAGCCCGCCCTCGGTGCTCTCGTTGATCTGGCGGATATTGTCCGCCGTCCAGTCCGTCGGGAACAGGGCATAGTGGTCGCCGTAGGTGCCGATGGCGGCGCCCGGCGCGTAGCCGGCGCTGAAGGTGAAGGTATCGGCGAGCCAGAGGGCGAGGCCGCGGGTGAACCGGCCCGTGTCATTTTCGGGCTGCGCGGCGAGCGCGAGGGCGTTCTCGAGGCCCGGCAGCGCGCACTGCGCGAAGGCGACGCGGCGCAGCTTGCCCTCCTTGCGCGGCAGCAGGTGCGGGGCGAGGGACTCGAGCCCGTAGAACCAGACCGGCTTGCTGATGCTGGCGAGGCCGAGCTTCTTCTCCGCCTCCGGCATGGCCTCCGCGACATGGTGGGCCTCACCCTCGCTGATGAAGAGTTCAGAAACCGCGTTGGAAAAACCAACGAGCCGCGCCTCAAGCTCGGGGCGCTGCAGGGAGAAGAGCAGGTCAAGCAGGTGCTGCGCGGCCTCGGCGTGGCGCGTGGCGAGGTAGGCCTGGAGGAGATTGATGCCGGCCGGCGCGCCGTGGCGCTCGACGTCGTAGCGCGGGGCGAGCAGCTCGATGATCTCGCGGACGTAGCCGTTGGTGCCGAGGTCGGCGGAGATCGTCATGAGCACGTCGCTGCGGTCGCCCGCGCCGGCCAGCACGGACTCGTAGATCGCCATGGCGGCCGGGAGGTCCTTCGCCTTCAGCTTTTCCCGGGCCGCGGCGAGCTGGGGCAGGACGCCGCCGGCGGCGCTGGTCTTCTCCGCCGCGGCGGGCGCGGGAGCGGGTTGCTTGTCCTCGGAGCGATTGAAAATTCCCATGCCGCCAGCAAAGCGCCCGCCGGCGCGCTGGCGAATCTGTTTTGCGCGCGATCAGGAATTTACCCCTGGTTTCCGCCCACCATCACCCGCCGCACGCTGATAGCGCGAAGCAGCCCTACGGCGCCGCCAGACCAGCCAGCACCGCCGCTTTGAGCTTCAGGCCGGGCTGGCGTTCCTGCCAGGTGATCGCGGGATCACCGAAATAGCCCTTGGTGTTGCGCGCGCCCCAGTCCGTGGTCGCGATCCGGTAGTGCCGCGCGGGATCGATCGCGGCCGGCCCGGCCGCGAAACAGAACTCGCCGCGCCGCTGCTCGAACGGCGTATTAGGCCCCTGGTTTGCCGCGGCCATGAGCTGCTGGAGCCGCGCCCCGTCCACTTCCGCGGTGAAGATCGTCCCGTCAAAGCGCACGCAAGCGTCGAACTCCGCCCGGGAAACCGCGCCGGCCGGCAAGCCCGCGCCAAAGGTGGTGTTGCCGATGAAGGCCGCGTCCACGCCGGCGGCGTTGCGGAGCGCCCGCGCGACCAGCCGCGCAGCGTCGGCCGGAGCCAGCGCGGCCGCCGTGCGACCGACGACCGCCGTGTCCGCCGGGGTCAGGTATTTCGCCTTCGTTCCGGCGATGAGCCCCGCCAGTTCCGGATCGGCCGGGCCGTCGGCCGGGATGAGGACCTGCTCGACGTCCCAGCGCGGCGCGCCCGCCGCATCCCGGCGCAGCCAGGCGAGGGTGACAAATTCGTTCCACGAACCCGAATGGACATAGGCGCCGCGCCCGAGCGGATGAACGAAACGCAGGTGATCGTGCGCGCCGGCGAAGAGCGTGCCGTCCGGCACGAGCGGCAGGATCTCGCGGTCGGCGGCGAGGCCGGCATGGCTCAGGATTATCTTCAGCGGCGCCCGCGCCAGCAGGCCAGGAAGATTCTGCTTTGCCCACACGACTGGATTCGCGAGATCAAGCGACGGCCGCACGGCGAGCCGGTAGGTCGACAGGTGGTCGGTGGTCAGGCCGACAACCACGGCATCCTCCCGGCCGAGTTTCAGGTTCATTGAAGCCGCCGCGAACGGCTGGCCCGTGGCGCGATTGACGATGTTGCTGACCACGGTGACGCCCGTCGCCTGCACCCGCTGCACGGTATCGGCGAGATCGTAGAATTCCGGCTCGTGGTTGCCCAGGTTGAGCACGGTCGGTGCGCGGCGGGCAAGGGCGGCGAACATCGCGAAGTCCACCGCGCCGCCGCTGCGGTGCGCGACGGCATTGCCGAGCTCGAGCGTGTCGCCATTGAGCAGGATCGCGAGCGGCAGACCCGGGTGCTCCGCCTTCAGCCGGTCAACCTGCGCGACGAACTGCGCGGTGCGCTCGTAGGCGGAATGCTGGTCGCCAGTGATGATGAGCAGGGCCTCGGGGGCCGTGACCGCAAAACCTGACGCGAACAGGAGTGCGAAGCTGAGGATCAGACGGCGGCACATGGCGTCAGGCTTGGACGCCACATCGTCCAGCGCAAGAGCAAGGAACGTAACTCACTGTGGCGCAATATGCGTTCAAGAAACCGCTTAGGGAAAATATCCGAGCATATAGCTTGCCTATTACTGACGATGAAACCCTATGCTAAAATCAGGGTTTTCACCCTATAAACCTAGCCAACCACAACCTCACCCACACCACCCTTATGTTTCGTTCCCTGTTTCTCACCGTCACCTTCTGCTGCGCCTGTAGCGCCGCTTTCAGCCAAACTTTTGTCTCCTCCGATAATTTCAGCGCTAACACCGGCACAACGCCCAGCGCGGCCTGGCAGGTGAGCTACACCCCGGTCTTCTCGACCGACACCAACATCAACGGCCGGCTGGAATATACCTCGACTCAAGATCCGGCTGATTTGGTTGCCTCGCAAACGAGTTGGAACCTCGCGGCGTCGAAGACCTCCGATTCCTGGAACGACAGCTGGGTGGCTACGGTGGACGCCCACAACTCCGTGACCGGTGCCAATTCCTTCGCTCGCGCCTATCTCGAGCTTTTCAATCCGCAGCACTCGGTGCCGTATCCCACCTTCAACATCAGCCTCCGCGAATCGACCACGGCCGGCGGCCTCACCACCGAGACCATCCGGGCACTCAACACTCCCCATGATGACGGCTCGGGGCAGACGTTTGCCGACTTCACGGTCGCTGTTCCGACCGACGTGAAGCTGCGGATGGCGTTCGACGCCAGCACCAAGATCGCCACGGCGAGCTACAGCATCGATGCCGGCGCCACCTTCGTGAACCTCATGTCCGTCGACATCGACAATGGCGCAACCACCTGGTCGGTCGCGCCGACCAGCGGCTTTGGCGTCAATCTCTTCAGCTATTCCGGCAATGTCGACGTCGCCTCCGGTCAGCTCTACTACGACAACTTCAGCATGACCGCGGTGCCCGAGCCGTCCACCTATGCCGCAATCGCCGGCATCGGCGCGCTGGGCCTCGCGTTCTGGCGCAAGCGTCAGGGTGCCGCGCGCAGCGCCGCCTGAGATTGCCCCGGGCAACAAGTCCCGCCTCCCTGTCTTCAGCCCGGCAAGTTGCCGGGCTTTTTTATGGAACCGCCAGGCGCTCGGGCGACACGCCCGCCCGCACCCGCACCGTCGCCAGCACCTTCGGCACATACAGCCGCGTTTCGACCGACAGGGTGGAGGCGATCTCCGCAAAGGTCTTCGCTTTCTGCCGGTCCAGCGCCCGCTGGACGCGGCCCGCGCCGGCGTTGTAGGCCGCGATCGCCAGGGGCCAGTCGTGGAATTTCTCGTGCAAGCCGCGCAGCATCCGGGCGGCGGCATCCGCGGATTTCCTCGGGTCCGTGCGGTCGTCCGGCAGAAACGTGCTCAACCCGAGTTCCTTCGCCGTCGCCGGCATGAGTTGAAAAAGCCCCCGCGCCCCGGCGGGGCTGCGTGCCGAGGGATTGAAGGTGGACTCCACCTCGGCCAGCCAGACGAGCGGAGGGGGCGCGCCAGCCCGACCAAAGACCGGCTGCAACACGGGCACCAGTTTCGCCGCGCCCGGCGGCTGCGGCCGCGCCTGCAGTCGTTGCAGCCAAAGATCGTAATTCGGAATGAACTGAGTCGGGCGGACGGACGGTGGTTTCGGCGGCGGCCTCCGGACGACCTGCTTCGCCACCTGGATGTAGTCCACCCGCTCCTCAAGCCAGTCGGTGTATTCCTCGGTGCCGGGAATCGTCCGTAACGCCGCCAGCGCAGCGAGGGCCTCCGGCTCGTATTGCGCGAGCGCCTCCAGGCTGTCGCCGTCGAGCGCGGCCTGCAGCCGGACCGCAAAGGCGTCCCATTGCGCCTTGTCCGGAAAGGCAAACTGTGCCTTCACCTCGGGCGAGGCGTAGGTATCGAAAAGCTCCTTGCCAGCCGCATAGAGGTCGTCGGCCGTGATCTCCGTCGCGACCGGCTCCGTCTTTTTCGCCGGCTCGGCCGCCGTGGCCAAACCCGCGCCCAGCAGGCCGATGCCATATAAAATGCGCAGTTTCATGACGTATGAGGACCCGGTCAGCCCATCAAGGTTACCCGGTCCGGGGTGGCCGCAAGCGGGAATCCCGCGTTGACCCCCGGACGGGGCGGCTTACTTAAGCCCCTTCGGCGAATGAACCGCGTCCACATCAAGACCTACGGGTGCCAGATGAATGAACGCGACAGCGAGGCTGTCGCGGCGCTCCTGCGCGCCCGGGGCTACCGGATGGTGGCGGACGAGAACGACTGCGACGTCCTCCTGCTCAACACCTGCAGTGTCCGTGACGCCGCCGAGCAGAAGGCCATCGGCAAGGCCGCCCACGTCTCCAGCCAGCGGAAGAAGAACCCGGACTTCATCCTGGGCATCCTCGGCTGCATGGCGCAGAACCGCGGCGCAGCGCTCCTCGACCAGCTGCCGGATGTCGACTTGATCGTCGGCACGCAGAAATTTCACCAGGTTCCCGACTACCTCGACAACCTCCGCGCCGCCCAGGCCGCCGGCGTGCCGGTCGGCGCGACCATCGTGGACACCGCGGAGGAGGCCGGCTCGCAGAACACCATCCGCGACCATGTGCTCGAGGAAAGGCAGGTCTCCGCCTTTGTCTCGATCCAGCAGGGCTGCAACATGGACTGCTCCTTCTGCATCGTCCCGAAGACCCGCGGCGACGAGCGCTCGCGGCCAATGGACGACATCGTGCGCGAGTGCGAGCAGCTCGCCGAGCGCGGCGTGCGCGAGATCACCCTGCTCGGCCAGATCGTCACCAGCTACGGCCGGCGCGACTACACCCACACCGGCGGCGTGACGCCCTTCGTGCAGCTGCTCGAGCGCGTGAACGCCATCCCCGGGATCCGGCGCATCCGCTTCACCTCGCCGCACCCGCGGGGTTTCAAGGAGGATCTCATCGCCGCCTACGGCCGGCTGGAAAAACTCTGCGAATACGTCCACCTCCCGTTGCAGTCGGGCTCCGACCGCATCCTGAAGGCGATGAACCGGCCGTATTCCAGCGAGCGCTACAAGCAGATCGTCGACGACCTCCGCGCCGTGCGCCCCGACATGTATTTCTCGACCGACGTGATCGTCGGCTTCCCCGGCGAGACGGACGAGGACTTCGCGCAGACGCGCGCGCTGTTCGAGGCCTGCAACTACGACATGGCTTATGTCTTCAAGTATTCCATCCGCACCGGCACGCCGGCGGAGACCATGGGCGACCAGGTGCCGGACGAGGTGAAGGAGGAGCGCAACCAGGCGCTGCTCCGAATCCTCGCCGTCAATTCCGACCGCCGGAACGCCCTGCTGGTCGGCACGACGCAGGAGGTGCTGGTCGAGGGCCCGGACAAGAAGGGCCGGCTCTACACCGGCCGCACCCGCGGCAACCGGGTCGTGCATTTCGCCGCCACCGAGCGGCTGGTCGGGGAAGTGGTGCCCGTGTTGATCCAGCGCAGCTCGACCGCGGTGCTCTATGGGGAACTGGCGCTGACCGGGGTGGCAAGTGATGAGTGACAAGTAATGAGCTTTTCTGTCATGAGTTTTCCCGTCCCTGCGTTTCTCTGCTTGTCACTCGCCACAAGTCACTCGTGACTCTCCTGATGTCCCTTTTCCTCGCCACCCTCCTGCCCGGCCTGTTCCTCGCCCTGCTGGGCGGGCTGCTGCTCTGGAACAGCCCCGTGGTGAGCTCGACCGCCCGCACCCTCCCGCGCTCACAGCGCGGAGCCTGGCTGTTCTTCGGCGCGGGCTCGGTGTGGTTCATCTGGCGGATCTCCCGCCTCGGTGAATCCGACCTGATCTTCTTCCAGACCCCGCAGCCGGTGATGATCGCCTTCGCGGCGCTCGCCGTGCTGGCCTTCATCTATGCGCCCGACTTCCTGGCTGTGCGCGGGCTCTGCGTCCTGATGCTGCTCGCGGCCGAGCCGCTGCTCTACGCCGCCTACATGGAATATTCGCACCCGCAGCGCTTGCTGATGGTGACCGCCGTCTACCTCGGCCTGGCCGCCGCGCTCTACCTGGCCGCCGCGCCCTTCCGGCTGCGTGACTTTTTCGACTGGCTGTTCCGCCAGCCCGCGAGGCCGCGGCTGCTGGGCGCCGCCCTGCTCAGCTACGGCCTCGCCACTGCCGCCGCCGCCTTCACCTACTGAGCATGGCCGCGCCCGCCGAATCCCGCACCGTGCTGCTCATCTTGGCGGGTCCCGCCGGCGTCGGCAAAAGCACGCTGTGCGACCGGCTCGTCGCCGAGGTCCCGGGCATCGAACGGGTCATCACCGCCACCACGCGCCCGCCGCGGCCCAACGAGGTCAATGGCCGCGACTACCATTTCATTTCCGACGCCGAATTCGACCGCCGGCTGGCCGCCGGGGATTTTTTGGAGTGGGCTCGCATCCACCAGAAGCAGCGTTCGGGCGTGCTGAAATCGTCCGTGCTCAACAAGCTCGACCACACCAGCCTGGTGATGAACATCGATGTCCAGGGCGTGAGGAATGTCCGCGCCGCCGCCGCCAGCGAGCCGTTGCTGCGAAACCGGATTGTCACCATCTTCGTCGCCCCGGACTCGTTCGAGGTCCTGCGGGAGCGCATGCTCGGCCGCGGGGCGATCAGCGCCGAGGAACTTGCCCGCCGCCTGCAGAGTGCCGAGCTCGAGATGGCGGAACGCTACACTTACGACTACGTGATCCACAGCGGCACCAAGGAACAGGACTACCGTGCGCTGCTCGACTACTGGGAGCAGGCCAAGCGCAAGGCGGCCGGTCCGGTCGCCTGAGTCATGGAGGCGCCGCGCTTTCCCGCCAGCGACCACTGCGACGGTGAACGGTTTTTCAACCCGGCCGGCTGGCTCAACGCCCGGAGCTTCTCGTCGCTCCCCAAGTGGTGGGCCCAGCAGCTCTTCACCGACCAGCGGAAGCCCTGGCCCAAGTCGGCTCCGGCGCCGCAAGCCCCGCAGTTGCCGGCCGTGGTGCCGGCGGGAAAAATCGCCGTCACCTTCGTCGGCCACTCGACCTTCCTGCTGCAGCTGCCCGGCCTGACCATCCTGACCGACCCGATCTTCGCGGAGCGCGCGAGCCCGTTTGCCTGGGCCGGCCCGAAGCGCGTGCGCCCCCCCGCGCTCAGGCTCGACCAGCTGCCGCCCATCGACGTCGTGCTCGTCACCCACAACCACTACGACCACCTGGACCTGTCCACCCTGCAATGGCTGAGCCGGGAACGGCGGCCTCTCTTCGTCACCACGCTGGGCAACAAGGCGTGGCTCGAGGCCCGCGGTGTGGTCAACGTCGTCGAGCTCGACTGGTGGCAGGCGCACGCCGTTTCGGTGGGGCTCACCGTGACCTGCACGCCCGCGCAGCATTTTGCCGCACGCTGGCCTTGGGACCGCTGCCGGACGCTGTGGGGCGGCTTTGCCCTGGAGACCGCAGCCGGCCGGATCTATTTCGCCGGCGACTCCGGATATTGTCCCGCCTTCCGCGAGATCGGCGCGCGCCTCGGTCCCTTCGACCTCGCGCTGCTGCCGATCGGCGCCTACGAGCCGCGCTGGTTCATGGAGCCGGTGCACTGCACGCCCGACGATGCAGTCAGGATCCACCGCGAGGTGCGCGCCCGGCACAGCCTGGCGATGCACTTCGGCACCTTCCGTCTCACCGACGAGGCGATCGACGATCCGCTCCTCGCGCTCGCGTCTGCCCGGACGACGCAAGGAGTGCCGGAGACCGATTTCACCGCACTGGATTTCGGTGAGACCCGCCTGGTAGGCGGACCGGAGTGACGCGATGACCGGACCTTAACCCGTTATTCGGCGCGCGCGGCCGGGGCCTGCAGCCGCAGCAACTGCCGGCGCGTGTCCGCAATCTGGTCCATGATTTGGCCGACCATGACGTCGTCCCACTTTTTCTCCCGGGCCAGCCGCAACTGGTCCTCATGCCAGGCGAGCCGCTCCCGGAGGTGGTCGATCTGCTGTTGCGGACTGAGCTGGGCGCTCCTCGCCCCAATCTTGGCGCCGACAAAAATCAGCACCGAGACCCCGAAAACCAGCAAAACGACGCCACCTTCAATCATCCCGGGGACGGTGCCCCAGTCCGGTCATTCGGCAACCTTCCGCCCCAGCTAACGCGGGGTATTTAGGCGGCGCCGGGCGCTCCATAAGGAAACCTGGGGTGGCCTTCGACGGGCACCCATTGCGGAAGTCGGCGCGTTCCTTGCGTTTACCCGGCCGGACGCCTATTTCCCGTTTGAGTTCGGGTCATTTGCACCCATTTTTAGCCTAACCCCGCCGGCCTTCTCCGGCCCCTGAACCATGTCCGCCCCCGGCGCACCCCTCGCCCTGTTTGCCGCCCGCTCGATGAGCGCACAAAACCGCGCCGAGATGCGCGCGGCTTTCGACCACGCGCTCAAATTGGCCGAGCGGAACCGCCTCACGCTCCGCGTGCCGCACGAGGTGAAGTCGGTGCAAAACCGCCGCGGCATGCACTACCACTACCGGCCCGAGCTTTTCCTGCAGCTGCAGGGGGACACGGAATTCAGCTTCCCGCGCGAGAGCTTCCGGCTCGGCCCCGACGAGATCTGCGTCATCCCCGCCGGCGTGCCGCACGGCGAGGTGGTGCACGCGGGACCCGACAAGCCGTTCCGCAACCTGGTCGCCGGCTTCTACAACAACACCCTCAGCCTGCACTTCGCCCACGAGGCGCGGCCGGGCAAGCCGGACATCGAGGTCATCGAGTTCTTCGACGCACCCAACCTCGAGGTCTTCCTGACCCTCGCGAACACCACGGCCGCCACGCACAGCATGCAGGGTCCGGCGCGCGACGCCGTGCTGAAGGGCCTGCTCCTCGCGCTGCTCGGGCTCTTCCGCAACATTGTCGAGACCGGCACCGGCCAGCTCAACAGCGACATCGGGAAGGTGTTCCAGGCGAAATGCCTCGTGCGCGAGCAATTCGCCAACTCCGAGCTTGGCGTGCAGCACATCGCCGAGTCGCTCGGCTGCTCGCCCGACTACCTCTCGCATCTTTTCCATACGGAGACCAAGGAGCGGCTGACGCACTACATCCAGCGCATCCGGATCGACGGCTCCATGCTCGCGCTGGAGACCTCGACGCTGACCATCGCGGAGATCGCCTACGCCAGCGGCTTCGCCGACCCGGCCTATTTCGCGCGGGTCTTCAAGCAGCACAAGGGCGTCACCCCGCAGATCTACCGGTCCCAGATCGAGGCGCACCGCAAGAAGCAGGAGGAGCAGCCGAAGACGGTGTATTTCGACCACCTCGACTTCACGCACGGCGTTCCGCTCCGCAAGGAAGAGCCGGCGCCGGGAGCGCAGCTCTAGGCTACAAAGGACCGGGGACCGATCCCCTGCGCCGCGGCGGAGCAAGCCGCTCCACCCTGCCTCAGCCTGCCGTAGCTTCGGCCTTCTCCTTCGGCACCCAGGCCAGCGCGATCACGGCGACCAGCAGCGAAGCGCCACCAAGCATGACGACCTTCACCGGATCGTTGTGGAAGACCCGTTTCACCACCGGCTCGAGCGTGAGCGAGGCAAGGATCTCCGGCAGCACGATGAAGAAATTGAAGATGCCCATGTAGACACCCATGCGCTCCTTCGGCAGGGCCGTGCTGAGCATGGCGTAGGGCATCGAGAGGATGCTGGCCCACGCGATACCGACGCCGATCATGGTGCATTGCCAGAGGAGGCGGTCGTGGATGAAGCCGGTGGCGAGCAGGCTGGCCCCGCCGAGCGCGAGGGCGAGCCCGTGCACCTGGCGGCGGCCGATGCGGTTGGCGAGCGGCGCGAGCAGGAAGGCCACGAGGAAGCACACGATGGAATACCACGCGAAGGTCTGGCCGCCGAAGAGCGTGCCCTGGTCGAAGGCCGGCGTCTGCGGGTCGAGCGCGCCGAAGACCTGCTGCGCCGTCGCCAGGCTGAACATCATCCACATGCAGAACAGCCCGAGCCAGGTGAAGAACTGCACGACGGCGAGGCGTTTCATCATCACGGGCATCTCGCGCAGCGCGGTGGAAACCTCCGGTCCGCTCAGCACGCCGCCGACCACCGCGCCAATGAGCGCGCCGCCGAGCGGTTGCCAGAGACCGAGCGCGCCATCCACCAGCGCGCCACGGGAAATGCCGAAGAGCAGGCCGAGCAGGGCGCCGCCACCGACATATTTCGGGTCGAGCCGGTAGCGCTTGTGTTCGCGCTTCTTCCGCAGGAACTCCTCCATGTCCTCAGGGGGAAACTCCGGCGTGGTGATGACCGTGTAGAGCACCGCCAGCAGGAAGGCGGCGGCACCGAGCTTGAAGGCGTATTGCACGGCGATCGGCACGCCGTTGGCCGCGTTGCCGTGCACCCCGAAGCGCTCGAAGATCGTCGGCAGGGCGTTGGCGACGGCGGCGCCGATGCCGATAAAGAAGCTCTGCATGACAAAGCCGAGCGTGCGCTGCTGTTCGGGAAGCTTGTCCGCCACGAAGGCGCGGAACGGCTCCATGCTCACGTTGATGCTCGTATCAAGGATCCAGAGCATGCCCGCGGCCACCCAGAGCGCGGGCGCATCCGGCATGAAGAACAGCGCCACGCTGGCAAGCAACGCGCCGGCAAGAAAGTAGGGGCGGCGGCGGCCGAACCGGTTCCACGTCCGGTCGCTCATCGCGCCGATGATGGGCTGCACGATCAGGCCGGTCATGGGCCCGGCCAGCCAGAGCAACGGGATCTTCGATGCGTCCGCGCCGAGCTTGGCGTAGATCGCGCTCATGTTGGCCAACTGCAGACCGAAGCCGAACTGGATGCCGAGGAACCCGAAACTCATGTTCCAGATGGCGGGCAGGGATAGCGGACGGAGTGGTTTCATGGGGCGGGAGTGGCCGAGGGCATCAAAGGGGGTGGGAGAAATAGACGGCTACCGCGCAACAGGCGTATTTAATCCGGCCGCACGCACGCGATCAAGCGCAGGAACCAGCAGGCCGCGCCAGGCTCGGTAACCGGACTCGTTGGGGTGCACTCCATCGGCAAAGCGGTCCGCAATCTGCCGGCCGGTGGAATCCACGAATGCCGGATAAAGATCAAGGAAAGTGGTGTAAGCCGACAGCGGGGCGCTTCCGGTGAGGTCGCGCAGGCGCCGGTTCACGGGTTGAATGACCGCCTGGTTTTTTGCCTCGTCCTGCAACGGCAGGAGGGATTGCAGGATCACCCGGGCCCGTGGTTTTCGTTCATGAACCGCCTCGACCACCGCCCGGATGCCGGCGAGCACGCTTTCCACCACGGGAGTCTCTGCATCCCAGGTGTTGTTGACCCCCACCAGGATGATCACGAAATCCGGATTCAGGTCGACGGCATCAAGTTCTCCCAAGCCTCCCGCGCCGCGGGGAAGAATGCGCCGAAGGACATGCTCCGTCCGGTCTCCAGATATCCCCAGGTTCAATGCGAGGTTTTGCCTCGAGGAACCGGCGAACGATTCGTTCCAGACTGTCCGGCCCATCCGCTGCCCGGGAAACCAGGGGTTTTCCGCCATCGTCCAAAAATCCGTGATCGAGTCCCCGAGAAAAACGAGCCGCACCGCCGTCAGGGTCCGCTCCTGCTGCAGCTGACTGGTGATCTCGGCCAGCCGCTTTTGCCAGTATTCGACCCGCTCCCGGGGCTGCGTGGAAACAAAATTTTGCCCCGCCGCCGGCTGTGCGCCCGCCGTGAGCACCAGCCCCAGGCCCACAAACATAGTCAGCGGCAGGTTCCGGTAACGAAAGCTCACGGGGTTTTTCCATTTTCCGCAGGCTCGCTATAGTCGCGAAGGGGGCGGAGGCCGGTGCGGTCGTAGAGTTCGATCCAGTGGCGGAAGCGGGCGGCGCGATCCCCCGCCAGGGTGCCGAGTTCGGCGGCCGTGAAACGCCACTGCCAGTTGCCCTCGGTGGTGCCGGGACGGTTCAGGGTGGCCGAGGCGGGCAGGTCGAGCAAGTCCTGCATCGGGATCACCGCGAGCCGCGACGGGGTGGCCAGCGTGGCGCGGATCATCGGCCAGGCCGAGCGGGAACCGGCAAGTTGGAAGTAGTCGTCGATCCGCACCGCGTATTCCGGCGTGAGGCCCTCCAGCCAGCCCCGGGTCGTGGTGTTGTCGTGCGTGCCTGTGTAAGCGACACTGTCGGGCGGATAGAAGTGCGGCAGATTGACGTTGTTGGCGTCGTGCCCGTAGGCGAACTGGAGGATTTTCATGCCCGGCAGCCCGGCGCCGCGGCGCAACTCGACGACATCGGGCCCGATGTAACCCAAGTCTTCGGCGATGATGCGGGCCTGCGGCAGCGCGGCGCGGACCGTCTGGAAGAAGGGTGCGCCGGGGCCGTTGAGCCAGCGGCCACCGCGAGCGTCGGCGGCACCGGCAGGGATCTCCCAGTAGGTGTCGAAGCCGCGGAAGTGGTCGAGCCGGATGATGTCGTAGAGCTCAAACGCCGCCTTCAGGCGGTCGATCCACCACTCGTAGCCGGTGTGGGCGAGGTGGTCCCAGTCGTAGAGCGGGTTGCCCCAGAGCTGGCCGAGCGCGGAGAAATAATCCGGCGGCACGCCTGCGACGGCGAGCGGCTGGCCCTGGGCGTCGAGCCGGAACACCGCCCGGTTCTGCCAGGTATCGGCGCTGTCGAGGGCCACGAAGATCGGCACGTCGCCGATGATGCCGACGCCGCGGCCGGCGGCATAGCGGCGGAGCCGCTCCCACTGGGCGAAGAAGATGTATTGGTAGAAGGAGTGCCGGTCGGACTCGCGCCGGATGTCCTCGGGTAGGGTCGCGCGCAGCGCGGCGCTCCAGTGGCGGTATTTTTCCGGCCAGCCCGTCCAGGCCTGCCCGCTGAACCTGGCCTTGAGCGCCATGAAATCCGCGAAGGGCTCCAGCCAGCCGGCCTGCTCGCGGCGGAAGTCCCGCAGCGAGCCGAGCCCCGCCAGCCCGTCGTGGCCCGAGACGGCGAAGCGATCGTAGGCCCGCGCGAGGACGGTCCAGAAATTTGCGTAAAGCGCGCCGTAGTCGACGCGGTCCCGCGGCAGCGTGCGCAGCGGGGCCAGCTCGGCCTCCTCCAGCAGGCCGGCGGCGGCGAGTTCACCCAGGTCGATGAAGTAAGGGTTGCCGGCGCGGCCGGAAAAAAGCTGGTAAGGCGAGTCGCCGTAGCCGGTCGGGCCGATCGGGCAGATCTGCCAGTAGCGCGCGCCGGTGCCGGCGAGGAAATCGACGAAGCTCCGCGCCCCGGGACCGAGGTTGCCGATGCCGTAGTCGCCGGGTAGCGAGGACACGTGCGCCAAAACGCCGGCGGTGCGGGTGGTGAGCCAGGTGGCGGGGGTGGTTTCCATCGGTCAGTGAAGTTCGAGGGTATGGGCGCGCCCGTCATCGGCGAGGCGGATGACGAGGAGGCCGTCTTCCTCCCGGTTCCAGTCGGAACCGGCGGGGAGCGGCCGTCCGTCCAGGGTCACGGTCGTGGCCCGGGGCGCGGCGTGCAGCGCGATCTCAAGGCGGCGCGCGGCGGGTTGGAAGTCGCCCGTGGCAGCGACCGTTAGTTTGTTGGCGGAGAAGGTCAGCGTCGTGCGGCGGAACGCGCCCTGCAGGTAGGCGGGGCTCAGGCCGTCGTCCTCGTAGAGCGAACCGGCGGCGGCACCGGCCGCATCGGGGTAGACGTCGAAACGCAGCGGATTCCAGGGCTTCTCGCCGGTGTGGTTCATCGCGATGGTCGAGGGGACGATGCTGCCGCCGCGGACGAAAAGCGGGAGTTTCTCGATCGGCGCATCCACGCGGCGAAAGTCACCGCCCCCGATTGTCGTGCCGGTCCAGAAGTCATACCAGCGGCCGGCCGGCAGGTAGACTTCGCGGCCGCGTTCGCCCGCCCGGAGCACGGGCGCGGCGAGCAGGGCCGAGCCGACCATGAACTGGTCGTCGAGGTTGAGCGCGGTCTCGTCGTCCTGGAATTCAAGCAGCAGCGGACGGAACAGCGGCACGCCGGTGCGGTGGGCCTCCTCGAGCGTGGTGTAGAGGAACGGCAGGAGGCGGTAGCGGAGTTCGAGATATTTCCTCACGATGGCCTCGTAGGGCGCGCCGTAGCGCCAGGGCTCGTGGTCGTATTGGTCGACGGCCCCGTGGTTGCGGCAGAAGGGGACGAAGGCGGCCACCTGGTAGGAGCGCGCGAGCAGCTCGCCGTCGCCGCGGCCGATGAAGCCCGGGATGTCGGAGCCGACGAAGGACTGCCCGGAAAGGCCCATGCTGGTGAACATCGGGATGTTCAGGGCGAGGGCCTCGAAGGTCGCGTTGTTGTCACCCGTCCAGGCGACGGCGTAACGCTGGATGCCGGCGTAGGCGGCGCGCGTGATCACGAAGGGCCGGCGGTCCGGCTGCAGCCGCTGCAGGCCCTCGTAGGTGGCGCGGGCCATGTTCAGCGCGAAAGTGTTCCGGTTCTGCCCGTAGAGCGTCTTGGCGCCGAGGTCGTCGAACACGACGTCCTTCTGCGTGTCGCCCGATTTGTCGACGAAATCGGACGGCTCGTTCATGTCCGTCCAGATGCCGGCGATGCCCTGACCGGTGAGGGTGTGCAACTGCTCGCCCCACCAGCGGCGGGCGTCCTCTTTCGTGTAGTCAACGAAGACCGCCTTGCCCGGCCAGACCTCGGGGATGTAGAGGCTGCCATCCTGCCGGCGGAGGAAGTAATCCTTGGCCAGGCCCTCGTTGAAGACGGTGTAGCCGGCGCCGGGCTTGGCCGGGTCGGCGGGTTGGTATTTAATGCCGGGATCCAAGATCGTGACAACCCGCACGCCCTGCTTGGCGAGACGGTCCGTCAGGCCCGCGGGGTCGGGGAACCGGTCCTTGTTCCATGTGAAGACGCGGTAGCCGTCCATGTAGTGGATGTCGAGGTAGAGGACGTCCAGGGGCAGGTTCCTCGCGCGGTATTGGGCGGCGACCTGCTCGACCATCGTGTCGGGATAATAACTGTAGCGGCTCTGCTGGTGGCCGAGCGCCCAGAGCGGCGGCAGCGGCATGCGGCCGGTGAGCTCGGTGTAGCGGCCGATCGCCTTCTTCAGCGAGGGCCCTTGGAAGAAATAATAGTCCAGCACGCCGCCGTCGGCGGTGTAGACCGCAGCCTCCTGGCCGGTGAAGCCCAGGTCAAAGGTGGCGCGGGACGGATTGTCGTAGAAGAGCCCGTAAGCCTCGGCGCCACCGGCGGGCGCGTTGCTCTGCAGGCCGAGATAGAACGGGATGCTCTGGTAGATCGGGTCCGTGCCCTCGACGTAGCCGGGCGTGTCGGAGTTCCACATGACGAACTTGCCGCGGCGCCGGTCGAGGCGCGCGGCTTTTTCGCCGAGGCCGTAGAAATGCTCGTCGAGTCCGAGCCTCTTGGCGGCGGTGACGCGGCCGCTCTTCGGATCGCGCGCCATGGGGCGCTCGTCGGCGTTGATGACGCGGCCGGTGGCCGCATCGAGAAATTCGATCCGCAGCGGGGCGCGGTGGACGACCATCTTGAGTTCCGCCGTGGAGAGGGTGAGCGCGTCCGGCGCCTCGGCCAGTTGCCAGACCGGGGTGGGCCAGTCGGGGCGCGCGATGGCCCAGGAATGGTCGGGCGCGGCGGGCTGGCCCGCAAATAGCGTGCGGACCCGGATCAGGTCGGGAGCGAGGACGGTCAGCCGGAGGCTGGACCCGTCGGCGCAACCCAGGTTCACGCCGTTGTCCAAGCGCGTGACCGCCGTGACGTCGCCGATCGGGCGCAGGTCATCCGCCGCCAGGGTCGCGGCGGAACCGCAGAGGACCAGGGCGCAAACGGGGGCGAGGAAACGCGGCGACATGGGATCGGGGCGCCCGATGCGATCACACGCAAAGGGGCCAGGAGGACGGAATTAGCAGGGGAAAGTGTGCGGCCACCAGAAGCATCTGGTGGCCGCAGGGAGGCAAAACAACAGTCCGAAACGGGCTGGTTTTTAGAACTTGTAGGACGCGCCCAGGCTGTAGGCCGCGCCGTATTTCTGCCAGTTGCCGAGCTGGCGGGGGTCGCCGTTGTTATACTGGATCAGGGCGGCATCGTTCAGGTTCCGGCCGTCGAGGTAGACGGACAGACCCTTGAACATGCTCTTCTTGGGGAAGTCGTAGCTGATCTGGGCGTCGATCGTGTGGAACGGGATTTCCGTGGAGTAACCGTCGTTCGTCGTCCCGTAGTTGGACGGGGTCGGCACGCCGAGGTTTTGGATATACTCACGGGTTTCCGACTGGTAGTGAACCGTGACGCGGGCCGAGAAGCCATAGCGCTCCCAGTAGGCGGTGATGTTGCCGGACTTCTTGGAGAGATTGGGCAGCGGGGCCGAGGGCTGGGTCGGGCCCCAAGGCTGGATGTTGCTGTCCACCAGCAGGCCGTTGAGCACGAGACCGAAGCCGCGGAGCGAATTGCCGGTGAGCAGCTCGCTCGTCACCTGCACGGTGCCCTCGAGGCCGCGGACGTTGCCGCCCTGGCCGTTGACGTTCGTCGAGGTGTAGCCCGTGTGGAGCACGGGGGCGGTGGCGGATGTATAGTTATAGCCCGTGAAGTCGGTCAGGACGTTCTGCTGGTAGATGTAGCTCAGGAGCTTCTTGTCAAAAGCCGCCACCGAGAAGTAGCCCTGACCCTTGGCGAAGTAGTGCTCGTAGCCGAGATCGATGGAGTCAGCGACCCAGGGGCGGAGGTTCGGGTTGCCGCTGTTGCCGCTCCACGGGCTGACCGTGGTCGAGGAGGCAAACGTGGCGTTGTAGCCGTAGTTGCGCGAGGCGCGCATGTCATACATGCGCGGACGCTGTTCCTGCCGGCCCACGGAGAAACGGACGATGTCGCTGTCCGTGAACTTGAAGATCGTGTTCAGGGAGGGGAGGACATCCGCGTAGCTGTAGGATGCGCTGACCGGGGTGACCAGGGTGCCGCCGCCGGCCGACAGGCCCGTGGAGCTCTGCTTGGTCAGGTTGGCCACCACGCCGAGGTTGCCCTCGAAGGGAATGCCGCCGACGTTGCCCTTCAGCTCGGCCTGCACGTAGGGCCGCGTGATATCCTCGCTAACCTTGAAGTTGTCACCGACGAAGGTGCCGGGATTCGGGTTCTGGATCAGGGTCAGGGCGCCGCTGTTGAGGAGCGCGTCGGCGTCCCACGAGATCGGCTTGAGGTTGCCGGCGTAGGAGAGGTCCGTGGTGCCCGTGAGGGTGCCGAGGGCCGCCGTGGGCTGGCCGTTCGAGTTGACAAGGTAGCCGGTGGGATTCTGCGCGGCGGACTTGTAGCGCTGGGAGTAGCTGACGCCGATCTCGACGCTCTTGATGCCGTTCCAGTTGATCTCGTGCGTCGTGTCCGCCTTGACCGAGTCGGCAATATCCTTCTCCGAAAAATACTTGAGGTAACCTTCCTGACCGGTGGTCGGCAGGGTGCCCGTGCCCCAGCCCTGCGGATCGGTGATCTTGAAGAGGCTGGCGTTGGAGAAGTCGTTATTGGAGGTGATGACCGGCGGATTGGGACCGGCCTTGGAGACGATGCTCAGCGTGGCCGGATTGGTCTCGGTGTTGTTGAAGCCCAAGCCGGCATAGGTCTCGAGGACCTCCTGCTTGCGCTTGGCGGAGGACCAGCCGGTTGTAATCTTCACGGGCCAGTCGGTCTTCTGGGCCAGTTCGAGGTTCCAAACGACGGATTCCATCGTGGTCTTCCAGCGGGTGACGAGCGCCTCGAGGACGGGGTTCACCCCGGTGAGCGTCTGGGTCGTGACCAGGCCGCCGGTGACCGTGTAGCCAGGCGAGAGCTGCGCGCCGCTCCACTGGGACATCGGGATCTGCATGCCGCCCAGCAGCTGGTGGTCGTCATACTTGGAGTAGAAGACGTCGACCTTGCTGTGGATGGCGTCGCTCGGCCGGCTCTCGAGGACGGCGACGACGGAATTGCGCGTGAGCAGCTCGCTCTGCGAGAAGATGCGCGCACCGCCGAGCACCAGGCTGCCATCGGGGGCCGAGGGATAACCCCAGGACGACCACTGTTTGCCCTCGTAGGGATTCTCGAGGTGCGAGTAGCCGATGAACAGGCCCTCGGTGCCGTTCGCGAAGTGGTCGATGTAAGACGCGGAGTAGTTGTTGCCGGTCTTGGAGACACCCGGCGTCAGCTGCGAGTAGCCCGTCCAGTTATGGGTCGCCTTGACCGCCACAACCCGGCCGCTGACATCCAGCGGAGCGGTGGTCTTCAGGTCGATGGTGCCGGCGAGGCCGCCCACGAGGTCGGCCTGGCCCGTCTTGTAAACCACGACGCCGCCCACGAGGTCGGAGGAATACTGGTCGTATTCCGTCGTGCGGTTGTCGTTCGTGGTGGCCTGTTCGACGCCGTCAAAGGTGCCGATGCTGAAGTCCGGGGAGAAGCCGCGGATCGTGACCTGCTGGTTGCGGCCGTTGATGCGCTGGCTGGTGATGCCGGTCAGGCGGGTCAGGGAGTCCGCGATGCTGATGTCGGGCAGCTTGCCGATGTCCTCGGGCATGAGCACCTCGACGAGCGCCTTGCTGTTCTGCTTGGCGTCGGCGGAGGCCGCGAGGCTGGAGGCGAAGCCGCTGGTGACCGTGAAGGTGTCCAGCACGACGACCTTGTCGGAACCGTCCGGATTCTTGTCCGGCGCGGGAGTGGACTGCGCGGGCAGCAGGAGGGCCGACTGCGTAAACAGCAGGCCGGTGGCCAGGCCTCGGGCGAGGAGACGGCGCACGTTGTCAGTTATCTTTGGAGTATGCATGGTGGTAATTCAGCGGCGGCCGAGGGGAAGTCAGCCTGAGCCTACGGGGTGTGTTAGCCGACGGAACGGGGTTGGGTTGTTCCGCCAGCTGGGGAAAACATCCACCTCCGTCGGCGAATGTGCGACCGACAAACCCTTGAGAAAACCTTGATGGTTGGGATAACTCTTAGGTCCGCGCCCGGCGGCGGCGGCGCGGCGGCCCGACCCGCGGCCGCCGTTTTCAGAGGGAAAGAACCCGCGGATTCCCCGGTGGACCGCGCTCGCGCCGTGGCCGCCTCGCGGCAGAAGAATCTAAGATTTTTCCCACCCACAGAAGAGTTCTCACCCGCAGCCCGTTTGACCCGCCCGGCGCCGCCGGCCACCGTTACGGACCCCGATGAACCTGTTTACCCTGTTCCGCCGGCCCCTGTGCGTCCTTGCTCTGCTCGCGGCCGTCGCCGCCCTTGCCGAGCCCACACCCCTCGTGACGGTGCCGCGCTTCACCCATCCGGGCGCCGGCCAGGTGTTCTATTTCCTGCTCACCGACCGTTTTGCCAATGGCAGCACGGCCAACGACACCGGCGGCATCGCCGGCGGGCCGGAGAGCAGCGGCTTCGACCCGACACGGATTGGCTACTACCATGGCGGTGACTTCCCGGGCCTCATCGCCAAGCTCGACTACATCAAGGGCCTCGGCGCCACCGCCGTCTGGGTCACGCCACCGTTTCGCAACAAACCCATGCAGCGCGGGAGCGCGGGCTACCACGGCTACTGGATCCTCGACTTCCTCCACGTCGACCCGCACCTCGGCACCGACGCCGACTTCAAGGAGTTCGTCGCCCAGGCCCATGCCCGCGGCCTGAAGGTCTACCTCGACATCATCGTCAACCACACCGCCGACGTCATCCAATACGAGGGCGGAAAAACCGACTACATCCCGCGCGCGCTCGCACCCTACCGCGACGCGCAGGGCCGGCCCTTCGAACTTGGTGCCGTCGCCTACAACGGGGTCAACTCCCCCGACGCCTTCCCCGCGCTCTCGGCCGCGAAGAGCTTTGCCTACGTGCCCGTGGTGCCGCCGGAGGAAGCCCGGGCGAAAAACCCCGCGTGGCTGAACAACCCCATCTACTACCACAACCGCGGCAACAGCACCTTTGCCGGCGAAAGCGCCATCGACGGCGACTTCAGCGGGCTCGATGACGTGATGACCGAGCATCCGGCCGTGGTCCGCGGTTTCATCGACATTTACCAGCAATGGATCGACAGCTTCGGCGCGGACGGCTTCCGCATCGACACGACACGGCACGTGAACCTCGAGTTCTGGCAGGCCTTCGCACCCGCGATCCGTGAGCACGCGCGCCGTGCCGGCCGGCCGGGGTTCATCCAGTTCGGCGAGGTGGCCAACGGCACGGGTGACGTCACCTTCCTGAGCGAATTCTCCACCACGGCGCCGCTCGACACGACGCTCGACTTCGGCTTCTTCGGCGCCGCCCTCGCCTACGTCTCGGAAGGGAAGGGGGCCAAGGAGCTGTCCGAGCTCTTCGCCAAGGACGACTACTACACCGACGCCGACAGCAACGTCCACACGACGACGACCTTCCTCGGCAACCACGATGCCGGCCGCTTCGGCTATTTCCTGCAGCGCGACAACCCGAAGGCCACACCAGAGGAACTGGCGCGGCTCGTCGAGTTCGGCCACGCGTTGCTCTTCCTCGTCCGCGGCCAGCCCGTGGTCTACTACGGCGACGAGCAAGGGATGATCGGCCGCGGCGGCAACGACATGCAGGCCCGCGAGGACATGTTCGCGGCCCAGGCCCCTGACTTCAAGAACGCCACCCTCCTCGGCACCACCCGCACCGGCGCCGACGACAAGTTCGATCCGACGCACCCCTTCTACCGTTTCATCTCGTCGCTCGCCGCCCTGCGCGACAGCACGCCGGCCCTCAGTCGCGGCGCCATGATCCTCCGTCCGACGGACCAGCCGGGCGTCTTCGCCTTCTCGCGCATCGAGCGGAGCGAACGCGTCGAGTATCTCGCCGCCTTCAACAACTCGCGCAGCGCGGACGCCACCGTTATGCTGCAGACCAGTCAACCGGCCGGCACGGCGCTGCAGCGCGTCATCGCCACGGGCGATCAGGCCGCCTTGACAGCCGATGCGCAGGGCCGCGTCAGCGTCACGCTCGCGCCGCTGCACTTTGCGGTCTGGCGCGCCGAGAAGCCGCTGGCCGCGCCTGCCGCGGCACCCGGGATCACCTTTGCCAATCCCGGCAATGACGCGGTGCTGGCGTTCCCGACGCGCGCGCTCGATGGCAACACCCTCGTCGAACGCCAGGAACTGCGGGCCGATCTCATCGGCAGCGACGGCCTGGCTGAGGTGACCTTTACCATGGTCCGCGCCTCGCGGCCCGGCCAATACGAGCTGCTCGGCACCGACGATGCCGCGCCCTACCGGATTTTCTGGCGGCCGCCCGCGGACCTGGCGCCGGGCGATGAACTCTCGTTCATCGCAACGGTGGACGACCTCCGCGGCCACCGTGCCTCCGCGCGCATCTCAGGCCTCAAGGTCGACGGCCCCACCAATGCGCTGCTGGCTGCCAATACTCCTTCCTTCGGCGTCCACGGCGCGAGCGTGCCCGTGCTCAAGGCCCAGCCGCCGGGAAAAACCACCCTCGATCTCGGCGCCGCCCTGACGCTGACCGTCCAAGCCGAAGGCAACGGCCCGCTCACCTACCAATGGCTGCGCAACGACGCGGAAATCCCCGGGGCCATCGACGCCACCTACACCGTGGCCCGCGCCTGTGCGGCAACCTCCGGCCGTTATCGCGTGCTCGTCCACGGCCTCGCCGGCTCCGTGCTCAGCGAGGAGAGCATCGTCACGGTCACCGCCGCCACCGCCGGCCGCATTGAAACCCTGCCCGCCGTCGCGTCGCAGTTTGTGCCGTCGCGTCGCGTCGATGTGTGGCTGCCGCCGGGTTACGACTCGCTCGCGACCACGCGCTATCCCGTGCTCTACATGCACGACGGCCAGAATGTGTTCGATCCCTCGCTCAGCTTTGGCGGCAGTTCCTGGGAAATCGACCAGGCCCTGTGCCGGCTGATGAAGGCCGGCAAGGCCCGCGCCGCCATCATCGTGGGCGTCTGGAACACCGGCATGGGCCGCTTTGCCGAATACATGCCCCGCAAGGCCGCCACGGGCGCCAGCGTCTCGATGCACGTCGCCGACCAGTCCGTCGCGACCGATGCCATTTCCTCCGACGCTTACCTGAAGTTCCTGGTCACCGAGCTGAAGCCGCTGATCGATCGCAGCTACCGGACGAAGCCGGATGCGGCCGACACCTTCGTGATGGGTTCCAGCATGGGCGGGTTGATCTCTGCCTACGCGATGGCGGAATATCCCGCGGTCTTTGGCGGCGCCGCGGGCCTGTCCACGCACTGGCCGGCCGGCGAAGGCGCAATGATCGACTGGCTGGCGAAACACCTGCCGGATCCCGCGACGCACCGCTTCTACTTCGATCACGGCGACCAGACGCTCGACGCGAAGTATGCTCCCTATCAGGAACGCATGGACGCCGTCCTGCGCGCCGCGGGCTACGTTGCGGGAAAAAACTATCTCACGCGGACATTTCCCGGGACCGATCACTCCGAAAAATCCTGGCGTGCCCGCGTGGACATCCCCCTGGGCTTTCTGCTCGGCCCTTGATTTCGCCGGACCCGCCCCGGTGCCGCGCCGTGGTCTTTGCTGCCTGCCGTAGGAGCGGCTTTATGCCGCGATTCGGACGATCATCGCGGCATAAAGCCGCTCCTACGGTAATCCAAGCCGCCGCAACCTTCGGAGCATCGGACCCACGGGGAGTCAGAAGATCGTGTAGATGAACGGCGCGATGCCGGTGCCGCCCAGCAGGATGAGTGCGCTGGCGAGCAGGAGGAGGACGATCAGAGGTGTCAGCCACCACTTCTTGTTGTGCCGGGCGAAGTGGAGAAACTGGGCGAAAAATCCCGGTTGTTTGCCGCCGGCCTGGCGTTGAAATTCGTTGGCGGGTTTCTGGTCCATGGATTAATGCTGGCGGAAATAACCGGCGGTATCGCGGTTCGCCGGCCGCCGCTGCCAGTAGGTGGCGGCGTTCCGGTCGAAGCGGCGCTGCAGGGGATCGTAGCGGCAGAGCCGTAGGACCAGGGCGAGGGGAGTCAAGACGCCATAATAGAGCAGCACGAGCACCGCAGACGACACCACGAGTCCGATCGGGTAGGTGGCGAGGGAGAGGCCGACAAAGAGCCGCCTCAATCCCTCCCGCCAAAAGGCGCCGGCCAGCGGCACAAGGACCGCCGCCGTCCAGCACACGAGCGCGAGCCGCGGCCGCGCATGCGCCCATTGGGCGAAACCCAGCAATCCGACAAAGGCCAGCCACGCCAGGGCGAAGACGAGCAGTTGTCGCGGCGAAGGATGACGGTTGAGGCGGATCAGCGACATGGCGGGGCGGTCAGTCGATCTCGAACCGGTCGAGGTAGTCTTTGTTTGCGGGCCGGTTGCCGGCGGGTTGCCGATCCTTGTGCAGAATGAAGTTACCAACCACCAGCACGTCCATGTCCGTGGCCATGAAGCAGCGGTAGGCCTCGGCCGGTGAACAGACGATGGGTTCGCTGCGGACGTTGAAGCTGGTGTTGATCATCACCGGGCAGCCGGTCTGGCGGTCGAAGGCCTCGAGCAGGCGGTGCAGCCGCGGATTGCGTGCGGCGTCGACGGTCTGCACTCGGGCGCTGTGGTCGACGTGGGTGACCGCCGGGATTTGCGAACGCACCTCATGAACCCGGTCCGTGCCGGTGGCCGCGCCCGCCACCGGCGCAACGCGCCGCTCCTCGCCCACCGGGGCCACGATCAACATGTAGGGACTCTCCTCACCGGGCCGCAGGCCGAACCATTCGGCGGCCTGGTCCGCGAGAACGATCGGGGCGAAGGGGCGGAAGGATTCCCGGAATTTTATCTTCACGTTCATCGTGGATTGCATGGCCGGGTTGCGGGCGTCGCCGAGGATGCTGCGGTTGCCGAGGGCCCGCGGGCCGAATTCCATCCGGCCCTGCACCCAGCCGACCACCTTGCCGGTGGCGATCAGCGCCGCGGTCGTTTCGCACAGGGCCGCTTCGTCCGCGGCGGTTTCGTAGACAGCGCCCTTCCCATCCAGCGCGGCGGCAATTTCCCCGTTGGAAAAATCGGGCCCGAGCAGCGAGCCGTGCTGGCCGTCGGGCTTTCCCGGCCCACGCGGATTTTCCAGCAGTTGATGCCACACGAAAAGAGCCGCACCCAAGGCACCGCCGGCGTCCCCGGCCGCCGGCTGGATCCAGATCTTCTCGAACGGTCCTTCGCGCAGCAGCCGGCCGTTGGCCACGCAGTTCAGGGCCACACCGCCGGCCAGACACAAATTTTTAAGCCCGGTCTGCACATGGAGGTTCCGCGCCATCCGCAGGATGATCGTTTCGGTGACCGCCTGCACCGAGGCGGCGAGGTCCAGTTCGCGCGGCGTGAGCGGAGCCTCGGGCCGCCGGGGCGGGCCGCCGAACAGGCGGTCGAATTTCCGCGACGTCATCGTCAGGCCGGCGCAGTAGTCGAAGTATTCCAGCGCGAGGCGGAAGGAGCCGTCGGGTTTCAGGTCGACGAGCTTGTCGAGGATAAGATCCGCATACCGCGGCGTGCCGTAGGGCGCCAGGCCCATCAGCTTGTATTCGCCGCTGTTCACCTTGAAGCCGCAGAAATAGGTGAAGGCGGAGTAGAGCAGCCCGAGCGAATGGGGGAAACGCAGCTCGTGCGTCAGCTCGATCCGGCTGCCGCGCCCGACGCCCATGGTCGCGGTCGCCCATTCTCCGACCCCGTCGACCGTCAGCAGTGCCGCCTCCTCGAACGGCGAGGGGAAGAACGCGCTGGCTGCGTGCGCCTCATGATGCTCGGTGAAGACGTAGGGTCGCTGGTAGCTGCCGCCTAGCCCCTCGTTCATCAGGCGGGTGAGCTGCAGCTTCTCGTGCACCCACTGCGGGGTCGCCTTGAAAAAGGAGCGGAGCCCGGCCGGGGCCACGCCCAGGTAGGTCTCGAGGAGGCGCTCGAATTTCAGGAGGGGCTTCTCGTAGAACACGACGTGGTCCAGCTGGTCCGCCGTGAGACCGGCCGTGCGGAGGCAATAGTCGACGGCATGGCGCGGGAAGGACTCGTCATGCTTGCGGCGGGTGAAGCGCTCCTCATGCGCGGCGGCGACGATGCGCCCGTCCACCACCAGCGCGGCGGCGGCATCATGATAAAACGCGGAAATGCCGAGGATCGCGGTCACGGCAGCTGGGACTGGACCTTGGCGATGATGTCGTCAATGGCCCGGGTGTCCGCGGGGTTTCCCTCGATCCGCGAAACCCGCCGCGCCTCGGCCAGATGGACGAGCGCCTCCGCCGCCTCGCGTTGCGCGAAGAGTTTCCGCGCCAGATGAAGCTCGAGCCCGGAGTTGACCGGCCCGCTCTTCTCCGCCGCCCGGAGAAACCGGATCGTGCCGGAATCATCGTGTTGTTGGTCGCAAAGGATCGCCACCCGCAGGTTGTTCGCCTGGTTGCGCGGCTGGTGCTCCGCCGCGGCACGGGCGACCGCCTCCGCTGCGCCCGACCGGCCGGTTTCCCCCAGCAAGGCGACCAGGGCCTCGGTGGCATTTTGATCCGAAGGGTCGTCCTTCAAAATGCTCCGGAATTCCCCTTCCGCGCCGGCCGCGTCACCCGCCAGGTGCGTCAACCGGCCGCGCAGGAGACGCAAACTCCGGTCCGCGGGCTGCCGGGCGACGAGGCCGTCGAAATACCGCCGGCCGGCGGCAAAGCGCTTGGTCCTCGTGAAGAGATCGGCAAACGCCGGCGCCAGCAGCACGAGATCCCGGGGCGAACAGCCGAGGGCGGTTTTTTGCAGGAGCTTCTCCGCCTCGTCGAAACGTCCCAGCCGGGAAAGCTTGATGGCCTCGTCGCCGGCCAGCGCGAAACTCGCCGGCTGCAGCTGTTGCGCCCGCCGGGCCAATTCGAGGGCGCCTGGCAAATCACCCGTTTCATCCGCCAGGTCCTCTTCTAGTTTGGTCAAATCCGGGTTGTCCGGATCGGCCGCGCGGGCCGCGTCCACCAGGGCCTTCGCCTGCATCAGCGCAGCCGGTTCGGTCCGCGCCGCCTTGGCGGCGGCCAACTCCCGCGCGAGCCGGGCCTGGTCCTCGACATAGGTGAGCTGGTTGGTGAAGGGCGGAGCGGTGACGATGGCCGCAAGTCGGGCGAGCACGGCGGAAAGTTCGTGCGGCGAATAGCCGAGTGCCGCGGCGCATCCTGATGAATCAAGCCAGGACCCGCGGGCCTCTGCCGGGCCGAACAGGGCCGCCCCGGCCTGCTCGGCCACCTGCCGGGCGAGAAGGAAATTTCCATTCCAGTTCAAGTGCACGTGCTCGAAGAGATATTCGCGGCCTGCTGGCGCTGCAGGTGAATCCGGGTCGGAACCCATCAGGCGGGCCGCATCGAGCAGCGCGGTGCCCGCTTGGTGGGCCGCCACGCGACGAATCGCCTCGTTGATGCGCGGATCCGGCCGGAAACGCAGGGCGTCCCAATGTGCGGCCGCCACCAGGTGGGCCCGCGCCGCGGTGTCCCCGGCTTGGAGCTCGATCGAGCCGAGCAGGAAGGCGGTGTCCGCATACTGCGGGTCAAGCCGAAGTGCCTCCTGCAGGTCGGCGCGGGCGGCCTCGCTTTCGCCCAGCCACCACCGGATCACCCCCCGCTCGAAAGCACGCTGCCACGCGGCCTGGTCGGCGGCGCCGAGCCCGGCCCGGTGCCGCGACAGCAGTGGCGCACAGTCCTTGAGGTTGGAGACGACTGTGCACAGCAGGGTTTTGGCGCCGGCATCCGACGCCACATGGCCAATGTCCGTGAGGTTCGCCTCGAAATTCCGGTAGACCGCCTCGAGCCGCGGGTCATCGCCGGCCACGGCGCTGTCGGCAAACATACTCATGCCACCCCAGTCGGCGGACGCCGGCGCACGGCCGGACAGCTTCGCCAGCAGGGAACCCATCAGCTGGCCCGTGCGGGTGGAGCGGAGGAAAACACTCAGGCGGATGATGCCCAGCGGCGGCATCGTCGGCAGGTAGGTGCAGCCCGGGCCATAGGGCCCGACCACCTCGTTGTTGCCCATGTAGACGACATACAGGTCGGGTGAAAACCGCGCGAGATCCCGCGCCACCTGATACACCACGTGCGAATTGATGGCGACGATCCCGGTGTTGATGACCTCGAATCGCTTGTCCGGATAGCGCGCGCGCAGCTGGGCGCGCAATTGCGGCGCAAAGGCGAAGGCGGGCGCCGGCACACCCTGGGCCGCCGATTCGCCCAGCACCACGATGCGCACCGTGCCGGCGGGCTTGTGCAACGCGACCCGGAGGTTGAGCGGCCGCAGGTCGAAGCTGCCCGGCATGAAGAGGCTGACAAAATCCGGATTGCTCCGATAGTAGCCCGGCTGCGCGTCCGGAATCATGAAGCCCGTGTCGCGACCGATACCCGCCAGGCGGAGGACACCCTCGAGGCCGAACAGCAGCAGCGCCGGGACGCCGGCCACGGCGATCAGGCGGAACAGCCAGACCCGCCACGACGCCGACGCGGCAGGGTTGGGGTTTACCGTCGGTTGGGGCGAACCGGACATCAGGAGGCGGAACGGCACACTGCGCGGGACGGCCAAGTCCTGTCAATTTTTCGCCGGGGTCGGCCCCTCCGGCCCGCGTGGTAGGGTCCAGTCATTCCGTCATCATTCCCCCCGGCAGGCCCGACACTACGCCCGACCATCCCACAAAACCGGGATGACCCTGAAAAAGCTTGGGTGCCGCGGGCGGTCCCAAGTCGATGCCACGGATCGGAGATCCAGTCGCTACCGGCGCCCGCTGTTGCGCCGGCGATATTCGTCGCTGCGGCGCAGGTCGTCGCACATGTCACCCTCATTCCAGCCGCGCTCGAGCAGGTTGCGGCGGTATTCGGCGAGGCCGCGGGCATCGGCCTCGCGGCCGAGCAGGTCGAGGTAGGCGCGGCGAATGATGCGGTCCACGCCTTCCCGGCGGTATTCCTCGCTCTGGCGGAGTTCGGCGCGGATCATGGCCTCCGACCATTCCCGCTCGAGGACAAGCCGGCGGTAATTGCGCAGGCCGTCCGGATCCGCGGGCCGCCCCAGCACCTCGAGGTAGGCGGCGCGAATGAAGGCTTCTATTACCTTGTCCCGGTTCTCCCGGCTGTCCGGCCGGCGGCGGAAGTCTTCGACGCGCAAGGAGGAAATCTTGTCGTTCCAGCTTTCGCGCCGGTCGGGCAGCAGGCGGCCGGTGAGATCGCGGATGTTGTCCGTCACGCGCATCGCGGCGCCGCGGAAGCGCGCGTCGGTGAAGACGACGAGTTCCGCCCCGCCCTCGATGCGAATGGAAGAAATGCCGTCGTTCAGCCGCGCGCCGTGCGGGAAACTCCGGCCCGAGAGGTTCTCGAATATGTCGCCCGGGGTGAGGACGATGAAGTCCCCCTGGTAATCGGCGTGCTCGTAGAGAATGACCCGCGGCGGCCGGCGATCGGCCTGAAAATCCGGTTTGTCAAGGCGCTGGGCGAATGCCGTGGCGGCGAGGAGCAAAAACAGCAGCGGAGCTTTCATGACAGATGAGACGAAACCGGCCGCCGGAATATTCAACCCCTATTCGCCCGGGACGGCGCGCGGTCCCTTCCGCCGCCGCCATGGTCGTGAACCCGCCCCGATCACGCTCACAACCGGAAGGGTAGGGCGGGGTCCTACACGCGATCTAGACCCGACCCAGCAGATAAACGACTGCGGGGCGTGTATCGTGCGTGTGTTCACACAGAACGGACCAATTTGTTAGGTGTATATAAATAGTTATTCGGTTAGGGCCGCCCAGCAGTGGGCGGCTCTTTCGTTTCCGGCCCCCGGCAAGCCGTCCAAGAAAAAGGCGCGTCCGTTGCGGGACGCGCCGGAAGAAAAATCCCGGGCTCAGATGTCGTGCTGCGGCCGGGTCGGCTCCGGCCAGTCGACGTGGAAGAACTTCCCGCGCGGCTTGTCCGTGCGCTCGTAGGTGTGGGCGCCGAAGTAGTCGCGCTGCGCCTGGAGCAGGTTGGCCGGCAGGCGGGCCGAGCGGTAGCTGTCGTAGTAGGCGAGGGCCGAGGCAAAGGTCGGGGCCGCGACGCCGCACTCGGCGGCGAGCGAGACGACCTTGCGCCAGTTCTGCTGGGCCTTCTTCACCGTCTTGTTGAAATACGGGTCGAGGAGCAGGTTCGCCAGGTTGGGGTTGCGGGCGTAGGCCTCGGTGATCTTCTGCAGGAAGGCCGCGCGGATGATACAGCCGCCGCGCCAGATCTGGGCGATCTCGCCGAAATGGAGCGTCCAGTTGTATTCCTTCTGCGCGGTGCGCATGAGCTGGAAGCCCTGGGCGTAGGAGCAGATCTTCGAGCAGTAGAGGGCGTCGTGGATCGCCTGCACGAGGGCCTTCTTCGAGCCGCGGTATTTCTTGCCCGGGCCCTTGAGGATCTTCGAGGCGGCGACGCGCTCCTCCTTGATGGCGGAGATGCAGCGGGCGAAGACGGATTCGGCGATGGTCGGGGCCGGCACGCCCATGTCGAGGGCGTTGGTCGAGGTCCACTTGCCCGTGCCCTTCTGGCCGGCCGTGTCGAGGACGATGTCGACGAAGGCCTTCCGCTTGTTCGTCGGGTCCTTCTGCTTGAGGATGTCCGCGGTGATCTCGATGAGGAAGCTGTCGAGCGCGCCGGTGTTCCACTCGCTGAAAATCGCGCCCATTTCCTCGGCCTTGAGGCCGAGCAGGCCCTGCATCAGCGCGTAGGCCTCGCAGATCATCTGCATGTCGCCGTATTCGATGCCGTTGTGGACCATCTTGACGTAGTGGCCCGCGCCGTTCTCGCCGATGTAGGTCGCGCAAGGCACGCCACCCACGATCGGATGGCCGGGGGTCGCGCCGGTGAGGGGCTTGCCGGTCTTGGCGTCGACCTTGGCGGCGACGGCGTTCCAAATCGGCTCGAGTTCCTTGTAAGCGGCCGGGTCGCCGCCGGGCATGAGGGCCGGGCCGAAGCGCGCGCCCTCCTCGCCGCCGGACACGCCGGAGCCGATGAAGCGCAGGCCCTTTTCCTTGAGGGCCTTTTCGCGGCGGATGGTGTCGGTCCAGAGGGCGTTGCCGCCGTCGATGATGATGTCGCCCGGCTCGAAGAGCGCGGCGAGGCCGTCGATGACGGCGTCGGTGGGCTTGCCGGCCTGGACGAGGATGACCGCCTTGCGCGGCTTGGCGAGCGAGGCGACGAATTCCGGGAGGGTCTTGGTGCCGACAACGCCACCCGGGGTGGACGGATTCTCGGCGACAAATTTGTCGGTTTTTTCCGTGGTGCGGTTGTAGACCGAGATCTGGAAGCCGTGGTCGGCGATATTCAGGGCGAGGTTCTGACCCATCACGGCGAGTCCGATGAGTCCGATATCAGATTGGGGTTTGGCCATAGGAGCTAGATTCCTAGTGGCTCCGCCCGCACAGGCCAACCCGATTTTTCCCCGGCTCGCGTAATAACCCGGCCGAATAGACCCAATCAGGGCTTGGGCAGGGTTCCTTGCTTGGCGTTGTAGGAACCGGCGCTCGGGAAGAAGGGTGCGATGCGGTCCATCAGCGGGGTCAAGAACTTCGGCTCGTTGCGGTTATAGACCCAGGAGAAGAACACCACGGTCGTCACCACGAAGACGATCACGCTGGCGATGATCTTGTTCATCTTGAGCACCCGGCGCAGGACAAATATGCCGACCACGAGTGCGGCGATGCCGATGCCGATCTTCAGCCACACATCCGGCGGAAGGGTCTTCATCTTTTCCGTGGCACTGACGGCGAACAGCAACATGACCTAGCAGTTAGCCGGAAACCCCGGGGAGACGAGTTGAATTTACCCCGCCGCCCGCTTTTGACCATTCCTTGGCAAGACGCTGCCACCGATCGCCTGCTCAGTGGTAGCGGGTGGCGATGCCGAAGTAGTCGAGCAGCCAGGCTTCCTTCCAGATGCGGAAACGTCCTTCCGGGGTGATCTTGCCGAACTCCTCGCGGTCGGCGTGCGGCAGCAGGTAGCCGAGCTCGAGGTTGATCATCTCCATGTGCTGCTGCTGTTGGTTGATGTCGTCAAACGGGCTCGTCTCCCAGATGACCGGGGTCTCCCCGGACTCGGCCAGTCGCGCGCGGTGGCGGGCGACCAGCTTCGCGAGGTCGCGCCGCCACGGGCTGCGCTCGACGTGCCAGCTCTCGGGATAAAATCCCCCGAACGGAATGTAGAGGTTGTCCGTCACATAGCGGCGCGCGCCGGTCGTGAGCGTCGCGAGGCTGAAGCAGACCGTGATCGCGCCGCTTTCCTGCGGCACAAAGAGCACATGCAGCCGCAGCGTGTTGTCGTGGTTGTGGTAGACGGAAGTGCGCAGCCAGATGCCGCCGCCGACCTCGGCCTTGAGCGCCTGAACATGGGAAAAGCGGTTGTCGCGGAGCCAGTCGCGCACTCGGAGCAGCCGCTTCTGCGTCGGCCACTCGTCGCCGCTGGTGTTGATCACATAGCGGGGAAACAGCGGCATCGGGCTCAGGCTGATGGCGCTCACCTTGAGCCAGTTGTAGCCCGACTCGAGCAGGAACCAGAGGATGAAGACGACCGCGGCGACGACCCAGAAGGGCCGGTCGATCCACCCCAGCTGCTCGTTCGCCTGCGCGGTGAAGACGGCGAAGAGGATCCAGCGCAGCCAGCGGATCGGGATCGCGAGGATCGGCGACGCCATCCGCAGGTTGACGTAAAAGAGCGCCAGCAGGACCGCGAGGGCCGGGGCGAGAAACAAGGGCAGTTCTTCCGGCATGGTGGGGAGCACGCGGCCAAGCCGCGACCGCTCAGCTCAGGCGCACCGGCATGATCACACAGACGAAGCTCTCCAGCGTCTTGAACACGCCGGGGCTGACCTCGTCCTTGAGCTCGAAAAAGACCTCGTCCTTCGTCAGCGCGCGGAGCGGGTCCATCACGAACTGCGGGTTGAACGCCACCTGCAGCTCCGGGCCGCTGTAGGAGATCGCCATCGACTCGTGCGACTCACCGAAATCCGGCGAGGACGCCGTGATCTCGAGGAGGTTGGTGGAAAGCTTGATCTTGACCGAATTGGACTTCTCCGAGGTGACCAGTGCGGCGCGGTGCACGCATTGCAGGAACAGCTCGCGCTCGAGCTTGATGCGCTGGTGGGTCTCCTTGGGGATGACTTGGTGGTAGTTCGGATAGTTGCCCTCAACGACCTTGGAAAAGAGATAGATGCTGTCCGTCAGGCCGCTGGTGTCCTTGCCGGTATCGATCTGGAAGGCCGCGCGGCGTTCGTTGAAGGCGATCTTGAGCTTTTCGCCCTTGCCCAGCAGGCGGAGCAGCTCGGCCACAGTCTTGGCCGGGAGAATGATGGCGCCGGCGCTGGCGGCGGGAACCGCGAGTTCCTTGCTCACGAGGGCAAGGCGGCGGCCGTCGGTGGCGACGAGCGCAAGCTTGCCGTCCTTGAAGTTGAAATAGACGCCGTTGAGGATGTAGCGCGTCTCGTCGGTCGACTGGGCGTAGGAGACGTTGCTCAACATCGTGGCGAGTTCGCCCTGCTCGAGGGTGAACGTCTTGTCATCCGTCGAATCAGGCAGCTTCGGGAACTCCTCGGCGCCGATGCCCATGATGCGGAAGTTGGAGCCGCCGGACGCGATCTTGACCTGGTGGGTGGCCGTCGAGTCGAACGACACGTCGACGTTGGGCAGTTCGCGGACGATCGTGGCAAGGCGCTTGACCGGAAGGGTGACGCTGCCGCCTTCCTTGACCTCGGCCTTGATCTTGCAGCGGATGCCGAGGTCGAGATTGGTCGTGGTGAGGGAGATGCAGTCCTTCTCCGCTTCGATGAGCACATTGCTCAGGATGGGCATGGCCGCCTTGGAGCCGACCACGTTGAGGACCTGGGCCAGGCCGTTGCTGAAGTGGTCGCGGTTGATCTTGAATTTCATCGGGCTGGGGCGGTGTTGGTGCTTTTAACTAACAAAGGATGATTAGAGAGGTATTCAATAAGGAATTATTCGTATTATTATGGGCGGAGAAAATGCCCGTAACTCCCCGTTTTCCCTCTGGCGGCGGCCCGGCCCGGGTTGTGAGCCCGATCTGAGTAACCGCGAATAACCTGCGTCTTGTTCACACGGAAAAGTTATTCGGAAGTTTCCTGCTTCATCTTCACAACCTTCCGGCGCAGGGCGCGCATCTGCGCGTGGCGGACGCCGCGCTGATAGTGCGCGAATAGGCCGTAGGCGATATAAGCCAGGAAAAGGAAGAAAAAGGCGACTTCCCGCAACCGCACGACAACAACAGCGATCACGATCACGGCCACAAAGCTGCGGAAACGCGTTTTGGTCTCCCAATTGACCTGCTTGAAGCTGGGGTAGCGCACGGTGCTGACCATCAGGAAGGACACGAGGATGAGCAGCAGGGGGAGGGCGATGGTCAGCTGGCGCAATTCCCGGGCGCTTTCGGCGAGATTGAGCAGCAGGAGGACGAGTGTGGCCACGGTGCCGGCGGCGGCGGGAATCGGCATGCCGACGAAATCCTTGTTTGATTCCGTCTCTGCGCGATGAAGCAGAGGATTGGTGATGACGTTGAACCGGGCCAGGCGCACCGCGCCACACAGGAGGTAGATAAAGGCGATGATCCAACCCAGCTCCTTGAACCACGGGTATTCCTCGCGCGGCGTCAGGATGAGAAAAAACACCATCAGCGCGGGTGCGACGCCAAAGGAGACCACATCCGCCAGCGAGTCGAATTCGGCGCCGAACAAGGAGGTGCGGCCACCCATGCGGGCCAGCCGCCCGTCGAGGGAATCAAACACCACGGCAGCCAAGATCAGCCAAACCGCCTGGGTGTAGAGGGCGCTGGAGGCGTGCAGCGCATCTCCGGCGGCGTGCAGCGCGGCATAGTCGCCGTTGTCGGTGATCAGCCGCGCCTGAATGCAGCGAATGACGGACATGAAGCCGCAGAGGAGATTTCCCGCCGTCATCAGGTTCGGCAGGAAATAGATCCGGCTCGCCGTGGTGACGTTGTAGGGGTTGTCGCGCTGCTCCAGGTCGGACATGGCGGCGTTACTTCGTGAGGCTCTCGAGGTATTTCCAGAACTTGGAGTCCTGCTCGACCAGCTGCTGCTCGGACACCGGCAGTTTCATGCGAAAAAGCCAGTCCTCCAGGGAGGACTTGTGCAGGATGTAGTGGGTGTGGAGCGTGTCGCCCTTGACCTCAAAATAGAACCGGAATTCGCCGGCGCGCAGGCGGTAGAAGTCCTTGCCCGCCCGGTGAAAACGGCCGAGCGGCTCGCGCGGGTGCGAGAGGTCGACGGGCCGGATCTTGCTGATCGGCTCGATGGCGTCCAGCTGCGCGAGTTTATCAAGCTTGTTCAGCTCGCGCATGCTTTGCTCGGAGAAAGTTACCTGATACATGGTCGGGGGCCTAGGCGCGTAACGATTGGGCAAAGCCCGCGTCTTGTCTAGGAAACACCACCCCTATAACCCCCTTAGGTTTATGAAAGCCAGCTCCGTATTCCTCGGCCTGCTAACCGCCGCATTCCTTGCCCTTCCCGCCGGCGCGCAGGACGAGGCCAAACCCGCGGCGGTCCCGGCCGATGCACCCAAGGCGGACCGGGCCACCGAGATGGCGAAGCGCCGCGAGGAGCTGATCAAACGATTTGACAAGAACGGCGACGGCAAACTCGACGAGGAAGAAAAGGCGGCCGCGAAGGAAGCCATGAAGATGGAAGGCGGCGGGCGCGGCCCGGGCGGCGCCGAGGGTGAAAAAAGGCGCGCCGAACTGCTCAAGCGCTTCGATAAAAACGGCGATGGCAAGCTCGACGACGAGGAACGCGCCGAGATGGAAAAGGCCCGGCAGCTCATCCAGCGCAACGGCGGCATGGACCGCTTCCGCCAGGAGATCCTCAAGCGCTTCGACAAGAACGGCGACGGCGTGCTCGATGACGCAGAGCGGGCCGAAGCGCAGAAATTCCGCCAGGAAATGATCAGGAAGTTCGACAGGAACGGTGATGGCAAACTCGACGACGAGGAGCGGGCGGAAGCACTGAAGTCGTTCATGACCGAGAAGGCCCCGGCCACCGTGGCCGCCCCGGCACCGGAAACACCCGCGAAGAAGGAGTGAGGGCGGATTAAGCCAAACGCACTAGGACGGCGGACCGCATCGTTGTTGCGCGCCCCGGGCCGGGTGGTAGGAAAGAGCCATTAAAACGCCCCCGTCCGTCACCCTGGCAGACATCCGCGCCGCCCGCCGCCGCATTGCCGGCGGCGTGGTCGTCACGCCCTGCCCGGAATCGATCCCGCTCTCGGAAATCACCGGGGCCCGGATCTTCTGCAAACTCGACAACCTGCAGCGCACCGGCTCGTTCAAGGAGCGCGGCGCCCGCAACGCGCTGCTGCTCCTCACGCCGGCGCAGAAGAAACGCGGCGTGATCGCCGCTTCCGCCGGCAACCACGCGCTCGGCCTCGCCTACCACGGCAAGCTCCTCGGCATCCCCGTCACGGTGGTGATGCCCGACTACGCGCCGCTCATCAAGGTGAGCACTTGCCGGCGCATCGGCGCCAAGGTGCTGATCCGCGGGCGCGATTTCGCCGAGGCCCGCGCCCAGGCGGATGCCCTCGTCGCCCAAGAGGGCCTGACCTACATCCACGGCTTTGACGCCCCCGACATCATCGCCGGCCAGGGCACGCTCGGGCTCGAGGTGCTGGACCAAGTGAAGGATCTCGACGCCATCGTCTGCCCCGTGGGCGGCGGCGGCCTCATCGCCGGCGTGTCGCTCGCCGTGAAATCGCTGCGACCGCGCGTGAAGGTCATCGGCGTGGAGAGCACTGCGACCGGAAACTTCACCGCGGCGCTCCGCGCCGGCAAACCGGTCAACGTCGCACGCCGGCCCACGCTGGCCGACGGCCTCGCGACCCTCACGGTCGGCGCGAATGCCTTCGCCCTCGCACGGAACCACGTCGACCGCGTCGTGCGGGTCACCGAGGACTGGATCGCCCTCGCGATTCTGCGCATGGTCGAACTCGAAAAGTCCGTCGTCGAGGGCGCGGCCGCGACGCCGCTCGCCGCGATGATGGCCGGCCTGCTGCCGGAATTGCGCGGCAAGAAAGTCGCCCTCGTCGTCTGCGGTGGCAACATCGACCCCGCGATCCTCAGCCGCGTCATCGAGAAGGGCCTCGTGCACGACGGCCGCATGACGCGCTTCACCGTCGTGATCAGCGACCGCCCGGGCGGGCTCGCGGCCCTGTCGCGGGTCATCGCCGAATCCGGCGCGAGCTTCAAGGACATCGAGCACGACCGCGCCTTCAGCGGCCCCGACATTTCCGCGGTCAACGCCGTCTGCACCGTCGAGACGCGCGACCACGACCACATCCGCGAGCTGCATCGCGCCCTCCGCAAGAACGGCTTTCCCCTCGTGGTCGCGAAATAGGCAGCGCTATTTCGCCGTCTTCCGTCCGTAGGCCGGATCGATCCGCAATAACGACACCGCAAGGAAGGAAGGGAGCGTGCACACGAGCACCCACAGGAAAAATTTTGGATAGCCGACGTGGTCCTCGATCCAACCGGCCGCCATGCCGGGCAGCATCAGCCCGAGCGCCATGAAGCCGGTGCAGAAGGCATAGTGTGCCGTCTTCCTCTCGCCATCGGCGATCATCATCATGAACACCATGTAGGCGGTGAAACCGAAGCCGTAGCTGAACTGTTCGATCGCCAGGCCGGCACAGATAAGCGGGAAGTTCGTCGGCTGCGCCACGGCGAGGGCAAGGAAGATCGCGATCGGCACATGCATCGTCAGGATCATGGGCCACAGCATGCGTTTCAAACCGCGACGGGCGATGAGCAACCCACCGGTGATGCCACCGCCCAGCAACGAAACGACACCCACGATACCGTAGGCGATCCCAACCTGCTCCGTGGCGAGACCAAGCCCGCCGGCCGTGCGAGGATCGAGCAGGAACGGCTGCACCAGTTTCAGCGCCTGTGCCTCGGCGAGCCGGTAGACCAGCAGGAAGAGGAGGGCGCGCCCCATGAGCGGCTTCGTGAAAAACGACCCGAAGGTGTCCCACACCTCGCGCATTGCATTGGCCGCACGGCGGGTCGGTCGGTCCCCTTCCGGGCGGGGCAACACCCAGGCATGAAATGCGCCCGCTGCCAGTAGCAGGGCCGACAGGATCGCAAACACCACGACCCAGGCCGAGGCAGGTTGGCCGAAATGCCGCGTCAACCTGCCCGCGAGCCACACAAGCCCGCCTTGGCCTGCAATCATGGCCAGTCGATAGAAAGTGCTGCGGACCCCGACGAAAGCCGCCTGTTCGGAGATCGGCTGGGCGAGCATGTAGTAGCCGTCGGCCGCGATGTCGTGCGTGGCCGAGGCGAACGCAATGAGACAGAACACCGCGAGTGTCGCCTGCACGAACTGAGGTGCCGGAATCACCCAGGCCACTGCGGCACAGGCCGCGCCCATGAGAAGTTGCAGCGATACGATCCACCGGCGCTTCCGGCCGAACATCTCCACCAGTGGCGACCACAGCGGCTTAAGCACCCACGGAAACCCCAGCCAGCTCGTGTAGAAGGCGATTTCGGTATTCGAGACCTGGAAGTTTTTGTAGAAGACGACGGACAGTGTCGTGACCACGACGTAGGGCAGCCCTTCCGCGAAATACAGCGACGGGATCCAGCGCCAGGGGTTCAGAGCACGGGTGGGCGGGGATTCCATCGGTCCGCCAACGTGGCGGCCGGAGCGCGTCCGGGCGAGTCCAGAAACGCGGCGCGACTCAGCGGCTGGATCCGGCGGTCGGCCGGTCGGCGCGGTCCGGGTCGGACGCGGCGGTCTTGGTGGGATCGAGGATGGCGAGCACGACCCCGACAAGGATGGTGAGGGCCAGGTATTTCAGGAGCGGTTCGGATTCATTTTTCATGGGACGACGGGTGGTTGCGGGCCATGACGGGACACAGCCGCCGCCGTTTCCCCGCGGCCGCTGATTATGCGGGCAAAATTTCCGTATCGCCTGTAACCGGCCGGGGCGCGCCGCGTCCGGCCGCGACTCAGATCCAACCTGGATTCGCCACGGTGTGCGCCCCGCCGGCGCTGCCGGTGTTCAACGTCGAGGCGGGCTCGAACAACATCAGGCAGACTTCCTCCTCGGCAACCGGCCGGTGCTCCACGCCGCGCGGCACGACAATCATCTCACCCTCGCGCAGCACGACGGAGCGGTCGCGGAAATCCATCCGGAACCAGCCGCGCACGACATAGAACAACTCGTCCTCGTTTTCGTGGTGGTGCCAGGGAAATTCGCCGAGCGACTTCACCAGTTTCACGTGCTGTCCGTTCAACCCCGCGATGATCTTCGGGCTCCAGCGTTCCGAGAAGAGGGACAGTTTTTCCGCGAGGTTGATTTTTTCCATGCGGCAGGAGGGAACGCAAAAAAAGAGCCGGCGCAAGCCGGCCCCCTTGGCTCCACCCAAGGTCTTAATGCGCCAGCAACGCGTCGACCGACCACTTGCCGCCGCCAGTGAAGACGAGCGCCAGGGCGATGCCAATCGCGAGGAGGAAGAGCTCGATGCCCTCGCCTTTCTGCTGGCCGAACCAGTTCATGAAAAACCCGTTGCCACGCAGCTGCCAGGCGGCGCCGAGCATGATCACGACGAGGCTGGCGGCCGCGAAGCGCGTGCCGAGACCCAGGACGAGCATCAGGCTGCCGAAAAACTCGCCGAGGATGACCAGCAGACCGACGAGCCAGGGCGTGCCGACCGTGCCGGTGAAATAACCCATGGTGCCCGTGAAGCCGTAGCCGCCGAACCAGCCAAGGAGCTTCTGGGCGCCGTGAGGGAACATCATGATGCCGAGCGCCAGCCGCAGGAAGACGGGCGCGAAGGAGTCGCCGGTGGCGACGAGGGATTGGAGGAGGGATGATAGTTGCATACACAACTATAATTAAGCTTTTAGTTGCGTATGCAACAAAAATCTTTAACCTGCCTTCATGAAACCAAACCTGCCCGAGGGCCATCTCGACGCCTGGCGCCACTACTATGTCTCGTTCTGGCGCATCTTTGCCGCCATCGAGGCTGACCTGGCGGCCGCGGGCCTGCCTTCCCTGAGCTGGTATGACGCCCTCTATGAACTTTACCTCGCCCCGGGCCGGCACCTGAGGATGAGCGAATTGGCCCGCAGTGCCCTGCTCAGCCGCAGCGGCCTGACGCGCCTGGTGGACAAGCTTGAAAAGGAAAAGCTGATCGAGCGGAAGTCCTGCCCCAGCGACGGGCGTGTCCAGCATGCGCAGCTGACGGAACAGGGTGTGGCCATGCTCAAGAAGATCTGGCCGGTCTATCGCGCCGGCATCGCCAAGTATTTTGCCGTGCATCTGGAGGCGGACGAGGCGGAGCAGATTGGCAAGAGCTTCAGCCGGATCGTGGCGGCCAATGCGCTCGTCGAGTCCACCGCCTGCGACGGGAAGGCATAGGACCGCGTTCCACCACGCTTTGCCTCACTCCGGCGCGATCTCCTCGTGCAGGGCGTCCGCCCAGTCGGTGATCAGCTTGATCTCCGCCGGCGTCAGCCGCGCCTCGGGGTGCATCAGCGTGTAGGACTTCAGCGGCATCGAGTGCTGCTCCAGCTCGTTGGTGATGGCGTCGAGTTTGCTGGCGGCGCGCTTGGCGGAGTAGGCGCCGAAGGCCGAGAAATCCAGGTGGCGCTTCCCGTCGTTGACGTGGCTGGTCAGCCACCAACTGACGGGCTGCACATTGGCATACCACGGGTAATGGGTGTGGTTGGAATGGCAGTCGTAGCAGGCCCGCTGCAGCAGGCCCCGCACGGTCGCGGGCACCGGGTGCTTGACGTTGATGTCGTCGGGGCCGGGCGCGGCGGCTTCGTTGCGCGCCGGCCGCCAGAATTGGATCAGGCCGAGAAGCACGACCAGGATGGGAACTGCGCGGCGGAAAAAACGTTTCATGACCCGGGCGGGATCAGGCGGGTGTCACGGCTGCATGCACGAGGGCGGCGATCGCCGGCGGCAGGTCGAGGCCGAGCGCGCTGTGCTGGGCCGGCAGGCTCATCTTGCGCCAGGTCTTGCGGATGATGTCCGTGAATTTTTCCGCCGGGTAATCGGCGTGTTGCGCGGCGAAATCCTCGATCTCGTTCTCCAAGAAAACGAGGCAGGCCGCGTCCTCGAGCGCCTGGGTGCCGGCGTTGACCTTCAGGCCGGACTTGGAAACCCACAGGGCCACTTCGTCGGCCTCGGCGGCCGCCACCCCGGCCTGCTGCAGGAGCTCCTTGGCCCGCGCCGCCTGCTTGACATACAGCGAGCGCCGCCACGCGAGGTAGCCGGGTTTGCCAAGGGGGAACGAATCGCGCGGCACAGTCCAGCGCTCAAGGTGCTGGCAACGCGCCGCCAGTCGCAGCAGCGCCGGCGCCCCGGGCACCAACCGGCCAACCCACGCCTCGAGCCGGTCCGCATAGACCAGCTCGGCGGGCTGTCCGTCCCTGGCGCGCTTGGGATCCGCCGCGTGGGCGGAGTCGATCAGCTGGCGGGCGCGGGCATAAGGATCCATGGCCCGAGAGAAACGCAGGCCCGCACGGGCCGCAAGCCGCCACTCAGAACGGGAAGCCGATCGAAACCTGTAGCGTGCCGGCGGGATCAAGCGGGCGGCGGTTGAGGTTGCGGCCGTATTCGACGCGCACGGGCCCGATGATCGTCTGGTAGCGCACACCCAGGCCGGCGGAGAACAGTTTCTCGTTGAAGGGATAGTCCGCCAGCCGCACGGCGGTGCCGAGCGCGTCGGCAAAGGCCACGACCGACCAGTTGTTCGTGAGAGCCTGCTCCAGCTCGACGTTCGCCTGCAGGTAGGATTTTGCTCCGACAAACAGGCCGTCGGCTGCGCGCGGCGCGGCGCCGCCCCGCTGGTAGCCGCGGATCGAACCGTCGCCGCCGGGAAAGAAGAGCACGCTGACCGGCAGCGTGGAGTCGTCGGGCGCGCCCAGCGTTGTGACGACGCCGTGCGAGAACCCGAGGTGGATCCAGCGGCCGCCGCCCCAGCCGGTGTGATAGGAACCGGCGAGCACCAGTTGCTGATAGACGACCTCGCCGCCAAGCGCGTGGTTGGCGAGCTCAGCCTGCAGGGAAAGCTTGTAACCCTTCCGCGGGCGCAGCGGATTGTCCCGCCGGTCCCGCACGAGACCGAGGTCGATGCTGGCGACGTTCGCCTGGTTCTGGTCGGTGCTGCGCGTGGCCAGTTCATTGTCGGTGTCGAGAAGGTGCTTGAAGGTGTAGCCCGTGGTCAGCGCGATCCCGAGGTTGCGCAGGGGCCAGAGCACCGAGACATTGGCGCCGTATTCCTCGTGCCGGAAGGAAAGCTCCTGGCGGTTCAGGCCGAAGAGCCGGGCGCTGCCGTCGAGCGTGCTGCCGAAGAGCTGCGGCACGGTGTAGGTGTAGTCACCCTCGGTGCTCTTCATGGACTGCACGAGCTCGAGCGTGCTGGTGTGTGCCAGCCCGAGCACGTTGTAGTGCGTCCATTCCACGCCGCCGCGCAGCTGCTCATAGCTGCCATAACCCGCGAGCAGGCTGATCTCCTGCCGGCGGCCCTCGACGACGTTATAGGTGACGTCGCGTGTGGCCCCGTCGGCCGGATCGTAGGCCAGGTCCACGGTGCGAAACACCCCGAGCCGGGAAATCCGCGCCTGGCCTTCGTCGAATGTGATTGGATTGAGCAGTTCGCCCGGCTGGCTCTTCACCAACCGGCGCAGCGTCGCGGTGTGGGTGTAGCGGTTGCCGGTGAAGCGCGTCTCGCCGGCGCGCACTTCCGCCCCGGGGGCGACCTGGGCCACCACGCGGACGGATTTTATGCCGTCGGGCCGGTCGGTGGTTTCCGGGACGATAGCGATCTGCACGTCGGGGTGGCCGCGGATGAAATACCAGCGGCGGATTGCGGTGGCGGTGTCCTGCCGCCAGAGCGAATTCCACGGCTGGTCCAGGTGCTCCTCCGCGATCCCGTCCGGGGCGGCACTGCCGTCGGCGATGGCAAAGCGGAGGGCGGTCACCATCCAGCGGCGGCCTTCCTGCACCGCGACCTTCACGCGGACCCGGCCCGTGGCCGGATCAATCGCCACCTCCGGCGCGGTCACGACTGCTTCCGCATACCCGAGTTGGCGCAACGACTCCTCCAGGTTCCCCAGCGAGCGTTGCAACCGCCCTGGGGAATAGATGCGCTCCGAAGCCAGCGGGAGCAGGCGGTCTTCGCCGATGAAAAAGGCGCGTGCATCTTTGGCGGTGACCGCCAGCAGCCCGGAAAAGGTCGTTTCCTGCAGAGTGAAGCGCCGGCCCCGGTCGAGGCGCAGCGTGGCGGTGGTCGCCGCCAGTGGCCGGGGCAGCGGATGCTCCAGTTTGGCGTCGAGCGCATACTGCACCTTGCGGCCGTCGGCGAGCGTGGCTTCGACCGTGAGCGAGGGAGTCAGGTAGCCGTCGTCGGTCAGTGAAGAAATCAGGACAAGGGCGGCGTCTTCCAGCGTGTTGGCGTCCAGGGTGGCGCTCGCCCGGTCACCGAGCAGCAGCTTCAGCCGTTGCTCGGCAGTGCGGTTGCCGAACCAGTTGAGTCCGCGCACGTGCAATTCGGCTGCGCCGAGGTGCGCGGCCCAAGCCAGGGCCAGGGCGAGGAAGGCTGGCCGGAACAGGTTGTGGTGCCGGTTACTTCTTCTCACGCGGCAGGCTCTCCTGGGTGTAGATGCGCCATTTGAGGCCGGCATTGTAGGCGTCAAACTGGTCGTATTCGCCGACGAGCGACCATTTTTCCCCGAGCTTGTATTCAAGTTCGTAGGTCTCCCGGCCTTGCTGCGAAACCTGTGCGCCCGCGGAGATTTCCAGGCGGTCCTCGTTGCCGAGGCCCAGGTCCTGCAGGACGCCGCGGCCCAGATAAGCGCCGAGCAGGGCGACGCGCTGGGCTCCCGACGACGTGGCGGTTTCGCTCGCGGGGGGTTGCCCCGTCATGACCAGCAGCAGCGCATCTCCCGCCTCGAGTGCGGGCGAGGAGGTCAGGGCGATGACCGGTGAAGGCAGCTGGCCCGTCACCTCGAGGCGCAGCTGGTAGTCGCGCCGCTGCGAGGTCGCGACCAGATTGATGGTGGCATGGAACGGGTCGGCCTCGCTGAGCCGCACGGTGCCTTGCTGCACCTTGAAGGTGGCGAAGGGAAAGATCACCTGGCCCTGGTCGACGGCCAGGTCGCCCACCGCCCGGGGTTCGCCGAGCGTGCCGCCAAGGTGAAACCGCGCCGAGGCCGTGCCGCTGAACACCGTGGTGCGGATCCGGATGGCCCCCGGCCCGCGCACCTCGACGTCGAGGGGCCAGGTGCGGAACGGTGCGGCCGCGACGGAAAAATACGGGGGCTGGCGCGTAACGCCGCGCAGCCCGGTCGGCAGCAGGCTGCTGAAATTGGCGAGCACGAGGCTGTCGCGCAGCAGGATCTGGCCGGTGAGCCGGGTGACACCGCTGGCGTCGGTCTTCGCCTGCAGGTCGATATCGTTGCGCACCAGCAGGCCGGTGTTGCGCACGAGCGGGAGATTGTCGCCCTTGAGCGCGAGGGCCAGCCGGGGCGCGGCGCCCGGAACCAGCGTGACACTGCCGGCGAGCGTGACGGGTTCGCCTCCGAGCTTGGCGGTCAGCGAGCGGATAGTGAGGGTCCGGTCGGCCAGCGTCAGATCGGCGTTGATTTCCTGCAGCGTGCCAAGGGGCGAGAGCGGGCGGCTGGCGGCGTCGGCCAGGTGCAGTTCGCCGGAGAATTTCCCGCCGCGGTCGAGTTCCACATGGGCGCGCAACCGGCCGAGTGCCGCGATGAGGTCCGGCGCCCGGCGCGCGAACGGCGCAAGATCGGCGTCGGGAATCTCCAGCTTGGCCTCGGCCTCGCTCCAGTCGAACGCCGCGGGATTGACCCATAGTTGACGCCAGCGGTCGTCGTTCATCGGCAGATCGCCGCTGGCCGAAACAGCCTGGCCGTCGAGCGTCGCGGAGAAGTTGGTGAGCGTCACGTGATCGCGGCCCAACTGGAGCGTGAGCGCGAGATCCTCGGCTTCAGGCGGGGAGAAGGATAGGTTTGGGTTGGTATAGACAACCTTCGCCGCCCGGACCTGCAGTTCGCCCGTCGGCTGGCGCAAGGTGCCCTTGACATCGATCTTAGCCGTGGGACCCGTGAGGTTCAGGCTGGTGGCTGCCGCCAGCACCGCCCAAAGCGGTGAGTCGGGATCCGTTGAGGCGGAGAGTTCGAGCGGAGCTGTTTCGTCCAGGAGCCAGTGTGGCGCAGGAGACATCGACCCAATAAGGGGCAGCCGGCCGGTGGCCTGCGTGAGGACGCGGTCTGCCGACCTGACGGTCATTTCCTTGATCCGCAGGCCTTGCACGTCACCGCTCGCGACCAGTTGCACCTCGGCTGGCTGCGGATCCATCGCGATTTGCGCCGAAAGTTTGGTGTCGAAGACCGGCACGCCGTCGGTGACATGGCCGTGAACCTGCCAAGCATGGATCCGCCAGGCGGGGCCGGCCAGGGTCACCCAATCCTGCAGCAACGAGGAATCGAAGTCGGAAGCGGTAAGATCGATGAATCCCTCGGGCCCGGACTGACCCTTGAAAGTCAGCGTCCCGGCGGGGCCGGTGAACTGCAGCGGACCAGCCGCCCATACGGGCGACCAGTCCAGCCGCGTGGGAGCGGCCAGTTGCCAACCGGGTTGCCCGTCCTTGGTGAGTTGGAATTTGTCCACTTGCAGGCCGCCGAGATCGAGCTTTCCGGTGAGTTCGATCGCGGCGCGATCCGTCGCGGCGCGGACGGACAGGATTTCCGCCCGCATGCCCTCGCCCCGCCACGAGGCGGCGACCTGCAGGGGATGCACCGGCGGCCACAGCAATTGGGTGAGCTTGAGCGAACCTTGATGCCGTGGCGCATCGAGCGGTCCGTCGATGGTCGCGTCGAGATCGGCCGAGTCCCACGTCGCGCCGGCGGGCAGCCACCGGGCGGACCAGGCGGGACCTAGCTTTGCGTGCAGGGCGAGACCAGCCAGTTCACGCGTTTGCCAGTTCACTGCCCCGTGTGCCTGCACGCTGCTTGTCTGGTCCAGCTGTGCCGTGAAGGCGGTCAGCTCCAGCAGGGGCCAGTGCAGGACGCCGGTGGCCGTCGCCTTCTGCAGGGTGAAACCGGGCAGCGCGACATCGGTGAACGCGAGGTGGAAATCCTGCCGGGCGGCGGCGGTGTCACCGGTCACGGTGACTGTTCCCTGACCGCGACCGTGCGCCTCGATCCACGGGAGCTTGGCGAGATCGGCCTGCACCACGAGTTGGGCGGACGCTGCCGCGAGGGGGCCGTCGAGATTGAACGTGATCGGGGCCGACAGCTTGGCCGTGGCGAACGTGGCATCCACGTTAAGGGCCGTAAGGACCAATTCGCGCAGCGTGCCGTGCGCGGCAGCCGCGGCCGTGAAGGACGGAGCCTTGGTGCCGGCGGCGGGCTCGGCCTTGACGTCGAGGGACAGGTCAAAGGCTCCGTCGCGCCAGCCGAGGCGGGCATCGCCGTGGACCTGCGCGTAAGGCGCGCCCAGCCTGAGACGGGCGGCCGGCAACTGCCAATGCGCGGCAACGGCACTGGCTTCCGCTGGCAGCCAGCCCGATGGGGGAAAACGCGCCGCAAGCTGCACGGGTTGGGTCCACACAATGGCTTCACCTTTGATTTCCTGGTCGGCCCACACCAGCTGGAGGCGGGCCTCGTTGCCGGCGGTATGGGCCGACAGCGTCAGCGAGCCGCCGGCGGTGGGTGTGATGACCAACGCGATGCTGTGACCGGTCACGCGCAAGTCGTCGATACGAAGTGCCCCGTTGTGCCAATCGGCCGACGCGATCGACAGCGGGATGCCCAGTCCGCGAATCTCACCGCTTTTCAACTGGGCCAGTGGCAGCCAGCGGACCAGCACCGGGCCAAGCCGCTGCAGCATTGATTGAAGCCCCGGCATGCCGATGATGGATGCCTGTGCGGGCGTGGCACCCGATGGTGCCGGTTTGATCTGGATCGACCAGTTTTCAACCGCGACGGAGGGTTCGGTCCCGCGCAGCCGTTGCGCGAGCCAGACCAGGGGTGTGGCGGTCCGGACCTGTTGTGCGGTGATGTGGACGCGCGCGGCCTCGTAGTTCACCCCGTGCAGGCGGAAATGCGCGTAACCCGCCCGCTCGTAGCGCTCAAATGTGATGCCTACCCGGCGCAAGGCCGGCCGCAAGGCCGCGCCCAGCCACCACGGAAGGGTGGCGATGATGGCGGCGCTGGCCAGCAGCACGCAGAGGAAGATGTTCAGCCGGCGGGACACCTACACTAGACCCAGCCACTGGATGTTGGTTGCGGCTAAACAGGGCTGGAATCGCCTAGCCACGGGGAACGCTTATGACCGCTAAATGGCACCGGTGCGGGGCGTTTCGCAAGTTCTGCGTATTTTGCGCCGCCTATCTGTGGTAACCTGTGGGCGCGGAAAAAAACACGTTGATCCATGACCACTACGACCGTCTCCCAACTCCTGCCCATTCTCCAGTCATCCATCGGGCCCGTCATCCTGATATCCGGCGTCGGATTGCTCCTGCTGACGCTTACCAACCGCTTTGGCCGCATGCTGGACCGCACCCGCCAGATCAACCACGAGCTGGCCGACGGCCCGGCGGACAAGGCCGAGGCCAACCGGACGCAGATCGACATCCTGATGCGCCGCGCCAGCATCCTGCGGCTGTCGATCACCCTGGCGATTTTCACGGTGCTGGGCGCGGCCGTGCTGATGCTGCTGCTCTTCCTGTCGGCGTGGCTGCAACTGGAGCTGGCGGGTTTGATCGCCACCGTGTTCTGCGCGGCACTGCTCTGCCTCATCGGCTCGATGCTGGCCTTTATCCGCGACATGAACCTCGCCCTCGCGGCGGTGCGACTTGAGGTGAAGCCATAGCCGGGTCCCGTCCGTCTATTCCGCGCGAGGAATCCACCGCACCAGCGGCTGCTTGCCGGCGACATAGAGCGGGTGCCGCGGGTGACCGTCCTTCGTGGTCCCGAGGCACCATAGCTCACGGCCGGGGAAGAGCTGCGCGACCGCTGCGGCGCGCGACTGGTATTCGCCGATGGCGCCCCAGGCCGCGACGATCCTTTCGCATCGTTCCGCGGCGCGCCGGAGCGAGGCATCGTTGCCCGGGCCGACGGGATCCTTCGCCGCCATCATCTCCTTCGGGTAAGGGGTGCGCAGGCCGAAGATGTTAGCCATCCAGAAGCCGTCGAAGCCCTCGCGCTGCGAGAACGACCGGATGCGCGTGAGCGTCGGGTCGAGCTGGGATTCGTCGGCCGTGCTTGGATTCAGGCCGATCCACAGGATGAGCCGCTCGCTGAAAAGGGGATTCCAACGGTGGATCAGGCTGTAGCGATGCCGCCGGTCAGGGGAGAAATGGCACTCGTTTTCCAAGGCTCCGACGATCAACGGCCGGCGGGAAACGCGCAAGCCGGAGAGAGAAAAAATCCGCAAACGTCCTCAGCTCAAAATCTGGCGCAAGCTCTCGAGGTCGAGCGTCGTCGCGAGCGACTCTTCCTGGATGACGGCGGCGGCCATGGCGGCCTTGTCGCGCTGGAGGGCGCGGATCTTCTCCTCGACGGTGCCGCGGGCGAGCAGGCGGTAGGCGATGACCTGGTTGCGCTGCCCGATGCGGTGCGTGCGGTCGATGGCCTGCGCCTCCACCGCCGGATTCCACCACGGGTCGTAGAGCACGACGTAGCTGGCGGCGGTCAGGTTCAGGCCGGAGCCGGCGGCCTTCAGGGACAGCAGGAACACCGGGATCGCCGGGTCGCTTTGGAATTTGTCGACCAGGGCCTGCCGGTTCTCCGTCTGGCCGGTGAGCATCAGGTGGGGAATTTCCTTCGCGACGAGTTCGTCGCGGATCAGCTCGAGCATCGTGACGAACTGCGAAAAGACCAAAACCTTGTGCCCTTCCGCGACGAGCGGCTCCAGGGTCTCGAGAAGCGCGTCGAGCTTGGCGCTGGAAGGCGCCGCGCTGGTCGGCTGCCCGCCGGCGAGCAGGCGCGGGTCGCAGCAGATCTGGCGGAGCCGCAGCAGCGACTGGAGGATGTTGAAGCGCTGGGCGTCGAACTCGCGCGCGCCCTGCACGCCGAGCAGGATCTGGCGGGCACGCTTGAGTTCCGCGTCGTAGAGCGTGCGCTGCGGGCCCTCGAGCTCGCAGACGATCTCCTCCTCGATGCGCGGCGGCAGGTCGCGCGCAACCTGGGACTTGGCGCGCCGCAGCAGGAAGTGCTTCACGCGGGACGCCAGCCGCGTGCGCGCGCTGGCCGGGTCCGAGCGCTCGTCGTAGAGGCGCTTGAAGCCGCTCTGCGTGCCGAGCAGGCCCGGCATGGCGAAGGCGAACAGGCTCCAGAGGTCGAGCAGCCGGTTCTCCACCGGCGTGCCGGTGAGCACGACGCGGTGCGAGGAGCGCAGCGCCCGCGCCGCCTGCGCGGTGGCGCTGCCGGGATTCTTGATGTTCTGGCCCTCGTCCAGGATGACGGCGTCCCAGTGGCCGGTGGAAAATGCAGCCGTATTCAGCCGCAGCTGGGCGTAGTTGGCGATGACGAGCTGCGCGCCGGGCTTGCCCGCGAGGGTCTGGGGGGCGGAGGGGTCGAACACCACCGGGCGCAGCGTCGGCGCGAAGCGCGCGGCCTCGAGCGGCCAGTTGGTGGTGACGGATTTCGGGCAGACGACGAGCGCGCGGAACGGCTTGCCGGGTTCGCGGCCGGCCAGCCAGACCAGCCAGGTGAGCGCCTGCACGGTCTTGCCGAGGCCCATGTCGTCCGCGAGCACGCCGCCGAGCCCGTGGGTCGAGAGCCAGGCGAGAAACTCGAAACCCTCGCGCTGATAGGGGCGCAGTTCCGCGGTGATGCTGGCGGGCACGGCGGGCGGAGGCACCGCCCGCAAGGCGATCGCACGCTGGCGGAGTTGTTCCCAGGCGTGGGCGTCGAACACCTGGCGCAGGCTCTCGTCGCCCGCCAGTTGCAGCGCATGAAAGCGGTGCTGTTCCCCGGCGGTCGGCGTCTCCGCCAACCCGAGGGCCAGGAGCCGGGCCTGCTGCGCCTCGTCGGTGCCGAGGGCGAGCCGGCGCCAGCCCTTGCCGGCGAGGCGGACGAAGCCGCCGCGCGCCGCGAGCAGCAGGGCGACCTCTTCCTTGGTGAGCGTGGTATCGGCGGCGCGGACGACGAGCTTCACATCAAACCAATCGCGGGCATGGCTGTCGGGCTCCACTTCCAGGGCGAAGGTGGCCGCATCGGCGGCGCGCACGAGGCCGGCGAGTTCCTCCGTGGCCTCGATCACCGTGTTGGGAGGAAGGGTGGCGATCCAATCGGCGAGATCGTCGGCGAAGGTGTCGTTGACCGTCCGCAGCCAGCAGGGGCGCGGGGTGTGGTCGGCGGTCCATTGCAGCCCGAAGCGCAGGAAGGGTGTGACCGCCGCCTGCGCGGGCGCGTGGTCGTAGCTCACGAGTTCCGTGTCGCCGGCCGGGGTCGGCGCAGCCGGGGGAATCTCGCGCCAGCCGGTGGGCGTGTAGCGTTCCCGCGGCACGCCGCCGGCCGTGACGCTGGTGAGCTCGGCGCAGAGCAGCTCGACCGATTCGGCCTCGTCGTATTCGCCGACGGCGCCGGGCCGGAACTCGAGCGACAGGCGCAGGTGGGGCCGGAGAGGTTCCTCATGCACGGGCCGCTGGAATTCCGCCGGCAGCCGGGCGCCGGATTTCTGGAAGAAACTCATCGCGGCCGGCAGCGTGAGCAGGGTGCGCGGCAGCACGACGGGCGCGGCCGGATCCGGGATGGAATCGGACTCGGCGGCGGCTTTGCTCTCCACCAGTGGCAGCGGCCCGCGGTAGACCACGGCGTTGTTCAGGTAAAGCGGGGCGGGCAGGCCCTCGAGCAGCACGAGCGGCGAAGGGGCGGCGGAACCGTCGGCGCGCGTGAGCACGGCCTCGAGTTGCTCGGGGTTGCCGGCGCGTTCGCGCAGGGTCCACACGAGCGCGTGCGGGGCCAGCACGAGGGGCTCGCGCGCGGAGCCGACGAGGCAGCCGCGGGCGAGGGGCTCGGACAGCGCCGCGTGGAGCGCGGTGCGGAACTCGCGGGCCTTGGGCGACGGCTGGACGGAGCCGTGCTGGAAAACCGCATCGCGGAAGGCAAGCGCGAGCCGCAGCGCCGGTTCGTCGAAGAGCAACGTGAGCTGCCGCGAATCACTCAGCCACTGGCGCAGGGTCTCGGGATGGAGTTCCTCCCACAATCCGTCGGCAGTGCTGCGCGTTTCCCAGCGCCAGGCGCGGTCGTTCAGGCGGAGCCGCAGTTCATGGCGGGTTGGCCGGGGCAGGGTGCCGGTGGGCGTGGCGACGGGCAGCGCTGCCTGCAGTTGCTCAAACTGCCGCGTCCATTCCTGACGGGCCAGCGCCGACTCGCGCGAAGCGATAAGGGCCTCGGTGGCCGGCCGGTCGACCAGCGGTGCGATGAATTCAGGCAGCGGCAGGCCGCGGCGCTGCAGGGCAACAGCCAGGTAGGCCCACAGCTCGAGTGGCGTGGCCGGCGGCTGGTCGCGTTCCCACCAGCCGTCACACCAAGGCTGCTCGTTGTAGCCGTAGGCGAAGTGCCGGTGCGAGGGTGGCAGCAGCCAGCTCAGCGCGTAGGGATCGAGCTGGCCGCCCTGCAGCAGGAGCGCGTGCGCCTCGGCGAGGCGTTTCAGCCAGTTTTGCTCGGTGCGTTTCAGCGCGCGGCCGAGTTTCTGCGCGACTTCACCGGTCAGGGATTCGCTGGCGGCGGGGGTGGTGACGGCGTGCGATTCGTCGGTCGGCGCCTCGCGCAGCCGGTCGAGCAGCGCCAGGCCGGCAGCGTAGGCGTGCTTGCAATGGATTTCCACCGTGCAGGTGCAGACGGAGGCCCAGCCGTGGGCGGCGTCGTGGTCGAAGCGGACGGAATAGAGCTCGGTGCCTTGCACCTTGGCCAAGGTGCGGGTGCCGATGATCCTGAGGGCGCGCACGCGGCCCTCGCGCTGGTAGGTCTTGCCCTTGAGGCGCTGCGTCGCGGCGAAGGTGCCGAGCCAGGCGGCCAGCTCGTCGGCATGGCGGGCGAGGGCGGCGTCGGTGGAGTGCGGAGAATGGCCGAAAGAGGACAAGGGTGAGAACAGAGACTGAATCCGGCCAAAGCGCCAGCTTGGCGTGCAGATCGGAGCGATTTGCCCAGGCCGCGCGGGGCGTCCGCGGGCGGCGGCAAGCACCGCCCCTACAGTCCAACCGCTTAATACACGTGCTCGTCCAGCAGCGCGAAGAGCTCGGCTTCCGTGATGCGCTTCTGGCTCATCGTGTCGCGTTCGCGGAGCGTGAAGGTGTCGCCAGGCTTCTCGATCGTGTCGAAGTCGATGGTCACGCACCACGGCGTGCCGGCCTCGTCCTGCCGGCGGTAGCGTTTGCCGATGGCGCCGCCATCGTCGTATTGCACGGCGTATTTGCGCTTCAGCTTCGTGTAGAGCGCGCGGGCGCGGCCGGTGAGGGCCTCTTTGTTCTTGATGAGCGGGAGAATGGCGACCTTCACCGGCGCGATGCGCGGCGAGAGGCGGAGCACGGTGCGCTGCTCGACGTTGCCCTTCTCGTCCTTGACGTCCTCGACGGCATAGCCGGCGCAGAGCACGGCGAGCACGATGCGGTCGACGCCCACGGCGGGCTCGATGACGTGCGGAACGAACTTCTTCTTGGTCGTCTCGTCGAAGATCTCCTGCGGCTTGCCGCTGGCGTTGGCGTGCTGCGTGAGGTCGTAGCTGCCGCGGGCGGCGATGCCCCAGAGTTCCTGCACGCCGAACGGATACTTGAACATGATGTCCACTGTGCCGCGCGAGTAGAACGCGAGCTTCTCCTTCGGGTGGGCGTAGCGGGACAGGTGGCTGTCAGGCAGGCCGATGCTCTTCAGCCAGGCCTCGCACCAGGCGATCCATTCCTCATGGCACTTCGCCCAGTCGGCGTCCTCGTGGATGAAGTATTCCATCTCCATCTGCTCGAACTCGCGCGAGCGGAAGATGAAGTTGCGCGGCGTGATCTCGTTGCGGAAGGACTTGCCGATTTGCGCGATGCCGAAAGGCAGCTTCACGCGCGTGGTGTCGATGACGTTCTTGAAGTCCACGAACATGCCCTGCGCGGTCTCGGGCCGCAGGTAGGCGACGGACGAGGCGTCGCTCATCGCGCCGACGTTCGTCTGGAACATCATGTTGAAGGCGCGCGGCGCCGTCAGGCTGCCCGGCTCGCCGGTGGCGGGCGAGGGGATGAGCGGGATCTCGTCTTCCTTCGCCTCGGTGAAATCCTTCGGCGTGACGGTGGCCAATGCGCCTTGGATCGCCTTCTTGCGCTTGAAGGACTCGGCGGCGGCCTGGAGATCCTCGGCGGTTTTTTCGCTCTCAAGGGCGGAGACGTAGCCGACCGTCTTGCCGTCGATCACGACAGGCGACCAGAACAGCTGGTCGGCGCGGTAGCGCATCTTCGAGACCTTGCAGTCGACGAGCGGGTCGGTGAAGCCGGCGACGTGGCCGGAGGCCTCCCAGACCTTCGGGTGCATGATGATGGAGGACTCGAGGCCGACCACATCCTCGCGGCGGCGCACCATGTCGTTCCACCAGCAGTCGCGGATGTTCTTCTTGAGCTCGGAGCCGAGCGGGCCGTAGTCGAAGAAGCCGTTGAAGCCGCCGTAAATTTCGGAGGACGAATAAATAAAGCCACGGCGCTTCGCGAGCGACACGATGGCTTCCATCAGGTTGGGTTCGGCGGTGCTGGACATGGGAATGGAGACCGTTGCCACGCCGAGCGGGCAGGGTCAAGGCCGCGTCGTGTCAGCCCGCGCGGAACCGGGCGGGCGGAAATGGGTCGGAGGCCGCTGCTGGGTCCCCGGCCGGCAGACAAAAACCGGGACGGGTGACGCTCAGCGATTGATACCATGAAAATCATGAACCACCTCATGCTTCGCTCCCGATTCATCCTTGTCTCCCTGTTCCTGTTGTGTGCCGGCGGCCTCGCGCTCTGGGCCGCCGATAAGCCGGCCGCCCGACCTCCGCTCAAGCTGGAGATCGACAACAAAACCGTCGACCGCTCCCTGTCCGCCCGGGTCAGCTACTCGGCGGTGGCCAAGAAGACCGCCCCCAGCGTGGTCTATGTGTTCTCCAGCAAAAAGGTTCGCCGGTCGGAGGCGACGGATCCGTTTTTCAGCGACCCGATGTTCCGCCGCTTCTTCGGCGTGCCGGACCAGCGCGGGCTCGGCCCGCGCGAGTCGACCCAGCAGAGCCTGGGTTCGGGCGTCATCATCTCCAAGGACGGCTACATCGTCACCAACAACCATGTCGTCGACGGCGCCGACGAGGTGAAGGTGGCCTTCGGCGAGCCCCGCAAGGAATTCGAGGCGAAGGTCGTGGGTCGCGATGAGAAGGCGGACGTCGCCCTGCTCAAGATCGACAGCACCGGCCTGCCCGCGATCGCGCTCGGCGACAGTGACCAGCTCGAGGTCGGCGACACCGTGCTGGCGATCGGCAACCCGTTCGGCATCGGCATGACAGTCACGCACGGCATCGTCAGCGCACTTGGTCGCGGCGGGCTGGGCATCGAGGCCTACGAGGACTTCATCCAGACCGACGCGCCGATCAACCCGGGCAACTCCGGCGGCGCGCTGCTCGACAGCGACGGGCGGCTCATTGGCATCAACACCGCCATCCTCAGCCGCACGGGCGGCTCCAACGGCGTCGGCTTCGCCATCCCCTCCAACCTGGTGCGGTCGATCGTCGAGCAGCTGGTGAGCAACGGCCAGGTCAACCGCGGCTTCCTGGGCGTCACCACGCAGCCGCTCACCGCCGACCTGGCAAAACAGTTTGAGGTGGAACATGGCGCGCTGATCACCGACCTCGCCCCCGGCAGTGCAGCCGAGAAGGCCGGGCTGCAGCGCGGCGACATCATCACCCGGATGAACGACGACGAGGTCAACGATCCGCGGGCCCTCGCCCGCGCCGTGGGCCGGCTGGCGCCCGACACGGAAGTGACGCTTCAATATGTGCGCGACGGCAAGAAGGCCACGCTCAAGGTGAAGCTCGGCCGGCAGTCCGCCCAGACGCTCGCCGGTGGCAGCGCCGCGGAGGGCGGCAGTGACGAGGGCGTGCTGAACGGCGTGGGCGTCTCGGACCTCACGCCCGAGTTCCGCTCCCGGTTCCGGGTGCCGGCCGATCTGGCGGGGGCGCTTGTCACGCAGGTCAATGCGGACAGCGCTTCGGCCCGCGCCGGCCTGCAGGAGGGCGACGTCATCCTCGAGCTCGATCGCAAGGGAGTGAAGAACGCGGCCGAGGCCGTGAAGCTCAGCGCCGAGATCAAGGGGCCGAAGGTGCTCGTGTTCCTCTGGCGCGAGGGCGTCCGCCGCTATGTGATGGTGGACGAGTCGAAATAGCCTTCCGCTTTCCGGTGGCATTCAAGGCGCCCGGCAGGGCGCCTTTTTTGTGGCGCCCGATGCTCGCTTGCCATGCCGGGCGGTTTTGCGGCAGGTTGCCCGCACGGGCCGTCACTTCTCCAAGCACATGCGCTTTCCCCCCTGTTTGTTTTGCGTCGCCGTAGTGGCGGGGCTGCTTGCTCCTCGCCGCGCCCGAGGCCCGGGCGACGCCCGACGATTCCGACCTGCCGATCGATCTCAGCAAGCTGGTCAAGATCGGCAAGCCGCCGAAGCCGATCAGACAGATTCCGCCGGACTACCCGCCCGGCATGCTCCAGGCTTGGGTCATAGGCTCCGTGTTCGTCCAGTTCGTCATCGACCAGGAAGGCGCGGTGAAGAACCCCTATGTGGTCAAGTCCAACAACCCTTGGTTTGAGCGGCCGGCCATCGATGCGGTCCTGAAGTGGAAATTTACGCCGGCGGAGGTGAACGGGAAGCCGGTCAATATCCGGGTGGTGCAGGAAATCCGCTTCGAGATTAGCGGATCCGCCGGCCTATTCGAGATGAACGGGTCCGGTGGCATGAGCGGAACTGGCCGGACCCTGGATCTCTGGCGGATTCACAAGGGCAAGGATCACGACAAACTGCCGCCCGATTTCCAGTGGGAGGTTCCGCCGACGCCCGTGAGCACGCTGTTCCCGGTGTATCCTTTCGCGCAGCTGCAGGCCGGCGTCGCCGGCAAGGCGTCGATTTCCTATGTGGTCGGGCTCGACGGCCGGGTCATCGGGTCCAAGCTGCGCGAGGCGACCTCGCCGGAATTCGGCCTCGCGGTGCTCGCGATGATCGATGCCTGGCATTTCGCGCCGGCGCAGAAGAAGGACGGCAGCCCGAGCTATGCGACCTTGGGCAGCGTCTATGAGTTCAGGCCGAATGGCCGCGCGGATGTGCCGGTGAGCGGCGAAGCCAAGGACATCCTGGAAGATCTGAAGAAGCACCCGGAGCGGATCGCGACCCTCAAGGACCTGGACCAGCCGCCGAAGCCCCTTTCGCGTCGGCCGCCGGTCTACCCTACGGCCCTGGCCAAGGCCGGGCAGGAGGGCGAGGCGACGATCGATTTCTTTGTGGACAGGAACGGCGACGCCCAGTTGCCGCAGATCATCTCCAGCACGGCCCCGGAGTTTGGCTATGCCGCCGCGCTCGCCGTCGCGACCTGGCGGTTTGAGCCGCCCCGGAAGGCTGGCAAACCCGTGGTGGTCCGGGCCCGGATCCCGATCAGCTTTTCCGGGACCAAGGACCCCAAGCCGGCGGAGGAGAATTAAGGGCGGGGGATCTTCCACCGCCGGCCGGATTCCGGCGACCCGGACGGTAATTCACACTTGCGGGGCGGGCGGGGCAGGCAACCGTGGGCGTTTATGAAAGCCTCGTTTACCGCCAAGGAATACCGGCAGCTCCTCGAACTCGTCCACCTCGGCATGTGGGCCGTCACGGGCTACCAGGGCGAGGACACGGCCCCGGCCAGGCGCTACTTTGACCTCGACCAGAAGCTCCTCGGCCTCGCGACCGAGATGGGTTGCGCCGACTATGTGGAGGAGCGCGACGACGGCACCCTCCAACCGGCGCCGAAGCTGTCGGAGGACGAGCGCGTGCGGGACATCCAGAGCGAGTTCCAGAACGACGTCTTCTGGCACGAGATGGTCGCCCGGCTCGCGGAACGCGACCTCGCGGGCGAGCAGGCCAAGCGCACGATGGACACGCCGGGTGTCGAGCCGCCGCCGTCCAGCGACGACCAGCTCAAGAAGATCGAGGACCGCTACTGGAAGGAGTTCGAGAAAAACGACCTGGCCAGCGTCGTGGTGCTGCGCGGCGGGCGCGGGTGAAGAGTGGGCACCGTTGTTGGCTGCTGCCAACCCGGTGTTTGTCCCCGGTTCTCGCTACGCGAAACCGAGGCAAATCAATAGTCCAGCCTCAGCTTCCGATAGACGAAGTGCATCAGCCAGGCCGGGCCGATGAGCAGGAACACGATATCCTTGAGGAACGACGGCTTCTCGCCCTCGATCTTGTGGCCGATGAACTGGCCGATCCAGGCGAGCACGAAGAGGATCAGGCTGCTTTTCCAGATGGGACACCACCCGAAGATTTCCTGGCACTCGATCAGGATGTAGCAGGCGGAGATGAAGCCCAGCAACCCGAAGGCCAGCGGCACGGACAGCCGGAAATAGAAAACCATGGCCGCGAAGATGGGTAACTGCACCCACTTGAACCAGGGGGCGGCGTGGCTGATGAAATCCGGCACGGGGATGGACCAGAGCAGGCCCAGCACGCTGAAAAAGATGATCGGGACGCAGATCCAGTGGATGGTCTCGTTGGTGCCGTCCTGGTGGCTCTCGCCATACTCGGCGAACCACTGGTCGGCTGATTTGCGGGGGGCGCGCATGCGGGGAAACCGCCGGCAGCCTGCCGGGGTTGTCCGGCGGATGCAAGGCCCGGGATGGCACCAAGGGTTGCGTTTGCGGTCTGAGTCCGCACAAACACACTCCATCCTTATGAAAGTCGCCCGCCTGTTCGTTGCCTCCCTGCTGCTGCCCCTTGCGGTGTTTGCCGCCGAACGCTCGCTCAAGATCGACCCGGCGAAGACCTTCGTCGATGTCGACGTGAAGGCCACGATGTCCTCGTTCACCGCGCACCTCGACGCCTATGACGCCAAGGTGAGCGTGGACGACCTCGGCAAGATCAAGACCGCCACCTTTGCCTTCAAGTTCGCCGACCTCAAGACCGGCAAGCCCGACCGCGACACCGCGATGATCAAATGGCTGGGCGGCGACGCCCCCGAGGGCCGTTTCGAAGTGGGCAACATCGCGCTGACGCCCGACGGCCAGGGCCAGGTTTCCGGCCGGCTGACCTTCCACGGCGTCACGGAGCGCGTGGAATTTCCCATCAATCTGGCCAAAGCCGACGGCGTCTATGTCCTGACCGGCGAGACGACCATCGATTACCGCCACTGGAACCTGAAGGTCATTCGCATGGCCATGGTCGCCACGGTCGACCCTGAGGTGAAGGTGCGCTTCAAGCTGACCGGCGTGCCGGTGGTCGTGGAAACGAAGAAGTAAGGTGCCGGGCGTGGTTCAACCGGCGCGCAAGGAGTCACTACTTCTTGATGTGGCTGCGGGTGGCGGCGACGTCGATCTCCCAGAGCCTGGCCTTTTCCGCCGCTTGCGGGTCGAACGGGGCATCCTCAAAGGCGATCTTGCGGACCGGCTTGTTGGGTTTGGCGATGGTCCAGAGTCCGGCGGCCTCGGCGGCATGAGGGTCAACCTTGGTATTCTCGAAGGTGGGAGCCGGCTGCTCGGCCGGGGCGGCAGGTTTCGCGGCACCGGTCTGGTAGGCACGGGTGGCGAGGGTGGCGAGGCAGAGGCCCAGGACCACGGGAATGAGGCGGCGGGCAGGCAGCATCAGGCGGAGTGTGGTATTCATCGGGAGTGTGGGTTGAATTGTCTGAACATGGACATTGTCCCACATCGCGATACCCGCAGCTGTGCACTCCTTGGCCAATGACCGGCACATCTTGATTAGGGGCCCGGAAGGGGACCAAAGTTCCGGCCGGCCGTTTCCTGCGTAAACCCTCGGCTGATTGCAGGCTTGCAATCTTAACCGAGCAGGTTGGAGTTTTCCTAATGAAGGCGACAAATTTCTTAGCGCTCACTGGTATTTTCGCTGGATTGATTCCAGCCGTGATGTCCGCCGCGGATGACCTCCCGACGGCAGCCCACCCGACCAAGGTT